>BNJT01002575.1_pt1 | contig 609815 bp, 937 predicted proteins | sample 8540491 | NCBI WGS metagenome assembly BNJT01 (sample SAMD00202455, study PRJDB9452) | human saliva metagenome | host: Homo sapiens | reverse complement strand
TGATTTGTGGATGAAGGGTATTGAAACCATTATCCGTTTCCATCTTGAGTATGATAAGGAAGTGTAAATATAATGTGAAAACATAGAGGTAAAGGAACTTTATTTTTCTGTTATGGTATTTTCTTTCATCTGTAAAGAGATGCCCATGGCAGAGGGTAATGTTCCTTTTTGTGTTTTAGAAAGTAATTGACAAGGCGAACAGCAAACAACAAGGTGTCTGTACTATCATCAGTGTTTATTGGTGAAAGTGGGATGTTTTACAAGGACATTTATGTTTTAGTTTACATAATCATTTTTGTTCAATCATATGAAAAAGCGAACTAGAGCAGAGTATACAAAACGCATTGACAAAGTCTTCTCATACGTGAAGGGCTACACTCACAAGGCGGAGTATTTGGAGCGTTTAGCAAATCCATCTTTGGAGAAATGGAATTTTATCCAGTTAGATATTGTTGCCCACACGGAGTTTGACGTGTCAACTGCAATTTTGGCACAATCCTAGTCCTGAACTTTTCCAAAGAATGGTAGATGCCTCCATATCCAGTACATTGCATATTGGTCTATGTGGAAAAAGGATGAAGAGCTGAGAGCAGAAAAGAAACTCACGTTATCATCGGAACTTACTACTTTGCCGGGTTTTCTGCTTGCTATGGCGATGTTTGCAGATGACATGCTTAGAGAAAGTGATCGTAGACGTTACCACAGAGGCTTTGAACTATAAAAACGCGCAACCAGTTTAAGCTACACGTTACCACCCTTCCCTTGCGAAGTTTCTTTATCAAGATATTCTCACAAGGAAAGGCATCATCTGGGGGAAGAAGGAAGACGTACCCATAGCACCCTACGACAAGGTGCTAGCAAATGCTGCTACCTGCTCTGCAGAAGAGGTGGAGGATTTGCTAGACGACCTGATGACATATCACCTCAAGACTTATCATATTGATTCTTTCATAGCCAACCCTTTCGATCCCACATGGAGATTATTCCCCTGTGGAGGCATTTGCTCTCTATAGATATTGGCTCATCAAACGGAAACTTGACATAGCTAATCTACAATTCTCAAACGCCATGCTAGCACATTATGCTCCATACCTGCAGCAGGCAGAGTATAAGGTTTCTCCACATATTCAAAAAGATTATCGATGGTCTGGAGTAGGACTATAACTCGATGGAAAACATCACTGAAGACCTATGAGAAAAGATAAAAGATATGGAGATGTCTATGAAGTACTATTTCTGGAAATTCTGATACGGTTTGGTAATTTCTCGATTTAGATGCCCTCTTTTTTCGATAGACAAGTAGGTCGATAAAAAAAGACAAACACATTCAAAAATAATGGAGTATGAAGAAGAAATTTAGAATAGGACTGCTCACACGTGTTATAATAGCCATATTGCTTGGATTATTCCTCGGTTACTATCTTCCAGAATCTGTTGTAAGAACTTTTCTGACCTTTTAATAGTGTATTTAGTCAGTTTCTTGGTTTCATGATACCCTTGATTATCATTGGCTTGGTGACACCAGCTATTGCAGGAATAGGTAAGGGAGCTGGTAAGTTGTTACTTGCTACGGTCGTTATTGCATATTTAGACACGATTGTAGCGGGAGGATTGTCATACGGCACAGGGACGTGGTTGTTCCCTTCTATGGTTGCTTCTACGGGAGGTGCTATGCCCCATATAGACAAGGCAACAGAACTAACATCTTATTTCACGATAAATATTCCAGCGATGGTGGATGTGATGAGTAGTTTGGTTTTTTCGTTCATTGTCGGATTGGGAATAGCATACGGAGGTTTACGTACGTTGGAAAAGCTCTTTAATGAGTTTAGAATTATCGTTGAGAAGGTAATCGAGAAGGTGATAATACCTCTTTTACCGATTTATATCTTTGGGGTTTTTCTTAGTATGACCCATAATGGGCAAGCAAGACAGGTACTTTTAGTGTTCTCACAGATTATCGTTGTTATTCTTATTCTTCATGTACTCATTCTCGTCTATGAATTCTGCATTGCAGGTGCTATTGTAAGGCGCAATCCTTTCAGGCTATTATGGAATATGTTACCAGCTTATCTGACAGCATTAGGGAACAAGTTCGTCAGCGGCAACAATTCCAGTGACGTTGAAGCAGACGGAGCAAAATGGTGTACGGAATGAAGTGGCAGGTTTTGTCGTACCACTTTGTGCTACAATCCATCTTAGTGGTAGTGCAATGAAGATTACAGCATGTGCTTTAACAATCTGTCTGTTGACAGGTTTACCTCATAATCCTGGACTCTTCATTTACTTTATCCTCATGCTTGCTATCATTATGGTAGCAGCCCCCGGAGTTCCTGGTGGTGCAATTATGGCAGCTTTGGCACCTTTGTCAAGTATCTTAGGATTTGACCAGGAGGCACAAGCCTTAATGATAGCATTATATATTGCAATGGATAGTTTCGGTACAGCTTGCAATGTAACGGGCGATGGAGCGATTGCACTTATTGTAAATAAATTCTTTGGAAAGGAGCATAATCCGTCTGTCAAAGAGGATTAAAGATGTGTCTTATTCTTAGCACAATAAGAAAGATTCTTTCGTTATACTAAACGTTCGCACTATATGTAGCTAAGCCTCCGCACAACATGTGCTGAGCGTTCGCATGTTGATAGAGAAGATAAGAAAGGTTTGGATTAAACCGTTCCTAAACCCAAGTCTGACATTAGATGAGAATGTCCCTATCACTTTGCATTTCAGAAGAACTATAAGAAATACTAAAAAAAGAACTTGTAGAGGTCTTATCGTTAGGCATTATCAAAAATTAAATAGTATCTTTGCAAATGATAGGCTGCACAGAGCAGTATAATAAAAGCAAAAAGGACATACAATAAAAATATCGGTAACATCATGGAAATAGTAGAAAGGTTTATTAACTACACCAAATTTGATACGCAGTCGGCTGAGGATTCAGAGACAGTGCCAAGTACTCCGAAGCAATTAATCTTTTGCAAAAATACCCTCAAAGAGGAACTTGAACGTGAAGGATTAAAAAGATGTTGAAATGGACGAGATGGGTTATATTTATGCCACTCTTCCTGCCAATACAAAAGAAGAAGATACCAACAATTGGTTTTATCTCTCACTATGATACAGCACTTGATGCCAGTGGTGCTAACATCAAGGCACGTGTTGTTGAGAATTATGATGGTGGAGATATACAACTGAATCCGAATATGGTTAGTTCTCCACAAATGTTTCCAGAGCTTTTTAGAACACATGGGAGAAGATCTTATCGTGACAGATGGTACAACTCTCTTGGGAGCAGACGATAAGGCAGGTATTGCGGAAATTGTTCTAGCTGATGTGTTTCCTTCGCGATCATGATGAGATAGAGCATGGCGATATTCGTGTCGCTTTCAACCCTGATGAGGAGATTGGTATGGGTGCGCATCATTTTGATGTAGAGAAGTTCGGTTGCGAATGGGGATATACTATTGACGGAGGCGACCTTGGTGAGCTTGAATATGAAAAACTTCAATGCTGCTGGTGCTAAGGTGTTTATTCATGGTGTAAGTGTTCATACAGGCTATGCTAAAGGAAAGATGGTAAATGCAAGTCGTTTGGCTTGTGAATTCAATAGTATGATACCTGCATCTGAGATACCAGAAGCGACGGAAGGTTATCAGGGTTTCTATCATCTCACCAGTATAGAAAGCCGCTGTGAGGAAGCCAAGCTCAGCTATATTATCCGCGATCACGATCGTGAACATTTTGAAGATCGTAAGCGGTTCATGGAGAATTGTGTAAAGCAGATGAATGAGAAGTATGGTGAAGGAACTGTGGAGTTGAAGATGAACGACCAATATTATAACATGAAGGAGAAGATCGATCCAAATATGCATGTTATAGAATTGGTACTTCAAGCTATGCAACAAGCCAGCGTAGCACCAAAGGTGCAGCCTATTCGTGGCGGTACAGACGGAGCGCAACTTTCCTTCAAAAGGACTGCCTTGTCCAAACATCTTTGCAGGCGGTGTAAACTTTCATGGTCCTTACGAGTTCGTGTCTGTTCAGGTAATGGAGAAAGCCATGCAGGTTATTATTAATATCTGTCGTCTTACCGCAGAATTTAATGATTAATCAGAGAAGCACGAATAATAATTGAGAAAAGTGCCAGAGTTAAACCAATATTTATGTAGGATAAATTTATGTTGGTTTAACTCTTTTCCTATTATGTGGTTTTGGTCGAGATATAATTTCTTTCCACTAATGTTGTAAAAATATTTATGTCAGAACTCCCAGATTTAGTTAAAGACCTTGCGCTTATTCTTGTTGTAGCAGGATTTGTAACACTTATTTTCAAGAAATTAAAACAGCCCTTAGTGTTAGGGGTATATAGTGGCAGGCTTTCTTGTGTCTCCTCACATGCCTTATGTGATGAGTGTTATTGACAAAAGCGATATACATACATGGGCAGACATAGGAGTTATCTTCTTGTTATTCTCATTAGGATTAGACTTTTTTCCATCAAGAAAAATACTTAGAATGGGAGGTTCGCCTATTATTGCAGCCTGCACGATTATTTTTCAGTATGATGGTTTTAGGTGTTGTCATTGGGCATAGCTTCGGATGGAAGGAGATGGATTGTATTTTTCTCGGAGGTATGGTTGCTATGAGGTTCTACCAGATTATTTACAAGGCCTTTTCTGATATGGGACTTACGCAGCAAGGTTTTGCTTCAACAGTGATGAGTGTTCTTATTTTGGAGGATATTCTTGCCATTGTTATGATGGTGATGCTCAGTACCATAGCCAGTGGTGCAAGTCCTGATGGAGCACAGCTTGTTGGGAGTATAATGAAGATAGGCTTCTTTCTTGTCTTATGGTTTGTAGTAGGACTTTTTGTCATTCCGCTCTTTCTACGTTCTGTTCGTAAAAATCCTGAATAACGAAACACTACTCATAGTAGCATTAGGCTTTTTGTTGTCTAATGTCTGTTATATCAACGCAGGTCGGTTTTAGTGCAGCTTTTGGTGCTTTCGTAATGGGAAAGTATCTTGGCAGAGACAGTTGAGGGCCGATAAGATTATCCGTCTGGTCGATCCCTGTCAAAAACCTCTTTGGCGCAATTTTCTTTGTTTCAGTTGGTATGTTGGTCGATCCAATCATTCTGATTAAATACGCAGTACCAATTCTTCTGCTCGTGGTAACAATTCTTTTAGGACAGGCACTATTTGGAACCTTAGGTTATCTTCTTGGAGGTCAGACACTTAAAAACGCAATGCGTTGTGGTTTCTCAATGGCACAAGTAGGAGAATTTGCTTTTATTATTGCATCATTAGGATTATCCTTAGGAGTTATCAGTGATTTTCTCTATCCAGTTGTTGTGGCAGTGTCAGTTATCACCACTTTCTTGACTCCCTATATGGTACGTGCAGCAGACCCATGCTATAATGTTCTTGTTACGCATCTCCCAAAAAGATGGGTGCGACGGCTTAAACATATAGAAACAAACGGTGTAGGAGAAAGTGTTTCAGCCGATAATCACTGGAAAGTGCTGATGAAGAAGATGATAGTCAATACACTTGTCTATGGCATCCTCTCTTCTGCTGTTATCGCCATTATGTTCTCTACGGCTCTACCTACGTGTAGGCAGTTGTCTATCAACTGGACGGGAAGCCATTGGGCGGGTAATGCAGTTTGTGGATTTCTCACAATCCTCTTCATTGCTCCTTTCTTGCGCTCTATCGTAATGAAACAAAACCATTCAGAAGCTTTTAAGGCGTTATGGACCGACCGTCGTATTAATCGTTTGCCACTCACAGCGACTATACTTGCACGTGTTCTTGTTGCATTAGGCTTTATATTCTACGTGTGCAATTATCTTACACGTTTTACGAATGCCTTAATGATAGCCATAGCGGTGGGTGTATTAATCTTAATGCTTCTCTCTCGTTGGCTTAAGAAAAGAAGCATTACATTGGAACGACTCTTTATTCAGAACCTTCAAAGCCGTGATGTTGAGGCACAGAAGCAGGGAAGGAAGAAGCCGCTCTTTGCTAATAGTCTAATAGATCGCGATATTCATATAGCCAATGTTGAGTTGCCTGATGACTCCCTATGGGCAGGTAAGACCTTATATAGCCTAAGGTTACGTAATCGCTTTGGTGTACATGTTAGCAGTGTTCTTCGTGGTTCACAGCATATTAATATTCCTAATGGTGGGACAATTCTCTTCCCTGGTGACAAGTTGCAGGCTATTGGTAATGACGAACAGCTGACAAAGCTTTCTAAAGCAATAAATGCCGAACTACATCCAGAGATTACTGACGTTGATAAACACGAGATGAAGCTTCGGAGTTTCAGCCTCTCAAAGACAAGCCCTTTTATAGGTAAAACACTCAAAGATAGTGGTATTCGCGACGAATACAACTGTATGGTTGTGGGCGTTGATGAAGGTCAAAAGAACCTCACGCTTATCACTCCTTCTCGCTGTTTGCAGGCAGGAGATATCTTGTGGGTAGTAGGTGAAGAACGTAACATAGAGCGTATCCTCGCATTAGGATAAATCTTTTTCAGGCTTATTATTGCTTATTACTTTGATTAGGTAAATAGATTAATAAGCCTGAAACATATATCAGAACATAATATTTTTTTAATATTTAATCTGATGCTTCTTCACATATTTAGTGTATCTTTGCATTGTCATTCGATGATTATACAGATGAAACGTAATAGATTAATAATTCTGATAGCATTTGTGGGTGTTTTGGTGCTTATGTCTTGTCAAGACGTGAAGCGTCCTACTCCTGTTCGTCAGCATATAAATGTCACACCTCCAACAAGAGAGGCTGAAGCAATAAGTCAGCTGACAGCGTCGATGATCAGATTTCGGTTAGCCTTGATGCTATCTCAGTTCAGGAGGCTATACTCAGTAAGACGACTGAACATACAAATAAAAAAGTCGAAGATTATTCAGCAGATAAGGACTCTTGGTGCTTTGCTTGCAGAAAAGCAGAACACAATTAACAAGATGTTGGATGAGAAAGTAAAGAAGGTTGAAGCTCCATCACAGCCTAACGCAACGATAGATAACCTTTATAAGATGATAGGTTATCTTTCATTACAACTGAAAGAGAAGAGCGATAGAATAAGTCAGTTGGAGAAGGTTGCAAGTCGTAAGGATGTTACGGTAGACCAACTTAGGTATATCGTCATGAATCAGGCAAATGGCGTGGATGCAATGCGTTATGGGTTTAATATGGCAGCTTTGGAACGTGAGTATGCTCTGTTGAAAGCACGAGAAAAAGAACATGCAAAAGAGAAGCAAGTGTCTAAGGATGTGAAGGAGAGGGGTCGGAAAAAGGTTTATTATATTATCGCTAATAAAGAGACATTAAAGGAAAAGGGACTTTTGAAGACTTCCCTTTTCTCAAAGAAGATAGATAATAACAATATTAGAAAAGAGCATTTTGTGGAAGTAGATAGCAGGGAGCTTAAGACGCTGACAATCAATTCTACCACGCCGAAAATACTCTCTCAGAACCCACAAAGCAGTTATAACCTAACTGTAAATGACAATAAAACGACAACGCTTACCATTGTTGACCCAGAGTTGTTTTGGAATGTGTCGCGTTATCTGATTATTCAAGAATAGAAGATACTTTCATATATTGGAGATGATAAATTAGGCTACAAAGGTTGTGAAAATCAAATATTATTCTTACCTTTGTAGCCTAAAACTTATGCGTAGCGTGAAAATAAAGGAAGTGATTGATGCCCTTGAACGTTTCGCGCCTTTGCCCTTGCAGGAGAGCTATGATAATGCTGGCTTGCAGGTTGGATTGACAGAGGCGGAAGTATCAGGGGCTTTGTTGTGTCTTGACGTGACGGAGAAGGTGGTTGATGAAGCCATCGAGAAGGGGTGTAACATGATAGTTGCGCACCATCCGCTTATCTTTCGTAAGTTGGCACAAGTGACTGATGCTAACTATGTGCAGCGAACGGTGATTAAAGCTATTAAGCATGATATTGTGATAGTAGCGATGCATACAAACTTAGACTCGGCAGTAGGTGGCGTTAATTACAAGATCGCGGAGAAGTTAGGACTTACTAATCTTCGTTTCTTTGGAAGAAATAAGCAGGTTGTCAATCCGCAGACAGGCGAAACTGTAACGGGTGGTGATGGTGTCATTGGCGACTTTTCAGCTTGTTTGGCAGCAGACGATTTAATTCTACTTTTGAAGAAGAAGTTTGATGCAGAGTGTGTTCAGACAAACGAATTACTCCGAAGAGAGATACGAACCATTGCTGTCTGTGGAGGTTCTGGTGCATTTCTCCTGAATGAGGCTATTGCTGCTGGTGCTGATGCTTTCATGACTGGCGAAATGGGTTATCATGAGTTCTTTGGTCATGAGCAGGAGATACAGATTTGTGTTATTGGACATTATCAGAGTGAGCAGTTTACGACGGAGGTACTTTATGATGTTATTAAACGTCAATTTCCGGAAGTGAAATGTTGTATATCGGATGTTAATACGAGATCCAATTGGGTATTTTTTTAGTTGACAAGTTGACAAGTTGACAAGTTGATAAGATAGGTATTTGTAATCATAATATACGAATTTTTGAATTAAATAATATATAAGAACTATGGCAAAGAAAGATCCAAAAGATTTACCAGTAGAGGACAAGTTGAAGAACCTTTTTCAGTTGCAGACAACTTTGTCAGGAATAGACGAGAAACGTGCTTTGCGTGGTGAGTTACCACTTGAGGTACGTGACTTGGAGGATGACTTGGAGGGTTTACACATTCGTATTGAGAAGATAGAGCAGGATATTAAGGACTATCAGAGTGCAATTACACAGAAGAAAGGTAATATTCTTGGCGCCCAAGCAAGTTTGGAACGTTATAATATGCAGTTGGATTCTGTTGCAAATAACCGTGAGTACGATACTCTGACAAAGGAAATTGAGTTCCAAACATTGGAAATCGAACTTTGCAATAAGAAGATTAAGGAAGCACAGATTAAGGTAGAAGAAAAGCAGAAGAGCTTAGAGGCTAACCGTGCGTTACTTGAAGATCGTCAGCATGACTTAGAGGAGAAGCGTAATGAACTTGACGAGATTATGCAGGAAACACGTGAAGAGGAGAGTATGTTGAAAGAAAAGGCAGCAGAACTGGAAACAAAGATAGAGCCAGGTTTGCTCCGTAGTTTCAAGCGTATTCGTCGTGGTGCTCGTAATGGTTTGGGTATTGTTTATGTACAGCGTGATGCTTGTGGTGGTTGCTTCAATAAGATTCCACCTCAGCGTCAGTTAGACGTAAAGATTCATAAGAAGATTATTGTTTGCGAATACTGTGGACGTATTCTCATAGATCCAGAGTTGGCTGGCGTAAAGGTTGATAAGTTGGATGAGAAACCAAAGAAGCGTAGAACAACACGTAAGAAGAAGGAAGAGGAAGGAGAATAATTATTATCTGCTAAACTTTTCCTATATTATAAAAAGGCTGATACGTTGGAAATGTATCAGCCTTTTTTTATGTCCTTTTACTTTTGCAGTTATGTATGATAGTACACATTTAATCCTCAAATTGGTCATTAGTGCCTAAATCGTTTTTGTTTTTAAATCGATAGATAGGCTTTTTGTTTTCGCTGATGACCTTATTTGGTTTTCTACGAGTTGCTGTCACTGCTGTCAGTAGAAGGTAAGACTTAAATACCTTATAATCTGTCTGTTAAAGGCAAATGTTAAAAGTGACAGCAACTAAAAATTAAACTTATTTGGGTTTAATTGTCTTGTTTGTAAAGGATTAATTCTACTTTTTGAATTTTTGGGTATTTCCTAAGCCATCCATCTATACGAAGTCTTATGACTCCAAAGAAGGCTTCGGAGAAGATTCCACCACTCATCTTACTGGTTCCTTCACGGCGATTGACGAAAATAACGGGAACTTCTTTAATCTTAAATCCAATCTTGAAAGAGGTGTATTTCATCTCAATCTGGAAGGCATAACCTTTGAAACGTACCATATCCAATGGGGATTGTTTCAAGGACTCGACGAGCGATAACATACAAAGCCAGCAGTTGTGTCGTGGACATGAAACCCTGTTACGGCACGGACGTATTTACTGGCAAAGTAACTCATCAATACTCGTCCGATGGGCCAATTGACAACGTTTACACCGCTAACATAACGTGAGCCTACTGCAACGTCATAACCCTCATCGTGGGTTGCAGAATAGAGACGAGGCAGGTCATTTGGGTCGTGGCTGAAGTCGGCGTCCATCTCAATGATGTATTCATAGTTATGTTCTAAAAGCCCACTTAAAGCCTGTAATATAGGCTGTTCCTAATCCTAACTTTCCTGAACGCTCTATGATAAAGAGTCGGTCAGAGAGACTCGGAATTTATCAATTTATGTACGATTTGTGCAGTACCATCAGGGCTACCATCGTCAATTACAAGAATATGAAAGAATTTTTCCAGTTGGAATACAGTTCGGATAATCTTCTCAATATTCTCCTTTTTCGTTGTATGTCGGTATAATAATTATACTATCGCTTGTCATAGATTTTTTTGTTTTTGCAAAAAGTAGTATATTTACCTGAAAGTAACAAAAAAATATCAGGCGGTTTTGAATATTAAAAGTTTCCTTTTATAGTAATTTTTCTATCTATTTGGGTATCTCGCCTGTGTATAACCTTTTTATATACATACGGAGAAGATGTTTTGTCTTTTTTTCTTATTATTGGTCAGGGTTTTCTACGAAACCTTGATATTCTTTCGTTAGGGCAGTCATAACAGAGTTATAGGCTTCATTCATTGTTTCTTTCTCAAACTCAGAACCCTTTCCTTTTGGGAAGATAGGTTTTGTGTATGGTAAGGCTTAGGCGGTGCCATGTTGGAAAGTTCCAGTCCTTGGTTCGTGGCATCACATCAAAGGAACCATTGATGGTAAGTGGACAAACGGGTAGTTGAAGTTCGTCTGCTAACATAAAAGCACCACGTCGGAATTTCCCCATGTGTCCTGTAAAACTACGTGCGCCTTCTGGGAATACGACAACTGACATACCTTCACGTAGGGTGTCGCGTGCTGAGTCGTATGTCTTTTTGATTTTACTGGCTCCACTCTTATCCACATAGATATGGTGGGCTTTTTCACAAGCAAGTCCAATCAATGGTATTTTGCGAATTCCTTTTTTCATCATCCATTTGAAGTTACGACCTAAGAATCCGTAGATAAGAAAGATGTCAAAAGCACCTTGATGGTTGCTGACAAAGACATAGCTCTGCTTTTGGGTCGAGGTTTTTCGCGTCCTTCTATTCTTACAGGAAGGAAGAGTAGTCGTATGATAATTCGTGACCACCATTTCCCAGGGTAATATCCCCAGAAGTGTCCATTGCCTAATTGGCAGCCGATGGTTGTCGTCAAGGCTGTCAGAATAGAAGCGATGAAGAAGAGGGAAAAACGATGAACAGTGTATAAACTTTATACAAGAATGTTATAAACAGCATCATAGTCGAGATGTAGAATACTTGGAATTTGTTGTTGAGATGTATTTTTGTTCATAGGTTTTATGTTTTACTTCTTTACATGTAATGTTATGACTGTTATTTCATTAGGCATATTAAGTCGAAAGGGGACGAGTCCACCTAAAGCCTGCGGTGACATTAAGATACCGTCCGTTCTGTTTGTAGACTCCATAATCTTCGTGTTGAAGAATGCTTGTCGATGCTCCATCCGAAAAATTTCAATCTGGCTTCCATGTGTATGGCCGCTAAGTGTCAGTTGTGCCGTTGTTTTTGGGAAGTATGGAACGTTGCCATGATGAAGGGTCGTGTTGTAACATAATCATAAATGTATTATTACCTATCCCTTGTGTTGCTTTTTTTATAGTCTGCATAGTTAGGGGAAGGGTGCTTTTGCCGTCATTTTTCTGTGCCACAGATGTAGATTGACTCTTTCTTTTTGGATGCAATACAAGTATTTTTGGTTGCGAAGAAGTGTCCATCCTAAGAGTTTCTCTTCTGCGTTTATTAATCGTTGTTTTTGTATTTTCTTTTCTTTGACCTCAGCATTAATATATTCTGGATAGTCATGGTTCCCTAAGACAGCAATTGTCCCTTTCATTGGTTGACGAATGAATGCTGCCATTTTTCAACTTCTTCTGGTCGGATATTTTGTAGGTCACCAGTAAAACAGATAAGGTCAGCTTTTTGTTGTGTGATGCTGTCCATTTCTGCTTTTAGAATCTTACTACGCCATCCATTGAATGTTCCGAGGTGTAGGTCTGAAACGTGTACAATTCGATAGCCATCGAAAGACTTTGGTAAATCCTCGAAGTAAAGTTTTACATGCTTTACTCTTATTTCAGAAACTCCGTAGGTAAGTCCATAAACAAATAGTGTGAAGACACCGCTGCCCAGAGTATACCAATGTGATGTCCCCAATTCTTATTTGTATGAATGATGTGTTTGTTGACTATCGAACCTAATAATGATGCGAGTGCGAAGATAGATTTTGGTGCAACGACTGTACCAAGAAGGAATATATATGTGTTAAGCCAAGTAAGATTGTTAGGGAGCAAAGTCGCGAATAGATGCCATGGCACAAGTATATACTACCATGACGATAGATGGTGTCCACCACAAGAGGCGTTGCCACCAAGTAATATGGTAGTGTTTCCTAAAAATAGTGCAGGTCGATGTAAAGGTCGGTTAGCACTATTATCATTATGATATAAATGTCAATTCTGGCAATCATTTTTTTCAATAGGGTAGAGGCAAGATACTTTCTTATTTCTTCGATTGATAGTTTGCGACGAATGGCATAGTCTTCTAATTGTTCTTTATCAATTTTTCCTATGTCTAAGTATTGGCTTTGAGGGATATTAGCTAACATTTCCTCCGCTTCTTTACGTAGTTTTTGTTTTTGCTTTTGTTATTCATTGCTCAAAGCATAGAAGAAATAAGTCTAATTAATGTAGGGTTTTATATTCCTGATTTTTGTATGTTATAATTCTATTTATGTTATCTATCTTTTTGTTTGTTCATGGAGAATTAATTCTCATTGTGGAAAGAAATTCTTTCACCATGTACAGTGCCGTCAAACTCTCCATCATTTAACAAGTGATGTCCATTACAGAAGGTGTGTAGTACACGCCATTGAAAAGGTGTGTCCCATCATAGGACTCCACTTGCATTTGCTCTGAATAGACTCTTTATCGACAGTCCACTCTTGGTTTGGTGCAACAATCGTGATGTCAGCTTTGTAACCTTTACGTAGGAAGCCGCGTTTGTCAATGTGGAAAAAGACGAGCAGGAGCGTGTGCCATCAGTTCAACTAATTGTTCTATTGTGAGAACACCATCATTAACCAGTTCGAGCATTGTGACAAGTGAGAATTGAATCATCGGCATACCTGATGCTGCTTTTAGCGCAGCCTCCTTGTTTTTGTTCAAATAGGTGAGGTGCATGGTCGGTACCAATTACTGTAATACGTCCATCTGTAAGGGCTTGTCGTATCGCTCTTTGATCGTTAATTGTTTTGACGGAAGGGTTACATTTTATAAGAGATTTCTTTGTATGATAATCATTGTTGGAGAAGGCAATATGTGCAAGTACAGCCTCTAATGTAATTCTTCCTTCATCTTCAGGTTGATTAGCTAATGAAAGCTCTTTCTCCGTAGAAATATGAGCAATATGAAGTCTTGTTTTTATATTTTTCGAGACAACTCTACAACTAATAGTGAAGACCTCAACATGCTTCTTCACTACGTATTTCCCAATGATGCGTGATATCTGGGTCAGTCTCCAAAGCATTCCTTTGCTTTTTCATATTTTTCGTTGATAATACCAGAGTCCTCGCAGTGCGTCATTACTGGTATGTTTAGACTTGCAGCAGTTCTAAAGGTTTGTTCTAATGCTTCACGTCTATCGACAAGCATGTTCCCTGTTGAGGCTCCCATAAAGAGTTTTTATTCCAGGGATTGAGTGAGTATCCAGCTGAGAGAAGAGAGTGTGATTAGTATTTGTTGCACCGAAGAAGAAGCTATAGTTTACATAACTTGATTGTTTTGCACGTTCCCATTTATCTTGTAATGCTTCTAATGTTGTTGTCTGTGGACTGGTGTTAGGCATTTCAAAGTAGGATGTTACTCCGCCGTATGCTGCTGCACGACTCTCACTTTCAATGTCTGCCTTTTCGGTTAGTCCCGGCTCACGAAAGTGTACATGGTCATCAATAACTCCTGGTAGTACAAAGCACCCCGTGGCATTAATGATTTCGTCAAATGTGTCACGGGGTGTTTTGTTACCTTCTATAATTTCTATGATACAATCATTCTCTATGATGAGCGACCCAATAAAGTTTCGCCCTTCATTGACGATTGTTCCGCCTTGAATGAGTCTCCTCATATATTTTTATTGTTAGAGGTTGTTTGTTTATAATTCTGTGATAGCACATCAGGGAGGTAGAGTCTACCATTTACCCGTGTGGTTTATAATCAGTGAGAGTTAGGAGATTATTTTGAAATAGAGTCGCCAGCCATCTGAGATGGAGTAGGAGGTACAATGGCAGCATTGGGTGTTGCCTCAGCTTGTCCAGCAGGTTCAATCATTCCATTCATTTCCTTTTTGTGCTTGTAGGAAGTCATTGTAGAACGCTTTTATCTGTGGATTTTTGCTTAAAATGCGTCCGTAGCTTTTGTCATAATGAACTCAATCCATGATGGTAGTTGATTAATAGCATTCGTATACATATAATCATTCATCCATATAGGATAAGCGTTAGGTGTTGTTTCGTAACTGATACGTGTGAGGAAACACCATGGGCCAAAGTATGTTGTTGAAGTTCTCAGTAATGAACTTAGTAAACAGCTTGTCCCCTTGTCATATACATTCAGTGCTTTCTTGATGAGTTGAGCATTCACAATTTCCTCATCATGGCCATTCATAATGGCTTCGCTTTCTTCATGATCTATTTCGGCGTATTGATTACGGAGTTGTGTAAACTTTGTCCAAAAAAATCATTTATTTTATCATTTAGGGTGTGCCGCTGACGCGCTGTTGAGTATTGTCAGTTTGACAATAATGTCTCCCTTTTCGATAACGACAGGGAACTGTAAGTTGATATCATCCATATAAATTTGTGCAATTTTAGCGGAGTCAACTGTTCCACAGGATCCAAACTGACCATGAATAACATCACATGAGTCTAAGTCAATCAAAGAATCTGCGTGATCTGTTTTTAGATATAATTTTCTACCATCCAAACTTGAAACGTTAGATGTTCCTGCATGTTGAATGAGTTTGCACATGAGCTGAGTGCAATAACTGTGAGAAGTGCGTAAAGAATTTTTATTCATAGAACATAAACTGGTTCTGTTTCTTCTCGGAAAATTACTTTCGTAATTGAGGTTGAGAAGTATCTTATTCAAATTAAATTATCTCTAATGTTTTTTTGTTTTTAGGTGTGAGAATGATTGTTTTCTTTCTTTAATTCGTAGCTAATACGATGAGTTGTATACATTTCTATGATGGCAGAAATAAGTAGAAGTATAACCCAATTGTGGTGAAAGATACTTACGTAACTGCTATAACCATCTATTGATCCCTATAAAGAATGGGCGAAGGAAATGAAAAAGAATCTTCTATCATAAATAAGCCAGCAAGGATGAATCCCCAGCCTGCTAATGACATAATCTTGCGTAAGCGACGAATAGAAAAGAGAGGTTCAAGGTAACGTTGACGTGACTGCATACTTGTAAATGCAACAGCCCCTGCAAGCATTATCCAGCAAGAAACAGGTTGTATAAAGAGAAAGGCATAAAAGCCAGCCCCAATAACCATTATAATACCTCCTAAGAGATAGATAACCGACTCGAGTTTATTCAGTTGTTTCATTTTTAAGGTATTTTCTGTTGACTGCTCATCATCGCTAAGTACGAAGATGTCTTCGTCATCAGCTTTCATAAAATAACGTTCACGAGCCACGCGAGAAATAATACTGAGGGTTGGTTTTAAGTTCCTTAAGTTGTTGCGTGTCATGTTTGTATTGGCTATCATATTTCTGAATTTCAGTCTTCAAATCTTCTATTTGATAGGCATACTCTATGCGTTTCATAAAACTATTTTCATCCAGTACACCTACGATAAGTACACCGAGAATAATAACGATATGAAACTTAAACCGACTAACGAAATTGCAGATATGTCCAGTAATCTTACTCACGTCTTTATGTTCTTTTTGCAAAAAGTAAGGAAAAAGATTGGATACCGGTGCATTATACATATATTTTTTTAGCAAATTAACAATTTAATTTTTCCTACTTTCATTCTCTTTTATTTACTTTTTATTACCTTTGCATATACAAACAGATTTTTAAAATTATGGAAGAATATATTGTTTCGGCACTGAAAGTATCGCCCAATGTCCTTTGATTCTGTTGTTGGACAGCAGGCTCTGACTACGACGTTGAAGAATGCAGTGAAGAGTGGTAAGTTGGCTCATGCTTATCTCTTCTGTGGTCCACGAGGCGTGGGTAAGACGACTTGTGCTCGAATCTTTGCAAAGGCGATTAATTGTGAACATCCAACGGCAGACAACGAGGCTTGTAATGAATGTGAGAGTTGTAAGGCGTTTGGAGAAGGACGAAGCTATAATATCTTCGAGTTAGACGCTGCAAGTAATAACTCTGTCGAGAATATTAAGTCGTTAATGGATCGAGACTCGCATACCGCCACAGGTTGGGCGTTATAAAGTCTTTATCATTGACGAGGTTCACATGCTTTCAACAGCTGCCTTCAATGCTTTCCTTAAGACATTGGAAGAGCCGCCAGCGCATGTTATCTTCATTCTTGCTACAACAGAGAAGCATAAGATTCTTCCAACGATCTCTCTCGCTGTCAAATCTATGACTTTGAGCGTATGACAGTGCCTAATATTATTGATCGTCTCAAACGTGTTGCTGAAAAGGAAAAATATACAGTTTGAAGAAGAAGCCTTGAACGTCATTGCAGAGAAGGCGGATGGTGGTATGCGTGACGCACTCTCTATCTTCGATCAAGCTGCAAGTTTTTCACAGGGTAATCTGACATATCAAAAAGTGATAGAAGACTTGAATGTACTCGACTCTGAGAATTACTTTAGTATTGTCGACCTTGCTTTGGAGAATAAGGTGAGTGAGGTTATGGTTCTTCTTAACACGGTTATCAATAAGGGATTTGATGGTGGACATCTTGTGAACGGCTTAGCATCTCATGTTCGTAATGTGTTGATGGCAAAGGATGTACAAACACTCCCGTTGCTTGAGGTAAGCGAACAATTGCGTAATCGTTATCAGTCACAAGCACAGAAGTGTCCAACAAAATTCCTTTATACGGCTCTGCAGATAATGAACCGATGTGATGTGGAATATCGTCAGAGTTCTAATAAGCGTTTATTGGTAGAACTGACGCTTATTCAGGTGGCACAAATCACGCAGAAGGAAGATGATGTGTCAGCCTCGGGGCGTAGCCCTAAACGATTAAAATCCCTGTTTAACAATCTTATTATCAAGGCTCAACAGAAATCGACTCCGCAGGTGGTCGGGAGCCTGAAACGTGATGCTGAAGCTGTTCATAACGCTAATGAAGATAGTGGAGCAGTGTCAGTTGAAGTTGTATCTTCAAAAGAAGATACTGTTGCCAATAATCCTACCTTACAACCGAAGGTGAATATATCCTCAGGACTTCCTAAATCTGTCAATCTTGGTTCGTTAACAATGTCGTTCAATAACATGCTGAAAGGAGATGAAAAAGGCAAAAAAGGACGAAGAAGTTGAAGTTACCAATAAGGATGAAAACGAAGGATTTACGCAGCAAGACCTTATTGTGAGTTGGCGTGCGATGTGTTCGCGAATGCCTGAGCGTATGCATACTCTAGCGCAGCGTATGAAGAATATTACACCAACAATCATGGAGTATCCTACCATTTCGGTGCTTGCTGATAATAATATTCAGCTTAACGAGATGCTTGCCATAAAGTCGCGCATTCGTGCAACATTGGCTAAGGGAATTGCATAATGGACAGATAGTCGTCGAAATTCGGCTTGCTAAGCATGAGGAAATTAAGTCGATGCTTACTCCACGTGAGAGTTTTAATAAATTATTAGAAACAAATCATCCCGTGAAGAGACTTGTCCATACATTGGGTTTGTACTTGGAGTAACACAAAGTTTGACTCTGTTGTATTGTGGCTCAGTGTTCATCAAAGATACAGAAAAATAAAGTCCCTTAGTACTTCTTTTTTTAGCCGTTGTATTGATACTCAGCACGAGTTGTGCTGATGCTACACGTGTTGTGCTGATACTAAACATTAATCTTAATGGAGGGTTAAAAACCGATGTGTTGTTAAGAATGTTATGAAGGTATAAATGTCAGTGAAATATAGTAAAAAGCGGAAGTAGTATTTAAGTTTTATCTGACAGCAAAAATAAGAAAATATATAGTTGTATTTAACGCCTACGTACATTATTATAAAAGTTAAAATAGCAAAATGGTAGTTATGTTCGGTATTATTTCAGTATTTTTTTGCACGTAAATTAGTCGATGAGAAATAAGAGCATTATATTCCTGTTATCTTTTGTCGTTGTCTTCGCAATGGCAGGTGTTACTATGCCCGGACCTCAGAGAAAGAAAAGTAAGAAGGTAAAGGCAGGTAGGGAAGTGGTAGATACATTGTTGAAGAACATGAGTTCATTGGATAGTCTGTCGATAGACAAGCGCATGATTGATACAACCAAGATGGATTCTCTTCAGCTGGCTATCTATCATCATAATAAGGCAATAGATGATTCGATTCGTGCCGATAGTATGATGCGTGCACGTTCTAATGGGATTGAGGCACCAGTGACCTATTCTGCTGATGACTCTCTTGTTTATGATGCAGAGGCAGGTATAGCTCATCTCTATGGTAACTCAAAAGTCGATTATGAGAATATGAAACTTTCGAGTGACAATGTCCACATGAACATTGACAAGAGTACTGTACATGCAACAGGTACAGCTGATTCTACGGCAGAGGGAGGATACAAAGGAAAGCCAGTCTTCGCCATGGGTAATGATAATTACAAAAGCGACACGATGGCTTTCAATTTCAAATCAAAGAAGGGATTGATAAAAGGAGTATATACTGAACAGCAGGACGGATACCTTAGTGGTCAGATCGGAAAACGCGACTCCTCTGGCTCTGTTTATTTACAACATGGTCGATATACTACTTGCGATAATGCTCATCCAGATTTTTTTATAGCTCTTTCTCGTGCAAAAAGTTCGTCCAGGTAAGGATGTAGTCTTTGGTCCAGCTTATCTTGTTGTGGCAGATGTACCTTTACCACTTGCAATTCCATACGGTTTTTCCCTTTCTCTAAAAAGTATTCAAGCGGCTTTATCATGCCAACCTATGGTGATGAAAGCGATAGAGGTTTCTATCTACGTGATTTAGGTTACTATTTTGCAATTAATGACAAGTGGGACTTAAAAAGTGTTGGGAGAGATTTACACTAAAGGGTTCTTGGGGTGTGTCGGCAGCCAGCAACTATCGTAAGCGTTATAGATATTCTGGCTCTTTCTTTTTGAGTTTTTCAAGATTCAAAGACGGGTGATAAGGGTTTGCCAGATTTTGCAGAACAAGAGAGTTTCAAAATTCAATGGAGTCATCAGCAGGATACAAAAGGCCAATCCGTATAACTCGCTATCTGCAAGTGTGAATTTTGCCACATCAAGCTATGAGCGTAATAATCTCAATAGTATGTATAACCCACAGACTCTCACGCAGTCTACGAGGACTTCTTCAGTAAGTTGGGGTACAACATTTTTCAAGTATTGAGTCTCTCTTTGACCACTACTACCAACCTCTCGCAGAATATGCGTGACTCGTCTGTTCAGATAACACTTCCAGACTTGAATATCAGTTTGAGTCGTTTCTATCCATTCAAGCGTAAAGCATATTGTGGGAAAGGAACGTTGGTATGAGAAAAATATCAATGAGCTATACGGGACAGTTGTCAAATTCTATCTCAACGAAAGAGGATAAACTTCTACGCTCTAATCTTATTAGGATTGGAAGAATGCTTTTCAACATACCATTCCTATACAGGCAAATTTTTAACTTATTTAATTATATCAATGTGACACCATCCTTCAACTTTACGGATCGTATGTACTCTAAGAAAGTGTCGAGAGGGTGGAATAATGTGTTGCAAAGAGAAGTGGTAAACGATACGACTTTTGGCTTCTACAATGTCTATAACTGGAGCCTGAATATGGGAGCAAGCACTAAATTGTATGGTTTTTGGACGCCCTAATAGAAAAACTTTTTGGTGACAAGATTCAGACTATTCGCCATGTCATCACTCCACAGGTATCATTTTCTTACTCTCCAAAACTTTGGAACACGTCGTTATGGTTACTATGACAGTTATCAGTATACAGATGCAAGTGGCAATGTAAAACTTGTCGAATATTCGCCTTATCAAGAAGAACTTTATGGTGTGCCAGGAAAGTATAAGAGTGAGATGATCAGTTGGGATGTTAGTAATAATATCGAAATGAAGGTTAAAAGCGATAAGGATACAACTGGTTATAAGAAAATAAGCATTATTGACGAGTTGGGTGCAAGCATGTCTTATAATGCTGCCACTGATTATCATCAATGGAGCGATCTTAGTATGCGCTTGCGTTTGAAATGGTGGAAGAACTACACCTTCTCTATGAATGCCCAGTTTGCTACTTATGCTTACGAACTTGACGCTAATGGGAAGCCATACGTGGGCAATCATACAGAGTGGGGTATGGAAGATTGCCTCGCTTTCAAGGAATGTCGCAGAACTTCTCATTCACATTGAACCCAGAGAAGTTTAAGAAGTGGTTCGGACATAAGGAGGATAAGGAAGAAAAATAAGGCTTCGGAAGACAAGAATGACGATGATAATAATATCGAGTCAAACATGGATGCCGACCTTGAAAAAGGTAAATATGCGACAAAACAGAAGAGTGGTAATATTGCAGAAACGGATGAAGATGGATATATGCGCTTTAATATGCCATGGTCTTTGACAATCGGATATGGTATTACGATGCGTGAGAATACGGCGGGTAAAATTTAATACCAAGACAATGCGATATCCTTATAAGTTCTCACAAACACTGAACTTCTCGGGTAATATTCGTATTAGCGATGGCTGGAATATAAACTTCTCAAGTGGTTATGACTTTGAAAACCATGCGATGAGTATGACAACGGCGAGCTTATCACGCGATTTGCATTGTTTTTAACATGAGCGCATCTGTTGTGTTAGCACCATATACATCGTATAACTTTACTTTCCGTTGTAATGCTGCAACGTTGACTGATGCGTTGAAGTATGACAAACGAAGTGGTATTACTAACGCTGTTCAGTGGTATTAATCATTTATGTTATAAATAAAGGACGGATTAGCTTTGTGCAATCCGTCCTTTATTTATTTTATGTGATATATGCATCTTAGTAAATATGCTGAAAAGGGGTTGTTAACCTTATTCTGTCTATGGTGTTAGCTTATTCAAGACAGTTGATAATCTCGGTTACAGACTTGCAACCATGACGGTCAAGCCAGTCATTAATACCATCGCGTACCTTAATAGTAACTTGTGGGTCGAGGAAATTTGCAGTTCCAATTTGTATTGCTGTTGCTCCTGCCATAAGGAACTCGATCGCATCTTCTGCAAGTAGATATACCTCCCAGACCAATGATTGGTATCTTTACCGCTTTTGCTACATCATTGACCATTCGGACAGCAACGGGTTTGACAGCCGGACCACTAAGTCCACCTGTACGAATACTTAACTTCGGGCGACGGCGTTCAATATCAATAGCCATTCCCATCAAAGTGTTAATCAGTGAAACAGAGTCTGCGCCTTCGTCCTCACAAACACGTGCTATGCTGGCTATGTCTCGTGACATTAGGCGATAGTTTCACAATCATTGTCTTATGATAATGTTGACGTACCGCTTTTACAATAGAAGCTGCGCCAGAGCATGTCACTCGAAAGCCATACCTCCTTCTTTTTACATTAGGGACAGGAGATGTTTTACTTCGATTGCAGGAATGTTATCCAGAGCGTTGAGCTTTTCGGCTGTTTCTGCATAAGACTCTGGAGTGTTCCCACTGATATTAACAATCATATTGGTGTCAATATCCTTTATCTGTGGGTGAGATATTCTCGATGAAGTAATCAACTCCCTTGTTCTGTAAACCAACACAATTAAGCATACCCTGAGGGGTTTCTACCATACGTGGGTAGTCATTTCCTTCACGTGGTTTCAGGGTCGTACCCTTGACAATGATACCTCCTATTTCTTCTAAAGGGTACGAAATCGGCAAACTCTAAACCATATCCAAAGGTTCCACTGGCTGTCATTATGGGATTCTTTAGCTGTAGGTCACTTATCTTTACACTTAAATCAGCCATATTGTTATCATCTAATTATACAAAAATAAAGGGGGTAATTTCCCTTGTTAGGAGTATACGTGAGTAATCCTTTATTATTCTTTTTTCTATTTATTCCCACGTTAATCTACGTGTATCAAAGACGGGACCTTCTGTGCAAACACAAAGGTTGCCTTCTGTAGTTTTCTCAACACAACATAGACAGGCACCAACACCACAAGCCATTGTGTTCTCTAATGATGCTTCGCAAGGAATAGAATTCTGGTGTGCGTAACTTGCAATCGCCATCATCATTGGTTTAGGACCACATGTAGAAATACGGTCAAAATGCTCTGTGGATAGAATTGAATGGTTGGTGACAAAGCCTTTCTCACCAGCTGAGCCATCCTCGGTAGTTATACATACCTTTCCATATTTCTCAAAAAGTGACCTTTCTGCTATGTCAGATTCTGTACGAGCTCCTAAGAGAAAGACTGGGACTCCACCAGCTTCCTTGATATGTTTCCCGAAGTAAAGTAAAGGGGCAACGCCTACACCTCCACCAACAAGTAAGACACGTTCTGATGGACTCGCCAAAGGTGCAAACGTGTTGCCCTAAAGGGAAGGACACAATTTAAGATGTCGCCTTCACGTAAACGTGCGAGGGTTTTGTTCCTTCTCCTATGGTTGCGACAAGCAACCACAATTCATGCGTTCTAAATCAACAAAAATTAATTGAGATTGGACGGCGAAGAAAGGTCGAAGGAGAGCCGTCCACTCTCACCTCTACAAAACTGCCCAGGTTGCATCTCTGGAAGTGGGTTGTCATCTGTCAGCTTAATAAGTACATTCCTTGCATTGATACGCTCTACGGAAGACACCTTTAAGTCGAGGATATACTTCTTCATCTTTACTTTGTTTTTAATATTATGCAAATTTAGGTAAAAATATCCCGATTATAGGCTGATTGAAGAAAAACAGAAAAGAAATCCTTGTAAAAATAAGAATTAGCAAGTTATTTATCCATCAAAGACTCAAGATAATAGTTGCTTTCAGACCATTAATATAACGGGACCGTCTAGCCTATAACATAGAAACGCATTAACCTGAAACTGTACGAGGAACTGCCTTATGCTTTCATCTACAAAATATTACGCTGAAATGAACTTATAAACCAAAAATAAATATGTATCTTTGTCCTGTCTCCTGTTATGGGAGGAGTATTCACATTATTTTTAACTTAAAGATAATAACACTTCTCTATGAGTAAAAATAAAAAAACTGAACTCAACTATCTGACAAATAGGATGTTCAAGAATTCCTAAAAGTCATTATAGTGTTTAGTGAGTTTAATTTCCAAAAGGACACACATACTGACCATACAGCTATCCTAAAATATGGTTTATAGACAGAGTGTTCCGAAAATTTAATATACTTGTTATAAATAGAGAATAAATGGTGAAGAACGATAGCAAAAACGAAAAGAGAAGAAACTCTTATGATCTGAGAGCACCTCAAAATATCGAAGTTTGAGAAATCATATTTAAACTATTGGGATTAGATGCCAGTTTGGATTATCAAAGAAACTTAGAGTTGTCTCAAACAATAGGTCCTATGCAGACCATAGACTCTTTTGTGTTTATCTGAGTGATTTTAAACAGAAACAATATTGGAAAAACAGACAAAATTATGAAGGAAAAAATAGATGCCTTTGTGGCAGAATTTAAACAAGAAGCATTGCTTGATGCTATTCGGATAAAAGTTATCGCCCGGTATGGCTCTGGAGCTTACCCAGAGCAAGGTTGGAGGGCTTTTCTACTTGCCCAAAAACGGCAGAGATTCCAACCAACAGCAAAGATGAACAGCTGATGTTCCTGGCACAGATAAACTGTGAGGAACTGCCAGAGAATACCATCTATCCAAAGAAAGGGATTATGCAGTTTTGGATTTTTTTGGTGGCAATTATGATATAGGGGAACGACTATGACAATCCTTGCTCTGATGAGGAACAAGCGGGTAATTTATTATCCTATGATAGAAGAGCATTATGACTCAGAAGAATTAGCGACTATTTATAAACCTCAGAGGAACGAGGACGGAGGACTGATTACTCCTATCTGTATTGACAAGCCTTTATCTATGTCGTTTCAAATTGAAAAACAATGGAGAGACGACATCAGATTACCGTTTTTCAAGATGCCTTCATAGAAAAAAATGGAATGAATACTTCCCTGAAAAGCAGACACAGAACTTGTGGGAGTTAGACGAAGACCTTGCTGAACTTGTATATGAAATGCTGGATATCACAGAAAACACCCAGATTGGCGGGTATGGTTATTTTACACAAGCCGACCCACGTATCTACGAGTCATTGTCTGAATATACAGAAATCCTATTTCAACTGGATTCATGCGATGACGATAACGGATGCGAAATTATGTGGGGCGACTGTGGCGTAGGAAACTTCTTTGCGACAAAAGAACAACTGAAAAAGCTCGACTTCGCGAACTGCCTGTATAATTGGGATTGTTGCTGATAGCTTTCTCTCGCTTGTACGATAGCATAGGCGAGAGAAGTTCTTAATTTCAAACCAGTCATTAGAGATATCGGAGAGCAAAAGTGTTATGAATTACTGTTGGTTATTGAAGAAACATATTACCTCAGTCAGTATAATTACTACACATCTGTATTTTTTTCTGACAAAATGAAAGTAAAATTTTCTAATGCTCGATTCAGGGTTAAGTTCATTCATAGAATAATGAATACGATTTAGGTTGATACAAAAATTTAATTAAACTGTATGTTTTCACACTAAAAACAGAAATGAATATGAAAATAATCAGGGATTTTTGGTGAATATTTCAAGTATTCACTTCACGATGCACACATTAACAGGGTTGAACATGAACAAGAAAAATTTGGTTTTGTTCTTTAACTCAAAGTTTCCCACCCCTTAAAACACTGGCTTTTCTCATTTCCTTTGCCTATCGTTTCCCCATATTCATTGACTTTTTAACATATGACTAACTGAAGTTATGCAGTGTGCCCATATACTTCATCCCATTTTCTAATGCTTCTGCCATTACAAGAATTTTTCTCATCTCTTTGTCGTTTCCGCTGATTGTAGCCATAAGCTGTTGGGGCGTCATCCCAAAGTGTTTCTCCTAAAATGTGAACTATACGTTCGATACAGGCAGAACTTGCTTCCATAACGTGAGTGCTATGAGGTTGGACTCCATATTCGAAAAAGTTCGCCCATGGTTTGGTACTCTGTGAACCTCTTTCCCAAAGCCATGACGGTATATGTAGGTAACACAGCGTTGCGTCGGCTATCTGACCATTAAAGTCGCAACCTTGATAACCTCCTAATCCAAGATACTGCTTAGTCTCCTTGTTCATCACCTCTATGTTCCATCTAATCTGATAGACTTCAAAGGCTTTTTACGAAGGACATCGTTGTATCCGTGGTGAGCAGAACGTTCCATGTGGAGTTCCTACCATACTTGATAAGGAAGATTCTTACAGATATATCTCCTAAGTTGCCGTTGAACTGAATATACCGACATCTATACTTACGACAGCTCCTTCCTCGTTCGCGTTCATAGGCGGCAATGAGTTCTGCAGCATTTTTCTTCCTGCCCGATACAGTGTATTTCGTCTTTCCCATTTTAGCAAGTCCGACAAAGTGTATTGCCCCTTTACCTATGCTTCTAACACATGTCATAAGTTGCTCGCAAGTGAACCAACTATCGGTAATCACATACTTCGCATACAATCCCATCTTCCATCCACGACGAAGCATATCTATGGCGACTTTCAGCTTAGACTTTTTACACTCTTGAAAGCTCATAAAAATCTGGGTTGCCATTATTTCTCTTGGTATGATATGCCTTTTTACGTTGCTGTTTTGTCAGCCCACAATTGCCTTTGTTTCTCTTTTTCCTGATGCAGTGAAAAATCAAAGGGTATGGTTGTCTTACCGTCAAAGAAAGCACAAAGTAAAAGTTTATAACCCAATACGCATCTGCCTTTTACATGGTCGAAAATACGACAGATACCCTCTATTCTCACTCCACTCTTCTCAAAGCACAGTGTCGTCTATAATGAAACAAGTCGTGGTATCTGACAACGGAGCTTCGCCATACTTACGCAATATACACATATAACGCAGTGCAAAGTGGTTCATCAAACGTTTTCAATCTATCTGCGGGCGAATCATCATCCGATGGAAGCAGTTCTTACCATGATTTGAAAGCTCATATATCTTACGTTTGCATATATTGTGGATGCTCTTTCCTAAAAATGCGGAAGAGGCAAAGAGAAAGGATTAACTCCGAAGGGGAAACTCCGTCATGTTTCTCTAATGACAGCCGAGATAGCAGGTGACCGATACCAAACTTGCCAAAAAGATGAAATAAATTATCACTCATTCGAGTTTTAACACTCAAAAGTTTGGATAACTCACTTATTTTCTCTATTTTTGCTTCCATAACAGTTTTGTTGTTTTGTCTTTGACAATCAGTTTTTTTGCGATTACTAATTTTACAAAGAAAAATTCGACAAACTGTTATTTTTCTATCTATTTATTAGGGTGGGAAACTTTAGTTAATTAAAAATAAGGCTTATGAGAAAACTAACAAAAAGCCAGTCTTTCAGAATTAGCAAAAATCAAAGGAAATCATTTCGTTTCTTGAACAGAAAAAGTTATGTAGGTGGAGGAGCAGTTTTATACTCTTATATTTAATCTTTTCGGATAGTAAAAAAATAATGTCAGTTAGTCTTTTGCATTCTTATTTATTGAAATCTAATAGTGCAGTAAAGTTTTTCAATAATAAATAGTCTTGACTACTAGTAATAGATGCAATGAGATATATTTTGTGGAAATAAAGTAAATGTATAGATTATGAATAACCTTAAAGTTTTTTTGATACTCGTTCTGTCATGCAGTTTAGTGTTGTCATGTTCGTCAACGAAAGACGTAAAAAGACATGTATTTAGTTTTAATGGCTGATACGACTGCAAAAATATGAGCAATATGCATACGTTAATCAGGATGGGCAAACCGTTGTACCTTATAATCGATACTTGCTGTGTTATACCGACACAATCCGTACTATTGGCTTTTGTTTTTTTAAACCGAATGTCGGCTGTGTAGCTATCAACAATAAGGGCAAAGAATTGTTCAATGTATTTATGGTTGATAATGGGAATGACCGCCCAAAGGATGGACTCTTTAGAATCTTAGATAAGAGCGGTACGAAGATGGGCATTGCCAATATAAAAAGGACAGGTGATTGTCAAACCAAAGTATGATGCTATCTTTCCCTACTATGAGGGATTGGCTGCTGTGGCAGTAGGCTGCAAGACAGTGAGACCACAAGACGACCCAGAGCATGAGTATGTTGTTGGTGGTAAGTGGGGATTTATTGATAAGAAGGGAAAAGAGGTTATTCCTTTTGGAGTATGATAGTATTGCCAACTATCGTCACTTTGAGAATGGCAAAGCCCTCGTCTTTAAGGGCGGGAAATCATTTCAGATAAATGCTAAACAAAGGACGGGTTATGATTTTGAAGAAATAAAAACAAAAATAAAAATCTTATGAAAAAAGATAATATTTCTATTTTTTTCTATTTTTATGGTTTAAATAGTTTTTTTCTCAGGATATAAAAAGGACTATGTGGGGTTTATAAATATATACACTCTGATAATTCTCAAAAATTCACTTGAAAATCAATACATAGTGTTTGAAAAAGAATGAGGAAGGTAAGATTCTTGGTAGATTTTTATGCCACTACGGATGAATTTATTGATGCACGAGAAGGATACTCTCCAGGCTATTTTGTTACACCTATGGATAGTCTTCTCTTAATACATGACAGCATTATTTTCACTGTAAATGTGTCATCTAAGGATCTTTTTCAAGACTCCAATTCCACTCAAAAATAAAAAAACTGCAAAAGATGCTCATAATCTTAAGTTTCCATTATGGAAAGGCGGATGGATGGGGGATGTTTTACATCGTAAGTATATAGGATTTTTAGAAAAGAATATGATTTCATTTTTATGATATACGCTTAAAAAAAGAAATTGAAATTCTTAAAAGATAACACAACTCGCCACAAATCCTCAAAGATAAACCGACAAAATTAAGTATAATTTTAAGGCGTAAGAAGTATATTACTAATAGTTGTGGCATTGTTGTCATTAGAGAAAAATCTCTATTAGTACATTTTTACTAGACTAAGAATATTTCCTTGGTTTCAATTAAATGTACAGATAACATGTTGTAGAAAAGGTAGAGCATGTTGTCTAAATCCTTTGCACTATAATTTTTGAATTACAATTAAATAATGAATGTCTTATGAAAAAGATTTGTCTTTACTTATTTTTATTTTTGTTCGCGCAGACTATCTCTGCACAAGTAACAGTTGAAATCCACGATATTGGCGAAGTTGATACTATAGCACTAAAGGAAATGTTTCCACCTACAATTGAAGAAATCTTCAAGCAGCAGAATATCACGTTAAAAGTTAGGTCACCATACACATTGACGAATAATAGTCGATGTCTGCCATGTGATAATTATGATTGTAATTTTAAGACATACTATTAACTCTGCAAATGCAAGTTTGACTCATAAGGATAACAATTGTGAGGTTTATATGAAGTCTTCATATAAGAACTTGCATGGGAATCCAGAAAGTATACCAGATTTTATGGGTGGGTCAAAAAAACATGACCATCTATAATCGTATTAAGAGTTATTAATGTCCGCTAAACTTTTGTTTATTTTTACAAATTTGGGCTGATACTTTTTATAGTATCAGCCCATTTAATCTACCTTGCTTTTTGCAACAAAAACATATAACATGAGCAAAAGTACACATTTTTTTCGGACAGCCAGTATATGGTCAGTTAATAAAATGCTTAGACAAGAACAAGATTAACACTTATAGCCGTCAACATGGTGGCGAACGGTATGTAAAGAAGTTCGATATGTGGTCTCACGTGGTAACTATGCTCTATGCCGTGGTGATGCGTTTCGACTCTTCGTGAGATACAGGCTTCTGTGCTGGCAGAATCCCGTAAGCTTCCCCATCTAAGAATAGATACTCTACCCAAGCGTAGTACGCTCTCTGATGCCAATAAGAGGACGCCCCTGAAGAACTCTTTGGTTGGTTCTATATGGATGTCCCTTGAAGTTCATCGTGACCTATTTTTCTCGGACAGCCAACGAGGCAAGGGGGATTCTGGCTTAATCGTCTGAAAAATAATGGATTCTACCACTATTCTCTTGTTTTTCGAATCTCGTCTTCAAGGGTGTGGGACGTAATCCCAAGCATGGAAAGAAGAAAGGAGGCATAAAAGTGCATACTATCATAAATGCCAACGAAGGAGTGCTTACGATATGCAATTTACTTCTGCTGCCACACATGACAGTTTTATGATGGCACCGCAGGATTATTCAAAGAATGATATCCTAGCTATTGACAGAGCCTATATAGACTATATTAAATTTGAACAGATGACTCAAAATGGTGCTGTCTACGTTACAAAGATGAAGAAAAACTTGTTTATCAACTAGAAATAGTTTAATAACTACTTGTATTACGCTTTGCATTCCTCACGATGTTTGCAAAGAAGGCGAGAAACCCTTTATTTGTAGGGTTTTTCGCCTTCGATACTCTGTGACTCCGTTGGGATTCAAACCCAAGACCTTCAGAACCGGAATCTGACGCTCTATTCAGCTAAGCTACGGAGCCTAATGATGGTGCAAAGGTACGGTAAAGTTTGTATAATTCCAAATGAACAATGAATATTCTTATAAAAGTGTTAGATGTAGAAGTGTTGATAAAGGGTAAATTCCATTAGAAAAGAAGTTCTTGTTTGTCATAAAGTAGGATTGTGGTGTAGTTTTTGTGTTATTTTTGTAAGATTATACTTGATATTATTTCTCTATTTGATAATAAATGTATATCTTTGTGAGCAATTGAGTAAACAACAAAGTCATAAATAGAAAGGAATAAGAATGAGCAGACTGATTAAGCCAGAAGGGTATAAAGCCATGCTTGGTAAACGTCAGACCGAGCAGGGAATTAGCTGATAAAGGATTTTTCAGCAGAATTTAGCTACCGAATTACGATTGAGTCGTGTTACGGCACCGCTGTTTGTGCTTAAAGGATTGGGAATCAATGACGATCTGAACGGTATAGAACGCCCTGTTTCTTTTTCCAATTAAGGATTTAGGAGAGGTGCAAGCTGAGGTGGTACATTCTTTAGCAAAATGGAAGCGACTGACATTAGCCGACTATGCAATTCAGCCGGGTTATGGTATCTATACCGATATGAACGCTATTCGTGCTGATGAGGAGTTGGATAATCTTCATTCGCTTTATGTCGATCAGTGGGACTGGGGAGGCTGTTATAACTGAAAGTGATAGAACACGTAGTTTCTTAGAGGATGTCGTTCGACGTATCTATGCGGCTATTCTTCGCACAGAGTTCCTTGTTTGTGAGACTTATTCTCAGTTGGAAGCTTTTCTTCCACAGACAATTCATTTTGTTCATGCTCAGGACTTGTTGGATATGTATCCTACGTTGACAGCAAAAAGAGCGTGAAGACACGATTTGTAAGAAGTATGGTGCAGTGTTTATTGAAGGTATCGGTTGCAGATTGAGTAATAGTGAGAAGCACGATGGTCGTGCTGCCGATTACGATGACTGGTCAACTGATAGCAGAAGACGGTAAGACTGGTCTGAATGGTGATATTCTTATTTGGTACCCTATTTTAGGCCGAAGTGTTGAACTTTCCTCTATGGGAATTCGAGTTGATAAAGATGCTATGCTCCGTCAGTTATCAATAGAGAAGCAGGAAGAGTGTGAGCAACTCTTCTTTCATCAGCAGTTGCTCTCTGACAAACTTCCGTTGTGTATCGGTGGAGGTATCGGTCAGAGCCGCCTTTGTATGATAATGTTACACAAAGCGCATATCGGTGAGATTCAGGGCAAGTATCTGGCAGGAAGAGATGCGAAAAAGAATGCGAAGAGGCTGGGATGCCTTTGATTTAGAAGCTTACATATTATTTTCATAGAGCTAAAAAGAGCCATGGCAAACTCTGAAGATGAGTTTGGTATGGCTCTTTTGTATTACAATTTATTACTGTCCGCTAAACTTTTGTTTATTTTTCACAAATTTGGGCTGATACTTTTTCATAGTATCAGCCCATTTAATTACCTTTGCTTTTGCAACAAAACATAAGTAACATGAGCAAAAGTACACATTTTTTCGGACAGCCAGTATATGGTCAGTTAATAAAATGCTTAGACAAGAACAAAATTAACACTTATAGCCGTCAACATGGTGGCGAACGGGTATGTAAAGAAGTTCGATATGTGAGTCTCACGTGGTAACTATGCTCTATGCCGTGGTGATGCGTTTCGACTCTCTTCGTGAGATACAGGCTTCTGTGCTGGCAGAATCCCGTAAGCTACCTCATCTAAGCATAGATACTTTACCCAAGCGTAGTACGCTCTCTGATGCCAATAAGAGACGCCTGAAGAACTCTTTTGGTTGGCTCTATATGGATGTCCTTGAAGCTCATCGTGACCTACTTTTTCTCGGACAGCCAACGAGGCAAGGGGATCTTGGCTTAATCGTCTGAAAATAATGGATTCTACCACTATTCCCTTGTTTTCAGATCTCGTCTTCAAGGGTGTGGGACGTAATCCCAAGCACGGAAAGAAGAAAGGAGGCATAAAGGTGCATACCATCATAAATGCCAACGAAGGAGTGCCTTCACGATATGCAATTCACTTGCTGCCACACATGACAGTTTTTATGATGGCACCGCAGGATTATTCAAAGAACGATATTCTAGCTATTGACAGAGCCTACATAGACTATGTTAAAATTTGAACAGATGACTCATAATGGTGCTGTCTACGTTACAAAGATGAAGAAAAATCTTGTTTATCAACTAGAAAATAGAGTATAATATTACAGACGATGATAGCCGTTTCTTATACAATATCAAGGAGGTAGTCCTTAAAAAGAAGGGGGTGGAACATCATGCACGAATCGTCACCTACATAGACCACAAGAAGACGGGAAAGAATAAGACAACGAAACTAATATCACTGCTTACCAACGACTTTGAGATGGATGCGCAAGATATAGTGGCTATTTACCGGAAAAGGTGGCAGATAGAGTCACTATTCAAGCAAGTCAAGCAGAATTTTCCGCTAAGATACTTTTACGGAGAGACTGCTAATGCTATTAAAATACAGATTTGGATGGTTTTTCTTGCAAATCTGCTAATAACCATCGTACAGAGAAGGATAAAAAGGTCATGGAGTTTCTCGGGATTAGCCACAATGATAAGAATTGTACTGATGTACTATATCAATATGGAATCCTTTTTCGAACAACCTGAGAACGATTGGAAAAAATACTTTAGCAAACATGGTATTTCCCCTCCGCAATGTGAGGAAAATGTATAGAGGGGGCTTGTCTAAGAGAAAAAAAGCTCATCCTAAAATGCGTAAAGGGATGAGCTGAAGAGTTAGAGGTTTAGCGGACAGTAATAATTACAATTGCAACTTTCAATCCATATCCAGCCTATGTGTTGGTGCTCAGCACGTATGGTGCGGATGGTAAGCACGTATGGTGCGGATGGCATGTTAGTTGTACTATCTTATCGGTTAGGCTCTATTTATTATCATGTTTTTTGTATGGAAAGAGGTATGTTTAAGTCCTATTAAGTTGTAATCATTAGTAAAGAGTGAATCTCTTTATTCTGTTAGGGACTCCCTCTCTCAATTTTCCATTAGGTGAATGACCGTTGGTTTAGGAGAGGAGCAAGGGGAGATTCCCTCTCCTTTGGAGGGGTTAGGGGAGGTTTTTAGTCTATAAACCTCTTGGTAATTTCTCCGTATTCCTCAATTCTTCTGTCACGCAGGAAGGGCCACCAACGGCGCACTTTCTCACTATGATCGAGGTCGATATTAACGATAATACTTTTCTTCATCGTTGTCACAGGCACGATAGAGTAGTTCGCCTTGTGGTCCTGAAACAAAAGCTGCTTCCCAGAATTGAATGCCCTTTGTTTTGCTCGCTTGGGTCAGGTTCATGGCCGACACGATTAACAGCAATCACAGGCAGACCGTTGGCGACAGCATGTCCACGCATTACTGTCGTCCAGGCTTCACGCTGGCGTTGTTTTTCCTCATCTGTATCACTGCTCTCGTAGCCGATAGCTGTTGGGTAGATTAGCAAGTCTGCACCCTGTAATGCCATCAGTCGGGCAGCTTCTGGATACCACTGGTCCCAGCAGACAAGTACGCCAAGGCGTCCCCACACTCGTGTTGATTGGATGGAAACCGAGGGTCGCCAGGTGTGAAGTAGAACTTTTCGTAGTAGGCTGGGTCGTCTGGAATGTGCATTTTACGGTATTTACCCGCAATGCTTCCATCCTTCTCTATCACAACGGCGGTGTTATGGTAAAGTCCCGCTGCACGTTTCTCAAAGAGAGAGGTTACGATGACAATGCCCAGTTTGCGTGCCAGTTCTCCATAAAAGTCAGTAGACGAACCCGGTATGGTTTCGGCTAAGTCAAATTTGTTTACGTCTTCTGTCTGGCAGAAGTAAAGTGAATTGTGTAGTTCTTGTAGGATAACAAGTTCCGCACCACGTTGTGCTAAGTCTGTGATACCCTCAGCCAAACGCTCTATATTGTTTTTATGTCTGCAACATTATGTTGCTGCAGGAAACCGATTTTAATTTCTCTCATAATAAAGGTTTTTGCCTTGTTTATGTTTATTATTCTGTGTCTAAAAGTTATGATGTCGTCACCATCTGTTTAGATAAGATGGTTAGATTTTGTCAATCTGTGGCAATTGCATGGTCAGACAGTGTATTGACCCATGTTGTCTAATGATGGTACGGCTATCAATAGGGATGATTTCACGATCAGGGAATGCTTCTTGAATGGTTTCCAATGCTGCTTTATCCTTTTCAGGTTGGTTGTAGGTTGGTACAAGAACCGCTCCGTTGATGATCGGGAAGTTAGCATGTGTCGCTGGTAGACGTTCGTCGTCATCATAGATGGTGTCAGGCATTGGTAGGCGAAGTAGACGATAAGGTTTTTCGTCAAGTGTGCGGAGCTGCTTTAATTGCTGCTCTAAGAGTAGGAAGTCCTCGTAATGCTCATCTTCTTTGTCGTCACACCCTATATATAATAAGGTGTTATTCGGTGCAATACGCACGATGGTGTCAATATGTCCGTCGGTATCATCACCTGCTAACTGCCCATAGTCCAGCCACACAACTCGTTCAATATTTGGAAAGAGAAGACGTAAGCGTTTGTCAATATCCTCTTTTGTGAGAGGTTGATTGCGATGCGGTGCCATCAGGCAGCCTGTTGTCGTGAAGAGTGTATGCTCGCCATCACTCTCAATGGACCCACCTTCTAATACAAAATCTTTGTGGTTTTCTAAAATTCCTTGAAAGAGTCCAGCCTCATATAGTTGGCGGTTAATCGTGTTATCTTTCTCGGCTTTGAACTTTTCTCCCCAGCCATTGAAACAGAAGTCGAGTAGATGAAGTGGCTGAAAGCTACCTTTCGGTGCTTTATTTGAAATGAGTGATATTGGTGCAACATCACGTGCCCATGTGTCATTATTGTCACAGGGGAAGAGAGTTACCCGTTTTATCTGCTCTTCTGTCAGTCTTTCAGCCAATAACGAACGTACTATTTCTGTGTCTCTTGCTGTAATAAGCAATGCTTCATATCGCGTGATAGCATCTGCCATCTGGAGATAAACTTCGGTAATCTCCTTTAAATAAGGGCGCCAATCGGTGTCCTCATGTAGCCATATCAGCATAACCCCACTTTGTGGTTCCCACTCGGCAGGTAGTCGGAAACTATGATTTTCGTTTGTGTTCATAGTGCAAAGATAAGAAAAGAAAATGTGATAGCTTTCTTTTCCTACCCTTTTTGTTGCTTACTAAATAAAAAGCAAGATGTTTCTTTTTAGATAGCAAAAAAATGGGTTGATGTATGTCAAATAGAAAGGTTTGACCTGCGTCAATACCTTTGACGCAGGTCAACTTTTACTAAATGAAAGCTATGAATTTGTATTTTTTTCTTTGTTAGATTTTTGGAAAGTGTACTAACTTTGCACTCACAAACAACACAAAGCGGCACCTCATCAGGATAATAAGAGGTAGCCTTTGAAGGGAGCTTCGGTCTCAATAGGAACATAGGTAAAAAGATTGTAAAAACATTTAGAAAGGAAACGTTATGAAAAAGAAAGTAATGAATATGAGTATTATGCGTAAGTTGTTTCATTATATGACAGATGGTATCAGTGAATATAATATGGGTCGTGTAAACTGTCTGGCATAAAGCAAAGAATACTTATTTTTACGCAACATGTAATAAGTAGAAAAATAATTGAGAGAATATAAAAAGGAGTCGGATTAGAGTCTATATGATTCTAATCCGATTATTGTTAATAGGGAGTTGCTTTTTTTAGTTTACTTTGTCTATACATATAAGAGGGGGAGTATAAACTTCTTTTATGTTAATTGGAAGAAAAGTTAAACGAGGAGTAATAGCTCTATTCTGAGATGTTTGTTTATATTGTAATATTATTATTCATATAAGAAAAAAAGTTTTTCTTTAAAGCTTGTATATTTAATCCAAATTACTTAAATTTGTCCTCAGTTAAGTAATAACTAAAAACAAAAGCCCGTTTGTGAAAAAGGTGTTGTTTAAGCCCCCCTCTCCACCATAGTAGCGATGTGGTTAAATTAATATAACAAATAAATAATGCTATGGGGAGTCGGCTCAAAAAAAGTTATGGAAGAAATGAATGCTCCTAAGCCAAATAACTACTTGGCTCTTGCGATTTTCACAACTGTATGTTGCTGTTTGCCAGCAGGTATTTACGCTATCATTCGCGCTATGAAGGTGAATGAGTTTTATATGATGAAACAATACGAAGAGGCTATTCTGGCAGCTAATGATGCTAAGAAATGGAGTATTATTGGTATTGTTGTAGGTGCAATTGGTTCTGTCCTCTACCTTGTTTTCTATGGTTTGGCAGCAATGAGCGCAATGTCTGGAGCTCAATAAACCTTGAAACGTAGTATAAAAACTTTTAGGTCTACTCTGTTTAGGGAGTAATCCTATTAATTATATATTATTTATATGATCCTGCTGCGACGCTGTGGACACCTAAGTGTCCACTAAAAGCTCGTAACAGGGTTACAATGTCCTGGTTGTGGCATTCAACGTGCATTTCACGCCTTATTACAAGGACGGTTTTTAGATGCAATTCATTATAATTATTTTTCTTCTATTTTTCTGGTCCCTACATCTTATCGTTTGGAGTACGTACGTTACTTCCGAGTGGAAAGGCGAAGGATAGTTTGACAAAGGTAATAGAAGATAAACGGCTTATATGGTTGTATATAATTCTTTTTATTTGGTTTGTTGTAAGAAATATCCTAAATTTGTAGTGGATATGGATTTTTGGAGATACGCGATATCGGTAAATAAATAGTTAAATCTAAGATTATAATTATGGGAATCAGACAAGGTGAATCATATTTTTGATGATGCTTTCATCGAAAATTCCTATGGGAAGTATTTCAAGTGTACGTACAAGATTGGAAAATTCTGAATTTAGCGAATCAGAGATGATGGCTCTCCTTAGCCAGATGAAAGACCCTTTGTTATCAATCCTCTTATCAGTTTTTGTTGGGTCATTTGGTGTAGATCGCTTCTATATTGGTGATGTTGGCTTAGGTGTTGGTAAGCTGCTAACAGGTGGAGGTTGTGGTGTTTGGTGGCTAATAGACATCTTTCTGATAATGGATGCAACTAAGCAGAAGAATTTAGAACTTCTGTTATATTATCTTCGTTAAAAATAGAATAGTTTTTTTATTTGGTTAGAACATAAAAAAACCTTGTATAGTTACTTCTTAGTGGAAATAATTATACAAGGATTATTTTATGCTTTGATAAAGAGAGTTTATAGTAGGTCTACAGCCTCAATTTTAATATCTTCTTTTTGGGCGGTCATTGCGATCTGTATCGCACTTTTGGATATGTTCAACGATTTCGAGCCCTTCTTCTACTTCTCCGAAAAACAGTGTACTGGTTGTCGAGAAAAAGGAGTACCACCAACATTAGTATAAACCTCTATTTGTTCTTCTGTAAAGGAAGGCTTACCTTGTTGCTTACAAGTTGTTTTTTGTTTGTTCTATCAGCTTGTCTTGTAGCTCTTGCAGTCCTACACGATCGCGATTACGTCTTAAATTCATTATCTCCTCGTGATGCTCTCGTGTAAGCTGATTGAAAAACTTGTTGCTCTTGTTGCATTGCCATCTGCTGCTCCATTTGCTTTCAGTTCTGCAGGTTTATAGGGTTTTCCCCATACAATATAGAACTGACTTCCACTACTTTCTCTGTCAGGGTTCACCTCGTCGCCAGTACGGGCAGCACTTAAAGCACCACGTTTATGGAAATATTGTGGATAAACGAACTCGGCAGGAATGGTATAGTCTGGTCCGCCAGTACCTAACATCTTGCCCTTTGGAGCATTCTTGCTGTCAGGGTCACCACCTTGTATCATAAAAGTCCTTTATTACTCGGTGGAAGAGCGTACCATTGAAATACCCTTCTTTTGCTAACTTTAGAAAGTTATCACGATGTTTTGGGAGTCCTCATCATAGAGGCGAATAATGATATTGCCTTCTGTTGTTTTTTTATTTTAAGTCTTGTTGCCATAGTGCAATTTATGATTGTTTCTTAATGAAGATGTTTGTTGTGAATTGATTAGCATTTACTTGTCAATTATAAACCTGTCCACTTTCCTCACAGTCTTCTTGCCTTATAGATTCTTTCTTTGGCGTCGTTAATCTCCTGGAACTTCTTTTCAGCAGCCTTTCGGATATCGTTTCCAAGCGTAGAAACACGATCAGGGATGATGTTTTAAAGCCATCTTTCGGTAAGCTGCCTTGACTTCATCATCAGTAGCAGAAGGTGATATACCTAACACCTTATACGCATCCTCAATATTACTACTGCTTTTGCTCCACTTTCTAAGTTGAGCATAGACTCCACGTCTTGCGCAGACAGACCAATATATTGTGCAATTTCTTTTAGGGGCAGTAATCTCTTCAGGACTTACTGAACCATCAGCTTTTGCTATGATGACAAGGTAATTCAGTAATTGTAGTCGTTGACTATCAGTTGTGTGAAGGAGTATTTCCACACAGCTCTTACGGATGGTTTCCTTAAATTGGTAAGGGCCTTGTTGCTTCTGTAAATCAAATAATTTTTAGCAGAATTGATTCTCCTTGGCTTGTAGCTTGCTCACCGAAGTTATGACGAAGAAATTGGCGTACATACTCCATTTTCGAGTGCATAATCTTTCCGTCTGCTTTTATGATATAAGAAGACAGGACAAGCATAGAGAAAAGAAAAAGAGTTACGCTCCTCTTCAAAGGGGCGGTTACCATTAAAAATTTCCATGTTCACTATACCCTTTCTCGTTATCGTTTTTATTATTGTTTTTTTATCAGTTACGAGTGCATTGTCAAGCATTGAGCCAATACAATAACCAACTAATGCTCCTAACATACTTCCACTAAGTATCCAGCCTAATGCGCCGCCAATCCATTTTACGATTGCCATATTATTTTTATATGTGATAAATACTCTTTTTGTTTACATTGACTTATAAACAAAGATAATGCCAAAGTGTATCAGCTAACTAATTATGCATTTTAAAAAGAACAGTTATAAGATTCTAAGAGCCTAATTTCTTAAATGTTATGGTACTCAGGGATTGTTTCAAGGAAAGTGTAGGACTGATTTTCATAATCCATTTTGCAGATATAAGTTTCTAATCCATTTGAAACAATAAGATAGTCAACATGGAGAAGGAGATTATATACAGATATTTGATCAAAGACCTTCTGAGTCAATGGAACCGAAGGAGCTTTGAATTCAATTATCATTCTTGGACAAATCTGCCTATCGTAGAGGACGCTATCAGCACGGACTTTCTTCTCACCAACCTGCAAGGCAACCTCGTTGGCAAGTAGTGAAGCTGGGTAGTTTTTGTAATCAATCAGGTAATGAATAAAGTGCTGGCGTACCCATTCCTCAGGAGTGAGTGCGACGTATTTACTACGTAGAACATCAAAAATCAGCTTTCGTCCATTTTCCTCTCTTATTTTAATTTGGAAAGGAGGAAGGTTTAGTTGTGTCATATCTAATGAAACTATATATAATAGAGGTGTAATGGTGTGGTAAAAAGTCAAATGAAAATTTTGTATTCTATCTCTTTTCTATTAACTTTGCATGAAAGACCGAACAGTAAGTGACGAGTGGGGCTACACTGATATGCAGTTTCCTGTTCATATTGACTTATCGCCTTAACCTCTCTTATTTGTTATTTGGTTTTATTATTTATGCAAAGTTAATAAAAAAAGTAGATGCCAACAAAGCAAGGACCAACATTTCAGAGTATAATGCAGAATCTGAAAAAATAGGACTTTTGTCCCGATTTATATACTTATGGGAGAAGAGTCTTATTATATCGATCAGATTTGTGAATATATAGAAGAGCATGTTCTTTCACAAGAAGAGCGAGATTTTTAATCAGACTATTTACTTTTGGCTCAGACGTTACGGCTGTTCAAGTTGCAGATATGGCACGACGTTATCCGATGATGGCAGAGTACCAAGTGATAATTGTCAAAGAAGCCCAGAATATTCGTTCTTTGGAAGCATTGGAGAAGTATCTCAAAAATCCCGTAAAATCAACCATCCTTGTATGGTGTCATAAAAACGGGAAAATTGACGCACGTAAAAAAACGATTGGATTAGCACAATCCTTAGGAGTTGTTTTTGAAAGCAAGAAGTTGCGCGACTATCAGCTTCCTGATTTTTATTCGAAGTTATTTGAATGAGAGAAAGGTTAGCATAGACCCAAAGACAAGTCAAATAATAGCCGATCATATTGGTGCCGACCTTAGTCGTCTGACGTCCGAGTTGGATAAGGTTCTTATTTCTCTTCCTAGTGACAATCCTATCGTAACACCAGAGGTGGTGGAGAAGGAGATTGGTGTCAGTAAAGACTTCAATGCATTTGAACTAAAAAATGCCATTATTCAGAAGGACTGTTTTAAGGCAAATCAAATTGTGAAATATTTTGACAATAATCCCAAAGCTGGTTCTCTTTATTCTTTCCTTCCATTACTCTTTTCTTATTTCCAAAAATTTGATGATAGTTCATTATTCACCAAAGAGAAATACAGAACAAGATATAGCTGCTGCATTAGATTTAAGAAATACGTGGGGTGCAAAAAGAATTTCTAATTGGACAAAGAAATTATTCTGCTCGTAAAACTATGGATATTATTACTAAGATTCGGAAGATTGATGGAAAGAGTAAGGGCTTGGATAATCCTAATACAAGTGCAGGAGAGTTAATGAAAGAGCTAATTTTCTTCATTCTTCATTAAATAATAGGCAGGTTTTTGATGTTTTGAGCGCTTAATAATTCATCTTTTTCATCAAAAAATCACCCTATTTTTTTGCTAAAAAGAGTATTCTGAAAAAGGGTGCTTTTTTTATGTTTTCTATTGACTGATAGGGTAGTTAGCTTCATTCTTGCTCTTCATTTTTAGCGTATTTATTAGCTTCTTTACCCTCGTTCCTGAATACTCTAAAACTACAAAAATCACTCTTTTTCTCAACAGTCAATTTACATTTCACAGATATTTGCTTTTACAAATGCATAATATAACATGTACAATTTTACCATTTCTATTTGCGTTTGTTGATTAAAAAGTAAAACGCAAATCGCTTTTTATTGCTCACACAAGTGTGTTTTTAGGTTTGAAAATCAATATATTCACCTTTATAACACGATATGCATTTTTATACACATTACTATTATGTGTATAGTTGCCTAAATATCAGTTATTTATGGATAATAGATGTAGAATTAATATGTTTCTAACCTCTTTAATAGTTCACTGAATGCATATCTTTGGCTTATAGATTTGTATATAACAAAATAAACCTACTTATAATCAGTGTTTTTATGCGGTTTTTGTTTTATTTTATTGTTTTATTTGTTATAGAGATGTATATAATGATTTGTAAACGTAAAGGGAAAATGCACACTTTGCGTTATTTTGTAATTGTAAAATGTAAATATCAAAAAGTTAGATATACAAATTGAATCTATCAGGTTCATTATTTTTGATATTTGAAATATTATGTTTATCTTTGTAAAGTTGTTAGAGAAGTGGGTATAAGCCTTAATAACTCCTCTATTTGCTAATGAATAATAGAACATTATATGAAAGATCGAATAAGACAGCTAATGGAGAGTCAGCACATGACTCAGCAAACATTTTCTGATTTCATAGGAATCTCGTCTGCATCACTAAGTAGTATTTTTACAGGTCGTACTAAACCGACTCTAAATACGGTTGAGGCAATCAGAAGTAAGTTCTCCAAGATTAATCTTGATTGGCTTATGTATGGACAAGGACCTATGTTTAGGGATCGAGGATTTGGAAACTAATTCTTACTCTACGGATGATAAGATGATGCAGCAAGGTACTTTTGAAGGTGCACTCGATTTTTTTCTGCTACTCCATCACAGAGCGAGAGAGTACAAACAGGGTCTTCATATAATGATAATATATATAATAATCCTGCTCGTGCGGAGGTAAAGTATATTGACAAACCACAGCGTCGTATTACCGAGATCTGTATCTTTTTTTGATGATCGAAACGTGGGAGAGTTTTTGTTCCAAAAAGTAGACTCTAATTCTGAGCTTACTAATGGTTGTAGGGTTACATATATTGCAGTAATTCGTCATTAGTTTTTGTATTATTGCCGATTTGTTTGTCTTACTATGTACGAAAGGGAAGCTGGCTACGTCAAATAACTAAGGACAGAATAGATGTCTACAAGAAGCTAAAAGGTTCTTACGAAATAAGGAGGTGAATGGTAAGGTTGAACCTAATAAGGCAGATGATGAAATACAAGCAATTGAGGTAAAAAGAAATAGCACTGAGATGCTGAAGGTTGAAGTCGCACCAGAGATGTGGTATACGTGTTGTTAATAGTATTGGTGACAAACGTATTTCATAAGTCTTTCAAACATAACCTTTTGATCTCAAAATAATATTAGACTTATTGATATGTTTTTAACTCGCATATAACTGATACACTTCTGTGGTGTTAAGCGTCCGCACAACGTGTGCTAAGCATCCGCACCATGTGTGTTGGACCTCCGCACGTCGGTAAAGAAGGTATGAAAAGTTAATGACGACTCGTTCTTAAACGACAAATCAGACCTTAGATTACAGAGTTCATAGTATTTTCTTTGTGTGTTATAGCTTGCAGGTTCATGCTCATGGTGGTGTTTTGTACCTATGGGGACTTTTATAAAAAGCTCCGCAGGCGATATCTGTTCTTCATAATAGAGCTGGTGTACAAGAAGGAAATAGTTTGTTCCCTCTTTGTTGTTTGTAGAAGCAAAACTATTCTTTTATAATATTAGTGGTAGCACAATGACAATGATACGAAAAAAAGGGGAGATGTGGCTGTTATACCATATCTCCCCATTCTGTTATATGCTCGGCATGAGCATTATCTAACGGGTGGAAGTCCCGAGTAAGCCCTAATAGCGAGAATTACATAGCCAAAAAGCAAGGGTGTTCATCGTGAGGTGGAATCTGAAGGAAGCTGGCGGCAAACATCTGACCTAACGAACAGAAACTTCATACAAGGCATATAACCATGGGCAAGGTTGCAACACAAACCAAAGCCCGATAGCTATTCGGAATGGTTGGTGTAAATGAAGTAGGTATAAGATGGAAAGATAATGTTCTTATCCGGGGAGGTCTCACGGACGCTTCAAATAGTTTTTTTTTGTACGAAAGAAGCGGAGTAAAGCTTGCCGTGAGAAGTCAGCAGACGCCATAGTAGTGGAGTACCCGATAACGCTCCATGAAGGGCTGAACCTATATATTAAACGATAGTAACAGAAACATACCTTATGAAGGAAAGAATGCAGAAAACATTATCCCAAGTTAATGACTGCCCCCAAAGAGATAGGTCGGAAACCGAATGGTATGGGGGAGTGCAGACCTTCATGTGGATGTGTGAAGACAACATCGTGGAAGTACCATTTGACAAGGAACACCTCCTCGAGCAAATCCTTAGCCCTGCAAATCTTAATCGAGCCTACAAGGCAGTGATGAGAAACAAGGGATGTGGTGGTATCGATAAGATGTCGTGTGAGCAGTTGCTTCCATGGCTCTTGACCAATAAGAATGAACTCCTGAGTTCCTTGCTGGACGGGTCTTACCGTCCGAACCCAGTCAAGAGGGTAGAAATACCCAAAGACAACGGCAAGATGCGCCTTTTGGGAATACCTACCGTGGTAGACCGCTTGGTGCAACAAGCCATCAACCAAGTACTGACCCCTATTTATGAGAACCAATTCTCCAAGACAAGCTACGGCTTCCGTCCGAGAAGAGGCTGCCACGAAGCATTGCGAGGAGTGCAAAAGATAATCAACGAAGGCTACATCTATGTAGTCGACCTTGACCTTGAACGCTTTTTCGACACTGTGAGCCATAGCAAACTCATAGAAATTCTCAGCCGTACGATAAAAGACGGTAGAGTGGTCAGTCTTATACACAAATATCTCCGAAGTGGTGTGATGAACAAAGGTTTGTTTGAAGTGAGCGAGGAAGGAACTCCCCAAGGAGGACCGCTAAGTCCGTTGTTGAGTAACATCATGCTCAACGAATTGGATAAAGAACTTGAACGCAGAGGGCTTCCCTTTGTACGTTATGCCGATGACTCGATGATATTTTGCAAGTCCAAAAGAGCTGCAATGCGAGTAAAAGGAGTCTGTAACCCGATTTATAGAGAATGTTCTATATCTCAAAGTTAGCAATGAAAAGACCATAGTGTCGTATGTGCGCGGAGTGAAAATACCTCGGATACTCCTTTTATGTGATGAAAGGCAAATGCCAATTCATGGTGCATCCCAAGTCCAAATCCAAGATGAAGTCAAAGCTAAAAAGAATTGACAAGTCGCAGCAATGGATGGGGATATGCCAAGAGAAAGCAAAAAGCTGAAAGGAATACATAAGAGGTTGGGTCGGTTATTATCACCTTGCCAATATGAAACGTTTCTTGCTTGACACAGATGAATGGTTAAGGCGTAGAATACGCATGTGTATATGGAAGGCTTGGAAGAAAGTCAGGGACAAAAAGTGGCAAACCTCATCAGATGTGGTATTGATAAATACAAAGCATACGAATGGGGTAATACTCGCAAGGGTTATTGACGAATAGCTGATAGTCCTATTTTAACAAGGGCGATAGATAACAATAGACTACGCTCAGCAGGGTATGCCACTTTAATGGGGTCGTATCTCGAATGGTATCCAAAATAGGAACCGCCGTATGCGGAACCGCATGTACGGTGGTGTGAGAGGTCAGTGAACACGAAAGTAGGGAAATAAACACCTATGATTAGTGTTTACCTCCTACTCGATTACTATTTCATTCAGTCCCAATTGGTCATCAGACTACAATATTCATCATTCTTATTTTTGCGTATTGTTTTCAGATATCTTTTATTTTCTTGTCGGTATCTTGTTTGTTTTGTAATTTGACGTGTTCTGCTACGTTTGCGTTGCAAGGTCAAATAATCTGTGCGACAATAAAAACAAATCAGCAGTTTAGGTGCTAATGATTAGTTGGAGTAAAAATGCGGTGAATGTAATGAAGGCTCTGACCATATTAATATTTAAGCTCGATAGATGCTGGATAGATACGATAAGGGTCGTAATATTCAAGGCAGCTGTTTACCATATCCTGCAGGGTTATTTTCACCTTTATCATGATATAGCTGTTTGTCATTGATGATGACGGTAACAGGCTGGTTCAGGTCAACCAATTTATCATTAAGATAGATACGTAGGCGTCCACCCTTAGCTTTGCTATAAGAACGGCGGAATTTCATTTCAATTCCCCAGCGTTCATCTCGTTCGGTTGCGGTATAATCTACATCATTAATGTTGAGTTTTATGACATTGTCATTGATGGACATATCGTAATAGGTGCGTTTGTTAGAAGGCACTTGGAGTACTTGCAGGTTGTAGAAGCCCTGATCGTCGTCGTCCGTCCATTTCAAAGTCTTCCCAAAGGACAGTCTTAGGATAAGGATTGCGCACACACTCTTTAAGCCATGGTGTAGTTGGACCATATTCTATAGCATGTTGTCTGCCAGGAATCAGTGTGATACGATGATTGAATAGTGGTTTCCCATCGGCTGCTGTCGGATGTGCTTTCTTTGCTGCTTCAAAAAGCCTCTTTTTGTGTATCCAGTCAGTTTGTTACGATAGAAGTCGGCATCTTGTGCTCCTGTCAGGAAAGAAAATCCGATATTAGCACAATTCTCTACTGGTGCATTCTTCAGTGGTTCACCACCTGCCATTGGTCCAGCAGCAGCCCAATAGTCAGCATAGAAAGAGGCAAGGCGTTGGCTCCCGTATCCACCTTCTGAAATTCCAAAGACATAAAGGCGATTAGGGTCAATATTGTCATTAGTTAATGTCTGTCGGAAGAGTCTTTCCCATGCATACTGCTTAGCAACTTGCCACCAGCGATAGTAATCTCCTTCGTTAGGGAATCTGTGGAATGAAGTAGAGGAAGGTCCATCATTAAATCCCATTCCTAAGCGCAAACCATTACGCCACTCCAGTTCTTTTGAGCCAGACCCATGAAGATAGATAAAAATGGCATCTTACCAGACAATTCGCCTTTGTATCCGTAATAATAAGGCATTATTGCATTTGGTTCTAGGTTTCTGGAAGACTCCATGAGTCATGCGAACCATATTGCAGGTTCTCAGCCTTGATGAGTTTTTGCTTCGAGGGAACATCTGATTAGCTTCGCGCCATGCTTGCCATACCATTTGACGATTGCTTTCGATATCTTCTGCCTTCAGTTGTTTTCGTGTAACCATTGTAAAGTTTATTTTTCTGGCAATAAGCATCTTTACTCTTTAATTCCATGCTCTGTTTTTGTTTTTAAGGTCTCCAGAAAGTAAGTCTTCACTGTTTCATGTAGGTCCTGATTTTGCGCACTGACATAATTGTGAGTGAAAGATAGTGTTAGGGTAAGCCCAACGGATACGGCTATTCTATTGATTTTCATTATTTTATATTATTTTTGTTTTTAACTACTTAGATGATTTGTCTGATTTAGGTTGTCAGCCTGCATCCAGTGTTTTGTTGGATATTGATGCTGTGAGCATTATGACGTTTGAGCCCGTCTACAGCTTGCGAACAAAGGTAAACATTTCTCAAAGGATTGTGCAAATGTTATCTATATTTTTAGTTCTCAGATTGATTGTGTAGAAATTATCATTATGCCTACTAACCATAAGTTGTTTGTATTTATTGGGGTTAAAGTCAGATGTTGTAAGTATAGGAATATTATGCAAAAAATCCCCTCACCTGTCTATTTTTATACAAGTGAGGGGGAATATGTTATTACATTGTTTTTTTAATATTTCTTGACAAAGCATATAGCCTTTAATCATCATACGAGGAACGTGGAATGGACCCTTGAAGATATTACCCTTTTGCAGGTTTGTGCAACAGTACCATCACGGTGGAGGTAGCCATACCATTCAGGATAGTCTTGGTCAGGGGAAGTGGGCGTATGTCCACTCGCTCAATACGCTGATGACGATAGAGATACTCCTCGTCGCCTGTTCCAAGGTAGGCATAAAGAGAGGCAATGATTGATACTCGCACTGTGGCCACCAGAACTTCATGTCCTGTGAATAGTCCTGTGGTGGAAGGTTACGGCAGTCGCAGAGTTGATGATACCGCCATATTGCTTGTCCCATCCCCAGTCCCATGACCAATCGAAGATGGTGAGGGCGGTATCGAGTAAGTCTTTTTATCCCAGTTGCGCAACTTAGCTTCCTCCATGATAAACCATGCAGTTTCGATACAATGGCCAGGGGTTGATTGTACGTGCAGCGTTGGTATCAATGAATTCTCCCTTTGGTCCAACGGTTTCAAGTAATGCCTTAAATTCAGGGTGCATGAAGTAGCGACGGAGCAATGAGATAGATTCATCAATCTGCTGGGTCAATGTTGGGTCGTTAATTACAGTACGGAGACGTGAACCAACGTTGATGAGAATCATGATAATAGAATGGCTCTGCATCTCTACACCTGCCTCATACTTAGCTGGAAGGAAGCCCGGAGTAGAGAGGAAACGCTGTGCATCGCGGAATACCTGCAACGCTCTTTCTGCATAATGCTTGTCACCCGTAGCCAAAGAATATTCGGCAAAAGCTATTGCAGCGAAAGTCTCTGAGAAAACATAGCGACGCTTACGCAGTGGTTTACCCTCTGCTGTCACCTCAAAGTACATGTGCCCATCCTCGTCAAAGCAATGCTTCTCAATGAAGTCGATAGCAGACTTAGAGGCTTCAAGCCACTCTAGGTTTCTCTCTACATTGTTGTATGCAAAAGCACAGATGAAGGCCCATCGGCCTTGAAACCATACCGACTTTGTGGTGTCCATCAGTGAACCATCACGATAGAGACAGGTGTATATACCGCCATTCTCCCTGTCCCAACCATGGTTCAACAAAATGGCATAATGTTGTTTGTTAGGTCGTTCTTATAGGTTTCAGCCCATGAACGCAAGTATTCTTTTTTTATCCATAATTTTAGATGATATAGACAATGTTTTTTTATTTTCAGAAGAATAGTAAACTAAAGATGGTTTGTTCCCCTTTCTTAGTTCGTAATCCTCTATTACTATGTATTGGCAAATTTAGGACTAATTTATTAATTATGCAAAGAAAAAGAATTGAAAAACTCTCTCTCTTGCCAATAGGGTATATCTTATTTAAGTATTTTTTTGTAAGGAAGCGGGAGGTGTAGCTTTTTCTTATTTTTAGCCACAACCTCAGGTGTTCCACATCCCTAACATACGACCGCCACCACGACCACCTTCTGGTCCCATATCGATGATGTAGTCGGCAAGTTTAATGACATCGAGGTTGTGTTCGATCATGATGACAGTGTTGCCACGGTCAGACAAGCTTCTGCAATACGTCCATCAAGATACGGATGTCTTCAAAGTGAAGTCCAGTCGTTGGTTCATCAAGGATGTAGAGCGTCTTGCCTGTGTCACGCTTTGCAAGTTCAGTTGCCAACTTAACACGCTGACTTTCACCGCCCGAAAAGGGTTGTGGAGCTTTGTCCGAGCTTGATATATCCTAAGCCAACATCTTGTAATGCCTTTATCTTTGGCAAGATTTGTGGTACATTCTCGAAGAACTCTATCAACCATGTTGACTGTCATGTCGAGCACATCGGCTATTGATTTTCCCTTGAAACGTACTTCTAACGTCTCACGATTATAACGTTTACCATGGCAGGTTTCGCACGGAACCATCACATCAGGTAGAAAAATTCATCTCAATGGTTTTGTAGCCATTACCGCCACAGGTCTCACAGCGTCCTCCCTTTACATTGAAAGAGAAACGACCAGGCTTATAACCACGAATCTTAGCTTCGGGAAGATTGACGAAGAGTTGGCGAATGTCAGAGAATACACCCGTGTATGTAGCGGGGTTGCTACGTGGGGTACGACCGATAGGGACTTTGATCAACATTCACTACCTTGTCGATGTTGTCAATACCTTCAATTCTTTCGTAAGGCATAGGACGTTTTAGTGAGCGATAAAAAGTGTTGTGAAAGAATAGGTTGTGTAGTCTCGTTGATGAGGTGTACTCTTTCCTGAACCTGACACGCCTGTGACTACAATCAGTTCGCCAAGCGGGAAGGTTACGTCCACTTCTTTCAGATTATTACCCTTGCAGCCAGTAAGTTTGATAGTCTTTCCATTACCTTTCCTGCGCTCTTCAGGAATTGCTATGGAACGTTCACCATTTAGATATTGTGCTGTGAGCGTGTTTGTGTTGAGCATATCCTCAGGTTTACCTTGGAATACGACCTCGCCACCTTTGCGACCGCTTTTGGTCCGATGTCCACAATCCAGTCGGCAGCACGCATCATATCTTCATCATGCTCAACGACAATAACAGTATTCCCCATGTTGCGTAACTCCTTCAACGAGTTTATGAGGGCGTTCGTTATCTCGTTGATGTAGACCAATAGAAGGCTCGTCGAGAATGTAAAGTACGTTGACAAGTTGGGAGCCAATTTGCGTTGCAAAGGCGAATACGCTGACTCTCACCACCAGAGAGTCGCACTCTGGCGGTTCAATGCAAGGTAGTCAAGCCCCACATCAGTAGAAATTTAATACGCTTACGTATCTCCTTGATGATTTCAACGGCAATCATTTGCTGCTTTTCGTTCATGTGTTCTTCGACATGATCGACCCAGTCTTTCAACTCGTTAATGTCCATTTCTGCAAGGGTCAGCAATGTTCTTATCCCATATTTTATACGACAAAGCCTCACGAGAGAGTCGGTGTCCATGACATTCAGGACATTGTGTTTCGGCAATGAACTGGTCAGCCCACTTCTTTCCAGCCGAGGAATCATCGTTCTCAATCACGGTAGATAGGTACTTAATGATACCATCAAAGGATACAAAATAGTCGGAGGTAGTATGTATAAGTTCTTTTGCAATCTTCAATTTCTCCAATGAGCCATATAGAACCTCATTCATTGCCTCCTTAGGAATGTCTTTGATAGGAGTTTTGAGGTCACAATTATGCTTCTTCAATAGTGCGTCTATCTGCCAGAAAATCATCTGGTTTTTTTGTATTTCCCTAATGGAATAATGGCACCACTATGAATGTTTAATTTATCATCAGGGATAACCTTCTTTAAGTCAATTTCATCAATGACACCTAATCCTCTACACTGTGGGCATGCTCCTTCTGGCGAATTGAATGAAAAAGATGTTTGGTGCAGGGTCTTTATATGCAATGCCTGTGACAGGGTCCATCAATCGTTTAGAAAGTATTTAGCTTCATTGCGTTCGTTATCAAGAATCATAATTAAGCCTTTCTCCCTGCTTCATGGCAGTCGACACTGTCTTTGCCAATCGCTCACGTAGCGTGTCGTTCTCCGTGCTACCAAGCTTCATTTTGTCGATAACCACTTCTATATTATGGTTTTTGTAGCGGTCTACTTTCATGCCACGTGTTAGTTCCTTAACTTCTCCATCTATGCGGATATACAAATAGCCTTTGCGGCGCATCTGTTCAAAGAGTTCACGATAGTGGCCTTTACGATTACGAACAAGTGGAGAGAGGATGTATATCTTTCGGTCTTGATAATCAGACATAATCATGTCTACCACTTTTTCTTCAGTGTATTTCACCATCTTTTTCACCGCTCATATAAGAGTATGCTTCGCCTGCACGGGCAAAAGAGTAGACGTAGGTAATCGTATATTTCTGTAGTTGTTCCTACCGTAGAACGGGGATTCTTGTTGGTTGTCTTCTGTTCGATGGAAAATGACAGGAGAGAGTCCTGTAATTTTATCTACATCTGGACGCTCCATATTTCCAAGGAAATTGCGAGCGTACGCAGAGAAGGTTTCAATATAACGACGCTGACCTTCGGCAAAGATAGTGTCGAAAGCAAGCGAACTCTTTCCTGAACCAGATAGTCCAGTGAATACTGTAAGTGAATTGCGAGGGATGGTTATATCTACATTCTTCAGATTATGTACTCTGGCTCCGAAGACTTCTATTTTCTCATTCATTGGGTGTTGGTTGTTGGGTGTTAATGGAGTGTTGGTTGTTGATTGTTGATTGTTGATGGGGTGTTGAGTATTGGGTGTTGGGTGTTGAGTGTTGGGTGTTGGGTGTTGGTTGTTGATGGAATATAACAAACTAATCATCATCACCTAACACCCATCACTCCATCATCTCGTGTTCTGTGTATAGCCTCTCAGCAGGTTTACATCTCGTTGGATACGGAACTCTTTACCGTCAGCTCCTTTTGCTGTGACATTGACGAAGTAAGTTCCTTGAGCTACCTCTTTGCCTTTATACTTGCCATCCCATCCACCAGCAGGATCGTTCCATTCGTATATCTTTTTGTCCCCAACGATTGAAGATGATAGCCTTGAACTCTATAATACTCTTATAGCCAGGCTTGGCACGATAGATATCATTAATTCCGTCACCATTAGGTGAGAATGCGTTAGGCATTTGTAGACTGCTCTCACTAATAGAAAAAGCTGATGGCATTGTAGCGTGTTGTATCGCCTTTTAGTATCTCATAAAGTACAACTTTTGTTGTTCCAGCCTCTGTAAAGGTATATTCTGTGTTCTCTTCATAACGGATAAGAAAAAGGCAAATGTATGTTCTTTTGATTGAAGAAATGCCATTCATACTTAGTGGTGGCATCATTTGTTATAGGTGGATTGGCAGAGAATGTAACCGTTAGAGGAGCAGAGCCAGAATAAGTATCACCAATAGCAATAGTGTTGGTTTCGCCATTTGTGTTGGTAAATTTACCCAATGGTTGACAATCTTGTGACCATGCAATAGAAGAGGAAAGTATTGCGATGACCATACCAAATATTCTTAATCTATATTGTTTCATTCCAGTACTTTGTTTGTTGTTACCTTGAAAAACATATAATTCTGCAAATTTACATAAATTTTTCCCATACAAGCAAGTAAATAGACCAGTCAACTTGACATAATGATAGCGTATAGGTGTTTTATGTTTTTTTATCATTCTATATCTTTTTGATTACAGATTTCTTTTGTATATTTGCAGTTGGAATTTATTACTATTTGAAATAAAAAGTTAGAACATGATGAAATATCTAAGATATCGTACCTTACTCTTGTCAATTAAACAACTGAAGAAAAGCTTTTCAAGAGATGAAGAATAAAAATATTAATAATATTGGGACTTGTCCTATTTATATTGCCTTCAACGGTTGTGGCGCAGGTTGGAGACCATCGTAACGACTTATCCGTAGGTGTAAATAGTGGTTATGTACTTTCTAATGTTGGTTTTTCTCCAAGTGTACGACAATCACAGCATGGTGGCTTCACGGGAGGAATAAGTATGCGTTATGTAGTGCGAAAAAGTATTTTTAATATGATTTGTTCTATCTATGGCGAGCTTAATTATGCCTCACTTGGATGGAAAGAGAAGATATTAACGGGGAGTGATAAACCCGTAATAAATCCTAACGGATTGACCGAAGAGTATTCACGCACCATTAACTATATTCAGCTGCCATTCTTGGCTCATCTTGCATGGGGACGTGAACAGAAAGGCTTTAACTTCTTCTTTCAGGCTGGTCCACAATTAGGACTTTATCTCGGTGAGTCTACCTCCAAAAACTATGACACTCCTAATCTTGCAGATGATGGTACAGGGAGAAGTAATACGATAATTGCTCAGGAATCAATGCCTGTTGAGAATAAATTAGACTATGGTATTGCTGCTGGTTTAGGAGTTGAATACAGCCACCATAGTGTAGGGTCATTTCTTACTTGAAGCTCGCTATTACTACGGACTGGGCAATATTTATGGAAATTCTAAGAAGGATTATTTTTGGTAAGTCTAATTATGGTAATATCGTTGTAAAGGCGACTTATCTTTTTGACATAATCAAAACAAATTAATAATTAATTTATATTTATCATTATGTTTTGAAAACCAACCCAAAGCACTGTATGCGTTGGCATTAGCCAACACTGGTGAACGTTTCGGCTATTATACCATGATAGCTGTCTTCTCTTTATTTTTTTGAGAGCAAATTTCGGGCTATCAGCTGATACTGCTGGCTTGATTTATAGTATTTTCCTTGGTCTGGTTTACTTCTTGCCATTGATTGGTGGGAATCATGGCAGACAAGTATGGCTACGGAAAGATGGTAACGATTGGTATTGTTGTTATGTTTGCAGGCTATGTTTTCCTATCTATTCCATTAGGTGGAGGAACAATTGCCTTTATTGCAATGTTGGCCGCTTTGTTTTTGATTAGTTTTGGAACAGGCTTATTTAAAGGTAATTTGCAGGTAATGGTGGGTAATCTTTTGATGATACACCTGAATTGTCTGCAAAGCGCGACTCTGCTTTCTCAATCTTCTACATGGCCATTAATATTGGTGCGCTTTTTGCACCTACGGCGGCTGTAAGAATAAGAGATTGGGCTGAGACTTCACTTGGTTATTCTGGTAATGATGCTTATCACTTCTCTTTTTGCTGTTGCTTGTGTGTCATTGATATTGTCAATGATGATTTATTATGCTTTCCGCAGCACTTTCAAACATGTTGAAGCTGGTGCTGGCAAGAGTAAGAAGACTGACACAGCTGTTGCAGCAGAGGAACTCACACCTCAGCAGACAAAGGAGCGAATTGTTGCACTTTGTCTTGTTTTTTGCTATCGTTATCTTTTTGGATGTCATTCCATCAAAAATGGTCTTACGCTGACTTACTTCGCTGATGAGTTCGTTAGTCCAAAAGTCAGAGAGGTGTGCAGACAATGGCCTTCGATGTAATCAACCTTGTGATGATTATCTTCATGGTTTATAGTGCTATGTCATTCTTCCAAGGCAAGACTTCTAAGGCTAAATTGATTTCTACTATCGTATTTCTTGCAGCAGCAGGCATTTTTAGTTTATAAGTATAACAATATTGGTGGGTCAGTTGATGTAAGTGCTCCTATCTTCCAGCAGTTCAACCCATTCTATGTTGTTGCTCTGACCCCATTAAGCATGGCTATCTTTGGTGCATTGGCATCTAAGGGTAAAGAACCAAGCGCACCTCGTAAGATAGCATACGGTATGATTATCGCTGGTAGTGCTTATTTCCTTATGGTGTTAGCATCACGTGGTCTACTTACTCCTAATGAGCAGTCTGCTGCAAGGGAGGCTGGCGAATTGGTTCCCATTTGCATCTGGTAACTGGTTGATTGGTACATATCTTGTACTCACATTCGGAGAGTTATTGCTCAGCCCTATGGGTATTAGTTTCGTAAGTAAAGTTGCTCCTCCAAAGTATAAGGGTGCGATGATGGGTGGATGGTTTGTAGCTACAGCCATTGGTAACTTTCTTGTCAGCGTCGGAGGTTATTTGTGGAACGATCTTCCTTTGACTCTTGTATGGTCAGTTTTCATCGTATTATGCCTTATTTCAGCCGGCTTCATGTTCCTTATGATGAAACGTTTGGAGAAGGTTGCATAGAAAGTTATTATCATATATCTTTGCGGAATTGCCTTTACATGGGTAATTCCGCATTTTTTATCAATCACTAATAGTCTTCTTCAAAATAGAATTATATAATAATCCTTTTTGTTTCATTCTTTAAAAATGTGTTGTATTGTTTATCTTATTATGCTTTAATTATGTATAAAAATAAGAGTATACAAAAAGTAGGATATGATATTTGATTATTGTTTTTCAGTGTTTTATCTTGTCGAGCGGAATACGGGAGTCGAACCCGCCTCACAGGCTTGGGAAGCCCGTGCACTACCGATGTGCTAATTCCGCAAAGGGAGCCGATACCCGGACTCGAACCGGGGACCCTACGCATTACGAATGCGTTGCTCTACCAACTGAGCCATATCGGCGGTATAAGATACTGCAAAGTTACATCACAAACATCCAAATTTTTATATTATGTTTTTATATCTTTATTCTTCATGTTCCGTGTTAATAAATAATTTAGGACTTAAAGATTGTTTTTAGCTGAGTAATTTCCCTAAACGGATAATAAGTTGTACCTTTCCTCTATAAAAACCGAAAAGAAATCGTTACAGAAGTAACTTAAACCAAAAGGCTATGCTTATTATAGTACATAACGATACTATGCAAGTCATTTGCTGACCTGCATGAAAAATGATACTTTTCCTCTTCGAGCTTAACGCTCACACTGAGTTCCATCGCCAGTCATGTCGTTGGTTAATTTGTCATGACGAGGTCATATGCCATCACAAAGGTAGTAGCCTTTCCATGACTGGTATATTGCGTCATCCATTTATTACGGATGCTTCGATTATGTTGTTGAAATCCTTATAGGATACACCGTCCTTCAAGATGTTCCATGCACAAATAAGCATTTTCCTTGCTATTGCTACTTGAACTTTCATTCTGTTTTTCTTTCTGACTTGTGTCTGGTGGTAGGAGAATCGGCTAAAAAAACAATTCTTGGTGCGACTTGCCCCCCATGAGCATTGTATGATGGTTCGTCGAAGGTATCGGTTTCCATAAGTGATGCGGCGTGATTTAATAGTCTTGTTAGACTGATCATTGCGTGGCTTCAGTCCACTCCAGGAAGCGAGATGGTTGGCTGTTTCAAAGTGACTCATGTCGGTACCGATTTCTGCAATCAATGATGTAGCGGCCCTCATCTTCACTCCTGGAATTGTCTGTAAATTGTGCAACTGTGTCGAATACTCATTTTCGCAAATGGCCAGCATCTTGTCCATACATTGCTGTTTGTGTTGCTCTGCTAAGTCTATTTCTGCCTTGAGCTGTCGCATGATATCTATGTCACATTCTGTAATGCTGCCAGTAAGCGAAGCGATTATAGTTTTCTTTCCATGGTGATTGATAATACGTCCGTGGATTTCCTCCACGAGCACATTGGGGTCAGTAACTCCTTCGCAGATTTTATCTATCACTGCCTTGTAGCTCACACTGTCCGTGTTAGATACATAGTTGCTCAGACGGATGTTACACCGTTGAACGGCTGCATCCAACTTGGCAAGTTTGCGGATAATCTCATCATCAAGATCATAGATACGCCGGTCGTACTGACGCAACTGTTGGATGCGTTCTGGAGGAACAAAACTACCATTTACCAATTCCTTTAGCATGCACTCTGCAATCCATTGTGCATCCTTTACATCACTCTTGTGACCAGGCAATTGTTTAATGAAATAAGGGTTGATGAGTTTCAACTTGAAATGTGGCTCAAGAACTCTCCAAATAGGAATCCAATACACACTTGTGCTTTCCATACCGACTTCTAAAACGTGATGTGAGAGCATCAAATCACGCATTTCAATTAGTTCTGTTGTTAAAACACCAAATTTCTTCTCGTAAATTTCACCTGTGCTACTCAAAATACAAAGATAAACACTATCTTTGTGCACGTCAAGGCCACATACCGTTCTTCATAAGCTCTCAATATTTTTGGGTTAAACATGAATTTATCACCCCAAAAGATACAAAAATGTGACGTAAGAGCACGATAATAGGCGAAAGAAGGTAGTGTCCTTGACATTTTTCAATCTCGAATGCAAGTTACAAAACGGAACTGTGTGGGGAGATTTCTTTTCAGTTTTTTATCTACACTGGCTTATAAATCGAGATTTTTATGTAAATTTGCATTCGTTTTTAACATTAAATAATTGTCTTATATGGACGTAAAACAGTTAGATTATTCTGAAAAACCCTTCGTAGGAAAACTCGATTTGCTACTCCGTACAGGGCAAATCCTTATGGAAAGTTCAGCAGATCTCGAGTCGTGTAAAAACGTAATATGGAGCGTACAGCTGCTTATTTAGGTCTTCCAAAGGAGAACCTGCATATCAACATTGATTATTATATGTTGCAGGTAAATGTGAGCGATGAGTTTTCATAGTTTTTTTCTAAGATGCAACGTTGTGATAAGCATGTGATAAACATGCTTTGCTATTCAAGAAATTTCAAGACTTTCATGGCTTGCTATTCAAGAGGATTATTCGTTGGATCGGTATGAAGAGGAGCTTGAAAAAGATTGCTAATGGTAGACGTTTTTACACTGATTGGATGATTGCTATTGGTGCAGGTCTTGCTTGTGGAGGTTTCTGTATTCAATTCGGTTGTGATTGGACGGCTTTCTGTTATGCTTCTATTGCAGCCATTTTTAGGTAATCGTTTACGTATGTTTTTGAACCATTCTGGTTCTAATCTTTATGCCAACTTTGCTGTTGCTGCGTTTGTTAGTACTATTCTTGCGTGGTTATCTTCTTTTCTTTCCACTCGGCAGTACAAGCAGCACTCCCAGAATTTATTAGTTCTATATTGTATACAAATACTCCGTGGCATCCGCTTTTGGCGTGCGCTCTTTATGTCGTACCGGGTGTACCTATGATTAATGCTTGTAATGACTTGTTAGACAATCATATAAATACGGGTTTGGTTCGGGCAACGAACACGCTTCTTATCGTTATTGCTATGTCTTTTGGTATCATGTTAGCAATTAAATGTGGTAGTTTTGATGGTTTTTGCAAAGGACCTTTCTACAATACCTCATCATCCTTTCTATGTTTATGCTATTGCAGCTGCAATTTTCCGCAATGGGTTTTGCGACGATTTATAATATTCCATATCGTCTGATGCCATGGATTGCTATTGGTGGTATTATCTGTGTTTGTACACGTAATTTTGTCTTCCTTGAACCTTCATCAACTGGTGTAGGCTTAGGCTTAGGAATTGTAGTTGGTTCTCTTTGTGGTTCGGCATTGATATCCATTATTAATATAAAGGCTGTTCATTTTCTTCATACTCCGCATCAGTGTATAACAATTCCAGCGGTTATACCTATTGTTCCTGGTGTGCTTATGTATCGTGCACTTTATGGTTTCATGGGTATGCAGGGAGTTGTAGGCGAGGTAACGCATGCTATGACTTTTTGCAATTAATAGTTCATTGGTATTAGCTTGTATTGCTTTGGGGGTTGCTATTCCAGGTATTTTTGCAAGAAAATGGATTGCTCCACATAGAAGAAATAAGTTGGAGCGAATGATTGAAGAGCGACGTAAGCGTGGTAAGTTTATTGACTTACATGGTTATAAAGTATAATTTTTTGCCTCTTTTTACATGATTAAGATGTATGTATCTTTTGGCGAATTTATACCGAGGGTATGATAAATAAAGGAGATGTTTCATAAGTATCTCCTTTATTTATTCTGTTCGTTAAGAGTTAGACCCAAATCGTTCGTTAGACCATATTATTCCACATTCTTTGTTTTCTTATGTTCTAACGACTAATTTCGATTTAATTTTTCACTTAGATATTTACCTGTTAGGCTTTCTTTACACAGAGCCACTTCTTCTGGTGTAGCTGCTATAACGAGGCGTCCACCTTTGTCGCCACCATCAGGTCCCAAGTCTATAACATAGTCGGCACACTTGATGACATCAAGGTTATGTTCGATAACAAGCACGCTGTGTCCACGCTCAATGAGGGCATTGAAGGCATGAAGAAGGCGTTGTATGTCATGGAAGTGCAGACCTGTTGTTGGTTCGTCAAAGATGAATAGCGTTGAGGCTTTCTGTTCTTGTCCGATAAAGTATGCGAGTTTTACACGCTGGTTTTCACCGCCAGAGAGGGTAGAAGAGCTTTGTCCGAGTTTGATATATCCCAGTCCGACATCTTCCAGAGGTTTCAGTCTGTTGACAATTGCTTTACGCTTATGCTCGCTGAAGAATTGAATAGCCTCAGAAACGGTCATGTTCAGAATGTCGTTGATGTTTTTACCTTGGAACTGTACGTCCAGAATTTCACGCTTAAAGCGTTGTCCGTGACACTCTTCGCATTCCAAGACGAGGTCTGCCATAAACTGCATTTCAACAGTGATGACTCCAGCACCTTTGCATTCTTCGCATCGACCACCTTCTGTGTTGAATGAGAAATATTGTGGTGTGAAGCCCATTTGCTTTGAGAGTTGTTGTTCGGCAAGGAGTTTCCTGATTTCGTCGTAAGCTTTTACGTAGGTTGCAGGGTTCGAGCGTGTACTCTTACCAATAGGATCTCTGGTCAACAAACTCTACATGTTTTATTTGTTTCAGTCCCCTCCGATAGATGAATATTCACCGGGTGTATCGGCTACCTCATCCAAATGACGTTTGAGAGCAGGGTAGAGGATACCTTTCACAAGCGAGGATTTACCACTACCGCTGACTCCTGTTACCACTGTAAGGACGTTCATAGGGAACTTAACATCAATTCCTTTAAGGTTGTTCATGCGTGCACCTTTTTAGTTCTATTGCCATATTCCATGGTCGGCGACTTATTGAGTGTTGATAACCTCGGTTTCAGTGAGATATTTGATGGTATGCGAATGAGGGAACTGACACAGCATTCGTTTGGATTCTGTGTTATGATTATCTTTGCTGTTCTCTTTAATAGGTTTAATATCAGCCACTTTACCTTCTGAATACAATTTCTCCGCCCAATCGTCCAGCGTCAGGTCCAACATCAATTAAATAGTCTGCTGCACGCATAATTTCCTCATCATGTTCCACAACAACCACAGTGTTGCCTAATGCTTGGAGTTCTTTAAGTACGTGAATAAGTCGCTCGGTGTCTCGACTATGTAGCCCAATGGATGGTTCGTCAAGTATATAAAGTGAACCGACGAGGGAGGAGCCAAGCGAGGTAGTCAGGTTGATGCGTTGACTCTCACCACCACTTAGAGAGTTCGACTGACGATTGAGGGTGAGATAACCCAGTCCCTACGTCTAAGAGAAACTGCAATCGACTTGTAATTTCGGCGATGAGACGTTTGCTAACTTCCTGCTCGTGTTCAGTCAGTTCAAGTTTGTCAAAACCATTGTTTAAGGTTGATGATAGACATGTCAACAAGGTCGGTAATAGCCATACCCCCAATCTTCACCCATGTAGCTTCCTTTTTAGTTTTTGTTCCATGACAGTCTGGGCAGGTTGTTTTGCCACGATAACGGCTCAGGAGTACACGATATTGAATCTTATATTGGTTTTCTTTCACCATTTGAAAGAAAGTGTCAATACAGATTCGGTCGTGAATATCTTTCTTTTTGTCGCTTGGTAGTCCTTGCCAAAGACTTTCTTTTTCAGCCTTAGTAAGCTCAAAAATAAGGCTTGAAGATAGGAAACTTGTCTTTTGCAGCACGTCGGCAGAACTCATCTTTCCATGTGGTCATTTTCTCTCCGTGCCAACATTGTACGCAGCCATCATAGACGGATAGTGAGGAGTCGGGGATTACCATTTTCTCATCTATCCCAATGACGCGACCGAAACCCTCACAAGTTGGGCAGGCTCCGAGGGGAGAATTGAATGAAAAACATATTATCGTTTGGTTCTTCAAACCGTATTCCGTCTGCTTCAAAGCGAGTAGAAAAATTGTAGGTAAGTTTGGCAGGCAGAATCATTAGCTGCATATTGCCGTTTCCTTCATAGAAAGCTGTCCTCGCATGAATCGGTGAGTCGGGTGAGTGTGTCTTTGGAGTTATCAACCGACAGACGATCAATGACGAGATATATTTTTTTGAGACTCCGTTTCTTTCTTATTTTCGCCATCGTTGGTAGGGTTTTGTTGAAGCCAGTCTTCTATGCGGATGAAGTCCTCGTCGACAAAGATACGGGCATATCCTTCCTGCATCTCCATTTCGAGTTGTTGCTGTACGCTTCGTCCTTCAATAATATGAAGAGGGGAAAGAATACAGAATTTTGTTCCCTCCGAGTAAGACCTTACTTTCTCAATGACGTCTTCTACAGAATGATGTTTTACTTCTTCGCCTGATGTCGGACTGAAGGTTCTACCAATACGAGCGTAGAGAAGGCGTAGATATTCGTATATCTCGGTAGAAGTTCCCACTGTTGAGCGTGGATTGCGTGAGATGACCTTTTGCTCAATAGCTATGGCAGGAGGGAGTCCCTTTATGAAGTCAACTTCTGGCTTTGCCATTCTACCTAAGAACTGACGTGCATAAGCAGAAAGGCTCTCAACGTAGCGGCGTTGTCCTTCTGCGTATAGTGTGTCGAAAGCCAGTGACGATTTGCCCGACCCTGATACACCTGTAATTGCAATAAACTGCCCTTGTGGGAGTTTTTATGTCTATATTCTTTAAGTTGTTGACTTTCGCTCCTTTTTACCTCAATATATTTATTCATATTTTCTCTTTGATTTTATATTTATCCTTACACATTGTTTCTATGAGATGTAATGGATTAATAGGCACATGCAAAATTACAAAAACTTTTGCATCTTTTTGATATTTACCTTATTTATAGTAGCTTTTGATTATTATGAATGATAACAGTCCGCTAAACTCCTAATCTTAGCTGTTCATGCCTTCATTTATTAGGATAGAACTGATAAAACTTTTTGATATACTTGCTTTGTCTTCGTGTTAGGTGTTTGCGGTGTTTCTATCCAGCACGTATGGTGCGGATGCTTAGCACGAATGGTGCGGATGGTTAGTTCGCTATAAAAAAATGACGTATTGTAAAGGGGAGTAACTCGCATATAACTTGGATGCTTGTTAAGTTATTCTACATAGGGGTGCGTTCATGTGTATTATAATGTAGGTTCATACGTTTCGTTTGAAAGAATGGAATATGATGAAAGCAGCAGCTAATGGATATCCCATAGCTGCTGCCTTAATATGTTATTCTTAAATGTTCTTTTAGAACTTAGCCATCTTGATGGCATCAATAGCACACCTCGTCGCCTTTGTTTCCAAGTCTGCCACCACAACGATCCTAGCTTGTTGGAGGTCGTTCGTTGTGAGAAGACCATATATAACAGGGATGTTTTTGTGAGGCGTTGAGGTGAGCAATGCCGTATGTTACTCCCTCGCAAATATAGTCAAAGTGAGGAGTTTCACCACGAATGACGCTTCCAAGAACAATGACAGCATCGAACCCATCGTTCTTGGTCATCATCTGTGCACCATAAATAAGCTCAAAAACTACCAGGAACAGTCTTGATATGAATGTTCTCGGGTATAGCACCATGTCTCTCGAGTGTCTTAACAGCACCATCGAGTAAGGCACCAGTAATTTCGGGGGTTCCACTCTGCTACGACAATACCAAAGCACATGTTACTTGCGTCTGGTACGCTTTGTGCATCGTAGTCGGATAAATGATGAAGTTCTGTTGCCATGATTGCTTAGTTAGAAGCACGCTCGATGTACTTGTCAATATCCTGATAAATAGGAGAGTTGACGTATGTTTTCTTTATGTCCTTGTAAATCTCAAGTGCTTCCAGCTTTTTGCCTTCACTTTCGAGGAGGATACCAGCCTTGCGCAATGCCAATGGAGCAGTGCTGAGGTTAGTGTTGTCAGCAGCTTCCAGAATTTTGCCATCTTTGCAGCTTTCTAAAAGCAATCAACCGCCTTATCGTTCTGGTTGTTGTTGGCATAGATGTCACCGAGAGCCATCTGAGAAGCTGGGCTAATCATCCCGATCGCTTGCTGTACTGAACTTTTCTGCGTTCTCCAATGCTTTTTGCCCAATTAGGTTTAGCCTGATGAGCATAACAAAGTGCAACATAAAGGTTTGCAAGGTTGCCAGCGTCAGTGCTGCTGTAGTCGCTCTGTACCTTCTGGAAGCCTGCAAGAGCCTGGTCGTATTGCTGATTGTTGAAGAGTGTCTGACTCTTTGCTAACTCTGTGCTTGCCTCAGCTTCACGTGGGGCAGAGATGTAGTTCTTGTAAAGGATTACACCAGCTACAATTACTATGAGAGCAATGATGGCGATAAGAAAAGGCTTCTTGAATTTCAAGAATGCGGCTTCTGACTTGTTAAGGGTATCTTCGTATGTACCCTGTTCTTTGTTGTTTACCATGTTCTATATATGATTTTTATTTTATTCTGATTTATATTGGGAGTGCTTTTATAGCGGGACAAAATTAATCAAAAAGTCGCATATATTGAAATTTATCAGCGACTTTTTCTTTTATTGAATGGAAATGACTTAACTTTGCAGAATAGGAGTAGAAATATAGGGTATTTCTAATGCAAGTAAATTGACAAAAATACCTCATTTATTAGAAGGTGAAAGACTTTTTACATTTTTAGAGAGGTATGTGAAGAGTCAGTTTGTCTTTATTTCCTTATTATTTAAAAGCAATACAAAAACGATGAAATTAGAGAAGCTTTCGATTATAAATTATAAGAATATTCAGGCGGGCAACATTAAACTTGTCGGCTAAGCTTAATTGTTTCATTGGACATAATGGGGAGGGAAAGACAAATCTCCTTGATGCTGTATATTATCTGTCATTTTGTAAGAGTGCTTTCAATCCTAAGGATTCGGAGGTGATGCGCCATGAGGCTGACTATTTTTGTATTGGAAGGAGATTACAATACGGATACTGGTGAACATGAACAGGTGTATTGTGGTATGAAGCGTGGTTCAAAAAAAGCACTTTAAGCGCAATAAGAAAGAGTACAAACGACTGTCACAGCATATTGGACTCGTTCCATTGATTTTTATTTCTCCTGCTGACGCAACACTAATTGAGGGAGGTAGCGAAGAGAGACGCAGACTGATGGATGTTGTAATATCTCAGTATGATACACCCTTATATAGAAGCTCTCAGTCGATATAACAAGGCTTTGCAGCAACGCAATAGTCTATTGAAGCATGAAGAGGAACCAGACGTAACGCTTCTTGAACTTCTTTGAAATGCAGATGGCAGAGTATGGTGAAGTTGTCTATCAGAAACGTGCAGCTTTCGTAGAAGAGTTAACACCAGTCTTTCAGCGTATTTACCAAACGATTAGTAACGAACGAGAGCAGGTTTCGCTTGAATATGTTTCTCATTGTCAGCGTGGTGATTTGTTAGATGTTATTCAGCGCGATAGGATGAAGGATCGTATTATGGGGTATTCGCTTCATGGTACGCACAAAGATGACTTAATAATGAAGCTTGGTGGATACCCTATAAAGAGAGAAGGTAGTCAAGGACAAAATAAGACGTATGTGTTAGCCTTGAAACTTGCCCAGTTTGATTTCCTCCGCCGCACAGCAGGTAATAATACTCCGTTATTATTGCTTGATGATATTTTTGACAAGCTCGATAGTAGTCGTGTGAACAGATAGTTCGCCTTGTGTCGGGCGATGATTTTGGACAGATATTTATTACGGATACAAATCGTGACCACTTAGATAAGATTTTTGCAAGGTAGTGGTTTCGATTATAAGCTGTTCTCTGTGGAGTGTGGAGAGGTTAATGAAAGGGAAGGTTAATTTATGTTCAGACGGAAGGTACAACCATTAGATAGTTTGCTCAATCAATTTCTTCGTCAGGAAGGACTCGAAGCTCCTTTGTTGCAGAAACGTTTGATTGCGGCATGGGACACAGTCGTTGGAGGACTGTTGCTCGTTATACGCAAGAGAAGTTTATCAAAAATCAAACTCTGTTTGTAAAGATAATCAATCCTGCTTTACGTGCAAACCTCTGTATGATGCAGTCTGAATTAGTTAGGAAACTTAATGCGGCTGTTGGGTCTATGGTTATCTCCGAAGTGAAAATCTACTAAATTCAAATTGGTCATCAAGTTACACGATTAGTATTTTTACTTTGCGTATAGTTTCTAATATCTCTTATTTCTTTTCGGTCTCTTGTCTGTCTTTGTGGCTTGATGTTGTCTGCTATGCCTGTGCAGCGAGGATAGTCTAATTTGCTTTGATAATAAAAATAATCTGTTTTGACTTTAATGGTTGATTTTGGGTTAAATAGGGCGTTTCTTGTTAAGGTCTAAGAAACCAGAGAAAAAGAGGAATGGTTAGTCGTAGAACTAAGGATGTTTTCTAACTTCTTGCGCAGCTTTTGATTGATACAAATCAAGAAAAAGGTGAAAAAGAATACAAATTATGCGGAAAAATATTTGGTGTGTGCGCAAACAATTCGTACCTTTGCATCGTCAAAAGACAAATAATAGATTGTTTAGGTTAGTAGTAATAGATTTAGGTTTTTTTAGTTATTTAGTTTAAGGTAGAACAAAAGAGATTGTTCAGTAACACAAAAGTAGGTTTTTAGTTTAAGGTAATAAAAAGAATTGATTAAGGATAACATTGATGCAAGATGATTGGGGATTGCCGTGAGGCATGAACCAAAAATCAAGCATGATTTTAAGATTTCAATCAGAAATACGAAGAGTAGGATAGTTTCTATCTTACTCTTTTTGCTTTTATTGTTGTTTTCCAAAAAGTTTATACGCTGGTATTATAGTGTTCTACTTGTGCTTTTTTTAATATAAACTGGTTGGGAGAACAATGTGTAAAGAAAAGAATGGTAAATATTGGGGTCATGTGGCTGATTTTGTTTAACTCTTCTTTTGTCGATTTGTCTATATTATTTGTAGAGTGTAGAAACAAAAAGAGTTGTAATCATTAAGATTACAACTCTTTTGTGGGTAGTGATGGATCTCGAACCACCGAAGCTAGAAGCAGCAGATTTACAGTCTGCCCCATTTGGCCACTCTGGAAAACTACCCAAGGTAGTGGGCGTTGACGGATCTGAACCGCCGACCCTCTGCTTGTAAGGCAGATGCTCTAAACCAGCTGAGCTAAACGCCCCTTACTTTTTCGTAAGCGGTTGCAAAAAGTAGTCATTTATTTTTAATTGTGCAAACTTTATCAAGTTTTTTTCTGTTTTTCTTGATTAAGGAGATATTCTTATTTTAGATTTTGTTTTTAAGATAAAAAACTCCCTATGAGTATGTTTATATCTCATAGGAGTTTGCTTGTTGGTTATGTAAAACTTATCCAATAACAAAGTTAAGGATAAAGAGGATAGCTAAAACAAAGAGTGTCCAGTTCAAATCTTTCCACTGACGTGTAAAGGTTTTCATGAATACGTAGGCAAGGATTCCCAAGCAGATGCCATCTGCAATAGAGTAGCAAAGCACCATGGTAATCATTGTGATGAAGGCAGGGAAAAGACTCAGTAATGTCTTGGAGATCGATTTTCTTTACAGAGTCAATCATGAGTACACCTACCATAACTAATGCGCCACTTGTGGCTGCACTTGGAATAAGTAAGAAGATAGGAGAGAGGAAGAGTGAGACGATGAAGAATATACCTACTGTAAATGCTGTTACACCAGAGCGACCGCCTTCAGCAATACCACTTGCACTTTCAACGTATGTTGTCAGCGTTGAGCTACTCTAACATTGCGCCGCAGGTTGTACCAATAGCATCGCTCATCATTGCTTCTTTAACATGAGGAATATTACCATTTGGTTCGACGATACCAGTTTTGTCAGCTAAGCCCATCAACGTTCCGATTGTATCAAAAAATGTTAATCAAAAGTAGAGAGAATACTACTAATATTGTTTTGAGATTTATCAGTGTTGAGAAATCAAATTGACAGAAGATTGGACTTACATCTTGTGGAGCAGATACTGGCAACCATCCGTCAGGAAAGACAGTTACTCCCATTGGTATTCCAATGAGTGTTGTGGCGATAATACCCCAGAAGAGAGAGCCTTTGACGTTTTTAGCCATCAGTGCACCACTGAGTAGGATAGCGATAATACCAAGGATACAAGTAGGAGTGAATGCACCTAATCCTACGAATGTTGCTTGTTTTGCAACGATGATATCAGCATTCTTAAGACCAATGAAGGCGATGAACATACCGATACCCGCCGAGATGGCATAGCGAAGATTTGTAGGGATAGAATCAAGAATCATTTCGCGCACATTGAAGAATGTGATTACGATAAATAAAAATACCTTCAATGAGCATGATAGCGAGTGATTGCTGCCATGTGTAGTGCATTGCTTGACAAAGTGTGAAGGCAAAGAAGGCGTTAAGACCCATGGATGGGGCTTGCGCAAAAGGGAGTTTTGCCATAAATGCTAAAAGCAATGTTGCAATAGCAGATGCAAGAGCTGTTGCGGTAAAGAGTGCTCCTTTGTCCATTCCTGTACCTAATGATAGAATGCTTGGGTTGACCGCTAAGATGTAGCTCATTGTTAAGAATGTTGTTGCGCCAGCGATAATTTCTGTGCGGAGTTTCATTGATTTGGAATCAAATCCGAGGGCTTTTTCTAAGAAAGTCTTCATTGTTCTTGGGTTTAAATATGATATAATTTTTATATTGATGTTTTATTTATCCAATCGTCGATAATCATTCGTGCTATTGATAATGGCTCTGGAAGAGTTGGTAGTTATCTTTCTTAAACCATGCTCCTTTTGATAGCTCGCTGCGTTGTAGATGTAACTCGCCGCTTTCGTAATCAGCATTGAATCCAATCATGAGCCCAGAGGGATAGGGCCAAGGTTGTGAACCAAAGTAGCGTAGGTTCTTCACCTTAATACCAGTCTCCTCTTCCACTTCGCGATAAACAGCTTCTTCGATAGTTTCGCCAGTTTCAACAAAGCCTGCTATTAGTCCATAGAAGTCGGTCTTGAAGTTACGAGCATGTACCAGGAGGACCTCGTCGTTTCGGTGTACAAGTACAATGATTGCAGTTGCTAACTGAGGCCATACCTCTTTTCCACAATTAGTGCAACGCTTTGAAATGTCGGTGTGCATCTTCATTGGCGCACCACATATACCACAGAATTTAGTGTTATGGTGCCAGTAGAGAAGTTCGTGACACTTACCAGCTTTGAGGTATAATTCTTTGGAGAGAAGATAAAATGAAGGACGTAGTCCCACATCTCATATAGAGAGTCGTTTGTTATAGGTTGGTCAATCATGATAGCCTTAACCTCTGTACCATCCTCCATAGGTGTAACATTTATTATATGCGTCCAAGGACGTAGTGTTACTGGGGATTCTTCTAGAAAGTGGAATACTATAATGGTTATCCACTTTTTGAAGCATAATATCCGTCTTGCAGAAAAATAAACCAGTACTTCTTCATCACTTTGAGTGTTAAAGTCTTATCTAATTAACCTAATCTTGATGATAGCCCTTTTTGATTATTTTTATAGAGTTTATGTTTCTACGTTTTTTTATTTATTCTCCAAAAAGAAGTTTGCGGTCGCGCTCTGTTGCAGGAATAGTCCATGTTTCTGGAACGAATCTCCAATTTTTATTTGGTTGTGGGTTCATAGTACCAAGTTTCATTATTTCTTCCATAAGATAATGTCGTTGATCTTTTGGACTTTCCCAAATGATGCGACTTTTTAAGGAATCACGTGGAATGCCAGCACCCTTTAGTCAGTAACTCTCCACCACCATTGGCACGATAGCTGTTAAGAGCCACTGTATACCATTTATTTTTCATCAAATGGTTCTCCATTGCTCATACGTAGGATGTGTAGTTTTTCTCCATTAGGTTTTTGTTACATCTACTTCATAATCAATGCCTGCCGCAGAATCAAAGTTGAATGAGAAGTTCTTAAAACCCTAAACGTTGTGCGTCGTTGTGTGTGTTTGAGAGTAAAAAGTAGGTGGTCGTCAGGAGTCTTCATTGTGTTACACCACAGGTCATAGCTCATTTCAAGATGTTTACGTACTTCTTTTTCCCTGTAAAGGCGCATGGTGCAGAGATTGTTCTCATATTTATAGAGATTGAACATATCTGCAACGGTAATAGGCCCTGCTTTTAATAGACGAGTTGAATAATAGAGGTGCGTTAAAGGCGATGTCAGCCTTTGTAATTTTGAGTGCCAAATTAAGAATAAGGTCATTGAAGGCTGAATTTCCAAAGTAGCTATCTTTTGTATAGATAGTGTTTTCAAACTTTCCAATTACTTTTTCGCTCCAAACTTTTTACTGCATCAATCTCTGGTTGGAAAGTGTTGAATGAATGCTGCATCAGTTTTTATATCTTTTACATCAACTAATTCGCCAGTTGCTTTTTGTTATAGAGTAATGGCGTTTTCCCTTGATGGTCTGAGGTTTGAGTGTAAGGGTAGCCATTGCTACGCGTTGTGCATTATTAGCTGGGTCAAGGCAAATAACATCTTTACCTGCAATGTTTTTCAATAGAACTATGTGGTGTGTGGTCATGCCCGAAGAAAAATCACATCAAAGCCCTCTACTTCTTTTGCAACTCTTTGTGAAGCATCTTCGTCATATTCAGCTGTTTTAATGCCGCCATCCCAACCTGAATGGAACAATCCAACGATAACATCTGGCTTTTCTTTTGTTTTCACTTCTGCCATTGTTCTTTTGGCACATGAAACCATTTCCTCAAATCGTAGTCCACTCCATATACTTTCTTTTCAGCCAATTAGGTATGGCAGGAGTAATCATACCAATAACTGTGACTTTAATACCATTTTTCTTTTTGATAGTATAATATGGTAGGATGTAAGGTTTATTGGTTTTTAGTATCAATGACGTTCGCTCCAAGAATCGGACAATTCAGTTCCTTAAACCATTTATCATATACCTTGTGTCCTGTTTCAATATCGTGGTTTCCTACTGTTGCTGCATCATATTGCATATAGTTAAGAACACTTGCTGCAATATTAGTTTTCTCTGGTGCTACATAATTGTAGTAATAAGAGATAGGTTGTCCTTGTAAAATATCACCATTATCCAGTAGATATACGTTTTTCTTTCCCATTCTTTTTCGCAACTCTTCTACCAGCGTGTGAATTCTTGCCATAGAACCACTCTTAGGCTTTTCGGGTAATGAAGTCGTATGGGAAAAAAAGAGCCATGCACATCAGTTGTCCTCAATGAGTTTGATAGTAATTTCTTTCTGTTGTGCCATAGTTGAAGAACTGAGTCCCTAACATAATGGAAAGTAATATTGCAGAAATTTTCATAACTTTATTTTTAATTCTGTTGCAAAAGTACTAAATTATATGCAAATAAACGAACTTGTTTTATGTTGTTTCATGGTTTCTTTTTATTGACGATATGTGTAGAAGGGTTGTGACTATCATCGTTTATTTTGATTTATTAGATAAGCTGGTGTTTTTCATTAGGATGTGTTGTTATTATAGGTCTCGTAAAAATAAGAGTACACTTTCTATGGGTTTCGTTATGCTTTTAGACATTCATGCTCGTTATAATGATAGAACGCTTTTAAGCTATTGCGAAGTTTTAGATAGTGTACTCTTATTTTAAGGATTATCGTAGAAAACTAAATTACTCCTTGTGCCATCATTGCTTTTGGCGACTTTTAATGAAGCCTGCAACATTAGCACCCTTAACATAATTGATGTATCCATCTTTTTCTGTACCATATTTTACGCAGTTTGTATGGATGTCATCCATAATCTGATGGAGTTTCTTGTCAACTTCTTCACGACTCCATTTTATACGTCCAGAGTTCTGACTCATCTCAAGACCAGATACCGCTACACCACCAGCATTGCTGGCTTTACCAGGACAATAGAGAACCTTTGCGTCTTGGAATATTTTTACAGCCTCAGGTGTAGAAGGCATGTTGGCTCCTCTGTTACGGCAATGACACCATTCTTTACAAGTTCTGCTGCTGCTGTTCCGTTGATTTCATTCTGTGTAGCACATGGAGTTGCAATGTCTGCTTCCTCTGACCATGGCTTTCCGCCTGCAACATACTTCACGTTATATCTCTCAGCATACTCATGAATGCGTCCACGTTCGATATTTTTCAGTTCCATGATATAAGCAAGTTTTTCCTCGTCTATACCATCTGGGTCATAGATATAACCATCTGAATCAGAACAAGTAAGAGGTTTTGCGCCTAATTCAAGAAGTTTTTTTCAATTGTATATTGTGCTACGTTGCCAGAGCCTGAAACGAGAACGGTCTTACCTTTTAGGTCAATATTACGGGTTTTTGAGCATATTTTGCAGAAAGTAGACATTGCCATATCCTGTTGCTTCCAGGGCGAATGAGTGAACCACCAAACTCTTGTCCTTTACCTGTTAGTATGCCAACAAATTGATTAGTCAGTTTCTTGTATTGTCCAAACATGTATCCAACCTCACGTCCCCCTACGCCTATATCACCAGCTGGGACATCACAATTAGGACCAATATAGTTCCATAGTTCCCTCATAAAAGCTTGGCAGAAACGCATTACCTCTGCATTAGATTTACCTCTTGGAGAGAAGTCAGAACCCCCTTTTGCACCACCCATTGGGAGAGTCGTGAGAGAGTTCTTGAATGTTTGCTCAAAAAGCAAGGAATTTAAGGATAGATTCATTCACAGATGCATGGAAGCGGAGTCCGCCTTTATAAGGACCAATAGTATTATTATGTTGTACTCGAAACCCCATGTTGGTTTGTACATTTCCCTTATCATCAACCCAGTTTACTCGAAATTTAATAATTCGGTCAGGCACACAGAGTCGTTCTATAAGGTTTGCTTGATCGAAACCAGGATGTCTCATTAACCTGAATTCGGGATAAGTATCATACCACTCTCCTGTTTGGTTTAGTACAACGGCTCTTTTAGACTCAATTTTTGATTGGGTCTAAAGATAATAATATAACAGATTACTTTAGAATAATGTAAGCTGTCCCGAATGTTGCTCTATAGCAAAGTCTATGTTCACTGCTGGCTTCTTCTCAAAGAAGCAGTAGGCTGCAATAGCAGAGAGAACATTCATTGCGAAATTAAATATGCTTCTATGCCTTGAATGCACTAATTGAGCTACATTCTTTAGCTCATCATTGATAGTCTCTATTACGCATCTTTTCCTTAGAAGAAGTCTATCATAAAGTGGCATCAGTTTGTTTTTCATGTTACTCCTAACGCCAGTAACTAAATTTATTCCATCATTGAACAATCGTTCAAATAATCCTTGAGAGATGTACCCTTTGTCTGCAAAACAACTTACCAAACACATTGTCTGTCAACCTGTTAAATACATTTTCATCTCGGTCGTCAATATTTGCTTTAGTGAGCATAAAGTTTAGAATCTCACCTCTTTCATTACAGATAAGATGTAGTTTGAATCCAAAATACCATCCCATTGTACTTTTCCCTCTTGTTGCATAATTTCTAAAAAACCTTATTGCGACAAATACGTTTATTATGGCAAACAGGAATACAAGTTGAGTCAATAAAACTAATACCAGTACACCTCCCAAAAACAACATATCTGCAGGAACATCATCATCTCTAAAGAGACTCTTGCCTCTAATTCAAGAAAAACGATTATAAGACAATTGATTTGGAAATAAATCTGCTAAATGCTCTTTTACGAAAAAGGTATAATAGTGACGAAAAATTACGATAGGAATTAAAGTGGAAGCAAATTAAAATAGTTATGATTTCAGATTTACTCATACGCCACTTGCGATGGCGATGACACCCTTTATTCTTTTCTGAGATACCTATTTTATCAGTTTCTAACTCAAATTCTTTTGCAAAAAGTCATCTGCAATACAGAAAATTTCAGTAATTTTGTCCTTGGTAATCATTGTTATATTTATTGTAATTGATTGATTTTTCAACTATAAAGTTACAAAAATATAATGAGATCACCAACTTTTTGCAGACATTTCTTATCCCGAGTTCAGGTTATTATATTCATCCTCTAGAGTTTCTAATACTTTAGGAAACGGCCTGAATATATTCAGGCTCATTTGGGAAACGTTGTTTTTAATTTCTCTACGACTTCAGTTGCTTTCATAATCAATTGATATTATTTTCTATCCTGATTTGTGTGAATTGATGTAATTATTGTGATTTATGTTGCAAAGATAGCTATTTTTGATTAAATAGCTATCTTTTTGCTTCTATTTTTTTCCGTCAAAGTTGTATGAAAAATTATTCACACGTTGGATGAAAGTAGCCGTTTTGTGCGGCTTCATAGTTGGTAATAGGTAATTTATTCTTATTCACCTAACTCTCCGATATAGTGAACAATTCTTCCTTCGCTTGTTACACCTTCTATAATCAATCGATATTTTGTTTGATATTCCGTAGGAAGATGTAGTCGGAAAGCACTTCCACGTAAGGAAGGTAGCCATACAGGTGTATGTGAGTTTGGTATAAAACTTTGTGGAATTTGATAGCCCAGACTCGTGAAGGTTTTTTTGTGTTAGTTGATGGAACAGTGTCGGATTTGAAGTTTCCTTTTTGTTGTTATAGAAATAACACCCATGCCGCCAATAGCACCCCAGATAACTGTTGACCCACCCTTGAATACGTCAACTCTTTCAACATCAGACATTTGTATGTTGTCCAAGTCGTAATCATCATTGATAAATATACCATCTGAGAGCTATTGTTGCAGGTCTTTTCTTACCCACAGTCATACCACCTCGTATGTAGCATTTCCCCTAATTCAATCGTAACACTTGGTACTCTGCGCAATAATTCATGTAGGCAGGTCGCCCCAATACTCTCTATATCACGCAGTCCAAAAGAAAAAGTCGGCAGTTCGCGCATAAGCATCAGAACGAGAAGAATAGCTGGGTTGATGACCAAAAACTTCTATTTCTTCCATCTGTATGCCACCTTGTGGTAGCTCCGATGTAGTGTTTATGTGTGTTGTGTCATTACTACTCCAATCAAATTGAGGTAATTGACCTCCATAACACGGGAAATTCTCTTCGTCTAATAAGAGTTTTACCCACGATTTCCCAGTCTTTGTAAATGCATTAAGAACATATTGTGTCCCTTCTGGAAAGTCTATTCCTTCAAAAGAGAAACATCCTTTTTCATCGGTTTTAGTAACTGCATAAAAGCCTTTATTGGGAGAAATGAGATTTACAACACCTTCTTTTTATAGGTTTATGACCTATTAGGGACTCTACTCGTCCTCGTACGATGGCTGTCTTTTTCAATACCAATCAGTCCCTTTTTACATTCTCCTTTAAGAACATCTGCCATTTGGTATCGGCTCCAACTACTGCAATTAAGCAATTGGCTTTGAAGTATTGTTTAGTAGAACACTGGCTGGTTCCTCTGGACAATCCATTAGGTCAGTGTCAAATAACAAGTGGGAGAAAAATATTCGAGTGCCCCATATAGTCATCAACGTCAATATGTTCTACGCGTACCGATATGTCCATTGTTTCATCTTCACGTAAGTTGTCAGCTTTTAATAAGATATTCTTGGGAAGCGTTCTTCTCATTTTCAGACCTTGTTCTGCTTACAGAAATTGGGCATAGTTCTTTTCAGGATAGAAGAATTTCAGTTGTTCTGCAACAGTGTTGAGATTATCATCAAGGAGTTGAAAGGAGAAAAACTCCTCCTTGAAAAAAATACTATCATAATTCAGGGTAACATCTTTTTCCTTACTTATTTTTCCAAAGAAAAAGCGGTATGGAACGGCAGTGTACAAATAGTCGATAATCATGCTTTTATAGAATCTGATAAATCATTAATCTTTTATGTGAATATCTTTGTTTAATAATTCAATAAGCAGTTGAGTTTTCAAATTATCCTTAGCATTTTCAATGTTTTTACTAATCTTAGAGGGTAACAATTTGCCTTGTCCACCGATAAAGATACTTTTTAAGACTTTCATAGTGTTGAAGGTTTAGCATGTTCTGTGTAAAGCTACGTAACACGTAACGTCCTTTCTCAATCCCTTCGGGGATGTCTATATATCCAACAAAGCCTTGGTCGCTTCTTGTTAATCGTATTCGCTTCATAACAAGGTTGTTAGGGTTTAGAAGTTCGACGTAGACGTATCGACTCGCACTATCTGTTTGATGAATTGCAGCATTTACTAAAAAAACACGAAAATGAATTCGCTGTCCCACTTGGTAGCTTTCGGCATCTGTAAAAAAATATGTCTTTTTCTTGTGGAAATAGTTGTACCTGTCGAAGAATTCGGCTCAATAATACATTGCTTTTTCTGAGCATACAATGATGTCTGAAAGCATAGCAGAAATATTGCGAAAAAGTAGTTTTCTCATGCACTTTATTCTTTTTCTGTTGTCTCACTCTGTTGTCTTCCTATCTTATATGTACGATAGAGTGTGGTGGTGGGTGGATATATCGGTTGAACAAGTTGGACTTCCTAAGTGAAACTAAGCTTATTCATAGATATATGGTCGGATAATATCCGCCCAGCATTCATAACCTTTATGGGTAAGATGAAGCCCATCGCGACAATAGTCACGACGCATTTCTTTGGAGTTTACTCCTAAGAGAGGATGGTATAAGTCAATGAATGTTATCTTATTTTTTTGTAACAATAAACTTCTATTTTTTTGTTTAGAGATATAATCATATCATCCTTATTTTGAAGAAGTTTCCATATCCCGACCTCTTTGTTTAAGGGTAGGAGAGATTGTACATAAAGTCTTGTATTCGGACAAGACTTTCGAATTGTTTCAATGATATTAATTATCCCTTTGAAGGTTTGTTCAACGCTCCATCCATGACTTAGCTCATTCGTTCCACACTCAAAGAATATTTTGTGGGGCTTATAGGGCAGGATTTGATAGAGTCGTTTTGCTATTCCTTGGCTATCATCGCCAATAACCCCCCTATTTATTATTCTCTTTGCATTAGGGAAGAAGCGGTTCCAATCTGCTCCGTATTCAGAATGGCTATCGCCTAACATGATAATAGCATCTTTGGGTAACGTTCCCTCTTTCTTGAACTGTTCCACCTTTATATTATAGTGTTTTGCTCCGTGATATATTATGTTTTGAGCCTGTATCGATAGGGAAGTGATGAAGAGAATGAGACTGAATAATATTTGTTGCTTCATACGAATAATTTTGGATAAATAAACAAACAAAAACACTTGCGGATTTAATTTATTCTTATTGCAAAAGTAAGAAAAAAAGAAAGAGAAAAAGGAAAAGTACAATTATCTATCGTTTTGATTTTTATGATAAAAAATGCATAAAAGTTTGCATATATAAAAATATTGCCCTATCTTTGCATTCGTTATCCTGAATACAATCTTTTTACCTTAAAAAACTAATACCTATTGAGATTTGATGCCCCTCGCTGTGAAGCGTAGGGCATTTTTTTGTTTAATACTTTTGAAAGACTTTTGTAGAAAATATTATTACTCACTATTCTTTTGATGGATGGCATTTTGTTAAGAAGTTTACAGTAGTAAAAAGACTAATCAGGACTGACTTGTTTTAATTGTTCTAAGATAAAGAAAAAGCTATCTATTTCATCGGAGATAAATAGCAATATTCAGATAAAAAAATTATTAGATAAAAAAATTATTAGATAAAAAGACTCTCATGTAGAGAGTCTTTTTGAGGTGCCTAGCGGAATCGAACCGCTCTCCATGGTTTTGCAGACCATTGCCTAACCTCCCGGCCCAAGCACCATTCTGTTGCAAATCAAATTTTTCATTTGCGAGTGCAAAGTTAATTAATTAATTTGGTTTATCCAAACAATTAAGAAACTTTTTTTATAAACATTGCAGAAACAATTCTCTTACAACAGGTGAAAGAAAGTCTTACGGAATATTCTGCTTATGTATCAAATCTATATGCTCCTATCTTATCTATGAAAAAGCTATTTCTATGAAATTATTTTTGAGCATAGATGTTTTTGTTTGCCTTTCTGTTTTACTTTTCAATTGTTTGTTGATACTGCATCCTGAGCATCCGTGACAGGGATTACTTGCTGCCCGAAACGATTGCCATGTGCGATAAATAACATAACCTACGGCAGACAGAATAGCAATGGTTAAGACAATGTATTGCCACATACATACTCCTTCCTTTTATTAGACTGGATCATTTGTGCTATCTTCTGAAAAAGATATTTTCTGTCTCATTTATTTCGTCATCATCAAACCATGTAGACAATTTTTTTCATGAGCTTTCTTTTTCATATCATCATCAATAGACGACCATACCTTTCTTAATGTGTAGAGCATTACACCGAGGTCGTCTGTAAGTCCTGCGATGGGTACAGCGTCAGGCATAATGTCGAGTGGCGAGATAAGATAACCTAAGGCACCAATAATAATAGCTTTATCTTTTTAACGAAATCTTATCACTTTGCATAAGATAGTATAAAAAGTAATGCAATGTATATTAGTTTTGCACCAGCGCGTTTTTGCAACACATTGTATTTTATCAAAGAAGTTCTGTTGAGAGAACTTGTCTTTATATTTCTGTAAATCAGGTAATTCCATAATATGATAAATTCGTTAATCTGTTTTATTTGAAGGCCATAACACGTTCTACATAAGTCTTTGCCTCAGGATAGTTCTGATTAACTTGACGGATTTTTGTTTCGCACGACGAGCTTCATTATTATCCTATAAAGAAAAAAAGAGAATTAGTCCAACTCCAATTGCAGCAAGGACATTCATAACTCCTTTGAAAGGAAGCGAACCATCAGGGAAGGCCGACATGATTAGTATTGGTAAACACAATAGGAAACCAGCTATGGTATAGCGTGAACGCTCCGTACCTTCACTGTCAAGTGCGGCCTGATAGTCAAAGAGGTAATTGGATAAATCTTCTTCTGTAACCGAGGAAGGTAGCTGTGGAAAGCCAACTTCGTCTTTATGATTTCTAATTTTTATTTTCTACCGTATGTTGGAAGTCGTCCAGCACCGTTACATATCTATGCTCTAAATCTTTCATGACAGTCAAAACTTTTATGTGAATATAAACACTTCCAATGTCCTCTACCTTATTCAAAATCGAATGTGAGGGCATAGGTGTGTATGAAAGAAAAAAATAAAGCAGTGCTCCTATAAGCGGGTTCTGTTTCTTCCTCATCTTTCGATAATAGGAAGATGCCTGTCATTTATCTATATTACAAGTCACCTTGCAATTAAAGCATTCTACCCTCCGTTGTGCATACGCTTGGGCGGGCTACCCTCAGACAACGGTTTACATGAACTTGCAGCTCCTGAACGGCACAGCCAGACGATCACCCGCCTGCTGGTAGTCTCTTACACCACCTTCTCATCCTTACCACACAATGTTATGTGGCGGTTATTTTCTTCTACCTACATCTACTGTCACCAATAGCTTCTATTTTCGGAAGCAGGATGCCCTATGCTGCCCGGACTTTCCTCTCGTATCTGTTATCGATACCAGCGACAGAGCCGAACACTGCCTTATTTAGATGCAAAGATAATGGAAAACATGGAAAAGCCAAAATATTTCAATGATAATCTATGCTTGGGTAGAAAACTAATGTTTTCAGAACACTTATGTTCGGGATTGTTATAGGGGTGGAGGAGTGGTGTCATCGATGTACATCTTTTTACGTGCTTGTAATAGTTACTTGTTGTGCCGATTTTCCTCTTTTACTTCTTTTGAGAATATAGATGGAATTTGAAAAATGTTTACATTGTTTGGGCAAGTTGACAATAAAAAAACAATAAATACACGTGTAAAAAGATTATTTTGTAATCATCAGAAAATCAATGGGTTATAATGCTGTGCGAGAAAAGGTGCTTCGTCAGGCTTCAAAAAGAGCGTTAGTTGCACTCGTAAAGGGCAACTTTTTGCGAGTTAAAAGACGGCCTTTATGAGGTTGAAAGATGGTGTTGTTTGTATTTGTGGTGTGAAAAAAAATTACATGGTTTGGCGATGAGGGAAGAAGTGGCTTATTGAAGAGGTATAAAGGTCTGTTATCTTATGCAAAAATCAAACAAACTGCTCGATAATAAAAACAAAATTCGTTTAGGACCCTAATAACAGATTTGGGTTTAAGTAGTCTTAATGCAAAAATGGTTTAGGTTTTAACGTTCGACCAGGGATTTATGTGGGTTTCAAGATGTAATTACACCGTGTTTCTGTGAGTGAAATGATGTGATTTATCGTGCTTGTGGTTAAGGGCAAAAAGGATTTTTATATGATAGACTTACACTTTTTAATATTATTTAGGCACGATTCTTCGCTTCATCCGTATTAATGTTGTATTTTTTGCGTGTTAAAAAATAATAGGACAATAAAAAGTAAGATAATGGCAGAATCTATTGATATAAGAGAGTTGAACGCACGAATCGAAAGTCAGAGTTCTTTTGTAACCAACCTTACAACGGGTATGAATCAAGTCATCATTGGTCAAACGACACTTTGATAGACTCATTGTTAATTTCGTTGTTAAGCGATGGTCATATTCTGCTTGAAGGTGTACCAGGTTTGGCAAAAGACTCTTGCAATCAAAAACTTTATCTCAGCTTGTAGATGGACATTATAGTCGTATTCAGTTTACGCCTGATTTGTTACCAGCTGATGTCATAGGTACGCAGATTTATTCTCAGAAGGATGAAGCCTTTTCATGTAAAGAAGGGTCCTGTTTTCGCAAACTTTTGTACTTGCAGATGAGATAAATCGTGCTCCAGCAAAGGTTCAAAGTGCTTTGTTGGAAGCAATGCAGGAACATCAAGTGACAATAGGTGATTCAACATTTTCTCTTCCTGAGCCATTTCTTGTCTTGGCGACTCAGAATCCGATAGAGCAGGAAGGAACATATACCCTTCCCAGAGGCACAGGTAGACCGATTTTATGTTGAAGGTTGTGATAGATTATCCAACAATAGAGGAGGAGAAACTGGTTATTCGTGAGAACCTTCAAGAGAGTTTACCAATTGTACATCCTATTGTCAGTGTTAATCAGATTCTTGAAGCACGTCGTGTTGTTAAGGACGTATATATTGATGATAAAAATTATGCAATATATTGCAGATATTGTTTTTGCAACACGTTATCCAGAGCGTTATCAATTGCCAGAGTTAAAACAGATGATAACCGTTGGTGGTAGTCCACGTGCAAGTATCAACCTTGCAAAGGCAAGTCGTGCATTTGCTTTTCATTAAAGCATCGTGGTTATGTTGTACCCTGAGAGACGTTCGTGCAGTTGCGCATGATGTTTCTACGTCATAGAATCGGTTTGTCATACGAGGCAGAAGCAACTCGATCTTACAACCGAGAAGATCATAAGTGAGATAATTAATAAAGGTTCAGGTGCAAATCTTAAACTTTATGTCCTACGGAATAGTCAAAGAAGGAGTATTATTATCGTTTTTCTATGGATACTACTGAATTACTAAGAAAAGTTCGCAAGGTTGAGATTAAGACCTTAGGGTTAAGCCAGAATATCTTTGCAGGTCAGTATCATTCTGCCTTCAAAGGGCGTGGTATGGCCTTTTCGGAAGTACGTGAGTATCAGTATGGTGATGATGTTCGTGATATAGACTGGAACGTGACAGGACGCTTTCATCGTCCTTATATTAAGGTGTTTGAAGAAGAGCGTGAACTGACAGTGATGTTACTAATAGATGTGAGTGGCTCGCTTGACTTTGGAACATCAGGACAGTTAAAACGAGATTGTGTGACAGAGATCGCTGCAACACTGGCATTCTCTGCTATTCAAAATAATGATAAGATTGGGGCTATCTTTTTCTCTGACCATATTGAGAAATACATTGCTCCTAAGAAGGGACGTAAGCACATACTCTATCTTATTCGTGAGATGCTTACTTTTTACGCCTAAGAGCAAGAAGACAGATGTAGGAGTAAGTCTTGAATATCTTAATAAGGTGGTGAAACATCGTAGTACAGCTTTTGTTATCAGCGATTTTTATACTCGTAAGGATTTTAGTCAAGAGCTTAGAATTGCAAATAAGAAGCATGATGTTGTTGCCATCCAAGTATATGATGCTCGTGCAAAGGAATTGCCAGATGTCGGTTTGATGAAGGTTATAGATGCAGAAACTGGTCATGAGATGTATATTGATACACATGATGCACGTTTACGAAAAGATCATTCAGACTATTGGGTTGGAGCGTGAGAAGCGTTTGCATGAAATCTTACGTCAGAGTCGTGTAGATAGTGTTGCAATAGCAACAGATGACGATTATGTAAAGATGCTAATGGCTTTATTTTCAAAGAGGAACCGATGAGAAAATATATTGTTATTTTAGTATTACTTGTTCAGGCAGTTGTAGGTTATGCACAAGTAAAGGTAACGGCAAGTCTGGATACAACCCAGATATTAATAGGTGGGTCGTTCGCATTATTCTATTATTGTATATGCTCCAAAAGGGATCGAAGATTTCTTTTCCTGATTATAATGAGAAGAAAGAGATTGTACCCAACGTAGAGGTTCTTAATGAGCAGACAGATACATTGACACAGCTGAGGGAAAGTAAGATGTCAGACGAGTATATACCATTACTGCATGGAAGGATATGCGCTACACACTTCCAGCACAGAAGGTGAGTGTTAATGGTAAAACAAAGATGACAGGTAGTGTGTCGTCTAGATGTCGGGATCGATTCCTGTAGATACAGTGAATAATGCCATGATGCCACCAGACGACATTCAAAAAGGTCCCTTTTTACATGGAGTGAGTGGGTTTCTGTTATTTTTGCCACTTTTACTGGCATTGGTGTTTATTGGTGTTTCCTTTTATCTTTACAAGCGCTCAAGGTTGTAAGAAGAAAGGCTGGAAAGGAAAAGAAAGGCTCACGTCTTGTCATTTTATGAGCAGGCAAAGCAAGAACTCAGTGAGATAGCAAAAAATAAAAACATCTTATAGTGAACAGAAAGCTGTATTATACTGATGTTACAAATGTTTCTAAGGAAAATATATCTCACAGCGTTTTCAGTATTAATGCTTTGGAACAGACGCTCTTACGAGATATTAGAGCGTTTGAAGGATGTATGTGAAGTCTTCTGAGGTTGATGACTTAAGAGAAGTTTTTAATACAGTAGACCTTGTAAAGTTTGCAAAGTATTCAACAAATGCGAACGATATGGATTTTTATCTTGATAGTATTGTTCGTTTTATTGATTGCACAAAGAAGGAAGAGCCAACAGAGGTTGTTGTTGAGCCAAACGGAGGACGTGATAGAAAGTGGTTTACGTAGGAGGTTAAAGGTTTACTATCGGTTTGCTCATTGTGGTGTCTATACTATTACTTCTTTATGCTGTGTCTGAGGCCTATGTGCTTTTGGTGTAATAAAATAGAATTAAAGAAATGGAATTTGCCAATAGTGGATATCTCTTTTTGCTGCTTTTGCTAATACCTTATTTATTATGGTATTTCTTGCGAGGTAAGGGTAAGGAACCGACGATGAGGATGAGCGATACATTTGCTTATCAGCATGCACATAGAAGTTGGAGGGTGAGGTGGATACATCTTCCCCTGTTCTTGCGTTGTATGGTTTATGCTTTGGTTGTTATAGTCTTGGCCCGTCCTCAAACTTACAATGCTTGGGATAATAGGAATACAGATGGTATAGACATTATGTTGACGATGGACATCTCGGCAAGTATGTTAACAGAGGATGTCTTTCCTAATCGTATAGAGATTAGCAAAGGAAGTAGCATCAGAATTTATCAATAGTCGTCCAAATGATAATATCGGATTTAACAATCTTTGCTGGAGAGGCATTCACTCAATGTCCAATGACACTTGACCATGTCGCCTTGTTGAATTTGCTTAATAGTGTTCGAACAGACTTGGTTACGAGTGGTTCGATACAAGATGGTACGGCTATTGGTATGGGATTGGCAAACGCTGTTAGTCGATTAAAAGATGCTAAAGTCAAAGAGTAAAGGTTGTCATTTTATTAACAGATGGGAGTAATAATGTAGGTTCTGATATCTCCAATCACGGCTGCTACTATTGCAAAGAAATTTGGTATCACGAGTTTATACGATAGGTTTTGGGACGAGAGACAGGTGAAGACATTGGTGCTATTGATTATAAGACATTACAAGATATAGCAGTCTTAACGAAGGGTGAATTTTATAGAGCACAGAGTCAGGAAGAGTTGTCTAAAAGATATATCAAGATATTGATAAACTTGAAAAAGACAAAGATGAATATAAAGACATTCAATCATTTACATGAGGCTTATATGCCTTTTTGCGTGGATAGCTTTTATCCTCTTGTGTGTTGAATTAATACTTCCGTTGGATAGTCTTTTAGAAGACTTCCGTGAGAACTTTTCTGTCAGCTGTTTAAAGAACTTTTTACTTTGTTTAAACAAGATTAATTGAAGAATGTTTAGATTTGATAATCCCATATATCTGTGGTTGTTATTATGGATACCTTTATCAGTAATCATCTACTTATACTCCCGTTCGTAAACGTAAACAACGAATGGATAGTTTTGGGAGTTCTGCACTTATACAGCAGCTTTCTCCTATGACAAGTCAGCGGAGGGCTTGGATAAAAATGGTGTTAGTGGAGCTTGTCTTATTACTCCTTATTCTTATCATAGCTCGTCCACAGATTGGAAGTAAGATTGCGACAAACAAAAGAACGAGAAGGAATAGAAACAATTATTGCACTTGATATTAGTAATTCAATGCTTGCAGATGGATGTTGCTCCATCGCGTTTAGAAAGAAGTAAGTTGTTGGTAGAGGATTTGATGACATAAATTTAGCGACAGACAAAATAGGGATCTGATTGTCTTTTGCTGGGTGATGCATTTGTTCAGCTTCCAATAACGAATGATTATGTTTCTAGCTAAGATGTTTTTTTAGATAATATCAATCCCTTCCTTTGATTGGTGTGCAGGGAACTGATATTGGTAAAGGCTCTTCGAGCTTTCTATTAATAGCTTTTCACACCTAACTCTAAGGTGGGTAAAGGCGATAGTCTTGATAACTGATGGAGAGGATAATGAAGGAGGGGCAGAGGAAATGGCAAAGCAAGCACAAAGCAAGGGCATCAGAGTCTTTATCTTGGGAGTTGGTTCAAAAGAAGGAGCCACAATTTCTATGCCTGATGGTAGTGTGTTGAGGTCAGCAAGTGGCGAAGTGGTGAGGACACGTCTTAACGAAGAGATGTGCAAGAAGATAGCTGCCGCAGGACATGGTCTTTATCTTAATGTAAATAATAATGGTAGTGCTGATGTTATGTCTAAGTCGTGAGCTCGATAAACTGCAGAAAGGTCAAAATTAACAATGTTGTTTATAGCGACTTTGATGAACAGTTTTCAGGCGTTGGCACTGCTTGTTGTCATTTTGTTGATAGCAGATGTTGTATTACTTGAAAGGAAAAAGACGTTGGTAATAGTATGGTAAAGACGAATTTCTATAACAATAGGTCTGTTGTTGTTGTTTGTTGTTGCTGAAAGCGCAAACATCTAAATCAACTTGTAAGAGAAGGCAATAGGGCTTATTCTTCAAAAGAACTATGCAGACGCCGAGATATTCTATCGTAAGGCGGTAGACAAAGATGGTAATAATTCTATTGCCAATTATAATTTAGGGTAGAAGTCTTCAAGCACAGAAGAAGAATGAGGAAGCAAAAAAGGCAATATGAGAATGCGTCTAAGATAGAGAAAAGACCCTATTCGTCGGTCAAGTAGTTATAATAACCTTGGGACTATTCTTCAAGGCGAGCAGGATTATGCAAAAGGCGATAGAGGCTTATAAGAATGCATTGATTTCTAATCCTAATCATAATAATGCTCGTTATAATCTTGAATTATGTCAGCGTGAAATTGAAGAAGCAACAGCAACAACAGAAGTCCTCGAGAAAGAATAAGAAGGACTCTGATAAGAGATAAAGGATAAGAATAAGAAGCAATCGACCGCAAATCAGAAGCCTAAAAGAACAATAATCAGAAGAAGAACAACAGCAAAGATAATCAAGGATTAAGCAAATGATAATGTCGAGCAACTTCTCAATGCTGTTAAAGCAGCAGGAGAAGGAAACTCAAGAGTCGTTTGTATAAAATGATGGGTCAGTCTTCGGATAGAAAAACTTGATAAAAACTGGTAATATTTAAGTTATGAAACGATACATAATATTTAAGTCTGTCACTTATGAGTGTTTGTCTTTTACAAGCACAGCGTGTCAAGGTGAATGCACCCAAAAGCAGGTGACCGTAGGCGAGGAGTTTCAGGTTGAATACGTTATATACACTCAGGACGTTCGTAGGTTTCAGTTGGGAAAATTATCAGGTGGACTTGAAAAGGTTTTTGGTCCTGCTACATCCTCTCAGTCTAACTTTCAGTTTATCGATGGTCATGCGAGTAGTTCTTCTTCATGTTCCTTTACATACGTCTTTTATTGCTAAGTAAGAAGGGAAATGTAAACGATTGGTCCTGCCTCGTGTTTCTGTGAATGATCAAGAGTTTTGCTTCTACACCTGTAAAGATTACTGTTACAACAGGTTCGCATAATTCTAATAGTGGTGGTTATTACGATACACGCAATGAGCCTCGCGTGGAAACATCTAAGGTCAGTGCTAATGATTTGTTTGTAAAGGTCAGTGCTAAATAAGACTACTATTTACGAACAAGAGCCAGTTCTGCTTACTTATAAGGTTTATACAACAAAAGAAACTACGTCAGATTATTGATAAAATACCTGAATTAGATGGTTTTCATGTTCAGGAGGTTCATTTACCTCAACAGAAAGCCTTTCATGAGGACGAAGGTTGAAAACGTTTGTATAAATGTGTTACTTGGAGTCAGTATGTAATGTATCCTCAAATGTCAGGAGTGTTACAGAGTTCCGCCATTGACATTCCATTGTATGATTCAGGAAACCAACAGTTTTCTCCATTTCGATGCTTTTGGTATTGATGGCGGTAATATATGTCTATAAGAAAGATGTGTTGCACCAGGATTATCAATCAAGGTGTTGCCTTTGCCAAGTCGTCCTACGGATTTTCTCTGGTGGTGTAGGTCATTTTAACCTCTCACGGCACAATTAGACAAGAAAGGAAGTAAAGTCTGGTAATCCAGTAACTATTCGTGTTGTTGTAAGTGGCACTGGTAAACTTGAAAGTTGATTAAGAAAGCCCAATCATTCAGATACCCTAAAGGGATTTGAAGCATACGATATCAAAGATAACAGATAATACTAAGCTCACGAACAAAGGGTGCAAATGGGTAATATGGTTTATGATCAGTTGTAATCCCACGTCAAGAGGGGACTTGTTGCTATTCCTCCAGTAAAGGTTTCTGCTACTATGATTTGGCTCAGAGAAAGATATATTACACTTCAGACTAGGCTTCGATGGAGTTAAATGGTGTCAGAGTGCAGATGGGACATCAAAAGGATATTCTTTCGGTTGATTTTGCCAAACGAAGATATATTGCCATTGAAGGATAGCAGAGAGTGCTCATGTGATAGAGATTGGTAGCTTCTTTCTTTGGCTCAGTGACATACTATCTCATTCTAGTTCTTGCTTTGTTAGGGAGCTGGTGGTGTTTCTATCGTTCTACTATCGTAACCGATTTTGTACATCGCGTAGATATGGTTAGTTAAAGCGTGGCGAGAATGCTAAAGTCGTATAGCATCTACTCGTTTACAAGCAGCAGAGAAATCTTAATGTTGATGAAGAAGAATATGGACTTTTTATGATGAGGTCTTTGCAGACATTATGGGGATATGTGAGTAATAAACTCAACCTTCCTGTAGAGTCTATTATCACGAGATAATCTTAGTGAACAGTTTAGTAAAGGTCAATGTACCATGAGGAAATGATTGAGAAGTATATATGCAGCTATTGATGAATGTGAATTTGAGCGTTATGCTCCAGGGATGACGAAAATGGTAATATGGAAACGAACACTTGCAGTAGCAGCTAGGAAGGCGATAGCTGATATGGAGGATGAAATGAAAAAATGAAGTCTTCAGTTAAAGAAATGACTTTTTAGGTTTCTTATTCTTTGTTACTCTGTTTATCTATTTCTTCTTTGTCAGTTGTCAGCACAGCCTAAAGGTCTGTGTAGACAGTCTTTATCAACAAGGTCATTATAAGCAAGCGGTAAAGGGGTATGAACGGCTTTTTGCAGTCAGGGAAGGTCAGTAGCTTTATATTATAATCTTGGCAAACAGTTACTATCGGCTGGGATAATATTCCTCGTGCCATTCTTTTCGTATGAGCGTGCGCAGCGTCTTGCTCCCAGTGATGAAGATATACGTTTTCAATCTTCAGCTTGCACAATCGAAAGACGAGTAGATAATCTGACACCTGAACCTGAAATGTTTTCTTGTCACATGGTATAAGTCACTTATCTGTTCAATGAGCGTTGATAACTGGGCATATCTAAGTCTTGTGTGTTTACTGGTTTCGCTATTTTAGCACTTACCATCTATTTGTTTGTAGAAAAAGGAGTTGTTAATGAAGATGTCGAGGTTTATGTTACCGATATTCTTTATCTTTTTCATTATCTAGTACGCTTTTTGCAATCCAGCAAGATCTACTTTGTTGAAGTCTCGCTTCTGCATGGTATCATCATGTCTACTTCTGCTAGTTGTTAGGAAAAGACTCCCAGACGTTAAGTCTGCTAGAAGCCTTTGTTCTTCATGAGGGTTCTAAAGGTAAGAATTACGGATGATAGCATGAGTCAATGGACTGAAATAACATTGACTGATGGTCGTCAAGGTTGGGTGAAAAGTTCTGACAATATAGAGGCTATATAAAAGCTCTGATAGGTAGAAGGTTTGTTAAATACGAGGCTATGAATTTAGACGTTTTTGAGAGAACTCGATAGATCACTTTTTACTCGCTTTCAATGGAAGTGATAACCTCTTTTATTGATTATTTTCTCATTACGTTTGACAAATGCTCTATACGTGGATACCGCTCTATGCATCTCTGCTTTATTTGGTTATAAAGAATAATGAGAATTGGCAGAAGATAATGCTCATTATCGGTGTTGTTGTGTTAGGACTTATTCTGGTGAATGGTATCAATCTTGGAATCGTAAAACCATACATAGCCCGACCACGTCCATTGATTAATCCTTCTCTTTATGGTTTAGTTGAGTCGGTAAGGGATCATAGAGCTGAGTGGTTATAGCTTTCTTCTCTTCTCATACGGCTAATGCCTTTTGTGGTCTAATGGTATTCTTTCAGTTTGTTGGTTCGCGACCGCCTCTTTTACTATCTTGATGGTAACGTGGAGTCATTGTGGTTTCGTTCACACGTCCTTATCTTGGGCGTTCATTATCCTTCTGATGTGTTTGTAGGAATGATGTTTTGGGCTCAGGTATTGCTTTGATTTTCATCTATTATTTTATATCATCGTATTTATATTCGATTTCAGTGACAAACTGCATTATATCTCTTCAAAGATATACGCGAACAGGCTATAGCTTTTCGCAGATATAGACTTTGTTCTTTGCGTTCTGGTGTTGTCATTTTATTTATGCGGCTTTTTCGTGCCGTCTTATCCATATAAAATTAATTTATTATGTCTGAAGATACAAAAACATATTTAGCATTTCTGAATACAATTATCCTCTTCCTGATGGGCGCATAGCTAAGTTTCCGTTTAACAGAGCGTGACCATAGTAAACTCTTTGCTTTATAAGCATGGTAAAGTGTCTGAGGATATTTTTTATAATCTTCCTGAGCATTTACCAACGAGTGCGTTGATGGTGTCTAATAACACAAAGGTTATTCAAGCACGTATGCATTTTCGTAAGGAGACCGGAGCACTCATTGAGGTCTTTCTCATGGAACCAGCACAACCGACAGACTACGAATGATGTTTCAGACCAAATCACGAATGTGCATGGTTTTGTATGGTTGGCAACCTTAAGAAGTGGAAGGAAGGTTCATTAATACGTGCATTTGAAATCAAAGGTCAGAAACTGACGCTCACAGCGACAATGGACCGTAGTAAGGTGCAGGAGCAAGTAGGTGGAACAAATCATAGGATTCAGTTTTGAATGGGATAATGAGAGTATATCATTTGCTGAAATCCTTGAAGTCTGTTGTGAGTTACCTATTCCTCCGTATCTTAATCGTGCAACTAGAAGAAAGTGACAAGGAAACTTATCAAACTGTTTATTCTAAAGATTAAGGGCTCAGTGGCAGCACCTACAGCTGGACTTCACTTTTACAGATAAAGGTGCTCAATGCGCTGGATGAGCATGGTGTTGATCGTGAGGAACTTACGCTTCATGTAGGGAGCAGGCACCTTTCAAGCCAGTAAAGAGTAAGGAGATAGAAGGGACATAGTATGCACACAGAGTTTGTTGTTGTTCGTCGACAGACTTTGGAGAAACTGCTTATGCATGCTTGTCAGGCTGTAGCTGTTGGGACGACAAGCGTAAGAACGTTGGAGAGCCTTTACTATATGGGTGTCAAACTTGCCTTGTCATCCAGACACGGGCAGAGAAAGACCTTTGCATGTCAATCAGTGGGAACCCTACGATTTGCCGCATAATGCAGAGGGATTGGTAGAAGTGGATGGTAAAGCTGTTACGGCAGAAGAGGCTATTCGTCAGCTGCTGGACTATCTTGATAAAGACGGATTGAATGTGTTGCATTCAAGTACACAGATTATCATTGCACCGGGTTACACTTACAAAATTGTTAAAGCCCTCGTAACTAATTTCCATCAACCGCAATCAACACTTTTGCTCTTGGTGAGTGCCTTCGTAAAGGGAGATTGGCGCAAAGTTTATGATTATGCGCTTAGTCATGACTTCCGCTTCCTTAGTTATGGCGACTCCTCATTACTGATACCATAGTTGCATTATTCATAAACTTTAAGAAGAAAAGAAACATGAAAATAGGAGATAAAGTTAGATTTCTAAGTTCTACTGGTGGTGGTATTATTGCTGGGTTCAAAGAAAAAATAGTCTTAGTAGAAGATGAAGATGGTTTTCAAATACCAACAGTAGCCAGCGAAGTTGTTGTGGTAGAAGATGCCGCAACCGATCGTGCAAAACTGCGTATTGATCAACAGCAGCGCAAAGGTGGAGAAAAGGCGAGGACAATCGTAGTATTAAGCAGCGATTGACAGCTTCAGGGTGTAGAAGAAGAGGAAAGTAGGGGAGGATTGGTGTGATGTAGATGCGGAGATGTTGATCCTGCTGATGACCCTTCCGTTAAACTTTGAAGTACCAATAAAGAGAACGTGTGGGTGGTGATGAATTATCTGTCTATTTGGCTTTTACACCAACAGATATTAAAGAATCTAACAACAACGCATTTCAAGTCTTATCTTGTCAATGACTCCAATTATTACGTTCATTTCTCCTACGCCTTAAAGCAGGAAGAGAAGTGGGATGTTGAAAGCAGTTGGTGAGTTAGAACCAAATATGAAACTTCTTATAGAAGATTTCACGCTTGCCGACCTCAATGATATGCTTCAGGGTTGTGTTCAGCTTCATTGCTATAAGAAAGATAAGCCTTTTCATGCTGAAACCCAACTTGTGACTTTTCAGGTGAAGATAGATGCCGTAAAAGTTTTATAAGCTCAAATACTATTCCACGAAAGCGTGTTCTTTGAGCAACCAGCGTTGATATATACGTTTGATAGAAAAAGGATAAAATGGTTCAGCATCCTATGTTAGAACCTTTGACAAGGAAAGCAGAGGATGAGGCTGTGGAGAAATTAAAGGTGGGCTATTCCTCTCCAAGTCGTCTTTCAGAGGAAGAGATTGATAAGAAAACGGACGAACTTGCCAAACGTTATAAAGTAGAGCGTAAGAAGCCAGCAAAGCAAATTCTCATGATGACAAAATCATTATAGACCTACATGCTGACGAGTTGCTTGATACGACAGTAGGGTATGTCTAGCATGCTGATATTCTTGATTATCAATTAGACGTTTTCCGCCGTATGCTTGATCAATACAAGGAGTATCGAGGGAAGAAACTTATCTTTATTCATGGAAAGGGTGAAGGTGTGTTGCGCCAAGCCATTATTCACGAACTCAACTATAAATATAAGCATTATTCTTATCAAGATGCCTCATTTCCGTGAATACGGATATGGTGCAACACAGGTGACAATAAAATAAATTTTGCGTTTCTATATGAAACACGGACTTATAAAGGTTGCTGCAGCCATTCCTGCAGTGAAGGTAGCAGACACAAAGTTCAATCTTATAGAAACCGAAAAGCAGATTAGCTGTTGCAGACGGACAGGGCGTAGAGGTGATTGTCTTCCTGAGATTGTCTATGACGGGATATACTTGTCAAGACCTCTTTTCAGCAACAGCTTCTTCTTGATGATGCTGAACAGGCCGTCATTGAGCTACTCGACTTTACACGACATTTGGATATCACAGTTATCGTCTGGTGCTCCAGTAGCGGTTGGGTGCTCTACTCCTTAACTGTGCACTTGGTTATTCAGCAAGGGTAAAACTGTTTAGGGAGTCGTGGCTAAGACATTTCTTCCTAATTACAGTGAATTTTATGAGAAAAGCGATGGTTTGCTTCTTCACAAGACCTTCGCCCACAACATATTCTCTTTGCTGGTAATAAATATACTCGTAACACCAGAATTACAGATATTTCCGAACAGCAGAGGGCGCAACCTTTGCAATTGAAATCTGTGAGGATGTTTGGGCTCCAACGCCTCCAAGCAATCATCTTGCCTTAGCTGGTGCTGAGATTATCTTTCAACCTTTCAGCGAGTGATGAACTTATCGGCAAAGCATGCTTATCTGAAAAGTCGCTCCTTGCTCAACAGAGTGCTCGTACCATCAGCGGATATGTTTATAGTAGCAGTGGCTTTTCGGTGAGAGCACGCAAGATATAGTGCTTTTGGAGGTAATGCGCTGATCTTTTGATAAATGGAACACTTGTAAAAGCAATCAGAGCGTTTTCCAGTTTAATCCCACAATTAGTTATCTCTGAGATTGATATTGAAAAACCTGCGAGGAGAACGTCGAACGAATAGCACCTTTGTCAAATGCACAGCGTCCTGTTGCTTCAGGACTGGCTGGGTGTCACTGGGCAGATTGGCGAACTGGCTCTTACATGTTGATTGTCTAGCCTGCACTCAATCCTATGCGCGAGTTTACGCTGACACGTGAGTTTGATCAGACATCCTTTCATTCCTAAGTCGGAGAATATGCGGGATGCCTGCGATGAAATTTATAACATTCAAGTCAGCGGATTGGCAAAAAGACTAGTACCCATACCCGATTGCAAGTCAGCCATTATCGGCATCAGTGGTGGACTTGATTCGACGCTTGCCCTCACTTGTTGTTGTCAAAACCTTTGACAAGCTCGGACTTGACCGCAAGGGCATCGTCGGGGTGTTACTATGCCCGGATTTCGGAACATCGGGTAGAACCTATAAGAATGCAATGGCACTGATGGAAAATCTTGGGTATTACAGTATTCGTGAAATTGATATTAAAAGCCTCTGTTCTGCAGCATTTTCAAAGGATATAGACCATGATCCCAGAAATGCACGATGCTACCTATGAGAATGCACAAGCACGTGAGCGTACGCAGATTTTTGATGGACCTCAGCAATCAGATGAACGGACTTGTCATCGGTACAGGTGACCTCAGCGAACTTGGCTTTGGGCTGGTGTACCTATAATGGCGACCACATGAGTATGTACGCCGTGAATGCTGGGTGTTCCAAAGACGCTGACACAGTATCTTGTGCGCTATGCTGCCGATACGACAGAGGATGATGAACGTACGTCAGATCTTGATCGATATCGTTGAAACACCTATCTCACCAGAGCTGAAGCCTGCTGATGCACAGGGAGATATTGCTCAGAAGACAGAAGACCTCGTTGGCCCTTACGAGCTTCACGACTTCTTCCTTTATTACGTTCTTCGTTGTGGTTTCCGCCCTTCAAAAAAATCTATTGGATGGCGCAGATATGCATTTCGTAGTAGTTTATTCAGATGAGCGTCATTCTTCATTGGATGCGTCATCTTTCTATCGTAGATTCTTCTCACAGCAGTTCAAGCGTTCATGCTTGCCAGACGGACCAAAGGTTGGGCAGTGTGAGCCTTTCACCACGTGGCGACTGGCGAATGCCATCAGATGCGATGTCAACCAACTGGCTCAATGAGTTGGAAGGACTGTCATGAAGCGAATAATCTTTCAACTTATCCTCATACTGATTCCTCTGTGTACAACCGCACAGGGGAATTTGCCTTTACTCAGGTTGCCTGTAATCGAATTGCTGCAATATCAAGTACAGAAGGGTAAAAGGAGGGTTGTACCTTATCTTTTTAGTAAATACGGACTACGACAAATTCCTGTCGATTTGGTGACAGATAGTACGCAGCAGCTTTGGGGATGGCATGTTACTCCTAATATGGACTTTTGAACCATCTAAAACAGGCTTTTTATAGATCTTTGCCAAGAAAAGATAATTCAAGCCTCGCTATTGTAGACAATAGTGCAGGAGTAATGCAGATTGTCTTTTTGGGAACAAAGAATATTATCATGTCTTTACGACTGAACTCTTTTCGCATGGTTATCAGTTGCAGCAGATGAAGCCTGCAAGTAATATTCTTCGTTTTCAGTGTGAGAATAGTTCTGTGATTGCTGATGTAACAATATGGGCAGATATGTATGTCTTAGAGTTTCATAATTAGCACCATTGGTGTTAGGGGCTTAGCACTGAATGGTGCGGAGGCTTAGTACAGGTATAACTCTTCGTTAGGCTGAGGCTTGATATCTCATATTTTTAATATGGGCTTATTAGTTGATAGTAATGTTTGGGATATATTTTTGATAACATTTTTTTCGCTATAAGCCCTTTGTGGTATCAAAAAAATGTTCGTATCTTTACACCTTGAAAAATGTAAAAACGGCTTAAATGCGAAATAAAAGGCTATTGTAGGCAATTTTAGCCTTACGGAGATGAGCTCGTTCAGGTGATAGGATTTTATAATAGAAAAATATATAATGGACGAAAATCAGACAATCGATCAGGACAGAATTTTGAAAAATCAACATCGAGGAGGAGATGAAAAGCTCCTACATCGACTACTCTATGTCGGTGATTGTGGCACGTGCCCTCCCCTGATGTTCGTGACGGTTTTAAGCCCTGTTCACCGCCGTATCCTCTTCGGTATGCGTGGTATCGGTAACTTTAGCAACCAGCCTTACAAGAAGTGTGCTCGCGTTGTCGGTGAGGTACTTGGTAAGTATCATCCACATGGTGACTTTTTCTGTTTACGGTGCGCTTGTGCGTATGGGACAGGAATGGAATATGCGCTACAAGTTGGTTGATGGACAGGGTAACTTTTGGTTCTGTCGATGGTGACTCTGCTGCTGCGATGCGTTATACTGAGTGCCGCCTCTCAAAGATGGGTGAGCACGTTATGGACGATATCGAGAAGGATACGGTTGACATGGTCAACAACTTCGACGATACACTGCGCGAACCTGCCGTGATGCCTACAAAGATTCCTAACCTGCTTGTAAATGGTGGTAATGGTATCGCTGTGGGTATGGCAACTAATATCCCTACGCATAATCTTGGCGAAGTTATTGATGGATGTTGTGCTTATATTGACAATCCAGAGATTTCTACTGATGGATTAATGGAATTTATCCCAGCTCCAGACTTCCCAACAGGTGCATATATTTATGGTCTTCAAGGTGTTAAGGATGCCTATGAGACTGGTCGTGGCCGTGTCGTAATGCGTGCTAAGGCTGAGATTGAGAGCGATGAGAACCACGATAAGATTGTTGTGACAGAGATTCCTTTACGGAGTTAATAAGCAGCAACTTATTGAATATATTGCTGACCTCGTGAAGGAAGGAAAGTTGGAGGGTATCTCTAACGTTAATGACGAGACGGGCCGTCAAGGTATGCGTATCGTTGTTGATGTGAAGCGTGATGCCAATGCAAACGTCATTCTGAATAAGCTTTTCAAGATGACAGCATTGCAGAGTTCTTTCTCTGTAAACTGTATCGCATTGGTAGCGGGTCGTCCACGTCTGTTGAGCCTTCGTGAGTGCATTAGTACTTCGTTGAGCATCGTCATGACGTAACTATCCGCCGTGCACAATTCGACTTGAAGAAGGCACAGGAACGCGCACATATCTTAGAAGCACTGATTAAGGCTTGCGACAATATTGATGAGGTTGTACGTATTATTCGTGCCAGCAAGACACCTTCTAGATGCCCAAAGAAACCTTGAGAAACGTTTTTGAATTCGATGAGCTTCAATCAAGAGCTATCGTTGATATGCGTTTGTCACAGCTTACGGGTCTGCGTCTTGACCAGTTGCATCAAGAGTTTGAGGAATTGATGCAAACCATCAAGGACTTGCAGGAGATCCTTAATAACCCTGAGCGTTGTAAGGAAGTGATGAAGGAAGAGTTGCAGGAGGTTAAGGAGAAGTATGGTGATGACCGTCGTACAGAGATTATCCCTGATGAGCATGAGTTTAATGCTGAGGATTTCTATCCTAATGACCCTGTAGTCATTACTATCAGCCACCTTGGTTATATCAAGCGCACACCGCTTGCAGACTTTAAGGAGCAGGCTCGTGGTGGTGTAGGTTCTAAGGGTGCCCGCACTCGTGAGAAGGACTTCACTGAATATATCTATCCAGCAACAATGCACCAGACGATGTTGTTCTTCACTCGTAAGGGCCGCTGCTACTGGATGAAGTGTTATGACATCCCTGAGGGTGACAAGAACTCAAAGGGCCGTGCTATTCAGAATATGCTCTCACTTGAGCCGGGCGACTCTGTTAATGCCTTCTTGCGTATTCAGGGCTTGGACGATGACGACTTCCTCGATTCTCACTATGTAGTATTTGCTACAAAGCAGGGTATCGTTAAGAAGACTTCTCTCCGTGCTTACTCTCGTCCTCGTACGAATGGTGTGATTGCTATCAATATCAACGAAGGTGATGAGGTAGTAGATGTTCGCTTGACAAATGGTCATAACGAGCTGATTATTGCTGACCGCAATGGTCGTGCTTGCCGCTTCGATGAAACAAACATCCGTGTTATGGGTCGTGTGTCTACCGGTGTACGTGGTATGCGTCTGGACGATGACGGACAGGACGAGGTTGTTGGCATGATTGTTGTAAAATGACCCAGTCAATGAGCACCGTTATGGTTGTATCTGAAGAGGGTTATGGAAAGCGCTCACAAGTTGAAGACTACCGATTGACCAATCGTGGCGGTAAGGGTGTTAAGACACTAAATATTACGGAGAAGACTGGTAAACTTGTTGCCATCAAGAACGTTACGGATGATAACGACTTGATGATTATCAACAAGAGTGGTATCGTTATCCGTATGTCGGTTGCTGAATGCCGTGTGATGGGTCGTGCTACACAAGGTGTACGTCTAATCAACCTTGCAAAGAAGAATGATGTGATAGCATCAGTTTGTAAGGTGATGAGTTCTGAAAATGGAGTCGCAGGTAGATGATGAAAATCATGAAGACCAGTCAGAGGCTAATCAAAATGTAGAATTAACATAAGAATTATAAACCTTTTAAAGATTACTAATATGAAGAAATTAATGTTCGCAGCATTGATGTTACTCAGTACATCTGCTGCATTTGCTGGTGACAGTGAGCCACTGAAGGCAATTTTGAAAGCACAGAGCTATGCAGAGGCTGCAGAGTTGGTGAAGACTAATATCTCACAGCTTACAGACAATGCTGAGAAGGCAAAGGCTTATGACAAGCTCTATCAACTTGCTATGAAGAAGGTAAGTGCAGAGCAGGGTGTTCAGCTTGAAAACCAAACCAATCAGCAGATGGGTAAGGAAGGTAACAAACCTGTTGACGAGAAAGGTCTCTATGAGGCAGTAGGTCAAGCTTTTTGATGCCGCAGCTGAGGTCGTTAAGTATGATAATATGCCTAATGCAAAGGGTAAGATTAAGCCTAAGTATTCAGATGTTGTTGATCAGCTTTATCCTCTCCGTGGCCAGTTGATTAATGGTGGTATCTTCTATCAGGGTGCTAAGGACGATGCAAATGCTTATAAGTATCTTGCACGTTACGTTGACTCTGCTGACGAGCCAATGTTTTGCAAAGTTTGATAAGTCTAAGGATGAGAACTTGAATGAGATTGCTTATTACGCAACTTATTATGCTTATCAAAATAAGGAGTACAAGAGAGCAGAGAGATATGTAAAAATATGCTTTTAGGAAGTAAGGAACGTGCAAAGGATGCAATGCAATTGCAGTTGGCTATCATGGGAGCGCAGCTAACAACCGTCAGGACTCGGTAGATTATGCTAACAAACTCGCTGGCATCTATGCACAAGATTCTGAGAATGAGGCTGTGTTAACAACATTGACTTCTATTTATAGCTCACTTGGTATGCAGAATAAGGCTGAGGAAATTGTAAACGGTGCACTTGCTAAGAACCCAAATAGCTATGGTGCATTGGTAATGCTTGGTCAGTTTGCAAGCCAGAAGAAAAGAGTATGACAAGGCTGCTGACTATCTTTCAAAAGGCATTGGCATTGGCAAAAGATGATAACACAAAGATTGCTATTAATGCTTCAATTGGTCAGTGCTGGTTCTATAAGGCACAGGGATCGTGTTGCGTCAGTGAAGGGTGTATTGTCTCCCTGCTGCACGTGCGCAGTTTGTTGATGTATACAACAAGGCAATTTCTTATTTAGAGACTGCAAAGAAACTCGATGTTCTTAAGGAGCAGAAGAATTCATGGGCTTACCCACTTTTATGGTTGCTACTATTTCGTAAAGGGTCCACAGGCTCCTGAAACATTGAGGCTGCCGCTATTGCTGGTGTTCAGCAATAAGTCATATATATAATCACCCTCTTATACGAGTCGGATGTCTGACTCATATAAGGGGGATTTTATGTTACTAATATATAGCCGATGAAAAGAGTACTAATACTGATTATTTCTATTTTTTTATAAGTTGGAATATCGCAGAGGCACAAGAAGCATATCAGCAGGCAGCCTCTTTTAATCGCCTTGCAAAAGAATCTTTCGCTCGTGTGGAGAAACATTCGAATAGGGATTCTGTTACCATCTTCAAGGCTGTTGTAGATGGTGTGGAATATTCATTGAAGAGTGATGAATTTGACAGAATGCCTAATCGAAAGGGAAAAAGGTTAATTCAAGGTTTGAGGAAGAGAATAGGTCTCGTCTTGCTTTTTTGCATCCTATGCTGATAGATGCAGGTAAATATTTCTGTAAAAACAATAGGACGTTAAATGAAGGGATGGAAGCCTTAAAGTTATATCTGAATGCTCGTAAGTCTCCGTTGATCAGTGATAATATAGATGAATCTGGTGTTGCTGCTTACTATATTGCTTTTTTATTCTCTTAAAAGCGCATGACCTTCAGAAGGCTGACGAGTATGCTGATATAGCTATGCAGTATGACGAAACTGCACAGGTTGTTGCAGAAGTTAAGGCACAATGTATGCATAGTAGGATGGTGACAGAGGAGGATTCATTGCGTTACCTATCTGTCATTCGAAGGCTTTATAGTACTGATCCAACAAATGAGACTTATTTTTTTCATGGATAATGAAGTTCTATCAGAATCCTACACGTAAGTTTAATATTGAGGACTTTATTGATAAAAATACTTGAAGAGAATTCGAATTCTGTTGTACCATGGATTTTGAAAGGTGAGATTGCAATGCATGCAGAACGGTGGGAGGAAGCTATAGATGCTTATAAGCAAGCAGACGAAATAGACCCAAGTAGTATTCCTGTTGCCTATAATATTGGAGTCTGTTTGAATACGGTTGGAATGGCTGCACGTGAGGCTTTTGCTGAACAAAGAAAGAATAAGAAAATTGTTTCAGATAATGAGTATATGAAGTATTTTTGCAGAAGCACGTACTTATCTCGAACGTGTGAAAGCTAAGGATCCACGTCGAAATAAGGTCGATTGGGTTGGTCCTCTTTATTTAGTTTATACAGTTTTGAATGATAAGATAAAGGCTGAAGAACTTGAACCTCTTATAACAAATTTTTAAAAAAGTGAAATCAACAAGGTTATTATTAATTTACGTCTGTCTATTGTTTCCACTTGCTGGCATTGCACAGCGGAAGCAGTTGCAGATGGTGCGATCAGATAAAGGCGGGTAAAGAACTAACAAAGGCGGAGAATACACTTCGAGGCTTGCTGGTGGATTCCGTTTCTAAGAAGAATAGTAAGATATGGCTTCTTCTATGTGATGCATTGAGAAAAACAGTACGAACAGGGAAATGAAAAGTTGTATTTGAAACAAAAGTATGATACAGCATCATTCTTTTTCTGTAACAAGACGTTTGTATGATACGATGTCACGCTTTGATTCTCTTGATGCTCAGCCAGATACTCGTGGAAGAGTACGTACAAAAATATAGAGCTAAGCACGCTGCTTTCTTGAACTCTATTCGTCTTAATTTGTTTAATGGTGGTTCGTATTTTACTCATAAGAAGGATTATAAGTCAGCATTTGATTACTATAGTGATTACTTACAATCGGTAACTTATCCTCTTTTTGAGGATTATAATTATATGAAAAATGATGCGCTTATTCCACATGCAGGTTATTGGGCTATGTTCTGTGGATATAAGCTTAATGATGCAGATAAGATTATGCGTTTTAAGGATCAGGCAGAACGCGATACCTCTATGCTTAACTTCGTAAGGCAGTATGAGGCCGAGGCTTATTTAATTAAAAAGACACTGCTATGTATGTTGCATCGCTGAAGGCAGGATTTGAACAGTATCCTAACTTTGCTTTCTTCTTTCCACGTCTTGTGGAGTATTATGCAAAGATAGGTGCTCATCAAAAAGCATTAGATGTGACTGAGCGTGCGTTGAAGACCGATTCTACCAGTCTTTTGTTTCGATTTGCTAAGAGTACAGTCTTATTAAATCTCGGTAGATATGATGAATGTATTGATATTTGTAAGGGAGTGATAAAGGATAATAACTCTTATGCAGATGCTTATTATAATATTGGACTTGCTTATTTTAATCAGGCAATAGAAATAAATAAGGATAGTAAAGTATATCGTTCTAATAAAGATAAGATCGTTACATTATAAAAAAACTCTAAACCTTACATGGAGAAATTCCGTGAGCTTAGTGCCATCAGCAAAAAGCCAAATGGTTGGCTCCTTTGTATACAATCTATTTAAATCTAAATATGGGTAAGGAGTTTGACGAAATTGATAAATTGAGAAGGGAATGATAAAGATGAATAATGATATTTTATGTAAACTTGGTATAAGCCTAAATGCAATGCAGGAGGCTACGGCTGATGCAGTTTTACATACGGGGAAAAGATGTTGTCGTGATGTCACCGACGGGTTCGGGTAAGACATACGCTTATCTCTTGCCATTGATTGAGCGTTTAGATGCTTCTTCGGATGATTTGCAGGCTGTTGTCTTAGTACCAGGGCGTGAATTAGCATTACAGTCGGCCAACGTACTTAAGGATATGGGTAGCGGTTTACGTTCTATGCCCTTATACGGTGGTCGTCCAACAATGGAGGAACATCGAGTATTGAGAGATGTAAAACCACAGATTGTCTTTGCAACTCCTGGTCGATTAAATGACCATCTTGACAAGTCAAACATCAATGCAGAAACAATTAAGTGGCTTGTCATTGACGAGTTTGATAAATGTCTTGAATTTGGCTTTCAGGATGAGATGATGAGTATTCTTTGTAAGTTGCCGAACATTGAAAGACGTATATTACTCTCGGCTATAGAGTCAGAGTACAATCCCTAAGTTCGTTTCGATGGGAAGGACAGTTCAATTGGATTATCGTACAGATGAAGAAAAACATCCCCGATCGCATACGTCTTTATACTATTATCAGTCCAGAGAGGGACAAACTGGAAGTTCTAAGGAAACTTTTTGCTATCTTTGGGTGATAAGAGTAGTATTGTATTCTTGAATTATCGTGATTCTGTTGAGCGGACTGCCTCTTACTTAAAGGAGTATGGATTCACTGTAAGTTGGTTCCATGGCGGTTTGGAACAACGTGAGCGTGAAGCTGCACTTTATCGTTTCTCAAATGGATCAGCACCGATACTTGTCAGCACCGATTTAGCTTCACGTGGCTTGGACATTCCTGATGTTGACAATATCATTCATTATCATTTTCCTGAAACAGAAGATAGCTATGTGCATAGGGGTAGGGCGTACGGCACGTTGGGATAAGGAGGGAAGAACTTTCTTTCTTCTTGGCCCAGAAGAGCATTTACCAGAGTATGTCAGCAAGGAACATGAAGAATATCATTTTACAGAGTCTTCACATAAGCCAGCCTTACCACGCATGGCAACACTTTACATAGGTAAAGGAAAGAAAGATAAAAATATCTAAAATGGATATTGTTGGCTTCCTTTGTAAGAAGGGAGGATTAAAATCTTCTGAGATAGGAAAGATAGACGTAAAGGAAAGGTTTACTTATGTTGCTATTTTTGCGTACAAAGGTAAAGGAGGTCATATCACTGACTAAGGGTGAGAAGATAAAAAGGTATTCGTACGATTTTGGAGGAGGTTAAATAACATGGTATCTCGTTTTTTTATAACCTTCAATGATGTAATATTTTTTTATTATCTTCATTAAGTCCTATCGACCATTAGGGCCTAAACGGATATGATATTATGTCGAGTAGGTTGTTTGTTTTTTTGCAACGTAGTTATACCGGGATATGTAAACGTTGCATAAATAAACAAGAAACTCAAAAAGCCCTGAGTAACTACAAAATTGCATGTGCAGATGTAATCTCAGGGTGAAAACTTATTGATAATTATAAAACAGAAAGTGATAAATGCTTACAAGATGTATGAAATTGTAAGCATTTATCACTTTCTGTTTTTACACGTTGAGATTAAATCTCAATATCCATTCCTTATAAATATGTATAGGAATGAAACAGCATCAAAGAATTATTTTGCTGGTGTTACAGGCTTAACAGGAGCATTTGCGGCAGGAGCAGCTTGCTTCTGCTGACTTGCGCCAAAGTTAGGCAAGTTGTTAGGATTTGTTGTGTTGTCTTGCACTGCAGACTTCTCGATAACACTTGTGTCTGTGGTTGCAGATGGTGCGAAGTATGCACTTGCTACGCTGAGGATAACCATTGCGATAGCTAAACCCCATGTAGTTTTCTCTACAAAGTCAGTAGTCTTACGAACACCCATGATGGCATTAGAAGATGAGAAGTTTGATGAAAGACCACCACCCTTTGATTCTTGGATAAGAACGACACCAATCATTAAGAGTGCTGCAATCACGATAAGGATTACGAATAACGTGTACATTTTCTTGTCTTATTTTTTTATTATTATTTATTATCAATTTCTCTAAAAAACGTATTTGGTCTGCAAAGTAACGATTTTTCGGATATACCAAATTTAATCGCTTAATTATTTCCAATGCTTTGGAATATCGTCCTTGTTTGATGTAAATTCTTGCTAATGTTTCAGTAAAGTAGCCTGTATCTTCATTTTCAGCTGCTTCATTGTTATTATTCTCCTCAGGTTCATATTCCGTTTCCTCTTGCAATGTTATTTTTACCCTTTTCGTTAAAGATGAAGTCATCTATGAGTTCTTGTCCTTTTTAACTGTGGGGTGTCATCTTCAATTTGTTTGCTTTTCACTTTCTAATAGGTAGGCAACGTAGTCTACGGTAGCATCGGCAGGTGTAGGTTTTCTTTTTTCTATCATTTCTTCTGCCGCCTCACCGTCTTCTGGGATTTGTTCTAAGAAGGTGTCAATTAGTGATGTTGTGCGGTCTTGGTTTCCTGCGACAACTATTTTTGGAGTAGACTCGGTTGACTTCTTATTTGTTTTTTTCTGCTGGGCTACCAACTGATAGTGTGCCTCTTCTACAAGTTTGAAGAGGATATGTCGGTCAGAGATATATACTGCTGCACGTCGTAACTCGTCATCGAAGGTCGGATCGTGTAGCAGAAAGAGATTCTGCAATAGGAGGATACGTGCAGGTTGGTAGTAAGGATAGAGCGCAAGCATACTCCGGAGGTCGTATAAGGTCTCCTTGTTTAGATTCTCCGGATGGTTAATAAGATTGGCTATATCCATAGGGTTGAAATGCGTTTATAAGGGGTTATGTGAATATTATTCAGTGATATAAAAGAGTGATATGAATATTTACCAATTAGCCACAGTTGCGTTGAAAATCTGGTCTGTAAGGTCTTTCACCATTTGTGTGACAAGTTCTTCCTGTACAGAGTTCAGGCTTCGAACGGTTTCATAACTTGCTGTGGCTGTGAACTGTCGTTCAAAGTCTTCATTATGGTTTGTATTGTTTGTAAAGCGTACATTGACGGTGATAGAAAGTTCTGTTTGTGCAGAGTATCCTTCACTCGAAACACTTTTGTTACGTTGCTGGTATTGTGTTATTTCACCTTCAATTTTCATGTCACCATTGCGCTTTACTTGTTGTAAGCGTGTGTGATTAGCGAAGACATCTTTCAGTTGGTTATTAAACATTGGTCCCATTGGTCCCCATACGTATGTAGAGCGAATAGGGAAGTCTGCAATCTGTATAGTGTGTACTTTGCTGTAATCAATACTTGCACCATTAAATTTATAGGATACACTGCAAGCTGCCAGTAGAAGCAAGCAGATGGTTGTCACAGCCCATTTCAGTGGGCGAGCAGATGTAATTTATTTCCCTATCTTCATTGTTTACAAAGTGTGTAAGTCTCTTCTATTGCTATTGATTAATCTTTGTCTAATCCGTATTGTCTGATGCGCCGATAGAGTGTACGGTCGCTGATGCCCTAATTCCAATGCTGCTTTCTTACGATTACCATTATTGCGCTCTAACGCTTTTTCTACCAGTTGTTTACCTATGTCATTGAGGTTGAGGGTTTCGAGCTCGGATATTTCTTCGGCTTCGGCATCTTCAACTTGTTGGATAGTACTTGTTGGATTGATAGCTTGTTTGTTAGAAGTAGCAGGAAGGTTAGACACAGTTGGCGTGGCTGGCTGGAAACCACTTGCGCCATTGAGTTGTCTGTTTTTCTTCCAATTGTTTGCGGACATTATTGAGGTCACGTCGCAAATCGCTTACATTTCCTCTCAGTTCGTAAAGTATCTTGTACAAGATCTCACGTTCACTTTCATAACTATATGAACTACTGCTTTGTATTGTTGTGAGCTGCGTGCTATCTTGGTCACGTGGAATAAACCGTAGTAATGTCTCAAGATCAATCTCACGTTTCTCACTAAGTACAGACATTTGTTCAGTGATGTTTTTTAGTTGACGAACATTACCAGGCCATTTGTATTGCATCAGGATTTGACGCGCTTCGTCAGTGAGCGTAATCTTTGGAAGATGGTATTTCTCCGCCATTTGCATAGCAAAAAGGCGGAAGAGGAGAACGATGTCTTCGCCGCGGTCACGGAGTGGAGGCATCTGAATAGGTATCGTGTTAAGTCGGTAATAAAAGGTCTTCGCGGAACTTACCTTCACTAACAGCTTTCTGCATATTTACGTTGGTGGCAGCTACGATACGTACATCGGTTTTGCGAATTTCCTGTCCTCCGACACGTATATATTCACCAGTCTCAAGTACACGGAGCAGTCGAGCTTGTGTTGCCATGGGTAATTCGCCTACCTCATCGAGGAAGATTGTCCCCTTGTTAGCTATACCAAAATAACCCTCACTCTCGCCAATGGCACCAGTGAACGAACCCTTTTCGTGCCCAAAAGTTCACTATCAATGGTTCCTCTGGAATAGAACCGCAGTTGATGGCAAAAATATTTCTCACGGCGACGGGGAGAGTTGTCGTGGATTACACGAGGAATAATCTCCTTACCAACACCACTTTCGCCGATAATCAATACAGATAAGTCGGTGGGTGCTACCTGTAAGGCAACATCCAATGCGCGATTTAGTCCGTCGTTGTTACCGACAATATTATATCGTTGTTTTGTTTTTTGTAATTCTGTCGTATTCATTTTACTGACAAATTTACCTATTTATTTTGAATAATCTGCAACTTTGGCAGACTTTAACAACTTTCGTTTGTTTTTGTTTGATTTTTGTAAGCGAGAAAAAAATGATACGGAAGGGTGGGGCATAGAGCTTTTAACCCATATCGAGCAGCCATTATTATATGTATTTGTATTCCCTGATTAATTTCTTCCCATAGTTTTAGTCTTTGTAAATTATTTTCGTATGGGATAAAACCAATAGATGGTTTTTTAGCCTCGTAAAGGGCATCTTTCTACTTTCGAAAGATGGTCTTTAAAGCATATTACTAATGCTCTTTTGAGGTCTTATTAAGCACGTTTTCTTGTGCTGTCTTGTAACTGTTTGATATTTTGAATGTTACATTCTTGTTTTTTTATTCATCTGTTTTCTTTTTTTATATTGATGCTTCGGATGGAGATATGTAATAATTTTTCAAGACAATGTGTAGTGTCTTCTCTGAGATGAATATTAACGAGAAGGATGCTTTATATGCCCATAGAGTAAATATATGAGTAGCTGGTAGAGAGATTTTCGAACAGTTTCCTTCAAAGGCTGCATACAATTGTCTTCATAAGTAATGTTCACTTGTTCGCTTACTCTTTTTTTATAGTGCTAAGTTATTCTGGTATACCCTAAGTGTTTGAGGATTTTATTTCTCATGCGTTTGGAGTTTCCATAAGAAATTATGCTGCAGGATTAATGTATGTGTATAAAAAGAATGAATTTAATTTTTATTTAACAAAACGGGGGGTAGTGACAATTTTTTTGTAAATTTGCACACAATTTAAGATAACGTACTAAGATAGAAAAACAAAAAGGAGAAATGCTTTCTTTATTGTGTCATTGCTATCAAGATATATGCAAGCGTTATACAGGAAATAATTTATAAATTTTTATTACATGAAACGAAAAAGAGTACAAAACTCCTGAATTAAAAAGTGATGGTGTGTGAATATGTGAGTATGATATGTGGGAGTAAACCCACAGAAATTGATTCTGCAAATTCAGCAGTAACTGACTGGGATAATAATATCGATATTGTTAATAATGAATATGGTTTTGAATAAAGTTAAAAAATTAAACACAAAGAAATAATGATAACAAAGAATATGAAATGGGGATTGTTGGTTGCCATTTTTACGTTTTTCGGCTTGTAACAATACTGGAAGAGATTGAAAACGGAGGAACAAATAGTAAAAAGTAAGGTGACTATTGAGATTACTGAAAGTAATTATGAAGATATTAGTACCCATACACGTGCCAATGTTAAGGGAGACAAACTTAGAGAAACTTCCAGAGCTGACATCAAGTTTCGGATTGTAGCGTTGCTATAGATGTAGAAAGTGATACAGCAAAAGACGAAAGAGCTGCTACAAGAGCAATCACTACACCAACACATTATAAAGTACGTGTTTATCAAGGTTCTACTAAGGTTGGTGAGTTGAGTGGCGTGTTAGCCGACAATAGCTTTACTCCAGATGAAGGTACAAGTAACCAATTAGACTTAAAACGTAATACAACTTATACATTTGTATGCTTTTAATGATGATGTCGTCCCTAATGGCGACAATTTAGAAGTAGTATTAGCTAAAGGCTGCTATAGCTCGTATTGGACGAAGTACATTCACAACAAGTGGTGATGAAAGTACTGAAATGATAAAGATTGTTGCTAAACATGCTGGTGCAAGAGTAAGGACAAAGATAATGGCTTATAAGCATATTGTAAAACCATTTAAGGCAACGTTCTCTTCTAATACAGCTGATATTCCTACAAAGGTTTCCTTTTAACCCACTTACCAATAGTTATACCACATTATCTTCTGCAGCATTTGCACCAGAAGAAAATAACTCTCCGCTAAGTACTGAAGCTAAATTCATAGGATCAGGGTTGGGGTGGTTATCTTGGTTTTACCTCTTGCGGACCTTGGCATTACGTGTTGCCAGGCACAAATGTAAATCATTTCCAAAATGGACATCACTGAGGGGCAGGTTTATTGGAAAAAAACATTGCTGGTAATATTCCAAAATTAACTATTAGTGATTATATAGTAGCAGCAAATGGAACTTACTCGGCGAGAGTACCGATGAAACCTGTTTATACTTATCTGTTTAGTGACGGAACAACAGGCTCATTGGCTGCAAACCCTGATAAGCATGCTATAGCAGTAGTTGTAGATGCTGACCAACGTCTTGCGGCTGCGATAGAAGAAGCTGGGAATGGAGAGAAATATACTTTGTATGACGGCGTAAAGTATAAATATATTCATCCAGCTGCAAAGTTGATTGATGATAACTGGATAAGAAGGGAAGATTACACTTTCACAAATGGTGAGAGTGGTTATGACAATACGTGGGATGCCGCTACCAGTAGTAGCTTTTGTTGAGGGAAACAAAGTGAGAGGTGAAAACCCTGATTTTCCAGCTTTTTATGCTGCTGCTCACTTCACCCCATCTCTAGGTGTAACAGGCTCTTTAGTGGGGAAAAAATGGTTCTTGCCATCACTCTTAGATTATTTTTATGCTGTAGCAACCCTTGGATTTACGGAGAAAGCCGAATTGAAAGGCTTATTCAAGGCTTATTCTATGTATGGAATACTGTTTGAGCGTGCATTTAAGGAAGCTGGCGGTAAGCCTTTCTTAAATGATGAAGATACCAAGTACTTCTGGACAAGTACCGCCTTTTATAGTGGAGGAAAAGTTGAATTCCAAGGAATTGCAACAATCTTTGGCTCTAATTATCCCCATTATGAATATAAAGTGCGTGCTTTCATAAAATATTAAGCCTCAACTTTCAAGATTGAATTCCAATCATTGGTGTTCGATAAAATGAATAGACAGACTGCTGATGCTAAGATTCTAACATCAGCAGTCTGTTTTATATTATTAATATGGATAATGTAATAACTTAAACTTACCATTATTTTTGATACTTCCTAAGTTTACTTATGTTATGAGATCTCTGCAAAAGTCTTTTTACACCTAAAAGCTACTATTGATAATCAATGAGTTATATTTATGATTTTGCTATCTATATGAGGTTTTGCAGAGGTCTCAAATCGTAGTAATGGATGGGGATACACTAAGAGAAAGCAAAAGTTGAAAGACTACATAAGAGGTTGGTGGTGTGAGAGGTCGGTGAATATGAAAGTAGGAGATAAAACACCTATAATTAGTGTTTACCTCCTACTCGATTTGTCAATTATCTATCTTATTCCCATTCAATTGTTGAAGGTGGTTTTGATGAGATGTCATAACATACACGATTAACTCCCTTCACCTTACGAATGATTTCATTAGAAACCTCTGCCATGAAGTCGTAAGGGAGGTGTGCCCAGTCAGCTGTCATAGCGTCCATTGATGTAACAGCACGAAGAGCTACTGGATGCTCGTAAGTACGCTCGTCACCCATTACTCCTACAGAACGAATCGTTGAGAGTAATACTGTACCTGCCTGCCAAACGTGGTCGTAGAGACTTTGAACCATCTGGCATGGTATAGTTGTGCATCTTCTCGATATAGATATCGTCAGCATCTTGAAGGATACGAACCTTATCACGAGTGATATCGCCCAAGATACGGACTGCAAGACCAGGACCTGGGAATGGATGACGCTTGATAAGACGTTCTGGCATTCCAAGCTCATAACCTACACGGCGAACCTCATCCTTGAAGAGCCAACGAAGTGGCTCACAGAGTTGAAGATGCATCTCCTCTGGAAGACCACCCACGTTATGGTGACTCTTGATAACCATACCCGTAATACTCAGACTCTCAATGCGGTCTGGATAAATAGTACCCTGTGCAAGCCACTTAGCATCAGTAATCTTCTTAGCCTCAGCATTGAACACCTCAACGAAGTCGCGACCAATAATCTTACGCTTCTGCTCTGGGTCGGTAACACCTTCCAAATCCTTGAAGAACTGTTCTGATGCATCAACACCGATAACGTTCAATCCGAGTCCCTTATAAGCATCCATCACCTTTGTAAACTCGTTCTTACGGAGCATACCGTGGTCTACGAAGATACAAGTAAGGTTCTTACCGATAGCTTTATTGAGCAAAACCGCACAAACAGAAGAGTCAACACCACCTGAAAGGCCCAGAATAACACGATCGTTACCCACCTGCTCACGAATTTCCTGAACAGCACTTTCAACGAATGAAGCTGCACTCCATTCCTGCTTGCTGCCACAGATGTTAACAACGAAGTTCTCTAAAAAGCTGCTTACCCTGCAATGAGTGATAAACCTCTGGGTGGAATTGAACTGCCCATACTGGTTGTGTCTTTGAAGCAAAGGCAGCATACTTAACGTCGCCAGTTGAGGCAATAATATCGTAATCCTCTGGGATAGCAGTAATCGTATCACCATGACTCATCCATACTTGCGAGCCTTTCTCAAAGCCTGCAAAAGGCGGTTATTAAGGTCGATACTCTCTAAGTTGGCACGACCATACTCACGTGTACCCGTCTGCTCGACCTTACCTCCATTTGAATAAGAGATGTACTGAGCACCATAACAGATACCGAGCACTGGAATCTTACCAATAAGCTGACTGAGGTCTACCTTGAAAAGCCTCAGGGGTCATGTACGGAATAAGGTGAACCAGAAAGAATCACACCAATCACTGATGGGTCATCCTTCGGGAACTTGTTGTAGGGGAGGATCTCGCAGAAGGTATCCAACTCACGCACACGACGGCCGATAAGCTGTGTCGTCTGTGAGCCGAAATCAAAAATGATAATCTTCTGTTGCATGTAAATGAATGTATTTAAAGAATATCAGTCTCTCCATCTTGGAGTTTCGATACTCTGAATTTGCAATAAAGTTCTTCAGCAACTTGTAAGCTGTCGAGTTTGCCTACATCCAGTAGATGGAGGTCGGTTTTCAGCTCGCCACGAATGTCAAGTTTGTCACAGTTGTTGAGGTAGAAGTCCATAATAGGAAACTTCTCGGCATCAACAGTCCCAACAGCTCGTACTGCAGAAGGAGCTAATACGTGTATGCCAGAGAAAGCACAAAGGTAGCAGTTATTTTGATAATAAGAACTATCTTCCTTTGTTGGGGAAACAAAATGCAACTGACGTAACTCGGCATGAGGTGACTTTTACCTCGCCTATAGCCACATTTGTCCAGCCCACCAGCGCATATTGCTGTCAAAACACTAAGTAACGTTGGGTCACACGACGGCTTACTAACAGCAGAGCATCAGCCTTTGCCTCCTGAGCATGGCGATAGAAGGCTGCCAAATCTACATTACTCAATATGTCCACATTATGAATCAGCACTGGTTGCTGGTCATCAAAAGCGAACAGCTCGCTTGATACCACCACCGGTATCAAGGAGCTGCTCTGTTTCATCAGACACATAGACATCCACACCATAATTGTGCGCATCCAAATAGTCTGTTATCTGGTTTGCAAAATGATGTACATTGACAACCATACGACTGCATCCAGCATCGGTCAATCTTCTGACAACATGCTCAAGCAGTGGCGCACCTCCCACCTTTACCAACGCTTTTGGCATTGTGTCAGTAAGCGGTTTCAAACGTGTGCCGAGTCCGGCTGCAAAAATCATTGCCTGCATTTGTTTCTCTTTTTATGCCTACAAAATTAATGCTTTTATTTCAGTCTGCAAAGGAATGACGAGCATAAATCAAAAAGAAAGGGTTTTACTTTGGTGTATAAGTAATTAATACAGCCTTATCGTAAGCATATAAAAAAAGGCAACAGAAACCTATATCTTCAGTTTCCATTGCCTTTTTCTTATACCTACATAGCCGTTAGAACAGAAGATTATCGCCCTCTGATTACAACAAACTATGCCGTTTCTTCTATTTGGGAGAAGTTATATTCTCTGCTACTTAGAGTGCAGCCTCAACAGCCTTCTGCACTTCCTTGAGGTCAACTATAGGCTCGAAGCGTGCAACAACCTCACCATTGCGGTTAACGAGGAATTTGGTGAAGTTCCACTGGATGTCGTTCTGCTTGCGTGGCTCTGTGTTTGCCTTTGTTGTAAAAGGTCTTCCATAATAGCAGCCAGCTTTTTCCTCGTATGCGCCACCAGCATAGCCCTTCTCGCTCTTCAACCATGTGTAGAGGGGAAGTTCGTTAGCACCATTCACATCGCTCTTCTTGAACTGTGGAAAGTCAGTACCAAACTTTGCTGTACAGAACTCGTGAATCTCTTCGTCTGTACCAGGAGCCTGATGACCGAACTGATCACATGGAACATCAAGAATCTCAAGACCCTTCTCCTTCAGACTGCGGTACATTGCCTCCAACTCCTCATACTGTGGAGTGAAGCCACAACCTGTTGCTGTGTTTACGATAAGAAGCACCTTACCCTTATATGTTTTGAGGCTTACCTCATTACCTTTTTTTGTCTTTCAAATTGAAATCATAAACTGTTGCCATAATTCTTTTACTTTTTTTATTAAATTCTACAATAATATTTTTATATGCTGTAAAAGCTATATATACCAAAAACGTTGAATTATCAACTGCCATAGACTTGAAAAGTATCAACTGAGAGCATTTCTACTCTAAAGTCTATTTCTAAGCTCAACGACTTACTTTCTTAATCTCGTTATCCATTCCTTACAAACCTGCCATCCACCAGTAGACCACAATGCCCATGCTATCAGTACTGGCTGGAAGAATAGACGGATAAGTCGTGCGTTGTCAGTATTCAATCCAAAGGAATCGATATGGTAGAAATATTGATTAAGGTTCCCGGGGAAGATAAGTACAAAAAAGAGGGCGAGTAATGCTCCCACAATAGCCTTGTGCTTGTATAATAAGAGCATACTTAGTCCCAGGATAATCTCCACTACGCCCGAAGAGAGTACTACAAAGTCGGTAAAGCCATCAGAAAAACGAAGCCACATCGGTACTTGCGCTACGAACTCTAAGCGATTAAACGTTAGGTGAGAAACGCCAGCATAAGTCATACATGCACCTAAAAAGGAGGCGGAAAAATCATCTTTACTTTGTTCATTTTGTGTTTGTTTTGTAGGGATTGCAAAATACTTTCAATTAGTGTTAGTTACTATCTGTATCACACAGTCCTTGTAATAATTTATCAAATTAATTCTCATTCATAATCATTCTTAGTCAATGATGCTAAGATATTTTGAGGTATACAAAGATACAAAAAGATAACTACATCGGAAGCGACTGCGTGTGGTTTTTAACATCATTTTACAGCTTCTATATTGAACTTGCATAATTGGATTTTCAGGGAAATTGAAAAGTATTCCTATGCTTGGCTAAACCCTTAGCCTGAAATGTTTATCGACGTATATAAAAAAACAGGTAAAAGAGTATCTTCTTTTACCTGTTTTTAAGTTGTTCATTAGAAGTGATAACCTAATGTGAGAATTATTTGACTTCTGTTGTTTTTACATCCGTGTTTGTTGCAACATTTGATTCAGAAATAGTTTTATCTGTTTCAGGGATTTTTCTCAAAAAAACTATATTAGAGAATGGAGCAAAAGAACCACTCTGTGTACTATGCTGATATGCTAAGTCAATATTAAACTTCTTTCCTTGATAACCAATTCCTAATGTGAGGCGGTTGATTGCGCCCCAGTTAGTGTAGTCTGTTGTTGAAGCATAGGCTGTACCTAGAAGCAAGACCTGGGTCTTTCTGTGCATCATTTACATACATTGCACTTACATAATTGTAACCCGCACGTAAAGCAATGTTACTTATAGGTTTAATCTCAATACCTAACTTTAAGGTACTAACACCTTTCAAGACTTCTTTTGTGTGAGCATTCATTATTTCGTCAGCAGCAGTAGACTCGTAATATCCACCATAATAATAGTCATATTGCGGATATTTATTGATTCTGCTGTTTATAGTCCCATAGTTCTCGTATTCGTATGTTGCACCCAAAGCCAGAACGTTACTAACTGTGTGACCAAGTGAGAAACCAAACTTCCATGGTGTCCACATCTTAAAGTCGTATGAGTTGCTAACGTAAGAAGTCTTACTTTTTGTGTCTTGAGCGTAAACAAGTTCAGTAGCATTTGATGTTGTCAAATCATACCATGTTGGAGACTTTTACGTATGCTCCAATTCTAAAAGGAGACTCGGCTACGGGACGAATAATTACACCAGCTGTGATATCAAAAACCAGAACCAGTTATTTTTTTCTTTCATCACGTACAAGTACACCACTATTATTATTAAAAGTTCTCACGATACTCACTATATCCTTTATAATGAATATCCTTCAAACCAAAGGTTAGACCAATATAAAACATTGTCGTCAAAGTTAGCACTCATAGCAAAGTCATAGTTACCTATATAACCAGAATGCGTACGGTCGAAGGCATAAGCGGTAGCATTCTCATAATTGTCAATGTTTTGACTTCCTGGAATTAGATTGTTCCAATAAAGGTAATCAATCTGGCTCCAAGTATTTGCAACATACTTTGATGTAGAGTTTTCGTAACCAACATTTTCTCCATCTTTGTTCTTATCAACATGGAAGCCACCCTCGTTCTCATTACCAAGCAGACCTTTAATATATGACTGCTTGTTCTGCGAACTATTATTTAATGAGCCATCTGCTTTAAGTATATAATCAAAGTTCTTGCTCTTATGGTAGTTGAAACCGAAATTAAGAAAAGAGCCATCGTCTGTTCGTGTGGAATAAACACCACCAATTTGGTCGAAGCTAAAATTAGTCTTTTGACTTTTGTCTAACTCTTTGTTGCCAGTCTGTGTAAGGCGACTACCAGTGATGCTAAAAATGTTATGACGGAACAAAGCAATACCAGCAGGGTTAGAACCGATGGTAGAAATGTCAGCACCTAAAGCCTCCATAGCACCACCCATGCCGACGTAGCGTGCGGTACCATTTAGGTCTTCTCCTACTAACTTCGCATTCTCGTATGTTTCTTGTGCATTTGCTGACAAAGCAACTAACAAAGAAGCGGTAAAGAAAATATATTTACTCTTCATATCTGATATTCATTATTAATTAAACATTTATTAGCTAATATGCTTATCTATGGCTACCAAAGCTACTACGTGGTGTGCCTGAACTGCTACCGCCACCAGAGAATGAGCCGCCGAAACTGCTTCTTGAAGCTCCGCCAAACGAACTTGGTGAAGGCTGAGAATACATTGGTTGACTCTCTACACTTCTTTGACGTACACCACCAAAGCGGTCATAGTAATTGTCCGTGTTGTTGCGTGGTGAAGTCGTGTTGTTATACGAATTCCCGTTGTTACGATGAGAAGAGAAGGATGATTGTCCGTTACTAGTAGGTACTACTTCCTGATTGAGAATTAAAGGTGCGTGGTGAGTTACCCCAGTGGTTGGCTGTACCTGTATGACCATTATAAGCATAGCGTCTGCTTCTAACAGTGTCATAATAAGGGTATCCGCCATAATAGCTATAATACCGATTCCCATGGACTATACCAAGCATAATCCGTATAAGCGTAATAGTAAGGATAACCGCCATAGTAGCTGTAATAAGGATAACCACCATAGTAGCTGTAATAAGGGTAACCACCATAATAAGCATACCCCCATGGGTATGCCCATCTGTCATACCAACCACCATAGTATGGTGAGTGCCAGCCCCAACCTACATAGAATGAAGAACGACCAGCAAACCAAGGGTCGTAATAACCGCCCCAAAAGTCATCGAAACGGCTCATTCTTCTGCTATATGTGAAGTCTTCGTCTTCATAATCATTGTGACGTATTAATCCTCCATAAATCGTATCTAAAAACTAAAGAGTCACCATGTTGTGTTGAGATGCGTGACATAATGATGTCATTTCCCAGAGAGTCGGTGCCAATCTTCTTATAATTACGTATACCACGGCGATTATATTCGTCGTTAGACATGTTGATACCACTATAATTTATGGTGCGATTTTCCTCCATTTTTCTGTTGATAAGCAGATTTCTCTGCTTTTGAAGGACAAAAATAAAGGTCGTCTTGTGCCATTGAAAGTAATGGCATTGCTCCAAATAAAGATCGAAAGTAAAAACAGAACGTTTCATATATTCTTTGTTTAATGATTATCCTTGTCTTTATTCTCACATTATGTAAACATAGTTTACTCTATATTGCAAAAAAATAGAACAAGTTCCTTTGCAAATATACGGATTTTTCTCTAATCTGATGTAGGTTTTTCCCTATTTTTTTATAAATTTGCAGAAATTTAACACCAAGATGAAGTATATACAAGTGAAATTTACGGCAGCACCTGATGGTCAGGATGTAAGAGACATTATAGCCGCTCTTGCAGGTGAAATTGGTTTTGACTCTTTTTACAGACGACTCAGATGGACTTGTCGGTTATTGCCAAGAAGACCTTTTTAATGAAGAAATACTTACTGAAACCATGCAGAATCTACCGATTGCAGATGTGAAAGTGTCTTTTATATCGAGCCAAGCAGAAGATAAGAATTGGAATGAGGACTGGGAGAAAGCTGGCTTTGAGCCTATAATCGTAGACGAGCGTTGTGCTATTGTTTGTAAAAATATGGTTGAAGAAGTTGCATTAACTTATCCACAGCTTGAAACAATCCCAATGAAAAATCTTTATTGATGCTCAGCAGGCATTCGGTACAGGAACACATGAAACAACACAGATGATTGTTTCTGTTTTGTTAAATCAAGACTTAAAGGATAAGAGGGTGCTTGATTGTGGCTGTGGTACAGGTATTTTTAGGTATAGTTGCTAAAAAAATGTGGAGCAAAAGAGGCTGTATGTTATGACATTGATGAGTGGAGTGTACGTAATGCTGAACATAATGCTGAACTTAATGGTGTTGAATTAGATGTTCTTGAAGGCGATAAGCGCGTGTTATCACACGTGAGTGGTGTCTTTGATGTTATTTTTGCAAATATCAATCGAAACATTATCCTTGCTGATATAGATGACTTTGTCAGTGTTATGACAACAGATTCAAAAATTATATTAAGTGGTTTTTATGAGCAGGATGCAGATGTAATCTTGCAGAAAGCTAATGAACTCGGTCTAAGAGAGTGTCAGCGTTTATTGAATCATGGTTGGTGTTGCTTGGTTCTTGAACGGGTGTAACATTCTCTGGAATAAGAAGTTGTTGTAGATCGTAAAAGCTACCGTTATAGACGTCTAAGTCTACATAACCCTTAATGCCTGGCAGTCTTCCTGCATCAGTATGCTGCCAGAACTTCAAGCACCTTGATACTCCATGTGATTCACGTAGTAGTGAGCAATCCAGTAAGGATAATTGTCAAAACGAGAATCTGACAGATATCGATCTTTTAAACTTATAATATGTATAAATGATAGGCTTCACATGATATCGATCTTCTACTATATGTAGCCAGTTAGAATGTTCTGTTGAAACTCTTCTGTACTAATATTTTTGGGTTTATGTTCTACATCAAGAACTGGTGGCAAATCTCCTGGTTGTAGATGTGCCATGGCAAGAAAGAAATAAGCCTGGCGGCGTGCTGATGAGTTATTACTCCAAAAATGATACACACCACGTATAAGTCCCGACTCTTTTGCATTGTAGAAGTTTTCTAAATTTCATATCAACATGACTATCACCTTCTGTTGATTTAATAATGACAAAAACGAATAGGCGAACGGTCTATTAGTGCGTTTCTAAGTCGGTTCCAGTTAATTGTTCCTTGATATCGACTTACGTCAATGCCATAAATCGTATATCCTTCAGGGTAGTCTGGGTCGCCATATATAGCGCGCCATCTGGATCCCAGTAGGTGCACGAAGAAGAAATAAAAAGAAAGCTATATAATATAGTAAGACACAGTCCACCAGCCCATCTTGTCCAACTTGGTATTCGACTCCAAGTTTTTAATAATAAATGAAGCATTTTGGAGATAAACATTTTTCTTACTATTGACTATTTATAAATTCTACTTTATTTCTGTCTTAAATAGGACTTTTTATGATTTCTTTTCATGAAGAAATTATAATTATTTTCATGAAAACAAGAATTTCTTTTTATGAAAAATAACTAGTATGTCATCTGAATTAAGTTGAGCTACGATATTACTTTTTAGGCGTTATAGATTACGTAATTGAAGATAGAAAATTACTTTTCACAATCATAACCATGCACCTTTATCCTTGTATATATACTCTAATAAAAGTTTGAAAATCAAAGCTATAATACAACTTTGTTTTGCTAATAACTTAATGGATAAGATGTAAATACAAGGTCGGTGATTATGTAAAACAAAAAGAAGAAACAGAGGATAAAATTATCCCCGATTTCTTCTTTATGTATATCTATTACTTAGTCTGCTCTAACTCGAGAGTCTTAGTAGTCTGGTCGCATACTGAAGAAGGACCCCAGTACTGGATAGGACCAGGATAGACATAACAGGTTTCTTTGCCCACTTCTCACGTTGAGCAGCGAAAGTCTTGAAAGGAGCACCATCAAGCTCTCACAAGAGCCTTACGGATAACTGGTTTCATCTCACCATTACGTCTTTCCATATTCATCATCATCGTGATTGGCACACCACCTGCTTTCCAATGGTCTGTACCAGCAGTTGTGTTTTTAACGATAGCCATGTAACCAGTCTTACCGTTAGCAATCAGCTGAGCTGCTGATGAACCGAGTGCGTAGCAGTAGTCTGCATCGAAATTAGAAGGAGCTGCGCAACGACCTTCGTAACCGAAGAAGTGGTGTAGAGGAGAGAATTTACCAGTATACTTGCCTTCTTTCTTCCACTGGTCAAGCTTAGCAGCAACCATCTCTGAGATGAGTTTCTCTGTTTCGATGAGAGATACCTGTACGTTTCCGTGTGGGTCGCGGTCAAGAGAAAGCTGACGAGCAACACCCTCAGGAAGAGTCTCGAAGGTAGCCTTATTCTCTGCTGATAGATGAGCAAGAATATACTCACGCTGAGCAGCTTTATCAAGGTTCAGATATTCTGCACCATGAGCAGCTAATAAGTCGTTCAACTCCTGAATTAGGCGACCAATAGCAGGAATAAATTCGATAAGTCCTTCTGGTATAAGAACAACACCAAAGTTATTACCTTGTTCTGCACGATAAGTAACAACACCAGCGATATATTCAACAATGTCGTTTAGAGTTTGGTCTTTTGCCTCAATTTCCTCAGATACCAAGCAGATGTTTGGCTGAGTCTGTAAAGCACACTCAAGAGCGATATGAGAAGCAGAACGACCCATTAATTTTACGAAGTGCCAATACTTACGAGCAGAGTTACAGTCACGCTCAATGTTACCAATAAGCTCTGAGTATGTCTTAGTAGCAGTATCGAATCCGAAAGAAGTTTCAATCTGATCGTTCTTCAAGTCACCATCGATAGTCTTAGGGCAACCGATAACCTGAACGCCATACTGCTTAGCAGCATAGTACTCTGCCAATACGCAGGCGTTGGTGTTAGAGTCGTCGCCACCAATGATTACCACAGCCTTGATGTCCAGCTTGCGGATAATTTCAAGACCCTTCTCAAACTGCTCTTCCTTCTCAAGCTTTGTTCTACCAGAACCAATCATATCGAAGCCACCAGTATTGCGGTAAGCCTGAAGATTCTCAGCTGTAATCTCAATGTAGTTGTGGTCAACAAGACCACCAGGACCCATAAGGAAACCATAAAGACGGTTCTCTGGGTTCAACTTCTTAACCTCATCAAAGAGACCAGAGATAACGTTGTGACCACCAGGAGCCTGACCACCTGAAAGGATGATACCAACGTTAATCTTAGCATTGTTAGCCGAATCAGTTGGAACAAACTCTACGAGAGGCATTCCGTACGTGTTAGGGAATAACTTCTTGATATCCTCTTGATTGTCAACACTCTGTGTAGGAGCACCTTCCTGCACCTTTACTGCACCCTGAAGAGCCTTTGGCAACTTTGGTTGATAGCCTGCTCTTTCTTTCTGCAATGCGCTAATTTCCATCTGTTTAATTTGATTTAATTTAATATAATGATTTATTTAATATCTTTATCTATTCTGCAAATTTACCTTTTTTTATCCGACAAATAGAAAAGAAATGAAGCTAAATTAAACTTTTAACTCTATTTTTATGGTATAAAGTCTTGCTTTTTCTAATTTTTTTATTTATCTTTGACCGATAATTATATAACAAAGTTATTTAGGATTAAATATGAGTAACAAAAAGAGATTTGAAACGCACCATCAATTATATTTGTGGTGATTTGTTTACAGAGGGTATTGCAGCATCTCTCTATGGTGAGAAGCATGATAATGATAATACGGAGGCTATTCTCACTTCTATCTTAGTGATGCACAGCAACTATATTAGACGTGTGTCTCACGTTCAGCCAGGTATGTCTGCTAAGGTTTATTTCAAGGATTTGAAAGACAAATTTAACAAGGAGGTCGATGAAATTATCGATCAACTCAATAACCTTTCATAATGTTACAGGCTGTATCTAAGTGGTTGTTGTATAATTTTATGGGGTGGAAGAAAGATGTCAGGTTTACATTGCCTGATAAGGCAATTATTTGTCTTGCTCCGCATACCAGTAATTATGATTTCTTAATTGGTCAGCTTTATGCAGGAGCTGAGCGACAGAAGAGCAACTTCTTGATGAAAAAGAATGGTTTTCCTGGCCGCTCGGTCCTATCTTCCGTAAACTTGGAGGAATTCCTGTATGGCGAGATAAAAAACAAGTATGACTGACAGATTAGCTGATTATGCAATGAAGTCAGACAAGTTCAACTTTTGCATTACCCCAGAGGGTACGAGAAGTCTAAATCCAGAATGGAAGAAGGGCTTTTTATTATATTGCGTTAAAAGCACAACTGCCTATCTACCTCTATGGATTAGATTATGAAAAGAAGCTGATAGAATGTTCTAAGGTGATAAATCCGTCAGGCAATTTGGAACAAGATATGAAGAAGATAAAATTATATTTCAAAGGCTTTAAGGGAAGGCACCTGAATTGTTTACGACAGGAGAATTATAAAAGGTAATGAAATTAGGATTGCTGTGTGCTGCACTTACGACATTCTCGTTTTTGAACGTAAATGCACAGGAAGGTAAGACAACGTGGGGAAAAAAACTGATTATAAAAGCTGCGCCGTGGGTGAAGAATATTTCGCGTCCAAAATGAAGTAACCAGGGGATTACAGAATTGTCATCTTTCCCTCTGGTCATCGCATGGAAGATATTATGACGCAAAGGCTAATGAATGGAAGTGGCAAAGACCTATTCTGTTTGGTACTACCGAAGACCTTTATACGCAAACGATAGTTCTTCCTTATCTCATCCCAATGCTTGAAAGTGCAGGAGCCATAGTCTTTACTCCACGTGAAAGAAACTGGCAAAAGAACGAAGTTATAGTTGATAACGATAATCATATCAACTATATAGAAGAGAGTGTGAAGAAAAAGTGGGAGAATACTTCTGCTCAGGGTTTCTCTATACATTCTGGAACTTATAATGATGGTGAGAATCCGTTTATAGCAGGTACAGCCCGACAGGTAAAGGCGAGAAAGCGAAATAGTAAACTAAGTTCTGTTATTTATCAACCTACGATTCCAGAAGCAGGTCGTTATGCTATTTATGTGAGCTATCAGACACAAAAAGAAGAGTGTGGATGCGGCAGAATATATCGTTTTTCATAAAGGACAAGAAACACATTTTCGTGTAAATCAGCGAATGGGTGGTGGAACATGGGTTTATCTTGGAACATTTGAATTTGATAAAGGAAATAGTATCAATAACTCTGTTGTGTTAACTAACCATAGTTCGCATAGAGGTGTTGTTACCACAGATGCTGTGCGCTTTGGTGGCGGTATGGGTAACATTGTTCGTGGTGAAATGGTGAGTGGCCTACCTCGTTTTCTTGAAGGAGCAAGATACTCAGCACAGTGGGCTGGTGCGCCATGGAGTGTCGTCAGTAAGAGTAATGGTTCTAATGATTATAGCGATGATATCAATTGTCGTTCGTTGATGACGAATTGGCTTGCAGGAGGTTCATGTTATTTACCCGAAAAGACTGACGGTAAGAAAGTTCCCATCAGCTTGGCCCTTGCCATACACAGTGATGCTGGTGTGAAGGCAGATGATAGTTTCGTTGGAACATTGGGTATCTGTACAACACAAGTGGGTAATAAGAGTATAGGCGATGGACTCTCACGTAATGTTTCAAAACTCTTAGCCGAACAGTTAGTGACTAATGTTAAGAATGATTTGGACAGGACTTTCCGTATGAATTGGACAACTCGTTCTGTCTGGGATCGTAACTATCAGTGAGTCCTCGTATTCCTGATATGCCTTCTGCAATTATTGAAAACTCTTTCTCATCAGAATTTTCCTGATATGAGCTACGGGCATGACCCTAACTTCAAGTTTACTTTTGCACGCTCTGTATACAAGACTATCTTGAAGTACGAAGCAAATATGCATGATAGGGATTATATTGTCCAGCCTCTCGCACCACATAATTTTGAGGTAGAATATGTGTCATCTAAGAAGGTTAGATTACAATGGAAAACCGACTACTGACGCCAGTGAGCCTATAGCTGCCCCTACTTCTTACAATGTATATGTTGCAATGGGAAGAGGTGATTTTGACAATGGCATGAATGTTCGCAATCCTTATTTTGAAATAGAGTTGCTACCAGGCGTTGTCTATAACTTTAAGGTGACGGCTTGTAATCGTGGCGGAGAGAGTTTCCCCACAGAAACTCTGTCGGCATTACGTAATGAAGGTGCAAGTCAAACTATTCTCATTGTCAATGCCTTTCATCGTCTTTCTTCTCCAGCCGTTGTTAATACAACGACAGAGCAAGGTTTTGACCTTGAAGCTGATCCTGGTCTTAGTTACGGAGCTATCGCTGGATGGGCTGGAAAACAAAGTAACTTTAATAAGACAATGATGGGTAAGGAAGGGCCTAATGCTTTGGGTTATGGAGGTGAAGAACTTGTTGGTAAGATTATTGCAGGCAATGATTTTAATTACGTAAGAGAACATGCAGAGGCCTTGCGTCATGCGGGTAAGTATAATCTTGTAAGTTGCAATAGTAAGGTAGTGGAGAATGGTGAGGTGGAACTTTCTAAATATGCAATGGTTGACTTAATCCTTGGTAACGAGAAAGATGATGGACATAGTCTGTATTATTACAAGACATTCAGACCCACATTGCGTCAGCAACTAACAAAGTATCTGAATGCCCATGGAAAACTCTTTGTCAGTGGCTCTTATCTTGCGTCGGATATGCAAGAGGCAGAGGAGCAGGAGTGGTTGCGAAACAATCTTAGGATTACATTTGATGGTGCAAACCTTGACAATTATAACTCTATTGTTAGTGGTATGGGGACGTCATTTGATGTCTATCGTACTATTAATGAACAGCATTATGGTGCTTATTCACCAGATAATATTCTACCAGCTGATAAGGCTTTCACTGCATTAACTTATTCGGATGGGCGTTCTGCAGCGGTAGCATATAAGGGAAATGATAATAATGTGTTCGCATTGTCTTTTCCTTTTGAGTGTATAAAGGATGCTGCAATTCGCAATAGCATAATGAAAGGTATTGTTAGCTTTATGATGAAGAAATAATAATGAAGTAATTAAAACAGAAGGACTATGTATAAAATTCAAGCAAACGCCTCAGGTACACGAAGTATTGAAGTTACAGACAACCATCTTGAAACGATTAAGAAGTATGCGCTTCTTTCGGCTTTGTTGACTCTAATGGTATTATAGATGAGGATATTCTCGACAAGTTGAGATTTAATGTTCGCGGACTCCTTGAGTCAGAACCTGGAAAAAGATAAAGCCTTGTTGATTTATGTCTTGATGTCATCTATAACCAAAACATGAAAAGCCATCGGACTTAAAAATCTTGTTGTACTCTTTAAGGAATGGGACTTGACTCACCAGGACGCAGAGAATGAGAATGTCCTATAAAAGGATACAACATAAAAGTAAGAATTACAAATATTGTGGTCTAATGACCTATTTGAGATTAAAATAAGATACTTCTTTATAAGACTGACAGTATACGTATAAAGACCAATTAAAAGCAAAAAACATTTGAGTTCACAAAAAGAAAATAAAAGACCTGCAAAAGCAGTATAAAACAACAATGCCTACTCAGCGACAAGAAAAAGAGGTGCTGCTAAAAACGAGGCGAAAGTAGTAAAACCTTCCAGATACCAATTGACCGACTTCCTTCCTACTACAAAGAAGGAGGTCGAACTGCGTGGATGGGACCAGTTAGATGTTATCCTCTTTTCGGGTGATGCCTATATCGATCATCCTGCCTTTGGTGCTGCGGTCATTGGTAGAACACTCGAAGCGGCGGGTTACAAGGTGGCTATAGTACCACAACCCGACTGGCATGGTGACTTCAGAGACTTCAAGAAGTTAGGACGGCCACGTCTTTACTTTGGTATCTCTCCGGGTGCAATGGACTCGATGGTAAATAAATATACCGCCAATCGTCGCCTACGTTCTGATGATGCTTACTCTCCTGATGGGCGACCTGATTTAAGACCTGAATATCCAAGTATTGTTTACTCTAATATTCTCAGACAGCTTTACCCTGATGTTCCGATTGTCTTAGGTGGTATCGAGGCTTCATTACGCCGTCTTACACACTACGATTATTGGAAAGATTGCCTTCGCAAGTGTATTCTTTGTGATGCACAGGCTGACATGATTATCTATGGAATGGGCGAGAAACAAGTGGTAAGCATAGCGCAGGAGTTGGAGAATGGTACTAAGATAAAAGACTTGAAGTATATTCCGCAGACAGTCTACCTTTGTAAGGAGTCTGAAATTCCTGATGGAATTAAGGAGGATGATATTGTTCTTCATTCGCATGAATCTTGCTTACACAATAAGAAAAAACCAGGCAGAGAACTTTAAGCACATAGAAGAGGAGTCTAATAAGAGGCACGCACAACGTATTCTACAAGCTGTGGATAATGTTTATGCAGTGGTAAATCCTCCTTATCCTACAATGACAACAGCTGAGGTAGATGCTGCTTACGACCTGCCTTATACACGCGAGCCACATCCGAAGTATCGAGGTAAGACCATCCCTGCATACGAAATGATTAAACACAGTGTGAACATTCATCGTGGTTGCTTTGGTGGGTGTTCGTTCTGTACTATTTCTGCACATCAGGGTAAGTTTATTAGTTGTCGTTCAAAAAGAGAGTATCTTAAAGGAGGTGAAGCAGGTAATTGCAATGCCAGATTTTAAGGGTTATCTCTCGATCTCGGTGGTCCTTCTGCCAATATGTATGGTATGGCAGGGTAAAAACCAAAAAAAGCTTGTGAACATTGTAAGCGTCAAGTTGTGTCAATCCTGAAATATGTCCTAATCTTAATACTCGATCATACTAAGCTGCTCGAAATTTATCATGCAGTTGATAGTCTACCAGGTCTTAAGAAGAGTTTCATTGGTTTCTGGTGTGCGTTATGATCTTTTGTTACATGAAGTAAGGGATGAAAAAGAGCAATGAGGGCTGCCAAACAATATACTCACGAACTTATCACTCGACATGTAAGTGGAAGATTGAAAGTTGCGCCAGAACATACTTCAAACCGTGTGCTTAGTCTTATGCGTAAGCCTTCTTTTTCAGCAATTCTATGCTTTTAAGAAGATTTTTGATCGTATAAATCGTGAGGAGAATATGCGCCAACAGATTATTCCTTATTTCATTTCTTCCCACCCGGGTTGTCAAGAGGAGGATATGGCTGAGTTGGCTGTATTGACAAAAAATCTTGACTTTCACTTAGAACAGGTGCAGGATTTCACTCCGACACCAATGACTGTTTCCACTGAGGCGTGGTATACGGGTTACGATCCTATACGCTTGAACCGATATTCTCTGCAAAAGACTCCTAAGGAGAAACTTGCACAGCGTCAGTTCTTCTTTTGGTATAAACCTGAGGCTCGTCGTGATATTGAACGAGAACTTCATCGTATTGGGCGTAGTGATTTGATAACCAAGCTATATGATAATGTTCCTAAACAGCATCCACGTGCTGTGTATGACCCGAAGGCTATTGGAAGTACACCTGATATTCCGGGTAAGAAACGTCAACGTAAAGAAGAGACTCCGAGGGATAATAGTCGAAGAGCATCGAAGAAAAATGGTAAGCAACAGAAAAGTTTTAATCCAAACTTTTCTGGTAATCATCGTCGAAAACAAAAGTAGAAATAGGTTCTGTCAACAAGTGTGGTAACAAAGATTACCACTTTGTTGATAGAACCTAATTTGTTTTTCAGCCATCTGTAACGTATGTGGGATAATAATTCTTACAGATAGAAAAATCTTGAGAAAGCTATCTTTGAGTTTAATACATTATTTATAGGTTAATAATAAATGGTAGAGTGTAAAAGGAAACGTAAAAAAACACACACATAAGAAACACACACATAAGAAACATGGTGCTGGGTCGTGGCTTCTTGTTGTTTTTTGCAATGTTGGGCATTCTTCTTATCATAGATTTTTATGCCATGGCGTAAACTATGTTCAATGATTAGCAATCAATGGTCCCAACACGATAAGAGCAAAAGATTCTTATAGTAAAAAACTTTGATGGGATTGATATTTCACGCCATCAAGGTAGTATACGATAGGGACGAACTTGTGGATGAAAAATCCACAACTACGTTTTGTAGTATATAAAGGCGACAGAAGGGAGTTCTGTCGTGGATTCCTTTTACAATAAAAAACTTTAAGGCTGCAAAGAAAAGAGGATTGTTGGTGGGTTCTTACCATTTTCTTACTTACCGCACTTCTATGGAACGTCAGGTGGATAATTTTCTTTGCAAATATTGATCTTGAGTCAGCAGGACTTATTGTTACTTATTGATATAGAGGAGAGTGGGACGGGTAAATGGAAACGTAGTACAATTCAAGAAAATCTTGCAGAATTTATTCGATTAATAAAAACGAACAGGTGTTTCTCCAATGATATATACTAATGAGTCGTATTATCGAAAAAAACCTTTATCCTGAGTTCAATCATTACCGATTATTCATAGCAAATTATAATTATAAGCCTCGTTTACAAGGTGTAAAATGTGATATTTGGCAATCAAGTGAACGTGGAAGAGTTCATGGAATATCTACACGTGTTGATATAGACCGACTACGAGATGGTGTTTCTATTGATGATATTATGATGCCAGAATAAATGATTGTGTTAAATATATTGCTTAGATAAGGAATAATGGCTTATACATTTGTAATGGTATATCTGCCTTTAAATTTGAATTATAGAGTAAAATAATGCAAGATTGCTTATGGAAAGTCAATCTTGCATTGTTCTTTACGTTATTTATAGATAACATGATGCTAATCTGCAAAATTACTTATCGGTAGCAATTCTATTGATAATACGTATGTTGTCAGTTGCGTTATAGGAAACTTTGCTTAGAGAGAGAAGTCTATGATGTTACGATAGACGCTTGAGAATGCTATGAGTTTGTTTTCTTTTAGGAAGAGAAGTGTACAGATACTATCATAAAACGTGTTGTCGAGGATAGCATCTCTGTCACCGCCATAACCCATGTCAATCTTTTCGTTGGAAGCAGTACGACTATCATAAGGTTTGATAACAATCATCTTGTCCCAATCTTTATCTTTATATAGGTCGTGAACAGAGATAGAGGTTTCGGTTTCTTGTATTGATTGTAAGTTGTTGTTTAGGTTCACTTCATGGTATGGAGTATTAATGCACAGAATTATCGCTCCAATAAGGATAATAGAAAGGATGATTAACAGCAGTTTTTTTCTTTTTCATATTAGCTTCTATTAAAGGTAAGTTTACAAAATAAGCAATAGTTATATTTTTGTAAGAAGAAGTTACTTGTCTAGTAGGTCTAAAAATAGACTACCAGACAAGTTTAGATTTAATCATAAATATTGATGGTCCTTAGGCTAATCCTTCTATCTGACCGTCAATAATGTCAATTTTTCAGCTTGTGGGATTTTTAGGCAAGCCAGGCATACGCATTATTTCGCCTGCAATAGCTACAATCATCTCAGAACCACCATTGATGACAAGGTCACGAATTGTTATGTCAAAAATCCTTAGCTACACCAACTAACTTTGGATTCTCGCTGAAGGAGAATTGTGTTTTCGCAATGCAAATAGGGGTAGTGGCTCATTCCCCACGACTGAATACGAGCAAGTTTGTTTTGGGCAGACTTCTTAAAGGAGAACGGAGCGAGCACCATAAATAGTCTTAGCAACCTTATTTACTTTTTCTTCTATGCTGTCCTCATCTGCATAAGTCATATTGACTTCTTTTGCTCCTTGTTTTTCAACTGTTTCAATAACAAGTTGTGCTAAACTCTCTGCACCTTCGCCACCTTTTTAAGAATACATTGTTCTCGGCTGAAGCCTACATTTAATTTCTTACAATGATCGGCAAGAAGAGAAATCTCTTCCTCAGTGTCATCACCATATCGGTTGAGTGTTACAATAACTGGCTGACCAAATTTTTGCATGTTTTCGATATGGCGGTCAAGATTAGCAAAGCCATTAATAAGCGACTGACGTTCTTGCTCTTCTGTTGCACCATCAATGAGTCCGCCATGCATCTTCAATCCACGTAATGTTGAAACAAGAACGGTTGCACGTGGATGGATAGCAGCTTTACGACATTTGATGTTCATGAATTTCTCTGCACCAAGGTCTGCACCAAATCCAGCCTCTGTAATAGCATAGTCGCTTAATGACATTGCCATCTTGGTGGCAATCAAACTGTTACATCCATGAGCAATGTTTGCAAACGGACCGCCATGAACAAATGCAGCTGTTCCTTCAAGGGTCTGGACGAGATTAGGCTTAATAGCATCAAGTAACAGAACAGTTATAGCTCCTCCAACACCAAGCTCTTTTACCCTAAATGGTTTATCTTCAAAAGTGATTCCTAATACCATATTTTCTATACGACGACGAAGGTCTTGCTCGCTATCAGCAAGGCATAAGGCGGCCATGATCTCACTTGCAGGTGTAATATCAAAAGCCTGATTGTGTTGGTATACCATCAGTAGACGCTCCCAGTCCAGAAACAATGTTACGAAGACTTCGATCATTAACGTCTAAAACACGTTTCCAAAGAATCTGTTTTAGCGCAAACCCTTCACTTCGATGTTGATAAATATAGTTATCGAGTAGGGCAGCTATCATGTTGTGGGCACTGGTGATGGCATGGAAGTACTCCTGTGAAGTGAAGATTAATCTTCTCCATAGGTACAACCTGTGCATAACCACCTCCCTGCTGCGCCGCCTTTCATGCCAAAGCATGGACCAAGACTTGGTTCGCGAAGGGCAAGAACTGAACGTTTGCCAAGGCGATTCAATGCCATTGATAAACCAATACTAACGGTAGTCTTACCAATGCCAGCACGAGTAGGTGAGATAGAACTAACCAGAATAAGGCGATTGTTGGCAACTCGTTCTTCATTAATCAAAGAAAGAGGAACTTTTGCCATGTACTTGCCATATTGTTCCAAGTTCTCAGCTGAAATACCTATGGCAGCTGCAACATCTTCTATTGGTTTCATGCTACATGAGCGTGCAATTTCAATGTCTGATTTCATAGTTAAATTCTTTATATTATGTTATAATCGCAAATATAGAAATATTTTTTTGAAATTATCCGTATCTTAACAAGAAAGTTTTACTTTTTATTATCTATGTGATTTATTTGATTTCTAAGCCTCAGTATATTTATCTAAGTTTTAGAATATGGTAAACTGACAGTTTGTCAGATTATCTTTATGATATTTATAAGAATTCGCTTTTTGGCATACTTTTTCGTGTACAATAAAAGTAACTTGTTCGCAGGTAACAAAGAGAATAACAATTAAAATCATAAAATAGATACAATTATGACAATTAAACCTTTAGCAGACAGAGTTCTCGTGCTTCCAGCACAGGCAGAAGAGAAAGTTGGTGGTATTATAATCCCTGATACAGCCAAAAGAAAAACCACAGCGCGGTAAGGTAGTCGCTGTCGGTAATGGTACTAAGGACGAAGAGATGATTCTCAAGGTAGGAGATGAAGTTCTTTATGGTAAGTACGCTGGTACTGAACTTGAGAATGATGGTGAGAAATATCTTATGATGCGTCAGAGTGACGTGTTGGCAGTTGTAGAGTAATTAAAATACGAGTAAAACTTGCGGTAAATTAGGTAATCCTTTTTGAGAAGGAGGTAATATGCCTTCTACAACAGGTAATCCAAAAAGCGGTGGTGGACGTAAAAATAATCCATCAAAGAAATGAGAATATAAAAATTTAGATATTATGGCAAAAAGAGATAAAATTCAATTCAGACGCACGTGAACTCTTGAAGAGTGGTGTAGATCGGTTGGCAAACGCAGTGAAGGTAACACTCGGTCCTAAGGGACGTAATGTTGTTATCGGTAAGAAGTTTGGTGCTCCTCAGATTACTAAGGACGGTGTAACAGTTGCTAAGGAGGTAGAACTTGAGGACAACTTTGAGAATGCAGGTGCACAGCTTGTTAAGAGTGTAGCAAGCAAAACAGGTGATGATGCTGGTGATGGTACTACAACTGCAACTATCCTTACTCAGGCTATTGTTACTGAAGGATTGAAGAATGTTACAGCGGGTGCTAATCCAATGGACCTCAAAGCGTGGTATCGATAAGGCCGTTGCCAAGGTTGTTAATCATATTAAGGATTCAGCAGAGGTTGTTGGTGACAACTATGATAAGATTGAGCAGGTTGCTACTGTAAGTGCTAATAACGATCCAGAAATTGGTAAGTTGCTTGCTGATGCAATGCGAAAAGTATCTAAGGATGGTGTTATCACTATTGAAGAGAGCAAGACTCGTGAGACAAGCATTGGCGTTGTTGAGGGGTATGCAGTTTGATCGTGGTTACCTTTCAGGTTACTTCGTAACAGATACAGATAAGATGGAGTGTGATATGGAGAACCCATATATCCTCATCTACGATAAGAAGATTTCTAACGTTAAGGATTTCCTTCCAATCCTTCAGCCAGCAGCTGAGAGCGGTCGTCCATTGTTGGTAATTGCAGAGGATGTAGACTCTGAGGCATTGACAACATTGGTTGTCAAAACCGTCTTCGTGCAGGTTTGAAGATTTGTGCTGTTAAGGCTCCGGGCTTTGGTGATCGTCGTAAGGCAATGCTTGAGGATATTGCTGTGTTGACAGGTGGTGTGGTAATCAGCGAGGAGAAGGGCCTTTCTTTGGATAAGGCTACACTTGAGATGCTCGGTACAGCTAAGAAAGTTACTATTTCTAAGGACAACACAACTATCGTTGATGGTGCCGGTGAGAAGGAAGCAATCAAGGATCGTGTGGCTCAAATTAAGAACGAGATTGCAGCTTCAACAAGCTCATACGATAAGGAGAAGTTGCAGGAGCGTTTGGCTAAGCTTTCTGGTGGTGTAGCAGTTCTCTATGTTGGTGCTAACTCTGAGGTAGAGATGAAGGAGAAGAAGGACCGCGTTGACGATGCACTCTGCGCTACTCGTGCTGCAATGGAAGAGGGTGTTGTTGTTGGTGGTGGTACCACTTACATCCGTGCTCAGGAAGCATTGAAGGACCTTAAAGGGGTGAGAATGCAGACGAGCAGACAGGTATTAACATCGTTTGTCGTGCTATTGAGGAGCCTCTCCGTCAGATTATTGCTAATGCTGGTGGCGAAGGTGCAGTCGTAGTAAACAATGTTCGTGAGGGTAAGGGTGACTATGGTTACAATGCTCGCAAGGATGTTTACGAAGATCTTCGTGCTGCGGGTGTTATTGACCCAGCTAAGGTTTCTCGTGTTGCACTTGAGAATGCTGCTTCAATTGCAGGTATGTTCTTGACAACTGAGTGTCTTATTGTTGACAAGGTAGAGGATACTCCGGCTATGCCAGCAGCACCAGGAATGGGTGGTATGATGTAATAATCAGGTAAGTATCTATATTAATAATAAAAAAATATTCACTCCTTTTTGGGGTGAATATTTTTTTGAATAATATGATAACTTTATAAAGTTATATGCTATGTATGGATAGTGTATTTGAATTTTTTTACAATGAGATGGTTTATATAATCTCTTTTTAACTCTTTTGGTGGAGTAATGGGAATCGCAATGTAAATGTTTCAACTTCTCTAATCCATGTTTTGTTATGTGAAATCGTTGACAACGACCATCCTTTGAGCAAGCACGTCGTCGGATTAGCGAGGATTTCTCTAAGGCAGCTATTACCTTTGATGTGTTTGAGCGTGTCAGGCCCATCTTGTCAGCTATTTCGCCTGCTAACATTGGTTGTTCGCTATCTGAAAGTAGACACAACAACATTGCTTCGTTAATGTTTAAGCCTATTTGTTGTTGCAGACTACTTTCAAAAAGCTGTGATAACACGAAATAATTCACGAATCTTATTGATGCAATGATTATCCATGATGGGATTTTTACTTCAGTAGGACTGACTTAATAATCTCCTCAAACTGTGGCTTGTTCATAGCTCCATTCTGCATAGTTGGTTTACCAGTCTTTGGGATAAAGAGGATAGAAGGTATTGAACGAATACCAAAGAGTCTTGCCAACTCGGACTCTTTTATCAACATCTACTTTATATACATCAATCTGTCCAGCATAATCCTTTTGCTATTTCTTCAAGAACAGGTGCTGTTGCTTTTACATGGACCACACCATGTTGCATAGAAGTCAATTATGGCAGGTTTGTCACCTTGGAAATTCCATGTGTCTGGGTTCTTTTTGAAATCCATCACCTTCTTTTTGGAACATCTCTAAGTTCATTTCTGTTACATTCATTTTTCTTATCCTTTCCTTGATTATTACTTTGTTTTTGTTCTGTTTTTATAGTTTTATTATCCTGAGTGCCTGCTTTGCATGCAGTAAGGGTTAAAACTAAAATTGTCATTACCAGTGTTGTTGTACGTTTCATTCTATATTTTTGTTGTTTTTATGTGCCGAAAGTATTAACGGCTTATTAATATTCTATTTTTGTTTCCTATGGAAAACATTGCAAAGGTATATATAATTATTTTATTAACCAAATTTCCAATGGAAAAATTTTCATTTTACAATAATATGTAAAAACAGTTAGGCTCTAATGACTGATTTGTGATAAAACTAAAAAACACGCAAATAAACTTATGAAAAATGTTTATAAAATTTTGAAGAAATTATCTATAATGAATTGATAATAGTAGAAAGTGTATTTGTAATTATTTGTAAATCAATCGGTTATAAATTAGTTTGAGAAAAGATGCTTGATAAAAGCCTCAAAGGGCGTTAGTTAACACTGAAAAGGGGCATCTTTCGACTTGCGAAAGATGCCCTTTTCAAAGCTAAAAGATGATGTATTAGTTTTGATGGATGTGAAAAATACTTTTACAAACTTATTCTGATAGAATTATTTCTTTGTCCTTAATGGTGTAGTGGATAGAGATAGAGTAGGAAAAGAGACCTTCTAATACGTTTTGTAATATCTTTATTTCTTTTTGATAACACCAGTATAGCTCTTCTTGTTGTTTAATTTAGAATTAATAATGACTTTATAGTCATAGAGTTGTTCCAGAATATGTGCAATGTCTTTAATTTTGCATATTACTAAATGGTATGATGTTATCACGCCACACAGCATCAACAGGAGCATAGCAGTTTTCGGTGGTAATAATATTGGAACTCTTATGAATAGTTGCCTTTTTGGTTTTGGTTTTTAGAATAACTTTCCCTCTTTGTTACGACCACTTACTTCCAATTTTTCCTTCTATCAAGCTAATAACTTCATTGTCATCAGTTTCGTTGTCTTTTGAAGTTAAATGTAGTCCCCAGTACTTTTTGCCGATGCTGTGTTAGTGCTGACAATGAATGGTTGCTTCGGATTTTTGTTACTTTGAACAAGGCTTCTCCTTTTAGGTTCACCTTGCGTTCTTGCCCATCGAAGTGGTCAGCGTAACTAATGGTAGCTCCTTATTAAAGCCATACGATGGAGTTGTCTGGCAATACAACCTTTTTCACTTCATTTATGGCCGCAACTGTAATTGTTTTTGTCGACTGTTGCATGTAAGCGAGTAGTCCGCCTCCAATTACTAAGAGTGCAATTATGATAGCGGCGGCATAATGTAGGAAATGAGTTGAAGAATTATTGTTTGATAATTCTTCGTATGCTTTGATTCTATTAAATAGTCTCGTTTCAGCTTCTTTTTAATGTTTTTAGATGTTTGAGTCTGGCTATTTTTTTCCCTAAATGGAAAGCTAATTCAGTCTGGAAGAAATTCTTTCGATTTTCTTCCGATAGTGCCAACCATTCTGCAAGTTGCTTTCATCTCTTTGGCAGTTGCTTTACCAATCAGATAGTCTTTTATTATTTTATTGTTTATTTCATTCATTCTGTTTATTTCATCTTAGACTCATCGTATTTTTAATGTTGATGTCAGCGAGTTGCCTGCTACATATTATTTATAACAATTAATTTTCTTTTTACGTAAAAGAAATTAATAAAAAATGTTATATCATGTATTGTCTTTTATCTATTTTTGAGAAGGAAGAGCCATCGTTTTATTTGTCTATATAGAGTTATATTGATGTAAAGTCTTCTAAATGTATTATTTCACCTCTATGGAGTCCATCATGTATGACGTTTTTAAGCGTATTCTTAGAGTTTTTAAAGGCCTTGTAAAGATGTACTTCAACGGTTCGAGATCGAAATACCTAATTGCTCTGCAATTTCTTTGTTTTTCTTATCAAACTGATAGCTAAGTATGAATACTTCCCGACATTTTGTTGGAAGTTCTGCAATAACATCATTAATGAGTTTTTCTTGTTTCAAGTCCTTCATATAACCAATAACATCATTAGAATTCCTGGATTATAGTAGTCTAATTTGAACTGTGTGATTTTCTTTATGCTTTCAGCATGATTATTAACAACGGACCGTGTTTAATAACATTGAGTGAGCGGGTGTAGACGATACGATAGAGGAAGGGGTTTTATATGACTTTCTTGTTCTATGTTTTCTTTGTGTTTCCATAATTCCATGAAGGGCTTCCTGTACGATATCCTCTGCTTCATCATCTTGTACAAGACGAGTAGCATAGAAGGAGAGGGAGGGGTATAATTCTCTAAATATCAGTCGAAACCTTTCTTCTGGTAATATCATTGTTTGTTATTTACGTTACAATAGCTTTATCTTGTCCCATGTTGCCACTTCTTTTTGCAATGGAAAGAGGAGGATGTTAGTGCAATTTATGAACAAAGTTACACCTTTTTATACTTGTTAGGACGAATGAAGGGGTTAATTTATGTGAAATGGATAGAGGCTCGCTTTTATTAAATAAAGATAATTATCTATCTTTGTGTATGTAAATTCAATTTCCGACAGTGTTATTGTTTAATTAATACCATTTGAATTGATTTTATGTTGATGTCTGATAGTATAAAAACTATTATGTTCTCTCAGAGTAATAATGTGCTCCTTTCTTCTGATGTTAGGTGTACATAGTGTTTCTGCACAGGTGTCAATAACTACTAATCAAGCGGACCTGAAAACCGTTATTCATCGTATTAAGACGAAAACAAAGTATCGTATGATGACGATCTTGAAATGAGAAGGTTAATGCCGTGTCTATAAGTAATTTATCTATTGATTTCGTACTGAATAGACTTTTTTGAAAAACACTGAATTACCTATAAAATCATTGATAATATTATTTATTTAAGGAAAGAAAGGGTTGCTGCTCATACCACAGAAACAGGTAAAGCGGATAATTCTTTTCAGTATCGTATGGTAGACGAGGCTGTTACTCCAATGCTGTTTACTTTATAATGGTCAGGTTCAAGATGAGTCAGGACATCCTCTCATCGGTGCAACTATCATTGTAAAAGGAACAACCACGGCACGAGCTATATCAGATTTAGAAGGACATTTTAAGATAGTGTCAGAAACTCCTAACCCTGTGTTGCTTATTTCGTGTGTGGGTTTTGATACTTTAGAAAAGCGTGTTAGCACTCGACATAAGCAGTTGTTCGTTTTGAAAGAGAGTCTTTATGAATTGTCAGACATCTTTGTGACTGCTCTGGGTATCAATCGTTCGAACACGGCTCTGAACTATAATGTGAAGCAGTTGAGAGGTGAGGAACTGACCAAAAGTAAAGACAACTAACTTTGCCAATGAGTTGTTAGGAAGGGTTGCTGGTATCTCTGTCAATGAGTCAGCAGCTGGAATGGGTGGTGCAATACGTGTGGTAATGCGAGGTCCAAAGTCTTTGGCACAAAGCAATCAACCCTTATACGTAATTGATGGTATCCCTGTAAATAATCGAAGCAATGATGATATAAAAAAATGGTATTTACTCTTTGCAGCCTGGTGCAGAGGGTATATCAGACGATTAATCCAGATGATGTAGAGAGTGTTTCTGTACTTAGTGGTGCCGCTGCTGCTGCTCTCTATGGTTCAGCTGCTGCACAGGAGCAGTGATGATAAAGACGAAGTCGGGTAGAGTAGGAAAGACTTCTGTGGAATTCTCAACAAGTACTCAATTTCTTTTCTCCCTTTCTTCTTCCAGACTTTCAGAATGAATATGGCAATCGCCCTAATGAGATGAAATCGTGGGGAACGAAGAACTCTTTTAGGAAAGATAGTTATACACCCTAAGGACTTCTTACGTACTGGAGTAAATTTTTACGAATAATGCAACATTGACTGCTGGTACTGAACGCAATCAGGTATACTCTCTCTTGGTTCAACACTGGTAAAGGGAATTATTCCAAACAATGATTTTCAGCGTTATAATCTAACGTTTAAGAACATCTTTTTCTTCATTTCATGATAAATTAAGACTTACTTTTTTTCTTTTTAAGTTTATTAGGGAAGATGATAAAAATATGTTGGCACAAGGACAATACTTTAATCCGCTAACTTCTGTCTATCTATTTCCACGTGGTGAGAGTTTTGAAGCGATAAGAAACTTTGAGTCCTATAATACAGCACGTAATATCAGTATACAGAATTGGAGTTACGGAGATGATTTGAAAATGCAAAATCCCTATTGGGTTACTAATCGTATGTTGAAGACAACGAGGCGCAATAGGTATCTTACTGATTTCAATGCAAAAATATCATTTTACAGGTTGGTTAGCATTGGAAGGAAGATTTCGTTGGGATGAGGCTATCAACAAATTGGAGGATAAGCGTTATGCCTCAACACTCGATATTTTTGCTCATTCACCTTATGGATATTATGGTTATTGTAAGGTGAATGACCATTCTGTCTATGCTGATATTATGACAGATGTTACGAAGCGATGGGAGAATATCTCTCTTATTGCCAACGTCGGTGCTGCTTTTTCGAACACATCTTATGACGTGACGGGTTTTCAGGGAGGCTTAAAAGCTCCGTCAAACCTCTTTACTCCTAATTCGATTGATTATAGTATAGTCTCAGGTGATAATCGTCCTGTCTTTTGACTTTACTCGTCATGCCATTCACTCTATACTTGGGAGTATGGAGTTAGGTTGGAAAAGAATGTGTTTTATCTGACGGTGACGGGGCGTAACGATTGGGATTCTTCGCTTAGTAACACCGCTCAACAATCCTTTCTTTATCCCTCAGTGGGTATGTCTGACTGTACTCTCAAAGATACTCAAAATGCCCAGATTTGTTGACTTTCTGAAGTTCCGTACATCTTGGGCGTCAGTCGGTTCTGCTATTTCTCCTAACATTTCTTCTGCGTGGCGATATGAGTATATCCCATCTACCGGAACTTATCATACAGTCACTTATAAATTTCCTGACAACTTTTATCCAGAGCGTACGAACTCGTGGGAGGCGGGTTTGACGGCTCATCTTTTCAAAGAAACACTATCGGTAAAATTCAGTTTATATCAATCAAATACAAAGAATCAGACTTTTCTTCGTCAGATTACGCTTGGTGGACCTTTTTAATCGTGAGTATATTCAGGCTGGAAATGTTGAAAATAAGGGTTTAGAACTTGGGGTTGGTTATAATAAGAAATGGAAAAACTCTGCATTGGTCTGCCAATATAACTTATAGTATGAACCGTAATAGGATTGTAAGACTACTTGATAATCCTAATGAAACACTTCGACAAGGAGGACTGAATGGTTGTGAAGTGGTATTGACACAAGGTGGTACAATGGGCGACCTATATACTTTTACAGATTTCAAACGTGATGAACAAGGTGTAATACAACTTACTGCGGAAGGGCAGGTTATGCAGGTCGAACTGCCTACGCCTAAGTTGGTGGGGTCTGTTTTACCTAAAGCACAATTCGGATTTAATAATAACTTCACGTGGAAAGGTATAGAATTGGGATTATTGATAACTGCTCGTTTGGGCGGAGTGTGTGTTTCTCAGACGCAGGCTTTTATGGATTCGTATGGTGTATCACAAAAGACTGCAGAATTAAGAAATAATGGTGGTGTCGCAATAGGGGCGTCAGAGAGTTTCAACCGAGAAGTATTATACTGTTGTTGGAGGAGAAAGTCCGATATGGGATGAGTATGTTTATAGTGCTTCTAATGTTCGACTTAAAGAGTTTTATTTAGGTTACACTTTCAATAAGCTTATTCGTGGCGCAAAAGATTTCTGTGGCTTTGACGGCAAGAAATCTCTTAATGTTATATTGCAAAGCTCCTTTTCGATCCCGAAGCAACTCCCTCAACTGATATATATTATCAAGGGTTTTGATTATTTTATGCAGCCCAGTCAACGTTCGGTAGGGTTCAGTTTTAACGCTAAAACTTTAAGATGACAATGTTTAGTAGGGAAGCAACTTTTTCTTCTCTTGTCTGCTGATAGTCTTATCTTCTTGTACCAGCGAATTTGTTGATATTAATCGACCGGGTAATAAGTTGTCACCAGACGAATTGAAACGTGATAATTATGCAACAGGTTCATTCTTAATTCAGATGCAAGGGTAGCCTTTTCCTGAACAAGAAAATGCCTATCAGACAATGATAGATGTTGTTGGCAATTATTTAGGCGTTATACAACCTATACAAAAGAACTACCAAAGATACATACTCTTTTTAATGCAAGCAATGTTTGGTGTGCTTGGCCAGCTTCCTATGCACCACAAATAGTATCAGCATTTAATGAAGTTGTTAATCTAAACGGTAAGGAGAGTGTACCTTATGTATGGGCTTTAATTCTTCGAACACAGGCTTTCCTTCGTTTTACAGATACCTATGGTCCCTTCCCTCTAAGTCTAACATCGGATAAATCAGATGTTTATATCTCACAGCGTGATATATATCTACAATTAATCAAAGACCTTAATGCGGCAACTGATTATCTGTCGTCTGCCACGAATGTGGCAAAGGGTAAGAATGCTTTGTCGTCCTACGACCTCGTATATAATGGTGATTTCAATAAGTGGCGGAGGTTTGCAAGTTCCTTGAAATTGCGTATAGCTATACGTATAAGTAATGTTGAACCTGTGATTGCACGTTCATTAGCAGAGCAAGCAGTGAGAGAGGGTGTTATTGAAGAGAATGAAGATAATTGCCTTATTCGTCATCATAGATCGGGTTTATGGACGACAGCTGTTTCGTGGGGCGATAGTCGTATTTGTGCCGATATAGAAAGCTTTATGACGGGTTATAAAGATCCAAGAATAAGTAAATATTTCTTGCAACCACTTACAGAGGGTAAACGCAAGTATATAGGCTGTCGGGCGGGTGCCTCGATAGGGAGTAATGTCGTTGCTAAGCGTTTATATTCTACTGTGAATGTGTCAGAAAATACACATGGAACATGGCTTACCGCTTCAGAAATGGCTTTTTGTAAGGCCGAAGGTGTTCTACGAGGATGGAATATGGGCAAGGGTTCTGCCAAGGAGTTTTATGAGCAAGGTGTAACACTATCATTTAACCAATGGAAGGCAGAGGGTGCAGCTGCTCTATTTAATGGATGACACCTCTACTAGAAGCTAATTATTTTGATGCGTTGGGGAGGCTTTGGAGGGACTGCCACAAGGGTTTCTAAGATTACTATTAAGTGGGAGGATAGTGCGCCAATGGCTGAAAAGATGGAGCGTTTAATTACACAGAAGTGGATTGCGTTATTCCCGAATGGTCAGGAAGCATGGAATGAGATTCGACGTACGGGTTATCCTCATATCTTTGCTGTGCCACAAGCAACGAATAGATATAAGCTACTAACTCCGAACAGAATTCCTTTTGATAAAAACCAACAAATAAATAATCGAAATAATTATGATAAGGCTGTCGACTCTTTTAGGCGGACCAGATGATTATACAACACCTATGTGGTGGCAGAAATAGTCTATTCTCTTTATTTCTTGATGGCAAATATTCTGTCTTGGGTGTCACTCACCAATGTGTTAAGGTTAAAGTTATGTATAGAGAACTTCCAGAGCCTCAATTATAAATGTTTATGAAGAAAAGAACAATCGTATTGTTAGGGTTATTCTTTATAGTGTTATCTGCTATTGCAGGTGAGAAATTAAAGGTAGCATGTGTGGGAAACAGTGTAACGTGGGGATTGACAATTACCGACAGAGAGAGAAATTGTTATCCGGCGCAGTTGCAGCAGATGTTAGGAGAGAGTTTTGAAGTAAGAAACTTCGGACATTCTGGCACGACTTTTCACTTTTGTCGTGGTCATCGTCCATATATGGAGCAAAAGGAGTATAAGGAGGCCTTAGATTTCAAGCCAGACCTTGTTGTTATACACCTTGGACTTAATGATACTGACCCACGTAACTGGCCTGAATATTGTGAGGACTTCAATTCTGATTATCTTCGACTCATTGATAGCTTCCGTCAGGTAAACCCAAAGGTTAGAATTTGGCTTTGTTTAATGACTCCAATCTTTCATCGCCACCCACGTTTTGAGAGTGGGACACGTGATTGGCATGCGCAGATTCAGGCGCATATAAGACAGATTGCAACGGCTGCACAGCTTCCATTAATTGACCTGAATGCACCATTATATAGCCGTCCTGACCTTCTTGCTGATGCTATTCATCCGAATGCTGAGGGTGCAAAGATTATTGCTGAGGCGGTATATGGTGCTTTGACTGGTAATTATGGCGGCTTATCTCTTTCTTCGTTGTACACTGACGGTATGGTTTTTCAGCGCAATAAACCGATTGTCTTTCGCGGAAAGGCTAATACGGGTGATGTTGTCAAGGTGGTCTTTAATGGTCGTACACTCTCTTCTGTGACGGACGGAACGGGGGAGTGGAGGGTTTCTTTCCCAACAGAGAATGCTGGTGGTCCATATCAAGCACGGATAAGTACGAAGAAGCTATCACGTACAATTAAGGATATATATATCGGAGAGGTATGGCTTTGTTCTGGACAATCGAACATGGAATTACCGTGAAAGCTGTAAGGAGTAGGGAACAAGACTTAGCTTCGGCGGATAGTCAGACTCATTTGCAGCTTTTCAATATGTCTGCTATCTATCCTACAAACGCTGTGGTATGGTCTGCTGATGCTTGCGACTCCGTAAATCGTCATCAATACCTTCGGGTCGGTCCATGGCTTAAGTGTTCTCGTGAGTCTGTGGGAGATTTTTCTGCTGTGGCTTATCATTTTTGAAAGAAGTTGGCTGATAGTTTGCAAGTACCTATTGGCATTATTTGTAATGCTGTTGGTGGAACAACGACTGAGTCATGGATTGATCGTCAGACCTTAGAATGGCATATTCCTACTATATTGAACGATTGGTATCATGGTGATTTTGGTATGAAATGGGCGCGCGAACGTGCATTACAGAATATTAGTATTAGTAGAATCCACTTCAAGCGTCATCCTTATGCACCTGCATATATGTTCGAGTCTGGTATGCTTCCTCTGAAAGATTACGAGGTTAAGGGTGTTGTGTGGTACCAAGGCGAGTCTAATGCACATAATATTGAATTACACGAACGTCTTTTCCCAATGTTGCAAGAGAGTTGGCGTCACTACTTTCACAACCCTGAATTACCCTTCTATTTCGTACAACTTTCCAGTCTAAGTCGTCCTTCATGGCCACGCTTTCGTGACTCTCAGCGTCGCATGGCTGCACAATTACCATATACTTGGATGACTGTCACAACAGATGTGGGCGACTCTCTGGACGTACATTATACGAATAAGAAGTCTGTTGGCGAACGTCTTGGCTTACAAGCCTTATGCCATAGTTATGGTTATAACATCGAGTCAGAGGGGCCTATCTGTCAGTCTGTTTCATTGAACAGTAATTGTATTGAACTACAATTCTCTCATGCACAGTCATTATCCTTCAAGGGGCGTAGCCTTATAGGTTTTGAAATTGCTGGTGCTGATGGCATTTACTATCCCGCCGACGCTGTGCTTTCATCTTTTAAGACGGTTCTCGTAAAATCTTCCTTGGTGACCCAACCTCGCTCTGTACGTTACGCATGAAACCTTTCACACGAGCAAATCTTATTAACGAAGTGGGTTTACCATGCTCTACATTCCAATGGGAACTGTCGAAATAGCGGATTTATGAAAGAACAATTATATATGTAAAAACGAAAAGCGATGACCTTCACAGGTTGTCGCTTTTCTAACTCAATAGTATTAGTCTTTAAAAGGTAAAAGATTGTTTTCAGGATAACACTCGCAAAGATAGGGTATTTTATACGTTACTTCCAAACTTTTTGTATGTGTTGCAGAAAATGTGTGCGAACACATATTTATGAGATATTGATATTGTCAGTATTTATGTGGAAAAAGACGTTTTTATGTTAAGTTTTTCGTATATTTGTAGTTGTAATCAATTTAACCGAAATCGGTTGTTTGGAAAGAACATTATATCATCGTAAGAATGTATATATTGTGGTTTAATGACCGATTAGAGTTTAATTCAAGGAGAGTAGAAAGATGAATACCCTAACATTTGATTTTTGTATTACGATTATTTGTAGCCGCAATCTTGGGTGGTGCAATAGGTTTAGAACGTGAATATCGTGCCAAAGAGGCAGGTTTTTCGTACACACTTTCTTGTTGCCTTAGCAGCGGTTTGTTTATGATTCTGTCGCAGTTTGGTTTTCGACGACGTACTAGGACATTATCAACAAGTTTCTCTCGATCCCAGTCGTATTGCCTCGCAGGTGGTTACTGGTATTGGGTTTATCGGAGCGGGCATAATCATTTTTCAGAAGCACGTAGTACGTGGACTGACCACAGCGGCGGGTCTATGGGTTACTTCGGCTATTGGTGATGACCGCTGGAGCGGGACTATACGTATTGTCAATCGCAACAACAGTTCTTGTGTTGTTGTGTTTAGAAGCTCTCTATTTTTATTCTTCAATATTTCGGAACACGCAGTATAACAATCACCTTTTCTGCACTAAATGAGGAACATATCCAGATTCTTTCTCAGAGTTGCGTGGCAAAAGAGGTTTCGATCGACTCTTATGAGATGAAAAAGAACCATTCAGATTCAGGGGTATATTTATCATGTAACTTTGGAAATGAAGTTTAAGCGGAAACGTTATAATAATCATTTTACTAAACTTTATGGCTGAATTTGAGGATGTAACAATTGAGAAGGTCAGATAAACAATCTATATGTACTCATGATTTTTGAGGGTTCTAAATTCCTTTATTTAACGATTTCTTTTTGAAAAATATTTACACATTTCGCCGTTTTTGTCTTCAAAAGCTATAGAAAGACGCTCTTTTTAGCGTCTTCATAACTATCAACAATTCAATTGTTTATGAAATGCTAATGGAGCAAGGTGCTTAATAAAGTTTCAAAAGGTCATTAGTAAGGCCTCAATTGATGCTCTTTTGAAGCTCAATTAATGCTCTTTTCGGCTCGAGAAGAGCATAGTTTGAAAACCGTCTTATGAAAAATCGGACAAAGTCTAAGTGCTTTGTGTATGGTGATAGAATTGGTTTGTGTAGGGAATGATTATTAACGGAGGATTTAGGTAAGTATGTATTTATGACGATAAAACTATAATTTTAATTCCGCAGTATAAATTCTTGAGGAAAAATTGGTTCTTCCAGAATTTGGAGTGATAAATTCATAAAATAAGAAAAGGAAACCGCTGTAAATATTGTATATTTGAATAAGCAAAAATAAATGTACAAAGATGAACAGCAGTTTCCTATATCATACTGGGGGAACTTTACACCCACGAATGCACTTGTGAAGAATACAAATTTACATAAAAAATCTCGATTTATAAGCCAGTGTAGATAAAAAAACTGAAAAAGAAATCTCCCCACACAGTTCCGTTTTGTAACTTGCATTCGAGATTGAAAAATGTCAAGGGCACTACCTTCTTTCGCCTATTATCGTGCTCTTACGTCACATTTTTGTATCTTTGGGGTGATAAATTCATGTTTAACCCAAAATATTGAGGCTTATGAGAACGGTATGTGGCCTTGACGTGCACAAAGATAGTGTTTTATCTTTTTGTATTTTGAGTAGCACAGGTGAAATTTACGAGAAGAAATTTGGTGTTTTAACAACAGAACTAATTGAAATGCGTGATTTGATGCTCTCACATCACGTTTTAGAAAGTCGGTATGGAAAAGCACAAGTGTGTATTGGATTCCCTATTTGAGAGTTCTTGAGCCACATTTCAAGTTGAAACTCATCAACCCTTATTTCATTAAACAATTGCCTGGTCACAAGAGTGATGTAAAGGATGCACAATGGATTGCAGAGTGCATGCTAAAAGGGAATTAGTAAACAGTAGTTTTGTTCCTCCAGAACGCATCCAACAGTTGCGTCAGTACGACCGGCGTATCTATGATCTTGATGATGAGATTATCCGCAAACTTGCCAAGTTGGATGCAGCCGTTCAACGGTGTAACATCCGTCTGAGCAACTATGTATCTAACACGGACAGTGTGAGCTACAAGGCAGTGATAGATAAAAATCTGCGAAGAGTTACTGACCCCAATGTGCTCGTGGAGGAAATCCACGGACGTATTATCAATCACCATGGAAAGAAAACTATAATCGCTTCGCTTACTGGCAGCATTACAGAATGTGACATAGATATCATGCGGCAGCTCAAGGCAGAAATAGACTTAGCAGAGCAACACAAACAGCAATGTATGGACAAGATGCTGGCCATTTGCGAAAAATGAGTATTCGACACAGTTGCACAATTTACAGACAATTCCAGGAGTGAAGATGAGGGCCGCTACATCATTGATTGCAGAAATCGGTACCGACATGAGTCACTTTGAAACAGCCAACCATCTCGCTTCCTGGAGTGGACTGAAGCCACGCAACGATCAGATCTAACAAGACTCATTAAATCACGCCGCATCACTTATGGAAACCGATACCTTCGACGAACCATCATACAATGCTCATGGGGTGCAAGTCGCACCAAGAATTGTTTTTAGCCGATTCTCCTACCACCAGACACAAGTCAGAAAGAAAACAGAATGAAAGTTCAAGTAGCAATAGCAAGGAAAAATGCTTATTTGTGCATGGAACATCTTGAAGGACGGTGTATCCTATAAGGATTTCAACAACATAATCGAAGCATCCGTAATAAATGGATGACGCAATATACCAGTCATGGAAAGGCTACTACCTTTGTGATGGCATATGACCTCGTCATGACAAATTAACCAACGACATGACTGTCGATGGAACTCAGTGTGAGCGTTAAGCTCGAAGAGGAAAGTATCATTTTTCATGCAGGTCAGCAAATGACTTGCATAGTATCGTTATGTACTATAATAAGCATAGCCTTTGGTTTAAGTTACTTCTGTGACGATTTCTTTTCGGTTTTATAGAGGAAAGGTAATAGAATTATTTTGCATGTACAAGCAAAAGAACGAATAAGATGTTTCCCTTGTTGTAGTACTCGCTCTATTGTAAAGAATGGGTATCGTTTACGAGGCTTTGTTGGACTTCCCATAGGGTGGCAAGCGAGTAACTATCCGCATGAAGGTGCAACGCTATAAATGTAAGGAATGCGACTTCGACCAGCAGGATAAAAATTCCTTTTGCCACAGGCAGTCGCAGCTATACTCATCACTTTGCCAAATATGTAGTAGATTTACTTCGTGGCATGACGCTTTCCAGGACGTATCGAATCATCTGGGTGTGTCATGGGATACGGTAAAGGAAATACACTCTTCTTATCTTAAAGCGTCATTATAGCCCTCTTTCCACAGTGTCGGCACTGGGTAATTGCGTATCAGGTCTCTGCCTGAACTGACTTATAAGCGTATTGATATCCTCAAGACAATTCCCACCACAAAGGTAGCTGAAAAGAGAGAGCCGAAAAATACTTCCATAGCTGTATGCTTTACCACTACTTCCACGTTTTCGCAATACAGATTCGCTAAGTTTTTCAAAAACCCACTTTTGAAAAACGTCCATAATATGATAAATTCTACCGAAAGAAATGATATTCTCGTTTTTAATTGCTACCTTTTTTTATGTCAGTTTTTGTTTATCTGTTATGTTTTTCAGCACTAAGATAGATGAAATTTCTGACATATCCAAGTGTTTTGAGAGCTTTGTTCTCAGACACTTGGAGTTCCTACAAGACTTTATGCTGCGGAATTAAGGTTAATAAAAATACTTTTTGTATCACATGAAAGAAAGTTATAAAAATTTGGACTTCTCAAAAACTTACTAACTTTGCAATCGCTTTTGAAAAGCATAGGGAGATTCGCTAGCTCAGCTGGTAGAGCACAACACTTTTTAATGTTGGGGTCATGGGTTCGAGCCCCATGCGAATCACTTGAAAGAAATGCCCAAACATCCTTAGTTTAGGGCATTTTTCTGACTTTACGCCTATATTAGTTAAAAAGAGATTATTTTTCTCAAATCTGACGTAAACTGCGTTACTTTTGAGTATCCTTTAATTTTAACAGAACATTATGGCAACACTTTTCTCCAACAATTTTTAAAGCAAAAGCAGCTTTCTAATGGAAAGCACAAAAATACGCATTGCAGTAAGACATCGTCATGAAACATCTTATATTATCACACCTTATATTATAGACGATTTGTCCCAATTCAAAAAAATGGTCAAGTAGTAAAGAGATCTGATGCTGACATTATAAACATGCAGCTTCGCAATCTATTAAACAAGTATCAAGAAATTCTAAATGATACAAACGGACTTGCTATGTTATCTTCAAGGGAGTTAAAGAATAAAACTCGTTAACTACTCTGAGAAAGACGAAAAATATAGCAATAGGTGTAATTTGTAAAGAATACGTTAAAGAACTAAGAGAAGACAAAAAGAATTGGCTATGCTGAGCTTATAGAAAGGTGTGGTAAATACTTTTACTGAATTTTACTAAAGGTGACATAGCTGCTAAGGATATAACACCTACAACGATTAGTAACTTTGAAAGATTTTTGAGGAATAAGAAAAACTCAATCAGACTACCACAGGAATGTACCTCGTTAGACTACGTGTCTTAACAAATCTTGCAAGAAAAAGATATTTCGTTAAGCAAGATATACCTCCTTTCCAAGATTGTAAAAATACCTCAATCTTTAGAACGCAATCTTGATTTGTCTGTTGAGCAATTTTGCAAACTAGGCATACATTCCTCAGAGCAAGATAGAATCGAGTAGTAAAAGACTTGTGGTTTCTGTCTTTTTATCTTGGCGGTATAAATCTAATAGATATATTATCGATAAAGTTCTCAAACGACAAAGAGATAGAATACATACGTACAAAAACAAAAAAACACGAAACGTGGAGATAAACGTATAGGGATATCAATACCTGTAGAGGCTCTTAACATAATAAACAAGTACAAATCTGACGATAATAGTCTTAAATTTGGATATTCGTTCACTTACAGAAACTTTAATAGATATATTGCACGTACTTTACAGAAAAATAGGTAAAAACATAGAATTACATCGATTATGCTTCTACTCGGCAAGAAAATCGTTTTGTTCAATATGGTTTTTGAATTAGGAATTCCTCTTGAGGTGCTTGAATATACAATAGGGCAATCTATGAAGCAAAATAGACCTATATACAACTATATTCGAATAATGAGAAAGCATTCCGATGAAGCTATGAAAAATTCTTGATTACACAAAAAGACTACTAAAAGCATATAATATTTAATGTTTACGAAAAATTCCCTGCTATCCTCACGGACGGCAGGGAAAAACAAATCTTACACCTTAATAACTAATAACTAAAAAACTAACCTACGAAAAAATCTTATCTAATAAATTTCTCCTACAAAGTTAGCAAATTCTTATGAAGCCTACAAGATGATTGGAACTTTTATTCAATGAATTTACCGCAAAGTCTTTCAAATTTTTGCAAACATTGGAAAGAATTAAATCTATCCTTACTAACTATTCTTCGCTGGAAATAAATAGCGTACCACGAAAGCAAATATACCTATAACGTTGGCCGTAGTCGTGGAAATAAGTGTTATGAGAACTGTATCACTCAAAGTAAACCCAAACTGCGAAAAACCACAGAAAAACAAAATCATAAATACCAATATCATATAAACGCACAGAAACACGAATAGTTTTATTGCCATACGATTTGCGTTGACTTCTGTTCTGTTTCTTATTCTCTAAATCTTCTCGTCTATCTTCGATGGCTATTCTTTTGTGCGCTATCCTTTTTCAGACGATGTTATATCATGTCCTTTTATTGTTGCGCTTAGGAAATTAGTATCAAGCATCCTTCTATGACTGTTCATTTAGTCGTTTTGGATATGTTTTTGAGCCACAAGCGTGTAATATCTTTTAGTCGCCTTATCGGGTATTACTACATTCAACCCCTGCTTGTAATATTCTTTCCACGGAGTACCATCCATGTGCAGCTTAGACCCAAGTTCGCTATCAGAGAATTTCACCATAGTTACGCCATACAAACGCACAAACCATCTTCTCTTCTTCGCTATTCACCATTGGTGTGTAAAAGCAATCTTCTTCGCTTGTTAGTTTATCAAAGTCCCATATCGTCGTTTTCTCATTAATAGGCTTTCCTCCATACTGCTTGAAAGAATAATATACCGATGGGAAGACTGGACCATATTGCCATGCTTCTACCTTTTTCCAGCTTTGCACCATCAGTTGGCTTATCAAGTAACGCAAGTATGTATCCGTGTGCAATATAGACGAGCTTCATCAACTTTAAAGGACGAATATCTATTTTATCTTTGTGTGCTAACTCAATAAAAATAGTTCGCTATTGCGAGCGCATAATTCTCCATATCTTCATGTTTTTAGTTTCGCTGCAAAGGTAACAATAAAATGCTACCTTTGCAACAAAAATATCTAAATCTTCCTATACTTCCTTATCAGCCACACCACGATATACCCAACGATTACAAGCAGGGGTAGCTGACATTGCGCCGATTGCCCAACCGCCGACCTCCATCTTCGTTCGCTCCCACCGAGTAAGCTTCCTCTCAATGGGTACGGGGACGCTGACGCTGTCACGGCGGACGGCTCGCAAAGCTGTCGTTGCTTGCCTTATAGCGGTCTAACTGACGTTGTAGCGTGAGGTTGTCCTGTGTGGCGTGCCAGCGGTCACGATAGTGAATAAAGAGTCGCTCCTCGACGTTGCCCTGCTCGTCCTGAATGATTACCACGCTGTCGTGGATGGCAACGCTGTCACGGACGTTGATGACCCTGCCTGATGACAAGGCTGTCCTTAATGCGCACGCTGTCCCTGCTTGACAGATAAAGAGTATCGGTGCGGACGCTCTTCAAGGGAATATATACCTTTGGCGAACAGCTCGTGAAACAGAGTGCCGTCAATGCGAGCAGTCCGATGATGGCGAGCATCGTGTAGATGTAATACCTTATCTCTTTGTCAAAAATCTTCCATTGTATTGTTGTACTTTTTATAAATAAAAAATCAGCAGTCCTCTGTACAACGTGGGGGACTGCTGATTAATAGTTCAGTTGGTGACAACTTATCACCTTTTTCCTTTTTGTAGAATTAGCACTTATTACATTCATTGGAATTAAAAGGCAAAATAATTCCATCAAGTGGTGTACCCTTAAAGTTCTTTACGAACATACCACGAGCGGCTCCAATACATACACTAATAAAAGGTATCAATAACGTCTGGGTTCGTTACATTAAATCCTTTGTCTTGTATGTTATTAACAAAACTATTAAAAAGGTCTAACAACAAAAAGAAGCCCTAACGCCTTGAATTGCCAACTCCTCAGCATTATGCATAACGTGTACTCTCATTGTTATAATTATACTTTTCAGGAGATAGACTTACGTCTATATTATGTTCAAATTGAAAATTCTATTTCCGCCCTGTTTATTTCTGCAAAATTAACATTATAGTTGATTGTAGATAAATCTTCTACTAAATCTAATATACCCAAACTCTAAAGCTGTCTTTGTTTCCATTTACATTACCATTTTGTTTTTTTGCCCGACAATCTATATAACCCATAGAGTAATTCCACGTAGACGAAGAAGTAATCGCTATACTATTTTTGTTTCTTTCACAGGCAAAAAGTGTATGCGCTGGTATAGAATACATTGTGTGTAGCGATGTATCTAATAGGGTTATGTTTAGGACGATTGAAATTTCTGTTAATGTGTCAACAGTGAAGTTTTCTATCCCCCGATAACCAAGAAGATACTTTCAGACTCTGTTCTGTTCATCATTTCGGAAAAACGCTTCTGTGAAATGCCTGCATTTTTAAAGCATTACCGATTTTAGAGGCGAGTAGTAATCTGTTACTCGTTTTCTCAACTTCGACCTTACTTGTTGATGCAATCATTTGACTTAATGCGCCCTTTTGATTTTCTTTTTCTTAATCATACACATCAATGTTTTTAGTCATTTAACTCCCCGTCTTCAGATATAGAGATTTCCTTTTTGAGAATTGCTTTGTTGATTTCAGAAGCTACACTTTTCATTTGTTCTACCTCTTTGTTTAATTCTGGATCTTCTTGATAAGTTCTTACATTCTTAACCCTCCCGAACCAAGTAGAACTAATGTTTGATTAAAGTATATGCCATAAAGTCGTAAATTCCCAATCACTAAGGCAACGACTCCATCTCCAAAGTTTCCCTCACCCTCTCTGAAATATTCTCGACGGCAACCCGTTCTTTTCGCCATAGCTGCAATTTTGTTATACATTTTTTTGCGCCAACTTATTACCTCGATGTTTGTCAAAGAATTGTTCTAAGAGCGTTTTTCTTCATTATCTAAAACAACGGAGTATATATGTGCTTTAGGACCTGATAAATCCTCAATTTCTACTATTTGAAAGCTCATACTTGCTGTTTTTAACGATGCAAAAATAGTACAATATTCGGATATATACAAATTATTAGTTTATTTATTTGTATATATCCTTATTTCTATAAGCTAAATTAACTATTCAGCCAGTCCCCCACGATGTCAAAAGAACGCTTTGTTGTTATATCCTTACTATACTTTTTAACGCAAAACACTCTCTTCGCTGCTTCCCGTCAGCACGCTTATACCCGACGTGTACCCATCGGGCAGTCTTCGATTGTTCGATGATTATCTGGTCGAATCCGTAACCCATGCGGGAGAACTCGGTGGCGAAGAACCGTTCAAACTCCGACTGATGTCCATTGACGGGTTGTAGGGTCGGCGGCATAACCCATGACGTGGGCAGAGTTCTTCACTCCGCCTACGGCTTTGTTCAATGCCGCCGAGCGATAACCACTGGATATGCGAATGGCGGATGTGCCGAGCGAGTGACGCTCGCAATAATCCTCCCATTCGGCACGCACGCACTCTAAGAGGCGTATCGTTTCGGTCAGACGGACACGGGTCTGAGCGTCTGGTTCGTTATAAAGTCCCAAGACGCTCTGCCGTGTTCGAGCGGACCATTTCTGCTATTGTGAAATGTGTCATTTTATCTGCCAAATTAATAACTTCGTCTTCTCTTTCTCCGCTGCCGATGGCGAGGGAATTGAGAAGTTCAGGTTGTCCCCGTTATCATCTACCAACTCTATGTTCGTCATTGCCGTGAGTGCTTCACGGCGGAAGCCGTCGGCATAGTTCTCGTCTGGATGGTCTACGCTAAGCTCTATCTTCAATCGTCCAGCTGCCAAGCTGTGATTATCGAAGAAGACGACGAGTTGTCCGTCCGCCATCTTACAATTGACGCACTTGCCTCCCTTCCGCTCGGCTTTTATGAGACAACGAAACCGCTGCCACTGGTAGCCTTCAATGTGAAGTCGCAATCGGGGAAGTCGCCTTCGCCCAACTTCACCGCCAATGGGAAGTCGCTCTTCCTATTGATACGCACCACGTTCCTTGTGGTGCTGCAAAATGTTTATTGTTTCCATAATCAATCTTTCTTTAATTCTAACACATCATCCACGCCCCCGTCCTCGTTCAGGTCGTAACCTATGCGAGCTATGCGACAAAGGGTAGGGTCTGGTCCATCTCCGTCATAGACTTCGATTGGGCGTAATCCAAACGACGTTAAACCTAAATTCATCAAACTGATGACCATCTATCTCGTAATAGCTAACAGGGGGATGAATTGAATAAAAATCCACTATCGCTATCTCTTAATATCGTGCCTTCCCTGAAAATTAAATATAGCATCGCCAAGGAAGCCTTTGAACTCATTACCGTGACTACGAAACTCGTAGGAAAGAGTAAATGCGTATTTGCGTCCCTCTTCGTCAGTTTGCGTGTTCAAGTAGGCAGCAGGACCGTCTTCCTTGTATCTTACCTTTAAGTTCAGCTGACGACTTTCCTTGAATGCTTTCATTATCTCTTTTATCACGTCCGTCTCCATAGCTGTTGGGAAGGTTTGTTCTAATGGATAGTTATGTTCTGGCTCATGGCTGAACTTCCCTTTTACTTGTGTCATTCCTTGGCACAAAGGGGCAGGTGCTGCAATCATGAAACTGCTAAGTCTACCCATCTCTAATAGCTTGCAAAGCCACTCGAGCTGCTTCTGTGAGAAACAGATATGGTTGCCCGTTCTGAGTCTCGGAATAGTATTATCGTTTCTACTATAACTTCCCCATCCTGTCCGCACTGATTTCTTCAAGCGGAGCGAATGCTTAGTGTAAGAAAGGAGATTGACAAAGACGGGAGTATTCTCGTCATACGTGTATTCATTGTCAAAAGCTATCTTGGGATAGCTTTCGTTATAGTCTACTGGTTCCCAATATTCGTCTCTCTGCAAGGTCATCGTTGTCGTATGGGTTCAGAACAAAGATGCTATTATAGTCGTTAAGAGTGGCGAAGTAATAGCATTCGTTCTCAACATAGAACTCCTTATATCGGAATATGCCTTTATCTACCAACGGCTTGACAAACTTCCGATAGCCATTGTCGCCCGATAAGACTTCGGAAGTGCGGTCGTAAGGTGATATAGACGTGAAAATGGTTTTTTTATTCCCAATGTTCTCTATGCCTTCCCTGAATATATTCCCCTTGAAGACAAAGGATGCCACGTATTCTGTCCGATTGGTCGGCAATGTTGCAGGCTTGACGGAGGTGTTCTAACTGTTGAGCGCTGTCACCTATTGCAACCTGCAAGAAGACACTACTGTTGTCTTTATTGGTTAGATATGTAGCCCACGTGATTCTGTTCTTTTCTGTTTGCGACAGCACGTGATGAGTGTCAGTATTAACTTTCGCTGCATTGAGTACCTCACTCCATGCCTTGTCCAATTCGTCTATACCGGCTTCCAGCGTACTCGCTTTGGTTTTCAATTCGGCAATGCTCCCCGTGTTGGTGTTTTATCACCGACTTCATTTCCTGAATAGTCGGAGCTGCATCAGCGAAAACCCTCATTCAGCCTTGCCACTTCCGCTTCCGTGCTGGTATTGGCGGCTTTCAGGGTTTCAACCTCTGTCTTAACACCTGACACCTCTGTCTTCACGCCAGCTACCTCTGTCTTCACCAGCTCCACATCCTGACCCTTGCCAAGCTCACGCTTTTAGTTCGTTGAAGGCGAAACGCTTTCCAGCCGTCCCTCTCGATCGACTACGGGAGGGAGGTGAAGTCCCTCAATATTGTTTGACACTGGCAGCTCGCTCACGTCCTGCGACTGACGCTTAATCTCTTCTACTACTTCGTGGACTATGCCACGCTTCTCTTCATCTGTCATAATCTTTTCTGTATAAGTTCATTACTCGATTGTTGCACTATCGCCCTCGCCTTCGGGGTTGGTCCTCGTGGTATTGAGGTACTCGCCCAAGTAAGGTATCTTGTCGACCATCTTGAGCGTTAGTACGTAATGCACAAAGCCTGCTACCTTCCACATGGTTGTTCCTCTGACGAGCATTATCCGCCAGTTTCGGGCAATGTTGGTGGCATAAAACCATATTGCCACGCCACATAGCACCTTCACCACGCCTGAGGTTTCGTCTTCATTGTGCAGGGAAGTGACCTGTGATGAAGACCGATGAGGTCATGACGAAGAACAGTGTGCAATGGCGGAAGAAGACCATCGACTTCTTCCAGTCCCAATGTTCGCCTTGCGTCATCCCTGCTATCCAGCCAAAGAGGTAGTTCAGGAGAAGACGACTATCATTGCATACATGAAGTCACGTATCAGGAAGAAGAACGTCAGCAGTCCACTAAGGAGCGTGCAGACGACGTACTTGAATTGTTCAATATTGTTCATAATTCTTAATGTTAAATGTTGGGTGTTGGGTGTTGATGAAATGTTGGGTGGGTGATGGGTGGTGGGTGATGGGTGTTGATGATTACTATAAAAGTGAATTGATACACTGCATACCATCAACACCCAATACTTATCACCTAACACCCAAGAAACACCCAACATCTATCACCCAACAACAGGACCTTCGCTGCCCTCTGAGGGTGTGGGTTTCTTCTTCTTCTTATCTTTCTCACCGACCACGATACGCTCGTAGGTCACGCCCGATAGTCCGAAGTAGCGTGCCGAAGGACGCAGCTTCACCATCGGACGGACAATGTCCCTCTGTGCGTTGAAGTCCTCCATGCGCTCCACAGCCACCGACTTAAACGTTGGTGTCAGCGAACCGATGTCACCAAAGTCCACCGTCTCGCCCTGCTCAACGTGCTTCTAGCTGTTTCAGCAGCCAGCCTTAGCACGGCTTCAACCTCTGCACCCGTGAATGTGGTAGCACGAGCCACCTCCTCACAGAACGCTCTGTGTGTCACACGCTTGCGGTCCGTTGGACAAGCCACGTAAGCCGTCTTACCTTTCAACTTGCCGAGGGTCATCTTTTTGCTCCTTCAGCACATACATCAATTTCTTTTTCCATAACTGATTTTTATTAAGTTAAACCCCATTCACACCACCCTTGGGGGCATTCTTTTTATGAGTGGTGCGTTATTCGTTCGTGACACACGAGTGTCAGCCACTTGATACTCGAGTGTCAGCAGCGTGACACTCGAGTGTCATTTTAGCCTATCCCCAATTCATGTCCAACTCTCTACCGACCATCACGCCAGCACCGGCAGGGTAGCTCGACCCCTGATGGCGACAACCACGCTGGATTGACATAGCAGCACGTCAAGTTCCATCCGCCGTGTACGTTGTGGACGTTCCCGTGAACACATATATTTAGGCTCTGAACATTGCTGCCATTAATCACCGTCCACTCCTTGCCGTAACCCATACCCTCGAAGCAGTACGTATTCCATTTCGTACAATTGAAAATGATAACGTCAATGGGAATGCCTACGGGTTGTTCATCAAGCCAGTCTTGCGTACCTTTTTGAAGATTTGGATTATCAATATCCATGATATGTCCACCGTAAACACCGGAGAATACATTGGGATTTTATAATAATTATAGTATTCACCATTTATAGTCGTATGATTAAACTCTAAGGCTACACGAATACCATTAGAGTTTAGATGGCCATCGTTATAAAGGGAACATCTCCTCATCCCTCACAACCGCACATACCCTTTGCGTTATGAGCAAACTGAGTGTTGCAATATAGGTTGGTTGCATAAAAGTAGGGAAGTCGTTTGCGGACATCGCCTTCGATAGAGTCTTTCATAAAGAAGTCACCTCAAGACCAATCATAGATTTATTGTTGAACACGTTAAAATCAATGCCGCCAAGTACCGTCTTTTTATCTTCGCCAACACACGTTAGACTATGGAACGAGCCAGTTACGCCTTCAAGCTCACCCTCAAACTTGCTCTCCCCAGTAACAACAAGATTCTTAATCTTAGCCTTACCAGCGTCAATCTCGCCCGTCTTCAATCCCTCCGTTACAATCTCCTTAGCATCGAGAACCTCAGCCGACAGCGTGCCGTCATCCTTGAACACGGCTATATCCTTGCCAGCGGTGTTCTCTACAACAGTCTGGTTAGCCGTAATCACCACCTTTGCCGTCGCCAATCTCCAGACCAGCATTCTTCATCTGGTCACGAAGATTTTTCACACCAATATTAATCGCATCAGCCGTCTGCTTAATCGTTGAATACTTATCCCCAAACGTCGATACCGTTTCACGCAAATCGCCCACCGCCTTGACGTACGAAGACGCATCCAAAAGGATATTCACTACACGCTCTTCCAGCACTTCCTCGCTCGTCCCATTACGCCCTAAGCAGCAGAACATGGAAGTAGCTCGGACGATGCTCACGTGTCAGATAGTCAGGAAGACGAAACTCAAAGACCCCAAACTCCGAAGGCTTCTCTCTAACATTATCATAACCATCGGTTAGGCACACGATATGAAACTGGCTCTTGTCTTTGACGCTCGAAGACTTGCCACCCTTTAATATGCAGAACGTCGTAAGCAAGAGAAACCTCCAAGCCGCCCTCTGCCGTGACCTTTGCTACTTCCTCTTTAACCGACAAACGATACTCCTCAGCCGACTCGCCCTGCTCGCCTTTCGCTCCGTCAGCACCACGCTCGCCACGTGCCACCCTGCTTAATCCAGTCTGGATTACCCTCGGAAGGAGCTGACATCGTAGTCTTGCCAACTGCCACATTACACAGCCACACTCGCCCTCGTATGAGAATCTCATCATAACGACCAGCCGTGACACCCTCGGTCCACTCGCCACGGTCGCACACCACGGGCGAACTCTCACCCGTGCCAGCTGCCGTGACGATGCTCAAACTGTCAGACCGCAGCGAAATCTTACTTGGCGAAAACACATTCACCACGTGGCGTTCCAAGTCGTAATCATCAATCCCAGCATAGTCCACACGCTTGCCCTCCGAGGTGTAAACGATATAAGCATACTGACGCTCCTTGTCCGTCTGACTGCCCAACTGGATAATCGAATCACCCTCCTGCGGTACGTCATTCACAGCCTTCTGATCATAACCCACACACGTCTTCCCGTCAATCTCCACTCGCTTCTCATTCGACAAGTCCACATAATGATACTGCCTACCATTAATCGTCGCCTCACCAGTCTTAATCACCAGTCGCCAATAACGTCTATTAGCCGTCTGGCTGCCGCCCTGACGAGCCACCAAGTTATCCGTCCGACAAGCAGCCTGATCACCCACACGAAAATCATTCGTCACCCTCCGTTCGCCATCGTCCGCCAGCAGTAACACCTGTAAGCCGTCACCACGCCTTTTCTCATCCACCTGCGGCACCACATAATCAATCTTCGCCCCAGCTCTCGTATAGCCGACATCACCAGCCGAGAACGCCAGTCGCCTATACTCCAGCTCGGCAAACGTAGCCTTATCCCTAACCCACAACTTATCGACCTCAGCCACCGCCTTCCCCTGTTCGTCCAGATACATGCCGAAGCCAGCACCATCCACAAGACCAGAGCGGAAGCCATCACTCCTCACAGATTTTGCCTTGATAAACCGAGCAAACAAGTCGCCAAGTTCAGTTATCCCGTACCCGTTACCAACAGCAATGCCCTTTAAGAACGTAATCAACTCCTGGGCGGTGTCGGGAGCGTTCTTGCGGAGAAAGCGTGGGTCTACATAATTCTTCAGCATTTCGCTCGTCTGTGCGGCATTCAATCCGCCACCGCTAAAATTTACCCGATAGGGATATTATTGACATCCTCCTTTAACTGCGAGATAGTACCCTTGACGGCTTGATTGCCAACGGTTATCTCCTGAATAATCGGGTAATCCAGCTTTGTGACCAGCCTAAGGACACGTGTCTTCAACTGATAGCCAAATCCATCGTCAAAGGTGACCTTCGCCCTAAGTAAAGGTTAGGGTTATGGTCTGCAAACGCTATTGGGTTAGAAGCAAAGGAATAGTTATTGTTATCCTGCGCACGTCTTTTTAATCTCCTTGATGGTCGCTTGTGCAAGTTCTTCTTGTGCAAGTTTCGTTTCATGCTCACCCATTACAATGTTAAAGAGTACGACCATGTTGCAAGTAAAGTCTGGTAGGTCCTTACCACGTGGGAATAGTCCCTCACGCTCGTTAGTAGGGATAATCGTGTCACCGCTCTGATACTTGATTATCTCATAGTCACCCTTTAAGATGTCGACACCGCTATCGCCCTCATCAGGCTTCGGAGTGATAAACTCGTTTTTCTCCTTGTAGTCGAGTTCAAATCCCTCCTGCCCGTTAGGTTGACCAACAAGTCCCTGACTGAGTACATCATATCTATTGCCTACGGCATGCGTGTTCACCTTGAAGAAACCTTTTAAGCGTGTGTCCTTGTAGCACCTGCTTCTTTGGGTCTATCTCATAGTCGTACCAATAGTGAGTAATCGTGTTTCCGCTTTCGTCCTTATCGTGAGTAGTATTGATAATCGTCTTTCCTTCTATCTGTGTGGTAGAGGGGAACGCCAATCGCATATACCAGATAGTATATGTCTTCTTATTGCCGTTGCTGTCTAACTCTATCGCCTTAGTTTGAGAGTTCCAGAGATACCGCACGTGCTGACGGACATAGTAGACATACAAGTCGATATGCGGATAAACATCATCAAAGGAGGTGACAGCGTCTGCTTGATTTCGCCTGACGCATCAAAGGCTTCCTTTGTAATGATATTGCCGTTAGGGGTCTACATAGATATATCCGTCAGGGTAAAACAGACCTATCAAGTCCTAATCGTAGGAGTGTAGCGACATTACCAGTTCCCACAAGTGCCTTTTTAGACATATTCTTTGTTGAGCCCTGCGGATAGAAACAATTGTAATAAGGCTCTTTTGCTATCGCTCACAGAAAGCTTCTGGATGTTATCATGCACCTTTAATGTAGGAACATCCTCGCCCAGATTGATGCTAATCTGACCAAAGTATAAAAGCCTTATGCTTCCACGATAGATGCCATTCGCACGTATTAGATTTGCAAGCCTGCGCAATCGAAGAAAGCACAGAAAGAATATCGTTAGAAGATACCGAGAAAAGAAACCGAACTATCTACATTACCGCAAAGCGTGAATGTAAACTTTTCGCTCTCTGTTATACCTAATGCTTCATTGATAGCCTTACAAGCATGTTGTAGGGCATCTGTCGTAAGTCCATCAAACGACCACTCCTGCTGCTTGATAGGGTTCTTATCCGCATCTGTGGTGTCATAGAGAAACGGCACACGTGATAGCCACATCAATGGATGATGAAACTCTGGTGTGTACTTAAATCCCTTTATCATCCTCTGTCGGTGTGTATGGACTGAGTAGCCTATACTTCAATCCGTCATCGAAAGGTATGATATACGCACCTGCTGGCAATGTGAGTTTAAGGTCACTCTGCCAAGATAACCTAATAAGGTCACTTCTACCTAATTCCTGCTCATGCTCCGCACCCTCTGTCAGTGTCGCATCGAGTATCTTGCTGTTATGAATGTCATATATTACCATGTTTGCAAAGATAACTAAATCTATTTGAAATTCAAATAAATTATTTGCGATTATTTGGGTTCATCTCAGTCACCTTTAGCACAAACTTACCTATACCTCGCATAAATTGACTAAACTGTGAACAAGACTGATATATGCAATGATAAACAACTCCTGATTGAAATGAAGTTTCAATATCGAGAACACCTTTTGCAAGTACCTCGCAAAAGGCGATGTACCGAGCAAAAATTGTTCTTCGTCTTTAGCTGTGAGATTTAATTGCAATGTTAAATCACGAGAGTCAACATAAACAGGAGCCGTCAAGTATTCCTTACCATGTTTAGTCCTGTCATCGTTACTAATATACGGCTTAACGGATGGCGGTGTCATCAAAGCCGATAAAAGACGTATCATCCATACTGATACCCCCAAGTTTCATAAGCATCTTTCCTATTAATCTTTAATTGTCCTTTTTGGCATACTATTTTTAATTCTTTAAGATTCTTATTAATATCATCTATCTTTGAAGAAAAATCATTATAGATATTCTTTGAATTCTTTTAGTATATCTTCAAGATAGCTATTGTTAGTTATCATCAAGTTCCTAATTTCGACTATCGTTGCACTTGTTGATGACGAGAATGAAGATAACGAAGCAAGGTTAGATACTATCGACGTTACCAATTCCTTAGTCTGGTCACGTGAGATATTGCCAGCCGTGGTAAGCGCAATGATGTTGCTTGCCTGCTCAAATGTGATAGTGGTCACTCCGTTAGCCGTAGCATTCTGTTCAGAATCTTTCCTTTTTAATTAGTCCTGCCTGTTCAAGTTCACTCCTTTTTTATTCAATCCAAGTGTAGCGATTTCGTCATTCTTTTTCTTTATATATGCAATTTCTCCATTGTCAGGACTCATCTTCGGCAGCCTTAGCGATATATTTATATAGCTCATCTATTTTCGGTTTGAGATTTTGGTTTGTAAAACTTTCTATCAACGCATTGCTTATAAGGTCGTTAATGTTGTTTTGCAAAGTCTTCTGTTGTACTTTTCCAAATTCTTTAATGTGGGACTTATATGAATCCATAAAACCATCCCACGAGTACCCTGTCAGTTTCGTATTTAATGTTGACATTAACTCACCCTGTTTTTCCCTGCGCGTTCAATATATTGATTGACTAACTCTTCAGGACTTCTTTGTCCTTGATTGTTATCAAAAATCTCTCCATGCGCCAATTGCTTGCGCACGTAATTCTTTCATTTCTTCGGGAGAAAGTTTCCACACATCAGTTGCCTTATATACACGTGCTTGTGAGCCTATCTTTTCAAGGATTTTTATTAAACTCTCCCCACACATACCAACGACTATCAGACGCATGATAATTGAAAGAATGGTATTTACCCCATTCACTTGCCCTGTCATCTATGGCATTACGTTGATTTTTCTCCCCAATCTTGCTCTTCCTTCAGGGCTTTTTATAAGCATCTATTGCTTGTTCGTTTGTGCTATCTTTCTTTTTCAATACTATTTGACAAATCATCAATGGATTGCGCAAGTCGTTCGTTTATTTTTGACAGGTGTTTAATCTCGTCTTCCATGTCCTTTTTCGTTACCGCTACCAGAGAACAACCTACCAATTCCATTAAATATGCCTTCTATTATATTCAGTACCCCTGCTAAAAATATCTTCAACGAGCTTAGGCAATTCTGCAAGAATTGTTTCAACAATTCTCCCAACTCTATCAAGAATCTTTTTAATAAATCCACGGGGTCATCACCAAGTGCATCAATGATTTTGTAAAATTGCACCAATCAAGCCGCCAGCCTTACCACCAATAGCACCAATAAGTCCTCCTGCACCACCTTTTTCCACCAATGGACTTAATCAGATTGGCTAATCCGTCGGCAAATCCTTTCAGCGTCCCATTAGACATAGTTTGTAATGCCGAAGAAAAGTTGTTTAAGCCATGCACGGCCTTGCTTGTACTATCTGTCAGATTAGCTTGCTTATCGTCCTTATCAGCGATAGCATTGTTCATTTCTGACGCAGTCTTTTTAACTTCTACTTGTGCTGTGTCAACTTTTGATTGTGCAATGCTTTTCGTTGTTTTATCAGTCGCCAATGATAACTCTTTTTCAGCAACTTTCAAATCATCAACAGCCTTTGAATGTGCTTCTGTCTTTTCTTTAAGATTGCGCACACTTTCTTGATATGCACGTGTCTGCTTCTCAATTTCACCCCATTGCGAGAAATTAAAAAGGAGATGTTGTTTCCCCAACACCCTCATTACGCAACTTGTCGCGTAAATCGGTATAGGCTTTTTGTCAGATGGGGACAACGATTTAAATTCAGCCGAACGCATATATTGTTCAACTTCTTTTTAACGTTTCTTCCGCAATATCCCTTAATACGTTGCCAATTCCTCCGAATGTTGCACCCCAGTCAATATTCATTGCAAGCGAATTGGAATTAGTCTTCGCAAGTGCGCTTTCTTTTTCTTTCTAGTAGTATCTTCTTGCGGTTCTCGTCTTTCTCCTTTGTTATTTTTATCATCATACTCTTTCGCAATGGCGTATGCTTGTTCCTGTATTGTTCCATACTGCTTTTAGATAGTCATACATTGATTGTAATTGCGACGCATAGAAATCTTTTTTTCTCGTTCTCTTGTTTAGTGAGGATGTTTGATTTTATATCATCGAATTTCTTTTGCTTCATTGTCATCAAGTGATACATTCTTTCCTCCGCTCTTTTTTCTTCTTATTGAGATAATCTTGTTTCTGTTTTTCAAACTCGAGTAATTCTTTTCTTGTGCGCGAGTTCCATAGCCTTAATAGTCTTTTTCACTACCATTAACCAAACTATCCACGTATGATTGTTCTAAGCTATCTTCTAACGCAATCTTTGCATCATTATACTCTTTGTTAGCTTGCGCTTGTTTCTCTTGTAACTTCTTTGCATCATTGAGTTCTTTTTTTTCTTTATCAGCAGCTTCTTTCGCCTTTCTCTGAGCTTCCTTTGCATTGTCTGTGTCATAAGAAGAAGAATACACCTTTTTCCTTTTTTCGCTAAGGCATTAATCTTTCTCCTTAACTCAGCACCCTTATGGCCTGCCGCTTCTTTGTAAGAAAAGTGCGTTGAGTTTTTCTTGTAAGACCTTCTTCTGCTCAGCAATAGGATTTGACTTTCCTTTGTTCTCACTATTATTTTTCGCAGCATCAATCTTCTTTTTGTTTTAGCCTCCATAGCAGAGGCATAATCCGCACCCCTTTGTAGCAGTTGCTCTTTTGTAAATGTCTTGCCATTTACATTCATGGTTTGTCCCTTTTTAAGAGATTCTCCTAACGAAGTAAATCTCTTTGCTAAAGAAAGAAAGTTGAGGTATACCTATCTTATCCATCCATGCAGGAACCTTCCCAGAGAATTGAATTTCAAAGCCGATAGTATTCTTCTTGTATTTTTCCATCAGCTTTTGAATATTCTTATACAGCTGATGTACCCCATCATTAGGACCTTGCAAGGCACGTGATATACCAGCTACCTTGTCAGAGAATGATAACGTTTTATCAGCAGCCCTTTTCTCGGCTTCTGCTACGGCATTTACAGATTTATTGTAATCATAATGAGCTTCTGTTGCTCTCTGAATAGAATCGATATACTTCTGTACAAAGGTTGTCTTGCTTTAACCAACCGCCATCAGTCCACGTCTTATCAAGCGCAGCTTTGCTGACACCCATAGCCTCCATCTTCGCCCTTATCTTTCCGTAGATTTCATTAAGTCCCTTGTCGTAAGCAGAACCAGTCTTGTTGGCTACAAGGTCAGCGTTTTCTTGGATGGTCTGACTGATAACGGTAAATATAGCTGACGATTTCTCTCTCACCTCATCAGCACTACCGAATATCTTATTCAATATAGTATCGCCTGTGGAATTAAAGGTTGCATTAGCAAGGTCTTTTTCTTAACTGCTCGTTAGCAGAATTAACCTTATCATCAAATTCTTTATTTCCAGCATCTATATTGTTCAATCTCTGACGCTCGATAGCTTCTTTTCTTTAATCAGAGAGATAGCCATTTCACGCTTTTTGTTCACAGTATCTATGGTGTCACCTTCCTTGATACGTGCAACTCCGCTCTCATCTAAGACTTGATTTAATTCTTCAAGTACATCTTTTTGAAAGCTTTGTGCTTGTTGTAATCGTCTTATTAGAGTTAGATAAGCCTTTCACTTCATCAGACAAAGTCTTTACCTTTTGTATGGACTTTGCTGCAGATTCTCCGTATTTGTTAGACGCTGTAGCTAATTCTGTTGTCTCATCATCAAGCAACTGCATGAGCGGTAAACACAGCGGTTAAAAGCTACAGCAAGTGCGCCAACAGGATTTGAAACGATTGCCACTTTTTAGAGCATTGAGAGCATTCTTAAATCCCATAGTAGCTACCGAAGCCATAGCCTCTGCTTCTGACAAAGCAATACCTTCTGCCTTAGCTTAAAGCCATCTGAACAGCGGCCCTTTCCATAAGGAGGTTATGAATCTTCTGATATGTACTCCATGCGACAACAGCAGCCTTAGCTATACCATAAGCAGTAGCAACATTGAGGACAATCTGACCTATCTCCTTCCAATGCTCAACAAGATAAGAAACACCGCCAAGAGCGTCATTAATAACACCCTCGTTGGCTTTTTCCTATGTCATTAAACATTGAGTCAATAGCATCTTCAATATTTGATATCTGACCTGTAATGGTACGCGACTGTGCTTCCATAAGACCTCCAAAGCGGCTGCCAGCATTAGTCATATTCTCTATAGCTTGCTGAACCTCTGCCGCGCCAACCTTACCTGCCGTTACGAGTTCTCCAACCTTGTCTTTTCGTTACACCAAATATCTTAGCCAACTCTGTCAGCAATAGGAATACCACGACCTTGGAACTGGCGTAGGTCTTGTGTGAACATACGACCTTGTGTCATGGTTGTTCCATATAGGTATACTAAGTCATTTAAGGGAATAGACAAGCCAGCAGCAATATCGCCTAACCTTATCAATGTACCGTTTACTTCATCGGCTTGGGTGCCATAAGCTAACAATTGCTTTGCACCCTCAGACACGCTTTTAAGGTCAAAAAGGAGTAGTAGCTGCCGTCCTAACAAGCTGACTCATCAAATCATTTGCCTTATCTGCACTTCCGAGCATAGTTGTAAACGCAACCTCTAACTGCTGGAACTGACCACGCACCTCTAATACATTTCTTACAAGCTCCTTTGCAGAGAATACACCTGCAGCAGCTGCGGCAGCAGATTGGACTTTTGAAAACGCTTGCTCAATACCTTGTCCACTCTGTTCTACAACCCTTGCGTTTGCCTAACTCCATTCTGAACACCTTGCAGAGCTGATAACATATTGCCATTATCGCCCGTTATATCGAATTTAAGTCCTGCCATATTTTTATTATGTATATTTTTGTAAACGAACTTATCCCCAGTTCATACTACTAATAGCGCTCATGACAGACTCCTTACTGTTTCCGTCTATCATAGAAGTATCATTTGTATGTACTCTCTTCCTTTCGTCTTCTGTGAGGTACATTGTTTTTACGCTGTCTTTCAATAGGAGCTGGAGGTTAATAATGCTAATACCCCATACTACATAATCAAAAGTCCATTTATACCTTTCGCAAGCAGCATCTATTAGAGTTCCATATATTGACTTACTCTCCGAAGGTGAGTGTACCACTCTCATCTTTAGCTTTAGCTGCTTCCTCCATTCTTTCTTGTTCTTTGTCTATACCGAAGTGTCTTACATACGCACTTAACTTGTCATCGGATAGACAAGCAATAAGAAGTGTGGCTAAATCTTCTTTACCTAAGTTGTCTTCTAAGTATTTCTTTCTTTCTTGTACCTTTTTGTTGTCAAGTACTTCTTCCTTTCCTTGCAATGTATGGTAAGAGAGTAGAAGACAGCATTCTTCATTTTTGCTTTCTGCGAGCCTTAATGCTTCTGCGTATGGATTCTCAATTAATAGCTCTTTGTTGATATCAAGGGACTCTACTATCCTTTTTTGCAAATAAACCTTGCCTAAGGTAACAGGATACAAGTAAAAATGCCGACGACCAACACTGAACCCTTTCGGTCTATCTATGATGGTGTCGGCAATATCTAATTCTAATTGCTTTTCTTTATCCATAGGAAACGTTATGGTGTTGTAAAACAGCTTACATGAAATTCTCACCATATCGGTGGTTACTATCATAGGCTTGCAATACGCTTTCCGAGTACAAAAAGGTATTCTCCCATACACTTACGCTGCCGTAAAAGCAGTTCTCGTTGTTCCTTATCAGTTACAATTTCCTCAAACTTAGGGCTATCAATGAAAGAACATAGTTTGTCCAGCCGTCCAGCCAACTCCTGCTGCTCAATTATAAGGCGGTCTTTGAACGTGTCGGCAATCTTGTAAGCCTTTTCAAACACTTCCCTTTGGAGCACCAACTCTCATAACCGTCCTCATAGACAACCTTATAGCCATCTTCACGGTTCATAGAACGTGGCACTTGACCATCCTTGGGATAAATATTACCACCCTACTCGCCACGCAGGAGTGGCACTTACTGTTTTTGTTCCGATATATTTTTCATAACAATATGATTGTTTTTAATTCTGCCATCGGAGCAGGATTCGAACCTACGACTTTCCTTCTACATTAAGGTGGGCTTTCAACCACCAGCTCTCAGCCAACTGAGCTATCCGATGATGTAGCTGTCTCGTCCGGGCTGTCATGCGTCTTTTCCGCATTGTCAGTTATCCCTAATTATCCTTTTACCAGACTAACCCTATACGTCTACGTCTACAAACGTAATATCTGCATCGTTGATAGTTGCACCCTCCTTAACAGTAGAAAGGTCCTTAGTAGTTGTACACCACTTAACAATATTACCAGTATCTGGTTTCAAGGCATCATGATTATACGTCAAGATACCACCTTCCTCTGTACTGAACTCGTCTGCAAGAGAGACTACGGTGTCATCAATACGTGGACCAGGTACAGCGACAGTTCTCGAGGCTGAATGAAGATAGCATAATGCTTAGCAACAATGCCGTTTGTGTCAGCGAAAGGCTTCTTTACGTCCTTGTAGACGCCTGAGTACATACTCAACTACATACTTGTTAGCAGAATACTTTACTGCTTCATTCTCACCACCCTCAATAGGGGCTTCTTTCTTGTCACCCTTAGTAGGATTCAGCTTTGTGGTATTCTCCTTAGGAGTAGGGAGCTTAGTCCACTTTGTTGTAGGGTTATCAAGTTCTTTAACGATGATACTACATTTACCCCAACCAATAGAATTACTTGCCATAATTATTCATTTATAATTTGATATAAAACTTTATTATTTACAACGTGTTCAGAAGAACCAGACGATTCAATCACCCGCTGACCACATTCATAATTTGGGTCTGTGAGTGATAATCTAAAGTCCTTTCCTCGCACATTATCGAAAAAGGTCGAATGACATCTTACATAACTTTTCTTAATCGAGCCGAATTTTCCTCACTCTGGCCATCAATATAATCGTCAGCAACATAGATATTCACGTTTACATAAGCGATTTGCTTTTTGCTTTGTGCTATCTCGCAAGTACAGATATAATAATATCCTCTGAACGTGAGTTTTTAGGACGTACAGATGTTTTCTTCAAGTCTCCACTCACTTCTCTTAGAAGCGAAGACTCTTTGATAATCTTCCATACATCATCTTTGATATCTCATATCTGACTTCATAATGATAATTTTTCTATGTTAGTGAGAGCGGACTTCTTTTGCCCTTTCAAGGCGAGCATCAATAACATCTTTTGCCCACAGCTCTGTTGGAAGCCAATACGTCCTTACTTTCCAAAGACTCTACATATTCTGCATAATTCATTCCTGCAACAACAACTAAAGCATAAACCTTAGAATATTCGTTTGCAAGGTTATTTATCATCTTTTTACCCTCAGAAGACCCCTCAGACCCTCCCATAATAGTTTGAAATGAAGATTGAACCTTTTTCAAACCGTGGTCATAGACAGCAAAAGCCTATTGAAGAACGGAGGTTTCTAGTATGGTCTATCCAACTTTCCTTGCTTGACCTGTCTCTGATTTTTAGCAACACACTCTACACCCAGTTTAGCAAGAGCATTTGACACTTCATTTCTTATAATGGTAAAAAGCAGCCATCAAGAACCTATCTAATGCCTCTGGGGGTGTAGTCATTTTTATTGCCATATCAAATCCAAATTTTACACTGGTGCTGGTAACGATGAAAACCTAAAACCTTAAAGACTTTCCCTTCTCCTTTGCCATAGAATTGCAATTTGACTTTGTCTCCATATTGGAACTCTTGACAATCTCTTGGGAGGTTATAAATGGTATACGAGTAAGCCTGTACATTTCCATCTGGTATAGGGATAGTATTAGCCCTTCCAGCAGGAACAATATCGCACTTATAGCTTTCTGTGGACCAATTTGTTTCACCTTGAACATAATCACCAGTTTCTGGGTCTTCATGTCCACGTGTCACAATTTGATACGTTAATCTATGTGCGGAAAAATCTATTACAGACATACTACTCACCAAATGTAACCAAAGGCTGGCCAAGCGAAACTACAGGCTCACCTATATCCTTGTAAAGTGAATTAATGCGGACTAATAGCCGTTTCTTATCCTCCTCTGTAAGGGTACCAACACTCTTGTCAGATTCAGAATAAGTTACGGCTTGTAGGAGAGAGTAAAGACAATCCGCAAGCGCACCCTTCCATGCAGCTGTTTTTTTGAAACTTCAAAAGTGTAGTCATCATCGCCTTGAAGCTGGCGCTCAATCAGCTTATTTTCAATGAAGCCTAAAGGAACTGGATAATGAACTTCATCTTGGAGCGCTTGCATGATTGTCTTCATAATTATACTTGAGCAGTTACGTTAGCAACAGAGTTGCCTCCTGTTCGTCACTCAGAGAATTGATAACTGCGATAACAGTGTCATCAGAAGCATTCTTAGCCACCTTGACATCGAGAGCCTTCAATTGTGCGATAAGGTCTGCCTTCTTGTACTTCTTGCCATTTACGGTAGTAAATGTGTCTGCTGTATCAAGCTTTTTCCTTCTCCTTATCTACGCTTGCAGACTTTTTCCTCAGAGCAATCAATGACATAAATCTGCTCTACGTCTTCAATTACTGGGAGGACAAGTGACTGACCATTTGTAAACTCCTATGTGGGTCTGTCTTAGAGTACTTAGAAAATTAACTTGTACTGGTCTCACTTTAGCATACTTGACACCTTCAACTGGGTTTGTTGATTCTGCAAGTGTACCCCCATACGAGCGAGCCTACTACATCTGAGCAAAGGAATACCAAACGGTCTGCATTCCACTGGCTTCAAACTCTTCTGCTGACCATTCTTCTCGAACAAGATTGAACGGTCTACAACCTTTAGTGTAATATCAAACTCGTCCTCAAATGCTTTCCTTGAACTCTAACAGAAGGAACATTTAAGGTGGTTTCGTCAGTGTAAACCCTTGCCATCAGCATCAGCAACAAGTTCACGTGCCCAACGCTCCTTGCGAATTTCATTCAGCTTAGACTTGGCGAGCATGAGAGTGGTAATCGTATTGCCATCAGAGTCAGCCTTACTCTTGACCGTCTCAATATCCTCATAACTTACCTTGCCCTTAGTGATAGTACCGAATGTGTTTTCGTCAAGATAACCGAAGTTTACACGCAAGCCAGTGCCTACGTTATCCTCGTCCTCGACAAGCAACACACACCCTCAGAAAGAGCCATAAGGAAGTTAGTTTCATTTTTTTCTCATCAATGCCGACAGAGCAAGCCTCGCCATCATTGACCAGCTTCGCTAAAATACGCTGTTTTTCTTCAGCTTTCTCTCTGGAGTTTTAGCGGATTCATAGTGAGTACTTTCATGATGTTAATAGCGTTGATATCCGTCTCAAGAAGAATCTTTCTTCATACCGACCTTTGGCAATTTACCATTAGATGAAGCAACGGCACCTCGTTTCTTGATAGGGAGTTCGGAATCCATCGCAACCATATCAGCAGCTACATACGCTGTCTTTGCAGATGTACCCTCCCATTTCTGATCAGCACTGTAGACTGGTGTCAACATTTCCTTGTGTAGATAAGAGCGCTTTTTGGGCTCTTCTTTTCTCCTTAACATACAGGTTCAGCTTAGGCCAGATAGCAGCTACAAATTGTAAAAAGTGATTCTTTCATACTTTAACCTCCTTGTTAATCGTGTTCAAAAATTAGGTTTGGGAGAGCTGTTTTAATTGCATTTCTCATCTCTGTGGTCAGTGGATATGGCATAGCCTTGTCGTTAACACGACCATTATCCATAATTGCAACCATTGGCTCATTTGCCATCTTAGAGCGTACTACGACACCAACATACTCATGACTTGCTGGAAGAGCCTTATAGGCTTTGTCAGCAACAGGCATAGGCTTGTAAGTGTAATTACCGTCCTCGTCGAGTGTACGAATAACAAGATGACCTGCCTTAATAACGTCATCCTTGAAGTCAGTCATATCAAGAGTAGCACCACCCGTGATACCTCCAATGTACTGACGGATAACAATAGAATCTACACCAGACATTACCTTTGTAGTTCCATTTACCAAATTAGCTTTTGCACCCATTTGTACTAAAAAAATTTTTGATTTTTACTTGTGATGACTAAAGTTTAGCCAGCGCCTTAACTTCATCATCGGACATAACTTCTTCGTCGTTCTTCTTTCTACGACTTTCAGCAGCACCACCTGTAACGCCAGGCGCACCTAACTTGTCAAGTCCGCGATTTAAGCGTTCTTGGTCTCTCTGCCTCAAGGTCTGATTCAACCTCTTCGAGGAAATCCTCAAACTCATCATCGTCTTTGAACGACATACGACCGAAGGCTTTTGAGCGTTCTTTTCACCAAACTTACCTGTGTCTTTCAACAGCTTCTCTAATTTAGCCCTTCTGCTATCAGTTGTCTTGCCGCTTTTGAGAGCAAAAGCTCCGATTGCATAGAGTCAAGCTTTGCATTCAATGATTGCAGAGCCTTTGCAAGTGGTGAATCGTCACCGTCTTCGTCCTCAACCTTACCATTCTTCTTAGAAGTCTGACTCTTACGATTCTTACGTGTTGCTGGTTCCACATCGTCATCGTCGTCATCATCATCTTCGTCATTGGTAGAGTGAGCATTTTTTTGTACGCTTGGACACGGCTGTCAGATAGCGTCTGTGAGAACTGGAGGAAAGGCAGGGCGACATCAATGGCATCGTCTACTGCTTCCCTGAATCTCATCATCCGTAGCATCTTCCTTAATTTCGGAGTCAAGTTTGTCGGCAATCTTAGCAGCAACACCCTTCAACTCTCTGCGACTGAACCCAAGAGCCTTTTACGTCCTTACTTGTTTTCAGTGCTTCCAACACTTTCTTAAAATGTTTCTTCATTGCTTGTTTATTTATAAATAAAAATGGCCTGCAATGCGAGTGAACGCAAGCAGACCATAGTCATTAGAACTAAACCATTGAGAGCAATGAAATTACGACCAGTTCTGTTGCGTGCATCTTCACACGCTTTCGTCTACAAAGATAAACTTTTTTATTTGAATTTCAAATAATTTTTCAATAAATTTATCCTATAGAACGTAAAAATGCGATGGAAATATAATTATTCTCACCGCATTAAAGTTATTCTGATAATCTATACCTTAAACGTATATTTTTAAAAGACTTACTTTACCTTTTTCTACTTTTCTTTGGTAATACCCATCCTCTGCGAAGCAACAACTTGATTAAAACGCATCCATACATTTTCGTCGAGGAATTCAAAATGCATTGTTCCTTTTTTTAAAGGCTTTTAATGCGAAAGAAAGACCATTCGTACCATACCCCGTAAGACAACTTGTGCTTGTAAACAAAACTATGCAGATCATATATGTCGTCGTAATTTGTGCCTGTTATATAACACAAAGCTTTTATTACATCCTCTATCCTGCTCACATTACCGCCATAATGTAATCTAACACTGTCATTGAAAAATACTGTAACGGGCATCATAATCTGTCATATATGGCACAATGAACTTGCGAGTTGACCATATAGTTCGCATTGGTCTTCCATTTCTCACCAGCAGTTGAATTTTTCAGCCGAGAAAAGAACAGTGATCATGTCAAAAGCTTCCTCAAGAGCCTTATTCATTCTCTGACCTGTTGTCTGTATGACCATATTCAGCACTTGATATATATTGTGCATGGTGAACGGCACATCAACCTGCTTTTCTATGAAGCGGTTTATCTGTTCGCGCAAACCATTGGTAGCATACTTATCCATTTTCAATTTTCGGAAGATAATCCTCCAATAATATCGTTGCAATTGCTTTTTGTACTGCTGCCGTGAAACTTGTACTACTTTACGGTTATGGTTCACAACGACAAACTCAATAGGAAGAAAACCGCCTGTACTATCATCGAACTTGGCAACTTCGTTAATCTTTTTGCTTGCAGCCATGGTCTCATCGAAAAGCTGTACAGCAGATATATACCTATTGACCATATCGCGCACAACATTATACTGCACCAAGCCCTCAGTTTCGTTAGCGTTGAGCGCATCATCTTCGTTGGAGAACATATAGTTCGCAAACTCATTATCAGCTTCACCCTCTTTGTATAATTTCACAAGAGACACATCTACATCAGTTTTTCTTTCTGCCGTGTCGAACACATTCCCAAGCCATTCCGAACTTCCGTATAGCTCAACAGTTTCTTGCAACTTTGCGTAATTCTTATTCCACCTCTTCTCGAGGTTAGAAGAATTACACAAAAGCTATTATTATACACCCTACGGGTGCAATCTCGTAGGCGTGTAATATATGCTTTGCCCCAACTGAAAACGGAGGGTTCATGACAATATAATCAATGTGGCTTACCTGTTCTGCTGTAACAGAGAGGAAGTCTTCTGCTAAAAGATTACATTCTCCAACCAATAGCTTTTTGCAAGTATTTTTTTCTTTCTCGCAAGCTATTACCTCTCCAGCCCCATTTTCCTTCAACCAACTGACAATGTTACCACTACCTGCTGACGGCTCCAATATTGTCTTTTCCTAAAATATCCTCACCAAGCATCATCGTATTAATAACTTCTGTTGGTGTAGGATAGAAATCTGCATTTTTCTGTAAATAAATTCATTGCTCTTTATTTTTAGATCTTACTTTGACATCCGAGAAAGACTCAATATCTGTATGGCTTTTGTTAGATGCTTCGTTATAAAAAATCTTCATCAAAAAGGATTTTATAAGAGAGGCAGTTTTGTCTATGTTGTTCTTCAGTATTCAACTTATAACTTGATACCAACACCTCTGCTAAATCTTTTGTGGTAAATGTTTGACTTTTCATTACTATTAATTTAAAAAAACCTGCTGTTCAACTTATCGTTTCCTTACACTGCGATATGTTACGTCATCTATTCTTTTCTCCTCAATTTCCAAAAAGACCTTCACCACACATTTGAAATAAAAATTTCTATTGCTGTTTTGCTTTAACATCTTTTTCTAAAAGTTTCGCAGTCCAAAAGAATTGTGTACATGCACTGGAACTCAGTTGTAACCAATCTTTTAATTCTGTTTCTAATTGCTTTTTTTCAGATAACTTTTTCATTGCTCTTTTTGTTTTTAATTGTTATTATTATTTTGACAGTGTAAAGGTAGTCATTTTATTTGATATTACCAAATATAACTATCTAAAAAATCAAGTAGTTATATAATATTTAACTTTTTGAAATCTTGTGTTTTTCTACATCTTCCTCTTGTGTTTTTCATAATTGCTCTTAGTGTGTTCGTCCGAATAGACATGATAGCTATTAAACTATCTTAATTGCTCTTAGTGTGCTTGTAGTGCGTTTATCAACTTACGTTGACTCGCCATCTGATAGAGAGGGAACAAGTCTTTCATTGCGTATAGCCTATCAACATCTTCTGGGTTATACATAACCTCTATCATTCGACAGATAGCTTCAAGAAGATAGTCTTTGGCTGACATCTTTTCATCTTGCAATGTCCTTATCAGTTCAGCAGCATCCTTTGAAACAGAGATACATTCAAGTGGCACACCACTTCTTTGTGTCGTCTTTGGTTTGTCAGTAGATACAACAACAGTGGGTTGCTTCTTTCCGACAGACGTTGTTTCAGTTACCTTGCTCCTTATGACAGTATCGCCATTAGTTATCATACTCTCCTTGTTAGTCACCTGAGTTACCTTTTTCTTTGGAGCAGGTTTACCGAACATTGATATTAGGTAACTGTTAAGAGCAAAGCAAGTTTGATGATACTTCTTTGACCACATCGAGATAACATCATACACACCTTGAAGCGATAGCATACATAGCTTGCGTTTAACTCCACTCTCAACGATTATGCAGGTTCGTTTCTCGAAGTAATCTACACCCCTTACCACACGTGCATTTGTTCCTTGATCACGGTCATTACCAAAAATAATGTTTGCTACGTCCTTTGCAAGGAACAAAGGGTTACCGGCTGTGCCGTAGACTGTGAATTGGTGTCCAAGCAATTCTACTCGTTTTAGGACCTTTACTTGCTCTTTCATTTTGTGTTATAATTTGAACAATAAAAAACTGCGCTACGAGTTGTTCAAAGTTATAACACAAACTTTTTGTGGGCGTTTCCGCTTACACACTCGGCGCAGTATTTATAAAATACCTTTTTATCTCGAAAGTTATAGATACAAAAACAGCCGATGTTCAAATCGGCGACTCTGCATCGTGTTATATTTTGAACAATGCAAAGGTAGTGAAAGCGGATTGACCAAGTATTTTGAACTTTTATTTTACTCAAATATGAGATATATTTTCGTATTATCTTGATAAACTTAAATAAATTTGTTAAATTTGCATTATTAATCAAATGCAAAGAGTTATGGACTTCAAAGATACAATTTTACAGCTATCAGAAAAGATAGTCAGGCAAAAAGGAAACTGTAGCAACGGAAGAGGCTACAAAAGACCGCATTTATACTGCTGATGATTAACGCACTCGGGTATGACATTTTCGATCCTACTGAGGTTGTTCCTGAAATGGACTGCGACCTTATCAAAAGCAAGGGGAAAAGATTGATTATGCAATAATGAAAGACGGAGACTCTATAATGCTCATCGAATGCAAAGATTCCCAAGCAGAAATTAGACCTACATTCAACGCATTGCAAAAAATACTTCGTGGCGAGCAAATCACGCTTTGAGTGCTGACAAACGGCATTGAGTGGCGTTTCTATACCGACATTGACAAGCTGAACATTATGGACGAAAAAGCCGTTCCTTGTTGTCAATATGCAAAAACCTATCTGATGCCAACATTGAACAGCTTTAATAGTTCCATAAGTCATATTATGACGAAAAGGAGATATTCAGTACTGCGAACGAACTGAAATACATGACAGAGATTAAATACATTCTACAAAAGGAAATATCCAATCCGTCTTCATCTTTTGTAGAGCACTTTTGTGAGACAAGTCTATTCTGGACGTGTATATCCATCTGTCATAGAGCAATTCACCCCTTTTGTGAAAAAATCTTTTTCGAGCGTAATAAACGACATCATCCAAGATAGGCTAAACTCTGCTATCAAAAACGAGGAACATCAAAAGCGAAATAACGTCCCAAGAGGACAAGGTTGAAGAAGAGGACAACGGAATAGTTACTACACAAGAAGAACTTGATGCTTTTGAAATTGTAAAAGGCTATTCTTGCTGAGAAATACGATGTGTCAGAACTTTGCTACAAGGATTTTAAGACGTACTTCTGATATACTATGCTAATGAGCAATACTGGTGGGTGTGTAGATTATCGTTGAGGCAATACTCTAAATCTGTTATATTCCCCGATAAGGAGCATAGCGGAAACTATGAAAAGATTAGCCTTTCAAGTGTAAACGACCTTTACAATCTAAAGGATAAATTATGTGAGGCTATGAGATTACAGGTAGAAAAGAGACAAGAGTGGAACAATAAAACAAAAATAACAAAAACAATGAAAAAGTTTCTATTAATCCCGCTGACAATAGCGTTAGTATTTTGCAGTTGCCGCATGTTCTTCATCTTCTGATGATAATTCTAAAGATGTTCAATATAGCCTTTCTGGAAAAGTTTTTAGCCAGTCTGTACTATTGCCAGTTACAAATGACTATAACACAGACAGGAAGGAGCTGGAAAACTTTAAGGAGTGTTTGAAATGGTCTAATTTCCTAAAAGATAAATATACCGAGACAGAAACAACAAAAGACTCGTCTGTAAATTTCGTTACATCATCTTCAGAAAAATTACAAAAATGTCTTTTCACTGATAAAGAACATTGCTCGCTGGTTACCTTACATACTTTCAAATATAACGTGAAACTTTGTTCTGTGTATACCTACAAATGCAAACTGCCAAAAACGTTCTATTCAGTGAAGTCAGGAATATATAAAGAAATTCTAAATGCAAATGAATTTATCTATAACAACAATACATTCAAACTAAACGACTACACTTATACAAAGGAAGTATTTTACGGAAAAAGAATTCATAGGACAAAAAGAAAAAGACAGTAGAAGTTAACAAAATAGACTTTAGATATACTATTGATAGCAGCGGAAATCTAACTTTTATAGATAACAATTCAAAAGAGAAGTATATCGGAACTATCAAAGACAACAAACTTTATATAGACATTAAAAACTTCATTGGGAGAAAAATTGTCTTTAACATTATAAATATACAAGGGGCGGAATTAACCGCCCTTATTCATTCAATATCCTTTTTCTTTACTATTTGCTATAAAGGTGAGCATATTTACAAAGTCACAATAGGATACTTTACCTTCAACTATATGAGAGAATACCATTTCTTTTTCACAGTTTAGTTTCTCACGCATTGAAGTTAAAAACAGGAAGACCTAAACTACTTAATTGTCTGAAATCTTGTATGGTAAATCTGTCTTTATACTCAACTTCATTGCAAACCTTTATTAGTTGACAACAATCAATATTGTATTTGCCTGCTATCTTGTTTATAAGTTCCTTTTTCATCATTCCTTTTTAACATCTTATAAGCCTTGTGATACTTCTTTAATCGCTCTATATCCTTTTCAGTTAATTCTTTCAGCCTTGTTATATCCATATTGTCTTTAAGGTCCGCAATCTTCACCCTGCGCCCGATTGGATTAGCCTTGCAACGCTGAATGAAATCAAAGTAATCTTCATCTTTGTTTCTTGACACAGACAGAACAGCATCGACTACCTCTTTTGGGAAACCAACTATGAGTAAATATTCAGAAGCAATATTGCCATCCTCGACTGTATCGTGAAGCAAAGCAACTAATCTATCTTCCTGCCTGGAGCACATTCGTTCAACTCTAACAGGGTGGGCGATGTACGGCTTCCGGCTTTATCGAGCTGCCCACTATGTACTTTTTATAGCTATTTGCATAGCTTTTTCCCTAAGTTCATCGAAATTCATCATACTCTTCTTTACTGATTTCATTGTCATTCATTTTTAGATTCAAAAATCGTTGTGCGTAATAGGGATTGAGCACGAAAGCTTCATAAACTGAGAAAACTTAACGTACTATTGATTTGTTAATTTCTTACAAATCACACCTATTTATATACTTTGTACTATTCTTTTTCTTACTTTTGTTCTGTTCTGCCAACTTCGCCAATACACTTTATATTTCATAGCTTTGAGTAATCGTTAGCCCATAGGATATGCACCACCTTTTTCATTGTTACATCATCGCAATCAAATCCTGCAACACTCCACATAGAGCCTGCTTTATGCTTCACCTCAGTTTCTTTTTACTTATAGTGAATTCAGAGTGCATTTTTGAAGTCAATTCTTCTTTTTAACTTTTTTTCATTCTGCAAATATAGCATTATTTTCTCAATCCAATATAATCATGGAGATAATCCATTTGATGTTTATCATGCAAATCTATAAATCCTCCATTTTACCTTATTACTAAGGAGGAGAGCCTTTTCCACACTTTTAAATTTGCGATCTCATTCATACGAATATTTGGTCCAGACATTTTTAATATTTCAGAAACGTCTTCAAAATCATTTTGACTTATTATCCCTTCAGAGAATCTTTCTTTTGAACAAGGTCTTTGATTTCTGATGTCTTTGCAGAAAAACCGTAACGTCCCCAGCAATATCCTCCCTACATCCATATTCGCAAGAACCTCAACCCTATCAATGCCCATGCTTTCATAGGACTTGAATAATTCTCTAAACACGGACTTAGACAAACCTTTACCTTGGAGTTCTGATGGCAAATTAAACACATCATGATAGACTACTTTTTGTCATCTTCCATTCTAAACATCCTACTTAAATAAGGGTTCTGTTTATTACCTTTGCTATCAATATATTCGCCATCATAGGTTAAATTGCATTACCATTGGGGAAAATGGTTATTCTCTTTGATTTCCAAAAATCTTATTTTCATCACCAACGTTCTCCATAAAACTATCAAATCTATCAATATCAAAGCCTGATATGGTTGATTCATTATATATTTCTACACGACTAATATTTATATTCCTTGCAGCAAGTTTGTTTACGGTTTTCATCCGTCATGATAAATGGACTTGGCTTCAAACTTTCCTTATAGGCCAAAAGCCGACAATTTCACAAATTCGCGATTATCCATAACCCAATAAGGCAAAGTTCCTCGACTGCGTGCTTCATCTATCTCTCTGAATTTTCTGAAACCCATTTGCCAAAAATTCTCTGGTGGTGCAGTAATCTTATTAGGACTATTTTCTCTATTATCTGACCAATACTCATCCTCACTCATTACTATCGGTACTGTGTAACAAAGACAATTAGGATGCCAACCTCTAAACTTGAAATCCTTTGGATAGTCACCAGTCAAATCATCACAAATATCGTATCTTGGGTGCGAATCAGATAGCTTTATTTTATAACCGAGAATAAAGTCAAATTGCTGCCATCTGGCTTGCTCTGCTGACCTGTAAGCCATACTTATCTCGTTACGTGCCAAACGGAGAGAACGATACTCACAATCGTGAATATTTGTCGCCTTACCATACTTTTCTTGGTAATCAGCCTGCAATGACGGCCAGTCATTAAGGTATCTACTCAATTTCTTTGAGAGGGCAGTAGCACTCATTCCTTTCTCTATAGCTGTAGAAATTGTCACTTCGAGAGATTCTTTGTAGTTACCTGACTGATTCCACAGTTTAGACGAAAGGTTTAATCCATTTTCTTTTCTATGCAAGAAAGCTTTAAGCTGATCACCGTTGTTACGATAATAATGCTTTAAATCTATCTCCGTGTACCTGAGCCCTATAATATTTCAGTGCCTTATCTGCAACGGCATCTTGGAATGTGTTGCTGCTCTTCCATTCTGACGACGTACCAGAGTAAATGAGTGTTTGCAGTTCTCCTACAAACTGAGAAAGCAAAAGTTTTACCTCTCGTTCTATTTCTGGGTAATCATCAAAGGAGAACTCTGTCAACCCATCGTAACCAACAGACTCAACGAGCATTGCTGCCTTTTCGTTGAGTCTATCGTAAATGTTACGAACTCGCATCATATAGCCTGCAAGTCGTTTACTTAATTCCTTATATGCCTTTTTCTGATTTGGCAATCTTGGTTTACCCATTCTTTGCTTTGAAATATTCGCAAGCTATCTGGCTTAATAATACACAAAATTTCTTATTGGTGTAATGAGGGCAACGCCCAAGAGTAGGCTTTCCTTTCAAACTGAGAGTTTCAAATTTCATTTCAACTTCACATAAAGCACACTCACCACACTTATTCGTAGAACCTTTGATTCTTTATCCTCTTCCTTACGGACATATACCTTTAACCGAGATTCAACAACTCTTTCACCACCTTTCAGATAAACAACATCTTCAATAAGACCATTCTTTTCTATAGCCTCAAAAATGTGGCTATGATTGTTTCCTTTCTGAATACGTGTCATATCAGAAACGCCCTTACGATATGAGGTGTTTTCACTACAAGAACCTCGATATTGACGAATATTCTTCTTGGTGATAGCAACTGCAATCGCTATCTCTTTTAGCCTCATAAGTTGGTTTAACCTCGCAAGTTGGGCACAATTTCTCAGCTAATCTTAAAAAGTAATTTTGCTAACTTCTGTTTCATAGTTCTAATTCTGACTTTATGTTATACTTGAAATCTTTTTTTCACACCGAATTCATTGCTCAATGTACAGCGGCAAAGATTAATTGCCTTTATTTCTACTGCTGTACACTCTTCAAACTCCTTCATGGCTATCAGAAATCTTCTGCTCCATTTCAGATTTCTTTGCTTTTAATTCTTCTACCGTCATAACACTTGATTTTCTAAGTTAAATGCCGAAGCAGAGTTCACCGCTTCTATCGCATTTTCTCTTTGTATCATTGCAAATGTTTTTCAGCATCTGAACTATCCCCATACTTCTGGATAGATTCTAATTGACTTTCAATAGGCTTATTACCATTTTGCTTTTCATACGCTTAGTAATCTCAGCAAGCTCGTCATTCTGTATATAAGGAGTTATTATATGCTCGACACCCATGTTATCCATTTCATTTGCCCACGCAGTATTCATTGCAGCAAGAAAAAGCCTTTATAACATTACACTCTCGCTCAAAGAATTCAATCCAAGTCCCAGACTCATCTCCGACTCTTAGATGAGCATCTGACAGCAACGTTTGTCTTGCATCATATCCTATGTTTCCAAGCCCTTTCATATTGTCAAACGAAATGTCTGGAATCTGAGCCTGCATCCAGTACATATTCCGCATAGAGTCAACATGATACTTAAGAGCCTCCACAGACTGCGACCAAGATACATAGGAAACGTCTCCACCTTGTTCACAATGGACGACTCTGTAACTCTCCCCTTTATCCTCTTTCCCTTTGGTAGCACCTACAACTTTCAGCAACGGAGCAGAATTGTACGCTATCACATTAGAGTTGCGTGATAAAGAGTATTCAATCTCAGCTCTGATAGGTGACAGCCCATCATATACCGGCTTTGACCGCCACCCGTAGACTCCAGGGATTTTCTATTAATACTATTTCTTCACCATTTGCTGTGTCACCATCTTCCGTTTGCTGAGTTAGAACTACATCCCATTTTCCCAATTCCATCACTTTGTTTCCAAATATAATGCTTATCTTTTGGTGTACTGTCCGAAAAATGTAACCTCCTTGTCTTTTTACAGTCTTTTTGTATTCAAAAGACATAGCAAGTATATCATCCATTTCATTAAGGAGAGGATACAATCGCACACCATTCATCGGAGAGAATGTCTTGCATTTTTAGTTTATATTCGCTATCAAATCCGTATAATCTGTTTCGTTTCTTAACTGCATACCAAACAGTGAAAATTTCGCATGACGCATATAATGTTGTAGCTCTCTTCAAATTCTCACTATCAATACGTACATTCTTATAAACAGACTCTGAGTAGCATTGACTATATCTTTCCTTAACTTGTTATCATCAACGTTGTGATATACACGCTTTACAGGAATAGAAAAAGTGAACTCTGACAAACGTCTTACATGCAACTTCTCCATTCCTATAATAATTCGTGATGACTTGTCTAATTGACCATCAGCTCGTATCTTATCTTTCAACGTTATCGTATCTGATAAAATTCCATGCATAGTAGGCTCATAATCCTTGACAAGATTGTCCCATGAAGGAACAGACACTGATTTATTTTTCAACATATCTATTGTTTCAGATATGTTTCCACTATCAAAAGTCTATAGAACTTAAATCTATCATCGTGACTATCTTTATATTTATGTTACAAAGATAACTAAATCTATTTGAATTTCAAATAAATTACACGCTTTTCTTTGATATAAAAAGCTGCACCTACCTTCTCAGGCAAGCGCAGTCGAATCTAATAACAACTAAAACTATAAAAACTTATCTATTAGTATTTTATGAGCGTTTCTTATTTCTTTTTCAGTATCTATACCTAATGCTTGGTAAAACCCTTTCATTGCCAGTCAAAACTTCATGTGCAACTCTATACTCCTTTTCTCTTCCCTTACTAAAAGCCTATACGGAACGTTTTTAACAATAGTAAGGGCTTTTTGAAAAGCTCCCTGCCGCTAAAAAGAGATTTTTACTTTATCAACCTTTTGTTCTGTACAAACTCATGACGAAATTGTTTTAAAATTTCTTTTTGTGTGTGATTTTTCCAACCAATAATTGGCATTCTCAGTCGCCCCATCAACTGGTCTTAGCCTTAAACCACAAACCCCAATGTAAATACATAGAGTTCTTATTTTTCATCCTCTGGGCTTCTTCACATGTCGGTCTTTTTCTTTTCGATCATTTTTACCATATTCATTTTTATAAATACGGATAAATCTGTTTTTCAGGACTTCTTTTTGTGTTATAGGTTTCATTTCCATGCTGTCATTATTTTATTTTCAATCCACTTCAAAAATTCCTCTGACGAACATTTTTCTTAGGAACTTTTATCTTTCTATTTTTCTTGCAAGATGGTTAACCTCTGACCATTTATAGCTTGGAATATTAGTAGCAATGTTTGCTACATCCGAATGGAGATAAATTCTATAGATTTCATTGTTCTTTATTTTTAATATTCTCTTTTAACCATTTGCTTTAATAAGTCAAGGTCTTTATATTTAGGATATTCCGCATTCTTAGTAGCATCAATAATCTTCATATCTGTTATTAACTTGCTCCATTGCTTACCCGTCTTAGGGCTGGTATAAGTTACCTTGTAATGACCATAACCTGCGAACTTAAAACTGAAATCTACTATTTCTAACTTTTTCATTGCTCTTACTTTTAAATAAATTCATACATTGGTTTAAGACCATTTACAACACGCTTTGCATCAGCAATACTGGTAAACTCTTTCTCAAAATCATTATCAATGATTACAGACTCTTGTCCAAAACCATCAACTAATTTTTGTAAGAATATGATTCTTGTAAGAAATCTCTTGAACTTTTTCTAACTTTTTCATTGCTCTTTGTTTTAATTGTTATTATTATTTTGATAGTGTAAAGGTAGTCATCGAATTGACCAAATATAACTATCTAAAAATCAAGCAGTTATATGATATTTAACTTTTGTGTTACTCAAAAAATAGTGTGCCTATCCATCACGGACAAACACACTAAGAGCAATGAAATCATCAGAAAATACTGAGATTTTCGACACAAAGTTACAAAAAGATTTTGTAAAATCCAAGCGTCATCAGCATAATCTTTTGCGTTCGGATAGAATGTAGAAGCAAGGGCATCTGACCCTATCTGGACTACGTTTTAACCTTTGATTTAATATCTTCTTTTGCTTCGATAATGATTTTCCCGCTACTTTGGAACGACCAGTGTATTTCTGTTAACTCGTCATCCAACTCATCGCAAGGAGGTAAAGCTGGATTAAAAGCCATTCTTCGGATTTAACCAATCTCTTACAGCCCAATAGCAATAAGCACGCATATTAGCAAACTCATACTGCCCAGTAATATCATGAAGTCCTCTTGTACCCTCGGAGAATCTTATAAGAATAGGCATTGCCATAACCCAACTCTTCAAGTCTGGAATAGACACCAGCACCTTCACCAATAGTATCAATGAAAGCTTTTGCTTTACTATCACGTAACCACTGCACAGCTTCTCCAGCTACTTTCATGTGGTCCGCTTTTCCTCCCTGACTGATGAATTTTTATTTCTGGTATATAGTTGCCATATCGTGGAACAAAAACAGCTACTATCACGTCCCATACCAGCGACATCAATACCAACAAGTGGGGACTTTCTTGATACAAACTTTTCTTTTTGCAATTTTGCCCATCTTTCGTGAGCCAATTCAAGCCAATGTAAAGGTATAAGCGTATCTTCCGTTGCCTTGGGGAAAAGACTGAGAACCTTTATTCGGAATAAGTCATTTGGTCTATAACAACTACCTTCCCACTCAAAAATCTCCTTGCCCCTCATCAAAATCAGCTTCTTGAATCCTCCTCACACCAGTTCCTCAACCTTATCTTTTACCCATTCATAATCAACTTGACCAGGAATTACAGTCTTCCTTCTTACTACATTTTCAGCATTAAGAGAACTTAACCTAAACTTTTTGAAACGTGAGGACTTCATAGCTTTTGCCGCATATCCAGTAGTTACGTTAGGGTTAAACACTAAAAGTAATCGAGAGTTACCCTGCAAGTTTCCTTCAATAGCATTAAACGTAGTTTCACTTACGCCAGACGCCTCTGTTACAATAAACATTGTGTTTACAGCATGGAATCCTGACCATGCTTCCGTGTTATCATCAGAAGCTTTTAAATGCAGTTAGGAACCATTCCGCATTATTAGTTCTAATTCCATCAGATAACATACGGCCAGGCAATACTTTTGCGTTCCTAAACAAACGGCTTACTTCTGGTATCATAATATTAGTACACTGGCGACCCGTAGGTGCTGTTAAGGCTATCTTTGTGTTCTTCACAAGTCTATGTTCTTTATCCCAGCGAGGAGTTAGGTACATAAAGCATAAACCTGCAACAGCAGCAATATAGTCTTTTCCTCTCGCTGTTCCTGGAGGCTACTACGACCATCTTCTCGGTCTGTATAGCACGCAAAAATAGCCTTTTGTTCCTCGTCAAGATTGGCACGAAGAATCTCTTTTAGCAAAAAGACACCAGTCTTTTGCCAATCATTAAGCTTTATCTTTCCACGACTTGCTAATCTTCATCTGAACCAATCGATTCCATCAATTCTTGGAATGGATTTGCATTAACATCATGTTCTGTACGCTCAACATAACCGCGTTTTCTTACCCTTAGTTTTCAAGAAGAAAATTAAAGAGGTAATATCATTGTTATTAATGTGCTCAATTAACTTTGACTCAGCGAAGTCGAGCATTGATTCATCCGCTTCCGCAAGAAGGTCCTGCAAAGACTTAGACTTCTTTTTTTGATAAAAAGTACGCCTCGAAATATTCAATGCTGCATAAGTTGCGGTGATATTGCAGCCTTTCTTCTTGTAAACCTCTGCAATCTTTTTCAATTGTAATGTTGTTCTTCATATTACCGTCTTACTTTGTTGCTGTTTCTATAATCTTTGTCAATATATCGTGATAACTTATATTCAGATGCAGGTTCATACATTTTGCAAAATGGTCTGTCGGACCTAAACCCGAAACAGATTGAAATCTATCAGATAGTATCGTCCTTAGCAGATCTCGTCTGAAATCAATCCTCATATAATGCTTGCAGCCGACAATATCAAATGCTTTCTTGGCTATATCTTCCAATCTCGTGTTATAAACAGCCTCGCATATTTCGTTCTCAGAAAAACTTTTGCCGCATGCGTCATTATATTCCAAGGAGTGAAAAGATTTACCTTAATAGGTAGGCTTCTTTTCTTACCTTCTTTCATTAAAAGAGTTATCGGTATTCTTCACCCCCAATGAATTCTTCTATCATTGGGGTGAAGCCTGCTTTTTGAATGACATCTGCTTTCCTTCTGACTTCTTCCTTAGACTGACACACTGAGTCTATATCCACAAAATTACTATCTTCTCCGAACATAGGCTTTTACAAAAATACGTGTAGCCTTCCTTTACTTCTTCTATTGCGATCTTACGAGGTGAGAGAATACCATGCCTTTGCAATTCTGATTTTACATACTCTTTGTTCTGGGTAAGAACTATTGTCCTATCAGATCTCTACGGTGTTCCTACAACCGTACATAGAAATAGCATGCCTTACAATCTGTCTCTTTGTCTCTGCTATCAGAATATCATCGTTGTTCATATTTAATTCAGACAAAACATCGGAATTTTTGTAATTTGTGAAACCGAACATTTTTCTTACTCTAAAGCTTCTGTTATGAATTGCGCATTCCGCTTAGACACATAAGACTCTTTATCTGTTATTGTTTCAAGAAACCTTATCATTTCTATCCTCCTTCCTTATTTCAGTTAAACGTTCCTTTGCCAATTCCAACAACTTTGCAAAACTTACACTTTGGCGACTTGATGTCGTACTGCTTGCCAATCTCTGTTTGCAACGTAAGAAGAAGTTTCTCATTCTCTTCTCACTTGCAAGTATTAGTGCATCACTTTTTGCTTGCCTGCTCACGAATATCTCCAAACAACTCATCTATATTCTCAAACGAATCTGGATAGAGAATAACCGTAAAGACAAAATTTTTCTTTTCAATGCAAAAACACTTATGCCATCTGTACTTACTGGAGGAATCTCGTCTACGTTAACATGGGCAAACTGCTTAAAATCTACAGACTGAATCTGCTCAAACAGTTTCTTTAATATGCTCGTATTATCATGCCCATGAAGCGAGTTATGAGATAGTTGTATCGCTATTATCTCATCTTTACTCAGCTCACTTTCCAAAGCAATACAATATACCGATAGTTTTGTAATGTAGTTTCTTGCAAGCACGTAACCTATGATGCCCACTTATCATTACAAATCGCCCATTCTCTTTTTGTAACATGATGGTACACTACTTAATCCTGACTTACCAATATTGTCACATAACTGAGCAAAATCTTCGCCAGTCATTTCGTTTGCGTTCATATCAGCCTCGTCTATAAGATTAATATCAACCTTTTCGTATTTCCACCTATTTTTCCGTTTCCATTATTCAATAGTTTTTGGTATCTATCAATTACTTCCTTGTTATTTGCATACTTGCAAGTGATTCCCTCATAAGCAAGGTATGACGAAGTGCAATGGTCTTTTTTACTTTAGTATATACACCCTCTATATTTCATGCTAACTGGCTTATGAGTATAAGCACAAGAAATAACCTTTTTCTACGAGTTTATGCATCCTTCTGCTTGTCTCGTTGTACAGAATACTCTTGTATACAGAACAATATCAACTTTCACTTAATCTTTGGGATTGCATTGTTAGTACAGAAATCTGTCAATTGAAACAAATCATATCCTTTATGCTGTGGCAAAGTGAACCCGAAGCCTCCGAGTGTATATTTTTCGTACATTACAACGAAAGCATAAGTACACTTGCTTACCATATCAACTTTATTGATATATATGTAAGCATAATAAATAATCTGGACTGACCATGGCAACCTTCAGACTTTTAGGATTGACTATCTCTAAATCATCTGGCGGTACAATCATTTACTTCAATATGATTTCCCTTATATGACGTACTAACTTCATTTACCTTACTCAGCTTGTTACAATACAGGAACCTGCCAGCTGACTTTCTATCAGCACCCGAACTATTAAACATTGCCAACTTATTCATATTGCTTAAAAATGGGCTGTTGCTGATAAAGTAAAAGAACGTGTCTTTAGGCAAACTTTCCACTAAGTTGTAATACTCGTTACAAGAAACAGAAAAATCAACATCTAAATCGCTATTCTCTTGTATAAGCTTTAAATGTACGTTTTTGTTTCTTATCCTTGCCATAGTTAAAGAGAATGACCTTTTTGTAGTTAATTGCATCTTGCAATGTTCCTACGTGATATTCGCAGGTCGTTAGCATTTTTAAGTAATCTTTCGTTAGCTTTCTCCGTTTTTCGATAGATTCCTTTGCCTTAATTCTCAGAGCTTTGAAGATTGCATCATTTTCTCGCACTTTTTACTCATAAAGAACTTTTGCAAACTTGCTGCATATAGAGCAAGAGCTATTTGCCTTTTTAACCGTCTTGTCGTTATAATCCTCAAGCCATGCAAGTTTGTCTTTGTATGTAAGCGTAGTCTTTCCGTTTGCTATCAGATATAACAAATGGCAATATGAGTCTTGGCTATATTGAAACATTCAACTTCTCATAGAAAAATAACTCATAGTAATACATAAATCCATTGACGATACATATATCCTTATGACCACTCTTTTTACAGCCCTCATACAATGCAGATGCTTGCTTAGAATTAAAGGAGAGAATTTGTCAAAAAATGCCTCAATAGGACTATACAGGATTACCTTTGATAAATTAGAGGTACAAGTTCTGTTGGAACGTGATATTTAATCTTTGTAACCGCCTCGAACTCTTTTATATGATGAGATGTTTTTGAAGTCTTCTAATTCATGATTTACGGCATAATAGAAAAATACGATACGCTGAATATACGCAATTCATTGCCGTGTAGAAATCGTCTGTGGCATGAAACATTCGAAATTCTACTGTCTTAGTCTTGAAAAAGCAGAGATATTTACTGCATGACGGATAAAGCCTTTCTTTGACTGGTTGGTAAACAATTCTCGTATATCATCAAATGTCTGGGCATTAAGCACGCCATTGTAATACTTCTCGGTAGGAAGCGGCTGACAATTGAATGTCAATTCATCCCAGTCAGAGATATGTGCATATTTCTTGAAGTAAGGATAACAGATATAGAAGAATAGAAAAATCTTCTTCAGCTGCTCAATGGTTAAATCTCCTGCATATATGTGGACGTGAGTGTCTATACTCCATTTTAGCTTGCCACCAGCCTCTACCATAGAGTCATAAACTGATTTAAGGTCATGTAAATCTTTCATGCACAACCTCAAAGGTGGAGTATTTACTCTCCAAAATTCCTATTAGAAGCCCCATCGGTGTTAAATATATTCTCTTCCTTACTCCATAAGTATCCTTCTGGGAGTTCTACCTTGGAACGCTCTGACATTGCACATTTCAATCTCAATTCCAAAGGTCCTCTTTCTTATGTCGCTAACAAAATCTGTCATTCACAATCTTTCCACTTAAAATGAGCGGAGAGTAGGATTTGCACCTACGACCTCAACCTTGGGAAGGGCGCGCTCTGACTACCTGAACTATCTCCGCAATTTAATTGAGCGCAAAGATGGAATCGAACCATCGCCTTTGTCTTGGGAAGACAACACTCTGCCATTGAGCTACTTGCGCAATTTTCGTCTGTCCGAATGTCAAGCGTCTTTCCGCTTTGTCACTTTATTATGAGTTAGAAAAGAGTACCTTGTACATAATCTGGCTCTTTCTTTGGAGTATATCCATACTCCGATATTTCTATACCAAGCTTTTCTTTTATCCAGTCCGCCAATATGTGTCTATGACAGAAACTCTCTGGCTTTTCGTAACAACAAAGAGCAACGTCTTGTCCTCCACTTGCCTGTTCGACTGTTTTTAAGAACTGCTGCATATCTTGCCGAGAAAGGACTTCCGACCCTATATCGTCGTGTATATTCTTCTTGCGTTTGCCCATTTGCAAAAGAATACTTTTTCGTTGGGGCGACCTGCTTCAATGAGATTCCCATTGAACCAACGTGGCGGATAAAGAGATATTCCTATAACCTTAATTCCTGCCTGTTGCAATTTCTTGCTATTACCGAAGTATGATGTGTATATTTTTCATATTCTTGTAATTATTTGTAAAGATAATAATATTATTTGAAATTCAAAATAAATTTAGTTGAAAAAAATCTATTATTTAACTATATTTTAACAATTGTCAGTGCGCTGTTTTAGAATATCAAAGGCTTCATTTACTGATTCTGCAACATTTCTGGCTCTATAATAAGTATTCTCACAAATTGTTGAGCGGATTGCTTCACAGAACATCTTTACTTTTTAGTTCAAGTTCTTTTTCTTTGTCCATATCATACTGCTTTTTATTAAATTTTCTAATTATGTTCATGTTTTTATTTACAAGACTCACTATTTCATTATGATACTTGCTATTCTGATTACATACGCCACGAGATTGCACTAATTGATAGCGTTTCAAATCGACCTCAATAGTTTCTACTCGCTCGTCATTTTACCTTTGCCGTTAATAGAAGGCTATCCAAACGTTTGTAATACCCAGCAGCAAACACGCAGTGGTGCATGGCATTGCCCTCCTGCATTATATCTTTGACCGTTGGCAGAGCTTGGATTACAATAGTCCCGTCTGTCAGTTTAAGCCCCATAAAACATTTTGCGAGCAACCTCATATTGTTTGACAGCTTTCTTATCTTCAATCAGCTTCTTCCGTTCTGAGATTTTTTTCTTTTGCCGCTCCTCATAACGATTACACCAATCCAGCGCCCTGATCATGTCCTTTTTTTCAAATCAGCAGGGCAAACGAACTTTGGATTTCTAATATCCTTATGCGCCCTTTCAAGCAGGTTAATCATATCAACCCACATACACCCATCGGAAATCTTATATCCGTGATGTAATGCAACCCTAACTGCTACCATCTTGTCAGCGTTGTTATAATCTCTATTCCACTCATAAGCCAATGCTTGAAGTAAAGAGAACTGTCCGCACTTCCAAAGTGTTTCAAACATGTTATTCTTCAACAAACCCTCTATCACATCACGAGGTTGCATGTTATGAAAAACTTCCTTTCAAACCGTTACGCTTCAAAATAGGAAGTGCCGATGTAACTTTTTGATGCAGAAATAGGCAACATTTGAGTATAATCTCTGTAAAGGCAAAGGGGTTTGCTTTAATGATAAGTCGCTATCAATTATCCAACTATCTATTCTACCACTCATGCAAAAATCTGTTCATAGCCTCGATTTCCATGTGTCCGTCAGTATTAAACCATAAACGCACTGGTTCTATCACAGAGTAGTCTTGCTTTTACTTTCCGTGCTTGAAAGAACCGACATACTTGCCAATCCTTGACACGGGATGAGATAACGAAGTAGCGGTAAATCCTCCAGTTTTTGGCTCATTTCTTTTGCCGTGTAGGAATGAGTAATCCCCCATTCCTTTTGTTTGTCCGTAATAGGGGAGAGTATGCAGCTAAGGGCTACAACTTCCCTCTGTATTTTGTTTCTCGGTTTCATAAGCTGTCAAACAATGATGGTTCTGCGACTTTCATTTCAGCACTTTTCTTAGGTTTCAAACTCTCACGCTGCTTGGCAAGCTGTTCTGCATAGAAGTCATTACGAGCCTTTTCTTTGAGCTCTTGCTTCTCTTTTTCTGTCAACTCTACAGTGTGATTAACGACCACCTTGCAGTTGATTTTCTTGCCAACATCGATATTGTCCTCGTCATAGTAGTGAACTGCTATTCCAAAGATTTCGTCATCATCAAAGCCATTACAACCACTGCGCTGAACTTCGTTAAGAATATATGTGATACATTCATCAATACTTTTGTTTGGCTTTTGCGTATGACTTTTGCAAATAACTCGTCAGTCTTTGCACGTACCTCCAAGTATTCTTGAATAGTACGCTTAAAATTGTCAGTTGCTTTCATAACTATTCTCTATATGCGTCGTAAATTTCTATTTTTGAAGTCATATTCGGAATAAATACTTTCTTCAATAATTATATCACCATACTTTTTTTGAATAGGCTTATAATATCTTTAAGACTTTCAATTTCTACTTCCCAGACACTTTCTACTATTTCATAATCTCTAACTATATATCCATTTTCCTCCCTATGATTAGTTCCTGAAGATATAAACTTATTATACCAAAACTTTGTCTTAGCCTCTTCCATAGAAGACACATATCTTCTGTCCTGATAATGCAATGTTCTATTTACAAGTATAGCTTCGTCAATTGGTTTTTCTTCACACCCCCAATTACTTGTTCGTTCTATAGTTACTTTCATAACAAATTTGCTTTCTATCGTATAATCAACAAAAATCATCTGCACTTAATACTATTTCCTCTCGTAAGTACAGTTCCCTAACTTTATTCTGTGCATCTTTGAAATCTGATGCTTTTCACCTTGACTTTTTCTCTGTAAAGGTCTCGTAATAACTACTTCAAACTCATTCATTGCTCATATTTTTTTATAATTTACAAGAACTTAGACACATTCTTAATTTCCTGCTGATATTCTTTACTAATTGGTGCAAATTGGAACGACTCACTTTTGAGTATTGCACTAAAAACTATCTTTGGTAAGATAAAATCGTTTTCATATTTTGACAAATCAAGACAGCCACTTTCGAGAATCTTACCCAACTCCTGTTCCAAATCTTCTGAAAAAAAGACTTGTTTAATTCTCTAACTTTTGATAGTAATTCCAACTTTTCCATTGCTCTAAATCTTATAGATATAACTTCTTACATTATCAGCTTGACATGCTATGTCGTACCAGTCTGGTAGTTTTACATTTGGGTCAATCTCATCAATACTTGGCTTTTTGGGCAAAAGAGAAACAAATTCTATTAGAGCTATATGCCATGGAGCGTCTGCTATTATACAGTTATCTTTCTTAACTAAAAACCTCCCTTTCTCGAAAGATGTAATGGAGGCGTTGGAGCCATCCTTTTGTTTTCGCATTAACTGTATATTCACGCCTTTCTATGCTATGAGAATAATGATATTCAGACACCTGTCGAAGTAATCTTAGTTTCATCATAAGACTTTTTATCATCGGCTCGATTTCTGAAAAACTAACATTCCAGCCGCATCCGCATGATGCACATTCAACCTCTATCAATAACTCATCTGGAGTATTCTTTAGCCCACTAAGGTGAAGCATATCTCGATGCCCATTATATCCCATTGAATATACAGCCCCTTCTTCTCTCGTAATAAAGTTATCTAGGTAACCCATGAGGGCAACGAAGATTAACAAGTAGACCCATCTTTGGGTCGAGAAGTTGAATAGTTCCATACTGCCTAAGAGCAGAAATTGTTTCATCGCTAAATTTCTTTGTATCAAGTTGAAGGTGATAAGGGACAACAGTGTTGTCTCTGTAAAAGGGAACACTGGTAGTCTCCTGGCATAGTTCCATCTTCGTCTGGGTTTGGTATTCTCCAAATAAGATTATCTGTCATGTACGGATAATTAATTTCACCTGTCTGATCGTAACGGCAATAATACATTCTACTACATGTACCTATTTTTAACTTCCTTGCCGTCTTTCTTTCTATGTGTGTACTCTCCCATAATTGATTTATTTTATTTATTATTTAAAGTTTTCTAAATTCTATTTATGACATATTTCAAAAATATCCTGTAATGCTCGCATCTGACCCGTTAAAGCATCGAGTCTATCTTCTATTCTTTTCAATTCCTCAAGGTCGTTAGCGAAATTGGCTACACTACAAAGAAAAAATCAATGCGGCGGTTCAATTTTTCGTATATTATACTTGATTTCAGGAATATTTGGTAAGAATTTGCCACTATTCAGTTTCTCAATTAATGGCTGATAAACTGATTGGTAGGCTTCTTCGTTTTTTTCTGACTGTATTTCATTGCTCCAATTTTTAGACTTCTTCTACACATACATCTTCTTGCTTCCAACTGTCACAAACTAATAACAATTTCTGTAACTCTTTCTTTTGTTTGGGATTATGATTTGTATTTTTTTAAGTCATCAGCAACATACTTTTTTTAGCTTCTCTAACAACTCTATTATAGAATATTCTTGTTCTTCATATTCTGCAACCCAATCAGTTTCTGTGGTATCAACCGAGCTACATGCTCCGAGTTCATCATCATAATCCGAATCTGCACTGATAGTCGGTTGTTGCAAGTGTCACTTTTCTTGTGACCGTCTCAGTTATCTCGCAATCCCTTTGTTATTACAGATTGCTCTTTTTCATTCCAAGGAGCACTATTTAATTGGCTCTGTGACATCATAGGGTAATTACAACTCATAGTATCTCCTTATCCTAAAAATTTTTGATAATCTTACACTTGCTATAAAGAAACGCATTTTCCATTTCTTTGGAGTAAACCTGAAAAAGTAAAACAAGGTAAACACACCCAGCTACTATCATAGGTAAACTATCACTCACTAAACAAATGAAAAATGGAGATAAAAACATACTCCCAATAACGTAATTTCTAATTGACTTCATTGCTCTTTCTTTTAATTGTTATTATTATTTTGATGATGTAAAGGTAGTCATTTTACTTGAATTGACCAAATATAACTCGCTGAAAATCAATTACTTAAACTTTAATTAACTATGCAGAGCCTCTATTATTTCAATGCAACATTCGAACAGGTCTCCATAACATTCATATTCGTTCTCTCTTCGTCTTCCATGCGGTTGCTGTACCAGACACCATATTTATCAATGGTCAGATGGTAGATGACATTAAATCTTTCATCCCTAACCTCATCTGGCAGAAGCCTAATCAAAGCTCCGAGCGACCATGCAGGCAGGTCTTTTTCCCCATATTTTATCGAATACCTCTTCTCCTGTCATTAGAGTACCATCTGCATGACGGTGGAGAGGGGAAGTCAGTTTCTATTTTGCCAAAGAGTTTTCTTTTTGTCGTCAGTTTGGTTGTTTTAACTCCCATTGTAAAAATCTCAACTCTGCTGTTTGTAAAATGCCAACTCATATCAGCAGTTTCGCAGCTTATTCCCAATTCAAGCAATTTCTTGCTCTGCTCTCTTGTTGTACATATTTGTGCCATAATCTATTTTTTTCTACTAATCTTAACACTTTCTCCTTAAACTCTTCTTCTGATTCACAGAAGTAATAATCCTCCGCATCGTCGTCTGTGTCATAGACAACTCTGTCTCGGTAAAAATATAACGACATCTTTTTCCCTCATGTGGCATACCTTCCCGAATGTGATATGGCGCAATCAACCCATTATATCTATCACATTCTGGGTAATCTACAGGAAGTAAACCAATGCCTTTCAGCCAACCCCTTAGTTCCGCAGTATTACTATTTATATATGCTTTCATAACACTATCCTCCATACATTACCAATTCTGTACTTCTCAAAGTCGAAGTTCTTGTAAATAGAGATAAAATTAAATATCTCGTATTCGTAGGTCGAACTTCCCGACACAAGCATTTTTGTCTGTGTCTGTTTCTTCTTTGAAATTAAGCTCCATAGACAACGGAACTCCTTTCCACGAATAATGCCACCGTCTATTTTTGTGTTGATATAGTCTTTCATGCGGATTAAACTCCTCGTCGCCTCCGAGCATGGTTTCCAAATAGGATATAAACCTCTTCCTGATTTCCACAATCCATTGAAACAACTGCTCCTTTGATACCGTGCCGAGTACGGTATCTTCGTTCTCGATCTATTTGTGTGAAAAGCCTATTGTTTTTCGTTCGGTACCTCGTTGAATATATCAGTACAAGTGTCATGCTTTCAACACATTCGCTCACCTTCTCATCACTCATCGTAATAACGTTCATAGTCGTTACCATCCTTAAACGAGTTTCTTAACCCTAAACCCTTTCGGTACTCTTTCAAAACTTATTCTAAATCCCATGATTAACACTCCTCTACTTCTGATTCAACTTTGTTCCCAGCCACTGCAAGAGGAGAGCAACCTTTGCAGTCTCTCTGCCCTGCCAGTATTTGGTGATGTATTCTTAATATCTTCCTCAACATAGCTTTTTCTGTTTGACAATAAGCTCCAATACACTGTACTCTTTGATTTGAATATTCCGCAGCCCAATCTGTTTCTGGAGGTATCGGCAGAAACACATCTTCCAAAGTCGTTGTCCCAATCTTCCTCTGCTATATAGTCAGTAGTCGAGAGAGTTATCTTCCTTGTGATTGTTTCCCGTTACCTCACAATCACGCTCTATCTCTGAATTTTCTACTTGGTTCCAAGGTGCAGAGGAATTGTCTGCCCTAATGGATAATCATAGTTATTATACATTTTCAAAATCTCCTTTCTTTCTTTACTCTTTCATTGCTCTTGTAATTAATTTCACCATGTAAAATTAATAATAAATATGTGATTATCAGCACTTTGTGACGTTTGTTTTCTTTTTGCTTTCACAATTTATAACTTTTACGTCCGTTGAGTAACATTTTTGCTTTTTCTGCGCCTTTATGTATATCTCTTGCTCACGGCCTATTCGGTATCCCCAATTCAATGCTCCGAACAGCGCAGAACGACACCAAGCCTTTCTTCTTCGGTCGTAAGATACCGATCCCTTTAACCAAAACGACCAACAAATTCAAAATCTTTCATCATGTTTCTTTTTCGATTATACCATTGCGCAACAGCGCTATTCTCATATTCTTTACTGACGGCAATTTCTAAAAATCACATCGCTAACTGATTTAAATTCACTCATCAGAACGGCATATTGTCCTCTACCTGCGGTTTATTGTCTAATTCGTAGAATTGTGTAAATCTGCCGTTAAAGCCAACAAGTGATGTTCCCACTCCAACACCACGCCCTTTTTGCCAAAATCAGTTTTGCCGTTCCATGTGTATCTTGGTCGCTGAAATCCCCTCGTATCTGATACTACTGTTAGGATATGCTTCCGGGCGGTCAATCAATACGATGTTATCAGCACTTTCCTCAATCTGTCCTGAACCACGAAGCTGCTTAATATCTGGGTGCTCCTTTCCTCTTGATAACTGAGATAAGAGAATTACAGCAATTTTACATTCCTTTGCAATATTCTTTGCCGCACGTGCCATATAGCTAAACTTGATTCTACGTTGTCTCCGACTTGTGAGTAAATCTAGATAGTCTATCACGGCTAATTTTATACCCTTTGTTCTTACAAGCGTCCTAATAGACCTTATGGTGTTATCAAACGAAACAGTTGCTCTTTCATCAATATAAATCGGTAATCCTTTTGTTTCTCCAATAGCCTTATCGAACTGCTGCTGTAACTGAAAGTTCTCAAGTTTGCAGTTAACAATCACGCTTGATGAAATACCAGCTTTCCCACTAATAGCTCGTGCAGCCAACTCAGATTTTTCCCATTTCAAGAGAATAATAAGCTTGCGTTCTCCCTCACCTGCAACTTTTTGTAGCTATATTCATTGCTAAAGAGGATTTTCCAACCCAGTGAATGCCGCTATTATCGTCAGCGTGGTAGGTCTAAGGAGGAAATAATCATCAAACAGCTTAAACTTGTTGTTAGACTTCTTCTTTCCTTTCGAGGCGTTGTCGTTAACAATCTCAATCAACTCGTCGATAGAATCATCAAAGGAATAAATGCCATTATCAGCAGTATCACTCTGCACATCACCAAGAGAGTTCATTGCGTTATTAACAACCTCATCTAAATTCTCCATCGGATCAAGAACCTTTTGAGAAGCTAATTGAAGCTGCACCCACAGCTCTCTTTTTTCCACATATTACGCAATCGGAGGATATCTTGCACAAGTGTGTCACGCTAACAAACTGAACAATCTCTAAGAAACATGTACTCGTCTAAGGGATAAAACAAGCTCATGTGTTTTTGCGTAATCCAATAGCGCTTTAATATCTGAAACTTTATTCTCTGCAATAACTCCAGCGATACATTGGTAGATTGATTGATTTTTCTTGATAGAACATTTCTGCGGTGAGAATGTCACTATATTCGTTGAATTTCTCATTATACCGCATCAATGTAGCGAGTACGGCAATCTCCGTTTCATCACTATGTGGTTGAACCTGCTGCTCTCCGATAATCTTAATCTTTTTGATTTCATTGCTCTTTTATATCTTTTATCTTAAAATTCGATTTTTGTTACTTTTTAGACCCGTAGTGTCTCTGTACCTTGTTTTTGATACAACTATACTATTATACTTGTTTTAGTGCGTTAGACAGCTTTATTTTGCTTTTACGTTCAATAATTACCATTTCCAAGAACTTCCAGACGTAATCAGAAAACTTAACATCCGTATATTTGTACAATTTACCTGTACTCTGTCTTGAACGCCAAACCTTTCTGTTGTAGTTCACTTTTTTTATGAAGAAATCAAAATTTATCGCTAAATTAACCATATAAGATGCAAGTGGAAATAAGCTATTGTCAAATATGCAAAGGTCATAAGCTGTAATCCTAAAATTTCCAGACTTTCTATATTCGCATACTGTTGAATAAATCTTTGCATTCCGTACATCCTTGAACATGTCAGTCGTAATGCAATAACAACAATCTGCGAACCAATCTGTATCGAAAGTACTTAAAGAGAGTGCCGATGATGATATTTTCTATTTCCTGCCTGCGTGTCATTTCCTAAAAGCTTTCTCCTGTGAATAAAAACAGGTCTGGTGAGATAACGAAGTCTCATCAAGTGTACTGTTCTCCGTACTTCTCACATATCTCGTCAAGAGTGAGGTTGGTTGTTAGAAGCAATAGCTGCTGTCTTTTTCTCTGCAAGACTGATAACTTCTTCAAAAACGTTATGTGTTTCACCGTAAATCTTGCCAACATCTTCTACACCGAAGTCGTCTATGAGTATTGCGCAATCGCACTCTCTCAAAAGCTGTCGTTTGTCATTTATCTCATAGCCATCAAACTTAATCAAGTTCTTACGAAGATAGTATCTGAAGATATTAGGCATAATCTTTTCGCAGATAAGCGACTTACCACGTCCACACTTACCGTAACATAAAAAGACCTTTATGCTTGTTATCTGTGAGCCAGTCTGCAATGTCGTCATACTCTTGCACCCATCGGCATTTTCGCCAACGAAGTGTTTTTAGGCCTCGCTCCATAAGTCCCTTTGCATCTTCAAGATTGATATTGAAGATTTCTTTCTTCTCAACATCAGCAAATAGTGATTTATCTGTAATTACTTCCATTGCTTTATTTTTCTGATTAAGATATTTGTCATCTGTATTGTTACGGAGTATGATTCCCTGATTTGCCCTTTTTACCTTTTCTCGCTTGCGCAACCAATTCGTTATATTTAGAACTTATATTTGGAACAGATAAATTTGCAAGCATCCAATTATCTGTTATCTTATCAAGAAATACTTGTAGAGCGTCTATCAAGTCTTTGTCTGAAATTGTCAACCCTTCTATGCTCTCGAAAACTTCAACTGATTAAGCAAACGTTTCATTTGAGCACCGTCTGCTGCTTTTCCAGTAATATTTTTTTCTCCTGTCTTTTTCTCAAAGTATGCTTCAAAGATATTTCGCCCTTGAGTTACGATTGTTGGCTCTTTTTTAGACTTAGTTTTTCGTTTTTCTTTTTCTCTTCTTTGCAAGACCAAAGCGCTTGCGCTTAACCTCCGTTAGGAGAAATATTCTGATATTGGTAATCTGATATACTGGTATTATTATTGCCTTCCAAATTTGGAGGGGTTACCCTTTTCATTTTTGGAGGGTAGCCTTCCAAATTTGGAAGGGTGTCGTCATTTTTGGAAGGGTTGACACTGTGCCAATATTTAGAAAAACGATTTTCCAAGACGATATAGCGAAATTCTATTCTTGATAGATATTTCATCATCGCACTTTTTCAATTAATCCTACACGTACAAGGTTTGATATATGCCTCCTTATACTGCTATCAGAGTTGCCAGATAACATAGGTAATTCTTCTCTAATCTTAGAAAAATGATATCCAAAAATAATCTTTCCCATGAATAACGTGCTTAGATAAAGCTCCTTCTAAAAATAAAGTTTTTCATAAAACTGAAAACCGCCATATCGTCAAATGACAAATTCCAGCCATTTTCAATAACACTTCTCTGATTTATGTTAATCGTATATTGCATAATATACTTCTAAAACATCAACGCCCTTAACTTTCAGTCCTAATGTCGCAAAACGGACTTACTTGTTAAGGGGTTGATTGTATATGTTCTTTTCATTTGGTTGCGACTCCAATAATAAAAAAATTCTGTTATTCGCTTGTAAAGGTAGTAATTAATTTTATGCTAACCTAAGATTAAACTAATTAATTTCTTTTTAGCTAACATTTTTTTCAGATATTGACCCTTATACCCTTTAACGAACTAATCCGTTTTACTTCTGCCGTATAGTGCTTAATCATCGCTTCAAGCTCAAAAATCTGACCAGTGCTTCGCCTGATGCGCCTTTTGCTGAAAGCAACTCAAACCGCTGCATACCAATCTTGCGTATCAAATTAACTTGATAGGATATTAAATGGTCGCTCGAAAATCTGTTACAACCTCTACACTCGGCATGACAATCATCTTCGTCAAAACGAACAGACATATTTTTCGGCTAAAAGAAATGACCGCAATCTGCCTGCTCAAACGGCTTTTATCTGGCCACACGAAATACATTTTGAAGTACCCACTCGGCATAGCATCACGTAAACGGATATATGCAGAAAAACCTTGTCAAGTTTCTTAGTAAGATTGGGTTTACTACGTGTAGATTTCTTTCTATGCGGTTTTTTCTTCGCTGTGAGCGTCTTTTATCTTCCTTTTGAAGTAGTATTTGTTCATCATCGAAATATCGTCTTAAATCGCTTATTTTCGCCTAATTCTATTTCACCCATTTTGCTCTCGAAAAATAACCTCACATCCGATTGCAGTTGCAACCATAAACTCAGTGTAACACCCTTGTGAATGATTCCATTTGTCCATCATGAAGATACATTCACACTCGGTAAGCAACTGGATATCTATCTTCATGTGTTGAGCTGTTGTTGCATTCAAAGGCAACCCATTTTCCATAGGGTTGACAACTTCGTAGCCTGCTGCCTCAAGCATTTCTTGCGCAGCTTTGAAAGCTTTTTCTCTCCTCCATATCCTTACCACTGATAGGACCAGACAAATAGCATTTATTCTTTTTCTTCATATCTTATCTTTATAAATTTCTTCCTGTAACACATTCCAGCAACACTTAGCAATCCAACCGACCATATATGCTGCATGCTCATCGTGTGTCAGGCTGTATTCAATTCCCAACTCGTTGAAAAATGGCGTTTGCTGCATGCAGGCTTTCGTGTGCGATATGTTCGACAGTCTTGCTTTCACAGAGTTTAGGGCAGTCATAAAAGACTACCAATACTCCATATTTTCCTGTCTTCTTACGCACTATATATGGATAAGTAGTAGCGTATGCGTTTTCTGATTTCTTAAAAATCATAGCCTCCGTAAGGTGTAAATTTGTCTTTGACATCTTTCCAACTTGTAGCTATCCACAACTTTCTGCCGTATATTTCAATATTAAACTCTCTGATCGTTTACGTTTACTTATATGCTTTTAACTCGTTATACCGATTCTCGCTCACAAGAAACACTCCTCTGCCGTTAAAACGTAGGGCATAGTACCTCGCTTTACCTATATGATAGCGAATAGAAATCAGATCTTCGTATAGCTTCACGTAATCATCGATACTATAAGCTGTCATACGTCCTTCATACAAACGGCACTCAGCACGACCTGCCCATGTTTCAAAGAAGTTATATATATCAAGCTCGTCTGGAAGTTGAAGCCTTTTAGCAGTTTCATACATATCACGTTCTATCTTTTGTGTAAAAATGCGTAAAGTCACGCAGCATATCCAAAATATCACTCATTCTAAAAATATTCTATTAGTTAAAATTTTTCCATTACTTTTCACACACCAAAGTTGAGAGTTTGGCTTCTCAACATCTATCTTTAAGTCTGAAACCTTGCCGAAGCGCTTATAGTTTCCTGCTAAGTCTATAACCCACCCATCTTTGTCTTTGAAAGGTCGAATACATCTACCAACTGCTTGGTAATACCATGCAAGTGATTTGGTCGGCGTGCCAAAATAACAGTGTCTAATGCAGGGAAATCAAAACCTACAACCAAAACTCCAACGTTCGCAACAACCTTTATCTTCCCACTTTTGAAATCATTAAGCAACTTTTCTCTCTCTACTTTCGGAGTTGCACCAGTTACAATTGCAGCGGATACGCCTTTTTATCTTTAACTTCCCAACAAGGTTCTCAGCTTCTTCAACAAAGCGAGTAAAAACTAATACTCCTTTGCGTGGGATACCATTCTTTGGTTTCAGAACTCGCAATGTTGTAGTTGTGAGTTTATCAAAAAAGCCGCTTCTTTCATATTCAAGTTTCAAAGATTTCTCGTCATAATCAGCTCCTGTTGAATTACTTATAACGTTCTCAATATTGATTGCAGTTAAGTCGTAATACTTTTAAGTTTGCCAAATACCCTTTTGCAAGTAAATCTGATGTTTGACAGACGTATAATACCTCGCTAAAAATTCGCGGTCGTGTACGAGTGATAAATTTTTAGCATAGAGCCATTCATATACGAACTAAGACGATATGGTGTTGCTGTTAATCCTACGACCTGCCTATCTTGTGAATTGATGAATTTCTCATACATTCCACCTCTGCTATTAACAACATGAACCTCATCTATAAGCACATACTTGAAATGCTTGAAATCATTCATGTGATTCATTACGCTTCCGATAGTAGCAAAGGTGATTCTATTGATATCTTTACAACCGACAGAAGCAGAATAGCAAGCGCAATCAAGTATTCCATAACTCTGTAGCTTTTCAAAGTTCTGTTGTAATATTTCCTTTGACGGGCATAGCACAATCAGCGGAGAATTTAATCTTGAAGCTATATCAGCTATAATTAAAGACTTTCCACCACCAGTCGATACTATTATTATCCCATTCGATTTCTTAGAACTTAAGAAAGATTTAACGGCTGTGTCTGATGCTTGTTTCTGATAATCTCGAAGTGTATATTTCATTGCTCTTAGTGTGAAAAGAGAGGGGGGCATTTTTACGTTCACCCCCTCAACTTGGTTTACTTAATCCTCATTGCCAAATGGCAAATCATCATCTTCCTGCGCTTCATTTTCATTCATTGCAGGCTTTTCCACCTCTGGGAAATCAATCCCGAAAAGTTCTTTCATAGCTTCTCGGTTTACATCCTCCTGTGACCAAAGACCACCGCGATCCCAATCTGGTATCTTCTGTGTTTTAACGAGCTTCATTTCTCCATCTACCCATGAATAGAATAAGAAATAGCCATTGAGCGCAATGCGAACTGTTTCAGTTGAAGACAACTTGATATCGGTCGTTCCCTCTTTTACTCTTGCTGCCAAATCAGCAATTTCAAGTAAAAATAGAGTTGTATGCTTCCTCAGCATTCTTCTTCATTGCCTTGATAGCTTCAAGTGTTTCCTGCAACTCCTGTTTACGCTTAGGAACATCGTTCTCTTCTTTCAGACAATACTCTTCACGAATCATTGCAATTTCGTGAGCATCATACTGACGAGTTGCCAATTCTCCCTCTGGGAACAAACAATTGAACTTCTCACGAAAAAACTTTCAACACTTCTTTTTGAAGACTTGGACCCCTTTGCAAAGCACCATTACATCCTTGAACTCTTCTTTTACTTTGTCGTCCAATACAAAGTCAATCTTTGCTAGGGCGATACTCTTTTAAATCTGCTAACATAATCTAATCTTGATTTATAAAAATTCTTTATTATTTTCTATCTGCTGCTGTGCATAAAACAGCATCTCCGATTCATGGGGACTTGGTAAATATAAACCACACTCTGAACTTGACCAATTACGAAACCTCTCAATAGCAGTAGTCATTTCTCCTTTGTCCAGTTCTGTCGTACTTCTTATATAGGTTACCTGCTTTCCTCTTTTGTTAGTTCTTGTTCTCTCGAATATATCCTTATTGCATTTTTTTCTTGAAGTAATCATACTTAACTTGTTCTATTGTCAAGCCAAATTCTGAACCGAAGAAACCTAATAATACGTGGCAATATGAGTTCTGTGCCAACGAACGAGTAGTTAACTTATTCTTCAATTCAACATAGGCTTTCTTTCGTACCATGTCATTACATTTCTCCTTGAACTTTTGCAAGTCATATTCATTCGAGAGATTATACAGAGCCATTTTTAACCAACTTATAATTTGCGAAGTGAACTGGCCTGCCAGTGATACGACTGACAGACCTTATAGTTTCTGTAATGATGTTATACCCATCATTACGCAAGTCAGAGATACGAGCACCAAGACGATAACATCCATACTCTCGTAAAAGCAGTAAGAGGCTCTATACTACCAAACTTTTTCAAGTGGTCGAGTATAACTTTCTTTTGTGATAACTTTTTCTTCCATATCTTAGAAAGGTAAATCATCTTCGTTTTGCGAAGCTACATTGCCTTGCTGACTTTGACTTTGCTCATTCGTGCTATTTTGCACTCCTTGCGAAGTATCAGGCTGACTATTACTTGGCTGCTGAAAGTTTCCGTTTTGTCTTTTGGTAAGGAGCAATGTCATATCCTACAACTGACGTGAAGTAATCTTTCTTGCCATCTTTCTCGAAAGGTCTACCATTCAAAGCAAAGGAAATTGTCACCATGTCACCAGCTTTGAAACTGTCTAACTTTGGAACATTTCGCATTACAAAGTCAAAGGCTGGATAGTTCTCAAACTTTTGCCCTGTCATAGGGTCATAGTGTGATGCGTCAAGCACAATACGCCTTTTTTTGTAAAAACACCATTATTCTTTGTTTGAACGTCAACAGCGTTCTTCTATCAAAAAGAATTTTTTTCCGCTTATTTGATTTGCCATATTATTCTTCGTAGAAAATCTTTTTTTATTTGTTATCAAACTCCTATTATCTTCAAGGAATTCACAAAAATCGCTCGCAAATCTCTTTCAGTAATACTTTGCTTTGCTCGTGGTTATACTGATAAACCTCAGAGTACTGAACTCCAGTAATAAGAGGTGTTCGACTTGTACCGCCTTTCAAAACGTATGCAGTGAACTCAAAAAGAGTTAATCTCAGTGCACATCCCACTTTCAATGAGTGTGTATGGATATGCGTGTCTTTGCCAGTACTTAGCATACTTTCCAAACTCATACCGAGAGGTGGTTTTTAAGTCATAGACCTTATTCTCACGGAGCTCGTCTATGTAGCCGTATAGTTCAACTTCACCAAACTTTGTGTCAATAGTAGCTGATGTAAACACTTGGCTTAAAAGAGCATTTGAAATACTCGGCTACTAGACTTACAGAAAGGTATGTCAAATAAGAACTCGAAACAATCACATGCAGCATATATAAATGTCGATGTGGCTTTTCTTACATAGAGCTTCGCAGTGAGGTAAATCATGTTCTGGAATTATTGGAATTATCCCATCCAACTTATTAGCAATGCGGATATGGTTCCTATTCCGTGCATTAAACAAATCTATCCCACTTGTTATAGTTTTGATAATAACGTTATCATTATCACTTCTCCTGTTATGGATAAGACAATCAACGACTTCGTTAAAAGCTGTGCCCCTGCTTGCAGCTTCTGACGGTTCATGTGGCACTCGGTTAATAGCATCTAATAACTCTTGCTTTTAGAAGAGCGTCCACTTCTTCTTGTGAGAAGTGGAGCGTATCTTCTGTTTCAGAGTAATTCTTATGCCATTTACCTTCTTCATCTTGATAGAAGTAATCCTCTGCTTTGAGTATCCAAATATGCTTGAAAACGGTCAAGTAGAGTAGCATAAAAATCTGTACTTAGGCATACATCTTACTCTTTTTGTCAAACTTCAAACCTAACTTGTCACACTTTTGTTTTGACAAGCAAACCGATTTTAAGTTTGCTATCCCAAATTGCTTTTGTTTCTGCAAACTTTTGCAGAAATCATTGGCTGTGCTCGCATCAACAATAGCTTCGACCTCTTCCTTAGCAGACTCAATCAGTTCGTCATATTCTCTGCGGACTTCTCTCTCGTTCTTTAAGTAGCCATGGTAACTATCAAAGATATTAGTAAGAAAGCGGTTCTCTCCTGTAACAGTACCTTGTTCGCTGATGATAGTTGGAATTTCCATTGCATTTGAAGATTACAAGTGTTCTTGGTGTATGCTTTTTCGCTCACACCCCAATACACATATCTCTTTTTCTCCGTAGGCTTGCATATATCCTACCAAGTCCAACTCCTTGATAAGGTCACCAACAGAACTACCACCCATTTCCGGACGAACAATCTTTTGTCTCTCCATCTTTTGTCCTCACGTTCGTGAGCGATAAAAAACAAGGTTCTTACCCATCATGCTCACCTGCTTCAAGAAGTTGATAAACATATTCTTTCTTGCTCCAAATCCTTGAAGTGAAAAGGCTGCCATCACGCTTTGCCATCTTTGGTTCATTCTTAATGATGTAAGCTGACATAAAAGTCGAGAGCCTTGCCTGCTGTATCAATAACGATTGTTTTATACTCAGACAAATCTTCGTTGAGAGCAGCAATAACATCGTCCCATTTTTTTCTACTTGCAGTGTTGGGACTTGAAAGCTCCATTTACACGCTGCACACCGCCATCAAAATCCAACAAAACTGGACTTGGTGCTGATAAGCCTAACGTAGATTTTTCCCATACCAGGTGCTCCATAGATAAGCACCTTAATTGTGGAGTTAATAGCCAACTCCGAAGGCTTCTTAAATAAACTCATTGCTCTTAGTGTGTTTAATTAAACAAATTATTATTATTCGCATACTGAATAAATTCAGACTTTTCATGTATTCCCAATTTCAAGTAAACCGACTTGATATGGTTCTTTACAGTATAAGGAGAGATATACAGCTGCTCTGCAATTTCTTCCTTACTTACACCTTTGTAAACAAGTTTCATTACTCGTAATTCTTGTTCAGACAATTTGGAGTTGAACTTAGGGGAACATATAACTCCCTCGTGCTTACACTCACCTCTTAAAGGACAATCGACCTTTTTCGAAGTGATACTCTACCACTTGTATCAATATCAGATGATGTACAATCCAATTTCCCAAAAATTACATTTGCAAAAATCTTCTAACCATCAAATATTGATAATAAGGAACATTTGCACTACTTCTTGAATATTCCTTAGAAAGAGCTTTATAAGCAGCAGGATAACACTCCATTATTTGTCCTAATACAGAACCTATAAGTTCAGTGTTAGACCTCGTTTACAATTTGATTTTTACCATCTTCGGATTTTACACCAAAGTTCTCCGTCAAATAGATAAAATTCTACTTCTCCCATAATTTTTTTCTGCTGGTATTCCTGTAAGCTCCACAAGTACATTGATATGTTTGTCGTTAGCTGGCTTCATCCCATAGAATATCCAATTTCTAACAGTAGCTGTAGATACACCAGTTTTCGATACAACTGTGTTAATAAAATTCGTTTTAGGATATTCCGCTTCTGGAAGTTTCTCATAATAGCCCTGTAGGGTTATCTTGTTTTTTTCTTCATACTTTTGTTCGTTTTCAAATACTTTTGTTTATATTTGCACTGTTATAATTAATATTATAGTGCAAAGGTAATAAATATATTTAGATTAAACTTAGGTTAATCTAAATAATTTCTTACTGTTAAGATATTTTAATATATGAATGAGGTACAGAAAAGGTTAAACGATTTTATATCATATCTCGGAATGAGTGTGTCTCAGTTTGAACAAAGTATTGGTGTCGGAAACGCTTTCGTCAAAAATACTAACGAAAGAATGAGAAATAGCTCTAAGAATCTTATAGCAACTCGATATCCTGAGCTCAATATGGATTGGTTAATAAAAAGGTAAAGGTGAGATGCTTAAACCAATTAGTAATACACTCAACTCTTATGGTAACAATTCTGCAAATTCCATAAATGGTGACGCATCTGTTACCAACAATAATAATGTAGAACGTACAAAAATACCTTTCTACGAGGATATATCTACTATTGGGGGAACTAATTCTATAATGGCAAACGAAGTAGATAGCTATGCCGTAGAATATATAGACGCTGGCGATTGGTTTGGCGACGCTACATCTGCAATAAGACACTATGGGGATAGCATGGTAGAATACCCAAGCGGATCTATACTTGCATTGAAACGTGTAAAAGACCACAATTTACTTATATGGGAGGGCGCAACTATTGTATTGAAACATCTGAGTTTCGAATAACTAAACGACTACAAGACGGAGGAGATGAGTTTGTTTTGCATATAGTTCAAACACAGAAACTTATCCAGACGGAACACTTGTACACCTCCGATAAAGATACCTAAATCATCTATAAGACATATAGACATGGTTCTCGGGTGCGTAACAAAAGAATATAGTAATAGTATAATGTAATGGCAAAAATAAATTCAAGTGGAGACAGTCTGCTAATTCTAATAATGGAAGCAGCACACAAGTAACAGGGCATAGCACAACTGTAAATAATTTCGCAATGTCTGAGGATATGGAGGACTTCTATAAATCAAGTCATATTATAGGCGATTGACATTATAAAAGTCAAAGACTTGTAATAAGCAAACTGCAACATCAAATTGATAGAATGCAGGACCAAATAGACTCTACGCAAGAGATAAAAACTCGTAGTAATGCTAATGAAACTTTTGGGAGAAAAATGACATGCGATTAAATTCACCTGAAGCAACAGAGATAAATAAAAGATTCTTCTTAGCGATAGATTACCTTGTAAAGATATACGAGGGCTTAATACATTTGCTAAAATGCACAACATAAACTACTGGAATCTTTTGTACTGTAAGAAATGAACCAGAACGTAGAGTATTAAAGGTTGAATACATAGCATACCTTGCAAAAAGACTTCAACATATCACTCGAATATATACTTTTTGGGTAATGGCCCTATGCGAAAGAGTGCTTATGTGGCACTCCTTTGTGGATTTGAAACCGCTGTATGACGATGATTAGCGGTTTGTTCATAAGGTTATTTTCCTTGCAAACTGGATTAACTCCTTAAAGTCATTTTTACTCATATCTTTTATCTATTAATTGTTATTTCTTCGCCAATCAGTGCGCTGTCGAATGTGTGTCGGTCGACGCTAACCCTTTTCGGTTCTTGTTCTGGAACGTATTGTGAGGAAGTGCTGCTCGCTGATGTATCTCACCTCGTAGGGCAGCGTACCTTTGTCGATGACTTCGGTATGTTCGGGTATCTCGTGTTTGGAGATGACAATGCCACGGATGAGGTTGCTCTTGTACTGCATAAAAAGCAGCAAAGGCCATGACTACTATTGTGAGTAGTAGGAATAAAACGAAAATTCTTTACGCTCATGCTATATCTTTTTGGTTAAACCTAATTCACGGGCGAACTCACGCAGTTTGGTCAGTCCGCAGCCAATGAAGTCGGCAAGTTCTTTATTTGTTTTCAGGTGATAATTCTCACGTAGATAATCAGCCTGCCTACTGGTAAGCTCATATTTTCTGTGGTTCTTCTTGTCCCACTCCATCATGTGTCGGTCGGCTTCGAGTTGTATGTCAGGATTAAGGTCGAGTGCCGCCTGACCGCTTTGCGTGATATACTTCTCGATATGAGTTGTTGGTCGATAACGTCAAGCGAAATCTTGCACTCTGGTCCTTATTGAGGTCGATGCGCACGCAGTCCTTGCAGAGTGTTTCCTCAACCACTTCCCACGCTGACCGAACGGGATACAGGCGAGCCTTGGCAAAGGTGCGAGCAAAGCTCACCGCAGGGCAGGGTGGACAACCCTCGATAAATCGGTCGAAGAGTCCAACGCTATAATTTATCATTTCGTAGGCAAGAATGATGTGTGATTTCAGTTCGCTATCCTTGATGAAGTTCCTGTCGAGTACTCGCTTGATGCCTTGTCGAAATAGGAAGATATGATGTGACAGACGGCTATTAACATCGTCCAGATAGTCCATATAGAATTGCGTCTTATCCATCTCCGCATTCTTCATATCCTCCATATTCAGTCGCTCGAATACCTCATAGCGAGCCACAGCATCCTTGCAAGCCTTCTTCACCTTTTGCCGATACAATCCGTTTTCCTTAATCTGCTCAATCGCATCAAGCATACACGAGTGTGCCAAGTCGTTCGCACCGCCAATGATAGTATGAAACAATGAAGACACGTGATTGAACACCTCTCTCTGGTCTTTTCTCACCTTCATAAAGTCCACCAAGTCCTTTGTTACCTGATGGTTTGCATTAAACATATTACTCATATCTTCCAGTTTTTACGATTTTCTCGGCTGCCGCAGCTCCGTACACCTGCCATAGTCCACTCTCAAACTGCACAATGTGGTCACCACTATGAGCAATGGTCCGCCCCTTCGTGTAGTCCCGGCTAAGCACGACGGCAGGCTTACCCTTTCTGTCTTTCATTATCGAGATGACACATTGAAGTGCAAACACCTCTTCTACATTCTTTCCATTAAAATGAATATTATTCTTTACCTTCATTCGACTAATCCTCTAAGTTAAACCATTTCTTATAAAGTTCTGCCTTTCTCACGTCATAGTCCATGCCCCGATGCTCGCTATCAAGTCGTGCAATCTGTCTAAGCCTTGCACGTACGCATCTGGGGAAGAACCTAATATCAATCTTCATTGCCTGCCCAACCAGCGCAGCTCTTCTTTCAGTATATTCTTTTTCAGTCATAATATCGCCCGTATCGGAGAACGTTAGCGCATACTCATAATATTAATAATTAAACATAGATTCATATCTCATATTCCATCAACACGCAATGTGGACACTTATAATCAGTGGCGCGTAAGGCAGGACTATGCTTGGACCAGCCGCGCCACTCTATCCGACGGAATAAAGGGTGAACTGAAACACCTATAACTCTCTTTCTATCCATAGCCAATTGTGTCTATCAACCGATGTAATCGTGTTTGTCACCAGATTGCCGCCAATTTCAATGACCTGCACAAGACGTTGTTTGTCACCGCTCATCTTCATTGAAGACAACAAATTACGACCACGACACGCACTGATACGAATAGAAGACGATGTAGGATGTGTGTCACGAATATATAAACATTTACGTGTCATATTCATATTATCCCTCCTTACGCACTTTATCAATCTCAGCATCTGACAATTTACGATCAGTTACAATATAATGAATACCTGTATCTTCTGACTTTTCGTTAGCCTCGAAGAACTTAATAACGCTCTGAGGTTTTTAAGAAATAAGATCTCATTCACATCATTCTCAAGAATGTCAACAATAGCTCTGTCAAGTCCAAAAGGTTTAGGGAAACGATAAGCCGGGAGATTTAAGTCGTTACGAACAGAAAGCATAAAGACACGCTCACGATTCTGGGGGAACACCATAGTTCTTGGCGTTCATAATAGTCCAATAATTCGTATAACCACAATCACGACACACCGCCTGCCACTCCTCGAAGTCGCGAACGTTAACCTTGTTCACCAGCGCACGCACATTCTCTTGAAGCAAAAACTTAGGACGCAAAGCACGAATAGCATTCTCGGTGTACCATAGTACAGACGAGCGTGTACCGCTATCACGCTTTATACCCGTTCGCTTTCCCGTTTGAGAAATAGACTGACACGGCGTGGAATAAGTTAGCAAATCAATATCCTCACCTTCCAAAAACCGCCAATCAGCCTTTTGTCATATCCCCCACGTTGCGGTCAGCATACTGAGGAAACAACGTGTTATGCGCCACAACAGCCGGCTGCTTCTCCAACGATGAACGACTCTCAGGGTCGAACTCGCTCCATGCCTTCAAGTCAAACGACACATCATAACCCTTATGTTTAGCATCTGATACAAGACGTTCCATAGCTAAACACTGTGAATCATAACCTGAACATAACGTAACCATATTGATTGTTTTAGGTAATGGAACACGGAATGTAGGTTCAACCCAAAGACCCAACTCTTCGCCCACCTTTGGACCGTCATCCTCCGTCAGCCAAATATTACGATAAATGTAATAAAGGCAATCAACGACTATCGAATTGCCAGCAAGTTTATAGCAAGCCGACTTACTCAATCCACTCTGCCGTATCTTCTCAATATCTTCCTCGCCAACCCCCATCAAACGAAAACACTCCGTTGGTGTCAGTTTCCTAATATCAAAATAACGCACAGGGTGCGTAGGGTCTTTCTTTCCCAACAAGTCAGGATGCCCATCTGGATAAATCTTTGCAATCATATTAATCTATTATAAATCATATTCAATAAAAATACCAGATGCTATAAAGCCGTCAGAACGAAACATAAGGTTTGTAATATTAAACCCTGCTATATCCTGCTTTTTATCGTCCTGAACATTCCGTCCAGATTGGGGTTCCACACGGTCTTTATTATAGATGCCATACCCTCCTGTTTTTAATGTAATAAATTGTCCCTGTCAAATGCTTTGAAAACATTTGCTGATGTATTTCTTTTCCATAATTCTAAAATATAAATTTAAGTCGATGTATGCGGACTCGAACCGCCACTTACAAAGTCAAAATCTGCCGTGCTACCATTACACCATACATCGTTGCAGGGACGCTTCCCTGCGTATAACAAACCAAATAAACACTTATGATGGATAAGAAAAATCTCATGTGTCCAAAAACCACACTTGGCTCGGTCCTTCCTGAGTGGAGCGTGATGCGAGCGTGAGTGGTATGTGATTCACTCTTGAGTGGTACCACTCGCAATCGTGACACATACGAGTCACGTTGCTGACTCATACGAGTCACGAACGAATAACATATCACTCGAGAGAGTGTATCATCTGAAACACGTAAAACCTATCGTCCAGACGCTTTGCTTTCGCCACTTTTCCTCTATCTTTTTCCGCTCCTCGTCCGTGCCGAAGAAATATTCCATATCGTCATCAAGATCATCCATCAGCCACTTCCGACGACGTTGCGATTTCGTTGTACTCATACGCTATTACTTTTTTCTTATAAAATTCACAATTCGTATTCTGGCACTCCTTAAATCTTTCATTAAGGAACGTCCAGCAATCCACCGTATCAATGCCGTCCGAACAATGATAGACGGGCATTGTGCAGTGTCGAGGGATAATCTTCCGTTTCATTCTTTATTATCATAATTCATTTACTTTTTTATACTTCACCTTATTAGCGTATAATTTCCGTGACATTTCCGTGACATTTCCGTGACATTTCCGTGACGCTTCGTTAATCGACTAATTCAAAACTATATGCTATCACCCATGGGTTATTATCCCATGTAGCTTTGCCACTCACCATGTCAATTAGGTAAGCAAATGCTTCACGTGCTGTAAGAAAGGCTACATCAGGGGCATAGCCTATGTTTTTGGAAACATAAAACAATTTCTTGTTGTCATAAAATTGCCAAACGCCCTCTCGCAAAAATATCATCGTCTGATATATCTTGCAATCGTTCCACCTTAACATCTGTAATCTTGATGTGGTGTGGCATCAATTCAGCCTTGACAAACATCTTGTTTGTATTCCCAGCAATTTCATTTCCAAACCGATTGTATTGTGGCTTACCTATATCATTGTAGCTTTGAGCGATTGCCACCACTTCGCCAACTTGGTAGCGTGGATTTAGCACGCCTATTTTTTTCTCATTATCAAAAAATGAGAAAAAGTGATTGTTAAGTAATGAGCTGTATTCATGGAATATTGTTACCACATCTTCCATTGTGGAATCATCAGCCATTTTCGTAGGCTTTGCAATCCTTCTCGTCATTGTCTTCTGACCTGCAAGCACCGCCTGCGTGAGGCAGTACTTATCATTAAACATTATTTTCTTCATACGCTTTACTTCAACAATTCGGGGGTATCTGTTACGTTACCTCTAACTTCTATATCAGACAATACACCTGCATCAAAATCACTATCTAAAACAAAAATTTATTAAAGACCAAGTAGTTGCTTTTTCAGGATAGATACACCATATCTTTTGGATATACAGACTACCCCTAAAAAGTTCCTGTCCTTGAAAAAGTATATCCCCTCAAATATCTTATTCCCTGTTCTTGTCTTTTCAGTCCAGTGTACTGCCCAATGGTGTCGGGGTCGAGAGAAATTGGGCGGAAGTAATTACCATTAACTTTTTAATTGCGGTAAATTGGGAAGTCTGCACTAAACCCCGTATACCCATTCTTTACTAATAAAAACTTTTTTTCCCTCTAAAACAATATTTCTCTTTTCATATTACCTCCTGTTTATCTTAACTGAATATATCCTTTACCATGACATTGTCGGCACGTCTCCTTACCGAACAGATAAGCCACGCCAAACGTCATTACACCTGCTGTATGGTCAAAAACCCTGCCCTTACCTTTTACACATAGGGCATAATATATAGTCACCTTGTTTCATCGTTTATCTCTTTGTATTAATAGATTGAACTCTATGTGTTGTATGACTAAATTTACTTGTTCTCGTGGTATATTGATATTTTGTCATTCCGTTAGTATCTGTAAAAATAGACGTATACGCCAGAAGTACAATCAATGAATCGATAAACCTTTACTCCGTTACACTCGAACAAGAACTTAACACAATAGTCTTTTTAATCGTTGCTCGTATTCCAGTTTCCGTATCTGCTCTTTTGTCAGCTTCGGTTTAGGTGGTTCGGGTTTCTTCCCTAATCTCGTAGCCACAAGAGCTGATTACAAACGCTAACACTGATAATAAAAATTAGTTTCTTAATCATAATCTTATGTGCTTATTTATGTACTCTTTAATTTCTTTTTCTGACTTAAAGTAGGGCATTTCCTATTGAGTTGTGCGATAGCAGCCTCCATTGCTAAGTTCCATATTTTAACAATAAGTGAATATGACGGATGTTTCTCAGCCCATTCAGCACCTTCCATAAATCCGATTTCAATATCATCAATGTCGCCATCGAAATAATCATAATTTTTTTAGTATATTCTTTCGCAGCTTGCTTTTATTTCTTTTTCTCTGTTCATAACTTTATCTCGTTTCGTTCTAATAATTTTCTAAACATTCGCTCTTTTTCTATATACTTATAAGAGAATTTCTTTCTCATTTCTTTCTTGTTTTTGCCGACTCACCATTTGGCAACCATTTACCCCGATAAAGCAAAAGTTTCTGTGGTGCCTTTTGTTTTCTTTTTAAGGCAAATCTGATTTCCAAATCGCAATACCTGTAACTATCATTTTGCACACCTCTCATATCCTTTACTTATAATAAAAATGACAGAGTGCATTTGCCTCTTCTTCTGAATTACATAGCGTATAAATTCGTTTCATATCAATATCTGAATTTTGTAAAGTGAATAATTGCCATTGGCTCTGATGGGTCGTAACCTCCGAGCCAATCAACCCAATCATTAAGCGAAAGCCCGTCATTTTTGGCGAGTGAAACCATAGAAGTCCATTCACTACCTACGTACGGGAAACGGAGCCTGCAATCTGTGAACTCAAGCCTCTGTAACCCAACACCATTTTCAGCTGTTAGTGTTGCAATTTCCACCTGTTTGCTCCTGTAAGGCTTACCTGTCCACTGTCGAATGGACAATACGGCACGCCCCTCCTGCACCTCTTTGATTCTGTTTCTCCCACAGAGGGTAATTCGCCCTGATGGTGTGTATCTTCGCCAAGGACGGAGTATCATAATCTGTAAGCCCCTGTCCAAGCAGGAACTTCTCTTTGAAATGTGTTTCTTCTCCTGCTCGTTTGTGATTTGCAGGGAAATGTCTTGATAGTGTGATTACGTATGTTTTCATAATTCAAAATTATCTTTACTTATATACCCAACTTCTTCCATTAACTCTGTAACTTCATTCATAGTCAGAGTATATTCGTGCCATCTTAATAGCACCTCACCATCTTCATATACGACTATTGGCCTGTCATCTTCATCAAAACGATGGAAAACAAGCCAATACCCTAACTCTTTCATCCAAGTTTCAAGTCTTGACGCTTGAATTTCTGTATTTGAAATTACACTTCTAAAACTCATAATCCTAATGCTCGTTTAATCCTCCGTTTGTAGTCCTCGTTGGCTGCCTGCTTGGTCTGTTCTAAGGTGTTGCCAATGGGTATGGGAATTTCCATGCCATTAAACAGAAGCAAGTAGGCATTGAGAGGGTCGATATAGTACCGCCCAAACGGGGTGTCCACAAGATTGTACTCTCCAACACATTCCCACTTCAAATCAGGAATATTCTCCACCACGCCTCACGCCCAGCGTTGAAAGCAGCTTTGAGGTCGTTTTCTTGATACAAAGGCATATTAGGGAAAGTTGCCATCTTTGAAGTAGATAGCGTCTCTCTTGTGCCTTTGTAAGATATTCTCCTGCTAAATATCTCTTGTCTACACTCATGGCTCTCTTACTATTCCGTCTTTACACTTTGGACATGGGTCCCATTTCTTACCAACTTCTATACCATTACACCATATAGGCATATAGAATCCACCACTCCCATAGCAATGGGGACATACATATCTCTTCATTGTTACACTTCCTCCCATCCACTTGGCACAAACTCGTCCTCACCTTGTAACTCTGTGATGGTAGTCTGAATGCATCCAATCTCAAATTTATCTACCGATATACTTTTCATCTTGTATCGCACGTGTTATTAAATCAGCGTGAAAGATATTATACTTCCGCTCCAGAAAGCGGTTCACTTTTTTTCAATTTCTTTCTGTGTCATATTGATTTGGTTTAGTTAATCTTTATAATTATCCTCGAAGTGAGGACACCTCCCAGTATCTTCTTGATACTTCTCCCGAACCCACAACATATAAGCATCGGGAGGGTCTGGAAGATACCGATTGCAGTAGTTGCTCAATTCACATCCCACGCCCCTGCAATAGGCGTAGTCTGCATTAATGTTGTCTGGCGTAATTCTTATGACTCTCTAAGGTACTTCTCGAGTTCAACAATTCTCACATTGTTCATGTGTAGTCTTTTTGTACACCTTTTCACATCCTCCTTCTTACCTTTGTAGGCAAGTGAGAAATCATGCGTCCACCAATACTTTTTGACTTACGTCTATCGACAAGCATTAAAGTTGTATTGTCTTTTTCTGCTATCCTGAATTACCACATAAGTCTTAGAAATACTTTCATTACGTTCTTTGCGAAAAATTGTACTTCTATTAAACTTCCGTATAAAGGCGAGGTCTTCAATAAATCCTTCGTCCATATATCCGTCTAAACATTCAGCTTCTGTACACATATTGATTAAATGTTGAGTTAAAGACTTGCGTTTTTCAAAAACATCATAAGCATTACACTTCCATCTTCCGTTCTGCGAGGTAGACGCTTTGCTATAACGAATTAAACCTTTCGCACAAAGCTCTGTAAATCTGCGTAAACCTCCAACAATAGAAACAGACTCATCCTTGCTAAAAAGATTTATCGTTTAAAACTATTTTCAAAATCTCTTCATTCATTGCTCTTTTTATTACTATCTTTGTATTGTTGTATTTAATATAGTAATGCAAAGATAGTGATTTTATTTAGAATAACCTAAGATTAAACTAAATAATCAATCTGCGTTATGATATTTTAAGATTTTTGAATATACCTATAAACAAAGAAAAATGTGCTTATGCGTATCCAATAAATAAATTAAAACAACAAAAAGTAACTAATATATAATAGGTTAGGCAAGTTATGGCACAACACTTTTTAATGTTGGGGTCATGGGTTCGAGCCCCATGCAGATCACTGAAATAAGAGGAATGTCTACATGGGTATTCCTCTCTTATTTTATTGATAATCAGTATGTTATATTATTATAAGCTAGGGTGTTAATATTATTAATGATACCAATTAGTTTCATTAATCTTGCATTCTCTCACTGATAGTTACTTTTATTTACCGATATTTACCGTTGTTTACCGATATATATTGTAATTTTTCTCGTTTCATTCATCTTTCTCAGAAATCTTTTATAATTTTGTACTAATAATTTAGTTGTTTTTAGAACTATCCAAACTATGGTTCATGTAAACTGCTAAAAATTGTGTTGTTAGGAAGCGTAAAATTTGAATATCTTATAGTGACGTTGATTATATAATCAATAGTGTGCTGTCAGTTAGTAGTATAGTACACGTTATTCTAAACAATTCACATGTGTCTTGAAGAATTGAAATCATCATGAAGATACCAAAAGAAAATCTATTAATAAGAAATAATCAAATAATATGGTTAATATCATTGACAAAGAGAGAGCTGTTCGAGCTATAAGTAAGTAGTGCTGTCAGATCGTATGCTAATGGTTTTTCCACTCGTCATCTTGCAGAAGTTGACGATGAAAAATGGTGTTATTAATATGAAGATACACAATATCTTTATTGCAGCATTAGGACCTGAGATTCAATATTATTCTGCTCTTTCTCGTTCTCTTGACAGTTCGTTGGGGAATATGCTTGAAAGTATGGCAATTAGTATTGCTAAATTAAATTACGAAGTAAGTCAGCACGTAGAGGGTATTCTTTATAAGGAACAAACAGACTATATTGCGGAACTACTGGAGGAATATAAGCGAAGTACGAAACGTAGAATACCAAAAGCTTTTCAGATTATCAAGGTATTTCAAGAGAGAAAGGTACAGCCAATATAAAACGTCATGAGAGTGATTATTATCTATTAGATAATGAAACAGGTATGCACTATCTTATAGAGTTAAAAAATAGGTGGAGACTCTTGATAATAAGAAAGCACGTTCAGAAAAAGAGGCACTTCTCGAACAATATTGTATTCTGACAAATAGGTTAGGGGAGAAAACGTCAGAATATTGTTTTGCGACTGCATATAATCGTTATGGTGAAGGAAGAGCTTGGAAGCAGGGACGTGTACGTCAATTCTTCTGTGATGAGGAACTTTGTATTAGCTGTGATTTTTGGGAATCTTGTCTGTAAGTCAGACAATGGATATAATTGGGTTATTGATGAATACAATAAGAATGCTCACTATATCAATGAAGCCTTAAACGAAATAAAAAGCTTTTCTTCCAAACAACGTATAATGAAAGATCCAAATTGGCGTAAATGTATTCTCTGTGCAGATAGTCGGAAGGTAATTAAGCGTATTCCTGATAATTCAATCGACTTCATACTAACTGACCCACCATACAACTGGGGGCAGCACTCTACTGGTAATATTCCTTTGCCGGGGCGTTCTGCAATGAATAATGATGTTGCAGAGTGGGATAAGATTGATTTTTAATCCAGAAGACTGGGCTGATGAATTTATCAGAATACTAAAACCTACTAGGGAATCTTTTTATATTTACCTCATATAACCAATTAGGGCGGTGGTACAATTGTCTTGATCGTAAGTTTGATACAAGTAATTTTATGATTTGGCATAAGACAAATCCTGCTCCTAAGATATTCAAAGCAGGTTTTTGAATAGTTGTGAAATGATATTTACTTGTTGGAATAAAAAGCATACATGGAATTTCATCTCACAAGCAGAAATGCATAACTTTCTCGAGAGTCCAATTTGTATGAGGACCGAGAGATTAAGTAATCCAAAAGCATCCTGCTCAGAAGCCAGTGTCCATTTTGAAGAAGATGATAGAAATTGCTTCAAATGAAGATGATATTATTTTTGACCCTTTCATGGGAGTAGGTTCTATGGGGGTTGCAGCGTTGGAACTTGATAGAAGATTTATTGGCGTAGAGCGTGAAGAAAAATTACTTTATTGCTGCAAAACAAAAGAATTATAAATGTCTTGAACAACAAACATATAATGACAAAGGACAAAGAATATAAAATAACAGAAGAAGAAGCATCGACAGTGGTATGTGAAAGTGCTATACCTTATCAATCTATCGGGTCTGAATTGAATCTTTTTCCATGCATCTAAGGTTGATAGTCTCCATGATGTACAAAGGTCAACAGTACTCCAAACCAATTATTAAATGGCCAGGAGGTAAAGAAAAAGAATTGAAATATATTCTTCCCAATGCTCCTACATTCAGGCGTTTTTTTGAACCTTTTTGTAGGTGGTGGATGCTGTCTTTATGTCTGTACAAGCAAAGGGAGTACTTTATCAATGATTTTTTTCTTCTGAGCTTGTTTCTCTTTATCGGTATATAGCAACTACGCATAGAAGTTTTTCGAGTATGTGGAGATGATGGACGCGTCTTGGGGAAAAGGCTCTTAAATTCTTTAATGCAAATAAAATTCTTGTTGATATATATAAAGACTATCGAGAGAATAAGATTACAAAGGAAGCATTAAAGGGGCTTATACATGATTTTTGTAAGGTAGGTGAGAAAGATATCTTACTAATCATAGGTGAGGAGTTTGCGTCATATCCATGTGTTCTGCTAAATGAAACTGAAAAGAACCTTTTTCCGTAAAATGGTAAGAATACGTGAGTTAGAATTAAAGAAGCACATCTTACCAGAGAAAGACCTTCATGATAATATTGAAACCGCTATTAAAGTGCCGTTTACATGAATTATCGTTTCATGTATAATGACAAGGATATAGAGCGTAACAATCCATGCTTACATACGGCTTTATTCTTTTTTTATGAGAAACTATGCTTACAGTGGAATGTTTAGATATAGTAATAAAAGGAGAGTTTAATGTCCCGTATGGTGGTATCGCCTATAATCGTAAATTAATGACTAAAAACTGAATTACTATCGCTCAGAGTCTTTATTAAATCATTTTGCAGATACGCAAATATATAATCTTGATTTTGAGGATTTCTTACGAGAAACAAACCCTTCTAAGGATGATTTTTGTTTTTCTGGATCACCGTATGACAGTGAATTTAGTACTTATGCTCAACATGCATTTACTCGTGCCGATCAGAGAGATTAGCAAATTATATGATTAACGAGTGTAAGGCAAAATGGATGATGATCATTAAAAAAATACGGATTTTTATCTATGACCTTTACAATAAAAAAGGTATTAATATTCGAACTTTTGACAAGGAATATCTTGTAAGTTTTATGAATAGGAATGACAAAAAAAGGTAACTCACCTCTTAATTACAAATTATTAGATAAGATGTCAGAAATAACAGAAAGACAGTTAGTTCTTCCAGCACTATATATGATGGCAAAGTCAAGTGATGGGATTATAAGTACGAGTGATTTAATTTCACAGTTAACCAATGTTATGCATCCAACAGGTATAGATGCGGAAATTCTTGCTGGAAGAAAAGATACACATTTCTCTCAGAAAGTTCGCAATCTAAAAAGTCATGATACCCTTGTAAAGCAAGGATATGCTACTAATTATGAGAATGGTTTTAAGCTAACAGAAAAAGGTTTTGAGTATCTTAATTCACACAGGGAGGCGTTAGATTATCTTTTGCAAGATAATTTTAACTATGAAGATGTGAAAACAGCTATTGATAATATCTCTTTATGTGGTGAGAATAAGATTTTACCTCTCGAAGAGATTGTTTCAGAAGGTAGTTTAGTTACAAGAACTATACAAACAAGAGAGCGTTCTACTCGGCTTAGGAAAAATAGCAATTGAACATTTCACGTGCAATGGTGAAATTTCTTGTCATTGTTGTGGTTTTTAATTTCCCTACTTTCTATGGTCAAAGATATGGACAGGATTGTATAGAAATACATCATGTTAAACCAATTTTTCAATATGAAGAAAATACTTTTTGAGCAGGTAGTCGAGAAAGCACTTGAGAACTTACTACCTGTTTTGCCCTAATTGCCATAGGGTAATCCATAAGAATTATATTGGAAGTGAAAGTATTAGTTCATTTATAAGTGAAATAAAAAGTCTATGTCTCAAACTTCAGCCCAGTCCGTACGCTGAGTTTCTTTGAGGAGATGGTCATCTGACTATCTACTGACACAGCTTTGAGAGTTGTAGATGATGATACGAGGAAAGGATACATACGTGAATTGTTAAACTTTTTAATCAACTTACTATTGAAGTTGCTGTCACTGCTATCATACTTCATATAGTTGTAATATGTTGATAAAGAGTTTGTTATTGCAAATGTTAAAAAGTGACATTAAACAAAAATATAATTAATAACCTTATGAATAAACGTTCTATTTTAATCTTTTTGTGGAGTCTCACGACTGTTGCGTGGGCTTCAAAGACATCGTCATTGCCAACAACAAGTAGTTCTATTGAACAGCTCTCAGCTGTGGCAAAAGTAAAACTCCAAGGACAAAACTCCAAGGATGAATCTGCAAATCATAAAGTTCAAACCTCAAAGTTCAAACTTCAAAGGCTTGAATCTGCAAATCATAAAAGTTCAAAGTTCAAACCTCAAAGTTCAAAGGACAGAAAGTTCCCTTCATCCTTTCGTTGCAACAACCATTGTTGGTGGTCAGTTTGCAGAAGGTACACGCTGGTACACCTTGAAGTTTAAGAATACGACTTTTGGCTGCGGCGGCTGCTGACGGTACGATTAGCGAGGTTGCTGCGATGGCAGGACGTGCCGACCGCACGATGCCTACACAGCCTGACAATCAACTCTGGTGCTTTGTCGGAAACACAGCGGAAGGTTATACCCTTTATAATAAGGCACTCGGGACATCGAAGGCACTTGTGGCAACTACGCCAGCTACTAATGCGGCAGAGCCAAGGATGGAGACGTTGGAGGGCAATCAGAAGTGTGCGAAGTGGTGGTTTGCTTCTTCAACTAATCTCACTTCTTCCTTTACGGACCCTGTCTATATGCAGCTAAAAATGCTGACGGCTATGCACTGAACCTCAGTGGGCAGTCAGGGTCAGATTTGTTTCTGGACGGGTGGTAAGGATAATGGCTCAACGGTTCTAATCGAACCAGCTTATTCAACCGTTCTCAACCCTTGTACTCTTGATCCAGATAATGCTACATTCTATCGCAATGATAAGAAGACAAAGGGACAGACGTGGAATACCTATCTTATCTCAAACGATACTGAACCAGTCGTTATATTGGCGAATGCGGATGGTAAGAATAACATTGGTTTTAGTAGTACAACAACTCCTAAGACTATCATAGTTTCCAGCAAGAACAGTCAGAACTATACGCTTTCTGTGGAGAAGGGTTATATCATTACGGGTTACTCTTTCACGTTCAAGGGAGGTTCAGGAAAAACAACGGTCAAGGATATCACTACTTCTAAGACAGAAACAACTGATGCTGTCGCAGTGAAGACCTTCTCGGTGACAGGGCTTACCTATCAGTCAGTACCATTCCAAGTATTGACAGATGTGGCATATATTCAACATCTCATGGTTAATATCGCACCAGCTTCGGTCGAAATATTGAAACAGCAGATAGCTGACAACGTGAAATACCAGACTGCAATTGTCTTTGATAACACGAAGTCGCCATACGGCTATCGTATTCCAGCACTGGGTCAGGACAGTAATGGTAAGCTCTATGTGGCAGTAGACCTGCGTCGTACGGGTGCGGACATCGGTATGGGGAATGGTCATAATGACCTTGTGATGAAGACTAGCACTGATAACGGAACAACGTGGAGTGAAAACTCTACAATCGTATCGGGCGATAAGACACAAGATCATAGTTCAAAACTGTGGACTTACAGCTTTGGTGACCCTTCAATTGTTGTCGATCGCAACAATCCACAGAACGTTCTCGTGATGTGTGTCGGTGGTCATACAAGCTTCTTTGCAAGTAGATATGAGGAACCACAACACGTGGTTAGACTGCACAGTACCGATGGCGGACAGACTTGGACAAAGGACTCGCTGACCTATCAGATATATAATTTGACAAAGCATAGTGTGGCTGGACAGACTTTCGGTCTTTTCCTCACCAGCGGTAAGATTATGCAGAGCCGTTATATCAAGCATGGAGTTTACAACCGCTTGTATATCGCTTATCCTACGAACAACACAAAGCAGAATGCAACCTTCGTAATCTATTCTGACGACTTCGGTGCTACATGGAAGTTGCTCGGTGGTGATATGCAGTTACCAAGTTCAGGAGCTGACGAATCAAAAGTGGAAGAGTTGCCTGATGGTAGTGTGTTGGTAAGTGTGCGTAACCGCAGTTCTAACACACGTGGATACAGTCTTTTCACCTATACCAACATTGCTAAGGGCGAGGGAAAATGGGAATTTCAGACTAATGCCATAGCAATGAATAACGCAGTGAATGCTGTAAATGGTGAAATCCTCATCGTTCCAGCACGTAGTAAAAGCTGATGGTAAGAAACTTTTTGTTGCCCTCCAAAGTATCACGCTTTCTAAGTCACGTGAAAATGTAGGTGTATATTTTAAGGAACTGACAGACTATAATAGCTATGCTACAGCAGAGGCATTGGCTGCTGATTGGCAGCGAGGTATGCAGGTGAGTTTGGTGGGTTCTTGCTATACGGGTATGGAGCTGCTCAACAATGGCAAGATTGGTTATATCTACGAGGAAGATGCACGGGTGGTATCGGTGGTTATAACATCATGTTCAAGCAGATTGATTTGGAAGACTTGACCAACGGAATGTATGTACTTGACCGCACTGCTGACCGTACACCATACGTAAAAGCAAGCGGCTGAGGCTCTTCGCAGACGTGTTCAGACTTATAAGACTGCTAATGGTAAGTATGTCGGTATGGTAAAAGCCTGAGGGCTTGTCGGCTGTCGAATCAGCTCTTGATGGTGCTGAGGCTACTGTTAGAACGGCTGAGGCTACACCGAGTGTAGTAACAGTTTATGTAGCGCAGGAGAAATTAGCAAATGCTTATAACGTGCTGTTCAATGGTGTTGAGCGTGTGAAGATAGAGAATGGTAAATGGTATCGTTTGAGGAATAAGTTAAAGACCAATGTAATGTTGTCTTCTGATGGCAGTATTCTTAAACCAGCCTCAGTAGATGAGCATACTATTGATCCAGCTTTTACTCTTTCAGTTTAGTAGCAATTCAGATGGTCGTTGGACGCTGAAAAATGCGAAGAATAAGGTTTTTGTAAAGGCTACACCCGTGCAAAACACCTCATTATCGGTTACTACAAATCAGGCTGATGCAGGTAAGTATAATGTTGTTTCATCAATTGAAGGACTCAGCTATCTGCGGAGTATGAACCCAGCTCGTGACGTTTATCCTGCCATCCACGCTGATAATAATGGTAAAATTGTGGCTTGGGAGATTACTTCAGAAGCCTCGCAGTGGTTTATCGAACCCGTAAACTATTCCGATGAGCTAAATAGTATTGTTGCCCTCATACCTGCTATTAAGGCAACGCAAAAGGTTTATAACCTTAATGGACAGTGCGTTTCTAATCATTCTCAGCAGAAGGGTGGGGTGTATATCGTTGATGGGAAGAAAGTGATAAAGAAATAATCTTTATTTCTATTCCCAATGCTGTACATCTTCAACTATCCCAAGAAACGTAAGCCAAAACAAAGGGCAGCAACTTTTTGTCTTGGGTGTATTAGAAGAGTTTTCTTTGAAATTTGCACTTCGATTTGAAGCGTTGCAAGAACTCATTGACAAGCAATAAAAGCCAGTGGTATTTAAGAACTACTCGCTTTTTGATAGTACACGTTTAGCTGAATTAATAGAATAGCAAGAGCGTATTATAGATGAGCAAGGGCAACACAAGAGACTATTAGTGAAATAAATGAGAGACCCCAAGGAAGACGATTATTCTTCTTTGGGGTTACGTTTTATTTTAGAAGTTCATTTTTGTCATATAAGTCAAGATTTGGTAAATCGAATGATTATAACAAGAAATAATTCTCCAATTTTTTTAATTGTCGTTTCATTAACATCATTGATGTCTTGAAGGATTTTCCCATCTTCCATTAGAATAATCCTATCACTGATGTCTGTTGTGTGATAGATGTTATGACTGGAAATAAGAATAGAGGTCTTGTTTTGCGTTTTATATTCTTTTAGAAGCTTTTACAGTTGATTCTGACTGCTTGGGTCAAGGAAGTGTAATGGTTCGTCAAGAATAATAAATTTAGGAGAAGAAAGTAGTGTGGCAGCAATACCGACCTTCTGCTTGTTTCCCGCAGAGAGTTCACGAATGTATGCCTTTCTTTCAGAATCTCTTTTACCAAGAAAGGTTTGTAGGTTGTTTATTCTTTCATTCATTTCCTCTTCTCCAATGTTATTGACTTTTGTAATGAATGAAAAGAACTCCTTTGGTGTAAAGGAACTCAATTAAGAAACTCTCGTCAAGATAAGCCGAAATATGGCTCTTCCAGTCTTCTTCAAGATTTGAGATTATGTTTCTATAACCTTTGGAAGAAACATGGTGATACTCGTTTGTTTTGTCAGTAAGAGAAGTTTACAGTTCCACTATCTGCTTTAATGAGATTGAGAATTAGCCGAAATAGAGTTGTTTTACCAGCACCATTATTACCAATAAGACCTATAATCTCGTTGGATGGAAAACAAAAATTCGGGGATAGACACAGCTGTCTTATCCCCGAATTTCTTCTATAAGGTTATTAACGGATATCGCGACCATGGCAATTCTTAAATTTCTTGCCACTACCACATGGACATGTGTCGTTAGGGACGTGGCATCTTGTCAGCACGATATGGAGTATGGTTTACCTCCTGCACTCCTTCACGGGTGTCGTGGTGTGCTGCTGCAACCTGATCAGGGATTATTCAGTTCAACCTTTTTCCTCTTTGTATTGCTGTCTATGTTCTTCTGGTGCAGCTTCTTGTATTTCTTCTGCTGGCTGCATCTCTGGAATCTGACAACGCATCAGAACACTTGCGGCACGATTATTCATATCATCAATCATGTTGTCCCACAACTTCACACTCTCTAACTTGAAGATGAGCAATGGATCTTTCTGCTCGTAAGACGCATTTTGTACAGAGTGACGGAGGTCGTCTAACTGGCGGAGGTTTTCTTTCAATCATCATCAATGATATGGAGGAGGATTACTTTCTCGAATTGCTTAATAATAGACTTAGCCTCACTCTCGTATGCTTCCTTCAAATCGCATGGTATGTTGTAAACACGTTTGCCATCAGTGATAGGGCACCATGATACGTTCATACATTGCACCCTGATTTTTCATATACCTCTTTAATGATAGGCCATGCAACAGTCTGAATACGTTCTGTTTTACGAGTAAAGGTTTCCATAGCTGCTTGGAAACTGCGTTCTGACAGTTCAGAGGTGTTGTTGCCATTGAATTCTTCTTCTGTGAATGGACATTCCATAGCAAGAACTTTTAGGAACTCTTCTTTACAACCTTCGTAATCGTTCTTTTCTATAATATTTACACAACGATCCCAGATGATGTTAGAAATATCCATACCGATACGCTCACCCATCAAGGCATGGCGACGCTTTTTCGTGAGATAACCGTACGCTGTTTATTCATAACGTCATCATATTCCAACAGACGCTTACGGATACCGAAGTTGTTTTCCTCAACCTTCTTCTGTGCACGCTCAATGCTATTTTGAAATCATTGAACTCTCAATACGTTCGCCATCTTCAAAGCCGAGTCTATCCATTACCTTAGCAATACGCTCAGAACCGAAGAGACGCATCAACTTGTCTTCAAGTGATACATAGAATACTGATGAACCTGGGTCGCCCTGACGACCAGCACGACCACGAAGCTGACGGTCTACACGGCGACTCTCATGACGCTCTGTACCAATGATAGCTAAACCGCCTGCATCTTTAACTTCCTGAGAGAGCTTTGATGTCGGTACCACGACCCTGCCATATTGGTAGCGATTGTTACGGCACCAAGACCATTTACAGAACGACCAGCCTCGGCTACAATCTGCGCCTCCTTCAAGTGCTGCTAGCGTTCAATACCTGGTGTGGGAATCTTACGCATGTTAAGCATCTTGCTCAAAAGCTCACTAATTTCTACAGATGTTGTACCAACAAGACATGGACGACCTTGGTTTCTCATTGCCTCAACCTCATCAATAACAGCAGCATACTTCTCACGTGCAGTCTTGTAAACACGATCCTCCATATCTTTTTCGGAGGATAGGACGGTTGGTTGGAATTTCAACAACATCAAGTTTATAGATGTCCCAGAACTCACCAGCCTCAGTAGAAGCTGTACCCGTCATACCTGCAAGTTTGTGATACATGCGGAAGTAATTCTGTAATGTAATCGTTGCGAATGTCTGTGTAGCCGCCTCTACCTTTACATGTTCCTTAGCCTCAACAGCCTGGTGTAAGCCATCGCTCCAACGACGACCTTCCATAATACGACCTGTCTGCTCGTCGACAATTTTTACTTCACCATTCAAGACAACGTACTCATCGTCTTTATTAAACATGGTATAAGCCTTTAAAAAGCTGCTGCAATGTATGAACGCGCTCACTCTGAATACCATAATGAGCCATCATTGCGTCTTTCTGATCGATATACGCCTGCTCGTCAATAATTTTATCTTCTTTCTGTTTTTCAAGTGCAGAAAGTTCTGTGGTAATATCAGGTAATACGAATAACTGCTCATCTTTGACCTGACTTGCCAACCATGCAGTACCCTTTATCTGTAAGGTCACATGAGTTCATCTTCTCGTCCGTTACGAAGTAGAGAGGTTCAATAGCTTTTGGCATTTCACGGTTGTTATTTGCCATGTAATACTCCTCTGTTTTCAGCATACCAGCTTTGATTCCATCTTCTGAGAGGAATTTAATAAGAGCTTTGTTTTTTGGTAGTGACTTGAATGAACGATAAAGTGCAAGGAAGCCTTCCTCTTGTAGTTTTTGTAAAGTCTCTTTATTGTTGGTATTCTTTTGTGCTTCCAACTAATTTGTGGCGAGCCTCAGAAAGAAGCTCTAGTAGCTGCTTGCGCTGAACCTCATAAAGACTTTGAACTAATGGTTGGAACTCTTCAAACATTTGTACGTCACCCTTTGGTACAGGACCACTAATAATAAGAGGTGTACGAGCATCGTCAATCAACACAGAGTCAACCTCATCGACAATAGCATAGTTGTGCTGGCGTTGTACGAGGTCAGCTGGTGATACTGCCATGTTGTCACGCAGATAGTCGAAACCAAACTCATTGTTGGTACCGAAGGTGATGTCTGCCTGATAAGCCTTACGACGTGCGGGAGAGTTTGGTTGATGCTTGTCGATACAATCAACAGAAAGACCATTGAACATATAAAGTGGACCCATCCATTCTGAGTCACGTTTCGCAAGGTAGTCATTAACTGTTACGACGTGAACGCCATTGCCTGTAAGGGCATTGAGGAATACAGGTAGGGTAGCAACAAGTGTCTTACCTTCACCCGTAGCCATCTCGGCAATCTTACCCTGATGAAGAACAGTACCACCGAATACTTGTACATCATAGTGAACCATCTCCCACTTAAGGTCATTACCACCTGCTGTCCAGTGATTATGGTGAGATAGCCTTGTCGCCATCAATCGTAATAAAGTCATTTGATGGGTTTGCAGCCAATTCACGATCGAAGTCGGTTGCTGTTACGATTGTTTCTTCATTCTCAGAGAAACGACGTGCAGTATCTTTAACAATAGAGAATGCTACAGGCATAACCTCATCAGTGCCTTCTCATAGTTATCGAGTGCTTCTTTATCAAGTTTATCTATTTGATTAAAAATCTCTTCACGTTCTTCAATCGGTGTATCCTCAATTGTTGCACGAAGTTCTGCAATCTTCTCACGCTGTTCCTTACCTGCATCCTGAACATACTTCTGGATTTCTTTTTGTCTTTGCACGCAATTCGTCATTGCTGAGTGCTTTAATCTCTGGATATGTTGCCTTTACCTTATCTACGTATGGCTGTATAAGCTTCATATCACGTGTTGACTTGTCTCCAAAAAGTGCCTTTAATATTTTATTGAAATTCATTTATTCTTAATTTATTTTGTTTTACTTATTTTAGAGGATGTATTCCTCTTTGATTTACTTCTTCTATTAGATAAGCGTGTCTTCATTACGTTGCTTATTACATGATAAGAAATAAACTGGGAGCGCGAATTTTTATTCCAGTCCTTAAAGAAGGATTAGGAAGGAATAGTTGTAATTTCTGATTATTTTTGATTTAACTATTAATGCTGTAGAATAATTATCGTATAAATCAGTCACATACACAGCTTTGTTTTGTGCTGGTTCAGTTTCTTCGTCTTCTTTAATCTGTTTAAAGGCTTCAAGAACTGATAAGATTTCTTGTTCAACACCTTTAAATGCTTGTTGATGACAAAGGTCTTCGATATTAACATCACCCAATGCAATTTTTAGCGCAGACTGATAGTTCTGTGCTTCGACTCCTGTTGTCGCAAGAACGACAAGTAAAGCGGTGATGTATTTATTCATTTTTTATTTCTTTTGAATTACTTACAGTTGTAATCGATTTGTAAATTCGCAAATGTAATATACAATGTAATAGCAAGAATGATGCCACAATTAATATTGGTAGTGGTATCTCTTGGAATAAACTTCCAAAAAGTCCAATGATAATGGATGCTCCCCAAATCTTCCACTCATAATACACTATTCTTCTTTATTGTACTATAAAGGAAGAATAGAGGTAAGAGATTAAAGAAGAAAATGATGAAGTTTAATCTAACACATGGGTGTTGCGAAAAATAGCATTGTAAAAAGGATAATACCTATAAGTCCCGATATAAGCATTAATGTTGTATCCCAAATCCAAGTAATTTGTTTTTTACGATAGCTAAAAAGTATTATTACAATGCTGATTGCCGCAAAAATTAGTGCTATTGATAAGGGAGAGAGAGGGAAGGCGGATTCTTCCACATCTGTTCTTGCGTTTAGTAATATGTTTTGTTTCCTTTACCAAAGGCTTTCCATTGTATGTTGCTTTTTCAAAAATCTTTTCTTAGGTTGTCAGGAAGAAATTGCTGTTCTGCCTTTGTTGTTTTTCGATCAGCATCCACTCCAAGAAGGAGGTCTTCTCCAAATTGTGACCATTCGTATTTATAGTTCCATTTATGTATCATTGAACGGAAGGTCGTGCCTTGTTCTACTGGTGGGTAGTTTACTTTTCTTTGGAGGTGATTGACAATCATGTCACGTGCCCTTGTTGTGCAATTGTCAAAGAAGAAATTATAGCGATAAACGATGTTTTCAGGCTTCGTGTTATCCTGTAATGCTTTATATATAACTTCTTTATCCTTAGGTGATAAGTTGAGAGACTTGCTCTGTCACTTTTTCGTCCTTCATAACTATATTGAGCAAGGAAGCTTTCCATTGTTTGTACCCCCATTCGGTGAGTCGGTCATACCCAGAACAAAGCGAGGATAAAGTAGTTTTGTTCAAGGAGAAAAATGCCATAGTTAATAGCAAGGTCTTCTCCGCTACTTTTATCATAGTAACGGATAGCTGTATGTCCGTATTGCGCCCAAATTTCTTTTGCCAGGCGAACATGTTAGAAGAGATATCTGAATGTTATCAGCATTGTTTGTTATAGACTGATTCCCTGCTGCTACCCTTATAGCAGACAGAAGTAATGTCAAAACAATATATATAATCTCTTTTCTCATTTTCACCGCAAAGATAGCAAAAAAGGATGAGAGCGCAAAGAAAGCTTATTAAAAATCAAAATCCTTTGTTGTTTTTCTGCAATATAGATTTTTAATAACTTTGCGCAATATATTGTATAGATATATAATTGGAATAAGAAAAAGTGTAAGAATGAAAAAGATATTTGCAGCAGTGTGCCTTGCAGGTCTTGCAGTACAAGTCTCAGCACAAAGTGGACTAATTCTCCATATAGTCAATATGGATTAGGGTGCTTTTGGCTTCTCAAACAACAAGTTTTAATCGTGGCATGAATGGATTAGCATACGGCTTTCATGAGCGTAATCAGGTGAATTATATGAATCCTGCTTCATACGCTTCGGTGGACTCCCTTTCGTTCATATTTGATGCAGGAGTTAGTCTTCAAATGACTAATTTTGAGGAAAATGGTAATAGTCTTAATGCTAAAAATGCTGATATAGAGTATGTTGTTGCTTCGTTTAGGGCTTTTAAGCACGTGGGCGTAAGTTTTGGTTTTCTTCCTTATACAAATATTGGTTACAATTTCAGTAATACTAATAATGTAAATGCTTTTCCAAGTAAATCTTCTTCAGATGCCACCCTATTCTAACACATATAATGGAGATGGTGGATTACACCTCGTATATCTTGGAGCTGCTTGGCAACCTTTAAAGGGATTCTCATTTGGTGCAAATATTGGATATTTGTGGGGAGTGTTAAATCGTTTTTCAACGAATACTTATAGTGACAATTATGTAAATACATTGTCGAAAAATATTATGCGCAAGTAAAGAGTTATAAGGCTGACTTTGGTGTACAGTACACTTATGCAATAGATAAGAAGAATGATTTAACTTTGGGTCTTGCTTATTCTCTTGGACATAACTTAGGGGTAGAAGCCGAGTGTAATTTGATTTCAACAAATTCACAGACAAGCATTTCTGATACAACTCGTTACGTTGTTTCAAATGCTTTTGAACTTCCTCACACCTTTTGGTGTTGGTTTGATGTGGAATCATAATAACCGCTTGAAGTTCGGTGTTGACTATCAATTGCAGAAGTGGGCTAATTTAAAGTATCCACAATTAAGCACAGTCACTGGTAAGACAAGTTATAATCTTGTTGATGGACAATTCAGTGACCGTCATAAAGTTAACTTTGGGTGGCGACTACTGTAAGGGCGAACGCTATCGTGGTTTCTTTAGTCGTATGCACTATCGTGCAGGTCTTAGCTATGCCAGTCCGTATCTAAAGATAAATGGTAAGGATGGTCCACGTGAACTCTCAGCAAGTCTTGGAGTTGGTATTCCTATTATTAATAGTTATAATAATCGAAGCCAGTTGAATATCAGTGCAGAATGGATAAATCAGAGTGCCATTGGATTGATAAAGGAAAAATATTTTTCCGTATTAATGTTGGTTTAACATTCAATGAACGTTGGTTTGCGAAGTTTAAGGTTGAATAATATGCGTTCAAACCTTTACACCTTTTTTTATTTGCTTATTATTTATGTCGTATGCTTTCGTTTCGTGTTCAGAGGAACGTGAGCATACAGCCCTACTATACATACTCGTGATTCTGTGCCAGTTATGACAACGTATGGTGTAAATACACTTGTGTCGGACTCTGGTGTAATCAAATATCGTATTGTAACTGAGCGTTGGGAAGTTAATGAGAATCGTAATCCTTCACGATGGACCTTTAATAAAGGAATTCTTCTTACTCAATTTGATTTAAAAGAAGCATGTAGTGGGTTATGTTCAATGTGACACTGCTGTCTATTTTTGATAAGGATCGTCGTTGGGAACTTAGAGGTCGAGTCAGGATACTTACGTCACAAGGAGTTGCGTTTTATAGTAATGAACTATATTGGGATGAGCGTAATCATCAGATGTGGTCATATACTTACTCGCATGTAAAAACTCCCGATAAAGAATTACAAGGGAATTGGTTCCGTAGTGACGAACAAATGACAAATTTTGAGATACGTCAGACAAAGGGATGGAGCATTTTCTCTAATGATGAGTTTATGCCATCTGCTGGTTCAGGTACCCCAATAATAGATACTTCGCATGTTGATAGTATGAGAGGTCCAGTTGTTAATCAAAAAGTAGGAACTTGATAGTCCAACTCTTTTCTAAGAATAAGTAGCTTTCACTCCTGCTATAAATGACAAGCTGTTTACATTCTAATCCATGTTTTGTTTGTCATGTCAATATAATGTTTGCTGGCTTACAAAAAGGTCATTAGAAGGTGGGTGTTTGATTGTTATGTATCGACGGATGTTTGTGACAGACTTTACCGAAAGTGTTTATCAGATTGCATTAAATAATTATAGAAATTGGATATAAGTTTAATTATTGGAATTGTAATAACAATGGCACTCTCTGCATTCTTTTCGGGAATGGAGATAGCCTTTGTTGCGAGTAATCGTCTTCTTGCAGAAATGGACAAAGAGAAGAATGGTATTGCTCAAAAATGTTTGACAATATACTATAGAAATCCGAATGGTTTTGTTTCTACAATGCTTGTAGGCAACAATATTGTACTTGTTATTTATGGTATCTTTTTTGCACAAATATTTGACACAACACTTTTTGTTACGTTTGATTCTGCAACACGTGTTGTGTTAGATACCCTAGCATCTACACTCGTTATTCTTTTTACAGGCGAATTCTTGCCTAAGACATTGTTTAAGAGTAATCCAAATCGCTTGCTAACACTTTTTTTGCTCCGTTAGCCTATGTTTTCTTTATAATTTTATGGCCAATAAGTCGATTTACAACACTTTTAGCACGTGTTCTTTTACGTTTAGTAGGAATCAAAATGAATGACAAAGAGGATGATGGAACGTTTACAAAGGTTGACCTTGATCATCTTGTTCAGAGTACGATTGAGAATGCTGAAAATGAAGACGATATAGAAGATGAAGTAAAGATTTTTCAGAATGCATTAGAATTTCAGGATACAAAGGTACGTGATTGTATGGTTCCACGTACAGAAATAAGGGCGGTTGGTGAGAATTGTTCTTTGGAAGAACTGCATCAGATGTTTATAGAGAGCGGTAATTCCAAGATAATTGTTTATGAAGGTGATATTGATCATATAAAAGGGTATATCCATTCTTCGGATATGTTCCGTTCACCTGAGAATTGGACTGATCGTATTAGGCAAATGCCCTTTGTGCCAGAAACGATGGCTGCACAAAAACTTATGAAAGTTTTTCTTGTTCAAAAGAAGAGTTTGGGTGTTGTGGTTGATGAGTTTGGTGGTACCAGTGGAATTGTTTCTTTGGAAGACATTGTAGAAGAAATCTTTGGTGATATTGAGGATGAGCATGATAACAAGAAATATATTACAAAGCAGATAAATGATAACGAGTACGTTCTTTCGGCACGTTTAGAGATTGATAAGGTAAATGAAATGTTCAATCTTGACTTGCCTGACAATGATGATTATATGACAGTCGGTGGTTTGTTGTTACATGTTTATCAAGGATTTCCTAAACTGAATGAAATTGTAACTATTGGACAATATGAGTTTAAGATAATCAAGAAGACCATGACGAAATTAGAACTTGTGCGGCTAAAAGTCAATAGAATAGCGTAATTTCTGAATGAAAAATTATGATACTTGCCCTTTTTGTATTTTTGTGCGCAATTTATCATATTAAATAGAATAATTAAAAATCAAATAATAAATCTAAAATGGCAGCATTAGGAAAAATTAGAAGCAAAGGTAGCATACTGGTAGCAGCTATCGGTCTTGCCTTGTTTGCATTCTTGGCTGAAGAAGGTGTCCGTTCTTGTAATGGTATCAAGGGCGAAGCACGTCAGCAGATTGGAGAAATTCTGGGCAAAAAGGTTAGTGTTCAGGACTATCAGAAATTGTTAGATGAATATCAGTCAGCAATTAAGTTCACGATGCAACGTGACAACCTCACCGAACAGGAACTTAACCAAGTTAAGGACCAAGTTTGGCAACAACTTGTAAGCAATCGTGTACTTGAAGCTGATGCGGAGAAGCTCGGTTTGACTGTAACAGAGAAGGAAGTTCAAAAATGTTTTTGAATGAGGGTACTAACCCTATGTTGGCTCAGACACCATTTGTAAACCAACAAACAGGTCGCTTTTGATGTGAATGCACTCAAGCAATTCTTTGATAGCTATAATAAGGCAAAGTCTGCAAGATCTCCACAGGTTGAGCAGATGCAAATGGTATATGACTACTGGCTCTTTGTTGAAAAGAGAACCTCCGCTCACAATTGTTGAGTCAAAAAAATATCAGTCACTGCTCGCAAGCTGTATTCTCTCAAAATAAGTCTGAGGCTAAGATGGCATTTAAGGACAATAATGAAGAAAGTCAGATTCAGCTCGCTTCTTTGGCTTATAGCACTGTAAAAGATGCTGACGTAAAAGTAACTGACGAGGATCTCAAAGCTAAATATGAAGAACTTAAACCTGCTTTCCGTCAGAATATAGAGACACGTGACATTAAGTATGTAGACTTCAGATTAAGGCAAGTTCAGCTGACCGTAACAAGGTTGTTAAGGAGATGAATGAACTTCAGAAACAGCTTGCAACTGCTGACGATCCTGCTGCTATTATTAGCAAAAAGCGGCTCTGTAATTTCTTATCTCGGTCTTCCTGTAAGTAGCAAGGCTTACCAGCAGTATCCTGATATTGCTTCAAAGATTGATTCACTTGCAGTGGGAACAACTGGCGTAACCGAAAAATGTACAAGACAACACTTTGAACATTGTTCGTGTACTTTCAAAAGGCACAGTTAGCAGACTCAATTCAGTTCCGTCAGATTAATGTTGCTGCTGCTACTCCTAATGAAGCACGTGTAAAAGCTGATTCTATTCAGAAGGCTTTGGCTGGTGGAGCAGACTTTGAAGTACTTGCTAAGCGTTACGGTCAGACTGGTGAGAAAGTGTGGTTTACTGGACAACAATATGAGTCGGCACCAAGTATGAATCAAGATAACCGTACTTTTGTAAATGCATTGCTCAATGGTGATGTTAATGCAACTCAAAAATCTTGCCCTTACACAGGGTAGTGTTATCTTACAGGTTGTTGATAAAAAGCATTTACAACTAAGACTACAGCTGCTATCATTAAGAAACTCATAGATTTCTCTAAGGATACACGTAGCAATGCTTATAATAAGTTCTCAGAGTTTGTAGCTAAGAGTACAACATTAGCCGACCTTGAAAAGAATGCATCTAAGTCTGGATACCAAGTACAGTCACTTAATGACCTCTCAACTGCCGAGCACTATGTTGCTGGTATTCATGGTACACGTGATGCGCTTTAAGTGGCTCTTCGAGGCTAAGCAGGGGTGAGGTTTCTCCACTCTATGAATGTGGTGATAACGATCACCTCTTGGTTCTTGCTCTTTCAGGCGTTCATTCACAAGGCTATCGTTCATGGGATGATGTACAGGTAAAGGATATTTTGAAGCGTGAGGTAACAAAGGATAAGAAGGCTGAGAAACTCATTGCAAAAGCTTAAAGGCGTAAATACTATTTCTGCCGCTCAGGCAAAAAGGTGCTAAGGTTTCTTCTGTTAATCAGATTACTTTCTCTGCTCCAGCCTTTGTACAAGCAACGGGTTCTGTTGAGCCTGCTCTTTCTGGTGCAGTTGCAAGTACTCCTGCAGGTAAAGTTCTCTAAGGCTCCTGTGAAGGGTAATGCAGGTGTGTATGTCTTCCATGTACAAAAGAAGGCAATGCGTGCTGGATCTCAGTATGATGAAACATTATCAATGCAACAGGCTGTACAGATGAACATGCAATTAGTGGGTAATTTCATGCAGGATCTTATCCTCAAAGCAAAGGTTGTTGATAATCGTTATTTGTTCTTCTAATAATAAGAATAGTTTTATATCAGATATAAAAGGCTTAATAATTTAATAGACTTATATCAGGTTACTCTCATAACCCTTATAGCTGTTTTTGTAGCAGATATAAGGGTTATTTTTATATAATACGTTGAGATATAATCTCACATTGTATAGTTATTTTTTTACTCACTCAATGGCTCATTATGTTTATATTTCAGGCTATGATTTTTGTTTTATTTTGGCTCTATAACGTTTTGTGTGGGTAAATAGTTTTTCCTTGCCAGTGTTCCTATGCTTAATGGCTGAACAGATGAAGACGAATTGCTCTACAAAGTATAAAGGAGTTTGAGCTAAACAAGCTTCTACACACCTCCTGTTTATTCTTAGTATTAACCTGAATTCGGGATAAGTATCATACCACTCTCCTGTTTGGTTTAGTACAACGGCTCTTTAGACTCAATTTTTTGATTGGGTCTAAAGATAATAATATAACAGATTACTTTAGAATAATGTAAGCTGTCCCGAATGTTGCTCTATAGCAAAGTCTATGTTCACTGCTGGCTTCTTCTCAAAGAAGCAGTAGGCTGCAATAGCAGAGAGAACATTCATTGCGAAATTAAATATGCTTCTATGCCTTGAATGCACTAATTGAGCTACATTCTTTAGCTCATCATTGATAGTCTCTATTACAGATCTTTTTCCTTAGAAGAAGTCTATCATAAAGTGGCATCAGTTTGTTTTTCATGTTACTCCTAACGCCAGTAACTAAATTTATTCCATCATTGAACAATCGTTCAAATAATCCTTGAGAGATGTACCCTTTGTCTGCAAACAACTTACCAAACACATTGTCTGTCAACCCTGTTAAATACATTTTCATCTCGGTCGTCAATATTTGCTTTTAGTGAGCATAAAGTTTAGAATCTCACCTCTTTCATTACAGATAAGATGTAGTTTGAATCCAAAAATACCATCCCATTGTACTTTTCCCTCTTGTTGCATAATTTCTAAAAAACCTTATTGCGACAAATACGTTTATTATGGCAAACAGGAATACAAGTTGAGTCAATAAAACTAATACCAGTACACCTCCCAAAACAACATATCTGCAGGAACATCATCATCTCTAGTATACTCTTGCCTCTAATTCAAGAAAAACGATTATAAGACAATTGATTTGGAAATAAATCTGCTAAATGCTCTTTTACGAAAAAGGTATAATAGTGACGAAAATTACGATAGGAATTAAAGTGGAAGCAAATTAAAAATAGTTATGATTTCAGATTTACTCATACGCCACTTGCGATGGCGATGACACCCTTTATTCTTTTTCTGAGATACCTATTTTATCAGTTTCTAACTCAAATTCTTTTGCAAAAAGTCATCTGCAATACAGAAAATTTCAGTAATTTTGTCCTTGGTAATCATTGTTATATTTATTGTAATTGATTGATTTTCAACTATAAAGTTACAAAAAAATATAATGAGATCACCAACTTTTTGCAGACATTTCTTATCCCGAGTTCAGGTTATTAAAACATTTTGCTCACAATTCATCCCCTGTCATCCTTATATCATAGTGAATTTAACCCTCCGCACCACATGTGCTAAGCATCAGCACAACATGTGCAGAGTATCAGCACCACAGCAAATGATGGTAAGTATTCACGAACATTATATGAAATAAGACCTTAAAAACATCCTTTCCTGTTGGCAAAAAGTGTTAACATGTAAAACACTAAAACTAAACTGAACAAATAACTTCTTTCTATGATTACAACAGGCATTATTCTAATCGGGTCAAACAACCCACACGTTTCGTTATAGAGCCTTTATTTTCCTGTTTTTCTTTTCCCGTCTTTGTATCTTATAGTAACTACAATGTGGATGCTGTAAAGACAGTTCGGGAATTTGAAAACGGTTATAGGTTCTGTTAATGGATGTGAGGTAAAATGATGAGTAAGGAATTGTATCTTAGTTGGCTTTTTAGATAAAAAAAGTTTTTAGTGATTGGTTTTTGTAAAGAAACTAACGAGTAAAAACTCCTTTCCTTAGTTAGAGGAAAGGAGTGGAGGAGGAAGCTAAAAATCTATTTATCATTTCTTCTGGCGTGATAAGTTCTTGTTCGCTGATCGACATATTCTTAAATGTTATTTTACCTTCTTGTATTTCGGTTTCACCTGCAAGGGCAACAAATGCAATGTTCTTTGCATTTGCATAACTCATTTGCTTTTTCATTTTAGCTTTATCAGGAAACATCTCGGTTCTGATACCAGCTTTTCTTGCTGCTGCAACAATAGTAGAGGCAGTAGGCGGTTTCCTTTTCGCCAAAGTTGATAAAGAGTACTTGTGTGCTTTGTACGCTTTCTTTTTGGATAAAGGTCGAGCGTGTTGAGAACATCGTATATGCGATCGCACAAAAACTAATTCAACACCTGATATGCCAGGCATTCCGAAGATACCTGTAAGGTTGTCATATCGTCCACCACGGTAATAGAACCAATCTGTACATCAAGTGCTTTAACCTCAAAGATTGCACCAGTGTAATAGTTTAGTCCACGTGCCAGAGTGAGGTCAAGTTGTATTTCATTATTCAGTCCTGATTTACTCAGGTTGTCAAGAATGAAACGCGTTTCTTCAACGCCTTTCAGTCCTGTTTCGCTTTCTTTAAGAACCTCTGCAATAACACTTTAAGTTTTTCTTCATTACTTCCTTCTAACTTAATGATAGGTTGTAACTTTTCTATGGCTTCTTCTGATATGTTATTACGACGTAGTTCCTCGTTTACGTTATCAAGTCCGATTTTTGTCGAGTTTATCAATTGCAACAGTAATATCAACAATTTTTTTCTTTCTCACCAATTACTTCTGCAATACCAGTAAGAATTTTTCTGTTGTTAATCTTTATCTGTACACGGATACCAAACTCGGTAAAGACGGTATCAACTATCTGCATTAATTCTACCTCATTAAGCAGTGAGTCAGAACCAACGACATCAGCATCGCATTGGTAAAACTCACGATAGCGACCTTTCTGTGGTCGGTCTGCACGCCAGACGGGTTGTATTTGATAACGTTTAAAAGGCAATTGCAATTCATCACGATGCATTACAACGTATCGTGCAAAAGGTACTGTTAAGTCATAACGTAAGCCTTTCTCGCAGAGTTTTGTCTGCATTTTAAGTGTGTTACGTTCCTTAAGTTCTTCATCATTAACAGCCTTTAGATAATCTCCTGAATTCAAAAATCTTAAAAAGAAGTTTGTCTCCTTCTTCCCCATATTTGCCCATTAAGGTCTGTAATGTTTCCATCGAAGGAGTCTCTGTTGCTGAAAGCCATAGAGTGCATAGACACGCTTGATGGTATCAAATATGTAATTTCGTTTTTGCCATCTCGTCTGGTCCGAAGTCACGGGTACCCTTTTGGGATGGAAGGTTTGTTTGCCATTGTCCTTTGTTTATGATGTTTGTAGAAAAAGTATTAGGCTGTAAGAAACGAATATAGTTTTTAGAATGCTTATAGTCGTCTGTCACAGCCTAAAGATTAAGTTATAAAACAATCGTTTGTTCGCGGTCTGGTCCAACTGAGATGACACCAATCCGGGTTTCGAGATAGTTCTCGAGGAAAGCAACGTAGTCACGGAATTCTTGTGGGAATTCGTCTTGTGACTTACATTTTGTCATATCCTTTTTCCAACCATTGAAGTCTTTATAGATTGGTTTTACATTGTTAATTTTCATAAGGGAAGTCCTTAGTTTTCAGTGCCATCAGGTAACTCGTATGCAACGCAAGCCTTAATAATCTCAAAGCTATCAAGCACATCGCTCTTCATCATGATAAGTTCTGTCACACCATTTACCATAACAGAGTAGCGAAGTTGAACAAGGTCAATCCACCCACAACAGCGTTCACGTCCAGTTACAGCTCCATATTCATGTCCAAGGTCACGAATTGTTTTTCCTGTCTCATCAAATAATTCTGTTGGGAATGGTCCTGCACCAACACGAGTACAATAAGCCTTCATGATACCATAGACATTTCCAATCTTATTGGGTCCAATGCCAAGTCCAGTACATGCTCCTGCACAGACTGTGTTTGAAGATGTAACAAAAGGATAAGAGCCAAAGTCTACATCCAGCATGGTGCCTTGTGCGCCTTCGCAAAGGATGTGTTTCCCGTCACGAAGAAGGTAGTTGATTTTCGTTTTCAGAATCAACAAACTTAAACTCCTTCATGTATGCAATTCCTTCCATCCATGTTTTTCTGTCTCTTCAAATCCTTCAAAGTCTGTCCAATCAAGTGCTTCAAAGCATTTTTGAGGTGTCGTTGCTTATGGGCAGCATATTTGTTTTCAAAGTCAGAGAGAATGTCACCAACACGTAGACCATTTCGGCTAATTTTGTCAGTATAGGTTGGGCCAATTCCTTTACCAGTCGTGCCGACCTTATCCTTACCTTTTGCGGCTTCATAGGCGCGGTCCAAGATACGATGTGTCGGCATAATAAGGTGTGCTTTCTTAGAGATGTGCAGACGCTCCTTAAGTGGATGTCCACTTTTTCAAAGGTCTTTTGCTTCACCCATAAAGAGGTCTGGGGCCAAAAACAACACCATTACCAATGATGTTTACCTTTTCCACCTTGGAAAATACCAGATGGTATAGAACGTAATACGTACTTTTTGATTTTCGAACTCCAGAGTATGCCCAGCGTTTGGACCTCCTTGAAACGAGCCACTACGTCGTAGCGTGGAGTTAGTACATCTACAACTTTACCTTTTCCTTCATCACCCCATTGGAGCACCCAACAGGGACGCCTACTTTACCTGTGTTCATTTGTTTTTATGTGAGTTTTAACTTGTTTCTGTGTAAGAAACTTGCTTCTCTGACGCGACAAGACTGCCTGACAGCGCGAGCATATTCCATATATATATAGTGAAAAACCATCTCTGCGGAAGCGGTGGAACTTTGTATTCTTGATTGCATCCGCAATTTCGGGAGAGTCAACCTCCGTTACTGTTCCGCAAAGCGTACAGATTTGATGGATATGGTCTTCATTGTTATAACATGCTTCATATTTTTGTTTGACCAATGAAACGATGCCTAACAACGGACGCAACTCTATGAAAAAGACGCATTGTATTGTATAGTGTGGCGCGTGATACTCGAAAGTTTTTTGCTTCAAGTGCTACGCCTAACTCGTCCAGAGAGAAGTGTTCTCCCATATCATACACGGCATCCAGAATGGCATATCGCTCTGAGGTCTTGCGATGATTGTTAGACTCAAAGGTATTCATCCAGAATATCTCGAACTCTTTTTGACTATATTTCTAGTCACAGCTTACTGATTAAATTCGCACAAAGTTACCATTTTTTAATGATATAACTAATTTATTGTACCGAAAAAAAGTTAAAAGATAGTTTGGTTAAATGTCCATTGTTTTGTCTATCTTCCCATTATATCATTGAAATTTACAAATATAATATGATTTGGTTTTTATGCTTCTTTTATTTTTAGTGTCTCTTTTAAGTTTTTTTATTATCTGGTATTATCAATAAGACACTTATATCTTCTTCAATGTGATATTTTTATTTTTATAGAGGATGTTGTTTTTCGAGTTTTTATTATTTTTGGATGTTTGTTTTTAGTTATTTTTAGTTGTTTTTGATGAGAATATGTAATAATTTTTTTCAAAACCATATAGAGTTATTATAAATATAATGTAAAAAATAGTTGTAAGTAGAAACGTTTAATTTTGATGTTATCATTTTTTTATTTTATGTGTCTTTATTTCTTTTTGGTTTTTTTCGTCAGATAAGTCTATATGCATTGTGTTACATAAGCCTACGCATACATTAAAAGTCTTATGTAGGAAGGTGATGTTTGATGCCTTATAAAAGTAGAATTGCAGTTCGAAAAATACATTTTTAGCCAACTATAATATAAAAAAATAAGTTAATTATTAAAAGTTTTAGTATACACATTATGATGGGTTAATGTAAAAACTCACATAATTACATAATGCATTTTTATTTTTACAGAAAGTTTTCTTACCTTTGTTTTTAGATAAGTATAAAATAGACAAATTAAAGTTTTAAATGAGGGAAGCAAATAGACATATTAAAAACCTTTTGGAACCAAATAATTATTTGGGTTCCCCTCTTCCTCATCCCCATTTTGTATGTTCCTCATGAGCATCTCTCATGGCAGAATGATTTGTCATTATATATTATTCCACTATCAGTAATGGCGGTTGCTTATATAAATTATTTTATACTTGCCCCTCATTTTATTAAGAGGTAATAGAAAGTCATTCTGGACAATCAATATCTTACTTATATTTTTCTTATCTATTTTACAGCATGAGTGGTTATATTATAAAATAGGTGAAGAAGGTATAACCTTCTCGTCTTATCATCTTTTTATTAAGGAAAAAGTACTTATATCCACATATATTCTTCATTGTTCGTAACATTCTAAACCTAAGTATTTGTGCAGGTGTTGCTACCTCAATACAGATGGCGCAGCGATGGTCAAAGGCTGAAAAAGGAAAAAGCGTGAGGTCGAGACAGCAATGACAAAAAGCAGAGTTGGTTAATTTACGTCAACAGGTTAATCCTCATTTTCTGCTCAATACAATGAATAACATTTTATGCACTAACAGCATTTGATACGAATAAGGCACAGAAGGCAATTATCGATCTTTCAAAGATGTTAAGGCATATACTTTATGACAATCAACAGCCTTATGTATGTCTTAAAGAGGAAATAGAGTTTTTGCATAACTACGCAGATCTTATGATGATACGTATTCCTGTTAATGTAGATATTAAACGTGAATTTAATATACCATCTAATTGTAATATTCATGTTGCTCCAATGATATTTATTTCATTGTTGGAAAAAATGCATTTAAGCATGGAATTAGTCCTGAACAAAAAGAATTTCATACATATAAGGTTAGACGCAAATAGTGAAGAAATTGTCTTTTCTATTCAAAATAGTAACTATCCTAAAAGGTGAAGCAGGGCGTAATGGTCATGGGATAGGACTTAAAACAAGTAGAGCGTCGTTTGGAGCTTGCTTATCCAGATAAATACAAATGGGAGAAAGGATTTGATAGTAACAGAAATATTTATTCAACCAAAATAATCATTTATGATACTAAACTGTATAATCATTGACGATGAACCTTTAGCAGCGGACTTGCTCGCAAGTTATGCAAAGAAGACACTTTTTTTAAAACCTTATTGGTGTTTTTAATAGTGCAGTAGAAGGCGTAAAAAGCCATCCGTGAGAATAGAGTAGACCTCATATTCTTAGATATACAGATGCCTGAACTTAGCGGCCTTGAGTTTGCTAAGATTCCTGCCTAAGGATACTAAGATTATTTTCACAACTGCTTTTAGTCAGTATGCAGTTGAGGGATATAAGGCTAATGCTCTTGATTACCTTATGAAGCCTATAAGTTATGAAGCTTTTTGCAGGAGCAAGTCGGGCTTTGGAGTGGTTTCAGAATATGCGTCATATAGAGGTTGTGACAAATGATCGATTTATTTTTCATAAAGAGTGAATATAAATTGGTTAAGGTTATGTTTGATGAAATTCTTTATATTGAGGGTGTAAAAAGACTATGTTAAGATTTATCTTGCAGATGAACATAAACCTATTATGAGCCTTATGAATATGAAAAAGATAGAGGAATCGTTACCTAAACCTGAATTTATGCGTATACATCGTTCTTATATTGTACACATGAAGATGATTGATGGTATCGACCGTTTTCGTGTTGTTATAAAAGATGCAGTCTTGCCAATATCAGATAGTTATAAGAGCAAACTACAAGATTATTTGGATGGGCATACGATATAACACTTAATCAATAAGTAGCTTTTATTATGTTTGAGAATATCTGTTCTTTGTGTGGACTTATTCTCATTGTCTTATGATAATTGAATAATATATTAAAAAGGTTCTTTTTCGTTAAATGTTTACACGCTTACCGTGTAGAGTGTGTGACATTTTCGGAAGAACCATAATATAAATCAGTATTTGGCGATATTCAATAAATCATATAGCCGTGTAGTTTATTGCCATTTTTATTTTTAGTAAACGGCAAAAATTTTTGATTAAACAATTATTTTTAGACATGTTTTTATTATGTCATGATATTCATAAAAAGAAACTCGCCATCTGCTTATATGTCAGGTAGCGAGTTACTAATTTTGTAAAACCTTTCGTTTTATCTAATGACTTAGTTTTTGTTTAAGATTTGTCGTTTTGTTCCTTCATGTCAATGAACTGTTGTTTCGCATCGTAGAACTCATACTGCAAATAAGCAAGTTTTTGTGAAGGAATAATATTCACTCCTAAACCATACTTAATTTGCCATTTGCGTTTCAAGGAGATGAGTCCTTTATTGATATATGCTGCAACGTATGGGTGAACGTGTAAATAGAATTTCTTTACGTCAAGCTTATTTACTAATCGATCAATCTTACGTTCCAACTGGTCAGTAAAGAGAATACTTGAACGTATTTTTCCCAGAACCAAAGCAATTAGGACAATTCTCGTCTACATCGACATCCATAACGGACGTACACGCTGACGTGTAATTTGCATAAGTCCAAATTTGCTTAAAGGAAGGATGTTGTGCCGAGCACGGTCCTTCTGCATGTTCTTACACATACGTTCGTATAGCATTTGACGATCTTCGGCAAGGTTCATGTCGATGAAGTCAACGACAATAATTCCTCCCATATCGCGTAGTCTAAGCTGTCGAGCTAATTCATCAGCGGCACCGAGGTTGGTGTCGAGTGCATTTTGTTCTTGTGCTTTCTCTTTTGTTCTGTTTCCACTATTGACATCTATAACGCATAGCCTCAGTATGTTCAATGATGAGGTAGCAACCATGACCATAATTAATTGTTTTTCCGAAGCTGGACTTAATCTGCTTCGTAACATCAAAGTTGTCAAAGATTGGCACTTTACCAGTATACTTTTTTCACGATGCCCGCCTTTTCATGGGCTATTAGAGATATATAGTGTCGTACGGCAGTGCAAAATCTCGTCGTCGTTAACGTAGATGTTTTCGTAGGTTGGATTAAAGAGATCACGCAACATAGCAACGGCATGTCCTGTTTCCTCAAAAACAAGTTGAGGACGGTCTTGCGTTTTTTTGTACTTTTGTGATAGCTTTCTGTTCCATCGGCTCAGTAGGATTCTTCATTTCAGCATCGAGTTCGGCTACACGTTTTTCCTTCAGCAACAGTACGAACGATTACACCGAAGTTTTTTTGGTGTAATGCTTTGTATAAGCTGTTTGAGACGTGCGCGTTCTTCTCCGCTTTTGATTTTTAGAAGATACACTAACTTTATACCCAAAAGGAATAAGCACCAGGAATCTGCCAGCGAAAGATATTTCGCCTGTAAGGCGAGGTCCTTTGGTGGAAATGGGTTCTTTACAATTTGTACCATCACCTCTTGTCCCACTTGCAATGTGCTTTGTACTGTTCCGTCTTTTTGCAAGTCGGGTAGGCGAGTGGCTTTTTGAATGGGATAAAGTTTTTACGGTCACTCTGAACCTGTTTGAGATACTTTTGCGTATGAATTGAATTGGCTTCCTAAGTCAAGATAATGAAGAAAAGGCGTCACGCTCATAACCTACATCTACAAAGCAGGCATTAAGGCCAGTGCATCAGTTTTTACTTTTTGCCACGTAGATGTTTCCCACCGAGAAGCTGGCTTCTCTTGGCTCACGCTGATATTCCACCAGTCGTTTGTCTTCGAGGAGCGCAATTGATATTTCTTTCGGTTGGGCATCAATAATTACTTCGCTTGTCATCTTCTTCGTTTGTTATAACCATCATTTAGCTATATATAAGTTTGTGAAATAGAGCTAAATGACACTTATAGATAAAAACGCGGAACCTGTCGTCGCACTTCCAGGGAAAAAGAAGTCTGTTGCGATGACACGCCCTGCTATAAATTGAAAGTCAGTTATAAGTCTTTCGGCCTTGGGGCTTACTTGCTCTTATGTCTGTTCTTTCTTAATCTCTTTTACGCTTATGCGTAGCCATCTTGTGTCCCTTTTTTCTTCTTTCCGTTTGGCATAGCTTTTTAATTGTTTTAATTTGTTATTATATTTATATTTAATTTATTTCTTCATATCCTCAATGAATGTCTTTTGCAGGCTTGAAGCTTGGAAAGTCGTGAGCTGGAATAGTGATAGTCGTGTTTTTGAGATGTTACGAGCAGTCTTTTCCGCACGGTGCTTAACGATGAAGCTACCGAAACCACGAAGGTATACATTTTCCTTTTTTTCTCCAATAAGCTATCTTTCTGATAGTTTCCATAAAAGACTCAACCACAGCTGAAACGTCTTTCTTGGCGATGCCTGTAGACGTTGCTATTTCGTTGATGATATCTCGCTTTCGTCATTTTTGTTTTTGTTCTTTATTGATGTTTAATTCTATACTCTCGTTATAACGGATTGCAAAAGATACTCATTTTCAGCTTAATAGAGAAATAATTTTATGCCTTTTTGTAAAAATATCTCTGTAAATGTTCTAAAAATCTAAGGTTTTTGTACCTTTCCTCTATAAAACCGAAAAGAAATCGTTACAGAAGTAACTTAAACCAAAAGGCTATGCTTATTATAGTACATAACGATACTATGCAAGTCACTTTGCTGACCTGCATGAAAAATGATACTTTCCTCTTTCGAGCTTAACGCTCACACTGAGTTCCATCGACAGTCATGTCGTTGGTTAATTTGTCATGACGAGGTCATATGCCATCACAAAGGTAGTAGCCTTTCCATGACTGGTATATTGCGTCATCCATTTATTACGGATGCTTCGATTATGTTGTTGAAATCTTATAGGATACACTCGTCCTTCAAGATGTTCCATGCACAAATAAGCATTTTTCCTGCTATTGCTACTTGAACTTTCATTCTGTTTTTCTTTCTGACTTGTGTCTGGTGGTAGGAGAATCGGCTAAAAAACAATTCTGGTGCGACTTGCCCCATGAGCATTGTATGATGGTTCGTCGAAGGTATCGGTTTCCATAAGTGATGCGGCGTGATTTAATAGTCTTGTTAGACTCGATCATTGCGTGGTTTCAGTCCACTCCAGGAAGCGAGATGGTTGGCTGTTTCAAAGTGACTCATGTCGGTACCGATTTCTGCAATCAATGATGTAGCGGCCCTCATCTTCACTCCTGGAATTGTCTCGTAAATTGTGCAACTGTGTCGAATACTCATTTTTCGCAAATGGCCAGCATCTTGTCCATACATTGCTGTTTGTGTTGCTCTGCTAAGTCTATTTCGCCTTGAGCTGCCGCATGATATTCTATGTCACATTCTGTAATGCTGCCAGTAAGCGAAGCGATTATAGTTTTTTTCCATGGTGATTGATAATACGTCCGTGGATTTCCTCCACGAGCACATTGGGGTCAGTAACTCCTTCGCAGATTTTATCTATCACTGCCTTGTAGCTCACACTGTCCGTGTTAGATACATAGTTGCTCAGACGGATGTTACACCGTTGAACGGCTGCGTCCAACTTGGCAAGTTTGCGGATAATCTCATCATCAAGATCATAGATACGCCGGTCGTACTGACGCAACTGTTGGATGCGTTCTGGAGGAACAAAACTACTGTTTACCAATTCCTTTTAGCATGCACTCTGCAATCCATTGTGCATCCTTTACATCACTCTTGTGACCAGGCAATTGTTTAATGAAATAAGGGTTGATGAGTTTCAACTTGAAATGTGGCTCAAGAACTCTCCAAATAGGAATCCAATACACACTTGTGCTTTCCATACCGACTTCTAAAACGTGATGTGAGAGCATCAAATCACGCATTTCAATTAGTTCTGTTGTTAAAACACCAAATTTCTTCCTCGTAAATTTCACCTGTGCTACTCAAAATACAAAGATAAACACTATCTTTGTGCACGTCAAGGCCACATACATTGTCTCTCATAAGCTCTCAATATTTTGGGTTAAACATGAATTTATCACCCCAAAGATACAAAAATGTGACGTAAGAGCACGATAATAGGCGAAAGAAGGTAGTGTCCTTGACATTTTTCAATCTCGAATGCAAGTTACAAAACGGAACTGTGTGGGGAGATTTCTTTTCAGTTTTTTATCTACACTGGCTTATAAATCGAGATTTTTATGTAAATTTGTCACGTTATTAATTGTTATTCATACTTATTTGAGGAGTTAGGTTTAAGGCCGTTATATGTTTCTGAACTATTTGTTTTCTAACGTTATGTTATTGTCAGAATGGTGATGAAATTATATATTAAGTTTTATTTTTCTTCTTGTAATATGATAATTGAAGGATTTCTATAATAATATAAGGTGTATGAAGATTTCCATTGGTATAGATGTTGGCATTTCAACAACGAAGATTGTTGGTATCAGAGAGGGAAAAGTAATTAAGCCCTTACGAATTAAGGCAACTGACCCAGTTACGTCCTTGTATGGTGCATTTGGGAAATATCTATATGATAATAGAATTGATTTGTCAAATGTTGAACGAGTGATGCTTGATGGAGTTGGTGCGCATTATATAGATAAAACCTGTTTATGGACTTCCTCACTGCAAAAAGCTGATGAGTTTTTGATGGATGGTTTAGGTGCTCAGTTTGAGTCAGGGCTGCAACGAATGATTGTCGTGTCTATGGGTACGGGAACTTCGCTTTGTTTTGTGCAATGGAAGTGAGGTGCGTCATATAGGTGGTATTGGTATTGGAGGTGGGACGTTAAGTGGACTTTCTCGATTACTCTTGCAAACGGATAATATTAATGAAATTATTGCTTTTGGCCAATAAGGGGACATCTCGTATTAATCTTCAGATTAAGGACATATCGACCAGTCCTCTTCCTGGTTTGCCGATGATGCGACGGCTTCTCTTTTGCCAATGCTCAGGCTAATGCCAGTCGTGAGGATATAGCCTTAGGATTGATAGGTCTTGTGCTGCAATCAATTGGTTCTGCAACAATTCTTAGTTCGTTGAATAGTGATATTCGTGATTTTGTTCTCATTGGTAATCTCAGTTTGTTACCACAATGCGAACTTCTCTTTCCTGTAATGGAGAAAATATATGATGTGCGCTTTATCATTCCTGAGAATTCAGAATATTGTACGGCAATTGAGCTGCGCTTTCAGGCGGACAAGATAGCGTTGATATAAAACCTGTCGTTTTTACTTCCAGCTATCAATGTTCTTCTTTGGTGTAAATCGTCCGCACCATGTGTGTTAAGCGTCCGCACATAGTGTGCTATGTCTCGCACGTTTATCAAGAAGGTTAGAAAGGAGTATAAATCGGGGTCTTTAGGAATTTAGAGTGATAGTGTTTAATATCTGATTATCAATAACATTTATAATTTATATACTTTTATATCCCCTTTGTTTACTGATATTAAAGAATACAAAGTACTAATTTAAAAGGTTACGAAAGTTGTTGTTGTATCACATAGGTTATACACGCTACAAAAACGCTTATAATAAACTATTTGTAAATTTTCTTTACTAACAAGTGGCATAAAGGACATCATCGCATCACTCCAAATTCGGAAGAGCCTATAATAAGATGTTTTTACAAGTTACAAAAATTATAATTTCAAAATAGAGAGAATATATATATTAATTTTGCTACCATTATGATTATCATCGCTACAATTATTGTGTATTTTTGCATCTTGTTGCTAATAAGTAAAGTTACTGGACATAGGGCAAAATAATGATGCTTTTCTTTCGTGCTAACGGACAGTCGCTTTGGTATCTTGTTTCATTTGGAATGATAGGTGCCAGCATTTCAGGTGTTACTTTTGTTAGTGTTCTGGTATGGTGTTGTTAATGATATGGACCTATGTGCAGACCTGTTTAGGGTTTATTTTGGGTTATTTTGCGGTAGCATTTCTATTACTACCAGTTTATTATCGCTTGCGTTTGACGACAATTTACACTTATTTATACCAACGCTTAGGTAATTGTAGTTATAAGACTGGTGCTTCTTTTTTCCTATTGTCAAAGATGACGAGTTCGGCGGTACGCTTTTATGTTGTTTGTATGATACTTCAGCGTTTTGTATTAGATGCATACGGCATACCATTTCCTGTCACGGTAGTAGCCCTTGTTGTTCTTATTTGGCTTTATACGCGTCACGGAGGTATTCGTACATTAGTTTTGACAGATAGTTTTCAGACGCTCTGCATGCTTTTTAGCTTTTACTTCTTATTGTTTATAAGGTAGTTAATGTTTTTAGGATTATCGCTTCCTGAGGCAGTTCAGGCAATAGCCAATGATAGCCATTCGCGTGTTTTTGTATTCGATGATTGGATTTCAAAAACAAAAACTTTTGGAAACAGTTTCTCAGTGGTATTTTTATTGTTATTGTCATGACGGGATTGGGATCAAGATATGATGCAAAAACCCTTACTTGTAAGACTTTACGTGAGGCACAGAAGGATATGTGTAGTTATGGTTTTGCTTTTTTACCAGCCAATTTACTCTTTCTTTCTTTGGGAGTGTTGTTGATGATGTATTTTAATAGAGTAGGGCAAGTCTTGCCAGACGTACCAGATAATTTAATGTTGCAGACAGTTGCAGAAGGACAATTAGGTGTTTTGGTAGTCATTCTCTTTACGATAGGGATTGTAGCAGCTTGTTTCTCCAGTGCAGATTCTGCATTGACTGCCTTGACAACCACCTATTGTGTCGATATTTGCAATCGTCCAAAGGATGAGAAATTACGTAAGAAGACACACGTAGGTGTTTCTTTGGTTTTTGTGATTTTTATCTTAATCTTTCGTTATGTCAATTCAACAAGTTTAATAGACGCCATTTATACCATAGCATCTTATACGTATGGTCCATTGTTAGATTGTTTTGCTGTTCGGCTTGTTTACTAATCGAACAGTGAATGATAGATTAGTACCCTATGTAGCAGTTGCAAGTCCACTCCTATGTTTTGTTTTGGAAACCATAGTGTCAGGTACAACGGATATAAGTTCGGATATGAGTTGTTAATGTTGAATGGATTAATTACTTTTGTTGGATGTTATTTGTTCACAAAAAGAGAAACAATTATAATGTTTTGTCCTTTCATATCATTTTTACAACTATCTTCTTTTTACCTTATGGTTTCTCGTATAGAAGTTGTAACTTTGCATAAAATTGTATCAGTATGAAGAATATATTAAAAGAATTAAGACGTAAGGATCACCCACGAGTGCTGGGTGCCATAGATATTTTTAAGTTTATTGGTCCTGGCTTTACTGGTTACGGTAGGTTTTACTCGATCCAGGCAACTGGGCAAGTAATTTTGCAGCAGGTTCTGAGTATGGTTATGCATTGTTGTGGGTTGTAACTCTTTCAACAATAATGCTCATAGCTTTGCAGCATAACGTAGCACATCTTGGTATTGTGACAGGACTTTGTCTTAGTGAAGCTTCAGCAAAGTATGCACCTAAAATGGATAGGGCGTCCCTATTATATTGAGTGCCATTCTTGCCAGTATATCAACTCTTTAGCAGAGATACTTGGTGGTGCGATAGCCCCTACAAATGTTGTTTGGGATAAGTATTCCTACGGGTTCTGTTCTAACAACAGTGGCGGTGCTGATTATGTTATTTACTAACAGTTATAAGAAAATGGAACGTGCTATCATTGGTTTTGTGTCCATGATAGGACTATCTTTTGTTTACGAACTCTTTCTTGTAGATATCCATTGGCCTGCAGCAATAGAAGGAGCCTTTTGTGCCAACAGTTCCACAAGGTCTTCTTTTAATCGTAATGAGTGTGTTAGGAGCAGTTGTGATGCCTCATAATCTATTTCTGCACTCAGAGATAGTACAGAGTCGTGAGATTTATTTAGAAGGTGATGAGCGTGTCCGTCACATGTTGAAATATGAGTTTGTAGATACGCTTTTTCGATGATAGTAGGTTGGGCTATCAATTCGGCTATGATTCTCTTTAGCAGCAAGTACATTCTTTTCTCATGGTCAGCATGTTGAGGAACTTTCTCAGGCACAGGCAATGTTACAACCGCTTTTGGGTAATAACGCAGCCAATATATTTGCAATAGCCTTTACTTTTAGCGGGTATATCAAGCTACCATAACCAGTGGTATGGCTGCTGGAAGTATCTTTTCGGGATTATTTGGGAGTCTTATAATGCGAAAGATACACACTCGATTGTTGGTATTTTGCTTTCGTTAGGAGTTGCACTTTGTCATATTCTTTATAGGTAACCCATTCAAGGGCTTGATAATTTCACAAATGATTTTATCAGTTCAGCTTCCTTTACCGTGTTCTTACAAGTTGGGCTGACCTCTTCAAAACGAGTTATGGGTAAGTATGCTAACGGAAAACTTAATATGCTCTTTTCTTTATTCATTAGCTGGAATTGTTAGCTTACTCAATGTTTGGCTTTTAATTGAGAGTGTCTGATGCCGTAATCATATCGTTCTTATTTCAAAATTATTATATTGAAACTTTTGTGAGTTTAGTTTCTTCATTTCTTTCACATAGAGTTTTGAAGCTATCAACCCATCGTATAAAGTATGATTTGTCAAAGAATAGGCTTGTAGCTGAGGGATAAATTCGTGACTTGTCTTTTAATACATTGGCTTTTTCTTTTATCCTTTTGCTATGTCTGAGTTTTTCGTAAATTTGCATATATTTTAGAACAAACAATAAAACTACATAATGAAGATTTCATACAAATGGTTAAAGGAATATGTTGACTTTTAGTCTGACACCAGAAGAGGTTGCTGTCGCACTCACTTCTACGGGCTTGGAAGTTGGCGCATTAGACGAAGTTGAAACCATACGAGGTGGACTGAAAGGTCTGTATGTCGGCAAGGTACATTTTACTTGTGAGGCGCATCCAAACTCTGACCACCTTCATGTAACTTCTGTCGATCTTGGTAAGGGAGAGCCACAGCAGATTGTGTGTGGTGCACCGAATGTTGCAGCAGGACAGAAGGTTATCGTTGCTGACTTAGGTTGTGTACTCTATGATGGTGACAATGAGTTCACTATCAAGAGAAGTAAAACTGCGTGGTGTAGAGAGCCTTGGTATGATATGTGCCGAGGATGAGATTGGGGTAGGCACTGGGCATGATGGTATCATCGTGTTGCCAGAGAATGCACTCAGTAGGTCAGCCTGCATCTGAGTATTATCAATTAGACAGTGACTGGCTGATAGAAATAGATATTACTGCTAACCGTGCAGATGCTTTTGAGCCATTACGGTGTAGCACGCGATCTCTATGCATGGTTGAAACAGAATGGTTATGAAACTTCATTGCATCGCCCTTCTTGTGATGATTTTAAGGTAGATAATCGTGATCTTCCTATTGACGTAACAATTGAAAAACACAGATGCTTGTCGTCGTTATGCTTGTTTGAGTATAACCGATTGTGAGGTAAAGGAGAGTCCACAATGGTTGAAGGATAAACTGAATGTTATTGGTTTACGTCCAATTAACAACATTGTTGATATTACCAATTACATCATGATGGCGTATGGTCAGCCTATGCACTGCTTTGATGCAGATATGGTTAAAGGCTACCACATCATCATTAAGGATAAGAATGAAGGTAAGAAGTTTGTCACTTTGAGATGGTGATGAGCATACACTTGGCGAGCATGACCTCGTAATTTGCAATGAGGAAGACCCTATGTGTATTGCAGGTGTCTTCGGTGGAAAGGGTAGTGGTACTACGAAACAACAAGAAATGTAGTTTTGAGAGTGCTTATTTCCATCCAACATGGATACGTGAAGAGTGCTCGTCGTCATGGTCTTTCAACAGATGCCAGCTTCCGTTTCGAGCGTGGTATTGATCCAAACGGAACCATCTATGCGCTGAAACAGGCTGCAATCCTTTGTAAGGAACTTGCAGGTGGAAAGGTAAGTATGGAAATTCGTGATGAGTATCCAAATAAGATAGAAGGGTTCCCAGTTCGTTTGAACTATGAGTATTATGATCGTCTTATCGGCAAGAAACTCGGTAATGATACAATTAAACAAATCGTTGAGAGCCTCGGAAATGAAGGTAGAGCAGGAAGATGCAGAGGGACTCGACCTCCTCGTTCCTCCTTATCGTGTTGATGTACAGCGTCCTGTGATGTTGTTGAGGACATTCTTCGTATCTATGGATATAATAATGTTGAGATACCTACAGAGTTGAAGTCTTCATTGACAATCGCAGAAGAGGCCGATAAGAACTATCATCGTGAGAATATCATCGGTGAACAATTGGTTGGTGCAGGCTTCTCTGAGATTATGAACAACTCCCTTACCAAGAGTTCCTACTACGAAGAATCAGCTCTAAATGTATATCCATGGAGGAAACGGTGAAGGTGATGAACCCGCTTTCTAATGATTTGGGAGTGATGCGCCAGACGCTTCTTTGGAGGTTTAGAGAGTATTGTACGTAATGTAAACTGCAAGGCACAGAACCTCCGTTTCTTTTGAGGTTGGTAACGTCTATAAGTATAATAAGGAAAAGTGGACGGAGGATAGTCCTATTAAGGCTTACACACAGGAATATCACATGGCATTGTGGCTGACTGGTAAGCGTGTACAAGGTTCGTGGGCGCATCCTGATGAGGAAAGTACATTCTATGAATTAAAGGCGTATGTCGAGAATATTCTTCGTCGTATCGGTATTGCACAGGGTCTTGCTTGTCAGTGAGAAGTCTGATAATAATGCCTTTGATAAGGCGATTGCTTTTGAAGACTCGCGCAGGTAAGGTACTTGTCGAAATGGGTATTCTTAGTCACAAGCTTTTGAAGAGTTTCGATATTAACCAGAAGGTATATTATGCAGAGTTGGATTGGGCTGGCTTGATGAAGGCAATTCGAAAGAACAAGCTTCCAGTACCATGAAAATCTCAAAAGTATCCTGCTGTAAGTCGCGACCTTGCGCTGTTGGTTGATAATAATGTAGAATTTGCACAGATTGAAGAGATTGCTCGTCAGACGGATAAGAAACTCTTGAAGCATGTTGAACTCTTCGATGTTTATCAGGGTAAGAACCTTCCAGAAGGCAAGAAGAGTTATGCGGTAAACTTCATTCTTCAGGACGAAAACCAAGACTCTCAATGACAAGGCAATTGATGCCATCATGCAGAAATTAATTAAGAATTTAACAAACAAACTCGGAGCAGAACTCCGTTAATAAACAAATACAATGGGTAGAGCATCTGAATATCGCAAAGCAAGTAAGCTCAAGAGATGGGGGCACATGGCCCGCACGTTCACTAAGTTAGAAAGGAAATTGCTATCGCAGTCAAGGCTGGTGGTCCTGAGCCAGAGAACAACCCACGCCTTCGTGCGATTATTGCCACATGTAAGCGTGAGAATATGCCGAAGGACAATATCCAGCGTGCTATTAAGAACGCAATGGGTAAGGATACCAGCGACTACAAGGAGGTGACTTACGAGGATATGGTCCTCATGGTATTGCTGTCTTTGTTGATACTTTGACAGATAATACTACACGTACCGTTGGCGATGTACGTTCAATCTTTAATAAGTTCAATGGTAACTCTGGGCACACAGGGCCTCGCTTAGCTTCCTTTTTGACCATAAGTCTGTCTTTACTTCTTAAGAAGACAGATGGCTTGGATATGGAAGAGTTAATTCTCGACTTGATTGACTATGGTGTTGAGGACGAGTTTGATGAGGATGAAGAAGAGAACGAAATCACCATCTATGGTGAGCCAACATGCTTTGGTGAGATACAGAAGCACTTGGAGGACAATGGTTTCGAAATCACTTGCAGAGTTCACTCGTATTCCTAACGACTTGAAGGACGTTACTGCTGAGGAGCGTGAAAATATCGACAAGATGGTTGAACGTCTGGAAGACTTCGACGATGTACAGAACGTTTATACTAAATATGAAGCTCTGCAGAAGACTAATCTTACCATTCTTTCGCACCTATATATAATAAGGTGTAATAGGGTTTTTAAGTTCGTTGAAAGAGCACTATCTCAAAAATGTTGTCAGAGCATTTGAATAGAAAGTATATTTGTAAGCTTTCACGTAAATATTACTGGCAGATATGCAAACTGTGTATCCTTACATTTTGACATAGTCTCTTTTTGTATCCTATTGAGTTAGCTTGGTTTTCATACGGAAAATATTATTTTTACACATTTTCAACCTACAAAATGGTACATGTAGGGGGCTAATGGTCTATTTGTGATTACATTGATATTATGTTCGTAAAAACAACTGCATGATAGTTCATTGAGTTTTGTCAGATAATAGAGTTGTGTCAATGGTTATTTGATAACATGTAATGTAAAATATTTTCACACGAATAGAAATTCATATGCCCTTTGAGGGTCGGAAAGAGCATCATTAAGCTTTCAAAAAGATACTCTTTTTCGCATGTTACTAACGCTCTTTTGATGTTCATTTAAGCATCTTTTGAAATGCTATTATGTAACTCGTTGATTTACTGTTGGTTATAAGTTTTATTTTTAAACGTGCCTTTTTGGTTTTTAATAGCAGATTTGTGTCAATTTGTGTAAATATTTTTTTCAAGAAGCTAATAACGTAATATCTGTGTATCATATTCTTATTTCTCACAGGAAAATTATAAAGGCTATCTAAGCTTTTTATTCTATATTTGGCTTTATTTTATGTCTTAATATAGAGTATAAGGAGATAAGATAACTTTTATTTTAAGAGTATTTAGTTAATTATTTTCCTTTTTATGCATTAAATTGATATTTGTTGCACAAACATTTTGTAAATGAGCGAAGAATTATTTATCTTTGCACGTAAATTATAATTTTGTGCAATGGATTCTATTAAAAAGTCCCAATGCGTGTATAGAGCAAAGTATTAAGGATAACTGGGATAGACCAGCTTTGACAGATTATCTTGGAACGACACTTCAATATCATGATGTAGCTCGTAAAATAGAGAAGCTCCACATTCTTTTTAAGAATAGTGGTTTGAAGAAAGGTGATAAGATTGCACTTTGCGGTAGGAATTCATCTTCGTGGGTGTAGCTTATTTTTGCAACACTTACTTATGGTGCGGTAGCTGTACCTGTTCAGCATGAGTTCAAGCCTGAACAGATATACAATATTGTTAATCATTCAGAGTCTAAACTACTCTTTGTGGGAGATGTTGTTTCTCAATCAATTGATGGCGAAGAGATGCCACAGTTAGAGGGTATAATCTACCTACCAGATTTTTCTTTAATTCTTTCACGTTCGGAGTCGTTATCGCATGCTCGTGAGAACTTGAATGCTCTCTTTGGTAAGAAGTATCCAAAGTCTTTCCGTGCGGAAGATGTAAACTATTATAAGGACGAGGCAGATGATCTTGCACTGATAAATTATACCAGTGGAACGACTGGTTCTCAAAGGGAGTGATGCTTTAGTTATCGTTCGTTGTGTAGCAATCTTGCTTGGGCAACAGATGCTTTTACGTCAAATATCAGCCGGGTAGCAATATTCTCTGTATGTTGCCAATGGCACACATGTACGGTATGATTTGTGAATTTATTCTGTCAATTTTTATTTTGGCAGTCATCTTTACTTCCTTACACGTCTTCCGAGTCCTTCTATGATAGCTCAGGCTTGTATAGAGATTCGCCCTGCGATAATAGTAGCAGTTCCGATGGTTATAGAGAAAATTATTCGTAAGAATATTTTCCCAAGAGTTCGTGAGTACTTCGATGCGAATGTTATTGAAGATGCCTGTTGTTAGCAAGAAGGTAAAGGAAAAAGATTTACTCTATTGTTATGGACACTTTTGGTGGTAACGCATACGAGCTTATCACGGGTGGAGCAGCATTAAATAAAGAGATAGAAGATTTTCTTGTTAGCATTAACTTCCTGTAACAAGTGCGTATGGTGCCACAGAGTGTGGTCCACTTGTTACTTTCAGCGATTATAAGGACTTTGTGCCAGGCTCGTGTGGAACAGCTGTTATGAATATGGAGGTGAAAATTGATAGTCCTGACCCAGTAAATATTCCAGGTGAAGTGATTACGAGAGGTGAAAATGTGATGCTTGGTTATTATAAGAATGAAGCGGCAACGAAAGAAGTTCTTGACGAAGAAGGTTGGTATCATACGGGAGATCTTGGTACGATGAGCGATGATGGACATTTATTTATTCGTGGTCGAATTAAGAATATGCTTTTAGGTTCGAATGGTCAGAATGTTTATCCAGAGGAGATTGAAAAATAAGCTTAATTCCATGTCAATGGTCAGCGAATTCTATTATTATTCAGCGTGGTGATAAACTTGTTGGACTGGTTTATCCAGACCTTGATGAAGCAAGGGAAATGGGTTTTTCACAGTCTGATTTGCAGGAGATTATGGCGCAGAATCGTATAGAATTAAATAATATGTTGCCATCTTTTTGCCATCTTTCTGCGATAGAGTTGCGTGATGAGGAGTTTGCTAAGACTCCAAAGAAGAGTATTAAACGTTATCTCTATCAGGAGAAGTAAGGAATTGTAGGCAATTTATGTTGATTCTTATAAGCCTTTGAGTTTCATTTCATGTACTTAATACAAAAAGCCGCCCCCTAATGGATAGTTCATTAAGAGGCGGCTTTTTGTATGTTCTATGGTTTGGCTACTTTCACAAACTTCTTATTGTTCTGAATGTAAATGCCATGAGGTAAGACAGAGGCGCCAGTGCCAACATATCGTCCATCAAAGGGTGTAGATGCGGTTGTCAGAAGTACTTCTTTCAATGATTGAAGGTGCCTGAATACCAGTTGTTTCATTGTTCTTAAACTCGAAGCTAATATAGTGTTCAACGTCATTCTCTACAATATTTAAGATTGACTTATTCAGTGTAGTCCCATCATACATCTTAAAAGTTGTCAATCTTATTTATATTGTTGTAAGTAGAGGTCACCATTTAGCTGGTCTGTATATATCTTTATATTTCCTTCAGCATTGGCAGCTGCTAAGATTTTTACCATCAGCAGGGATTGGTATTACACGTGGTTTACCCTTTTAGGTTGTTTGGGTAATCAAAGACATTTTACTTTGTCAGAAGGGTATGATATACGATAGGCGAGTAACCCTTTGAGCATAGCTGTTCTTAGTCCACCCTTGATCCCATGGTCCTTTTTGAATACTCTGCAATACAATATACTCATTTGATTTATTGGGATTTTTCTATCTTATATGCCTTTCCATCATTATCTAAACTTTTTAGTTCGTTAATGGTGCAATCAGTCGTAAGCTTTTTCAACATCCAACCAACCCATCACTTCAGGTTCCCAAAGCAAGATAAGATGCTGGAACATGTCCACCACGTATTTCCGTTCCACCATCCATGATGTCCCAAAAATTCCATACCCTGATCATCTTGGTTTTCTGCATCAGTTTGATAGGCGTAAATATCTGGGAGACCGAGTGTATGAGAGAACTCATGACAGAAAAAGACCTATTCCATTAATTTTTATTATTCTTAGATGTTTTTGTCACTTCCTTTAAGTTCATTGCTAACCCCATAACGTCGGATACTTTTACCATCGAATTTATCTGTAATATATACAGTTCCAGATTTTTGGCCAGATGTTTGTTATTTTATTTCCTTTATAATTGGCTGAATGTCCTGCATAGATAAACATAAACGAGGTCGACTATACCATCATTGTTTGCATCATAATCAGCAAAATTAACCATTTCATCAACAGCATTACAAGCATCAGTAGTAGTAGGTCTATGTTGTCATTATCTGCGCCATAGACTGCATGTGCTTTTTGTAGTTTGATTGGTCCAACAACATCAAAAACGGGAGTAAACTTTCCATAGCTACAATCTTTGAAGTAGCCACGGACACCTTTGTAGTTCTGATTCTGACTATAACGAGTCTCTGTAAAATGCTCCTCATTCATCAAATAGTTTGTGAACACATTCTTTGTATCTTGAATTGTAAAAAAGTTGTGTCTTGGAACTCTGCAAGAATAACAAGTGCCTTTTGGGCTACCTGTATGAGGGAAATAAGGTACTCCCTCCCAGCCAGTATTGATGATTGGGTTTCGTGAAAGTGGCGAGTTGTTGTATGCTTTTTCAGTTGTTTCTGCAATTTTATGAACATAAGCAAAGAACTTCTGTTTATCTTGCTTTGCAATCAGGTTACGTTCAGTTTGTGAACGAGATACTGACTCATGTGCAAGTTGTTTGGTTGCAATAAGTTTACCAGATTTGTCTATTTTACCAATATAATAGTTGTTGTCCACACCTTGTACAAGCAATACACCATCAAGCGTTGTGTACCAGTTGATATGTTCGTCACCACGCAAGATGATAGTAATAACAGAACCATCAGCCTGTCTTACCTGTATGGGTGTTGTATCTGCTTTTGCTGCCCAGTTTGTAAGAGAATAAAAGAGTAAGGCATATAATAAGGAGCAGTTGTTTTACTGTTTTTAGTCATAATTTTACTTTAATTGTGTTTACTTAGTTTGTTATAGAAGTATTGTCCTTTCTTTCTTGTTCGTTTGCCAAATTCAATAGCATGATGAGGACAATGATGATAACATGAGAAACAAGTGAGGCATTTGCCATTATGTAGCCATTCAGGCTCATAGCCTAAACCACCTTTGATATCCTCAACGGGACAAACATTTGCACATATACCACATTTTACACATCGACGACTAATAACATGAAAGGGCTTGTTCAGACAAGAATACGTTCAAAGAACGCCCTACTGGCCCAGAGAAGAATGATGGTATAGGGACCTCTTTTAAGTTGTTCCCTAACCCCAAACTTGTTGATTATCCGTATAGGGAAGTTGTTTAAGCATCTTAGAGAATTCTTTTAGCTGTTTTGAAGCAAATTCTTTCTTTTCTATTTCTTTCTCTTTGGTGTCGACATCCATACCCGGTAAGCCAACGTATGACTCTGGCATAATTAATGAATATACAGCTTTCAATTCCATAGAGTTGCTCTACTGCAACACTATTCAGCATTTTCTGAAATCGTTCTGAGTAGCTTTACCAATAGAGTCGCCAGCTGTAACCAAGCAGAAGGAAGTGTGTTTATGAATAGAAAAATCCTCTCCTTTGGTTTTTATAGACAATTTACTCAAAAAGTCTTTCACAATGCTTGAACTTCCATCCATGTATAGGAAAAATGAAGCCAATATGTTCATCTTTTTCTAATGTGAAAGTGCAATCGCTATTGAGCACTTTCGGGAATAGAAACAAGCGTGTCGCCTGTTTCTAAAGCTAATGTTTTAGCAGCCCATTTGCTATTACCTGTACCAGAAAAAGTAGAATATCATGCGACAAAGGTACTCATATTTAATAAATCATACAAGATAAGTAAGTACAATGTTATAGTCTTTCAGTTCTTTTTGTTACATTTGCAAATGAATACATGAAAAACTTTAATGCTGTGAAGAAAAAGAATGGATTTTTGATGTATCCATCAGTAAAAATACTTCTACCATTGGTGATTAGGTATAACTGTTGGTGATATGTTAGAGTCGCCGACATCCTCTCTATTATGGTGGATGATGCTGATGTGTATGTTTTTCATAACTATTGTTGTCAGGAAGAGGAAGTACCTTCAAAGTGTTTTTATTGCTTTTGATATTTATTTGTGTCGGTGGAACCTTGATATCGATAGAGAGAATTGCTGAAAAAGTAGAGTTGCTCTAATAGGCAAATGAACTTATAAGTCGTACTTAGTCGCCCCATAGTGCATGGTGCAAGGTCTTATGTCGTCATCTAATGGTAATGATTAGCAATAAGCCGATAAAGGTAAGAGCTTCCTTCGTGATACGATATCGAATCGTTATAAAACTTTACATCTTGGAGATGGTATAGAGGTTACATCTTATCTTGAAGAACCCATGAACTTTCTCAGATGCTACCTTTGATTATGCCTCGTTGGTTGAGGTTACATGGTTACTCAGCAGAAACTTTTATTGTGTATAATCACTGGCACAAAGCCAAAAGTTAATCTTCGGCAGATGAGTCTTCTTCAACGTGCTTCATTAGCTGCATCGGTTTATAGAGAGAACTTGTTGAAGTGATTGAAGACAAGATAGATAGTACTCAGTTAGGTGTAGTTTCAGCGATGACACTTGGTGATAAACAATTGATTAGTAATGATATAAAGGAAGATTATTCTATAACAGGTGCAAGTCATGTGTTAGCACCCTTTCAGGTTTACATCTAACAATTATATATAGTTTGCTCTTTCTCATAATGAATGGGTGCGAGCGACTTCTTCCAAGAGTATTTAGAAAAGGATTAAGTGAGCTGATTATTCTATTAATACCATGGGCTTATGTCATTCTTGTAGGATGTCCTCGTCCGTAGTTCGTTCAAGCATTAATGCTCACAATCTATTCTTTTGTAACACTATTGAATAGAGAACGGCTTTTCTGTCAATACACTGGCATTAACTGCGATTATAATGCTTGTCAGCAATCCTAATTGTCTTTTTGATATAGGCTTTCAATTATCTTTTTATCTCAGTATGGTCTATTCTGTTGTTTTATCCACTTATATACGAGTTACTCCCTTTATCACAAACAAAGAGCTTAATAATTATAAGATGGTTGTGAGTATGATTGCGGTATCGATAGCTGCACACTGGGAACAGCTCCCTTTGGTTGCTTACTATTTTGGAAGGGTATCATTGATGTTTGTTTTTAGTAGTCTTATTGCTGTTCCGTGTACAATGGTTATCGTGTCAGCAACATTTTGTATGTTACTTATCAGTTCTTTGTCCTCTTTATCATTGTTTGTGGGGAAATTTATTTGTGTAATAACAGACGGATTAGGACTTTCTTCATTGGCTTGCAAAGCCTATCTTGTGCAAAAGTATTGAGAATGTTCACTTGTCAGTCTTACAACTTTTTATTTATTATTCCATGCTCATGGCGATATGGATATTGTGAGTTTTTAGCTGGGAAGATAGAGTTTAAGTAATTATTTGTATCTTTGCAGATAATTATGCAACGATATTTTATCACTCTTTCATACGATGGCACAGCCTTCATGGCTGGCAAAATACAACCCAATGGCATTTCTGTACAAGAGGTGTTGAACATTCTTTGTCTACAATCTCTAAGAGAAAGAATTGCTATTACGGGAGCTGGACGCACAGACGCTGGCGTTCATAGTAGAATGATGGTTGCTCACTTTGACAGCTCTCAGTCGTTTGATTGTGTTCAATTGGTTTATAAAGTGAACTGATTATTGCCACGTGACGTATCAAAGTAGGGATAGAAACTGTAAAGAAAGACTTACATGCACGTTTCTCAGCAACATCACGTACATATCATTATTATATTCATACAGAAAAACAACCTTCTCACGACAATATTCTTGTGCGCTTCACTATCAATTAGACTTTGATAAAATGAATATTGCAGCAGCTTATTTGATAGGAGAGAAAGACTTTAAAATGTTTCCTGCAAGACAGGGAGCCGATGTGAAGACGACTATTTGTAATTTGACAGAAGCACGATGGATCCTGATTAAGGATGAATTAGCCTTTGAGTCAAGGTGTAGAAAGTAACAAATTGGTGTTTTTGTGATAAAGGCTAATCGTTTCTTACGCAATATGGTACGTGCAGTGGTTGGTACTTTAGTTGAAGTGGGTAGGGGCTCTTACTATTGATGAGTTCAAGAAAATAGTAGATGGAGGAACAACGAAGCGATGCGGGTGAAAAGCATGCCCGGTAACGCTCTATTTCTTTGGGAGGCAACATATTAAGAAAAGAGTCATGTGGATTCTCTCAGCCTTTATATACGGCAAACATTGTTGGGACTTTACGACATCGCATGAAGTATTCTTGACGTGGAAATGATATTATACCCGTACTTTTTCTCAACACACTCTTTTGTTCGTTGATTTACCATTGATTTTATTGTCACAATACACCCATGTACTTGATGGTAGCATTCTACATGTAGCCTCAGGAGGATGGGAGTTACACCGTTGGATAATATTGAAGAGCATTATTGTTCTGCTTTCTTGGGTATTTGGTTATTTTGCTATTTCTCAACTACCATTGACAATTGTTGGACTCGATTAATGCAACACGTCCAGTAGTGACACTACTCATCAGACTATGCTTGTCTTTGGAGAACGGTTGAATATTTGCTAAATGGATTGGTGTGAGTTTGGCTGTTATTTCTTTGTTTCTCTTGGCAGGAAGTGGTAAGAAAGAGGGTATTGACTTTCAAGCATAACAGGTGGATATTGTTCTGGTGTTAGCTGCGGTGATGGGAACTGTAGCGGACTACTCGATAAATACCTTATGGCAAGTCCAGAGAATGGTGAGTAGGACTCGACCGTATGATGGCACAAAGTTGGTATGACTTTATCAATGTTTGATGATGGAATGTTTATTTGGTCTATGCACAATCGTCGAAAGAAGGTAGATGGATTGTAGACCATTTTTGCATGGAAATGGTCAATCTTGCTAATATCTGTTTTTCTGTCAATAGCAGACTTTTTCCTACTTCTTTTGCACCTCATTGCCAGGTCAATGATATTCATTGTATCGATGGTGCGACGTGGTTCTGTTCTTGTTTCATTTATCTGTGGAGCAATATTGTTTAGAGAAAAGAATTTGAAGGCAAAAGCAATTGATTTGTGTTTTTGTTCTTTCTCGGAATGATATTTTTATGGATTGGCTCATATTAAGACGACGACGACTCACTCTAAGATAAAGGTTAAAAAGTCTTTGGTTATTGATAAATATTTACTATATTTGCAACGGCAATGATGGGCGTTTTCACAACGTTTAATATGAATAGCGGACAACGTTTTACTCCATGAGGAGTCGTGAGCGTGAGTCTCTTAAAAAGTCGATAATTACTATGCAGAATATTTTTCTCGCGGATTAGGTATAGCATTGATAACCCCTTTAAGGAAGATTTTAGTGTTGATTATGATGCACTTGTAAATCTTGTAAACTACCATTTAGATAATGGTGCAGACTTCTTCTGCATTCTTAAGCTACAACGGAGAGGCTCCCTTTGTCTTGCATACGAAGAAAAACGAACTGACTGCTGTTATTAAACGAGTCGTGAATGGACGTGTGCCAATCTTGAAATATTGTGGCGGAAAACAACATGGCAGCCGTTGTTGAAGAAATCAAGACAACCGACTGGGTGGTATTGATGGTATGCTCGTATCTGTCCTTATTATAATAGTCAAAGTCAAGAGGGACTTTATCAGCACCTCAAGGCAATTGCTAGTTGCAGTCCAAATTCAACTGTCTTATATAATGCGCCTGGGCGTTAGGTGTCAACGAGACTGCCGAAACAACGGTTCGCATTACGTCAGAGTCTTCTCAATGTTGTGGCAATAAAGGGAGGCATCAGGCAATTTGGAGCCAAAGTTGATGAGATTATCAAGAACAAAACCAAAGCATTTTGAAGTTATTAGTGGTGACGATGCATTAACGTTTCCAATGATAGCAAGTGGTGCGGTCGGTGTTATATCAGTTACGGTAAATGCGCTCCACGAGTTCTCACGCATGATCTCGTTTGGAGTTTACGCGAATACGAGCCTGCTCGTAAAATTCATCACCAGTTTACGGAACCCTCAAACCCTTTTGTAGACTGGCAATCCTGCTGGTTGTAAGGCACTTCCTGAACGATATGGAATGATTGAAAATGTATTGCGTCTTCCATTAAGTACCAACCGTATTGAAAACTAAGATGAAAATGAACGAGATTCTAAAGGAATGAGAGATCTAAAACGCTATTATTGCGATACGCGACTTGGACCCTCCAACAAAGTGATATAATGCTGGTTTGGTAAAAATGGCTGAAAACTTTCTTCTCCAACTTACATAAAAGCATGCTTTTTCTTCTTTTTATCTCAATTAATTTAATCATTGTGAACAGTTGTTGAGAGTAATCACGTGATTATATGTCTTGAGACACTTTGATAAGGAGGGTGTGAGAAAAACCATTTTCATTTATTATAGGCAAGTGTCGAGTATAAAAAGATAGACAGTTTACGAAAGCTAACTCTATAAGTACTTGCACGTTAGAAGAGGTTATGAAGGCGTTAAACATATGGGTGCTTGATTAGACTTCGTTAAAAGAGCGAAAGTAGTAGCACGTCAAATATGTTGGCATCTCTTGCAATCCAAGAGATGCCCTTTTCGATGCTTAAAGACTATCTATCTCGTTTCAAGTGGTATGAAAATACTAATATTGCACGTTTCTGTTAAACTAAGGATGATTATGTTCGTAGAGAGTAACGATTAGTAAGAGACAAATACAGCATATAGAGATGTTAGAAACAAAATGTAAAGTAGCGTTATGAATGCTGTTGTCGAATGTTGCAGATTGGAATTTAATCAATTCAAAAAGAACTTATAAGAAGCAATCCGGAAGAAAACGGGTTGCATTCTGTGCTAACAATGTTGTCAATCTTTAATTCTATTTTCTGATCATACGTAATGGTGGTACGTTCATGGTGCGAATAGCTAGTCAACACCATTGGCTTATAGTATGATAGTGTCCACCCTCTTTTTGTTCATCAGCTTGAAAAGAATGTAATTGTTACAATCTGGTTCTTTTCTAAATGAGAAGAAAGAAGATAGTTTTGTCCACATTAACACGATTGTCTTCCATCATTTCTATCATTGGACCTGTCTGTCTGTCGGGCAGTTTCAGCAATGCTTTTTCATAACCAGCGAGGGCAGCAAAGCGGCAAATTCGAGCCAGCACGTTAGCACAGACTCATCTGCGGATGCTCGCTTTGACGACGATGACGAGGAAGGTGAATACATCGTCGTAATTATCTGTCATGCTTTTATGTCCTCCTATTTATTTGTTACGTCTTTGCCGTTTCTCCTTCATCGAAGTTCATCTCGTAGTAGTGCGTTTTTCCCAAATCGACTCTTAATGTTAATAATAATCTCTTGTATCTTCCTTTCACGTGTAACTCGTTCGCTTCTGTCTGTTTTTCTCTTTTTAATTTTCTCATAATCAGTAAACATATCTAGTTCAATTGGTTTTAGAACTTTGTTGTCTTATCTTTTCTTCGTTAATGACGTGATTGGTCGATATACTCAGTCTTCTGACTAATAATTGTTTGTCCACGATCTCATCGTAAAGTTTGAGGATAGCCTTATTTATCAGTCGAGTGAAGATGTAAAACGTCGGAGATTTGCAGTTCCATACACACTTTTGGGTACTTTTTCTCCCATATCCTGTCAATTATAATGGGGCCAAATAGCTCTTACCATAAGTCGTTGTACAGACTTTTCACGATCATAACAACATACAAAACAAGCGTTTGGTCGGCAATGCAACGTTTTTGCAACTAAGTCCAGTGCAATAGCGTCAGCCATCTCTTGGATAACAAATCCCTTGCTTTACGATAGCTGTATGCATCTTGGAGAATTTGTCCTACTCATTGAGTTTTGTTTCTGGTCGATAAGCCTTCACCATTTCCATCGTACAAGGTTCCCAACCCCATGCGTGGTCTATAAGTTCTGCATTTACGCCGAAAAAGCTTATAAAAAGTTCCTCTTGATGGATGAGCAGCGTGCTATTTTCCCGCTGGTATCTATACCGTATGTATAAAGACGCTGTGCAATACCTCTTCCAACACGCCAAAAGTCAGTTAGTGGGCGATGATCCCATAGTTTCTCACGATAAGTCTTTTCGTCTAATTCTGCAATGCGTACACCATCTTTGTCGGCAGGTATATAGCGCTAACAATATCCATTGCCACTTTACAAAAGATACATATTTGTACCTATGCCCGCAGTAGCCGTAATACCAGTTTCGCACAAGGCGTCACGTATCATCTTTATTGCTAATTCGTGAGCAGTAAGACGATAGCAGGCAAGATAAGCTGTTGCATCAATAAAGACTTCATCGATGGAGTAAACGTGTATATCTTCTGGTGCAATATAACGCAGGTAAATATTGTATATTCTCGCACTATGCTTAATGTATTGTGCCATACGTGGCATTGCTGTTATATAATCAACAGCCCAGTCTGGATGTTGTTCAAGTTCTTTTGTATTATAAGACTTTCTCGTTAGTGCCTTACCTGTTAAAGACTTCGTTTCTCGTTCACCTCTCTTAGCCGTTGTATAACTTCAAATAAGCGGGCACGTCCAGATATTCCGTGAGCTTTTTAGAGAGGGAGAAGCAGCAAAGGCAAATAGTCTTTTCGGTCCTTCCTGTATCAGCCACCACCAGATTAGTTGTCATTGGATTAAGTCCAAGTTCTACACATTCTACACCTGGCATAGAACGACTTTAAAGGTCTGTGGCAATGTGAGGTTCTGTCTGATGTTGTTCTTAATGAAGACATGTTAATGGAGAACAAGTTGGTGGATTAATACAATAATATAATTGGAATTACGTGGACTTCTCTGTTTCTTATATAGGAATGAGGACAAGACAAAATTAAATTCATCCTATACACTCTTAGCTATTTTTAGTAGCTCAATAATCTCTCTTGCTGAATGTCATCGTCCAGCAAAAACCTTTGAAGGGTTATTCCCAGAATGATATGTATATCTAAAGTTAAAAGCCTGCGTCATATATCCTTTTGTCCCTGTATCTTCTTTTTCACAAGGCAGCACGTGGGTTTTTCTTATTTCTAATCTTTTAGAAGAAAGTAACTGTTCGTTATCAGCTTTTGCCTACGATTGAGTACATAATGAATGGTTTTGGATGTTGGTTCAAAGACCATGCTATCCATTCTTGTGTCATTTACAACTGGTGTAGGACATTTCTTTTCTGTTATCTCTTACATTCTTGGGCTGTTTCTTCTCCAAACTATTATGACAAGAAGAAAGAGAAAGCAATAATACGCTTATATAAATTAAATGTTTCATTTTGTTTGGCTTAAATTAAAAATAAAGTTGGGCTGCAATAAGTAAGAATACTCTTTTTATATAATCCCTATGCATTGTCCTTTGCAAAAGTTAGAAAAAATAGGTAATTTCTTAATTTAAGGTTCTTAATTCTCAATAATTATAACTATATTTTGCACATTGAAAATATAGAAAAAGTGATGAATCATATAAGAAATTTCTGCATTATAGCCCTATATTGACCATGGTAAGTCTCAACATAGCAGATCGTCTGCTTGAATATACTCAGACGATAAAGATAACAGGTGGACAGATGTGATGATATGGTTGGGAACGTGAGCGTGGTATAACAATTAAGAGCCATACAATCCAAATGGAGTATACATTAGATAAAAGAAATATGTCCTTAATCTGATTGATACTCCGGGACATGTTGACTTCTCGTGTAGGTGTCACGAAAGCATTGCAGCTTGTGAAGGTGCGTTGCTTATCGTAGATGCTACGCAGGGCGTACAAGCACAAACCATCTCTAATCTTTATAGCTATTGATCGCGCTTGGAGATTATTCCAGTTATTAATAAGATTGATATGCCGAATGCCATGCCAGAAGAGGTTGAAGATGAGATTGTTGACCTTGTTGGTTGTGACCCTAATGACATTATTCGTGCTAGTGGAAAGACGGGAGAAGGTGTAGCCGACATTCTTGAAGCTATCGATTAAACGCATACCTTCACCAACAGGAGATGTTAAAAGCACCTTTGCAAGCACTTATCTTTGACTCTATCTTTAATTCATTCCGTGGTATTATCACACTTTGTAAAGTTGAGAATGGAGTTATCAGAAAAAGGTGACAAAGGTGAAGTTCGTACAGACTGGTATGGAATATGCGGCTGATGAAGTGGGTGTGTTAAAGATGGATATGGTACCTACTCAACAGCTTTCAACGGGCGAAGTTGGATATATTATTTCGGGTATTAAGAATGCCACAGAGGTAAAGGTAGGTGATACTGTTACCCATATTGTTAATCCTTGTGAGCAAGCGATTGAGGGATTTCAGAAGTTAAGCTATGGTCTTTGCTGGTGTCTATCCGATTGACCCTAATGACTATGAGGGCTTGCGTGCTTCATTAGAGAAACTTCAGCAATGATGCTTCATTAACCTTCCAACCAGAGAGCTCTCAGGCTTTTAGGTTTTGGTTTTCGTTGTGGCTTCTTAGGTCTTCTTCACATGGAGATTATGCAAGAACGTTTGGATCGTGAGTTCAATATGGATGTCATTACAACAGTACCTAATGTTAGTTACATGGTATATGATAAACAGGGAAATGAAAAAGGAGGTTCATAACCCGTCAGGACTACCAAGATCGAGACAATGATTGATCGTATTGAAGAGCCTTATATTAAAGCTTCTATTATTACTTCGAAGCGACTATATAGGTCCTGTATGACACTTTGCCTTGATAAGCGAGGTGAACTCGTTAGTCAGAACTATGTGGCGGAAATCGTTTTGGAACTCATCTTTATGATACCATTGGGTGAGATTGCGATGAGACTTCTACGATAAATTGAAAAGTATATCCAAGGTTATGCTTCATTTGATTATCATATCGATTCTTATCGTCCATCAAAAGTTAGCAAAAGCTCGATATTCTCTTGAATGGTGAGCCTGTTGATGCTCTTTCGGCATTGACGCACGAAAGTAATGCTGTTGTGTTTGGACGAAGAATTTGTGAGAAGTTGAAGGACTTAATACCACGTCAGCAGTTTGATATAGCCATCAAGCTGCTATTGGAGCAAAGATTGTGCACGCGAAACCGTTAAAACGAGGTACGTAAGGACGATTTACAGCCAAGTGTTATGGTGGTGATATTAGTCGTAAACGTAAACTTCTTGAGGAAGCAGAAGAAGGAGTAAGAAACGTATGAAACAGATTGAAACGTACAAGTTCCACAAAAAGGCTTTCCTTGCAGTGTTGAAGTTAGATTAAAAAACAAAGATATAAGAAAGGATAGGAAAATGAAAGATTTGGTAAACGATACGAGAGATATTGCACGTGAATTGGCACGTAAATATAGTACGATGACACATGACGAATTGGACGTACTTGAAAGTATCCTCGTGCCAATGAAATTCACCAAAGGGCAGATGATTCTTAGTGAAGGGAGAAATCTGTAAGCATGTCTATTATATAGAAAGAGGTCTTATTCGCCAATTTTTATTTTAGAATGGCAAAGCAGATTACCGAACATTTAGGAGAGGATAGAGTGTTTTTTATGTGCATAGAAAGTCTTTTCCGTGAGGAGCCGACTAAGTTGCAAGTTGAAGCCTTAGAGCCAACATGGGTCTATGCGTTGCCAAAAACAAAAACTGGAACAAGTGGCGTTGCTGATATGTAAACATTCAGATTCTCTATCGTAAAATACTGGAAGAGAGTCTTATCACATCACGAGTGCATGCTGACCTCGTACGTTTTTGAAACAGCACAAGCACGTTATAAGAGAATGTGTAAACTTAGTCCACAGGTTATTTTGCGTGCACCATTAGTTTATATCGCAAGCTATTTACAGATGACACCAGAAACGTTAAGTCGAGTTCGTTCGTCAACGTTACTGGATGATTAATTTGTTATTTCTTAACTTGTTGCCTGTAAGTTTGCTAGTAAATAGGACTCTCATTAAATTATTGGACATCTATAAAATTATTTTTGTAAATGTCACGAACAAATTTAGAGTACGTTAGAAACGTAAATACCGTTAGTTGTTTCTTTACAACTAACGGTATTTACGTATATTAGTTTATTTTCTTTTTGCTTATTTATTTCTTCAAGGCAATGAGGACATACTCCCTTATAATAAAGTTGAGTATCATCAATTCTAAAAACCTTTACCAATTTCACCCGTATATTGTGGTAAATCGGTCATTTCAAAGTCGAAAACTTTCTCACAACGTTTGCAGAAGAAATGTGCGTGTGGTGTAGTAGCACCATCATAACATACGATGATCGTCAATGGTAATCATTGACACTGCGCCATATTCTGAGCATTCTTAATGTATTATAAACTGTTGTACGGCTCACTGTTGGAAGTTTTTCTTCAAGGCAAGAAAAACCTCTTCCACTGTTGGGTGGAGTATGATGAGTAAGCAGATACTTCATGATTGCTACACGCTGAACAGATGGTCGAATTCCTAATGCTATAAGTTTGTTATATACTGATTCCACTGATTATCTATCTTTTATCAATTTGTGAAAAACATATCCTCTAAGCAAAACAACTTTCTGAATGTGTACAGATTATTGAAATGATATTTTGCAAAGATACAAAATCTGTATTTAACTAACAAGTATTATGCTGTAAAAGTTAGATTTCAACCTACCAAAAGATTATATTTTTGGTCCTATTGCTAGTTAAAAATAACTCCTTGTTAGCTATATGTTATATCTTTCATTTAGCTTTTTCTGTATTACTAAAGTGTTTGTTTTTATATTTAGGCAAAGTTCTCATTATTCATTAAATTATATGTTTCCTGTATAGGGACAATATGTCTATGTTCTTCAGTACAACACGTTGTTATAAAAGACTTTTTGTATCTTAATCTGCATAACAAAAATAGGTCTTGGTTTAAGGTGAACAGAATAATTATAAATAAGTATTATTATTTGATTACAATATTATTCATTGCGTTTAAGATAATTATATGTAACTTGCCAACAATCTAATAAAATGCTGGATTAATTTGAGGTCAGAATCTAAAAGACAGATTATCATATAATTCAGAGATATTTACAAGTACGATAGTAACATTAAGGCATTAAATTAATAAAAACAGATTATGAACAAAGTTAATTTACTTTTAGATTTCGTTCTTAATACCGCAGCATCATTAAAAAGGTGCAGGTATTCATTTAATTCGTATAGCCATCTTTATCATCTTTATTTTGGATTGGTGGTTTAAAAGTTTTTGGAATTATGAGGCAGAAGGTATCGTACCTTTCGTTTCAAATAGTCCGTTTATGAGTTTCTTTTTATGCAAAGGAAGCACCAGAGTATAAAGATTATAAACTTAAAGAAAGGTGAGTTTGATAGGGTTAAGCACGATTGGCACGAGGCTAATAATACTTATACTTTTTCACATGGATTAGGTATTGCAATCATGTCTTTTTGGTATTCTTACGCTTTTTAGGTATTTGGTGTCCAAAAGATTGGTTTTGTCGGTTCAGGTCTTGTTCTTATTATGACTTTTGGTACACTATCATTCCTTGTTACAACACCAGAGGTATAGGGTACTAGATTTGGGAAGTGGTGAGCATGGTTTCCCACTACTAACAGGAGCAGGGCGTCTTGTAATCAAAGATGTTTGTATTTTTAGCTGGTGCGGTTGTTGTTTTTAGCTGATTGTGCTCAGAGAATACTTAAAAGGAATATAAGCGATTATAAAAGAGGGTGTGTCAAAATGCAAATTAATAACTTGACAACTTTCAATCTATAAGTAGGATTCTTCTAAAGGCAAAAGAAAAGACCATTTCTTTACTCAAAAATCGAGTATAGAAATGGTCATTTTTTATTGGATTGTTTCAAACTGTAAGATCGTCAAAGTGATATTTGTATTTTTGACACACCCCTCTTTTCAAGGTGTTGGGTGATGGGTGTTGGGATGCTCATCACGCAAAACCTGATGAAAGAAACAAGGCGTGATGGGCAGTTCGCAAGAGTGGAGGACTTTGAGGAGAGGGTGGCTTGGGATGAGTTGCTTGAGGAGTAGAAAAATACTTGGAAGCTTATAATTTTTGTATCTTTGCGATGTCTACTTCGTTCAGAATGAGCAAACTATATATGTGGAAAAAGCGTGATGACGGGAGTAGGCAGAGATAATAACCAATTCTGAAATTGACCTACAACGGCGAAAACGAAAAAAAGTACTTTTATGTCAGAAAAAAACAAAAACACACCAACGGAGAGCTTGTAAATGTGGTACAGAGGAAGATGTATACCCCCATTCCACTTGTTTTCATACTGAGGTAACACCTCTATTGTCAGGGTCTGGTCCCGGGCAGGCATTGTCGGACCTCATGTTCCACCAGACTACAATCTTAATCCTAGAAGAACCAGATGACTTTTAAATTATATAGAAGTAATGTCTTTTAAAGTTAAGTCGTTTTTAATCCCTATATGGGTTAATTTTGCAGCAGCTGCAGAGATTGCAGTTGCTGTTTTTGGTTTAAATCAATCGAGTCGGTCGTTAGATATTGAACAGATTTCATTAAATTGTTGAACAGAATGTTTTTCCGTTAGTTTGAAGATACTAATACGTGTCAAACTAACATAAACCCAAAGCTAAAAAAACTAAAAACGGGTGGGGAGAGGATTAATAGCGACCTTTGCAGACATTATTTTTGTGTATTACGCATGTATGGCGAAAAAGTAAAAAAATATAAACTTCAATAAAACAAATCAAAACTTTTATTTAATTTCGTAATGTTAAAAAGATTGTTATTTTCTGTCTTTGCAGTTATATTCTTATCTGCATGCAGTACTGACCAGTTCACAATCGATGGGCCAGCAGAACGACAAGTTACGGTAAAGGCACGACTTGGCGCCAACTTATCTAGGATGTGCCAACACCTAAGACGCGTCTTGGCAACAGCAAAACGCGCACGATACTTGATGTTGTAAAAGACGAGTCGGGGAAATCACTCTGACTCCCTTTATGAAGGAAGGGCAGAAGGTAGTCTGTGTGTTCTATCATCCTGCAACGAAGACTATATTTAAAAAGGTGTTTGGACTGAAAAATAGGCCCGGTACAAAAGAACTTACAGATAAATCTTACAGCGACAAGCATGAGATTAAGGAAAAATTTGAGTTTAAGGTCGAAGCACCTGACCCCTCATCTAAGCCTTCACTTGACCTTTTGGCAAAGACGACTGGTATCTTATGTGCTTCACCTCATCGAACGTGGCAGAAGAGGGAGATATCAAGGTAGAGAAGTCACCTTACTTTCATGGTGGTACGACTAAGAATAACAATGACCCAACACCATTCTCAAGTATAGGACAATCACCCGAATTAGAGATACCATTTGCCACCTTATGGCAGAAACTTGAGGTAACGAAGACGGGTAATGAGCTTAATTTTTAAGCTCCCTGAGAACAATAGAAATGCATTTCTGTATGTTAGGAACATTGTTGAATATAAACATCGCTCATGTTCCTGCCGAGTACACAGAATTCTAACTTCACGCTTATTAGCTCTGGCGACACTAAGGGGTAAGCTGACTGTCGACTTAGAGAAGCTAACGACGATAACGCCCACGGATTATACTAACATTGCTGATGCTGATAATGACAAAACAAACGAAGGCTATGAAATGATAATCAATCAGATGTGGGAGGGGGCAAGCACGAAAGAAACCGAGAGCAAGCTCTCCTATTCGCACTACAATCTGTCTAATGCTGATGAATGGAAAACCTCAAGTTCTACCAATCAGCAACGAGGTGATGTTTTTTGGTTTATTATGCAGGAAGCCAATCGAGGCGAGAAAGACAAGGAACACGAGCCAAGGGTAGAGCGTTATAAGACGCAATTCTATGGCATGCAACATACAAGCCAGTGGATCATACTGGTTCCGGTGCTGGTGGTAGTGGAACATTCGAAGACACGTCTAATAGACCTCTTTTTTCTATGGCTGCTTATCCTTTCTTTGGGACAAAATATAAGTTCAAAAGTGGAAATTATTATAAAAAGTAGTGGAAGAGAATTTTACTGACGATTTTTCCGATACCTTTAACATATCGTATTTCAGACCTGAATAACAACACCAGTTGGACACCACAAAGGAACCAAAGAGGGAGCAGCACTTCTCGCAAGAAGAGTTGAAGAAAATACCTAATGGGGGAGGGTATCATACAATGGATCGTACTTCCCTACTTTCTCTGATTGGCAAAAGCATATTGCCTTACAACGCAAGAATGGATAAAAAGCAAGGCTATGATGACTTATGGTTTTGATGAAGATAACGCAACGGTTTTTTGCACAGTATGTGTGGGATCACACCAATGGGGATGTTAGTCCTAACTATTCTCACATAGTGACATATAGACCTTTTCCTAAGGCTATATCTGGTGAGGATAAAAAGGACATTGCGTATAATCGCTATGTGATCCAAGTACGGGTTTTCCATACGAAAAAGAGACTTTACATAATGCCCACGACAACAGTCGTTGTCTGTGAAGCCGGACTCAACTACTTGGAAGTTCTGATCCCAAAGCGAATGTCACCATTCCTACGACAAATCCGCCCATTAAGAAGGATAAGGATTTTTGACTCTTGGGATGATAACAATGCTGGTTGGTAATGATTAATTTGTTTTAGAAGAAAAAGGAAGACTCTCAATGAGGGTTTTCCTTTTTCTTCTATCAATGATAAAGCCTAAAAAGAACAGATGAAGACTACTATCATTTGGTCTATTATCGAAAAACGCTCTTGTAGCGTAGGACGCTCTTGGAAGGGTAGACGAAGTGGGTTAAGTCAAATGCCAACGACAGCAAGAGGTAGACAAGAGTGCAAGCGGCAAAAAGCCGTCAGGCGTAATATGGAAAAGGAAACAAAAAGCCGTCAGGAGCAAAAGAGTGGAAACAAACAAAAAGCTGTTGGAAGCAAAAGATAGCAAAAGGACTTCGGAAGCACAGAATAATAACACGTATGCCTTCCTTATCGTACTCTTCTTCATTAAGGCGAAGAAGAAGCTAATGGCTCTTAGGAAGGACAAGAAACAAAAAAGGCAGAAAGTATTTTCTCTCTAAACTCTCTAATTAGAGGAAAAGACTCTCTGCCTTTAACCTATTCATAAACCAACTAAATAACTACCTTGCCCACGTTAATTTTATTGTCTGAGTCAACAGTCAATTTAATTGTCTGACCCAAAATCAAAAATACGAACGTTTACTATCTGCATACGGTCCCTGACCATCATCATTGCCAGGGGTTGTTGGTGGAACTGTACCAGGTTCGTCTGGAGTGAAGTATTCGTTCAGCAAGCAGATAGGGCTCAACATAACCCTTGTAAACCTGTATTACAGGCTGAGTATACCTCTTTTTATATTTTCATTTTTAATTAATACTAATATTGTCCTTTTTCACTACGAATACTATATTACCTTAATTTCGCAGCATAAATTCTTGTAAGAACTCCAAGTGTCTGAAAAACAAAAGTTCTCAAAAACACTTGGATATGTCAGAAAAATTTTCACCTATCTTAGTGCTACCAACACAAATAAAAATATCTGACATGACAAAAGGTAGCAATTAAAAATGAGAATATCACTTCTTTCGGTGGAATTTTTCATATTATGGACGTTTTTCAAAGTTGGGCTTTGAAAAACTTACCAGAATCTGTATTAGGGAAAACGTGGAGGTAGTGGTAAAAGCATACAGCTATGGAAGTATTTTTCAGCTCTCTCTAGCTACCTTTGCGGTGGGGATTGTCTTGAGGATACCAATACGCTTATAGGTCAGTTCAAACAGAGACCTAATACGCATTACCAGTGCCGACACTGTGGGGCGCGGACTAAAAGAAACTTGCCGAAGAGAATGTTGTATATATAGCGAGACATCTGGTGGGTCTTATAGTTTCAACACTGCTGAAGAGTGAACACCTTACTTTTTACGGATGATACGGAGAATGGGGAGCTATAAAGGCAGGCAGTCATGTTGACTTGAGACTTTGACCACCAGTTTGTTCCAGCCCACAAGTTCGATACAAAGTATTCCTATAAGCAGGACTTTGGCTACTTCCCTGGTTGGGCTTCCATTGGGGGCATCATGGTTGGAGGTGAAGACCGTGATGGAAACACCAATGTAAAGATTCCATCAAGAAGACACGCTTCGCCACATTATGGACCGTGTGACCTCCGAACTCGGTGTTGTGATAGAGCGTTTCCGTGCCGACTGCGGGTCGTTTTCAAAGGAAATCATCAAACCGTAGAACCACGCTGCAACACGTTCTTTTTATTTATTTATTGAACACGTAAAGTACGTGTCATCTATGTCAAAGATATAATTATATATGGGGTGAGGGGCTTTATATGTTTTGTCTTTTAATCTAAATAGGTCATTAAAGGCTAATCAGATTTTTGTTTCTAATGTCATTTATTTCCTTATAGGATAGCCCTCCTGTTTTTGTTTTGGCATAGTTATCTATGAGGTAAGTCCTAATGTGCTGTTACTGACTTTTTATGATAGCCTGACGAGTAGGCATGTAGTTTGTTCTCTCCTTAATAAAGGATATTTGTAAAATATTTTCATGTACATTATGGCTAATTGATGCTCTTTTAGCCTCCAAAAAGGCATGGGTTGACTTGTAAAGATGCTCTTTTTAAAGGCTCAAGTAAGCATCTTTTTCAATTCAATTAAGCACCTTTTTCTTTACATTTTGTAAGTGTTTGAATTTCTGTTGGTTACAATTATGATTTTTATCAATATGTTTATTAGAATTAATAGACGTTTTAAGCTAATTTGTGTAAAAGATTTTTAGGGTTATTATTTGTGTATTAAGAGGTCAGCTTTTTGAATATTTTCCTCATACAACTATTTGGATTGAAAATTACTGAAATAGGCTGCTTGCACCCCCAAATCAAAAATGGCGTAGCGTAACACTTTGCCAATTGTAATACTTAACACTGATAAAACTATATTAGCGCGTAGTAAGTCCTAAAAACAATAGTGATTGCACTGCCAAGTATTGGTAAAGGGCAAAAATCCATCCATGCACCGCGTCCGCCCATGAAGTTGTATGCTCTGTCTAACGATGCTTGTTTCACATGAAAATAACGTTCAAGCCATTCTAATTTACCTAATCGTCCAAGTCCGTAATTAAGCATTCCACCTAATACGTTGCCAATACTACCATAAACAAGTAGGAAGATAGGGATCGACACCAGCTGCAAGCAAGCCAAACGTACGGCTTCACTGCTAAAAGGTAAAAAGCTGCCTGCAAGAAATGCTGACAAAAACATTCCCCAATAGCCATAGTCTACAAGTATTTGTGTAAGAAAAATCCATAAGTTGAATAGTGTAATGATTATTGCTGTATAGGTAAGGATGAGAAACATCAGTTGGTTACCTTTGTTCGTGTGAGTGCTATAAAAATGTGCAATAAGAGGTGCTGTGGTGACAATAAGAACGCTCAATAAGGCTTCATAATGCTGGGGTTGAAGGAATAGAAATATAATTGCAATAAGATTGATAGTAATGAAAGCTTGATAGAATAAACGTGTTCGTATGTTATCATTACGCTTTTTATTTATAAAATGAATAATACCTATTAGTGCACATGTTAGAGACAAAAAGATAGTGTTATTATTTGATTAGTATTTAGTATCTTTAAGCCAAATGGTTCTGTAAATACTGCAATATTGGTGAAGTGATTGAAGAGTTGTTATATCTCCCTTAACAATCAAATATCCGACATAGAACCAATAAGGTAGTATGAGACCGAGGAGAGATGCAATAAAGTTGCGAGGACTCATTGAGGAGGATATTGGTACGCATAATAATCCAGAGTGCGGGAAGAAAGTAAAGAGCTTGCACCCATACAATACTCGCCATACTTATACAGAAGAATGCATAGAATGTGTAACCGAGTATGACTATCTTGATAGCAACGAAAGGCAAAAAGTATAGAAACCTATAAAGCCTAACATAATGATTGCTGATTGGATAGTTGGAAATATGAGAGCAGCCATCGTTGCAAAAATTACGTATGAGCATGAAACCATTCTGCTATAAATACGTATGAGTGCATTAGCATTATTTAGCTCCATCATAAGATAGGTGGAGAGCAAGAGGCAAATACCTGGTACTATGATCGCAAGATTGTGAAAAGCCTGCTATTACCCACTACAAGAATAGCCGCTGAAACAACGCATGCTTGTGTCCAGCAGCTTTTCTGCTATTCGATTTTGAATGCGTTTTTGTTGCATAATTGTTGAATACGGGAGAAGGTGCTTGATATGTTTACTGCACTCTCTCTTTCTTTTACCGAACAAAAGATTATAGGTCTTGTCCTATATCTCTTCTAAAGTATTTATCTGTAAAAATCAATCTTTTGAGCTTCTGAGAAACTCTTCTTAAATAGCTTCTTCCTTATTCTTACCATAAGAAGAAACTGCAATGACACGTCCACCAGCGGATACAATCTGACCATCTTTTACGGCTGTTCCACTATGGAAGATGACAGAGTCTTCAACTTTATCAAGTCCTGTGATAGGATAACCCTTCACATATTCTTCAGGATAACCACCGCTAACAAGCATTACACAGACTGTAGAACGTGGATCAAATTCAACCTGTCGCTGGTCAAAGATTTCCTCTGCAACTCCTTCAAAGGGGTCGACAATGTCACTCTTTAAGCGCAACATAACACTCTCTGTTTCAGGGTCGCCCAGTCACGACAATTGTATTCAATAACCATTGGCTCGCCATCAACATTGATTAAGCCGAAGAAGATAAATCCTTTGTAATCAATATTCTCTGCTTTTCAGACCGTCAACTGTTGGACGGATAATGCGTTCTTCTACCTTTGCCATCCACTCCTTAGTTGCAAAAGGAACAGGGGTAACACTACCCATACCACCAGTATTCAAACCCGTATCATGTTCACCAATGCGCTTATAATCTTTTGCTTCTAGCAATATCTGATAGTTGGTGCCATCTGTGAGTATAAATACAGAGCACTCAATACCTGAAAGAATTCCTCGACGACAACCTTTGCAGAAGCATTACCAAACATACCGCCAAGCATCTCGCGAAATTCTTTTTTAGCTTCTTCAAGTGTAGGAAGAATAAGAACACCTTTACCGGCTGCTAAGCCGTCAGCTTTCAACACATAAGGAGCCTTGAGTGTTTCAAGGAAGCGCATACCTTCTTCGATAGTGGTACCATCAAAGAGTGCTCGTAAGTTGCTGTAGGAATATTGTGACGCTTCATAAATGCTTTGGCAAAGTCCTTAGATCCTTCCAGTACAGCACCAGCTTTTGAAGGACCAATAACTGGGATATTAGCAGTGCGGCTGTCACCCTTAAAGCAGTCATAAACACCATTTACCAATGGGTCTTCAGGACTAGACAACAACCATATCAACCTTTTCGTCAACAACGAAATCCTTCAGTTTGTCAAAGTCATTTACGCCGATTGCAACGTTCTCACCAACTGCTCCCGTACCAGCATTACCTGGCGCAATGAATAGTTTACTACATTTTGCACTCTGTGCAATCTTCCATACCAAGGCGTGTTCGCGACCGCCACTGCCTAAAAAGTAATATTCTCATAAAGCTTTTGCCCATCCCCTCAATGAAAGGAGGAGTGCAGACTTGCTGCTGGGGGTAGTTTATTAATTGTTAGATGCGATAATATGCAATGATAAAACGTATAATTGAATTATCAATTAGTGTTATTTGATGGGTTTGAGATAATTCTCAAAAGTATTCTGTAATGCAAGTTCATGCAAGTGTACACTTTGATGTCCACGCATATTATGAAAGCTCACGGGATAGACGAAGAAGTCTGGATTTGTGTCGGCAGCAATACAAGCCTTTCAAAGAAGGGTAAGGTGCTGAGGAACAACGACTGGGTCATTCAAGCCAGTGATAATCTGAAGTTTACCCTTGAGGATCGCTTTGCCTTTGAGAGAGTGAGGTTTGTGCATATCCTTCTGGATTAGTTTGCGGAGTGTCCATGTAACGCTCTCATACATAACCTCATACCATTTCCAGTCCATAACGGGACCACCAGCAACACCAACCTTAAACACGTCAGGATAATTAGTAACCAACGAAGTTGTCCTAAAACCACCGAATGACCAGCCAGTGAACACCTATACGATTCTGGTCAACAATATGGAAGAGACTTTAAGTATTTAACACCTTCTAACTGGTCTTTCATTTCTTCATGACCAAGATGACGGAATGTAGCCTGCTCAAATTCCTTACCACGATTATCACTACCTCGATTGTCAGGATGAAAAAGTAAGTAGCCTTTCTGTGCCATGTGGGTTTCCCAACCGCGTGAACCCCAATTCCATGAAGCCTCAACATTATGAGCATGAGGCCCGCCATATCCATAGATAACTATAGGATACTTCTTATTAGCATCAAAGTCTACTGGTTTCACCATACGCCAATACAAGTCTGTCTTGCCATCTGCAGCCTTTATCGTACCATTTGAATATTCAGGAACGGTATAACCTTCCCATGGATTAGCTGATGTGAAGTAATCATGACGTTGTGACTTACTACTCAAACTAATTATTTCATACTTGAGGAGGAACAGCTGGTTCACTATAACTATCCATGATAGCATTGCCGTCTTGGCTTAGCTTTTGGATGATGATAGCCACGACCATTGTCAAGTAGTGTACGCTTTCCAGAAGCCACATTCACAAGCCAAGTATTGCGCTGGATAGGGGTTGCATTCGTTAGAAACATAAACAATACTCTTCTGCTTGCTATTGAAGCCGAGTACTTCCATAACAACCCACTTGCCACTTGTAATCTGCTTTATCTGTCGACCATCTTTATTAAAGAGGTAAAGATGATTGTAACTATCCTTCTGACTTTGCATGATAAAACTCATTATCATTCCATGGCAAGAACAGAATAGGATGACAAGGTTCAACATACTTTGCATCTGTTTCCCGATAGAGTTCCTTCAACTTAGCACCTGTTGTAGCATCGTATGATACCAATCGACAATCGTTCTGGTCACGATTAAGCTCGAACATATAAATCGTCTTTTCATCTGGACTCCATGCAATGTTCGTAAAGTAACGATCAGGTTGGATCGCCTGCTTGAAGGTATATAGTCTTACCAGTTATTAGGGTCATATACCAACAGTTACCTTATGAGAAGTTTCACCTACCATAGGATACTTTATAGGTACAGCCTTAGCAGCACGTGACTCATCCTTTTTCTGGTTTCCAATCTAACTCTGGAACATCAATTAGAGGGTAGGCTGCAACCATACTTTTGGTCCATACGATAGAAAGCTAATCGATCCCCTTCGGACTCCAATAGAGACCACCATTAATACCAAACTCATCACGATGAACACTCTGTCCATATACGATGTCGTCAGAACCATCAGTTGTCAGCTGATGCTCTATACCATTTGCATCGATAACGTATAACTGATAATCTTTCACAAATGCTGTTGCGCCAGACAACTTATTCCAATCACGTGCTTGAAGACCAGTAGGACGATTCAAACGCTGTTCTAATTTATGATTCTTGAAGTTTATATATAGTCTTCATTACCATTCTTAACCATCACAACAGGACGCTCAGCGTAAGGGAAACTCAGCACCATAGAGATGGCGAATAAGCTCATTTGAAGCTGAAAGACCTGCCCATTTGTTGACGTCCTCCAAAGTGAAGAGTTGTGTCTCTTTACCAGTCATTAAATCAACTAATGAACAACTATTAAAGTCTTGACGTACCAACTTACCTCCCACCATGTAAGATAACGTGCCTCAGGGCGCATGTTGTAGAAGTTTTTACCACCAAAGTTCAAATCCTCAAGGGTAAACTGCTTTTGTGCCATAGTCTCAGTAGGACTTAAAAGTCCTGTGAAAGCACAAAGCCCCACAAGACTAATAAATGATTTAATCTTCATGATTATACGTGTTTTTACCACGGGATCCTCCGCGTTTGATTAGATTTATCAAATCGTTTACCGCCAAACTTACGGTCCGTCATTGCTTCTAAACGAACGCTTACGCTCATCGTCTCCTCTTCGGAACGAACGTTTACGGTCTTCTACATCACGCTCATACCGAGGACGACGCTCACGACCTTCACGGAACTTATCACCGCCAAACTTATTACGCTCTAAGCTATGGAAAGTGAATGAACGAATATCAGCTTCAGCGTTCTCCTCGTTTTCATCAAGACGTTTCTTAAACTCACGTTCCTTCTTGAAGCGGTGTTTCTGAGCCATCTCACGCTTCTCATCTTCGGTTTTTACAACACCACCTTCGTGTCGGAAATCACTCATCTTACCATCAAATAGCTGGTAACGACGGAATTCACATTCCAAAGAACCATTATAAACAGGAATCTTAATACTTGGCTTCAAACCTATCTGACGGAAACATTCCTCACGATAAGACAGAATCCATGCTTCATTCCCCATAAACTGGTGCTTCAATCGTTCACCAATCATCTTATAGGTGCCGAGTAAGTTAGGGTGTAGAACACGCTCACCGTATGGAGGATTCATCACAATCATACTCTTTTTCTTTGGCTGAGTGAAGTCCTTAAAGTCCTGCTGTTCGATGGTTACATATCGTGACAAACCAGCAGCAGCTACATTCATACGAGCCGTATTGACAGCTTTCATATCAGTATCATAACCATAGATGTGATGTGTGAACTCACGTTCCTGCGAGTCGTCATTGTATATCATGTCAAACAATTCCTGATCAAAGTCTGGCCACTTCTCAAAAGCAAACTCCTTACGGAACACACCTGGTGAAATGTTGCGAGCAATAAGAGCAGCCTCAACGGGTAATGTTCCAGAACCACACATAGGATCAATGAAGTCTGTTTCACCTTTCCAACCTGTCATCAAAAATCATACCCGCAGCCAAAAACCTCGTTCAATGGAGCTTCAACACTCTCCTGACGATAGCCACGACGATGCAAGGACTCGCCACTCGAGGGTCCAATGACAATGTTGCATTATCTTCTGCTACATGTATATTCAAACGAATATCAGGATTGCTAACAGAAATATTTGGGGAGTACCAGTACGCTCACGGAACCTCGATCAACGATAGCGTCCTTCACCTTATAAGTTACGAAGCGAGAGTTGGTAAATTCTTCCTGAATAAAACAACTGAGTCAACAGAGAAGGTTTTTCCCAGAAAGGATATACTTACTCCAATCAATCTTCATTACCTCTTCATACATGTCTTCAGCACTCTTCGCCTTGAAATGTGCGATGGGTTTAAGGATACGAATAGCTGTGTGTAACTGGAAATTAGCACGATACATCATTTCCTTGTCGCTATGTGAACGACACCATTCAGCGTCCTATTTGTACGTTGTTGGCACCTAACTGTGTTTAGCTCTTTTGCTAATACTTGCTCCAAAACCCATGAAGGTTTTTGGCGATGAGTTCAAATTCTTGCATTATATGTGATAGAAAAATTTTATATTCGAAACTTAAATGTTTAACGGCGATTATATCTATGTTCCTCCGCCATTAAGATACTATGTTTTATTCTGTTTATATTTCTTTGTTTATGGATGCATATCTCGTGTGACCCAGATATTGACTCCAATAACACATCTAATCGTAATACGACCAAGGATAATCGCATTGGTATAGAACAATGATACCATCCTTTAAAATGAAATTATGTTGCAAAAGATAATCATTATTATCGGATTATTATGTGTTTGTTTTAGGGAAAAAGATACTAATTTTGCAGTGCCTATCCTGTTAAAGGAAAGAATATGTTATGTTCAGAAAAATGACAGTCTGGCGATGTTTACATGTTTGTTAATAAAATAATACAAAATCTATTTTCTTTTTATTGTAATAATCTTCTTTTTAAAGATATAGATTATTATAAAAGTGGTAATTTAATAATAACTAATAAAATAGCTGATAATAAGATGATTAAATTATTTAGACATACTTCTACTAACGCTATTGTGCATTACGATAAATAGTCTTTATGCGCAGGAGTATAGCGTAGAACCACCACTAACATTTCGTCCGACTCTACAACGTCTTGGTACAGAATTATTGAAAGGAAAGAAGGGGAGTGTTGTTGCGATAGAACCAGCAACGGTGAGGTCTTATGTTTAGTGACAAACTCGTCTGAGGGAGCGAATGACGCACTTGCCCATAGCAACGGCATCATCCTCCTGGTTCAACTATTAAACCTGCACAAGCATTAGTATTCTTGTCAGAAGGTATTGTCAACTCTGACACAAAGTTTGTTTGTAATGAAGGTTTTAGAGATGGTAATATAAAAGTGAAGTGCCATCCTCATGGTTCTCCAATCTCGCTGCAAAATGCTTTAGCAGTATCTTGTAACACTTGGTTCTTAAAGTCTTATTTATCCATGTTGGGTAATACACAGAAATATGGTTCAAAAGAAAATGCCATTACAACGTGGTGGCAATACATGGTCAGTATGGGATTAGGTGGTCCATTGGGTATTGATATGGCAGAGGAAAAAGGAGGATTGGTTGCCAACGTAAACTATCTTGCGCGTCGTTATAAGAATAATTGGGAACCTAAAACGGTTATATGGGCTGGAATGGGGCAAGGTGATATTACAGCTACACCTCTACAACTCTGTAACTTAGCGGTTACAATAGCTAACCGAGGCTACTTCTTCACACCACATATTCGTATGAATGTTGATTGGTCGCCACTTCCATCACGCTTTCTAACTCCACGATGGACAAAGGTTCCTTCTTCTGTTTATGTTGATGTAATTAGAGGTATGCGATTAGCTGTTACAAGAGGAACAGCAACCATTCATAACAATGCTTCGTATCAAGTATGTGGGAGAAACTGGAACTGCTGAAAATTCAGGAAAAAGATCATTCTATTTTTTTATAGGTTTTGCACCGATGAACAACCCTAAGATTGCCATATCTGTCTATATTGAACATGGTGGTTTTGGAGCCGATATGGCTGCTCCAATCGCAGGGTTGATAATGGAAAAATATCTTTTGGGGAAACTTAGTGTAAAAATCGCAGGCCAGAGCTAAGTGTATAGAACGTTTACACATAATAGATAAATAATACTACCATTCATTTTTAACCCAAATCATTCATAAGACCCCAATCTGTACATTCTTGTGATAGTATGGTGTTATTTCTTTCTGAAAAATATTTACATTATTTTGGGTAATCTGTCTGTAAATAAGGTGGAAATATATGTGTAAACGTAAGTTTGTAACTAATTGTTATTCAGTATGTTGTAAAAATAGGTAAAGGAGTGTGCTTGATTGGAGCTGAAAAAGATGCTTACTTGAAGTTCAAAAGGGCATCTTTGGAAAGCCAAAAGACGCCCTTTTCGAAGCTAAAAGACCATGTGTTTGTTTTGATGTGTGAGAAAATAATTTACAAACATCAATCGGTCTATGTGCTACTAATAATCTTTGCGTGATATTCCTTTCAAGATATGAGAGTTTTTCTTCAGCACGTTTAAGGTCCTCGGGTGTGTCTATACTCAATAGTTTCCACATCCGTCAGACCCACTTTTATTTTATAGCCATTCTGTAACCATCGTAATTGTTCCAGACTTTCAGCTAACTCTGAGTGAAGACTGCGGGAGAGAGCTTACCTCTTTTAATACGTCCTTGCGATAAGCATATAGTCCGATGTGTTTGAGGAAAGGATAGTGAGAAATCCATTCTTCACACTCCTTTGCCACGAACAAAAAGGAATGACAGAACGTGAGAAATAGAGAGCATAGCCATTATTATCGTGTACAATTTTTGAGAGTTAGCATTTTCACTTCGTCCATTGTTTCAAAACGCTTGCCAAGTGTAGCAATCTGTGTTCGTGGGTCATCAAAGCATTGCATAACCGTGTTTAGTTGACTTTTCTGTATGAAGGGTTCGTCTCCTTGAATATTGATTACTACATCATAGTCTCCACCAATTTTGTCGAGTGCTTCACAAATTCTGTCTGTACCACTTTGGTGGTCAGGGTCAGTCATCACCACATTACCACCAAAAAGCTGTCACAGCGTCATAGATACGTTGGTCGTCTGTGGCTACAAAAACATCTTTTAAAAACACTACTTACTTGTCTGTAAACATGCTCTATTACAGGTTTTCCTCCAAGTTTTGCAAGAGGTTTTTCCTGAAATCGTGAAGAACTATAACGTGCTGGGATAATTCCAATAAATTTCATACGTAATTTTTATTTGTTTTATGTTTAGTAAACGCTCATCTAAAATAAGTATCTACGCAAAAGTAGTAAATCTTTATTAAAAAGGCGATGACATCCTAATATATTTCCCTTAATTTTATTAAATTTGTTGGCATGATAAAGGTTACATTGATTGGTGCGGGCAATCTTGCCACACAATTAGGTAAGTCGCTTATGAAGACTGGTTTTATTATCGGTCAGGTATATAGTCGTACAGAGGCCTCTGCCCAAATGCTTGCCGAACAATTAAATGCAGAGTGGATAACAGATGTTTCCAAGTTAGACAACGATTCAGACATCTATATTTTTTCAGTAAAGGATAGTGTTTTGTCAGAATTGATTGTGAAGGTTTGTAAGGGTAGGGAGATAAGGTTTTCCTTCATACAGCAGGGTCAATGCCTATGAGTTGTTTTTGAAGGAAATGCGCAACATTATGGTGTTTTTATCCTATGCAAACTTTTTCAAAAACGAGGGATGTTTGCTTTAAGAATATACCAGTGTTTATCGAGGCTAATTCTCCTGAAACAGAGAAGGTTGTAGAGAGCTCTTGCAAATAAGGTTTCGCATCGAGTTATCACCTTGTCTTCATCAGATAGAAAGTATCTTCATTTAGCAGCAGTATGGGGCTTGTAACTTCACAAATTATTGTTATAGTGTTGCTTCGATTTACTCGGTCAGCATGGTATCCCATTCAATGTTCTTCTCCCTTTGATTAATGAAACAACAAAGAAGATTGAGATAATCAGTCCTAAGGAAGCGCAGACTGGTCCAGCTGTGCGTGGTGATAAGAACGTGATGGCTCAGCAATTAGAATTGATGAATGGAAGAGAGGATTTGCAAGAACTTTATCGAATGCTTTCAAGGGGGATAAATCCACTTATGGATAGTGATTCTTTTGAAGAGCAATTGATTAATAATAAACTCGAATATAAAAAGTATAAATTACTATAAAACAAAAAGTTGCAACTTTGTTAGAATATATATAATCAGATGATAAACTACGATTTGAGAAAAGATAAAGGCAGTAGTCTTTGATGTTGATGGTGTATTATCAGCTTCAACCATTCAGATGGACGAAAATGGTGATCCATTGCGTACAATTAATATTATGATGGGTATGCAATCTCAGTTAGCAGTTAAGCAAGGAATACAAATAGCAATCATGACTGGCGGACATAATGAGAATATACGTTCACGCTATGAGTATCTTGGAGTAAAAGATGTTTTTATAAGTTGTTCAATGAAGATACATACTTTGGGAAGAGTTTGTCAGGAAGTATGAATTGAAGGACGAAGAGATTATATTTTGTAGGTGATGATATTCAGATTATGAAGTGATGAAACGTTCAGGATGTCCATATGTTGTCCAAACGATGCTTGTTCTGAAATAAAAAGAGGTATCAACATATATTAGTTGATGTAAAGGAGGAGAAGGTGTTGCCCGTGATATACTTGAGCAAGTGTTGAAGTCGCAAGGGAAATGGCTGTTGAATGAAAAAGGCTTTTTGGTTGGTAAAAATCTATTAAATGAAACATATAATACTTGCAAGTAACTCACCACGTCGACGTGAATTATTGTCAGGATTGGGATCTTGACTTTGAAGTTGAAGTGCTATCTGATATTGATGAATCCTATCCTGATAGTCTACCAGTTGTTGAAGTTGCTGGTTATATATCTCGCAAAAAGCAGCTTCTTATCAAACATTGATAGAAGATGACAATCTTGTGATTACAGCAGATCGGTCGTTATTGTTGGAAACGAAGTGCTTGGAAAGCCAAAGGATACGGAAGAGGCACATCGTATGCTTCGGCTTATTAGTGGTAGAACACATCAGGGTTATCACTGGTGTTTGTTTATTAACAAAGGACAAACAGCATTCTTTTTTTCAGTGACAACAGATGTCACATTTAAAGCAAATTGTCTGACGATGAAATTACTTATTATATAGAGCATTATAAGCCTTTTGATAAAGCAGGTGCTTATGGAATTCAGGAATGGATTGGATACATAGGTGTTACTTCGATTAATGGTAGTTATTTTAATGTGATGGGACTACCTGTGCAAAGATTGTGGGATGAAATAAAAAGTTATAATATGAAGACAATCCTTATCCTTGTTGGTAAAACTCAGAATAAGATTTTTTAAAGTTGGTATTGACGATTACGTTAGTCGTATAACACATTACATACCATTTAATATTACGATAATTCCTGAATTAAAAATACAAAAAGTCTTTCGGAAGAACAGCAGAAACAGAAAGAAGGAGAACTCGTTTTTGAAGGAAATTCAACCTTCTGATACAGTGGTTCTTTTAGATGAACATGGCACGGAATTTCGATCTATTGACTATGCTAAATGGTTGAAACAAAAACAAAACACGGCTCGAAGACCTCGTTTTTTTGTTATAGGAGGACCTTATGGTTTCTCACCAGATGTTTATGAACGTGCTAATGAAAAATCTCTTTGTCACGTATGACATTCTCGCATCAAATGGTAAGACTTATCTTTACCGAACAACTTTATAGAGCTTGTACTATTATTAAAGGTGATCCATACCATCATGAATAATCATTGTTTTTAGCGCAAGAAATGATTTTTTATATATATTATGCATGTAATAAGCATTATGATAAATAGGCTTTGCAGATAATCTTATATTGACTTCCTATCTTCTACTTTTGTCCAGTTCGTAATGATTTGAAGTTTGCTGTCACTGCTGTCATGTTTGTTCGTAATCTAAGTTCTTAATATAATGTGATTTAAGACGAAATGTTAAAAGTGGCAGCAACTAAAATTAAAATATATTTGAATTAGAAATATCAAAGCAGGATTACCTATATATTATTAAGGTAATCCTGCATTGTTCTTGCGTAATAAAATCTTTGTGAGATAATTTTATTATTGCTTAAAAATTGAAAATAAATAAATGGTTGAATATCAGAACTCTTCACCTGCATAATAATAAAGATAACGACAGTGATAGCAATTTGCAGAAAGCAATACTCCCCTCTCTCAAAGAAACGAATACAACGATTTTTGCCATGAATCTGGTATCCAATGTGTCAGCAAAGCAAATATCATTAGTAAGAATACATATTTGTATCCCATGAAGACATCAGGAAGTATAGTTGGATTGAACTTTGTAAAGAGTTGCTTGACCATAACCCATACTGCATCAAAAATCTTTACAGCGGAAGAAGATCCATGAAAAACAAAAGAATATGGAAGGTGATGAATACAGAGATAAATCGACGAATGCCAGAGGGATGGTAACGTCTATCATGCTTCATAATTGTTTGTGACCAAAACTTATGTATACAAACTAATGCCCCATGCAATACTCCCCCACACAATAAAGTTGAAGGAAGCTCCATGCCAAAAGTCCACAAGCAGTCATTGCAATCATCTGGTTGAGGTACATACGCATCGTTCCCTTTTTGTTTCCACCAAGTGAGATGTAAACATAGTCCCGAATCCAAGTAGAAAGCGAGATATGCCAACGACGCCAAAAATCAGTCATAGAGTCAGCTGTAGGGGTGCATTGAAGTTCATAGGTATCTTGTAGCCAAGTAGTAATGCAATACCGATAGCCATATCTGAATAACCTGAGAAGTCACAATAAATCTGTATGCAATAGCCATAAAGACCAAGAAGGACTTCACCACCAGAGAAAAAGGGTTGGGTTGTCAAAGATACGATCTACAAAGTTTTGCGAGATATAGTCTGATATAACTGCCTTCTTGAAAAGACCAATGATAATAAAGAATACACCCTGCGCAAACATCTCTGGACTGATGTGTGAGGGTTTACGAATTTGCGGCCCAAAGTCGGTAGCACGAGTTATAGGACCTGCAAGAAGTGTTGGGAAAAAGCTGACGTAGAATGCATAGTCGAGAAGTGACTCCATTGGTTCAGTTTTCTTACGATATACATCTACCACGTATGAGATTGTCTAAAGGTATAAAAACTAATTCCTACTGGTAAGAAGATATCCCAAGGCTGGAAATTACCACCGATCATCTGGGTTACCATTCCTGCAAAGAAGTTGGTATACTTGAAGTGCTAATAATCCAGATCTATCAGCAGTGTAAAGGCTAACCATAGCTTTTGGATGTTTTCCCTTTGCTACACGTTGTGCAATATAGAAATCGCTGATGGTAACAATGAGTAACAGCAAGAAATAGAAACTACTACTCTTATATATAGTAAGAGAAGAGCGTTATAAAAAAGTATTCTTCCATTCACCTTATTTTCGTAGACAATAATAGCCTATCATAAGGATAAGAAAAATAAAGAGGAAGGCACCTGATGAGAAGAGTAAAGGTTCACGTGGATTATACAATAGAACATTTACAACTTTCAAAAAATCAAGTCCTAAGAAATATGACTCTATATTGTGTGTGAAGTTTTCTAATAAGACCATAAGCTGACTTAATAATATATTAATTTCCATCTGTTTTCTTTGTTCTATCTTTTATTCGTTAGCCATATTCTCTCGTCTTGAATAATTCTTCTGTCCGGCTACAATAGATTTGAAGATTTGTTGGCTTACATATTTGCCACCTTTATAATTAATATGTACATAATCCTTAGTACCCATATTCTGCTCGTCTACTATGCGCATCATGGTTCCTGGTCCACCCATAGCACGGAAAAAGATTATAGAATCCAACATTGCAATCTGCTGCGAGTTGCGCTTGATAGCCTATCAACATTTCAACACCCTTCATTGTACCATCTGGTGAAATCTTTGAGCCACGGTCTGGACTACTAACAATCAAGATACTTGTTGTTGGGAAACATTTCTGAAAAAGGTTAACTACAAGTTTCATCTGACTCATATAAGACTTCAATCGTTCTGATGTCGTTTGAGCATCAATGGCATTGACACCAAATTGAAAAACAATAAGGTCGTATGGACGAATAAGGGCAAAGTTCTTCAATGTCTGTTCTGAAAGTTTTGATAATGTTGTACCAGAAGAACCACGCATACTAAAAATTGTCCAGTACTATACCTTCACGTCCCTCTTGTGATGTTCCGAAGAGAATAGTATTAGAACCATTTACCTTTATCGTTGCGTGTGATGTGGTACCATCTAACTTAACGGCTTGTATTTGTGTAGAAGGTTTTACTGATAATGTAGCAGACTTACCACCATCAATCCCTATGTTTACATTAGCACCATCCTTTGCTCGAAGATAGAGCCATGTACTACCCCACTTTTCTGTGAGTGGATAATCATGTGACATAGAGAAAGGAGCTAACGAGATATTAGCCTGACCATTCATCGTATAATATCGTTCAGCAATACCTGCTTGATTTGCATCATAACTTGCTGGCTTTTTAACCATGTGTTCTGTCAGTCCACTAAAACTTTTGGTTTACAGTATGCTTATATTGGTTAAGTCTCGTTACCAGCATCAAGCCAGCCAACACCATAACCTCCATAATGTTTTTGAAGACTATTGACGTAAATCAGCTAACAAGATGTCACCTTCTATAAAAAGAGTCACCAAAATAAGCAATACGAACAGGACGACCAACTACTTGTTTCTGAGATAATAAGCTAAGTTGATGATAAAAATTGTCAAGTCCACCTGGTTTACCAGAAGAATAATCTGTTATTGGTTCTGTCCCCTTTGGCCATACTTCCTTAAAAGTTAATAACTTTACCATCTTTATTATATGCAAGCATTGCAGCAGGCTTTTCGGTGCTGGAATTACATCTTCAAGTACTTTTTCTTTTTGGGAAATATCACTTAAAATGTCTATCTCACGTAGTTTTGTATCTCCTATCTTAAAAGGTTGGTAGAAAATGGAGTAGTAAAAAGAAAAAGTTACTAACAAAGTCAATAACAATGTTTTATAAGTGTTATCTTTCATTTTTATCTTACTTTTATTTTTTTATAAATAAACTGATGTTGATTTCTTATTTAAGATAAAGAAAGTGTATTAATTTCTTCATCTAATAACATTACACCTTTAAGTGTACAGTAGGCTCGTATAAAAACAATATACCGACGTGTGCTAATTCTTTGAAATCGTATTTTCTGTAAAGATACTGATTCATAATTGCGTGTTGCGATGCTGTTGTTAGTATATGCACAATATCATAATTAATGTTAGGTAGGAAGAAACCCTCTTCAATACCACGTTTTTATGAAAGCATGAACGTCAATTTCTCTCTCTTATGCAACTTATGTACATAATCAAGCAGCTCAGGATATTTATGAATTTCCTCAAAAAGAGAGGATTAATCTGACTAAACTGTTCAACTTGAAAACGACAAATTTCGATAATTGTCTTGATAACATTTAGGCTGGTTTTACCAATCTCCTCCATTCGCTGCTTTTCTCTCTGCTTGTCATGTCTAATTACTTCAAAAAGCAGTTCCTCCTTGTTGCTATATATTTCGTAGAGCGTTCGTTTCGATATTTTTAAGTTCATTGGCAATATCATCCATCTTGACAGAACGTATACTCATGTTTGTGGAAAAACTTATTGCAGTTGCAAGAATTTTTCTTTAAGTTCATGTCGATAAGTAGTCTCTGTTGTTATATTATCCATTAAACCTTGTTTTTAGCGACAAAATTACAAAAACTTTCATAACTGCATCTGTTTTTAGATTGGATTTTACTAACTTTGTAAATCAAATAATACATGTTTGTAATAAAAATGTAAAAGATAAACTATGGTCAAGGTAACAAAAGAGGCCGCTCTGGAGTATCATAAAAAAGGGCGTCCTGGAAAAATTCAAATAACACCAACAAAAACCTTATAGTACACAGACTGATCTTAGCCTGGCTTATTCACCTGGTGTAGCATATCCTTGTTTGGAAATTCAGCAGAATCCAGATGATGTATACAATTATACAGACAAAGGGAATTTGGTTGCTGTTATTAGTAATGGTACTGCCGTATTAGGATTAGGTAATATTGGAGCAATGAGTGGTAAGCCTGTTATGGAAGGTAAGGGTTTACTATTTAAGATTTATGGTGGAATTGATGTGTTTGATATAGAGGTAGATGAGCAAGACCCTGATAAGTTCTGCGAAGCTGTTGAAAAGATTGCCCCAACCTTTGGTGGTATCAATCTTTGAGGATATCAAAGCACCAGAGTGTTTCGTCATAGAGAGGAACGTTTGAAGAGAACTCTTGATATTCCTGTTATGCATGATGACCAACATGGTACTGCTATCATTTCGGCTGCGGGATTAAAGAATGCTCTTGAAGTTGCTGGAAAGAATATTGCTGACGTAAAGTTAGTAGTTAATGGTGCTGGTGCTGCTGCATCTCATGCACAAAGTTATACATGGCTTTGGGATTGAAGAAAGAAAAATATTGTAATGCTTGATCTCGAAGGGGTTATCACTTCTGACGCAAAGAACTTGACACCACAGAAAGCCCTCTTCGCAACTCGATCGTCGTGATGTACATACCTTAGAGGAGGCGATTAAGGGTGCTGATGTATTTGTTGGATTATCAAAGGGTAATGTTCTAACGCAAGATATGATTCGTTCAATGAATGAGAATCCTATCGTTTTTGCATTAGCTAACCCAGTTCCTGAAATATCATACGATGATGCAACGGCTGCACGTCCTGACGTTATTATGTCTACTGGACGTTCTGATTATCCAAATCAAATTAATAATGTAATTGGTTTCCCATATATCTTCCGAGGGGCATTAGATGCATGCTAAGGCAATCAACGAAGAAATGAAAATGGCTGCTGTGTTGGCTATTGCTGATTTAGCAAAGCAGACAGTACCTGATGTGGTCAATGAAGTTTTATCATGTAAATGACTTGACCTTTTGGTCCTAAATACTTTATTCCAAAACCTGTCGATCCACGATTAATTACAGAAGTAAGTGCAGCTGTTGCAAAGGCGGCTATGGATAGTGGGGTTGCTCGTACGCCAATCCATGATTTCAAGGCTTATAAGCAACAATTGTTACAGATGTTAGGTCAGGAAACTAAACTGACACATACTCTTCATGCTACTGCCGCACAACACCCACAACGCATCGTCTTTTGCAGAGGGTGGGCATCAAACAATGATGAAGGCGGCTGTACAAGCTAAAGCAGGAAGGTATTTGTGTGCCAATCCTCTTGGGTAATCCGGATCGTTTAAATCGTGTTGCAAATCGTTTGAAACTGGATATATCTGACATTGAAATTATTGATATGCGTGCTGACAAAGAACAGGGACGCCGTGCTACTTTATGCCAAAACATTTAGCCGAAAAACGTGCACGTGAGGATATACCTTTGACGAGGCGTATGACAAAAATGTATGAACGCAATTATTTCGGCATGTCGATGGTCGAAAAATGGCGACGCTGATGCTTTTATCACGGGTCTGTATACAAAAATATAGCAATACTATTAAGGTGGCAAAGGATATAATCGGAATCCGACCTGAATATAATCATTTCGGAACAATGCACATCCTCAACACTAAAAAGGTGTTTTCTATATAGCTGACACTCTGATTAATCGACACCCTGATACCGAAGTTTTAATTGATATTGCAAAAATTAGCGGAGAACTCAGTTCGCTTCTTTAATGATAAGGCTACAATCGCAATGCTCTCCTACTCTAACTTTGGTTCAGATAAAGAAGGCTCTCCTTCTAAGGTCCATAATGCTGTAGAGAAGTTGCAGAAGGAATATCCTGATATGGTTATAGATGGTGAGATGCAGGTTAATTTTTGCTCTAAACAAGGATTTGCGTGATGAAAAGTTCCCATTCACTCGGTTGAAGGGATTAGATGTAAATACGCTCATCTTCCCAGACTTGTCATCTGCTAATAGTGGTTACAAGATGTTACAAGCATTAAGTCCTGATGCTGAGGTTATTGGTCCTATTCAGATGGGACTTAACAAGCCTATTCACTTTACAGACTTTGAATGCTCTGTGCGTGACATCGTAAATATTACTGCAATTGCAGCAATCGATGCCTATGTAGAAAAGGTGAAGAAGAATACATTATAATTTTTGTTTTCAACAAAAGTTTAGGGGTTTATACTATTTAAATCATTATAAGAACGTTTGTGGGATTGGCTTTTTATGACAATCCCACTTTTTAATTCAAATCTCTTTGTTCACTATAAAAAGCAGATTGTAGAGTCATAATATTGACTTATACAATCTGCTTTATCTTTCGAGCAACATATCCCTAAGTTATATTGACTATTAGAGATTAAGGTTTTCTTATCTTTTTAATACTTTTAGTCAAAACAACTCTTATATTAGCTTCTTAATCTTCGTCTTCTTTTAGCTCAGCTTCATGTTCTGCAATCAACTTCTGTTGGATGTCGTTTGGAACAAGCTCGTAACTTGCGAATTTAGTTGTGAAACTTGCACGACCACCAGTGAGAGAACTCAATGAGATACTATAGGTTCGCAAGCTCCTTCAAAGGTATCTTTGCTTGTAACTTCTGATAACCAGCCTCAGAGTCCATACCCATAATCATGGCACGATGTCCTTGTAAGTCGCTCATTACGTCGCCCATATAGTCGCCAGGTACAAATAGCTTGCAAGTCGTAGATTGGTTCAAGAATCTTTTGGACCAGCAGCCTTGAAAGCATCTGAGAACGCATGACGAGCAGCCAAGGTAAATGAAAGTTCATTAGAATCAACTGCGTGCATCTTGCCATCGAAGACAATCACACGTACATCACGTGCATAACTTCCTGTCAGTGGACCACGTTCCATGCAGTCCATTACACCTTTTTAATATAGCAGGCATGAAACGAGCATCAATAGCACCACCTACAACAGAGTTGATGAACACGAGTTTACCACCCCATGGGGAGGTCTCGCTCTTCACGTCCCTTGATGTTCATCTTGAACTCCTGCCCGTTAAACTTATAGGTTGTTGGGTCAGGCATACCCTCTGCGTATGGCTCAACAATTAAATGCACCTCACCAAACTGACCTGCACCACCACTCTGTTTCTTATGACGATATTCAGCCTTTGATTGCTTGGTAATTGTTTCACGATATGGGAATCTTTGGTTCCTTGAAAGTCACCTGCAGTTTCTCATTGTCTCTCAAAACGCCACTTTAAGGTACGGAGGTGGAACTCACCCTGACCATGAACGATAGTCTGTTTCAATTCTTTACTCTGCTCAACAACCCATGTTGGGTCTTCCTGACGCATCTTCAATAAAGCAGCCATGAGCTTCTCTGTGCTCCTGTGAGTTTTAGCTTCAACCGCACGTGAATATTTAGCATTAGGATACTTTATAAAATCAAAACGCTGGTCAAGCCCCTTACCATTCAATGTGTTACTGGTCTTTACATCCTTCAACTTCACGGTACAACCTAAGTCGCCTGCGTTCAACTGGTCTACTGCAATACGATTAGCACCAGCACATGCATAAAGTTGTCCCATACGTTCCTTTGAGCCACGATCAGAGTTGGTCAGTCATCGCCAGATTTTACACAACCACTCATCACCTTGAAATAGCTTACTTCACCGATATGTGGTTCCATACCCGTCTTGAAGAAGTAGAGTGATTCTTGTCCGTTGATATCTGGAGCAACTTCTTCACCACGAGTATTATGAATTTTTTGGCATCTCGTCAACGAGATGGAACAACATTTCCTAAGAACTCCATCAGACGACGAACACCCATACTCTTACCTGCACATACGCAGAAAACAGGGAAGATGGAACAGAGTTACAAGACCTTTGCGGATACCTGTACGTAAGTCGTCTTCTGTGAGTGTTTCTTCTTCAAAGAACTTCTCCATCAAACCCTCGTCGTTCTCGGCGGCAGCTTCAACGAGTGCTTTATGTAATTCCATTGCCTTAGGCATTTGGTCAGCCGAATATCCTCGATAATGGGTTCGCCACCTTCTGGTTTTCCAACTGTGTTTTCTTCATCAACAGAACGTCTATTAGACTATTGAAACCGGGACCTGTCTCGATAGGATACTGTACAGGAACACACTTTGAACCATAAATCTCCTGCATGGTGGAAATAAGGTTATCAAAGTCGCACTTGTCAGAATCCAATTGGTTAATAAGGAAGATAACAGGCTTCTTGAGCTTCTCGGTATAACGGAAGTTGTTCTGAGTACCTACCTCTGGTCCATATTGACCATTGATAAGGATAACGGCCTCGTCAGTAACGTTGAGTGCTGTAATAGCACCACCAACGAAATCGTCACTACCAGGGCAGTCAATGATATTCAACTTCATTGTTCCACTCAACATGGAAAACTGTTGGGAACACTGAGTAGCCATACTCCTGCTCAACAGGGAAATAATCGCTAACAGTATTCTTAGCTTCTACTGAACCGCGTCGCTTAATGACACCAGCTTCGAACAACATACTTTCGGCAAGAGTCGTCTTGCCGCTACCGGCACTGCCAACCAAGGCAATGTTCTTAATCTCGTTTGTCTGATATACTCTCATATCTGATAGATTTAAGCTGTTAGTAATAATTTTATTTCGTTTTACAGAGACAAACATTAGCTCATCAATTATGCGGTCTAAGTTATATATTTTCATTGGAAACACCAAAGTTTCTCACGAAAAATATATTCTTTTTAAAACTTATTAGTATATTTGCAGTAGTTCTTATAAAACATACATTATTTATACGCATATACTGTTCTCTATGTTAGGATTATACATTCACGTTCCTTTCTGTGCCAGTCGCTGCATTTACTGTGGTTTCTACTCACGGTTCCTACAAAGAAGCAGGATGAAAGACTGTCTGTTGAAGAACAGTATGTGAATGCGCTTTGCCATGAGATGGAACTGCGTGTGGAGAAATATAATGAAATGTTAGGAGAGAACGTGGGTGGTTTATCAACCATTTATATGAGTGGTGGAACTCCTTCGCAACTATCCTTTCAGAGTCTGCAAAAAGATATTCAACACAATTAATAAGGTGTATCATGTCGGTTTGAAGTGGACAATAAGAGCAATACTTTGCAGTACGGCCTACCCTATTGAAATCACAATGGAGTGTAATCCTGATGACATAACAGAGAAATTTGCACAGAACTTGCGTTTCTCTTCCTATCAATCGTATCTCAATGGGGGCACAGACTTTCTCTAACGAACGTCTCCATTTTCTACATCGCCGACATACTGCAAATGAGGTGGAAACGGCTGTCAAAGCGTTTAAGAAGCGTAAATATTAAGAATATATCAGTAGACCTTATGTTTGGTTTTCCTAATGAGACAGCTCGAAGAATGGAAAGACGACATAGAGCGTTTACTTGCTAGATGTTGAACATATTTCAGCTTATAGTCTTATGTATGAGGAGGGTACCCCACTCTATCGACTTCTACAAGCTGGAAAAGTCGAAGGATATGGATGATGAGCTTTATCGACAGATGTATGATACACTCATCGAACGTTTATCCGAAGCTGGTTATGAACAATATGAGATTAGTAACTTTGCAAGCTTAAAGTTCAAAACCTCAAAGTTCAATGTTCAATGTTCAAAGTTTAAAGTTCAAAGTCCCTTTCGTTCTCAACACAATAGTTCCTATTGGCATAATGTACCTTATATAGGGTATTGGAGCCTCTGCTCATTCATACGGAAATGGTAAGAGAAGTTGGAATATAGCAGACACGGGAGCTTATATTGCTGCCATTCAAGAAGACAGACTACCAAGCGAAGAAGAGGTGATTGATGCAGACACGCATTATAACGATATGATAATGACAGCCCTCCGAACGTGTAGGGAATAGACCTTTCAAGTCCTCGTCCGAGTATAGAACATATCTTGTTCGCCTCGCAAAACCATTACAACAACAAGGTCTATTGATAGAAGCCGATGGCTGGTTACAGCTGACTCGTGAAGGCATTTATGTCAGCGACTCCGTTATGAGCGATTTAATGAAGGTATAAGTATAGCATCATAATTCATCATCACTATTCACCCATCACTATTCATCAACACCCATCACCCAACACTCATCACCCAACACTCATCACTATTCATCAACACCTATCACCCAACACCCATCATTCATCACTATTCATCAACACTCATCACTATTCATCAACACCTATCACCCAACACTCATCACTCATCACTATTCATCAACACCTATCACCCAACACTCATCACTCATCACTATTCATCAACACCTATCACCCAACACCCAACACCCACTATGACCAACGAAGAATTCGAAGAGAAATGGGCAGAGAACCGCAGAAGTTCTTGCCAACAATGAAGAGTATCAGCGTGTAGCCAAAAAGTTACAATGGATCAGGTTTGTTAGATTATGTTATTTTTATAGCAGCCTTCGTTATTTGTGAAAATTACACAAAGACAATAGTAAGGAGTCTTGTACTCCAATATCTGCTTGCTATAGTAGGAATGGTAATAATATGGCTCGGTTATCGGTTCATTAAGAGTTTTTCAATAGTAAACAGACTTTAGAGGAACTCGAAGAAAAATAAAAACAACAATATAAAGATTCATTATCCTAAATCTGTTGTCGGAGTCTAAACATATTTTGTGTTATTATCGAACAGATATATACGTAAGTTGTAGCAAGCTACGTCAAGTTACAAAGGTAAGCAAGATGATGATAAGAAAAATAAAAAGAAGATAGAAGCGATAGTCAAAAGTAAGAATTATGAATATTGTAGTCTAACAAGTGATTTGCATTAAACGTTAATTTTGCCAAAAACAAAAATATAACGAGTTAGTAGAATGTGTTTACGACTTTTTATTAACTTTGCATAGAGAAATAAGATAAACAAAATAACTGATTTTTAATAAATATATAAGTTATGAAGATTGAAAAAGTACATGCTCGCGAGATTATCGACTCACGTGGCAATCCAACAGTTGAGGTAGAGGTAACTCTCGAAAATGGTGTAATGGGTCGTGCAAGCGTTCCATCTGGTGCGTCTACTGGTGAGAACGAGGCTCTTGAGCTTCGTGATGGTGACAAAAACCGTTTCTCAGGTAAGGGTGTTCTCAAGGCTGTTGAGAATGTAAACAATGTTATTGCTCCTGCATTGAAGGGCGATTGCGTGCTCGATCAGCGTGCTATTGATTCACAAGATGCTTGCACTCGATGGTACTCAACAAAGAGTAAGCTCGGTGCAAACGCTATCCTCGGTGTATCATTGGCAGTAGCTCAGACAGCTGCTAAGGCATTGAACATTCCTTTGTATCGTTACATCGGTGGTTCTAACACATACACTCTTCCTGTACCTATGATGAACATCATCAATGGTGGTGCTCACTCTGATGCTCCTATCGCATTCCAGGAGTTCATGATCTCGTCCAGTAGGTGCTCCATCTGAGAAGGAAGCTATCCGTATGGGTTCTGAGGTATTCCACGCTCTTGCTAAGCTTTTGAAGAAGCGCGGTCTTCTATAGCCGTAGGTGATGAGGGTGGTTTCGCCCCTAAGTTCGATGGTATTGAGGATGCACTCGACTCAATCATTCAGTCTATTAAGGACGCAGGTTACGAGCCAGGTAAGGATATTAAGATTGCTATGGACTGTGCTGCGTCTGAGTTTGCTGTATGCGAGGATGGTAAGTGGTTCTATGACTATCGTCAGTTGAAGAATGGTATGCCTAAGGATCCTAATGGTAAGAAGCTCAGTGCTGACGAGCAGATTGCTTACCTTGAGGAGCTAATCACTAAATATCCTATCGACTCTATTGAGGACAGTCCTCGATGAGAACGACTGGGAGAACTAGGTTAAGTTGACATCTACTATCGGTGATCGTTGTCAGCTCGTTGGTGACGACTTGTTCGTAACTAACGTTAAGTTCCTCGAGAAGGGTATCAAGATGGGTGCAGCTAACTCAATCCTTATCAAGGTGAACCAGATTGGTTCTTTGACAGAGACTCTTGAGGGCTATCGAGATGGCTCATCGTCACGGCTACACATCTGTTACTTCTCACCGTTCACGGGTGAAACAGAGGATACAACAATCTCTGACATTGCTGTTGCTACAAACTCTGGTCAGATTAAGACTGGTTCAATGTCTCGTACAGACCGTATGGCTAAGTACAACCAGCTTATCCGTATTGAAGAAGAGCTTGGTGCTTCTGCAAAGTATGGTTATACAAAGCTTAAAGTAAACTGGTTATCACGCTTCGTGATTAATTAGAGATTAATATTTTTAGGGAGATAATTGTTTATTATGACAATTATCTCCTTTTTATAACCCTTTGTAAATAATTTTCAAGTACTTCAAAAGCCTATTCATTGTCTTTTAGCTTCATAAGGATGCTTTCTTGACTTGTAAAAAGATGCTCTTTTCACATATTAATAACGCCCTTTTTAATGTCCCTCTAAGTATCTTTTGCAAAGACGACAATATAACTAACTGATTTATTGCTATTTATAAACTCATTTTCTCCTGCTCATTCTTGTCCTTATACACTGACAATTCTTCTATAAATGTAAGGATTTTTCGTAATTTCATGAGAAATGTTAAACTTCGAAGTGGAAACTCTATCATGTTTCTCCAATGACAAACGATATAACAAATGACCAATATAAAATTTACCAATAAGATGAAATAAATCATAACTTATTCGAGTTTTTAACACTTAAAAATTTGGATAACTCGTACCTTTGCGACAATAATCATTTTGTTGTTTTGTCTTTAAATTCAGTTCTTTAACGATTACTAATTTACAGAGATTTCGACAAACTGTTATTTTTCCCGTCTATTTATTTGGGTGGGGGACTTTAGGTATTAATATCAATCAAAACTATTTATGGGATTTTTTAAGAACCAAATTGACAAACAACTGGAAAAATTTAAGCAATCTGTTCCAGATGAACGATTAGACGAATTAGAAGCACAGGGTTACGACGTTAGTGAGTATCGCAAAGCAAAGCAGAATGCACGTAGTGATGAGAATGCTATGTGGGAGGGTAATACGAAATGCTCATGAAAATTGCACCAATCTCACGAAGCTTGAACCTATATGAAGACTCCTCGCAGTATCGAGATGAATTCTTCAAGGCTGTTGCAGGAAAGGCACCTTGGTTTTGGCAAAAGATAAGTGGAGAAGAAAGTATAGTGAGGGACCAATTGTGTATCGTGGGTTGTAGCGGCACAATCAGAACTGTACAAACCAAGCGACAAAGGAGAGGATGCGTTTTATGCGATTACCATTGTAGCTGTAGACAAAGCGCACCAATGCAACGAGGAGTGGATGGAACGTGTGATTAAACAGTTGCAAGATATGCAAGGGAAAAAGTTGCTATTTCATCAGATTGTGCTGAACTTGTGGATATGATGGACGAAGTAGACAACGAGGAGATTGGCGCAGTGGAAGGCTTGGTATGAGTATTGCCGAAGGTGCAGAGGCGCATTACCGAAAAGATGTATTTTTCCGTAAGAACCTACAAATGGTTTCTTGCCTACCAATGGCATTATACCGCAGGTCTGTACTAATTTCCTGTTAAAAATCTCATATACCTTTTGACTGCTTATATTCCTGTTCAGTTCTATATGGATTAAGTCCGTTGTTGGATAAATAAAAATTAAGAGAGTACACAAGCTGTGTGACCTCTCTTATTATTTTATCGTTTTATTGCATCGTTCTAAAAAATGATTGGTATATACATCTCAGTCGAGAGAATTGTTTCTTTGAGGATGTATGCTATTCTTTTATGAGGTAACTTAAAGGTGAATATGTTTTGCCTATATGACAAAAATATGCTTAAATCCTTGTAACTATCTAATAATCACGAATTATTACATATATATGATAACAGGTGTACCAATAAGTGGCGTAACAGCATTGAGAGGAAGAACACCTAATTCTCCTGGTAAGTAACAAAGGAGATTGCAAAACAGAGCAATAGCTGCACCAACCATCACTGCGCCAGGGAAGAACAACATAGTGGTTTTCCGTACGAAATATGAGTCGAGTTATATGTGGAATGGCTAAACCTATGAATGAAATAGGGACCACAGAGGGCAGTTGTGACAGCAGTTAAAGTCCAACAATAACTAATAAAGTGTTACGTACCTGACGTATACGAACTCCTAAGCTCTCAGCATATTGTGGACCTAAAAGTAGGATGTTCAGAGGCTTTATCATAAGAAAGGAACAAACAATACCTATCACGCAAAGTAAAGAAAAGATAGGAATGTGACTTAACGACACGCCTCCAAAATTACCCATCCCCCATACTAAATAACTCTTCACTCCTTCTTCTGAGCAAAAATTGAGTAAAGATACGGCTGATGAAGCAAGATATCCAATCATTATACCCACTATCAGTAGTAAAAATGCTATTACGAACCATGGATGAGATAAACAAGATAAGTGCTGTAACCGATATTGCGCCAACAAATGCAGCAGTAATAATAGCTATGAGATCCGGAAATAGTAAACAATGATGTCAGAGTGTTCCACCTAAGAATAGCATCACGATAGCAACACCCAAACCAGCTCGGAACTGATACCAAACACGTCTGGTCCTGCCAAGGGATTGCGAAAAGGCAGTTTGAAGCATTAATCCACAAACCAGACAACGAGGCTCCACAAAGTAAGGCTGTAAGAGATTGAGGAAGTCTATTTTCCTAAAACAATGAACTGCCAGCTTTCTTTTCCTTCAAAATGACCAAATAAGATGGTTAAGATGTCAGTAAAAGGTATCTGAACGGAACCAATAAAAAGATTTAAAGCAAAAGAGTAAAATTACGCTTACTGCTAATATTACATAAAGAAAAATATTTTGTTTCATCATCTTTCAAATCTATCAGTCCTTTATTTTCTGATAATAACGTAAAAGGAGCTATGTGAAAATCAGGATGGAAAAGTTGAATTAGAGTCAGAGGCAGCCAGTCAGGGACGCCAACTAACCTCCTCAAAGTAAGGCTTGCTGTCTACTTTACAGCCGTAAACTTCTTTTTGTGAAATGCTTTTTATCTTTGCATAACCTTGATATTCAGATAATAATTGTTGTAGGTTCAAATTTCCAGTATAGCTAATGTCCAAAAAGTCACTTTGTTCGAATTTATCCAAAATTGTGCTCAAAAGGCATTTGCAATACTTCGCATATGCTTGTCATTAGCGTAACATAAGCACCATGTGCATCTTTATAAAAAGCAATCCTACACTACTCTCGCCACCTGGGAGATACCAAACAGCCCCAACCTTTCTGTCAGGAAGAACTTGACGTGTGATTTTACTTTTGCTTGCTTGCGTAATGACTTATAGTTCTGTTCAACCACAGAAAATAAAGAGTCTAGCTTCTTTTCTCTGCCAAAGAGTATACCATAAAACTTCATCCATTCAGCACGTCCCTAAGGCAGAACGTTCCATGTAGTCAGCACATTCGATTATGGGTACGCCAATCTGTTCTAAACGACCATAACCACGACTATTTTCAAAAGGAGATAGTAGGATTGCGTCAGCATTTAAGTCAATAATACGCTCAACATCAGGTTTCATCCCGTCACTCACAATCTACGATGCCATCCTTTACCTTGCCCTTTTCTGAGATGTCAGGGATAATCATATACTTCAAATCGGCAGCTCCTGCAATTGCCTCTTGTGCTTTTAAGTATTTCTACAAGATTTGCGTGAGCCGTAGTGAATATAACACTTTTTCTAAGTGGAGTAAGAACCTTTACACCATCATTAGGAACAATTATGTCCTTGTCACGCTCAACAAGATAGTAGGTTTGTAGAATAGAACCTTCTTTCCATGGATTTAATAGTCGCACTGCTACATAATTTTTAGTTCGTTCGATGGTTATATTTTTAGCATATCGGAGTTCGGAGGTTTGTCTTTTGCCATTATTATCTACGGTTTTTCTTCTGCGAATTACCACAAGAGTAGAATAATATAATGGAAAATGTGAAAACAAGTAATTGCTTCATAAACAAAAATTATTACGTAAATGTAAAAGTAGATATTTAATGATTATATATAATCAATCCGTAGGTGACAAAATTAATAATAAAGTCTGAGCAATTATTAGATTTATTAGAAAAGTTATTCCATGTGGGTTTACAAGCTCGTGATTTGTTCTAATTATTAATAAAAAGGAGTCGATGAACAATAATTATTAAATGACAAGTAACAATACATTTAACGAATGAATACTAAGAAAATATAGTAAAGTGCATTAAAAACAAGATAAGTAACTTTGCAACAAAAATAAAAAAATATAGAAAATATGACTACGATGAGAATAACACCAATGAGGAGACGTAGCTTGAGGCTTCGTTGAACAGCTGGTAGAGAGAGACCTCGCAAAGGGTAAAAATGGGAGGACGTATTCAAACACGTTTCCCGCCAGAGCCAAACAGCTATCTTCATATAGGGTCATGCAAAGCAATTTGCATGGACTTTGAGTGTAACGAGAGGATTATAACGGAATTTGTAATCTTCGATTTGATGATACAAAATCAAGCAAAGAGAATAATGAATATGTAGAAAATATTCTGCATGATATTAGTTGGCTTGGCTTCAAGTGAGAATAACATTTATTATGCAAGTGATTACTTCGAAGTTGTGGGACTTTGCTGTATGGATGATAAAGAAGGGTTGGCATACGTTGACGAACAAACTTCCGAACAGATTGCAGCGCAGAAAGGTACACCAACAACGCCTGGTACAGCATCACCATACCGTGATCGTCCTATCGAGGAAAAGCCTTGCCTTGTTTGAGCAGATGAACACCAGAGGCTGTTGAGGAAGTATGGTGCTTCGTGCTAAACTTGATATGGCTAACCCTAATATGCACTTCCGTGACCCTATCATCTACAGAATCATTCAGATACCACATCATCGCATTTTGGGTACAAAAATGGCATTGCTACCCAATGTATGACTTTGCACACGGACAAAGTGATTACTTCGAGGGTGTAACTCACTCTATTTGTACGCTCGAGTTTGTTCCTCATCGTCCTCTCTATGATAAATTGGTTTGACTTCTTAAAGGGAGGTGATGATACTGGTGATAATTTGACAGATAACCGTCCACGACAGATGAGGTTCAACCGCTTGAACCTTACTTACACAGTAATGTCTAAGCGTAAACTCCACACCTTGGTTGATAGAACCTCGTAAAAGGGATGGGACGACCCACGTATGCCGACACTCTGTGGTATGCGTCGTCGTGGTTACTCTCCTGAGTCTATCCGTAATTTCATTGACTCTATTGGCTATACTAAGTTCGATGCGCTCAATGATGTAGCATTATTAGAAGCAGCTGTTCGTGACGACTTGAATAAGAAGTCAACACGTGTTAGCGCAGTACTCGACCCTGTGAAGCTGGTTATAACCAACTATCCAGAAGGTAAGACAGAGGAGATGGAAGCTATTAACAACCCAGAGAAATGAGGCTGATGGTTCACACACCATTACATTCTCAAAAAATCTTTGGATTGAACGTGCAGATTTTATGGAAGATGCTCCAAAGAAGTTCTTCCGTATGACACCAGGAAAGGAAGTAAGATTAAAGAATGCTTACATTATCAAATGTACTGGTTGTACGAAAGATGCTGAGGGTAATATTATGAAATACAAGCAGAATATGATGCTGATAGCAAGAGTGGAATGCAAAGGTGCTGATCGTAAAGTGAAGGGGTACACTTCACTGGGTTAGTGCAGAACCATTGCTTAAAAGCTGAGGTGCGTGAATATGATCGTTTGTTCAGCATAGAAAATCCTTCTGCTGACGAACGTGACTTCCGTGAATTGCTCAACCCAGAAAGCCTTACCGTACGCACGAGAGTGCTATGTTGAACAGTATCTCGCAGAGAAGAAGCCTGGTGACTATCTGCAGTTTCAGCGTACTGGTTACTTCATGCTTGATCCTGATGCAACGACCAATCACCTCGTGTTCAATAAGACTGTTGGATTGAAGGATGCTTGGGCTAAGAAGGCTAAAAGTATAACTAAAATAAGTACATTTTGGACCTATATTATCAAAGTGATAAATTTAAGCAGATACTTTGTAAATACAAAGAACTGCACAAAAGACAACATCAGCGAGTTCCTTGAGCCAGAGGAACTGACGATGTTGCTGAATAATATCACTATATTGGTGAGGACCAGAAAGCAGCAGAGGCTACTGATTATGCCATCCGTATGTATCCAACTGCTACTACTCCATTTGCTTTCAAAAGCTCGTATGGCTTTGCTATGTGATGATAATCCACAAAAAAAGCAGACGATATAGCAGAGATGATTGTTGATAAAAGCGACTTAGATTATCTCTATCTTAAGGCTGAGATTATGATCGTTGATAATAAGGTAGATGAAGCAGATTGTTTTTCTTTTTAACCAATATAATGATACAGTTTCAACAGAAGAACGTGAAGATTATGTCCTTGATGTTGCTGCCCTATTTTTCCGATTATAGAAACTGAATATATTGAGGAAAGTGGCTAAGTCGTTCAACAAAAACTGAAGAACAATGATTACAAGGAACTTCATGCACGCATTCTTAAAAGTCGTGGGAAGTATAAAGAGAGTGAGGCCATTCTGAATGAACTGCTTGATGCCAATCCTTATTCTGGCCCTTACTGGAACCAATTAGCACAGAATCAGCTTCTAAGAAATGATATTAATGACTCTATCACATCAAGCGAATATTCCATAGCTATCAACCCTGATGATGAAGAAGCTATTCTTAATAAAGGCAAACGGACTCTTTACACTTGGTAACTATGATGAGGCTTTGAAATATTATGAGCGTTATAAGAAACTTTGCATTCATCAGGATTCAATTGTAGTTGATGTAACCATCGGACATATTTATCTCATGAAGGGTAATGCTGCTGAGGCGCAACGTTATTTTTATTCTGCATTAACAGAGTCTAAGAATAAGAGCCTGACGCTTATACATATTGGTGTGTCAACCTTCGACAATGGATATATTGAATATGCTTACAATCTCTTCAGTACATTATTACCTGAAATGGATGATGACTGGGATATTGGTTACGCTTACCTTGCACGCTGCTGTTATGAATTAAAAAGGAAGAAGAATTCAAAGAGTATTTGCAACAAGCTGTTGAAAGAAATCCAGAGGAAAGTATTGAAGTGCTTTCAGACCTTTTTCCAGAAGGTACAAAGCCTCAGGATTATCCTAATATTAGTATTTTTAAAAATAATTGAATTATAAACAATAACATATCATTATAGGTTTTTATCACATCCATGCTCGGACATCTCAACTATGGCACCATCTTCTTTCTGATGCTTCTTGAAAGTACAGTAATACCCAGTACCATCTGAATTGGTTGTTGCCCCTGCTGCCTATCATGCTGCTGCTGGCAATCTTGATATATGGTTGGTGATTTTATTCTCTACATTAGGAGCAGACGTTGGTGCAACTATAAACTATCTCGCAGGATGGTATCTTGGACGCCCTATTATCTATAAGTTTGCAAATAGTAAATGGGGACATTTATGCTTGTTGAATCAAGAAAAAGTAAAAAAGAGTGAGAAATACTTTGACGATCGTGGTATGGTAGCTACCATTACTGGTCGACTCCTACCTGGTATACGCCATCTCATCTCTATTCCTGCTGGATTATCAAGGATGAATTACTGCAAATTCTTACTTTACACAACAATTGGTGCAGCTGCTTGGCATAGTATTCTTGCCTTTTTAGGTCATTATATGCATTCATTTTGTCCCTGAAAATCAGCTTCAAGGAAAGATTTTTAGAATATGGAGTATATCAAACTCGGCTTGATAGTATTAGTTATAGCTGCATGCCTTTACTTTCTCATAAAATGGTATTTTAAGAAAAAGAAAAACAATAATAATCAAGCACAGCAAGCGTAATATTGTATACAAATATTTATTAAAACTCCTTGTTATGACTTCAGACGAAAAATACATCGAAGATATAGCTAATGAGCAACTTCTTTCAGACAAAGAAGAGCAAGAGTTAGCTAAAAATAAAGATTGGTGATGCAAGTGCCTTGGAAAAACTAACCAAGGCTAACTTGAAGTATGTTGTTTCCTTGGCACACCAATATCGTAATCGTGGATTGGGAGAAGATGATCTTATCAGCGAAGGAAATATTGGTATGATGTATGCTGCACAGAAGTTTGATGGTTCAAGAGGTGTACGCTTTGTAGTCTTTGCCGCTCCATATATCCGTAATGCCATGGAAGAGGCTATCAAAGAGCAGGCTACACTCTACAAACTACCTAAAAACGAAACAAGTAGATTTGAGCAGAAACGTTCACGTGCCATCTCAATTGACCAACCTGTACCTGTTGGTAGTAATAATAATTTTACGCTTCAACATATTCTTGAGAATGAGAATGCGAAGCATGCTGATGAACAACAATCAAGAAATTCTTAGTAGCGAAATACAAAAAGGATTAGATGTACTTAATGAACGTGAGAAACACGTTATCATCAACATTTATGGTCTGGCTGGTGCACACTATACAATGGCTGAGATAGCAGAGGACATGGGAATTAAACGTGAACGTGTGCGTCAGATTCGTAATAAAGCTTTACGTAAACTTCATAAAAACATGAAATAACATCAGTGCTAAATTATACGAAAATCAGCGGAGGATAATCGTACGAAAACCAGTCACGAAGTACTCCGCCATATTGATCTTGACTATCAGCACAAAGTACTATCACTTGGCTTCCGTCTTTAAGACGCGGGCCAAGACACATTCCTTCATAGTTTGCAAGGTTCTGACGTAATAAACCTAATGATGTTCTCCATCTTGCAATCAATTTTTTTTGCATATACGGACTATCAGCATCAAGCTCCTTTTCTTTACTGATTATTTTAGATTGTGCAGGGGTCTACACAATAAATCTTATTCTCTACAAACGAACCAATTTTACTCTTTGTCACTAAAAATTCACGTTCTAAAACAAGCAACTTTCCATCGTTTAAAGCTGTCATAGCGGATATCCCCATTGCGTAATTAGAAGCAGAAGGATTAATTCCTGCTGCATCCATAAGATAAGCATACTGTTCTTGAGGAGTAAAATTATCATTAAAACTCTGTAAACGAAGTCGATTCTTTACTTGATTCGTTGCATTGGCTTGTTGTCCATCTGGTTGCAATGTACTTTCTGTAGTTGTCCAAAAACGTTGAGTATGAGCGTTATAGGTTAGTGCTTCAAAGCCATATACACGTGAAGCAGTGCTAAAAATAGATGGTATCGCTAACTCTCTACCTGTCAGTTTGCCATTTATCCCATATTCTAAAATTCTATTATCCGCCTCACGAGATATTAATAACGTGTTGTCCTTTGGAAAGAAAGCTATTCCCTCTTCATCTTTATTCGCCTCACCCGATGGTGAAATCCTACCTCTCTAATCTCTATAATATCTCCACTAACTATGTCTATTTGTATATGAAATATGAAAAAGCCACTTTCTCCATTCTTATCAGATACAACAGCATAACGATTTTCTCCCAGCCATGTCAGTCCACTATAATTCCCTTTCTGTACGCATAAAATAATGCTGCGGATTGATTCTTACAAGCTGTGGTGTTTGCGCAAAAATCGTAGGGAGGAAAAATAAAACAAAGAATATAAAAATACTTAAACCTTAATATCATCACCGAGAATATTTTTATTTCAACACGTCTGACTTACCAACTATTTAATCCTTGAAGTATTATACTATCGAATAAGTACTAATGCTCCTTACCCTTTTTAACTTAAATCAGTCATTAAAGCGAAAATAGTTTTTATTTTAAGTTGCTGTCACTTTTAACATATCTCGTAACATGCACATTATAAACATTTTACACTGCAAGTTAGGGCTGACAGTAGTGACAGCAAACTTAAAAAAACATATCGCTCATTAGTGACGAGAGATGGTTTTAATATGAAAGACAACAAAAGATGTTAGGGTAACAACACAAATACAAGAATTCTTGAAATATTGTAGTCTAATAACCAATTTTATTCTTAAATATTATGCTTTCAATTAAAACATTCTGAATTAACTTCCTAAAATAAAAGAGATATGCGTAGGAGCCAATTTCTGAAACCAGCACCTACGCAAATTATTTATGTTCAAGTTCAATTCAAATAAAATTACCCTTCTCCTGTAAACTGCTTTTAATCGCTGTTCTTCGGATAGGCGACAGATTAGCAATTTCCCATCTTGCTCGGCCACAATGTAACCATCAAGTCCCTGAATAACAACCTTACGTTCTTCTGTTGTATGAATGATACAATTCTTGCTATCAAACAAATGAACATTATTACCAATAACTGTGTTGCCGTAAATGTCATGCTGAGTCTGAGCAAGTAAAGACCCCCAAGTTCCTAAATCACTCCATCCAAAGTCTGCAGGACATACAAAAAATCTCCTCTGCCTTTTCCATAATAGCATAATCGACAGAGATATTTTTCACATTCAGGATAGACTTCATCTATCGCACGTTGTTCATCTGCGGTGTCTAAGACATCCATGATGCGCTCAAAGATTCAGTGCAATACTTGGTTGATAAATTCGAAAAGCATTAACAATTGTTGAAGCACTCCAAATAAAGATACCTGCATTCCAAAAGAAGTTATTTTGCTTTATGAATTGTTCAGCTGTTGGTAAGTCAGGCTTCTCACGGAACTTATCTACACGATAAATCTCACGATTACGTGCTGATGCAGTAGAGAGGTCTGCTTGAATATATCCATAACCTGTTTCTGGACGAGGTTGGCTTCATACCCAATGTGACAATTGCATCTGTCTCTCAGTGCAAATTTCAAACAATTAGTTATTACACGTCTAAATTCTGCTTCATTTGTTACAATATGGTCACTTGGAGATACTACGATATTTGCTTTTGGGTTCTCCTTCTTGATGCGCCAGCTTACATAAGCAACACAAGGTGCTGTATTGCGACGACAAGGCTCACTTAGAATATGATTTAATGGTATCTCTGAAGTTGCTCATGTACCAATGAAACGTATTTTTGATTAGTAACAACCCACACGTTTTCAGATGATACAACATCCTTAAATCTATCATTGGTAAGCTGGATTAACGTTCTACCAACTCCTAAAACGTCAATAAACTGTTTAGGAGTCTCTGCTGTGCTCATAGGCCAGAAACGACTCCCTACTCCACCTGCCATGATGACAAGATGATTATTCGCTTGTGCCATACTTTTCTATCAATAGATTAATATGAATACAAATATACGAATATAATTGCACTTATTTAAATAGCTTTTTATTGTAAATATCAAAAATATATTTTGCAAGCAAGTTTATAGTGTGTAATATGGATATAGGTTTTAAGAATACATCCTTGAAAAGAACATAGTTTCTTTGAGGATTTTTGCTCAAATTTTTCATATACTGCTTTTAAGATGATGGTATTTGAATACTTCTGTATGACAAATAATAATTCGGAAAGTATCCGCTGTCTATCTGTGAAAACTTATAGTCTTTTTAGACTACGTATTGAATACTCATTCGTAGCAATCCTCTACCTACTCTACCTATACAATGTAAATTATTTTTCGTATGATTAAAAATCAAGATATGACAAATTGGCTCTGAAAAGATGCTCTTTAAGCCTCTAAGAGATACCTTTTTAACACCTTAATAAGCATCTTTTGAAGTCTAACTAAGCATCTTCTTTTTACAATTTCATAAGTGTCTGATTTTCTGTTAATTGCAAACTTGAATTTCAAACTTAGATTTGCACATTAGTATAGATGTATTATGTGAATAATGTAAAGTTTTTGGGATAAATAGTTGGTATATCTAATCAATCAGATCATATTTTTATAAAAATCCAATAAATTAGTAAGGATGAGATTAGAAATCAAAGAGATTTAAGCTTTTATCCTCTGTTGGATTTGACTCTTAAAAACCTCAATTTCATCTTGAAATTGAAAAAACATCTGTTCTGTAAAAGAGTTTTTTATTAAGTCTATACACACCTTTTTACACTTTTTCTACAAAGGGGAGGAACAGATTTTACTGTTTCGTAAGAGAAATGATTGTACATAAGTATGCACCTCCATACTATTAATCGGACAAAAAGATTACAGGCATTAAAAACATGACAGAAATTTTCTTAACAGAGAGTCCCTCGTTACCTGCTTGCAAGCACTCTTAATATTTCCTTATCGTATTGCATAAAAAGGGAGCCTATACTTTGAATATAGCCTCCCCTCCTATTTTTCCAATGCTCCTAATTAAGCAAGAGCAACTTTACCCTCTTCACCTTTTTGCTTTGCCCTCTTTGAAAAGCCATCCTATACCGAGATATACTTCCTCTGTGCTGATATTGGCAGCCTTAGCAATCTCTGCAACTGACAAGGCTTTATCCTCTGCTGCGAGTGCATTGTAAACATCGCCAGCCTTAAAGCCGACATTTTTCTGCATTACAGCTACTACCGCCTTCTTTTGCAGGAGCTTTCTTTGCAGGAGCTTTCTTTGCTGCCTTAGGAGCAGCCTTTACTTCTTTCTTTTCTGTCATAGTTTTTATACAATTAAAGTCACGTTCAAGCAATCAAATAATTATTAATATTTTTTTATGCTAAAATAATGCATATTTTTACAAAAAGTGCTATTAGCTTTCTTCTGTTTAATGCTATTTATTTTTGCAAAAGTACATTAAATAATTCAATGTGTCAAATACTTACGACATAAAGTAACAGATAATGAATGCTTTAATTCCTTTTTGTTGCATTTTATTGATATAAGTCAACACAAAATCGGATTTATTCCTTTAAGTCCAACTTGATTTCTAACTCATCCAACTGCTTCTGATCGATAAATGAAGGAGCATCTAACATGACATCACGTCCACTATTATTCTTTGGGAATGCAATACAATCACGAATTGAGTCGAGGACTCAGCCATGATACTTACAAAGCGATCCAAACCGAAAGCAAAGCCTGCATGAGGCGGTGCGCCATACTTAAATGCATTCATTGAAGCAAATTGTGCCTTAGCACTCTCTGGTGTAAAGCCGAGGACCCTCAAACATTTTCTCTTGTAGCTGTGTGTCATGGATACGAAGCGAACCACCACCTACTTCAATACCATTACATACAAAAGTCGTATGCTTTTGCACGAACCTGTTCTGGATGTTCGTCTAACAGATGAAGATCAGTCAGGATGAGGCATTGTAAATGGATGATGTGTAGCCATTAGTCGTTGTTCTTCATCACTCCACTCAAACAATGGGAAGTCGACAATCCATAGACACTTAAAGACATTCTTATCACGAAGTCCTAAACGATCACTCCATCTCAAGACGTAAAGAACAAAGCTGAACACAGGTCTTTCTTACATTATCGCCCTGAAAGAATTAATACAAGGTCACCATCCTCTTTGCACCAGTGGTTTCCTTAACCTTCTGCAACTGCTCTTCTGTATAGAACTTGTCAATTGAACTCTTAATAGTTCCGTCTGCATTGTACTTGATGAATACAAGTCCCTGAGCACCCACTTGTGGACGTTTGACGAAATCTGTCAACTCATTCAACTGCTTACGACTATATTCTGCACAACCAGGAACAACGATACCACCAATATAGCAGCTTCGTCAAATACAGAGAATGAGCCTGTCCCCTTCAAGTCGTCCATCAATTCAACAAACTCCATACCGAAACGCAAGTCTGGTTTTATCAGAACCAAAAGCGTTTCATAGCATCATCTCCACTTCATCTGTTCCAACTTTGGAGCTCTACTCCGCGAATCTCTCGGAAAAGATGACGTGCCATCTCTTCAAAAAAAGATTAATAACATCTTCTTGATCGACAAACGACATCTCGCAGTCTATTTGTGTAAATTCTGGCTGACGATCGGCACGTAAATCTTCATCACGGAAACATTTTTGCAATCTGGAAATAACGATCAAAACCTGCAACCATCAGCAACTGCTTTTCGAGTCTGTGGACTTTGTGGCAAAGCATAGAACTGACCAGGGTTCATGCGTGAAGGAACAACGAAGTCACGCGCCCCTCTGGTGTAGAACCGATAAGGATAGGGTGTTTCTGCTTCCCATCAAACTCTGCTGAATCGAGGAAGTTACGAATAAGGATTGTCATACGATGGCGTAATTCCATATTCTTACATACTGCCTCACGACGAAGGTCTAAATAACGATATTTCATACGTAAGTCATCACCACCATCCGTATTATCTTCAATTGTGAAAGGAGGAGTTTCCGAGCTACTGAGTACATTTAATTCTATGACAATAATCTCCATATCACCAGTTGGAATCTTATTGTTCTTACTCTGACGCTCATTAACTAACACCTTTAACCTGAATGCAATATTCAGTCCTAACTTGTTAGCTTCGCCACATAGGTCTGCATTATCGGCCTCATTGAAAACTAACTAGGGTAATACCATAGCGGTCACGAAGGTCCACAAAGGTCATACCTCCCATTTTACGTGAGCGCTGTACCCATCCAGCGAGGGTTACTTCCTTGCCTGCATCCGAAAGGCGCAGCTCTCCACAAGTATTTGTTCTATACATACCTTTTATTATATTTTTGCTTCTAATATTTACAAAGAAAAAAATCTACTTCCTAATTTTTATTAGGTTATAATAATCTCCTGCAAAGATACGAACTTTCTATTAAAAATGTCATACACCTTATAAGATAATAAGTAACTTCTTTTTTTGTTTTTGTTAAAAACATTCAACATTATCATTATAAAACGATAATATCTACTTAATTTTTGTGAATTTATAATGGAACAATAAACTTTCTCATTACTTTTTGCATCGAACTTAATAAATATCAATTAAAAATAAACGACATGAAGAAGTTCTTATTAATGTACACTGATGTTAGTTTTTGGACTTACATTTACAGTAGCACAAAATCAAGCAGAAATTAAATTTGATAAGGTTTCAATGAGATCTCGGAACATTTGCTGAGGAAAAACCCTGTTCAAAAACGACATTCACTTTTACTAATGTTGGTAAAGCACCATTGGTAATTAATCAGATTGTTGCAAGTTGTGGTTGCACCATACCAGATTATGACAAAAAGCCAATTGCGCCTGGACAAAAGGGTACGATTGATGTGACCTATAATGGAACAGGTAAATTCCCTGGACACTTCAAGAAGAGTATTACTGTACGTACAAATGGGAAAGTCGAAATGACACGCTTATATGTAGAAGGTGTTATGACGGGAAAATAAGTAGAACAATAAAACGAATAGAGCCAGCTTTACATCTCTATAGAAGCTGGCTCTATTCATTATAAAGTTCTAATCTATCTTTTAAATGTAATTTAATTACAATCATTAATCTTCATCTGGGGTGTGAAGAATAACACTTGTTGCCCCAATTGTAAAAAGCGTACCACCTTCTATAAGCCGACGCTCGCGATACTTTCAAAAATTACATTGTCTACGAACGTACCTGTATAGGAAGGACCATCACGCAATACATACTGTAATTTTACCCTGCTTATTTTTACTAACAGTAATAGAACAATGAGTCATGTCTACACTTGGGTCAACTGTTTCTATTGGACAGTTAATTGGATTACCTTTCATATATCGACCGATAATATTCTCACCCATCTGTAAAGGTATTACCTGACGGAAATGAAAAACATTCTCAATCACATGTGAGAGCCATACTTGCTTTCTAAAATCGTCTTCAACAGGTGCATTGTTTTCTTCTTTTTGCGTTTTACGAGTTTAGAAACACCTATACGAATTCCAAACTCCTTACTACACTGTGGACACTGAAAGACAAGTCGTTGACCAGACTTATATTTTGTTTCATCAAAAGTAATGAAGTTATCACACTTCGGACATCTTACTCGCTTCATATTTGTATCGTAATTTAATAAAAATACCCCTAATCTCAAAAGAGAAAATAGAGGCTCTCATGGAGAAAGTAACAAGGTTTACCAATTATAACCGTTAAAAGTTTTTCTCTAAACCTTATCGTATTAAGATTTATCAATAAAATTATTTTACTCTTACTCTTTTAAGCAATTAAAACAAATGTTACTTTCCAATTTCTATGACCCAAGACTCATAAATTCAGTTGTATTGTTGATGATTTGCATCTTTCTCATAAGCCTCTTCCTGACTTAAAAATAACCATAAAGAACCTTTATACTTTCAGTTCCTTCATAGACACGGGAGTCAGAAAGTCCATTCTTCTTCAATTTTTGAACAAAAGGCATGCGCATTGTTTTCAGTTATATGACTTGCCATAACAATTGCCCAATAATGAGAAGAAATACTAAGACTTGATTGTTGAGATTTGCTTTTATCCGTCACATGGTTGGCAGGAATAAAATGTATTTACCTGTTTTTGCATTTGAGGTGTCATCCGAGATCGAAAAAGATTATAAAATACCCCACTTTTAATTTGCTGTATATCATTTACACCTTTCTTAGTAGAACCAGGGAAAGCTATTAAGATAATTGCTGTAAGAAACACTGCTGCTGCAACAATATTTCGTACTGCTCGCATACTGATACTAAGTCGCTTGTTCACGGCGTCAGAGTCGTCGATAAAAAGAATAGACCGACTTTCAGTCGTCACATCTATCGTTGCTGGTTTGAAATGCTGTTCTGCTACGAATTTTGTGAAGCTAAAACTACTCAAACCATAATAGAGAGTGTAGAATACCACTCTCAAAAGGTTCAAACGATAGTTTTTCCATCACCATTTCTCGAAAAGACTTCCAAGGTCATTCAGTTCGAACACCCCTTCCTCATCTAACATTTGATAAATCTCTTCAACCTCTTTCTCAATCACTCTTAAAGCCTCTGGATAACTTAAATCGTAAGCATCAATATAAGATTGCACCAATAAAGAGTCATTCATTCTAAGCTGTGTATTGAATCCAAGTGTTCGATATGGTGGTAGGAATAAGCCGTCTTGCTCATCATATCTTGCAGAAACATGATGAGCAACAAATCCACCTAAACCAGGAACAATGACACAATCATTTTCCAGCAGAAGAATTTCTATATGTCGGTCGAGTTTTATCACGTTTGCAAAATTAGTTAATTTTATTTGGATGTAGCAAATGACAAACATTAAAAATCTTGCTTCTATCGTGAAAAAGACAATTATCTTTCTTATAATCAATAAATCTTATTACCTTTGCAATATTAATGAAAAATAAAAATATGGAGTTTATTAAAACAAAGATAGATGGGCTTTGGATTATAGAGCCTAAGGTGTTTTAATGATGGAAGAGGATATTTCTTCAGATCTTTCAAGCAAGCCGAATTCGATAAGAACATTGGTTATCACGTTGACTTCATACAGGATAATGAATCTAAATCAAGTTATGGTGTTCTGCGTGGACTGCATTATCAAGAGGGTGATACTTCGCAAGCTAAACTGGTGCGTGTCATCAAGGGAAAGGTTGTTGACGTTGCTATAGATACTCCGTAAGAGTTCGCCGACATTTGGAAAATATGTTATGGTTGAATTGTCTGACGAAAACAAACGCCAATTCTTTGTACCACGTGGCTTTGCGCACGGTTTCCTCATGCTTTCAGATGAAGCCATCTTCACTTATAAGGTAGATAATATTTATTCTCCACAGACAGAAGCAAGTCTTCGCTGGGATGATGGGACTGTTGGTGTTAAGTGGCCTATCGATGTGAGAGATGTCGTACTTTCAGACAAAGACCTTAATAAAGGATTGTCTTTGAAAGATGTAAAAGCGTTTGAATAAATATAATAAATATTTATCATACCTATTGTCTTAAAGCAGTATCTGGTATAAACCCATTATTTATGGACGTATCATTAATGCGTTCAACTATGTATCTCTAAAAGATGAAACAGAAGTTATTCGTCTGCATATTAATCTCACTGGGGCTTTTAACAGCTTGTCGTAATCGTAGAGCCGACTATCAACAGATTAATGAAGACAAGCAAGCAAAAGAAATGTTGCAGGGCTTATGGACCAATGGCGAGAATAGTGATCCTGCCATGTTGGTTAAGGGAGATAGTATTTTCTATCCTGATTCTGCAAGTATGCCCGTACGATTCTGGATTTATCAAGATACAATCTATTTGCAAGGTCAAAATATTCATGGATATAAGATAGAGAAGCAAGCTGCTCACCTACTTAAATTTGCTAACCAAAATGGTGATGAAGTTAAATTAGTAAAGAGTAATGACAAAGCACTCTACTCGGCTTTCAACTATCATATCTATGCAATGAACACCTTCTTAGAACAGTCGCAAGACACAATTATTCGCACAGATTTAGGCTACTTTGAGAGTAAAGTTCATGTACAAACAACATCCGACAAGGTAGTAAAATCAACGTATAATGAAAACGGAGTTGAGGTAGATAACATCTATCTTGACAATGTTGCATCCTTACGACTCTACAATCACGAAACCCCAGTCTTTTCACATGACTTCCGCAAACAGGAGTTTCAATCGCTTATTCCAAAAGAGTTCCTTCTTAGAAGTATTCTTCGCAAGATGTATTTTACACATGCTGACGCTCAAAGCACTCTATTACTATGTTGTTATTGGCATCCCTGATGCTGACACAACATACGTTATCGAACTAAGAGTGACACCTGATGGAAGAATGAGTAAGAAGTTAAAGTAATATTGATTATCACTGACAGATAATCAAAAGAAAAACAAATCCATATCCGCATAGTTACGTTTTGTGATTAAGTGCGTCTTTTAATACAACCTAATTAAACAGAAAGAAGAAACTACACTATATAAAAATACTATTTATCAAATGCTTACATCTTCCTAATCACAAAGAGACTTACGCCAATTAGATAACTTCTGCATACTTCTTGACGATAAGTTGCCTTTATCCTTACCATAAACTTGTGTGGTGTTAAGCCTCCGCACCACATGTGCGGAGCACCCACACAATAAGAGAAAGATGTATATAAGTTCGTCTATTACTATCCATTTCACACGAACATACCGATAAAAGGACATGTACACGGTGTGTTTATCACAAGTTACTCAGATTTTTATCAAGAATTAGTAACATTATTCAAAATTAATTATTATATTTGTATCTGTTTTAATACCTTAAGTATAAGATGCTGGTCTGAAAGCAAACAAATTCTTATCCATACAAAACTGATGTATTAAGAAATTTTGTTAACTTCCACCTTATTCAATAATAAAGTCAATGACTATCATACTCTTGATATATAAAACAAGCCCATGGACATACTGTCACACTTTAGAACAATAGAAGAGCTAACTAAAACACTCTCACGCGAACAAAGACTACTGAGTGAGATGTTTGAAAAGCGAAAGCTGATAAAATTCCCCAAAGGAATAGCACTGGAGTTAGTTGGAGGGAATGAGAGCCGACTAAGTAGGCTCATTGACTATGGTGTAGTAGTAGAAACTGGCAATTCTCTTGAAATAGAGAGCGACTATCTTAATTTCTTCGAGGAGGTACTGAACGTGAATGAGGAAATAAGTGTGTTAAGTGTGCAGGAATGTATCAACACACTAAAGGGCATATCACTTATTTCCTACAAAGGGACAAACGTAAATCGGAAGGCTGGTTACCAAGATAGTGTACGCCAACTCTTGAAGAAGACTGGCTTTAGGACGTTGAAAAATGTGGTGGATCTGAAACGAAACATGGATAACACCTACAAGCAAGAACCCAACTATCTCAATAAGAAAACGAAACTACAGCACCTTGATGAGAAAAAAGCCATAGTATTCGTTCGATGATACGTGAATGTGAAAAGCTAATGGACAATGAGCAAGCCTTTTTTCATTATGGCCAATGACCCACACATGGCTAAGACTTGTAGTAATGTAAGACACGATTTTGTTGAAGCCTATCATGCACTGATGGAGATAGATAGACAGATTATTGTCTATATCAATCAAATAGACCAACAGAACCAGCTTTACAAGAAGATACGCAAATTAAAGTGTCTGAAAGACCAAGTTCTCATCAAGACAGAAACTAATATTACACAAGTATTAGAAGATAACAATCCGCTATGGATGGAGTCATCAGCAATATAGTAAGATTCGTCTTTCATTGGAGGCATTAAGAGAGAATGATGAGATAGCAAAGGTTTTTAAGGAGAATAGCAGAACGTAACGGTATACAAAAGACATCACGAACAGAGGCAGAGCCACTTACAAAGGGAAGACTTACAAGAGCAAGTACAACTTCTGAAAGAGATTGATCCCTACTGGAGTGTGGAATGCCTTTGCTGCATCAAGCTACAATCTCTTTGAGTTTATCCTCAGATACAACTATACGACAAAAGCGTGAAATAGAAGATCATACAACCCTCTTTTTGTCAACTTGTCATCTACACCCAGATGAGTGTAAAATGACGGGAGAATACACAACTTTACCAAAAACATTGAATATCCTATCATCTATGCGAAATAACACTCAACGAATATATGAACGATTAATCCGCGGAGAATTCCTCTCTGATAGACAGTTCTGACAACTCTATCCGACATCTATATGATGACTTAGAAGAGATCTTGAAGATTACAGACTACTTTAAAGAAGTCGGGTTACAATTAGAACAAGGCAACGGATACTTCTACTTCTCTCGTATGGGGGAAGGAAAACAAGCTACTCGAACAGAAATTGGAGAGTTTCTCTAAGTGGCTGACTATCTTGACTTCCTTAAATGCTATAACCAAGCATTCTCTGCAGGCTATCAGTTTCGTAAAGGCCACCTGATAGAACAAATCAGTTTAGATATTGAATTGAAGGAGAAAGCCAACCACCTATTTAAAAAGTATGGCGCAGGTTCAAATCAAGAGATAGTCAATAAAGCTACTCCAAGAGATGCAAAAACATGGGGTTTGCTGAGATGTGTCAATATTCAAGATGAGGACTTTTAAGATAACTTCTGCATTCCGTTATGCGAGAGGACTTTGAGTTAACTATGATTCAAATAGCTAACGAAGATGAAATACCTGAATAGAATCATATTTATCAATAGTGCAAATATTCCATACGCTGAAATATCAGTAGATGGTAATGTGCATTTCACTGGAACGCAGGGTGTAGGAAAGAGTACTGTACTAAGAGCACTACTATTCTTCTACAATGCCGACAAGCATAAGTTGGGTATTCAACAAGGACAGAAGTCATTTGACGAGTTCTATTTCCGCCAATCCAACTCACACATCCTCTATGAGGTAATGCGTGATAATGGAGCGTATACCATATTAGTCAACCGATACCAAGGACGTGCTTCTTGGCGATTTATTGACGCTCCCTACCAAAGGGAGTGGCTCATAGACAATGGGGAAACAAGTGCTAAGCGACTGGGTGAAGATACGTGAACGCATTGATAAGAATGTGAGTGTGTCGGCAAGAATAGACTCAGGGGTAATGTTTAAGGACATTATCTTTGGTAACACACACGACCATAAGTTTACTCGCTATGCCTTAGTACAGAGTTCTCACTATCAAAATATACCCCGAAGTATTCAAAATGTATTCCTTAACACGAAGTTGGATGCTGACTTTGTGAAGAATACTATCATCCAGTCAATGGCTGACGAAGACCACCCTATTGATTTACAAACGTACAGAAGACTGGTAACAGACTTTGAAAGGGAATACGATGAAATAGACTGTTGGTTTCGACAGACACGTGACGGGAACTATCCCGTACGCCAGCAAGCACTGAAAATAGCAGAACAGGGTCGCAAAATAGTTGCTTTTGATCAGCAACTACTTGATGTATGGCACATGCTGAACTATGTTGTAGCGGACGATGAACAACAAATACCACTATTAGAAAGTAAACTTGTAGATGTAAGAAACAATATTGAGAAAGAGAGTAAACGTCAGAAAGAACTTAAAGCAGACTATGACAAAGAAAAAGACTCACTCAATCAAGACCTTGGAGGAAGAATAGTAAACTAAAAAGAGATAGCTGAGAAACGAAAGTATTTTGATGCTATCAATATAAAAGAAAAGGTTGCACTTAATGCTCGTGAGGAGTCATTAAAGTATGAGGCGGATGAGAAAAAAATGCTATTGGATGATTTACTCAAAACGAATGCGTCAATAGCAGAGAAGTATAATATCGCTAAAAGCGAAACTTGAAAATGCTCATCAAGCATTTATCAATAGGCTGAGAGAGACTTTATATACAAAGCAAACAGAGCTACAACAAGAACGTAATCGCTATGAAGAAGAACGTTCTAGAGCAGAAACCTGGTTATGAATGCGTATCGTGCTTGGTCACTCAGATCCAAAGAACGTCTTCACAGTCTTACTGCTGAACAGTATAGAGCTGATAGTAGACTTAAAGAACTGCGCCAATGGCACCCAAAAGAGGATGACATCAAGCTGGTAAAGGAGCAACTGCAACAATTGAATATCAATGAAAAGGCTAATGAGGAACAACAGAAAACTGTTAGAATTCAAATAGAAAAAGCTGACTAACGAATTCGAAATGAAAGAGGCTGAATTAAAACAAGCCTCTTTGCAGGATCAAAAACGATTGGAAGACAATCGTGCGATATGCCATAATGAGATTGCAGGAATCAACGACTTGCTGTCACATTTGGATGACTCGCTATGTATCATTGGTTGTGTGAGAATGCTGAAGGATGGGAGGATACAATTGGAAAAGTTGTAGATGAAGAACGGATACTCTACGCCCAAGGACTTGAACCAACATTAGACTATAAAACAAACAACTTATTTGGTGTAAGACTCAACTAGACAACATTGAGGTCAACTCACCGTACTCCTGATGAGTATCGGACAGAAGAAGAAATTAGAAGAACGACTTCAACTTCTGAATAGACAGTTATCACAACTGCCAATAACCCTCAAGAGAAATATCTAAACTTGGTAGAAGTATGGTAACCTACTTAAACCATTACGTCAGGAGGCTACTCAGTTAAGAGTGAGGCTGATCGAAATACCTACAAAGAGACAGAACCTGCAGAACCAACGGCATAAATTAGAGATGGAAGAGCAGGGAAATAATCTCAAACGAACAAGAGTTACGTATGCGTGCATTCAATGATGCCACTCTTAAAGTTGATGCTGAGAAAAGAAAAGGCAAGCTAAGAATGATGCTAAGAACGAAAAAGGACTTGAAGGAACTTGACGCTGCTTTCAATAGGTCTGTAAAGGCACTTAATAATGAGACTTAATGTCTTTCAAGAGCAACAAAAGTCTGAATCCGAATTGCATAATCAGGAATTTGAAAATCAAAAACTCAACTTGACAAGCAACAAAAAAAGCTGAGCTTGAAGGTAAAGGGGTAGACATAAAATTGCTGAACGAATATCACAAAAGCACTTGATGAGCTTAACAAGCTACTTCAACAGATAGAAACAGACCGCAATGATGTAATCAAATACGAAGATGCGGTGGGATCTCTCTCTCTAAAAGCTGATATTAGAAACAATATAAAGGAGGATTGGGCAGCGACTTATTATGTTGCAACAACGCTACGAAGATAAACGAATACGCATAGAAAAGAAGAAGCAAGCATTTGAAGACCAACAGAGAGCGATCCAAAAGACCTCGCTCATAGACGAGATGGACTAAATCAATATCATCAAGTTATAGAAAATGAACACTTAGTATCCAACGATTATCTCGCTGATAATAAGGTAAAGTCTACGCATTTAGACTGTCTACAGCTAATAAGTCAGCTGAGAGGCACCATTAATCAGAAACGAGAGCCATTGAGATACTAAAAGGAACTGTCGTAAACTTCAATCGTAACTTTAAGCCTCAGGATGCTTTTCACTTCAACACAATGCCTATCACAGACGTAGATTATATGCAGATTGCGGTTGACTTACAAGAGTTTATCGACAATAATAAGATAGAAGAGTATCGAAGACGTACCAGTGAACATTATAAAGACATCTTAGGACGTATTTCAACTGAGGGTCAGCGCGTTGATGGAAACGTAGATCGAGATGTAGATGGAGTAATCCTTGACATCAATCGAGACTTTGTTGAGAAGAACTTTGCTGGAGTTATTAAAAGTATAGAATTAAGAGCAAATGAGTCGTCTGACAAGCTTATGCAGTTGCTTATATCCATTCATAATTACTGCATAGAGAATGCTCTTTCTATAGGAGAACTTAACCTCTTCTCAAGTGATAATCGTGATGAAGTAAACCGAAAGGTTGTAGACTATCTGAAAAGCTTATCTCATCAGTTACAGAACAGAGCCAAAATCGTAACATCGTATCATTGGGCGATGCTTTTTCGTTTACAATTCCGTGTAAAGAGAGAACGACAATGATACAAGCTGGGTAGAACGCATCAATAACGTTGGTTCAGACGGAACAGACATCTTAGTGAAGGCAATGGTTAACATCATGCTTATCAACGTATTCAAGAAGAAGGCAGCCCGTAAGAGTGGTGATTTCATCGTCCATTGTATGATGGATGAGATTGGTCGTCTACATCCAAACAATATTAAAGGCATCTTACAGTTTGCCAACTCACGTAATATCCAGCTAATAAACAGTTCACCAACATCCTATAATCCATACGATTATCGGTATACTTACTTACTAAGCAAGCATGGTGTAAAGACGAAAGTTGAGAAACTTTTAAAGAGAATATAACATCGAAAGACTATGGCAGTAAGTGCATCTATACAAGCGTTAATAGCTGGTGAGACCGTTGCAGGCTCAAGGATAAGTAATAGACTACTGACAGAACTTATCCAGGAAGGTCTATTGCAAATCATTATACATGGATCGAGAAAATCGTATCGTGCCAACAATATCGAAGCATTAAAAAGGTTTCTTATTGATAAAGATGAGAACTATCGGATATTAGATGTCGGTAATTCCGAGTCAAGAAGTTCAATAGCAAGCGAGACAGGAAACTCTAAACTCGTGACTATACGTTCGTGTCCAGGCTTCCCTGTGAATAGTTATGAACCAATTGAATGTCGATTGAATGAAGAACCATTTTATCATCAATCCACAAGAAGGATGTTTTCTTATTTGTTTCTGATTGGAGAACTTTTTACAATTCCAGAAGATGTAACTATCATTGGTATTGAAAACATGGAGAATTTCAGGAAAGTACGTCAACAAAGACTCTTCTTCGATGAGTACCTACATAAATACAGCCTTTCACAAAAGGTACTGTTCGTCTCACGCTATCCACAATCAACTGATCTTAGAGAATGGCTGGTATCGATTCCCAATCCATATATCCACTTTGGCGACTTTGATTTGGCTGGTATTCATATATTCCTGTCGGAATTTCAGAAGCATTTAGGCACAGAACGCACATCTTTCTTAATCCCAGAAGATATTTCCTCTCGGTTAAGATGCGGCTCAACAAGACGTTATAACGAACAATATGCTCGTTATAAGGATATTAAATCAGATAGAATAGAGGTTCAACAATTGATAGATCTCATTCATCATGAGCGTAAAGGCTATGACCAAGAAGGTTACATTTCTCTATAATAAGGACTTACGACACAAAGAGAGTAACCTATCCAAAGACCTTACTTACCTATACAGAAGTGCTTAAATATATTTCCAAAGCACTTCATGTGGGGTAATCTGCCCACCTGTTATATCAGCGAGTTGATGAAGACAGATGCGTAAGTCCTCACTAACAAGGTCACCACTAAGTCCAAAGTCGAGAGCTTCTATGACGCGTAGAATAGATTCATCAGCATGAGTTAATGCTTCGTAATGGCGCGCAGAAGTAATGATAACACTATTCTCACTTATCTCAGGGATATCAGCAGCTTCATAAATAGCCTCTTCTAAGGCTGTTATATTCTGCTTTAACTTTGCAGAGATATAGACAGTATGCAATCCTGCCCCTACTAACTTGGGTTCAACTACCTTATTATCAATTTTGTTAAAGATAGTAATCAAGTGCTTACCCTGTATCAAATGTTGCATTTCTGTACATTCTTCTGCCGTTGGCTGCTCATCAACAACCCATAAGACAATGGAAGCCTCATCCATCTTTTGATAAGCACGCTCAATGCCTAACTTTTCAATTTGGTCTTCAGTATGACGAATACCAGCCGTATCTATAAAACGGAAAGTAACACCCTTGATTTCTGTTGTATCTTCAATAACATCACGTGTCGTACCATGAATGTTTTGAAACAATGGCTTTCTCCTCATGAAGAAGGCAATTCAAAGGGTTGACTTACCACGTTTGTCTTACCAACAATGGCAACTGGCACACCTTTCTTTAATGCTTTACCAGTTTTCGAAAAGAGTCTGTAAGGCTTTTTAATTCTATGATGAATCCTTACCGCTAAGGCTTTTTAATTCTGTACGATCGAGCAAATTCAAGCTCTTCATGATCGGAGAAATCAAGTTCTAATTCTAACAATGAAGTTATCTTCAAAAAGCTGTTCACGTAAAAGGGAAAGTTCTGAACTAAAATGCCCTTAAACTGACTAAGTGCCACCTGATGTGTTGCACGATTAGAAGCAACAATAAGATCGACAACTGCTTCTGCCTGACTAAGGTCCATTTTCCCATTCATGTAAGCTCGCTGGGTAAATTCTCCCGGTTGAGCCTGACGACAACCAGCATCAATAAGTGCCTTTACAACCCTGATTAAGAATATAAGCTGACCCATGACAAGATATCTCAGTACTGTTCTCACCCGTATAGCTATGAGGAGCACGGAAGACACTAACCAGAACATCATCAATGGTTTTTCCATCCTTGTCAAAGGATTTCACCATAATGCAAGGTGTTCCCTTTCGCATCTATTAAATGCTTTCCACGTACACTTTTGAAAGACGGTGTCAGTTACTTCTATTGATCTCTCGCCACTTACTCGGATAAATCCTATTGCTCCACGGATTGAGTAGCAAGCGAACAAATTGGTTCACCACTCCCCGAAAAGGTTAGTAAAGGGGTGGGTAATACTAGTTGCGATATCTTATCTGTTTCTTTAATCATAAAATATAATTACTTATATTCTCTCCAATACTTTCTCTATCAAGTTGTCAATGAGTGTTCTTATAGCCTGCATTTGCTTCTTTTGCAAGACGATTTGCAATAACCATACAGACTGTTACAGCCCCTATGCCCCATGAGTGTTGCAAGACCAGCAAGAGCTGATGACTCCATCTCGAAATTGGTTACTTGCATACCATTATATGAGAAATTTTCAATTTTCTCATTCAGTTTAGAAGTCTTTCAATGGTAAGCGAAGTTCGCGTCCTTGTGGTCCAAAAGAAACCTCCGCATGCAATTGTTGCACCACGCACCATATCGTCTAATGCAATAGTATCAAGTAAGTCCCTGTCCGCACAGGCAACGTATGGGTTTCCCATCTGTAAATCCCATTCAACTTGCTTCTTAAACTCTGCTTCAAAAATCAAGGTCAGAGGCTTGATTACGCCCTGCATAGAAATTTAATAAGCCATCAAAACCAATACTCTTAGCTGACGCAATATAAGTGCCAACAGGAGTATAAGGCTGCAATCCTCCACAAGTACCAATACGCACAAGCGTTAATTGACGCAAGGTTTCCTTCTCCTCACGTGTCTTAAAAATCAATATTCGCAAGTGCATCTAATTCGTTTACAACAATATCAATATTGTCACATCCAATACCCGTACTCAACGTCGTAATTCTCTTTCCATGGAAAAATTCCAGTAATTGCACGAAACTCACGGTTAGAAACTTCACATTCTATACTCTCAAAAATGTGAAGCAACAAGTGCTACGCGTCCTGGATCACCTACCAATATAACTTTGTCAGCAAGATTTTCTGGCTTTTAAAATGTAAGTGGAAGATACTCCCATCTTCATTAATAATCATTTTCTGATGGTGCAAAAATATTTCTTCTTCATAGTCGAAAGATAATTTGGTAATAATATGATTGATAATGTTTAGAAAACAAAGGTAAACATAAAAGCAGAAATAACCAAATCTTATAAGAGAAAATTCCATCGTATAATCAATTAAGATTATTACTTTTAAGACTTATAATATAAGGCCTTGCCATAATAACCTAAAAACAAACATATAAAACTATCACACCTTTATCATGGATAACAAAAACAAATAATTCAGACTTCCTTCATCCAATAGATAAGATAATCACTTATCGAGACATTTTTGAAATAAAATTTTATAAATTCTTGGTAGAAACCATAAAAGTCAGTATCTTTTGGCAAAAACAAAAATATATAGCCCATGATTACGCAAGAAAACTTCAATCAGGAATATACTGACCCCTATAGAGGAGCAACAAATTCGCCATTTCGTGTGCATGGAGATGGGACGCCAAATTCATAGATATATAAAAAGCCATGCATGGTAACAAGCAGCAAATGCTTCGTTTTGAAAAGCATTTGCAAGACCTTTCTTTGAAAGAAAAGGAAGCAGCAATTGCACAATATATCGACTTAAACCGTAAGGCTATCAAGGGTTTGGACTTAAAGATTGTCTTAGCTCGTGCAATGGCAAACTACTCTGACACTTTCGAATACCTCGAAACATTGGTTAACGACAAGCGTAAGATGGTGAAATATCTGAATCTTATCCGTGAAATATATTTAAAGTATCACGAGGTAATTGAACGTAAAGGAAAATTTGGTATTCTTGATCATAAAGGTCGTACTCTCGTCGAACCAAAAATATGAGTTTCTTCGCACATGTTACGTCTATGTTGATGATTTAAGAACAATGCCTCTCATTGCTCAATTAGGTGAGTAAACTTGGCTTAATTCTTCCTGATGGCAAGGACACCATCATTACCCCATTTATTTATGATAGCATATCTTTGAGAGATGAACCACCATACTTTGAAGCTAAAAAAGATAATAAGGTAGTTCTGCTCAACACAGATGGTGAAGAACAATGATTTATAGTCTAAAAATCAATCTCTTTATAGAAACTTCTATAAGTATCCTATGCATAAAAAGCTGTTATTCATATTCTCTGAAACAATAAAAAGGAGAATACGAATAACAGCTTTTAAAATTAGACTATGTATAGAAAATGATATATAAATAGGATTTTTGAGAAATTCTTTACAACACATTTCCTCTATACGATCGATTATTTGTAAATTATTTTCAAATAGCAATAATCTAACACATGACCTTTTAGCTTCAAAGAAAACGCTTTCTTGATCCTATAAAAGGCGTCCTCTTGAAGCTCAAGTAAGCATCTTTTTGAAGTCGTAATAAAACTCTTTTCATACGTAGTCTCTCTTCTTGATTTATTGATATTTACAAACCTAATTTATTATGTGTACTTACTCTACTTTTTAGAGCTATTTTTATTCAGTTTTATGTAAATATTTTTCGTAAAGACAATGTTGTTTTTAGAATAAAGACGTATTCTTATTGATCGATATTTTTGAGTACATATATTAAGGATATGAAAATAAGATTACTTAGGTCAATTAGAAGTTTTTGTAACACTATATTTTCAGATTAAAAAGCCAGTCGTATGTTACGACTGGCTTTTTAGATCTTACTAATTTTAAAACGAGAAACTATTTCTTCATACCTTTATAAAGCTTGATTCATCCCTTTAACAACTTCATTTGTAATATTGTAAGCAGGGTCAGCATAAAGAATATTGTCACCACTCTTTTGCAAGGATAATACCATACTTCTTATCCTTTATTATATAATTTCAGGTAGTTGTGTACACTATCAGAGAGTGCCTTATTATACTTAGCAACCTCGTTCTGATATTCAGCTCCAAGTCGCTGCTGTAAAAGCCTCAGCATCCTGAGCTTGCTTCTGAATACTTGCTTGTATCTGCTGTGCCTGAGCCTGTGTGTACTTGTTAGCCTGAATGTTCTGTTGGAAATTAGCTGCCGCTGCTTGAATAGCTTTCTGCTTGCCAGCAAGTGTTCGCTGAATATTAGCTTCCTTTGCCTTAATCAACTTAGTCACATCCTTCCAATAAGTGTACTGACTCATGATAGAGTCAATCTCTACATAAGCTACTTTCTGACCATTCACAGCAGGTGCAGCTGTATTTGTTTCAGCCTTGCTAACTGTTGTGTCATTTTTTGCAGGCTGATTGTTGCACGCAACAAAAAGCAAATGTGAACAATGCAAGCACAGCCATTTTGCTAAATGATTTCTTCATTTTCTGATATGTTTTTAATTATTACTTTCTTTTTCTAATATGCTTTATTTCTTACACGAGCCTCCTTATCCTGTTCGATAACACAATGAATACCCTTCTCTTTTAGATATGCATTGTCAGAGATATGTTGAGACTGAAATCTACCATCTTTCTTCAGCAACACACGTACTCAAGGAGTAGCATTGCAATAGTAATTATTAACAATGTGTACAATAAAGTTACAAACATTTTATCTATCTTTGCATTTATATTGCCCACAAAGGTAATATAAAAACGACAAGATTACAAAAATAAAATATTATTAAAAAAATGGCAAATGTAGAATTAAAAACCCGCTTGCGTCTTTGAACACTTCGCAAAAATCAACCAAATACCCCGCCCATCTAAGTATGAAGAGCAAATGATTGAGTTACTTACAAGAGTTTTGCTAAACAACGTAACCTTGATGTAAAGGTTGACAAAGTAGGTAATGTACTTATATCTAAGCCTGCGACAAAAGGTATGGAGAATGTTCCAACTGTTGTTCTTCAAAGTCACATGGATATGGTTTGTGACAAACTTGTTGATATAGAATTTGATTTTCACAAGGATGCTATTCAGACCCTATGTTGATGGCGAGTGGCTTCATGCAAAAGGGTACCACCCTCGGTGCTGATGATGGTATTGGAATGGCGTATGAGTTAGCTATCCTTGACTCGAATGACATTGAACATGGACCTATTGAATGTCTCTTTACACGTGATGAAGAAACGGGTTTGACTGGTGCATTCGGTTTGGAGGCTGGTTTTATGACAGGAAACTATCTTATTAACCTTGACTCAGAAGATGAGGGACAAATCTTTGTGAGCTGTGCAGGAGGTAATACTACAACTGCCACATTTAACTTTGAACGTGAAAATGCACCAGAAGGTTATTTCTTTATGGAGGCAAGTTTAAAGGGTCTTGTAGGTGGTCATTCTGGTGATGATATAAATAAAAAACGTGCTAATGCTATAAAAATACTTGCACGCTTCCTCTATGCAGAACAGGCGAAGATGGATCTTCGAATGAGTTATTGGAACTCTGGTAAGCTAAGCAACGCTATTCCACGTGACGGCAGGGTTCTCTTTGCCGTCCCTTCTGCTCACAAAGAAGTCGTGAAAGCTGATTGGAATATATTTAGTGCAAACGTTGAAAATGAATTCCACGTCACAGATAAGTCAATGGTATGGAGTCTTGAAAGTGCTGATACGGTACCAGTAATGCCAAAGCAGATTTCTCATAATGTTATTCTTGCACTGCAAGCACTCGATAATGGACCACTTACCAATTGCCAAGATGAAGCTTTGGCTTATATGGTTGAGACATCAAGTAATGTTGCAAGTATACAGACCGATGAAAATAAACTAACTATAGTATCTTCACAGCGTTCTAACGTGATGAGTAATTTGGCTAATATGACGAATACTGTCAGGCTTGCTTCGAATTGGCAGGGGCTGAGATAGTCGTTGATGATAGCTATCCAGCATGGAAAAATGAATCCAAACTCAGAATTAGTACATGTAGCCGTCGAACAATATAAAAACATTTTTGGTAAAGAACCACTTGTTCTTGGAATTCACGCAGGACTTGAATGTGGACTTTTCTCAGAGAAATATCCACAACTTGACATGATAAGTTTTGGACCTACTCTTCGATATGTTCATACACCCTGACGAGTGTCTACTTATTCCTACTGTTCAAATGGTATGGGATCGTCTCCTTTCCATTCTTAAAAATATTAAGTAAAAAAACTCCCACCTACATGTCTATTAGTGTAGGTGGGAGAATTTCTATAAAACATCTACCTATTTCTCGCATGTTAGTTTTCTACCGATAAATGTTTTTAGGAAATAAAAGAGATAAGTAAAAAAATTTTGAGGAATAAAAAAATAAAGTACTATCTTTGCACTCGCATTTGAGATAATGCTTGGTAATTCGGTTATAAACCACCTTGGAAGGATGGGTGAGTGGCTGAAACCAGCAGTTTGCTAAACTGCCGTGCGCATTCGCGTACCGGGGGTTCGAATCCCCCTCCTTCCGCTTATCTCATTATTTCAAATGCTTTAAGGTCGATTCATCTAACGGTTAGGGATACAAGATTCTCAATCTTGGCATAGGGGTTCGATTCCCCTATCGACTACAAATCATAGATATAATTATTCTGGTCGATTCATCTAACGGTTAGGGATACAAGATTCTCAATCTTGGCATAGGGGTTCGATTCCCCTATCGACTACTGACAAATAAGTTGCTTAGCAAATTTGCTAAGCTTTTTATTAAAAGAGTTACTTTTACATATTTCAATAGTTCATCAATAAAAATATTTTTCTAAAAATTGAAAAATCTGTATTATACTCTGTAAATAGAACATCTCGCTCCCCTACTCTATTCTAAATACCTTTTTAGATCGCCCTTTATTGCCATCAATGCCTTATGCGGTATAGAGTAAAAATAGATGCTTTTTATCTCACGAGGTGAAAAAAACGATAGAAGCGATAATAAAGTTGTAGTTTTCTATATGTTGTTACCAAAAAGTACTGTGCCTTATACTTGTATCTACGATTATGACCATAAAAACCAAAATTTCCGCCAAAACCATACTACATTCATAAACAAGTTCATTGCTTCTATTGATTTATTATCACAGGCCAATGGTGAAAGTATATACTTTTCATCCATACCTAAAACTTTTACCAAAATCAATTGTACTACGTCGAAAGCTTTTCTAAAGTCTAACGAATCTAACCAATACAAGAATTTCTCCTTATCAATCACATTATAGTAGGTTTTAAGAAGAATAGCAACATCTGAAAAACTGACGTAAACCGACACCTAATTCAAATAAATGATGATAAAGATGAAGAAATGTATAGAAGACGTTTTATTGTTGGCTCTAATGTGGGAACATTACATCCATCTACATAAACACTTACTGAGTTATGAGAATAAAAATATCATCCCATATCTTTTGTGATTTATTACTTGCAAACTTCATCAAAACAATGATGCAATTCTAACGGAATAGAATTATGAGATAGAGTATAATGTTGCTCTGACGGCTTTCCTTCTGTACTAATTCCCCAATTCTTTTTCATTACGGAAATCATCTTAGGAAGATTCGTCTTATTGCAAAAAGAAATCAATATCTCCTGGTGTACGTGCAAGCGGGTTGGGATAATAGGAACCAATAGTTTGTCCTTTTCACAACTATTGTTTCTATTCCATTATCTGCACATAATTTACATAATAAATGTAACTCGAATTAAGAGCCTTATTAGATTTGGCTACCCTTCCCTGAATGGCCAAAAATCTTCATCACATCCTCTCTGGTCAAAAACTACTTTGTTTCTAATCAGGCTATTTTGCAATCATACCTAACATAGCCTGTTTTGAAGCTAAATCATAGAGTGCATTAAATTCAACATGATTCAACTCCAGATTAAAATCTAATGGAGTTTGCCACAATTCACTTCTTAAAAGTTTTAAGAATATAGAATATGGAAAAAGATTGATGATTTATCATGCATCAGTTTATTTATCGAGAACGGAATATTTGCTATTATTACTTACGTATTCTGGTACAATTTCCTTCATTTTCTGCACAATAGCCATATCATCAGAATGTTTGACTCAAAGATATAAGTGCATTTATCTGTCTGTTTACTTCATTGAAATCATACTCACGTACTTCCGCAATGCAGAATCTTCTCATGAAAACTTGGAAGTGTGTTTTCAGTTGTACTCAAAAACCTCCTCATATAACTTCTCACCAGCACGTAAACCTGTATATTTTATTTCAATATTCTCTGCACCAGATAATTTTTATCATTCGTTTTGCAAGGTCAGCAATTCTAACAGGTTTTCCCATATCAAATACAAAAATTTCTCCTCCGCTACCATGAGTACCTGCTTCGAGTACTAACTTACATGCTTCTGGTATCAACATGAAAAAAATCGAATAATATTAGGGTCAGTAACGGTTACTGGACCACCTGCTTTTATCTGCTTCTCAAATAATGGTATAACAGAACCATTTTGAGCCTAAGACGTTACCAAAAACGCGTAGTTACAAATTGTGTTGTCGTCTTATTATTTGCCTGTTCATTAATCATTTTTATTAAGACTCTGACAATATATTTCACAGATACGCTTTGAACAACCCATCACATTTTGTTGGATTAACAGCTTTATCTGTTGAAACCATAACAAACTTTTTAACGCCATATTTTTACACTGAGATCTGCTATAACCTTTGTTCCCCAAACATTATTCTGAATACTTTCAGAAGGATTGTTTTCCATCATTGGTACATGCTTATATGCTGCTGCATGGAATACATAATCTGGTTTTATATGTTTGGAATATGTTTTTCCATTCTTTCTTGATTGGCTATATTTGCAACAATTGTGTTTTGCTTTAATATTAGGCCATTCAGATTGCATCATCAAGCGAATATTATGCTGTGGAGTTTCTGCCTGATCGATAAGAATAAGCTCAGCTGGATTATAAATTGCTATTTGACGTACCATTTCAGAACCAATACTACCTGAGAACCCGTAATCATGATCTTCTTGTCACGTAGTAAATTACCAATTAAATCCATATCAACATTAATCTGGTCACGTGGAAGTAAATCTTCAATACTGATCTCCTTTAAAGCTGCACCTTAGAATAGTCATCATCCTGACTCCACTTCTTCTCTGCTGAGCTCATAAAAATCTGCACTCCCTGACTCAAAAAGTATATCTTGTAATTTTTGTGTCATTACGAAAAGCTCTCATTCTGAAGAGGAGAAACTAAAACAGCCTTTATACGTAATGTTTTAATATTCTCTGCAAGTTCTTCGTTGATTAGAAAAACTTTTTCTCCCATGAGCATTTTACCCTTAACAGAAGGGTCATGCGCATAAATCCTTTCAATAGGAACTTACTTGGCTTATTACTTCTAATATTTTTTTGCAAGTCCTACACCACCATCCTTCACACCATAGATAAGAGTCCTAACTCCTTTATTTGCATTAAATAAAACATCATAAAGTGACTTTGTTAATATACGAAAGCCCATCATACCTATTGTCGCAACAAGATACATTGCTGCAATTTGTCTTCCTTGCAAACGAACAAATTCAAGATTCCAATGATAAACAACATAATGCATTATCTCTGCAACGACAAGAGAAAGTGACATTGCTAATACAACACGCTGCAAATCAATAAAAGGAAGAGTAACGAATAATTCCTGAGTATGTACGAAAAACCCTAAAACCAATAAGGTTAAATATCATGTACGTTAATATTGTCTTAGTTAACAATTCGATATGCTGTAATGAAACTGCACCACGATAGTATAACCAGAAAACAACGATTCCCGACAAATAACAGATGACAATGTCTATTAATAATATGACCCAATACGGAAGTGCATTCTTCGAAAAGTACCAATTCATTAACTTATCAAATATTCTCATAACCACATAATGTTGTTTTAGCAAGTAATTCCGAATTCTTAAATTTGACCTAAATCTTCTATTGTTTTTAGATTTCTTCATTCTGCAAATATACTCAAAAAATAAATATAGAATATCTATTGGACAATATTTGATATAATTAAGATAAAAACCTTATTCTATGGAATATGTATTGATATATGTGTAATAACTCAACCTACTTTTCAGTCATTAGATTGCCAACTTCATATTTTTCTACTTTGAGTATTATTTACTGACATTTTTACTTTATCGTGAATAAAATGATTATAGAAAAAAAGTCACTTTTAGTTTTAAATTCATCTTGCTGTCACTTTTAACACTTAGTTCCAGCACTCTATAATTCAATAAGTTAAACAAACATCTTGGATGAAAGAAGTGACAGGAAACTTTATTTAAGCTCAGGTAGCCAATTACACTTGCGAGATAATGACCTTCAATTTTCTTGTTTAATAAATCTTTACGTCAAATAGCTGGTTAAACTTGAATACTAAAATATCATTATAATAAACGAGGAACATTTATCAAGATGTTCCTCGTTTATCGTTATATAATTATTACTTGATAAGTCCTTAATATACAGCTATAATAAGTTCTTTACTTCAACAATTGCTTCTTCAATAGTTCTGGTATTTCGTTTTGTCTCACGTGCAACAGGAACACCAACCGCCTCAAAGGCTGCAATTTTTCACTTGCTGAACCAGAACCACTTGAAATAATAGCACCCGCATGTCCCATTTGTTTACCCGGAGGTGCTTGCTGACCAGAAATAAATACTACAACAGGTTTTGTTACATGCTCTTTTTATAAACATAGCCGCACGCTCTTCTGCATCACCTCCAATCTCTCCTATGAGTGCAATGCTATCAGTTTCTGGGTCTTCTTGAAACATTCGAAGAAGTTCTTCAAAGTAAAGTCCAACAACAGGATGCGCCCCCGACACCTATTGCAGTAGACTGCCCCAAACTAGCTTGTGTAAGGTTATAAACTACTTCGTATGTAAGTGTTCCACTACGACTAATAACTCCCGTATGACCTTTCTTGAAGATATTAGTTGGCATTATACCAGCCATACTCTCTTCAGGAGAGATTAGTCCAGGACAATTTGGTCCAGTACTTTTCACACCCTTAATCTTCGCATAACGTTGTGCTGTAACAGCATCCAGCGTTGGAACACCTTCAATAATACAAATGACAAGCTTTTATTCCGCCATCTATTGCTTCAAGCATTGCATCCTTTGCAAAAGGAGCAGGAACAAAGATGACAGATGTATTCGCACCTGTTGCTATAACAGCATCTTTTACCGTATTAAATACTGGAATACCGCATACCATCTGCCCTGCTTTGCCTGGTGAAGTTCCACCAACGACATTGGTACCATATTCTTTCATCTTAGAGGCATGAAAACTACCATCACGACCAGTAATACCTTGTACAATTAATTTTGTATCTTTGTTAATTAGAATACTCATAACGCTTGTGTTTTTATAGTGTTTTTGCTCAATTCTACCGCTTTATGTCCAGCATCTGCCATACTCGTTCCGACTGTGAAATGAGTCCCTTCAAGAATAGCCCTTCCTTCTGCTTCATTAGTTCCAGTTAATCGAATAACAATAGGAATATCCGTTTTTATAATCTTAAAAGGCTTCAATGAGTCCATTGGCAACATCATCACATCGAGTAATACCACCAAAGATATTGATTAATACTACCTTTACATGCTTATCACTCAATAAAAAGCTTCATAGCTTCAATTATCTTTTTCTGGATTAGAACTACCACCAATATCAAGGAAGTTTGCAGGTTCACCACCATATAATTTAATCATATCCATTGTTGCCATTGCAAGTCCTGCTCCATTGACCATACAACCAATGCTTCCTCCAAGATTTACATAACTAAATCCCTTTTCCTTAGCATCATGTTCCTTACGTTCTTCTTCCGTAGGCTCAAATAGTTCAGCTACATCTTGATGACGATACAACGCATTATCATCAAAGGTCATTTTGGCATCGATTGCTTTTAGTGAACCATCTTTCAACATTACCAGAGGATTAATCTCTGCCAAGGACGCATCTTTTTCAGTAAAAAGTCTATATATATTCTTGAAAAAATTGGAACAGCTTGTTTTTACTTGTGCCATATCATCAAAAAGTTTGAAAGCAGCCTCACGAGCAAGATAATCACTCATACCAATGACTGGATCGATAACAATTTTTTTCAATTTTTCTCTGGTGTTTCCTTTTGCAACCTGTTCGATATCCATGCCCCCTGCACGACTTAACATTAGCATAGGACATTTTTGACTTACGATCGACAAGAATGCTCATATAATATTCAGAAGCAATATCTACTAGCCTCACTGACAAGTACTCTATCCACAATGAATCCTTAATATTCATTCCTAAGATAGACTCTGCATGCTGACGTATCTCTACCTCGTTGCTACCGAGCTTTTACACCCCCAGCCTTGCCACGTCCGCCAGTATGTACTTGTGCCTTTACAACGGCTTTCTCAACACCTAATTGTTTGTAGGCCTCAACAGCTTCATCAGGAGTACGGCATATTATGTTGCGGTCTACCGGAAGCCCATAACTTGCAAAAGAATTTCTTTTGCTTGATATTCATGTACCTTCATAAGATGTGAGTTTTTAATTTATTAAATATGTATTAATTGTTTAGGATTTTTATAGGTTTCTTAATATTTCTGAGCCTCACGCTCACCACGAAGAACAGCTAAAGCATTCTCTGTCAAAGCTTGCATCTCATCTTGTCCAGGATATACATAAATAGGTGCAAGGTAAGAAAGACGTTGTTTGAGTTTTTCTATAATATAATCAGACTTTGCCATACCTCCAGTAAGCAATATTGCATCAATATTACCACACAAGACAGCGCCTTCTGCTGCAATATTTTTTTGCAATGTGCCATATCATAGCTGACACCACAAGTTCAGCATGCTTATCTCCCGCCTCAATCCAACTAATTATTTCTTTAAGATCATTGGTTCCAAGATGAGCAATAAGTCCAGCCTGACCACTCACTTGTTTCAACAATTGTTCTTCGGTATACTTTCCACTAAAACAAAGATGTATTAAATCTGCAGCTGGGAGTGTTCCTGCACGTTCTGGCGAGAATGGTCCTTCACCGTCGAGTGCGTTATTAGCATCAATAGCTCGCCCTTGTGAATGTGCCGCAATAGATATTCCTCCTCCTAAAATGGCAAATAATGAGATTTAATTTTTTTCGTAACTTGTACCCATATCTTTGGCAAACCTTCTTCCCTATGGCTTTTTGGTTTTAGAGCGTGCCATATACACACACGTGGCATGAGAGGTGATCCTGAAATACGCGCTTCTGGCTCCATCTCATCCACTACACCAGGATCGGCTATGAAACTTTTACAACCAGGAATTTCCCGCGCTATTTCATCAGCAATCATACAACCAAGGTCGCAGGCATGCTGATGTATTGCACGTTGCCGATCGATGACCATCTGTTCTGTGATTGCGAACACACCGCTTGATACAGGTTTTGCAAGTCCACCACGTCCGATAACTGCATCGAAGTCCAAAGGAATATTTCTATTTCTTAACTCTTCAATAACTAACTGTTTACGGAAATGATATTGGTCGGATATACGCTTAAATTTACTCAATTCTTCTCTTGAGTGTGCAATATCAGCAACGAATACAAGTTCGTTATCATTTGCAAAATGATATTTTAGTAGATGTAGAACCTGGGTTAATAGCTAAAATCTTGTATGCCATAATGTTTTTATTTATATATCCTTTATATAGAGAAATTCTATCTTGTCACGGGACTTTGCAAGCGCAAGACTGTAAAAATTTCGATTCTATCGTATCACCACGACTTGGCAATACTACAGGTACCATAGTTCCTTGCAGAATAGCAGCTGTTTCTGCATGGCAAAAAAGGGTAATAGTTTTATAAAAATAAATTACCCGCTTCAATATCTGGAAAGATTAATGCATCTGCTTGTCCATTAATCGAGGACTCTATCTGTTTTATTCTTAGTGCTTCAAGTGAGCATGAAGTAATCATGTCTAATGGACCGTCTATTATACACTTACCAAAAGACCATCTGCAACCTCCGCTTTTATCATTTTATATGAAAGAGTGTATGGGAAATGTCGTTCGTCCACTTTTTCAGAACAATGTATCAGTGCAATCTTAGGATATTCTATTTCAAAAAGCATGACAAAAAATCAACAAGGTATTTTATCTGTGCTCTACGCTGTGTCTCATTAGGAAAGGGAATAACAGCTGCATCTGTAAAGAAAAAGAAGTTTAGGATATTCGGCTAATTTGGCTGCGGTAATATGGGTCAGAACAGTATCTTTAGGTAGGGATACCAACCTCTTTATCAAGGACGGCTCTTAAAAAGTACATCTGTATTAAGAAAAACCTTTCATTAAAAATGTCTGCATCACCCTTTCGAATTACTTCAACAGCTTTACGTGCAGCCACTTCTGGCGACTCAGCGATAATAGTCTGAAAAATTATTCTTCTTAGCATAGGCTTCCAAAGTTTGTTTTTGAACAAACTAAAATAGGTTTAATAAAAACCTTCCTTAACAGCTTTCAACACCGCTTCTTGTGTGTGACTTTCTTCTGGCCAAACAACTACCGTGCGTTTACATATCTTTCTCTCTTTGAGAAGATGAATAAGCTGCTTAAAGTCATTAATTGTCTTTTCTTTCTTCAGGCATAGTCAATCGATTTTTCAGTTACAATATTATAATGTGACAAAGATACTATTTTTGTTTTTGAAATAGAATTGATTTTTTTAGAAAAAACAGAAATATTTCGGCTCTATAACTTTTTGTGGGTAAATAGTTTTTCCTTTGCCAGTGCTCCTATGCTTAATGGCTGAACAGATGAAGACGAATTAATCTACAAAGTATAAAGGAGTTTGAGCTAAACAAGCTTCTACACACCTCCTGTTTATTCTTAGTATTACAACATTTTGCTCATAATTCATCTTCTGTCATCCTTATATCATAGTGAATTTAACCCTCCGCACATGTTGTGCTAAGCATCAACACAACATGTGCAGAGTATCAACACCACAGTAAATGATGGTAAGTATTCACGAAAAATTGTATGAAATAAGACCTAAAAATATCCTCTCCCGTTGGCTAAAGTGTAAAAACACTAAAACGGAACAAATAACTTCTTCCTATGATTACAACAGACATTATTCTAATCGGGTCAAAACAATCCACACGATTCGTTATAGAGCATAAATTTTTGGACTGATACGATTAAAAAGTATCAGTTCAAATTTGATATATAGAGCAAATGTTTAGAGAGACAATAATAGAATAAAAATACTTTTTCTTTTGCACAATATGAAAAAAAGTGTTATATTTGCACACATAAACCTAAATCAATGTAATTATGTTTAAGTCTGTTAAATTTTTCCTGGAAACAAGGGAAGCATCCCCCATTCGCAACAAGAAGGGTGACACTCTCTTTGTGTCTGAGTTTATTGGCTGCTACCCCAGTACTTAGTTCTACGAGTGCGAATGTAAAAAAACGTTTGAGAGTGCTCAACAACAGAAACAAAATAATCAAGGGTGTTGTAAAAGATGTACATGGCGATCCTGTTATTGGTGCCTCTGTTATGGTTAATGGAGTCGCAATGGCTGTTACGGATGTTGATGGCAACTTCTCGCTTTCAGCAGCTTCGGGAGCTGTACTGCAAGTAACTTATGTAGGCTTTAAGCCTCAATCTATAACCGTGAAAGCTGGTATGACCAATTACACTGTTAGTCTGCAAGATGACAACCAAGCATTGAACGAAGTGGTTGTCGTAGGTTATGGTGTACAAAAGAAGGTAAACCTCACGGGTTCTGTTTCATCTGTTAAGGGCGATGCGCTTGAGATGCGCCCAGTGACCGATGCATCGCAGAGTCTTCAAGGTTTAGTGCCAGGCTTGATGGTATCAAATGGTAGCTCTGGTCGTCCAGGTGCTACTGCAGCCTTGTCATTGCGTGGTCAGGGTAATCTCTCTGGTACGGGTCATCCATACGTTTTGGTAGACGGAATCGAGATGAGTCTTGCCGATGTCAATCCGAATGATATCGAGTCCATCTCCGTATTGAAAGATGCGTCTGCTTGTTCTATCTATGGTGCACGCGCTGCATACGGTGTTATCTTGGTCACAACGAAACGTGGCGAGGAAGGTAAGATGCACGTAAACTATCAGGGAAGCATAGGTTGGAACCGTCCTACCGTACTGCCTGAAATGGCAAATGCCGTAGAGTTTGCCAAGATGTGGAATGCTGCTGTTACGAATGCCAACTCTTCTCGTCTTTACAGCGATGAGAAGATTAAGCTCTTAGAGCAGTATATGAACGACCCATCAAGTGTGAATCCATGGCAAGAACTCCCTACCAATGCCTCGATGAACCCTGCTTTTTGAGAACACAGAGAAGGGGATTGGCAACGTTGACTATTTTTAAAATTACATTATAAGGACTATGCCTTCAAGCAGCAACACAACGTTAGTTTGAGCGGTGGCGGTAAGCAGGCACAGTACTATGTATCAGGTGGTTACTTCAAGGAAGACGGTATCTTGCGTTATGCAAAGATGAATTTTGAGCGCATGAACCTCGCTTCAAACCTCACTTCTCGTCTCACCTCATGGATGAAGATGAAACTTAACTTGAAGTATGTTCACTCTGTCGACAACACTCCTTTTGGTGCTGGCGGTTTGAGCGAAGGCTTCTATCATTCATTAGCACGTTTCCGTCCGACGATTTCTGTGGTTGATCCTCATGGTAATTTCACAGAGTTGTCAATGATTCCTTACTTGCAGAGTGGTACCTTCACCCGCACGAAGCGTAGTCACTACGACATCACTTTAGGTTTTGAGGTTAATCCAGTTAAGGGATTAATTATCAATGCTGATTATACTAATAAGTATATCACAACCTCTTACGAGGCTTTGAATGTTGCACCAGACATCTATGCAGCTGATGGTGTGACGACTTCAAAGGGTGTTCGTGGTGAGTTGGATGCAAGTCCTGATGGCAAGTATCAGCGTTCTAACTATAACACTCACTATCAGAACATCAACCTTTATGGCAACTACTCATTGACCCTTGCCGAGGATCATAATATCGTTTTGATGGCTGGTTATCAGGAGGAGAACAACAAGGTTGACTACCTAGAAAGAACAGTATCTCTGGTCTTTACTCAATGCACAATCCTAACACTGCAATGGGAACAGGCGATAAACAGCCAGATGACATTCGCAATGGATGGGCAACACGTGGCTTCTTTGGCCGTATCAACTACGACTATCAGGGTCGTTATCTGCTTGAAGTAAACGGCCGTTATGACGGTTCTTCACGCTTTGCACGCGACCATCGTTGGGGCTTCTTCCCGTCTGTATCCCTCGGTTGGAATATTAGCCGTGAGAAGTTTATGGAGTCCCTTAGTCAAAAGGTATCTCAATTAAAGCTTCGTATGTCTTACGGCAAGTTGGGCAATCAGGCTGGTGCAGGCCTCTATACCTTCGCATCAACACTAAATCTCAGCAACGGATTAGGGAAGTTATATCTTTGCTGATGGTCGTCATGCTTACCTCCTTGCACCGGGCGTTGTAAACCCAGTAACAACATGGGAGAAGGTGAGCAGCAAGAATATTGGTTTAGACTTCGGCTTCATGAACAATGCGCTTACGGGTAGTCTTGACATCTACGAGCGTAAGACAAAAGGACATGCTGGGTCCTGGCGTTGACTTCCCTGACTTCTTCGGTGCTAATGCTCCACAGACCAATAACGCATCTTTGCGTGACCGTGGATGGGAACTTACACTGAATTATCGTGGTAAGATTGGTAAGGATATCGACTATGAGTATCGAGTGGTTCTTTGGCTGACTATACCTCAATCGTAACAGACTATGCTAACCCAACTGGTACTGCTCCAGCCAGCAACTGGTATAAAGGCAGACGTGTTGGAGAAATATGAGGGCTATCGTACTGACGGCTTTGTTGCAGACACAGGAACAGGCTGATGCCTACAATGCGACACATGACAACACCTTCTTCTCTACCTTGAAGTGGACTCCGGGTGACGTTGCTTATCGCGACATTAACGGTGACGGATTTGTGAACAATGGTAAGAACAAGCTTGATGATATGGGCGACATGACCATTATCGGTAACTCTTCTCCTCGCTATCAATACACAATCAATGGTATGATTAGCTGGAAGGGACTTAGCCTTAGCTTTATGTTCCAAGGCGTAGGCAAGCGTGATTGGGACCCAACAAACAATGTTTACTTCTGGGGAACAAGCTCTTATGCACAAGTGACTATCTTCAAAGATCGTCTTGATTATTGGTCAGAAAGCAATCCTAATGCTTACTATCCAAAACCTTACATCAACTCAGTAGGTGGTGTTCGTCCATACGCTGCAAAAAGTGAAAAAACCACCCTACCGACCAGTATCTGCAAAGTGCGGCTTACTGTCGTTTTGAAAGAACTTGACCTTGAGTTACATTCTCCCACAAGCATGGACACAGAAGATGAAATTCCAGCAGGTGAAGGTGTTCTTCTCTGGTGAGAACCTCCTTACCTTCACAAAACTTAAAGAAGATGCTCGACCCTGAGGTTATTTTCACAGCAAATGGCTATACAGGCGAAGGTGGTAAGAACTATCCAATGAACAAGGTTCTGTCATTCGGAGTTATGATTAATCTCTAATCACTTAAAAAGAATAAAACTATGAAACTTAAATATATATGTTTAGCATTCTTGGGTGCAATAACACTTACAAGTTGCTTTTGACTTAGACAAGTCTCCTGAGGGAGTACTTTCTACGGTTAATCCTTCACCTCCTTGGGCGAGATGAACAGTTACCTTGATCGGTTCTATCAGACTGGTGTGAAGGTTCAAGACTTTAACTCATGGGGAAGCGGTGGTATTGCTGGTATCGATATGAACAGCGATAACATGGCGAGCGGCTCTGTTAATACCCGATTGAATGGTGGCTTGACACTGGCCAACGCTGCCAAACTCTCTCATTACAATAACATTCGTAACGTCAACTTCTTCTTGACTAACCTGAACTTCAAGGACAAGAACTCTGCTGCCTATAAGCAATGTGTAGGCGAGGCTTACTATTTCCGTGCATGGTTCTACTTCCAGTTGTTCAAGAACTATGGTAAAATTGCTTGGGTCAACCGTCCGCTCGAACCACAGGAAGAGGAGATGAACCTGCCGCAACAGGAACGTACGGTGATTGCCGATAGTATTCTTGCTGACCTCGACAAGGCTATTGCTAACCTTAACTTGCAAAAACAGCAGTGCTTCAATGCGAGTTCACAAGGATGTTGCACGTGCTTTCAAGAGTGAGGTGGCTCTCTATGAAGCTACATGGGAGAAGTATCATAAAGCTAAAAATGATGCCTTCTTCGACCCAACTATCACTGACAATAAGATTAAATCTTACTTAAATCAATGCGTTGAGGCATGTAAGGATATTGTAGACAGAGGTGTATGGAAAAATCTATACAACTGGTAACACACTGAACGACTACCGCATTATTTTCCAAACAGAAGATCTTAGAACTAACTCTGAGGTGTTATGGTTTCAAGCGTTATGATGGTGTGAATGTTGGTAACAGCGTCGATCGTTACCTCAACCAAGGTGGTGGTAGTAGCGGTGTTACCGCATCATTGGTGAACGACTACCTCACAATCGACGGTAAACCATTTGTGGGGGCTGCCGTATTGACAGCAAAGGCTATCTTCGGCGACGAACTAAAAACCCACGGTGCGTGACCCACGTTTATGTCAGACAGTTTGTATGCCAGGACAAATCCTTCGCCCAGGTCACAAAGCGGATACGTTGTTCCTCCACTCAATGGTTCAGGCTATAACAAGAATGAAACAGGTTATTCAATGTTGAAGCACGTGCAGATTGACTATAAGGGAAGTCTTGATCGAGAAGGAAAAGGAAGCACTCCAGCTATTCAGTGTCGTTATGCTGATATTCTCTTAAACTATGCAGAGGCCTTAGCTGAGCTTGATGGCGCTGCTTACGCAAGTCAGATTATTGCTATCTTGAAACCTTTGCGCGACCGTGTAGGTATGCCAGCGATTGACTTCGACAGAGAATATAATACAGAAGCAGACTATCCTTTCCGCAATCTCGACAAATATTTGCAGGCTGTTCGCCGTGAACGGCGTATTGAACAGGCTTGTGAAGGTCGCCGTTTAGACGATATTCTCCGTTGGGCAGCTGCTGATGAGCTAATTGTTGGCAAGCGTGCACATGGTGCATTGTTCATTGGTAGCAACCTTGAACACCATGCAAAATATGGCACAAGCCTCGTTTATGATAAGCCAAAAGGCAATAATATATACCTCTCTGGCAAGCCGGGCGACGCACAGCGTTATGTATTGCCAGTGAACCCATCAGGCTATGAGGACTGGTTGAAGTTTAATCCAAAGCGCGATTATCTCCTTCCTTTTCGAAACTCGTATGCTCTCACTGACTAAGAATCTATGGAAGCAAAACCCTGGATGGAATGATTAATTAAGATAAATCAAATTTATTATATATGCAAACAAAAGTATTATACGGCTTGACAGGTGCGCTTGCTATGGGTGCAGTCGTTCCTGCTCAGGCACAGAAGAAACCGATGAACATTGTCTACATCATGAGCGATGACCACTCTTACCAGACTATCAGTGCATACGACAAGCGTTTCATCAACACACCAAATATCGACTGGTTGGCTGACAATGGTGTGAAGTTCCAAGAGAGTTTCGTTGCCAATTCGCTCAGCGGTCCATCACGTGCGTGTATGCTCACCGGTAAGCATAGTCATACAAATGGCTTCACGGACAACTCTAAGACCTTTGATGGTAGTCAGCAGACTTTCCCTAAGTTGCTACAGAAGCAGGGCTATCAGACAGCAATGATTGGTAAGTGGCACCTCACCTCGCTGCCAACAGGATTCAATTACTGGGACATCCTTATCGGACAAGGCGACTATTATAACCCTGACTTCCTCAGCAATGGTAAAAAGGTGCGCCGTCCGGGATATGTTACTAACATCATTGCCGACATGGCAATTGACTGGATGGAGAACAAACGCGACAAGGACAAGCCCTTCTGTCTACTGATACACAACAAAGCTCCACATCGTGTATGGAACCCTGACACCTGCGACTTTCGTCTCTATGACGATGTGACTTATCCGTTGCCAAAGACCTTCTATGATGACTATTCTGGGCGTCTTGCTGCACAAAAGCAGAAGATGAGTATCATAAAGGATATGGACCTCATCTATGACAACAAGATGGCAGATAAGGAGAATGAGATTCATACCACTACGGGACTTGAACAGTGGGGACGTGGAAACCATTCACGTATGACGCCTTCACAGCGTGCACAGTGGGATAGCTACTATGACCCAATCATCAAGAAGTTTAAGGAAGACAAACTCTCTGGTAAGGCACTTGCTGAATGGAAGTATCAACGTTATATGCACGACTACATGCGTGTCATCCACTCTGTCGATCGTAATGTGGGCCGTGTTATTGAGTATCTTCGTCAACATGGACTCTTAGAGAACACAATGATTGTCTACACCTCTGACCAAGGTTTCTACATGGGCGAACATGGATGGTTTGACAAGCGTTTCATGTATGAAGAGTCTTTCCGCACACCACTATTGGTTTACCTCCCAGGTGGCAAGCATGGCGTTGTTAGTCAGATGGTACAGAACATCGACTATGCACCAACCTTCCTCGAGGCAGCAGGCGTAAAGGTTCCTTCTGACATTCAGGGACGCTCTTTCCTCCCACTCTTGCAGGGTAAGAAGCCATCTGACTGGCGTCAGTCGCTCTACTATCACTATCACGAATACCCAGCCGAGCACTCTGTTTGCCGTCACTATGGTATTCGTACAAAGCGTTATTCTCTCATGCATTTCTACAATGATATTGACGCCTGGGAACTTTACGATTTGAAAAAAGACCCAGAGCAAATGCACAATATCTACGGTAAGCCCGGTACAGAGAAGCTCACAAAGAACTTAAAGAAGCAACTCCTCCAGCTACAAGTGCAATACGATGACCCTATACGCAAGAAGGAGAATATCTTGGAGAAATAAATTCTATCATATTATAAGAAAAGGACATAGCTGTAATAATGCTATGTCCTTTTCTATATTTATCTCATTATTAATCACTTACTCATATCTTATTAAAAGTAAATTACTGCTATTGAACAGAATGATATTAATCATATAGAATATAAACAAAAGACAATGTAAGAATTGTCATTACGAAAGAGAAGAAAAATGATACTGACAAATAAATGCTAAAGTCAAAAACTTCAAAGAATTATCATATCAAAAACACAAATAACCTTTACTTATGACAAGTTTAGTAACTGTAATAAGTTTTTCAATTCTATGTGATGTTCAAGATGAAAAAAGTCTGTTATAGACTTTATGAATAAGTTAATGTCACTAAAAATCGTAATGATAAGTAGGGCGTAAAGAAAAAGGTATTATCGTAATTTTACTCCCAAATTAATTCAAGACATGTGTCATAACTTATTCACATGTCGTATTTGGAACAGATGAAGCAAAGAACAACGATAAAAACTTATCTATGCGTGGGCACTTCTTTTAGTGTTCACTTCAATGCTTTTGCTCAAAAAATTTCCACTATCATAACACTTCTTATCATTGCTCATATAAAGGCTTCTGCAAGTCATGAAACCTCTTTTAAGCAGGTTTGTAGTACTTGTGAATTCACGATGCAAAAAGTCTACTGCAGCCACTACAACAGCCTTTCAGCCTATTGTAGCGATAAGTTGGGTCCCAAAATGTATTTTTCACAGAACAAACTGTCTATCAGGTTATTGTCTCTCTCAATAGCCATTCGCCTCCGACAGTGGGCTAATCAACACCTTATTATTTATAGGATTGGTGCACACTAACGTGTGTACACAAGTTCCGTATGACACACTTTTTTATTGGTTCTTTACCCAGTTTATGGTCAGAAGAGCCTCTATTGACATTTAAAATTTAGTCTATGATGCTTAAATTAAAAATTAGACAGGCATCAGTGGGCAGGAGTTTTATTCGCATTGTTGTGTTGGTCTACACCATTAGTCTCACAGAATGAGAATATTACTAAGCATGCTCATGATTCCCATTTGCCTCAATGAAGTTGTGGTTTCTACTCGTCGTCAGATGATGAGCGCAAATCAAATAGGCCGTCAAATCAATCAAACCGCCATTACAAACGCTATGGGACGCTCCTTGGGTTCACTGCTTGAGGGGGTCAGTGGCATGAGTTCTATCCAGACAGGAACAATTGTTTTCAAAGCCTGTGATACATGGAATGTATGGCAATCGCATACTCTTGGTGAGCAATGGTGCACGTCTGACGGGCCAGCAATGGGGTGCAGATCATGCTCCAGAAGTAGATAAAAACAGTTATAGTAACATCGAAGTGATGAAAAGGAGCAGATGCTGTAAGATATGGTTCTGAGGCTCTTGGCGGTATTGTACTTATGCAACCTTCCCCTTACCTTATGACGTCAGTGGTCTTCATGGTATGGTAGCGGGACTTTATGGCACCAATGGCAGACGCTTTGGAGCTTCAGGTTATATTGAAAGTAGCTTTAAGTGGCATGGCGACTGGGCGTGGCGTTTACATCTGAATACCGAGAATGGAGGCGACAGAAGTACGGCTCATTACTTGCTAAACAATACCGGAATGCGTGAAAACGACCTATCCCTCGCCTTAGGTTATAGACGTGGAGCGTTGCGATTAGAGACAGGTTATAGTCTTTTTGCACAGAAATTAGGTGTTATGCAGAGTGCACAGATGGGCAACGAGCAATTGCTCCAAGAGCGTATCAGACTCGGTCAGCCTGTCGACTTCACACCATTCAGTCGCCAGATAGACTATCCTTTTCAGCAGATTAATCATCACATTGCCTATCTCAAGGCCTTTTATGATCACGAAAAAGATAGGACATTTTGCCTTTCAATCAACCTTTTCAGCAAGACAATCGACGTGAGAACCGCATCCGGCGTCTGAACCATTCGGACATTCCTACCGTCAGTTTGCACTTGAATTCGTTGCAGAATTCACTCGTTTGGAACAAGGGTTATAATCATTGGAAGAGTGAAGCGGGAGCACAACTGCTAATAACTGATAACACGAACGAGCGTGGAACGGGGGTCGTTCCTATTATTCCAAACTACACGGAGGTGGCTTTCGGACTCTATGGACTGCAAAAGTTCACTGCCGATCGGTGGGGAATGGAGGCTGGAGTGCGCTTTGATGGACAGCAAACAAAGGCTGACGGCTATGATTGGACAGGACGAAGATATGGAGGAAAGCGTGACTTTGCGAACTTTACTTACAGTCTTGGCGGTCATTACCACATCAATAAACAACTGAAATTGACCTCCCATTTCGGTGTGGCTTGGCGTGCCCCACACGTCTATGAGCTGTATAGTAATGGCAATGAACTTAGTTCTGGTATCTTTGTGAAGGGCGATTCAACCCTCCTTTCAGAGCAGAGTTACAAGTGGATTACCTCGTTGAAATATGCAAGTAAGTACTTTGATGTTCAGCTCGATGGCTATCTTCAGTGGATTAATAACTACATCTTCGACCAGCCAACGGGGCGAAATATCACGGTCGTATCGGGTGCTTATCCTGTATTCCAGTATAGACAGACACGTGCTTTCTTCCAAGGTGTCGACTTAGATGCCCACGTTCGACCACTATCATCACTCGATTATCATCTTGTTACGGCAATGATTTGGGCACGCGAAATGCCTTCTCACGCCTATCTCCCTTATATTCCGAGCTTTCGTCTGACCCATTCGCTGACGTGGTCGCTGCCTTTCTTCAAGGCATTCTCACCTAAGTTAGGACTCACTCATCGCTTTGTGGCTAAGCAAACACGCTTCAACCCCTCCACAGACCTCATCGCAACCAGTCCTGATACCTATCATCTTATGGGCTTTGATGTTAGCTTCTCGGTGCCAATGCGTGAGGGACAGTCGCTCCGTGTGGGACTGATGGGCGACAATATCCTTAATCGTGAGTACAAGGAATACACTAACCGCAGCCGCTACTATGCCCATGATATGGGGCGTGATGTGCGCTGTATGATTACATGGAACTTCTAATTAAAAAAACAAAAAAACGATGAAAAACGAAAAAGATTAATAAATGGTCTTGTGCTTGCTTTTGGTGCAGTAATGACCATGCTGTTCGTGGCTTTGTAACCCAGAACAGCCTGAGAATGAAAAAGAAAATAAACTGCATGAAGACCCCGTTCGTGCTGTCTTTACGTTGCAGGAAGGAACACTCAATAATGCCTCTGCCTTCGACAACACACCGAAGATGGCTAACTTCAAGGCGGCTTTAGCCCCTGCACAAGTGATAGAGTGGCAGACAACTGCTGGTCAGGGATGGCACGTGACAAGTACTACAAAAGGATTTCAAGGTGAAAAAAATAGCGTTGACAATCCTTCTGTCGTTTACCTTTTTGAAGATGGAGTATTATAATGCAAAGGGCGAAATGATGAACAATCAGTTCTACGATCTCGGTCAGGACAAGATTCATCAGCACTTCTTCTCAATGTTCAAGCAGGGTGATGTATGAAGGACAGATGAGCTCTGTGCGTGTCACAAACAAAGCAGAACTGCCTTACGACTACCGCTATATAGACGAATTGAACGGCACTTTCATTGGCGACACAAACCCTATGGGCTTTCAAGGTATTATCAAATTTGTGAAGCCGGGACGTGAGTTTACGCTCTCTGTAGACCTGCTTCATGCTGCAGAAAGTAAGTTCGGAGATAACGGAAAGCCTTCTCCTTTCTACAATCCTGCCAGAAAGCTGCTCAGTACAGGACTCTGGGATATCAACGTTAAACTGCCTATCGTGATAGATGGACAGTCTACTGAACAAAGTGAACTCGACCCTTCGCTTATCAATCCTGCAAAGGCTGTGATTGAAATCTATAATGGTCACTTGCATGGACCAAAGGCTTTTCATCAGAACCCAACACCAAAGGAATTGAAGTATATCGGACGAAACTATAAACTCACCTACAGATTAGAGAATGGTAAATGGGTGGCTGATGTGCAGAACAACAAAACAGTGAACCTTTTTGGGAAGCAATCAGGAACATTATGTGTCGGCTTTTGTCATCCACTATTACGACAATGCAGGCAACGAAATTACTTCTCAAATCGCCGAGAATGGCGAAGACAGTCACTATCAGCACTTCTTTATGGTAGACGATATTCGCCCTTCTTATGGCGGAAAGAAGGAGGCTACCGATGTCAACTCTGCTGACTTCTTTAAGTATGTATACTGTGATACAGACCCATGGAATAAGACTAACAAGTTTGATGGTGCTAAATTCTTTGGTAAAAAACAATCCAATCGGACTTAAAGGCTACTTCGAATTCTTGCGTACACATAAGCAGTTTAACCTCGAAATTCGCCTGATGCGCGCTCGTAACTCCAAAGTTGACCAATGGCGAGGCAAGTCCTTTCTGTGTACCAACCGAGCGTCAGTTGAAGGAGGAAGCGTGGTTGCCAGCTATCGTTGTACCGATGAATATCTATATGGACAGCGATGAACGCGAACTCGACTCAAAGGTATACGACACTGATTTCGATAAGTTAAGCAATGATGCAAAGGACTATTCAGAGAGACAACATGGTATCAATTCGTTCGCTTATGGAGGCTTTTTGGTGTCACCGACATTAAGACTGCGGTCCTCGATTTCTGGTGGAATTTCCACGGAGACAGCAAGCACAGCGATGCTGGTTTCTGGTTCTAAACAACAGAAAAACATCTTCTCAGCTCTCTTAATGCTAAGAGGTGAGAAAATAATATGGGAAACAGAAAGTGTAAACATGCTTTCTGTTTTCCTTTGTATATCTTTGATTGTAAAAAAATATTTCATATCCTCGTTTTTTTGAAACATCATCTTTTGGCTTTGAAAAGACGCTTAAAAAAACTTTGAAAACATGCCCTTTTGTAAGAGTAACTAACGCCCTTTAGAAATCCTATTAAGCACTTTTTTTATGCACAAACGTATAAATAATTGATTTTATGATGGTTACAAAATTATTCCAGACACATATTATCCTACTTTTTACAAAGTTGATTAATACGACTTAATGTAAAGATTTTTCGCAACAAACTCAGAGTTCTATGTGAGAGTACAACATACATAAACAAATCTCATTTACTCACACAGCATAGAATGTTCAAAGTTATAGATTAGTTTTTCTATCACTATATCCAAAAAACTTTTTTTGCACACTTTCTGTAGTTTATTGAGCATAAATAGACTTTATATTAATATTAATTTGTATCTTTGTCCTATCATTAAAAGAAGAATAAAAACAAAATTATATACAATGCAGAAAAAGCACTTATTACAGGTATTACAGGCCAGGATGGTTCCTATCTGGCAGAGTTGTTGCTCGAGAAGGGTTATGATGTACATGGTACTATTCGTCGTTCATCAGTAGACTTCCGTGAACGTATTGCTCATTTGGAAGGGACGTCCACACTTCCACTTGCATTATGCCGACCTTGGTGACTCGATGAGCATCCTCGGCGTAATCAGCAAAGTGCGTCCTGACGAAATATACAATCTTGCAGCACAGAGTCACGTACAGGTAAGTTTCGACTCACCTGAGTTTACAGCAGATGTTGATGCAGTAGGTGTATTACGTATCTTAGAGGCTGTACGTCAGTTGGATATGACACAGACATGTCGTATCTATCAGGCTTCTACCTCTGAGCTTTATGGCAAGGTAGAGGAAGTTCCACAGAACGAGAACACTCCTTTCCACCCTTACAGTCCATACGCTATAGCAAAACAATATGGTTTCTGGATTACAAAAAGAGTACCGTGAGGGCATACAACATGTATTGCTGTTCTGGTATTCTCTTCAACCATGAGAGTGAACGTCGTGGCGAAACCTTCGTCACCCGTAAGATAACACTTGCTGCTAGCACGTATCAAACAGGGCAAGCAAGATAAGCTCTACTTGGGTAATCTTGGTTCTCTTCGTGACTGGGGATATGCTAAGGATTACGTCGAGTGTATGTGGTTGATTCTCCAACAGGAGCAACCAGAAGACTTCGTTATTGCTACTGGTGTTCAGCACAGCGTACGTGACTTCTGCTACTATGCGTTCAAGCGTGTCGGTATAGAACTTGAGTTCCATGGTGAAGGTATGAATGAAAAGGGTATTGATAAGGCAACTGGAAAAAAATTCTTATCGAAGTTAGCCCTGACTTCTACCGCCCTACTGATGTTGTTAACCTTTGGGGAGATCCAACAAAGGCAAAGGCGAAACTCGGCTGGAATCCTAACAGCACCAGCTTTGAGGAGCTTGTCAACATTATGGTGAGACAGTGACATGGCTAAGGTAGCATCTGAGGGTGCAGCCGAGAAGGTAAGAACTAACCTCGCTGAATATTTGGAAAAAGGTATTGTAAAATAACAAACGAGTCTTCCCTCCCTATTTGTGGAGAGAGAAAGAATTATTACCATTTATGCTGATAGTATGCGATTTCATCTTACCGCTTGCTATCAGCTATTATTACTACTTTATCGGCTACTCAATAAACGTACAATGAATAAAAATAGTAAAAATATACATTGCTGGACACAACGGATTGGTTGGTTCAGCAATATGGAATAACTCTCCTTCAACGAGGATATACAAACCTTGTAGGACGAAGTCATAAGGAACTTGATCTGACAGACCAGCAGGCAGTAAAGCGTTTCTTTGATGAAGAGAAACCTGATGCAGTCGTTCTTGCAGCTGCTTTCGTTGGAGGTATTATGGCAAACTACCTCTATCGTGCTGACTTCATCATGCAGAATATGAAGATGCAGTGTAATGTTATTGAACAAAGTTACCTACATGGTGTGGAGAAACTTCTCTTCCTTGGCAGTACTTTGTATCTATCCAAAGGATGCGCCACAGCCAATGCGCGAGGATGCACTGCTGACTTCTCCTTTGGAGTATAGCAATGAGGGAGTATGCTATTGCAAAGATTGCAGGACTGAAGATGTGTGAAAGCTATAATCTTCAGTATGGCACCAATTATATTGCTGTCATGCCAACAAATCTCTATGGACCAAATGACAACTTCCATTTGGAAAAATTCTCACGTAATGCCGGCTATGATGCGTAAGATTTATCTTGCTAAACTTATTCATGAGAATGACTGGGATGCTATCCGTAATGATATGAACAAACGCCCTATCAACCCAACCGACAAGCTGCGTGCAGAGATTGGTGAAGGTAATGTTGATGGTAAGAATACAGAGGAACGTATCTTGAAAGCACTCGCCTTCTATGGCATTGAGGATAATAAAGTTACTCTATGGGGTGATGGAAGTCCATTGCGTGAGTTCCTTTGGAGTGAGGATATGGCTGATGCCAGCGTTCACGTATTGCTGAATGTAGATTTCAAGGATATTATTGGCATAGAGAAGTATTCAAGTGTCTTCTATGGTGCAAAGATTGATGGAGCAGTTGACCGTAACAATTCTGAGGGACGTGGTGGTGCTATCCCATCATTGGGAGAGATACGCAACTGCCATATCAATGTTGGTACAGGTAAAGAACTTACGATTAAAAGAACTTGCTGAACTTGTCAAGAAAAACTGTTGATTTTAAGGGAAATATTATCTGGAATACCGAGAAACCAAATGGTACACCACGTAAACTCATTGACGTTGAGAAATTGCACAGCCTCGGTTGGACACATAAAAATAGAAATCGAAGCTGGTGTTGAGAAGCTCTATGAATGGTATCAAGAAAGCTTGAAGTAACTTACTATTGAACTAATTAGCCTTATTGAGTTAAATAACACAATAAGGCTAATTAACCTAATAATACCTATTCACTAATAACACACATTTATTTACTACATGAAGAATCAAATATTAATCACATCTGCATTATTATCTGCAACAACTATAATGGCACAGAAGCTAACGTATCCACAAGCTCCAAAAGATGGAACTGTCGACACCTATTTTGGTGTTCAAGTTGCTGACCCATATCGCCCATTAGAGAATGATAGTTCTAAGGCTACTGCTGAATGGGTAGCTGCAGAGAACAAAGTTACACAAGAGTATCTCTCTCGTATCCCATTCCGTGGAAAAAACTCCTCAATCGTATGAAGGAGTTAGCCAACTATGAGAAAGTTTCTGCCCCATCTTATATCAAGTCTATAGGCAAGTGGCTTTTCTACAAGAATGATGGACTGCAAAAATCAAAGTGTACTATATTTGATGGATTATCTTGGAGATGAAAAGGATGCACGAGTATTCCTTAATCCTAATCAACTGTCAACAGACGGAACCGTAGCATTGAAGGGTATCTACTTTTCTCACAATGGTAAGTATGCAGCCTATGCTGTCTCTCGTAGTGGAAGTGACTGGCAGGAATTCTTTTGTTATGGACGTAAAGTCTGGGAAACTTCTTGATGATCATATAACATGGGCAAAAGTTCTCAGGTGCTTCATGGCTAGGGGACGGCTTTTTATTACAGTGCTTACGACGCACCACAGAAGGGACATGAATTTAGTAATGTAAATTCTATTCAGAAAATCTACTATCATAAGATTGGCACACCACAATCTGAGGATGTTCTTTTTACCAGAATCCCGCCAATCCAATGCGCTTCTATGCTGTAAGTGTTAATGAAGAAGAAACAATGATGTTCCTAAATGAAAGTGGCGCAGGCTCTGGTAACAACGTCTACGTACGTGACCTCTGCCAGCCAAACAGCCAATTCATTCAGATGACATCAAATCTTGATTTGCAGTATAGTCTGGTTGAAACTGTTGGCGACAAGATGTACTTCCTTACTAATGATGGTGCACCAAAGAATCGACTGATGGTTACCGACCTCAAGCACCCTGGATTCAATGAATGGAAGACACTTGTTCCAGAATCAAAGGATATGCTTGAAGGTGTTACCTTTGCTGATGATAAGATGATTCTCAACTATATGAAAGATGCTTCCAGCCACGCATACGTTTATTCTATGGATGGAAAGCAACTCTCCGAGATTAAACTTCCAACATTAGGTAGTGCTAATTTCTATGGAGAAAAAGATCTTTAAGGAAGTATTCTATTCCTTCTCTCTTTCACCGTACCAACCACTATCTACCAGTATGACCTCAGCACAGCTAATAGCAAGGTTTATGCTGCACCAAAGGTTAAGTTCAAAGAGTCTGATTATATTTGCGAACAGGTATTCTATCCAAGTAAGGATGGAACAAAGATACCTCTCTTTATCACCTATAAGAAAGGCTTAAAACGTAATGGTAAGAACCCTGTATTCCTCTATGGTTATGGAGGTTTTTAACGTACCTTTAACCCCTTACTTCTCTTCTGTACGCATTCCTTTCATCGAAAAATGGTGGGAATCTATGCACAAGCTTCCCTACGTGGTGGTAGCGAGTATGGGGAGGAATGGCACATAGCAGGTACAAAGATGCAGAAGCAAAATGTATTTGATGACTTCATCTCTGCTGGTGAATGGCTTATCGAAAACAAATATACAAGCAAAGACTATCTTGCAATCGTTGGCGGTTCAAATGGAGGTTTGCTTGTAGGTGCTGTATGACACAGCGTCCTGACCTCTTCAAAGTATGTATTCCACAGGTTGGCGTTATGGATATGTTGCGCTATCATAAATTTACAATTGGCTGGAACTGGGCACCTGACTATGGAACAAGTGCAGACTCAAAGGAGATGTTTGATTATCTTCGTGCTTACTCCCCACTCCACAATCTCCATCCTGGCACGAAGTATCCTGCCACATTAGTAACAACTGCCGACCATGACGATCGTGTAGTACCAGCTCATTCTTTCAAGTTTGCAGCTACCTTGCAGGCTGCCAATGCTGCCAATACTCCTACTCTCATCCGTATTGACACCAAAGCAGGACACGGAAGTGGCAAACCTTTGTCAAAACAATTAGAAGAACAAGCAGACATCTACGGCTTCATCCTTTATAACATGGGATTAAAATATTAATTGTTCAGAGGAGTTATACCTATCTTATATATAAAGAGTAAATTCTTATAATGGTATAACTCCTCAAACTTTATATCAAACTTTTAATAAATGCATTATCATAAGTTATTTTACTCCCTTAATCTTTTAATTTTCAACCAAATGCAAATACTATTAGCATCAGCTAAGATAATGAATAGTACTAAAACGGTACAAACTCCCGACACCCAACTACCTCGTTTCCAAAAAGGAAGCGGGACAGATGGCATTAGAATTAGCTGAACTTTCTGTCGACGAACTTGCAAAAACAATCCTATGCAACGAGAAGATAGCACTTGAAAACAAACTGCGCTATCAGGATTTCTTCAATGAGGAGGCTTTACTTCCTGCTATACTCGCCTACTACGGACAAGCATATAAATGCCTAAAAAGCAAAAAGAGTATAGTCTGAATGACTTCTCTTATGCCAATAAACATCTTTGGATAACAAGTTTTTCTTTATGGGCTTTTTGCGCCCATTAGACCTTATTCACCCCTATCGTCTTGAAGGTAAAGCAAAAGCTACCTTCGGCCGAAAGGCAAGAATATGTTTGCCTACTGGAAACCATATCTTACAGATATCCTTATCGAAGCTGTTAAGGCTGACGATGGAATATTGGTACATTTGGCAACCGAGGAATTCCAATATCTTTTTGATTGGAAACGATTACAAAAAGAAGTACGTATCATTCAACCACACTTTATGGTTGACCAAGGTAGCCATCTAAAAGCTGTCAGCGTTTATGCTAAGAGCTGTCGTGGTGCGATGACAAGCTATATACTCCGTAATAGATTAGCTTCACCCAACGAAATCCTTACCTTTGTGTATGACGGGTTTTACTTATTTCAACAACTACGGAGATGATAACCATCCACACTTTATATTAAAACAATAATCTGTATCGACACCTTATTATAAATGTAAAAGACAAATTAATTATGACAATAGACGAATATCGTAAGCAAATACTTACCTCTCTACTTGCTAAAAAGAATAGCAAAAGGCGAATTACGTTTTGATGAATTATCAGCAAAAGAACTACTCGATCGATTGTCTGACGAAGAATTAGAAGAAGGTATTTTATTTAACACCCCTGATGATGTCGCTGATGTAATATCTGAAATTGGCACACTCTAATCTCAATGCCAAAATCAAATATTATTATCTGCAAAACTTTCAATTAGTACAAATTCCCTTTCCGCAATAATCTTCAATGATTATTGCGGTTTCTTGAAGAAGGAACCTTCTTACTCTCTATGTTTCATTAGAAGTATTAAAATAATAAGAACTAACCATTAATTTTTCATCCCACTCCCCCTTTCCTTCAAAAACATTGTACCATCTTTTTCAAAAAGATTATGCTTGTAAAAATTTTTCATACAAAAACAAAAACCAACACATGGTCTTTTTAGCTTCGTAAAGAGCATCTTCAGACATGTAGAAGGTGCTCTTTAAGGGTGTTATTAATGCTCTTTTTGAAGTCTAATTAAGCACCCTTTCGCACGCAATATTATAACCAGTTGATTTAATGATAGTTACAAAACAAAGTTCTTGATTCAATTCTGTATCTTAGCTTTGATGATTTACCCAACGCTTTGTAAAGATTTTTTTCACACCAATATTATTGTTTTCAAATTTGATAAATAAAAAAGCTTTCCTAAATCTGCAATCAACCATCTTTATAAACGACGATACTTGTTTATAAAAAATATTATTTTATTTGGAAGTATAAAAAAATAAAACTGTATCTTCGCATCGTAGACCATAAAAGCCTATATAATATTTAATACTGATAGCAAATACAAAAACATAAGTAAAAACCTAAACTAAACAATCAAAATGAAAAAAAGTACAATTTTGGTGCAGGTCCATGTGTCCTTCCACGTGAAGTAATCGAGAAAACAGCAAATGCTATTTTTAGATTTTAATGGTATTAGTCTCAATTGCAGAAATCAGCCATCGTTCAAAGGATTTTCAACCAGTAATGGATGAAGCAATAGCCTTAGTAAAGGAAGTATTAAATGTTCCTGAGGGTTATTCAGTACTCTTCTTAGGTGGTGGTGCATCACTTGAGTTCTGCATGATTCCTTTCAACTTCTTAGTAAAAAGCTGGATATTTAAATACTGGTGTTTGGGCAAAGAAGGCTATGAAGGAAGCCAAGTTATTCGGAGAGACTATTGAAGTTGCTTCATCAGCAGATGAAAAATTACACATATCTTCCAAAGAATTTCAATGTTCCTACGGATTTAGACTACCTACACATAACTACCAATAACACAATCTATGGTACGGAATATCATAAAGATTTAGACGTGCCTGTTCGTCTAATTGGCGACATGTCCTCAGATATATTTAGTCGTCCAGTAGATGTTTCAAAATACGATTGTATTTATGGCGGTGCACAGAAAAACCTTTCTATGGCTGGTGTCACATTCATCATCATTAAGGACGAAGTTCTTGGTCGTACGCAGCGTGAAATACCAACAATGTTAGACTATCGTACACATCTTAAGAAAGGTTCTATGTTTTAACACTCCACCCTATAGATGCCAATCTATACCGCCTTAGAGAATCTCCGTTGGATTAAGGCTAATGGTGGTGTTGAAGCAATGGAGAAACTTGCTAAGGAGCGTGCTGATATTGTGTACGGTGAAATCGATCGTAATAAGTTATTCCATGGTACTGTTAAAATGCGAGGAAGATCGTTCTTATATGAATATCTGTTTCGTTCTCAACGATGAGTATGCAGAACTACAAGATGAATTCTTCAAATTTGCTACCGAAAGAGGTATGGTTGGTATCAAGGGGCATCGTGACGTTGGTGGTTTCCGTGCAAGTTGCTACAATGCAATGACTATTGAAGGCTGCAAAGCTCTTGTTGAAACAATGAAGGAATTTGAGGCTAAGCATTAAATTAATAGTCATGCAGACTTAGTAATGATACATACACCATTGCTAAGTCTGCATGAAAAACTTTACTATATCTAACCAAAACATTAAAGCTATGAAGGTTTTTAATTGCAACTGAAAAACCATTTGCACCATCAGCAGTGCAAGGTATCACAAAGGAACTGACAACTGCAGGGACATGAGGTTGTTCTGTTTGAGAAGTATAAAGAAATGACCGAGTTGCTTGAAGCAGTGAAAGATGCTGACGCAATGATAGTACGTTCAGATAAGGTTACTCCAGAAGTTTTAGATGCAGCTAAGCAACTGAAAATAGTTGTACGTGCTGGTGCTGGTTACGACTCTATCGACACAGCCTATGCAAAGGAGAAGAACGTCATTGTAGAAAACACACCAGGACAGAATTCAAACGCTGTTGCAGAACTTGTGTTTGGTATGTTAGTATATGCCGTACGTAATTTCTATAATGGGAAAGCTGGTACAGAATTAATGGGAAAGAAACTTGGTATTCTTGCTTTTGGAAATGTCGGCCGTAACGTTGCACGTATTGCAAAAAGGATTTGGAATGGAAGTATATGCATACGATGCTTTCTGCCCCGTAGAAGCAATTGAAGCTGACGGAGTACATGCTTGTAAGTCGCAAGAAGAGTTGTTTCAATCTTCTGACATTGTTTCACTCCATATTCCTGCAACTCCGCAAACAGTAAAAAGCATTAACTATCAATTGGTTAATATGCTTCCAAAGAAGGGTATTCTTGTAAATACAGCTCGCAAAGAGGTTATTAACGAAGAAGAACTCTTAAAATTAATGGAGGAACGTGAAGACTTAAAAATTCATGACCGATATTATACCTGATGCAGATATAGAGTTCAAGAAGTTTTGATGGTCGTTACTTCTCTACTCCTAAAAAGATGGGAGCTCAGACAGCTGAGGCTAACACCAATGCTGGTATTGCTGCTGCAAAGCAGATTAATGCTTTCTTTGCAACGGGTGATACCACATTCCAAGTGAACAAATAATTTACAAATAAACAAGGGTTGATAGCCATAATCTGCTAAATATGGTTGTGACTTTCAACCCTTTTCATCATTATCAAAAAAACAATTATTATGGCAGTAATAAAAACCTTTCAAAAGGTATTCGCCTCTCAAAGGACTTGGTAGAGTCTGTTGCCAGTCGTCCATACGATGTATTAGATTCTGAAGAAGCTCGCACCGAAGCTGGTGACAACGAAAAGAGTTTATATCATATTATCAAGCCAGAAATTAACTTTGAAGTTGGTACAAGCGAGTATGACTCAAGAGCCTATAACAGTGCTGTTGAACAGTTCCAGATGTTCCAAGACAAGGGTTGGTTGGTTCAAGATGATAAGGAGCATTATTATATATGCACAGACCATGAATGGCAAGACGCAATATGGCCTCGTTGTTGGAGCTTATGTTGATGACTCACCTAACAGGTAATATTAAAAAGCATGAACTGACACGTAGAGATAAGGAAGAGGATCGCATGAAGCATGTTCGTATCTGTAATGCTAATGTAGAGCCAGTGTTCTTTGCTTATCCTGATAACAAAGTTCTTGACACCTTATTAGCACGTTATGCTGTTACAAAACCAGAATACGACTTTATCGCACCCGATGATGGATTCAGACATCAGTTCTGGGTTATCACAGATGAGGTTGACATCAAGACAATTACAGAAGAGTTCAAGAAGATGCCAAGCCTATACATTGCAGATGGACACCATCGTTCTGCAGCTGCTGCTTTGGTAGGTGCTGAGAAAGCGAAGAATAATCCAAATCACAAAGGTGATGAAGAGTATAACTACTTCATGGCAGTATGTTTCCAAGCAAGTCAATTGACAATTCTTGACTATAATCGAGTTGTCAAAGACTTAAATGGCATGGAAGTTGCTGACTTCTTAAAAGCTTTGGAAAAGAACTTCACTGTTGAAATAAAAGGTCAGGAAGAATATCGTCCAATGAAGCTGCACGAGTTCTCAATGTACCTTGAAGGAAACTGGTATAGCTTAATGGCTAAGCCAGGCACATACGATGATAAAAGATCCAATTGGCGTTCTTGATGTTGACATTTCAAGTAGACTGATTTTGGATGAACTGATGGGTATAAAGGACCTTCGTTCCGACAAACGTATTGACTTTGTAGGTGGACTGCGTGGTCTTGGAGAATTGAAACGTCGTGTTGATAGTGGTGAGATGCGTTGGGCATTAGCACTCTATCCTGTATCAATGCAGCAGATTATGGATATTGCAGATAGTGGTAAGATTATGCCACCAAAGGCAACGTGGTTTGAGCCAAAACTTCGTTCTGGTCTTGTAATCCATAAGCTGGATTAATACAAGTATAAAAAATATTGAATGGATAGCGATAAATATAAGACCATAAAAGAGAAAGCGATTAGCGAGGGATATTATTCTGAAAAAGCGGAGTAAGTTCCTCGCTTTTTGCACATCACATCGACTCTGTTGAAGAAGCATTAGAGATTGTTAAAGCATATCGAAAGAAGTATTATGATGCACGTCATTGTTGCTATGCTTATAGAATAGGCTTTGACGGAACTGAATATCGTGCGAATGATGATGGTGAACCCTCGTCAACAGCGGGAAAGCCTATTCTTGGACAGATTGACAGTTATGGTTTGACAAATACGCTAATTTGTGTTATTCGTTATTATGGAGGTATCAATCTCGGCACAGGCGGTTTGATTGTAGCCTATCGTGAAGCAGCTGCCAGCTCATTGATAAATGTAGAAATCGAGAGAAATACATTGAAGAGGAGGTAAATTACAGCTTTACATATCCTATGATGAACGATGTGATGCGAATTATTAAGGATATGAATCCTCGCATTATTAATCAAGTATTTGATAATACATGTGATATTACACTTGCAATTAGAAAAGGGCAAGCAGAAGAATTACGTACACGCTTGAAGAAGTTATCCTTTGATTAAATCTTAATATTATGTCACTCATCAAAAATCATCAGTTCCAATTCACACTATCAGATAATAGTATAGAATATAATTTACAATTAAGACCTTGTAACTAATCATTAAACACAATCCTATGAAACTGATTAAGTTTTATTTCTTACTTATAACACTCTCATTTTTAATTAGCTGTAGCAAAACCGTCTTGCCATCTGAGGAGAAAAGAAGATGAAATAGAAACTCCAAGCAATCCCAATGAGAATAAGTTACAAATATATACTGTTACAGAATTTATAGAAGGAGATTTTTGGAGATAATCAAGTATGGGTGCACGGATATATTGTTGGTGCATGCAAACGAAGTATCAAGCAAGCTGAATGGGAACCACCTTTTTACGTATAACACAGCTATCTTATTAGCTGATAGTCCAGAAGAAGCAGACCCTAAAGAAAGTTATTGCCATTCAGATGGCTAATAAACGCATGAAAGAGGAAATTGCCCTTACCACAAATCCACAAAATTATGGTAGACATATTGCCTTTCTGGGTATCAAACAAAAAAATACTTAGGGGATACCCGGTATGAAAAAAAGTATATCTCAACCAGCGAATGGTTAAGCGAATGAGTTTTTATATAAAAAGATTTGCGGTAAATAAGAAAAATGATTATATTTGCAACACCAATTAATAATAAAAGCATAACAAGCCTATCGACAAACTTTTTACTTCATAAGAAAGCAAAATAAAAATGAAGAAGCTAAATGAGATGACCGACGAACAGTTGGCATTGTCATATATTAAAGGATGTAACGAAGCCTTCGATTTATTGCTCTTACGCAATCAATCGAAACTCTTCTCATATATTCTATTTGTTGTGCGTGATAGGGATGCTGCTGATGATTTATTTCAAGAAACATTTGTAAAAGTTATCACAAAGCTACAACAAGGAAGATATTCACCTACGGGCAAATTCTCTGCATGGATTATGCGTATCGCTCATAATGTCATTATGGACTGGTTTCGTGCGCAACGTGCAGAAAAAGGTCGTTGATGCGCCGAAGGACAACGACTTATCGAATGTTGGTAGTGACGAAATCGTCATTGACAATATTGAGTGTGAGTTTATTAATAGTCAAACTCTCTCAGACGTAAAACGAATGATGAACCTCCTTCCTGCTACACAGCGCGAAGTTGTATTTATGCGTTTTTACCAAGAAATGTCCTTTAAGGAGATTGCCGAAACAACTGGTGTTAGCATTAATACCAGTCTTGGTCGTATGCGTTATGCCATATTCAACTTACGAAAAATGGTTCGCGAACATAATGTTAGTCTACAATTAACGTAAGACAAAGAGCGTCGTTACTCGCACGTATATTTTTTTGGAGGAGAATAATCTACATAAAAATAGTCTACAAGTAAGGTTCACAAATAAAATCCTCGTTAATACATTGAGTTTTTATTACCCATGTATTAACGAGGATTATTCGATATGATTTATATCATTTAACAACCAGAGCCATCAAGTCGACATGAAGCCGCTGCAGGTGCATCATCAAGGTTGATACCAGCTTCCGCAGGCAGAAAGCGTTACTGTACCATCTTCAAGGACGAAACATGGAACACCTGCATAGCCATGCTTCCTTGCATCTTCAAACACAGGATTATTATCACGAAGACGAAGAAACTCCTTCAAAATACTTTTATATGCGAGCCAATCTCAATTACCTCATAACGATTGTCACCCTCTACATGCTTGTCCACTGCTATACAATCTGGACATGTATTCATACCATAAATCTTAATCATAACTAATCTCCTTATAATTTAACTATATTTTATTACTTCTTATTATACAAGCTATTAATGATTACAAATCTTCGACGTATCAACGGTAAAGCCATCATTAGAGGGCATAAACTTCCCACGTTCAGTTAAGAAATCTACTAATTCTGCCGCATTCATTCCTCAACTGAACAAGTATGAAATTCTTCATCCTCACCAAAACGCTCAATAATAGCCTTTACTAAATCTTCTTTTGATACTCATAATTATTTCCCTCCATCATGTGGAGTACATCATGTCCATGTGCCATTTTTTTCTCTTTTTATTTGTTAATTATTTAACACATTAAGTGTCAATGTATATTGTAAACAATTACAAAAGGTGTGCCATCTATAATATTAACTTATTTTATTTTACATAAAAACTGCTAAAATGGCATAATTTTTCTTACTTTTGTATTTACTGACAGATAGTTTTTAGTACAATCGTCAATTTTGAAAGATTACCCTTGTCTATATTGAACTTTCAGCATGTTAAATTTTTAAACATTTGATTTATGAAAAAGACTTACAACTATGAAGAGCCTCCTACCCGTCATTTCTGCTACAATTATATTATCATCATGTACTATGCACAAAATGATGACAGACAAACCTATCCAAATTGAATATTTAGAAGCACATAATTATTTCTGTATTAATAATGTATCCAAACCAATTGTAAAGAAGATAACATCACAAAAGGCATTTACAAGGGAATTTGGACCTGCTGCATTTATGGGAAAACGTGGAGAAGCTACTAACATTGATTTTAATAAAACTTTTTATTATTGCTTATCTTCTACCACAAACAAATCGAGAAGTAGTATTGAAACCCCTATCCCTAATTTTGCAGAAGAATTATCTTGAATTACATTATATGTCAGAACAAGGAGATGAAAAACTTCTCCACACAACCGTTTCTTATTATTATAGTGAACAAGAAGTACAAAAATTATATTATAAAATTACAAAAACATAATAAATAACAATACAAGAAAATAGGGCATCAATCTTCTAAGTTAAACTTATAAGATATGCCCTTCGTTTTTATTTACAGACAAAGCACTTTCACATAACCCATAGTTTGTAAATTATTTTTCGTAAAAATATGATTCAAAACACCATCTTTTTGGCTTCAAAAGAAACGCCTTTTCTGCGCTTTAAAAAGATGCTCTTTCGAAGCTCAAAATAAGCACCTTTTCGAAACCCGATCAAGCATCTTTTTGAACAGCTCGCTACAACCCACTGATTGACAATTGATTATAAATTCTATTTTTCAAGAGTGTTTTTTTCACTAACTGTTGACGTTTACAGCAAATTATGTAAAGATTTTTTTCAGTCGTAAAAAGAAAGAAAAAAAGACATGAGGACAGCAAGAAAATATAAGCTATTAGAAAACAACACTCAAAGTAATAATGATGCATATTGTACCCTACGATTGTTTTGTGTTCACAACGTACGTAAAAAATAACTTTATAATCCGCCTAATTCATAGAAAATTAGTATCTTTGCACTTTAGTTTAGAAGTGACAATCATAAATTTAAAGATAACAATTAAACAATACATACATCGTGGCTGAAACAAAGTACATTTTCGTTACGGGTGGCGTAGTTTCTTCACTTGGAAAAGGAATTATTTCGTCATCAATCGGTAAACTTCTTCAAGCAAGAGGTTACAACATTACCATTCAGAAATTTGATCCGTACATCAACATTGACCCGGGTACGCTGAACCCTTACGAGCACGGCGAGTGCTACGTTACAGAGGATGGTATGGAAACCGACCTCGACCTCGGTCACTATGAACGCTTCACAGGTATTAAGACCACAAAGGCCAACTCAATGACCACAGGACGTATCTACAAGAGCGTTATTGATAAGGAGCGTCGTGGCGATTACTTAGGTAAAACTATTCAAGTGGTTCCTCATATTACGGACGAAATTAAACGTAATATCAAACAGTTAGGGTCAGAAGTATCACTATGACTTTTGTTATTACTGAGATTGGAGGTACTATTGGTGATATTGAGTCGGCTCCATTCCTTGAGGCTATTCGCCAGTTGAAGTGGGAATTGGGTAGCGTGCTATCAACCTTCATCTGACATACGTGCCTTATCTTAAAGGCTGCGGGTGAGTTGAAGACAAAAGCCAACTCAGCACAGCGTAAAGGAATTGCAGAGTGTGGGCATTCAGCCAGATGTGCTTGTTATGCGTACAGAGATGCACCTTGACGATGACATCCGTAAGAAGGTTGCTGCTTTCTGTAATGTAGACTTCGATTGTGTTGTACAGAGTGAGGACCTCCCAAGTATTTATGATGTACCTGTGAATATGTTGGAGCAGGGTTTGGATGCAGCTATTCTGCGTAAATGTGGTGAAGAGGTAGGTCCTAAGCCTGCACTCGGTCCTTGGAAGGAGTTCCTCGATCGTCAGCGCAAGGCAACAGAGGAAGTACACATCGGTCTTGTTGGTAAATATGACTTGCAGGACGCATATAAAGAGTATTCGTGAGGGACTGTTGCAAGCAGGGAACCTACAACGACCGTAAGACCGTTATTACCTTCATCAATTCAGAGGAACTGACAGAAGAGAATGTTGGTGAAAAAATTGAAGGGTCAAGATGGTATTATGATTTGTCCTGGCTTCGGTCAGCGAGGTATTGAGGGTAAGATTATTGCAGCTCATTATACTCGCACACATGATATTCCTACTTTCGGTATCTGCCTTGGTATGCAAATGATGGTGATAGAATTTTGCTCGTAATGTACTTAGCTATAAGGATGCCAACTCACGTGAAATAGACGAGAAGACTGTACACAATGTTATTGACATCATGGAAGAGCAGAAGAATATTACCAATATGGGTGGTACGATGCGTCTTGGAGCCCTACGAATGTGTACTGCGTCAGGGTTCACATACCTTCAATATCTACAAGCAAGAGCATATACAGGAGCGTCATCGCCATCGTTATGAGTTCAATAACGACTACGAAAAAGGAGTTTGAAAAGAACGGTATGATGTGTGTTGGTCGTAACCCTGAGAGCGACTTGGTTGAAATCGTTGAGATACCAGGTTTGAAGTGGTATATCGGAACACAGTTCCACCCAGAGTATCAGTCAACTGTGCTCGACCCACATCCTCTCTTCCTCGACTTCGTTAAGACTTCAATTGAAAAATCAGAAAAAAACAAATAAATGGATAAAAGAACTATCACAGGGTTTGTACTTATAGCCCTGATTCTCTTTTGGATTTGCTTGGTGGCAGCAGCCATCAGCCGAACAGATTGCACAACAAAGAGCTGAATTTGTAAAGGATCTCTATCGCTGCAACAAAGAAAAGCACAGGAGGCAAAACTTGCTGCAGAAAAACAGGCATTGCAGAAGGCTATGCAGGCAACAGATACAACCGCATTATTCTACGCTGCTTTTGAATGGTAAAGCGCAAGATATTACACTGAAGAATAGTAAGGTTGAACTGACCCTAAAGTACCAAAGGTGGTGTTGTCAAGAAGGCTGTTATCAAAAACTACATCGGTCATAATATCGCAGTTAAGGATGGTTCTAAGGACCAAAAAGGATGTTACCTTGTTTAATGGTGACGACCAGAGCCTTAACTTCATGTTGGCTGCAAAGAATAGTAATATTGGGACAAAAGACCTTATTTTTCACTCCTTCAAACGTGACAGATTCTACTGTTACGCTCACAGCTATGGCTGGTGAGGGTGAGACACTCACCTTGAATTATACACTTGGTAAGGACTACTTGCTCAATATGTCCTTGCAGGCAGAAGGTATGGCTGGACTCTTTGCACCAAATTACAACCAACTGGATATCAACTGGCAGGAGCGTTGTCGTCAGCAGGAACGTGGTTTCACTTTTGAGAACCGCTATGCTACGCTCACTTACAAGAACAACGATGGTGGTACTCACTATCTAAGCGAAACATCTGAAAAAGAAGAAACAACTGAGGAAGCAATGGATTGAGTTGCTTTCAAAAACCAATTCTTCTCTGCTGTGATGATTGCAAAAGATAACTTTGCAACAGGTGCAAAACTTAAGAGTAAACCACTTGATAAGTATTCTCATTACCTCAAACACTACGAAGCAAACATGAAGGCTGGCTTTGACCCATCAGGTAAACGTCCGTCAGAGTTTTGAATTCTACTTTGGTCCTAACGACTTCCGTCTACTTCAATCTATTGAAACGGAAAGTAAATTTAAGAAGGAACTTGACATGGAACGCCTTGTATATCTTGGCTGGCCATTGTTCCGCATCATCAACCGCTGGTTCACACTCTACGTATTCGACTGGTTGAGTAAAGTGTTCCCCAATGGGAGTTGTATTGATTCTCATTACTTACTATTGAAACTCATCACCTTCCCAATGGTGAAGAAGAGTTTTATGAGTTCAGCTAAAAATGCGTGTACTGAAACCGAAATTGGATGAAGCTACCAAACAATTCAACAAGCCAGAAGATCGGATGCAAAAAGCAACAGGCTATGATGCAGAAGTATTCTGAGTACGGAGTAAGTCCATTGTCAGGCTGTCTTCCTATGTTGATACAGATGCCTATTTGGATTGCAATGTTCAACTTCGTGCCAAATGCTATTCAACTTCGTGGTCAGAGCTTCCTTTGGATGAACGACCTCAGCACCTTCGACCCAATCTTCTCATGGAGATCAGGACCTTTGGCTCATTGGTGATCGTATTTCACTAACTTGTATCCTCTTCTGTGGTGCTAACTTAGTTTACACTTGGTTTACTATGCAGCAGCAGAACGATCGAGATGGTTGGACAGCAGGCTGATCAGAATGAAGATGATGCAGAAGATGATGTTTATAATGCCATTGTTCTTCTTCTTTATGTTCAATGATTATTCTTCAGGTCTAAACTTCTACTACTTTATATCTCTCTTCTTCTCAGCTGCTATCATGTGGGCACTACGTAAGACAACCAACGAAGAGAAGCTTCTCGCTATCCTTGAAGCACGTCGTGAAGAGCGAAAGAACAACCCTAAGGGCAATATGGGTAGTGGACTCTTTGCACGTATGCAAGCTTTTACAGGAGTTACAGAAGCAGCAGAAGAAGAACTTCGACGCAAGCAAGACGAGCTAAATAAGAAAAAGAAAGGTCTATAACTATGAACAAAAAACTTAACCATGGCAATGACTGCTGCTCTGATGATGAGTGGTAGCGTTGCACAAGCACAGGATATGAACATTGGACGTAACAACATCACACTGAAGAGTGACCTCATGACTCCTGAGGCACTTTGGGCTATGGGACGTATCGGTGCTGCACAAGCATCACCTGATGGCAAGAAAATTGTCTATCAGGTAGGTTACTATAGTGTCAAAGAAAACAAAGGACATCAAGTCCTTCGTGTGATGGATGCTGACGGCAAGAACGACCGTCTACTTACTACCTCTGCCAAGAGTGAGAGTGACGCTGCATGGCTTGACAACAATACACTGGCTTTCCTCACGGGTGGCCAGTTATGGACAATGAATGCAGATGGTACAAACCGTAAGCAGTTGACACAATCGGACATTGACATCGAAGGTTTCCGCTTCTCGCCTGATCGTAAGCGTGTTGTTCTCATCAAGAGCATCCCTTACTATGGTACTATCAAGCAAAACCCAAGCGACTTGCCAAAAGCTACGGGTATGGTCATCACCGATATGAACTATCGTCACTGGGACCATTACGTTACAACGAATGCTCATCCATTTGTAGCAGACGTTACTGCTGAGGGCATTGGTGCTGGTATTGATATACTTGAAGGTGAACCTTACGAGAGTCCGTTGGCACCTTTCGGTGGTATTGAACAGATTGATTGGAGCAAAGACTCTAAGTTTGTTGCTTATACCTGTCGTAAGAAGGAAGGTACACAGTATGCCATTTCTACCGATGCTGACATATATATATATAATGTGGAGACTCGTCAAACAAAGAATCTCTGCAAGCCAGCCGACTATGTTGAACCAAAGATTGATGCAACAAAGAGTATGCGCAATCAAGCTGTCAATCATCAGACTGGTGATATGAATGTAGGTTACGACACAAATCCAAAGTTCTCTCCTGACGGCAAGTATATTGCATGGCAGAGTATGAAGAACAACGGTTGTGAGAGTGACCGCAATCGTCTTTTAGTGTCTATGACTTGGCAACTGGTAAGAAGACTTACGTTACCGAGAGTTTTGATTCAAATGTAGATGATTACACATGGAGTCTTAACTCTAAAGAACTTTATTTCATTGGTGTATGGCATGCAACAGTGAATGTCTATCAGACCAACCTTAAGGGTGAGGTGAAGCAGCTGACTGAGGGCGACCACAACTATAAGCATCTCACTCCTTGGTGACAAGAAGTTGCTTGCTATTCGTCAGAGTATCTCTCAGGCTAATGAAATCTTTGCAGTTACTCCAGCTAAAAAAGAGAAGACAAGCATCCAGACACAGCTTAGCTTTGAGAATAAACACATCTATGATCAATTAGCCATGGGTGATGTAAAGTCTCGCTGGGTAAAGACAACGGATGGCAAGGAACTGATGGAGTGGGTGATTACACCTCCTCATTTCGACCCAAATAAGAAATATCCTACCCTACTCTTCTGTGAGGGCGGTCCACAAAGCCCTGTTTCTCAATTCTGGAGCTATCGTTGGAATTTCCAGATTATGGCAGCCAATGGCTATGTCATCATTGCTCCTAACCGTCGTGGCTTACGGGTTTTTGGTAGTGCATGGAACGAGCAGATTAGTACAGACTGGACTGGTCAGTGTATGAACGACTACCTCTCTGCAATTGATGATGCAGCAAACAACCTCCCATTTGTAGACAAAGACCGCTTAGGTGCTGTCGGTGCTTCATTTGGTGGTTTCTCTGTTTACTATCTTGCAGGTATTCATAACAAGCGCTTCAAGTGTTTCATCTCTCATGATGGAGCTTTTCAACCTTGAGAGCATGTACACTGATACTGAGGAAGCTTGGTTCAGCAACTGGGAGTATGACGATGCTTATTGGAATAAGGATAAGAGTGAAGCTGCAAAAGCGAACATACGCAAACAGTCCTCATCTGAACGTCGATAAGTGGGATACTCCAATCCTTTTGTATCCATGGTGAGAAGGACTATCGTATCAATGCTAATCAGGGAATGGGCGCATTCAATGCAGCTCGTCTGCGTGGTATACCAGCTGAGTTGCTTCTCTATCCTGATGAGAATCACTGGGTATTGAAACCACAGAACGGTGTTCTTTGGCAGCGTACGTTCTTTTAATTGGCTTAATCGCTGGCTAAAGAAGTAGTTGGTAACTTTACGGGTTGACAGGTTGCTTGATACAAACAGCTTGTCAACTCTCTGTATTTTTATCTCTCAATACGCAGACACAACAATTTTTAAAAACATAACTTGTAAATTATAACACAATGGTAGAAACACTTCAAAGAAAAACTCAGCGACAGTGCAAAAGCACGCTGGACCGCTCTTATCATAGTAGCCTTCACGATGATGATGGGTTACTTCCTCACCGATGTTATGTCACCGCTCGAGGCTCTCCTTGAGAAGCCACAGGCTGAAAAGGCGGACTCGGTTGGTCTTCAAGTGACTATGGATTCTTCGCAGGTAGCTATGGTCTAATTAATGTATTCCTGCTTATGCTCTTCTTCGGTGGTATAATCCTCGACAAGATGGGTATCCGTTTTACAGGTCTGATGGCTTGTGGTCTTATGGTAACAGGCGTTGCTATCAAGTATATCGGTGTCAGCACAGACTTTTGGTGACAGCGTATTCAGTCTCGATTTCATCAACTTCTCTCTTCCTATGTCGGCAGCTAGTAGCTTCATTGGGGGTATGCCATCTTTGGTGTGAGTTGTGAAATTTGTGGTATTACTGTGTCAAAGGTTATCACTAAGTGGTTTACCGTCACGAGCTTGCTTTGGCAATGGGTTTCCAGGTAGCCTTGGCACGTCTGGGTACAGCTGGTGCAATGATGGGTTCGCTGCCTGTTGCAAGGCAATGGCTGGTCGTGTAAGTGCACCAGTACTCTTGGGTCTTGTCCTACTGATTATCGGCTTCATCGCCTTTATGGTCTATACTGTTATGGATAAGAAGCTGGATGCTTCGACTTCGGCTCTTTGAGGGTGAGCAGTCGGATGAGAATGAGGATGAGGGATTCCCACTTCAGCGATCTCAAACTTATCTTCTCTAACCCGGGTTTCTGGTGTATCACAGCTCTTTTGCTTGCTCTTCTACAGCGGCGTGTTCCCATTCCTGAAGTTTGCTACTAAGCTGATGATTGCCAACTATAACGTGTCTGATGATTTTGCTGGTGTGCTTCCAGGTCTTATCCCATTCGGTACTATTATTCTCACCCCACTCTTCGGTACACTTTACGACCGTATCGGCAAAGGTGCGACATTAATGCTTATTGGTAGTATTATGTTTGACCTGTGTACACTTTTATCTTTATGCTTCATAATCATTCCAGAAGGTTGGTTTTGCTGTTATCATTATGCTTATTCTCGGTGTTGCCTTCTCACTTGTACCTTCTAGCAATGTGGCCAAGTGTTCCAAAAGATTATTCCAATGAAGCTTCTTGGTTCTGCTTTATGCCATCATCTTCTACATCCAAAAATATTGGTTTTAAGCCTTATTCCTATGGCCATTGGTTCTATCAACAAGCAGGGATCCGTCTTACTTGGAATGGAAGCCTTCTTTACCGGGTTGTGGTGTTGCTGCAATTTTTGTTGCCTTCACTCTTCTTGCTATCGACAAGAAGAAGAACTATGGCTTGCAGGAGGCAAATATTAAGGCATAAAAGATGCATCTCAATGAACAATAACTTATGTACTCAAGTGGTAATGAGTTGTTCTACATATTAAAAAGATATTTTATTGAAAAAGTGTCCTCACAAGTATATTTATGCTTGTGAGGACTTTTTATTGTAGGACGATAAAGTATTCAAAAGTTTAATAAACTCTTATTTACTTCTTTTTATATTCTCATTGCTTCCTTTGGTTTGTAAAGAAAAAAATCATATTATTGATTTTTAATAGATGTTAATAGCATTTGAATTAATGCCTTATTGGCTTGTAAAAAGTACTCTTTCGAGGTCTAACTAACCATCTTTTAAATCCTGATTAAGCACCTCTACAAATGCAACTTTGTAACTATTTATTTAACAGAAAGTTACAAGCACACAAATCTTATTTTGTTTTGAGCATAAAAAAGAGGCATTATACTGACTACATTGTCAATATTTTTCACACACGAAGAAGTGTAAAAATAACATAATATGGGTTCGTGAAATTGAGAGACTACATTGCTTGAATAAGTGAGGAAGGCATGAATACGAAGAAACCCGCACAACAATTGTGCGGGTTTCTCTGTATTCTTTATCCCTATAAAAGGATACTTAATTAATTTAAGCTATTAATGTAGGTAGACAGCTTTTTATTCCTCGTCCTCTTCTTCATCATCCAGAACGAGCGTCCAGCTACCTTCATGCCCTCAATAGGTAAAGCACGATCGATAACAGCATTGTATGAGATAGAACTCTCGCTGCGTGATAAACCAAGCGGCATCAGCTTGTCATGAATAACCGACATAAGATGATGATTGTTATATGCATAGATTTTCAAGAAGAGGTCATACTCACCCTGTCGTATAGTGACATTCTACAATTTCTGGTATCTGACGTAATGACTCGACAACATCATCAAACTCTCTGGGTTCTTTTAGGTTCAAACCAATGAAAGCACAAGTTTCATATCCAATACGTTCAGGGTCAATAACATATTGTGAACCTTTTATTACACCCAAATTTGTTAGTTTCTGAATGCGTTGATGAATAGTAGCCCCACTTACATTACAAGCGCGTGCAACTTCAAGAAAAGGAATTCTTGCATCCTCTGAGATAAGGTGTAGAATCTTTTTGTCAAGACAATCTAAACTTCTATGTGCCATTATTTTTATTTATTATTTTGCATACAAAGGTATTAAAAATTCTCTTAATTAACAAAAATAAGAAGTCCTTTTTAACAAGAAGTTAGAAGTTTATATTCTTCTACTATTTAGCATTTCTATTCGTTGTGGCAGTGAAATTCACATTCAAAACATTTGCTTCTCTCAACGACTGTTTTAAGGTCTATTATAGTACCCATGTCAACCCTTACGATCAGCCTTTATACTTATACTCAATTGTTTACGCTGTTCTGGTGGTAGAGCATTTGAAAGTTCCACCAAATAATTCTTTATTTTAGGAATGGTAGTGATATGATCGTTTAATTGTACAACAATATTATCTCCTACAATTTCTCCTAAATTATTAATTGACGACCAATATAAAACATATTGAATATTTGAATTGTTATACATACGCAGGACTTTCTGTTGCCATTGGCACTTGATATTTCACGTGCACATTTGTTTTTCCTCATGTGTACAACTAACATAAAAAGAATAGAATAGAAAAAAATGAGATCAGGCATCGAAGCTGTGTTCAATGCAGGAATTTCATGATTTCTTTGCACGAAAAATTTTCATTCTTACCTCCTTTCTCACTATTATCAGACGCAGAAATATTATATACTTCTGAAATACGTATCGGCACTTTATCAGTAATCTGTTTCTGTTCTTCACTACTACATAATTCAAAACTCTTTCCAAAAGATTATTTGATTGTTTGTTACGAAGCCTATTGTAGACCGCTACTAATTGGTTCTGAACATGAAGATAAGTCTCGTATGAAGCCTTGCGGTCGCTCTGTAAAAGAATAAGATGACTTTTTCCATTTACTTGAATAAAACTTGTAACACGCAGTTTTATCTCCTTCATTGTCACCTTTTTACCATCAAGAGTTACATTATTTTTAGAATCTATAATAATGCGAATTACCTTTTTGCTATCGACGGCCGTAGGAGGAGTTTGTGTTTTATCAACAGCAGGCAGTTTACTGGCTAATCCTTTATCAAGGTCCATAGACGATGCAACAAGAAAGAATATCAACAACATAAATGAAATATCTGCTGTTGATGTCGTGTTAAGCATAGGAACCTTACGTCGTTCTCTCCTACGAAACATCATTTTCCACGTCCCTTTCTGTAATAACGAGTAGCTCCAAAACCCACAACTCCTGCTGCAAGAACAAGTAAAAGCAGTGAAGTATTCACGAACATATCTGTCACTCTTAACCAAAAACCATCTGTAAAGTTCTGACCATTTACCATTATTGCCTGTGTAGAAGCGAAAACAAAAGTAAAAATAGGATAAGTGCTGTTAATCCATATATAAAAATATGTGATTTTTCTTGCAGGAATACCATTTGAAAGACCATCTCTTTGATTAGCTCTTCGAACACTACGAACAATTGCAATAAGAGAAACAATAACCGTAATAGCAAACAACCCCACATAAAACCAAGTAAAACATCAGTTAGCATAGGCGCATTGAAAGCTGTATTATCGGCACAAAGGGTATATCATACCCAATGAGATAGAATGCTAAAAAAACAATAGCAGACAACGCAACTATCACGTAAAGAACAATTTGGGATATACGTTCCTCTTCTATCTGTGCTATTCCTTTTATTTTCTTCATATTAAGTCTGTTGGATATAAAAATGAAGTTCTTCCTTTTATTAATTACCCTTTAATTTGTATTTCATAATTGAATCCAGTAAAGAGATAGCTGACTCTTCCATTTGGGGCAGTGATGCGATCAATCTTTGAAAGGATATGGTTGTAAAAAAACTTGCAGAACAAGAGCTACAATGATACCAAAGATTGTGGTAATCAGAGCTACCTTCATACCCGAAGCTACGATTGTTGGACTGATGTCACCTGCCTCCTGAATTTGATCGAATGCCATAACCATACCAATAACAGTCCCAAGGAAACCAAGTGAAGGAGCCATTGCTATGAAAAGAGTAATCCATGAACATCCTTTTTCAAGATTAGCACTTTGAACACTACCATAGAAGTAACACTACGCTCAATATTCTCAATAGAGTCTTCTATTCGTAATAAGCCTTGATAACAAATAGACGCAACAGGACCACGTGTGTCGCGACTCAATGCTTTCGCCTCCTCAATTTGACCTGCGACAATCATAGTCCTCCAATTTACCAACAAATCGCTTTGCATCAATCTCTGAAAGACTAAGATAGATAATACGCTCAATACAAAGGCCAAACCTAACACTAATGCCAGTGCAACAAGTGACATAAATCCAGCATTACCCTCAATAAACTTACGTTTTAATGACTGATGAAGACCTGCATCCTGTGTCTTAGTAGACTTAACAGTTGTCGTTTCAGCAACTTCTGTCCAGTTCAAAGCCCTCGTCTGAAAGCGTATCTCGATGCTAAGTAACCATTGCCTTAGCTGGTGCCTGAGCAGATATAATTGTCAAACAAGAGAAGGATAATATTGTTATAATAGAAAACAATGCTAATAATTTCTTCATATCTTGATTATATATTAAATTTCTTTTCTAACTAATTATGACCTACTGCATATAGGACAAAAACACATAAATATGTTTCCATTAATTATCCTCGCAGAAGTAAATAAATGTTTTAATCGTCAAAACTATCATTCATTTAACAAAACAACATTTATCTTATATTATAGCACTTGACGCAATCTTTCTTTCAGCTTTCTGCGCCTCTCTATTTGCTTCCAGAGCACTCTTCTTACGATGATACTGCATCACCTTCTTACCAAAAAGAGCAGCCATAGAATCCGCTGAAAGGAAGCGCATAGAACCAGAATCAAATCCAACGGAGTCTTGCGGAATACGATGCCCATGTTCATCGAGTGTATCCTTATATATATATAGTCTACCATTGAAGATATGCCAGCTCGTATAAACAGTCACCTTAGGATATTCAACAGGACTCTCGTCTTCTAAAGAATTGGCTTTCATGATATAACCAACAGGTGAGGCTTGATTATAACTTTTAAGAGTAAAACCATACTCACGTGGTACAAATAATGCCGCCTTAATAGAGATCGCTCATTTCAGCTAAAATCTCTTCTTCTGTTTTTGTTGGATTAGGCTTTAACTTTGGCAATACTTGAAAAGTCCAAGTTCCCTTCATCTGCTCAAGATCGATAACCATTTCGGCTTCATAAGGGTCAATAGGGTTAGGAACTATTGCCAAGGCATCCCCAATCTGAGGATTACCATAAACCATACCATTACGTTTTTGCCGTTACAATATCAAACTTAATCGGATCGCCTCCTTCGTTAGGAAGAAGAACAATCACCGAGTCAGAACCGCCATCACACACTAATCCATAGCGTGTACTATCACCTTTCATTTGAACCTCTACATCGATTGCACTACTGATTTTTCATTCGACACCTGAGTTATAACAAGCCGAAAAGAAAACTAAAAATAAAACCAATAAGAGGAAAAACATTTTTCTTCATGTAATTACTTTTTAGACTGCAAAGTTAGTCAATTATTGCAAAAATATTAGCTGTCAGTCGTTTTTGGAATTTTTATCTAATTTTGCACGTTAGATTGCATACGGCAATCCCATTTTGTTAGATAAAAATAGAATATAAATATATGGGAAAAGAAAATTCAGTTCAGTCTCATTTACTGAGACATGTGGCAGAGTTCTGGTAAGTTCCAGCCACGTAAGGGATCAGTTGGTACGTATAGCACCTCTGTTCATTGAGATGGGTTGTTTTGCACGTGTAGAAACCAATGGTGGTGCTTTCGAGCAGGTAAACCTTTTAGCAGGTGAGAACCCTAACGAGTCTGTACGTGCCTACACAAAGATTCTGCACGAGGCAGGTATCAAGACACACATGCTTGACCCAGTGGTCTGAATGCATTGCGTATGTATCCTGTACCTGATGATGTTCGTGCATTGATGTATCGTGTAAAGCATGCTCAGGGTGTAGATATAACTCGACTCTTTGATGGTTTGAATGACATTCGTAATATAGCTCCTGCATTGAAGTGGGCAAAAAGAAGCAGGTATGACTCCACAGGGTACACTCTGTATTACTACATCTCCTGTACATACACTGAATATTACTGCAACTTAGCTGATGAAGAGATTGCAGCTGGTGCAGAGGAGCTTTGCTTGAAGGATATGGCTGGTATTGGTCAGCCTGCTTTCCTGGTGAGCTGACTCGTCGTAGTAAGGAGAGTATCCAGACGTAATTCTTGAGTACCATGGTCACTCTGGCCCCAGGCTTGTCAATGGCTTCTATGTTTGAGGTTGCTAAAAATGGTATTGATATCCTTGACGTTGCTATCGAACCATTGTCATGGGGTAAAGTTCACCCAGACGTTATCTCAGTTCAGAGCATGTTGAAGAACGCTGGCTTCGATGTACCTGAAATTAATATGGATGCCTACATGAAGGCACGTGCTATGACGCAGGAGTTTATCGACGAGTGGCTTGGTTACTTCATCAACCCACAGAATAAGATTATGAGTTCACTACTCTTGGCTGTGGTTTTGCCCGGTGGTATGATGGGTTCAATGATGGCTGACCTCGGTGGTATCCGTTCAACTATCAATAATCTCCGCAAGAAAAAGGGCGATGCAGAACTTTCAGTAGACGACATGCTTGTTAGGTTGTTTGATGAAGTAGCATACGTATGGCCTCACGTTGGTTACCCTCCATTGGTAACTCCATTCTCACAATACGTGAAGAACATTGCGCTTATGAACCTTCTCACCCTCGAACAGGGTAAGGGTCGATATGTAATGATGGACGATTCTATGTGGGGTATGATTCTCGGTAAGAGTGGTCGTGTTCCCGGTGAGATTTGTCAGGAGTTGAAAGACCTTGCTAAGCAGAAGGGGCTTGAGTTCACCGACGCAGATCCTCACACATTACTCACCAACGCTCTTGACGACTTCCGCAAGGAGATGGACGAGAATGGATGGGATTACGGACAGGATGATGAGGAACTCTTTCGAATTGGCTATGCACCCAGAGCAGTACCGCAACTATAAGAGTGGACAAGCTAAGAAGAACTTCCTTGCTGACCTTCAGGCTGCAAAGGATGCGAAACTCGGTGCAAAGGTAAGTCCAGAGGAGGCTGCAGCATTCAAGCATGCTAAGGCTGACGCAATCGTTTCTCCAGTTAAAGGTCAACTCTTCTGGGAGTTCCAAGGTGATGGTGAGGCTGCGCCAGCTATCGAACCATTCATCGGTAAGGAATACAAGGAAGGTGATGCCTTCTGCTACATTCAGGCTCCTTGGGGCGAATTTGTAACTGTTCCTGCTGCCCTCGGTGGTAAGTTGGTTGAAATCAACGCAAAGCAGGGGTGCTAAAGGTAGACAAGGGTGATATTATCGCTTATATCGAAAGAGCTCGCGAAGAATAAAGAAACTTTATTATAAATGATAGGGCCATGGTTCCTCATTCATGACGATATAAAGTCGTCTTGGGAGAGGAATCGTGGCTTTTTTATGCAATGGATTATCAGTCAATTATCAATAAATACTATCCAGAGGATAACGAACTTCGCCATATCCTTCTTGTTCATAGCCGTGCGGTAGCCATATAAGGCACTTTGACTATAGCTGACCGTCATCCCGAATTATTGCTTGATTGTCAGTTTATAGAGGAAGCTGCCATGCTTCATGACATAGGTATCATTCGTTGCAACGCTCCTGGCATACAATGCTTCGGTAGCGAACCATACATCTGTCATGGTCGTATTGGTGCAGAGATGTTACGTAAAGAGGTTTCCCTCAACATGCTCGTGTCTGCGAACGACATACAGGGGCAGGTATTATGCGGTGTCAGATTATAGCACAAAACCTACCCTTACCAGAACAAGATTTCCTCCAGAGACAATGGAAGAGAAGCTATCTGTTATGCTGACAAATTCTTTTCTAAGACTCATCTTGATGAAGAAAAACGATAGAACAAGCAATAAAAAAGCTTATCAAAGTTTGGTGAGGAGGGGACTTATCCGCTTCCGTGAGTGGGTGAAGATGTTCTAAGTCCTTTTCTATATGTATAGCCATACAGATTATAATGATTTTTCTTATTCCAGAATGTCTAAATTATGATGATATGCCGTAAGAAGATTGATTTATTATAATCGAAATAGTATAAGTCATTATTTCTTTGTACTTTTGTAGAATGATAAGAAAGAACCCATATACAGAGGAAAAATATAAGCATTATAAAGTGACAGAGCCAGCTCCGTTACTTGAATGGTTGTTAGCCAATCTGAGTGAGAGCAAAAAGTAAAGGTTAAAGCAACACTTCAGAATCGTGGAATCAAGGTGAACAGTAAGTGCGTTACGCAGTTCGACCATCAGTTGAAGACTGGCGACAAGATATCTGTCAGTAAAAGCAAGAAGAACGATTTGTTCCGCAGTCGCTATGTAAAGATTGTCTATGAAGACAAATTCCTTGTAGTGATAGAGAAGAATATCGGTATTCTTTCAATGGCAGCAGGGCATTCCTCGTTGAATGTAAAGACTGTTCTTGATGATTATTTCCGCAAGACAAAGCAGAAATGTACAGCACATGTTGTGCATCGCTTGGACCGTGACACGTCAGGATTGATGATTTATGCTAAGGATATGCAGACCGAACAAGCATTAGAACGTGACTGGCATAATATAGTTTACGACCGCCGTTATGTGGCTGTATTAAGTGGCGAAATGGAACATAACGAAGGCACAATAGCCAACTGGTTAAAGGATAATAAGTCATACATAACCTTCAGCTCACCTGTGGATAACGGAGGAAAATATGCCGTCACACATTTTCATGTACTTGATCGTACTGTCACACATAGCCTTGTTGAATACCAATTAGAGACAGGTCGTAGAATCAGATACGTGTTCATTCAGCTGATATGGGACACCCTGTTTGCGGGAGATATAAAATATGGTAATGGTGATGACCCACTCCACCGCCTTTGTTTGCATGCGTACGTGCTTTGTTTCCATCATCCAGTTACACATCAACGCATGGAATTTGAGACACCAATCCCTGCTGTTTTCAAACATTTATTCAAGTAAAGAACAAAAAGCAATGGAAAATCTACAACATTTTATAGGGTTTACTACTTGCCTTAGTCATCAGTATTCTCTTTATAAAAATTTACAAGCTGTATCATTAGAATAATTATTACAGCTGTGGTTTTAGGTGTAGCTTATTGGGCATTAAGTGGTTTACACATCCTTTAAGTAGATGCCTTGTTAAAAGATAACGCTAAAGGACATTAAACACAAATACTTAACAATATTTAAAGAGGTGAAGATAACAATCTCCCCTTTTTCGTAATTTTTGCAATTAATTCTGTTATAAGGACCTTTTGTTCCCATAACAAAGAGGAATAGAAGAAAACAGATAAGGAAAGAAGCAATAAATGAAAAATAAAAACAAATTATGAGTAAACAAACAGAATCAAGGCACTCGTGGAGAAGCGCGAGTTAGCACGCTTAGGGTGGTGGTCAAAAAGCCATCGATAAGCAGCATGAGCGCGGAAAGCATACTGCACGTGAGCGTATTGAAATGCTGGTTGACAAAGGCAGCTTCGAGGAATACGATATGTTCAAACTCCATCGTTGTCATAACTTCGGTATGGAGAAGAAGCAGTACCTCGGTGATGGTGTTGTTGCTGGTTCAGCAACTATCGACGGTCGTCCTCGTCTACCTCTATGCACAGGACTTCACCGTAAATGGTGGTTCGCTTTCTGAAAACAATGGCTCAGAAGATTTGCAAGGTAATGGATATGGCTATGACCAATGGTGCACCAGTCATCTGTATGAACGACTCTGGCGGCGCACGTATCCAAGAGGGTATCTCTGCTTTGGCAGGTTACGGTGAAATCTTCGAGCGTAATATCCTCGCTTCTGGCGTTATCCCACAGATTTCAAGCATCCTTGGTCCATGTGCTGGTGGTGCTGTTTACTCCTGCGCTGACAGACTTCATCATCATGAAGGAGCAGACAAGTTACATGTTCCTGACTGGTCCTAAGGTTGTAAAGACCGTAACTGGTGAAGACATCGACGCAGAACATCTTGGTGGTGCAAGTGTTCATGCTTCAAAGAGCGGTGTAACAAGTTTCACAGCTAAGACCGAGGAAGAGGCAATGGACCTTATAAAGAAACTCCTCTCTTACATTCCATCAAACAATCGTGAGGAAGCACCACGTGTAGAGTGTACCGATCCTATCGACCGTAAAGATGACCTCTTGAACGAGATTATCCCAGACGATCCAAACCAGGCATACGATATGTACAAGGTAATTCAGGCTGTTACTGACAACGGAGAATTTTTCGAGGTTCAGCCAAAGTTTGCTAAAAATATCATCACTGGTTTCGCTCGTTTCAATGGTCAGAGTGTTGGTATCGTAGCTAACCAGCCATCAGCCTACGCAGGAGTATTAGACACCAACGCAAGCCGTAAGGGTGCGCGCTTCGTTCGTTTCTGCGATGCTTTCAATATTCCAATAGTTTCACTCGTTGACGTACCAGGTTTCCTCCCAGGTACTGGTCAGGAGTATAACGCTGTAATCCTTCACGGTGCACAGTTGCTCTATGCTTACGGTGAGGCTATAGTTCCAAAGATTACTATCACATTGCGTAAGAGCTATGGTGGTTCACATATCGTTATGGGTTGTAAGCAGCTCCGTTCTGACCTCAACTTCGCTTGGCCAAGCGCAGAGATTGCCGTTATGGGTGCATCTGGTGCTGCTGCCGTTCTCTGCGGTAGAGAAGCTAAGGAAGTTAAAAGAGCAGGGTGGCGACGTTAAGCAGTTCCTCGCTGAAAAGGAAGAGGAGTACTCAGAGAAATTTGCTAATCCATATCAGGCTGCTCAGTTCGGCTACATCGATGATGTTATCGAACCACGCAACACTCGTTTCCGCATCTGCCGCGGCTTAGCTCAGTTGGCTCACAAGAAGCAAGACTTACCTGCTAGAAGCATGGATGTATGCCAATGTAATAAGGAGGCACACGACTATGGATAAAAACGTATATGCAGCAATTGCAATGGCACTCTATGAGTTTGCTGGAAACAATGTTCACGATAACGAACCAGGTATTATCACCATTCTGCCAAAACAGACAATGTGGGATGCTAAGTTCGAGATAATGACAAAGAAACCATAATAGACAACAATGAAAGAATTCAAATATACTATCGACGGTAAGGAATATAAAGTCGAGATTGGTGAGATTAATGCAGAAGAATGTTGCAGAAGTATCTGTCAACAGTGAGCAGTATGCAGTACAGATGGAACAGCCAGCTGAGCCTGAGAAAAAGAAGGTTGAACTTGGTAAACCAGCTGCTGCTGAGGCAAATGATGAAGAGGCAGCACCTGCTGTTGCTATCAATAGCTCTGCTGCCATCAAGGCTCCACTACCAGGAACCATCACATCTGTTGAGGGTAACTGTTGGTCAGGAAGTAAAAGCTGGCGAGACACTGTTGTTGTCCTTGAAGCTATGAAGATGCAGAACAACATCGAAGCTGAGAAGGATGGCAAGGTAACTGCAATTGCCGTAAAAAGTCGGTCAGGCCGTGCTTGAAGATGACCCATTGGTTGTTATCGAATAATAAGAGTTCCAGTGACTAACCGTCATTGGTATGATTTCATATTTTCTATTAAGAGGGTATGTCGCTTTATGCATACCCTCTTTTTATCCCCATCGAGACCACAATTTTTAAGACACTCACTTTACGTATTATTTCTAAATACCTTATGTTTTATAACAGGTCTCTCTCCTATCATTACAAATTGACATAAACCGATACTCCAATACTGTAAAGTCAGTACAATCAGCCCAATAAAAACTCTATTTAGATTCTAACAACCAGTTTAGAATAATGCAATAACGACTGAAAAGCTAAAAAGCATTTTTAAGTATTATCCACTACCATACACTACATTTACAAGCGTAAAGGGGCGAAAATCTTTTATCATAATCATTGATTATCCATGAACCATTAAACTCTTCATAATAACCAATTCACTAAAGACGAATCCGACACCTTCTTTCTATATAAAACATGCTTAGCATACATTGTGTTGATGGTTAGCACAAATGGTGTTAGTGCTTAAACCCAAATCAGTCATTAAACCACAATGTTTCAAGAACTCATGTTTTTATCTTGTTTCCTAACATCTTCTATTTTTATCTATCTTTGTAATTTGACGTAGAATACCACATCTATATTGCAAATACAGAACCAACTGAACATCAATAAAAAATAAAAATCTGTTTAGGCTCTAATAATCGATTTAGGTTTAAGATTTATCTGTTCTAAACTATTTTTCACCGATTTACAACCTATTACCTTCTTTGGGGAAAAATAATAGAAGGTTTGAACGTCTTAGCTTCCTCAAAATCCATCAGTGCATAAGAAATAATAATCACCTCGTCCCCAACAACAACCTTACGTGCTGCCGCTCCATTAAGACAAATACAACCTGAGCCACTGTCTCACCCTTAATGATATACGTTTCAAAGCGTTCGCCATTATTATTATTTACAATCTGGACCTTTTCACCAGCAATCATATTAGCAGCGTCCATTAAGTCTTCATCTATTGTAATACTACCCATATAATGAAGATTTGCCTCTGTAACAGTTGCACAATGCAATTTACTTTTTAATACTTCTATCAACATTTTTCACTTATCCTCTATACTTAATGCGATCAATAAGTCGGATTGGCGTATGACCACAATAAACAGTAATACAACCAACAACAGACGCTTCCCACGTGTCAACAACAAGAAGCGTATTGCCATCTACAATCTCAAAATATTCAACTTCAAGCCCTTCTACAGCATTGATGTCAGCGATAACCTTTTCAGCGTTTCAACAACAGTATGAGTCTTAGAAAAGTCTAAACTTCGACTTAAAACTTCATATATCTTCGGCGCAATAGAACGTTCTTCAACAGTCAAAAGCATATTGCGTGAACTCATAGCCAAACCATCAGCATCACGTACCATAGGACATTCTGACAACTCAACTCGTCCTTCATCCCTATAAAGTCAACAAGACGCTTAATAACTGCAATCTGTTGCCAATCTTTCTCTCCAAAAATAGGCTTTATCAGGATGAACAATATAAAACAACCTACTTTACAACCTGACAAACACCATTGAAATGACCAGGGACGTTTTGCACCTTCCATCACTGTTGACTGTGGTGGAAACTCATATTGACGATTGTCTGGTTCAGGATACATTTCTTCTAGAAGGTGCAAATACATAATTCGCTCCACAATCTTCATTAGTTGGCAATCAGCCCTCAAATGTACGAGGATAACGTTCTAAATCACCCTTATCATTAAACTGTGTAGGATTAAGAAAAACAGAAACGACAGTTATATCGTTGTCTTTGACACTTTCTTTTCACAAGTGATGCATGACCATCATGCAGCGCACCCATCGTAGGAACTAATCCAATAGTTTTTGTTTTCCTTACGACAAGAGAAGAGTTCATTCTGAAGTTCAACAATCTTTTGGATAACTTTCATTAGTAACAAAATTTTAATCACTGCAAAGTAACAACAAAAATAATCAAATAGACGAGAATTTAATTAAATAATCTCAATGTGACTAACTTTTTATGTGTTTTCATAAAAAGGGAGAGTTGTCTCATTTTTCGTACCTTTTGCAAAAGAACAAGCTGCGCCCAGATAAATAAACATTCAAATCGCTTGCTTGCAGTAGTTGCAGAAATAAAAATTCTAATAATAAGAATGGGAAAAAGTATTATTTGTTAATCAAGAAATCATGCTGTATGTGCCTGAAACAGAATTGTCTTTCTATGGTTCAGAAATGCCACACATCATGCAAGAAGCAGGCTTTTTGAGATTCGTACATTTATGCCAAGATGGGGAAATATAAAATGAACGCAGAGGGCAATTGCATGAAGTGATTAGACTATCAGGAATGAACTTGATTATAGACGATACTGACCATCCGTTGATTATCAAGGTGGCAAGTATTCCACAGACACGTATACAAGTCTATTTCATTGACAATGAAGATTATTTCCAGAAACGCCCCGCATAGTGACGATGGACGAGTCTGGCAATGATTATGCTGACAACGGCGAGCGTGCTATCTTCTTTGCAAGAGGCGCCCTTGAAACCGTCAAAAACTAAGATGGGCACCTGATGTTATTCATTGTCAGGGTTGGATGTCTTCAGTTATTCCATTCTATGTAAAGACTGCCTACAAAGATGAGCCTCAATTTGCCAATTCAAAAGTTGTCACCTCACTCTTTGCTGATCAGCCACAAGATAGCTTTGGAACGAACTTTAAGCTGATGTCTTGAATTCCGTGACATTAAAGCTAAACATCTTAAAGATTATAGCGACGACTTTGACTTCATGGAATTGAGCAAGTTAGCTATCGACTATTCTGTATGGTGTTGTTGGCATCAACGAGAAAGCACACGCAGACCTTATCAACTACGTTAAAACAAACGATAAGCAGCTTTTAGAACATACAATCAATGACACTGAACTGAAAGAGAAATATTCAGACTTCTATAACAAGTTGTTCTGATAGCTCTTTAACTTTTACAATTAAGAAAAACTAAATGAGAAGGAAATTCATTGCAGCTTGTATGCTTGCAGCTTGTATCGGTATGGTATCATGTGATGACACCACAAATACCCTTGAGGCTCACTTATTGACAATGGCGACAAACTTTCTATCAAGGCTGACACCTTCAGTGTAGCTTCTGAAACAATGCTTGCTGGCAGTGTTATTGCACGTTCAGAAACTGGATATTTAGGCAAAATGATTGACCCTGAAACAAAGTCAACAGTTACGGGTAATCTTATGTCACAATTCCATATACTTAGTAATTTTTCAATTACCTGCAAAAGACTCTATCATGAGCCGTGACGCAAACAATGAAATTATTGCCGACTCATGTGACATAAGATTATATTTTTACCACTTATTATGGCGATTCACTTAGCCAGATGAAGCTAACAGCACACGAACTCACTAAACCTGTTGAGGAAGGTAAGGTCTATTACTCAGACTTTGACCCAGAAGCTGAGGATATGTAAGACCAGCTGAACAAGGCGGCATTGCCGAAAAACGTTCATTCACCTTAACAGACTTCACTGAGGGCTGACAACATTAGAAATAAGAAGAATTATAATCGTAACATCATTATTCGTCTTAATAATTCATACAAAAGATAAAAATGGTGTAACATATAATAACTACTGGAACATACCTACTTCGTAAATATCAAGAAAAATCCTTCGACCTTCAAAAATCAATATCATTTTTACATGATATTTGTCCAGGATTTTATTTCAAGATAGATGGCGGAGTTGGTGCTATGGCACAAATACAAGTTGCACAGCTTAACATTTACTTTAAGAATAAACAAGATGGTAAGGTGTCTGCAATATCAACCAACTTTGTTAGTACTGAAGAGGTACTTCAATTAACTAACTTCTCTAACGACAACACATTGTTGCAGCAGTTAGCAAAATGAACCAGAGCATACCTACCTCAAAAACACCAGCAGGATTATTTACAAAGTTATCACTTCCTGTATCGGAGATTATGGAAGGACATGAAAATAACTTCTATCAACTCTGCAAAGATTATACTTTACAGAGAAAATAATAAAAACTACTTCCAAACATCAATTTGATATACCACAAAAATGTGGTAATGCTACCTGTGGATAGTTTACAATCATTCTTCAAAAACAATCAACTACCAGACAATAAGACATCATTCCTTGCTGCTTATAACAATGCAACAAATGGATATGTCTTTAATAACATATCTGGAATAATAAACTTATTCGCATATAATAAAACAATGCCTAATTAGGGGCAAGGTCTGTGATTGTACCAGTAGAACTACGCACTATATCCCAAGGCTCAGGTAATGGTAATAAAAACAATAATTACTATGTCTCACACAATATGGGACTGACAAGCACAAAGCTATTGGGAAATACGTCAATAGGAAAGAATATTCAGATTTCCATAATATATAGTAAATTCAATGGCAGATAACTTTTTAGAACGCCATCATGAAGAATACGAGCAGCGTAAAAGCAGCTTGGCTTCGTAAGAAGAAAAACTTTTGGTAGACAACTAAAAGCAAGTATAAAGAAGCCTGATGACGAAGCACTATAGTTAAAGTATAAAAACAGAGAATCGGACTTACAAGATATACGTATGTCCGATTCTTTGCTTTTGCATACATTTTGTTTATAATCTTATACTAATAAAGACATATTATCCATAGATATAAGAAAAGAAAGGTTAGGATATGATAAAACCAATTTTCCCCAAAAAGTTTCTGAAATACTTTCATTTAGTCGAGAGGAAGCAGAACGACTGACAAGTGCGTCAGTTGCTCCAGAACATATTATGCTTGCCATTCTAAGAGAAAAAGTCAGGACCTGTCTGGGAACTATTCAATAAATGGGAAATTGATATAGAAAACATAAAGAAGAAAATAGAAGATAATATAAAGGAAGAAACAATAAATTCAACAACGTCTATTCCTGATATACAGTTGAATGAGCAAGCTAACAACATTTTAAGATTAGCTGTTCTGGAAGCTCGTTTACAACACACACTGACAGTAGATATTCTACATCTCTTCCTTGCAATCCTTCATGACTCTTCTAACAATGCAGCAAAGAAGGTTATGGAAGACTGTGGTTCTAAATTACAATAACGTATTATCAATGTTACAAAAAGCACAAAATCTACCAAAAATGGTATTGGAATGGCTGATGAAGACGAAAATGGATGACGACATAATGTCATCTCCTTCTGATAACAATAATAAAGATACAACAAAATCAAATTCTCATACAAAAGTCTAAAACTCCCGTACTTGAGAGCTTTGGAACAGACTTTACAAAAGCCGCAGCAGAAGGAAAGCTCGATTCAGTTATAGGTAGAAAAAAGAGATTATGCGTGTTTGTGAAATACTTGGAAGAAGAAAGAAAAACAATCCAATTCTTATTGGAGAACCAGGTGTTGGTAAGAGTGCAATTGTAGAAGGATTAGCACAACTTATTGTAAAACGTCTAACTTCTCCAATTCTTTTTGACAAGCGTGTATTGCACTTGATTTGACAGCTGTCGTGCAGGTACTAAATATCGTGGTCAGTTTGAAGAACGTATCCGTGCATTAATCAAGGAAATTGAGCAAAAATCCTGATATTATTATTTTCATTGATGAAATCCACACTCTCATCGGTGCAGGTTCTTCACCAGGTTCTATGGATGCTGCCAATATTCTCAAACCAGCATTGGCAAGAGGTACAATACAATGCATTGGGGCAACAACAATTGATGAATACCGCAACTCTATTGAAAAAGACGGAGCCTTAGAACGTCGTTTCCAAAAAGTACAAGTCGAACCAACATCGGTTGAAGAAACATTACAGATTATTGAAAACATAAAAGCTCGATACGAAGCTCATCATCACGTAACTTATACAGAGGACGCTTTGAAGGCTTGCGTGAAGTATGCTGATAGGGTACATCACCGATCGTCACTTTCCTGATAAGGCTATAGACATCATTGATGAAGCTGGCTCACGCACTCATCTACAACATGTAAAGATACCAAAAGGCTATCCTTGATATTCAGAAAGAGATTGAGAATGCACAAGAGAAAAAGCAAAACGCTGTAAAAATCAGAACTTTGAACTCGCAGCAAGTTTCCGTGACAAACAGACTACACTGGAACAGAAACTAAAAGAAGAACAAGACAATTGGCAGAAAGGTGACTCACAAGATAAAGTTGAAATCACCGAAGAGACTATTGCCGACATTGTTTCTATGATGACAGGTGTACCTGTACAGCGTATGCAAGAGGCTGAAGGCATTCGGTTAAAGAATATGAACACAGAGCTTAAACAACTTGTTGTTGCACAAGATGCAGCTATTGACAAGATGGTAAAAGCAATATTACGAAACCGAGTCGGACTAAAAGATCCGAATCATCCTATCGGTGCATTCATGTTCTTAGGTCCAACTGGTGTAGGTAAAACTTACCTTGCCAAGCGGCTGGCTGAGATGATGTTTGGTTCTTCGGATGCGTTAATTCAGTAGATATGAGTGAATACACAGAGAGTTTTAACACCTCTCGCCTTATTGGCGCACCTCCTGGATACGTTGGCTACGACGAAGGAGGACAGCTCACAGAGAAAGTGCGCCGTCATCCCTACTCTATCGTTTTACTTGATGAGATTGAGAAGGCGCACAGCAACGTATTCAATATGCTTCTACAAGTACTTTGACGAAGGACGATTGACTGATGGCAATGGTCGTCTAATAGACTTCCGTAACACGGTAATTATTATGACATCCAATGCAGGGTACACGTCAGTTGAAGGAATTTGGGCAAGGCGTTGGATTTAAGGCTTCTAACCTAAATGGCCTCTCACAAAGTGAAGGCGACAAGGAACGTGCTCGTGCTATCATTCAGAAGAGTCTGAGCAAGCAGTTTGCCCTCAGAGTTCCTCAATCGTTTAGATGAGATTATCACATTCGACCAACTTGACCTCGAAGCAATTAAGAAGATTATCAATATTGAACTTAAAGGACTCTTCAAACGCGTACACGAACTTGGCTACAAGATGGAGATAACAGAAGAAGCCAAAGAGTTTGTTGCAACAAAGGGTTATGATGTTCAGTTTGGTGCTCGCCCATTGAAGCGTGCTATCCAGAATCATATTGAAGACGGACTGAGCGAACTCATTCTCTCTGGTGATATCAAGTCTGGCGATACCATTAAGGTATCAAAAGAGAACGATAATGAGAAACTAACGTTTGATATTGTATCAACTGAATAATATCTATAAAATGAGATTAATAAACCTTTACTCTCATAATACTTATAATAAAAAGACATCATAGAATTGAAGTTGATACTAAATAGAAGTTTTAAGGTGCTTAGTTACTATCTAACTCAAGCACCTTTTTACTTATTGAAAAAACAAAAAGGGTATGAAGAAGAAAATGAACACTAAATCAAGAGAAACAGGGATAAAGAAAAATGATTTGTAAGGCTCTCTTATAATGGTATCAAAAATCAAAAAGAAATCTATATAGAGAATGTAGAAGAAAAGGGAGTTCCCATAAATAAACATTATGGAACTCCTTTTTTTATTTATAATGTTAAGCCACGTCAAGTATTATCAAGAGCAAAGAACAATCATTTATAAGCCCAAGCTCTTTTTGATAGCCTCAATCTTCTCACCTACACGCTGCTCACAAGCAGGAAGTCTGAAAGCTGCGTTCATAGTGTCCTTAATTTCAAGTAAAACTTAATCTTAGGCTCAGTACCTGACGGACGTACACTCACCTTAGTACCATCTGTGCAGAACCACTGAAGAACATTGCTTGTGTCAGGCATATCCATCTTCTCCTTAGAGCCGTCAGCCTTAGTGATTTTCAAGAGTCTTAAAGTCTTTTGTAAACATCGATTACACTACCACACAAGTTCCTTTGGAGGATTAGAGCGGAAGTTCTTCATCATTTCCTGAATTTCGTCAGCACCTGTCTTACCTGGACGTTCAACATTGATAGTAAAACTCATGACTGTAACCATATTCCATGTGAGATATCCATAAGTATGTCATACAATGTCTTACCATGATCCTTTGCGTATGCACAAATCTCAGCCAACAGAGTACAAGCACTCACGGCATCCTTATCGCGTACGAAGTCTTCTGCAAGGAAACCGTAGCTTTCCTCACCACCACCAATGTATTGCTGCTTACCCTCAGAGAGTGCAATCTCACGTGCAATCCACTTAAAAACCAGTGTAGCAGTCGCGCATTTCTACGTTCTGCTTCTCAGCAATCTTACGGATAACCTCTGTTGTAACGATAGTCTTCACGATAAAGTCTGTTGGCTTCATCTTGCCTACAGCCTGACGATTAGTGATAATATACCACAAGAAGAGCAAACAAGTTTGGTTACCATTAATCAACACCCATTCGCCATCACTATTCTTGCAAGCCATACCTACACGATCAGCATCTGGGTCAGAAGCCATCAAGATATCTGCATCAAGTGCCTTTTGCATCACGCAAAACCGAGTGTCAAAGCCTCAGCAATCTCTGGGTTTTGGACGATCGACAGTAGGGAAATTACCATCCTTAACCATCTGCTCCTTCACACAATGAACATTGTCAAAGCCCCAAGACTCTAACGCACGTGGGAATCATTACGCGACCAGCACCATGCAATGGAGTGTAAACAATCTTAAGGTCGTGTTGGTTCTTAATAACCTGTGGGTCAATACTGATAGTCTTTACCTGTTCAAGGTAAAACCTTATCAATCTCCTCACCGATAATCTCTATAAGCTGACTATTACCCTCAAATTTAACATCCTCAACTTTAACCTTGTTTACTTCGTCGATGATACCCTTATCGTGTGGTGCAAGTACCTGTGCTCCGTCATCCCAATAAGCCTTATAACCATTGTATTCACGTGGGTTATGGCTTTGCGGTGATGTTCACACCAGCCTGAGCCTTCAAATGACGGATAGCAAAAGAACACTCTGGAGTAGGACGAAGATCGTCGAAAAGATAAACCTTTATGCCATTAGCAGAGAAGATATTAGCAACAGTGTCCGGCAAAAGACGTGAATTATTACGACAATCGTGACAAACAACTACACTAATCTGCTCCTTATCCTTAAAGTTAATCTTCAGATAATTAGCAAAAACCTTGTGTTGCCATACCAACAGTATAGACATTCATACGGTTAGAGCCTGCGCCCATAATACCACGAAGTCCACCAGTACCGAACTCTAAATCCTTATAGAAACATTCAATGAGATTTGTTTTTATCCTCATTGTTAATCATTGCCTCAACGGCAGAACGTGTCTCCTTGTCAAAAGCAGGTGACAACCATTGACCTGCCTTTTCTTCGCATTGTGCGATAAGTGCTTGGTTATTACTCATAATCCTTAGTGTTTTTCTATTATTACTTGTATTTGCAAATGTACTCAATTATTCTGAGAAAGTCACTTGCAAGTAGAGTTTTTGTATTTTTGCACCTATCATAATCTGAGGTGTTGCAAAGAATAAGTCATTCAGCCGCATTTTCCCTCAACTATAAAATTTGATATAATCTTAAAACTCAACTGACATGGAACTAAACTTTGAAGGAATCCTCCTTGCCGTTTGTACATTCTTAATCATTGGACTTTGTCATCCACTTGTTATAAAAACAGAGTATTATTTCGGTACAAAAACCTTGGTGGCTATGGCTCATAGCGGGTATTGCTTGCTGTGTAGCAGCCTTGTTTTGTCTACAAAGTATCTTTTTGGTCTGCTCTACTCGGTGTCCTTGGAGCTTCATTCCTTTGGGGAATTGGTGAACTCATCTCGCAGGAGAAGCGTGTCTTAAAAGGATGGTTCCCTATGAATCCTAAACGTAAGGAACACTACGAGAAACTCAGCAAAGACAAGTCTGTTTGCCCAACTTGTAAGGATAAGAAATAAAAACTTTCGAGCATCTTCAACCATTGTAGTTAACACCCCGCACGTATGGTGCGGAGGCTTTAGCACTCAATCGTACTAACGGAATATTACTTTACAATATTTTTGTAAAGATAAAAACAACTTTATATTACAAGTCGTATTGATTGATTAAGCTTTAATCAGAAAAGAGCGTTCATAGCAGAATTACAACTTCTACTATGAACGAATTATACAATCCTAACATAGGATTAAATGGTACATAATGCCCTTAACCCATTATTTCACGGTCACACGACGCTCACGAATCAACTTAACCTGACGTAAGAGATCGTTGTAATGAAGGAGGTTAATGCCTTCACTCTGTGCTGCTTGCGCCTTACAGAACTGCTCAACAGTATCTAAATGCTGCATGAGATAGAGCATAATATCTGAATTACTTGCACGGTCAGCAACGGTTGGTTTGTCTTTCTGAACAGGATTTAAAAGGCTATTCAGTTGATCTACATAGTTACGCTCGAGTAAGCGGCGTGTACGAGCTTGCATATCATTAAGGCCAGTGAGTGGCTTCCAAACACTGTGGAACAAATCATTAAGATAGTCCTTGAACTGATAAGCACCTGCTTCACGCTGGTCCTTATAAATCTTATCCATAATGGTTCCGTTCATCATCACCTTCAGAATACGATCCTGATAAGTACTGATTTCGTCGACAAGGTCGGTACCTGCAATATCAGTCATAGATGAAGGATAAAGCCAAAGTGGTGCTTCAAACACCTGACGGCCGATATAGTCTACCGCGTCCCTGCCTTTCTTAGCTGGTGCAACCTCATAAGGCTTCTGTCCAGGCATATTATTGATATAGCGACCACCAATGTTCTTCAGAACATGATTAGTGTAACGGCCATACTGACCAACAACACTTCGCCACATTTCCATACGGTCTTCGTACTGATCATTAGGCTGACGTGTCCACTCAGGAAGCTTCGCAACGATACGCTTTAAGTTCTTAATACCATAATCGCTCGCCTTCACATTGTCATCTCCAAGGTCTTCTGTCTGTGCACGTGGGTCTTCATTCTTACCCTCACCACCAAACCACAGACGTGGATTCTTAGCAAGGATAGCTGTTGTCTCAGTCATTAACTTCTCTTTCTCGTCCATCTCATCTTTGAACTCTGGACGATACTGATAGCCCCAACGAATTGCCCACTTGTCGTAATCGTTCACACGTGGGAAGAGACCACGCTCTGAAATGCCATCTTCTGGCTGTGCAACGTAATTGAAACGAGCATAGTCCATGATGCTGGCAGTATGACCATGTTCCTCAACCCATTTCTTATCACGAAGCTTCTCTACAGGAGTAGCATGGCTTGCACCCATATTATGACGCAATCCGAGTGTATGTCCCACCTCATGACTTGATACAAAAGCGAATCAATTCACCCATAAGTTTGTCGTCCATGTGTGCCGTCTGGGCACGCTTATCTAATGGAGCACACTGAGTGAAGTACCACTTTGTCAAGAGATTCATCACATTATGATACCAACAGATATGACTTTCGATAATCTCACCACTACGAGGATCAACGATACGAGGTCCGTATGCATTCTCTATCTCAGCTGGAAGATAACGAAGAACATTAAAACGAGCATCATCAACACTCATCGTTGGGTCATTAGGGCCACTCTTTTGCCTGTATAGCATTCTTAAAAACCAGCAGCCTCAAAAAGCTACATTCCAGTCCTCAATACCCTTCATGAGATAAGGAACCCACTTCTTTGGAGTGGCAGGGATCGATATAAAATACGATAGGCTTAATAGGCTCTACGAGCTTTCCCTTTGCGTATGCCTTCTTATCCTTTGGCTCCAAACGGAAACGAGAGATAAACTGCTGGCGGTCTGTCTTTGTCTGATCGTCGCTGAAGATAGTATATCTATTCGTAAAATAACCTACACGATTATCCCATATACGCTTACGCATAGGTACTTTTGGAAGAAGAACGACACTGGTATTCAGTCCAACAGTCATTGCACCTGTATAAGAGGCAGGTGCTGTAGAAGGTGAACTTGAATAGGTACGTGTCGTAGCAATCTCCACATTTATTGGATAAACCTTCATCGTATCAATGAAAGTACGATCAGACATCAGTCCGCCTAACTTCAATTGCTTAGAGTCGTTTGAAGATATACTTAGAACGGCATTATCTCTTACGAACAAAGATGTAACATCAATTAATTGCGCCTTAGTTTCTTTATTACGACCTATAACCTTAAATGAAGCAACAATAGGGTCAGCCGTAGAAGCCTTCAACGTACGGGAAATGCTACTCTTTGGATCAGCCTCCTGCGAAAGAACGTAGGCACGAAGCAATATTGTCTTGTCATCACGCTGCTCAAAATAAATTGTCTGTTGATTTACTTCCTCTCCTGCAAACTTACCAAAGTTCTGTGGAACGGCTGTAAAACGAGTCACGGCAAGGAGATAACGACCTATAATAGAGTCAGGAACTTCAAAATACCATTGGTCATCAATATGTCTTACTGTAAAGAGTCCCTGCTGAACACTTCCTTTTTTTCTTTACAAGCTGATCGTATGCAGAAGGCTTTTCCTTTTCCTTTTCCTTTTCTTTCTCAGGTGCTTTCTCTTTCTGAACGTTCTGTTTTGTAGTGTCTTTACGCTGTGTGATAGTGTCTTTTACAGCACGATAGACAAACCTGTTGCCTGCTACGCTTACTCCACTTCCGAGCATAAGCACCAACAGACAGGCTGTTGCTTTTTGTTGATTGACATAGATTTATTAGTAACTTTACTTTTATATTTACACATAGAATAAATAAAGACAACCTTACTTTAATACGGTTGCTTTTACGAACACGGACATCAACCAATGGTCGGTCGTTTGCGTCAACAGCCTGGCGTTGAATACGCTCAACAATATCTAAGCCCTCCAACACTTGTCCGAAAACAGTGTATTGTCCGTCCAAATGAGGGCGAACCACCCACTTCTTTATACATTTGTCGCACCTCTTGTGTCATCTGTACCGTACTATCCGTATGAGCATTAAGACGTTCCTGCGCCCAATCGAGTTGTCCTTCAGAGAATTTTTATCCCCCAAATAATATAAAATTGTGAAGATGAAGACATACGTTTTGGATTGACATTATCCGCCTCACGTGCTGCCGCAATAGCACCACGTCGATGTAATAATTTTTGGATAACAAATCTCTGCGGGAAGTAAATAAGGTTCTGGTGTATCACCTAAAACCTGTCCGGGCTTTGCTGTTTTTTTGAAGCCATATCACCCGCCTGAATCATAAAAATCCTTAACAACTCGATGGAATAATACACCATTATAGGATCCACGACGCACCAACCTCAAGAAGTTATCACGATGACGTGAGGGTCCTCATTGTAGAGTTCAATACGAATATTTCCACTATCTGTTTCTAACAAAACCTCATGGCGCAAACTGTCCGTAAATGACTGAGCATATACATTCGCAACCAATACAACTAATAAAAAGGAAAAATAGACTTCTTCATCTCTTAAAAATTATATCATTAGATTACATAAAGGGATTAAACTATCATTTGGAAAATATTAAACTCTCTCAATATATAAAAATGGCTTTTTATACCTAATACTGCTAACTTGGTATGATAAAAATTGATTACCTCTTTTTCAACACCAATTGTAAACGTACCTACTGGTGTATGTTTTAATAAACGTCCATCAATACTAACAGGCGTATGCTGAGCGACTTCAATACTAAGTTCCTGAGTTCTATAAGCAAGAACATTACGATGACATAAAATCTTATTATGTAATAAAAGTAACATTCCCCTTAAAGTTTGCAGCATCCTTGGCTTTGAAACAACAGAAACATCCAGTAAACCATTATAAGGAACAGCGTTCGAGTCTGACCATATCCATGAGCATTACCAACACAAAGCGTCATCAGACGTTGTTGAAGCCTATCCGTATTAATTCGTAGGGACATCAAATAATCCATACGTTGGAATAGAAATAGAAAGCAAGACAATATGAAGGAGATTGTACGTGAGATGAAGACGTGACGCATACGCCGACGAAGACTCATTATATTTGCTACCATACCAATATTTACACAGTTAAGGAAATATCGACGACAACGCTCGTTCTTTTTATTTTTCATATCGAATACAGCCTACATCTATTCGTCTGACACGTCCTTGTTCAAGCCACTCGATAGTCTGTTCTAAGCAAGACTCTTCAAAACCCCAAAAAGTGTGCAAAGTCATTCAATACACCATTCGGGATTACACCCAATGTGATGCGCTCACGCTCAATACAATCCAAGAGCATAAGGTAGTTAACAGCATCATTCAATGCAGAGTCACCACCACAAATAATAATTGTCGTATAACCATTACTTATCAGCTTGCGTACCAATTGCTGTACGCTACGTGGATTCTCACTCAGAACCTTATCGTATTTTATATTATGAGCATACAAATAGCATTCGACTTGTTTCCACCATTTTTCAGAATTGTGCAACCATCCACTCTTTGGACAATATATAATGCCCCATCTTCCATCCATTACCATAAACTCATTATTTCTTCTACTTTATCCTCCATTCTCTGCTCAGCATTTATCCAGTGTATCGTAAAAGCCACGACGCTCCATACCACGAAAACCATGTCATCTGTCGCTTAGCAAACTGGTGTATGGAGATTTCAACTGTCGGAACATCTCGTTGTAAGAGAGCTTACCCACAAGATGTTCTGTTACAAATTTATATTCCAAACCATAATAGATAAGGTTCTCTGCGGGAACACCCTGTTTAAGAAGTCCGTCTATTTCGTCAAGCATCCCTTCTTCTAAAACGAACTTTTAAGACGACTTGTTATCTTCTTTCTTCGAGTCCTCACGGTCAATGTCTACACCTATTATTAATGATCTGATTGGTGGGCATTGACGTTCTTCTAGTTGGCTTCGTTAGATTATAAGTTTCTATTTCAATGGCACGAATAGCACGCTGACAAGAGTCAACATCCGTCTTGTTATGCATAAGAGAATGGTTCTTTGCCTTCAATTCAACGAGCATTACAGTCAGTTCTTCAAGTGACTTATCCTCCAAATCTTTACGAAGTTCGGCATTCTGTGGTACAGGCGAAAGACTATATCCCTTCAACACGGCTTCTATATAAAGTCCAGTACCACCACAAAGAATGGGCAGCACTCCCCTATTCCGTATATCTTCATAACAATCAAGGAAATCCTGCTGGTATCGAAAAAGATTATACTTTGTTCCAGGCTCACATATATCAATAAGGTGATAAGGCACTCTATGTCCCTCAACAGTATAGTCAGCCAGGTCTTTACCCGTTCCTATATCCATTCCACAATACACCTGACGGCTGTCAGCACTGATAATCTCAGCATGGAGTCGAGCTGCCAAATGCGCAGCCAGCGTAGTCTTACCCGAAGCCGTAGGACCAAGAATGGTAATCATACGTTTATCGAATGCCAAACCAGCGTCCGCAATCTTATCTATATATTCCGTCTTCATGTCGCAAAGATAACAAAAATCCCTGCCAGCAAGCTGACAGGGACTATTATTTTATCCGTCAATCACTCTCTACACAAGAGAAGATTGCAGATGACCTTCCGGTTGGTATTACTTCAACTCTGCGAAGTACTTGATTGTACGAACCATCTGAGAAGTATAAGAGTTCTCATTGTCGTACCAAGAAACTACCTGTACCTGATAAGTGTTATCGTCGATCTTGCTTACCATTGTCTGAGTTGCATCGAACAATGAACCATAGCGCATACCGATGATATCAGATGATACGAGCTCATCCTCAGTATAACCGAAGCTCTCGTTAGCAGCAGCCTTCATTGCAGCGTTGATACCCTCAACAGTTACGTCGCTACCCTTAACAACAGCAACGAGGATTGTTGTAGAACCTGTTGGAGTTGGGATACGCTGTGCAGAACCGATCAACTTACCGTTCAACTCTGGGATAACAAGACCGATAGCCTTAGCAGCACCAGTTGAGTTAGGAACGATGTTGCAAGCACCTGCACGTGAACGACGGAGGTCACCCTTGCGCTGTGGACCGTCGAGAATCATCTGGTCACCAGTGTAAGCGTGGATTGTTGACATGATACCTGACTGGATTGGAGCGTATGCGTTCAAAAGCAGCTGCCATAGGAGCCAAGCAGTTTGTTGTACAAGAAGCAGCAGAGATAACAGTATCCTCAGCCTTCAAAGTCTTGTGATTAGTATTGAAAACAACTGTTGGAAGATCGTTACCTGCAGGAGCAGAGATAACTACTTTCTTAGCACCAGCCTTGAGGTGAGCCTCAGCCTTTGCCTTAGATGTATAGAAACCTGTACACTCGAGAACTACGTCTACGTTGTTAGCAGCCCATGGGCAGTTAGCAGCGTCCATCTCAGCAGAGATTTTAATCTCCTTACCATCAACGATGATTGAATTCTCAGTAGCCTCTACAGGTGTGCTTACCCTCACCGAACTTACCAGCGAAGCCACCCTGTGCAGTATCATACTTCAACAGATGTGCAAGCATCTTAGGACTTGTCAAGTCGTTAATTGCAACAACCTCATAACCTTCAGCCTCAGAACATCTGACGGAATGCGAGATGACCAATACGGCCAAAGCCGTTAATAGCTACATTTACCATTTTACTTAAATAATTTATAAAAAGTTTATAAAAACGAATTTCTTTTTTTGTATTCTTATTGAAGATTTTATATCTTACGATTGCAAAGATACATTTTTATTTTTTTGCAGACGCTTTGCGTATTAAATATTATAAAAAAATAATTTCTTTCGTATATAGACACTATTAAACGTGGCTGAGGAAAACCATTCCAGAAAGTCTTTATAACGTTAGAAAAATCTTTTTAATATAAATTGTCTAACAAAGGTAATAAACAACAAACAAGTAAATTATGAGTAAATTTATCCAAGAATTCAAGAGTTTTTGCAGTAAAAGGGAATGCTATTGACATGGCTGTCGGTAGTTATCATTGGCGGCGCATTTGGCAAGATTGTTTCATCAATTGTTAATGATATTATCATGCCACCCTATTGGCTGGCTCATTGGTGGAATTAATTTCACAGACCTAAAGTGGGAACTACCTTCGGTAGATATTAATGGTGTAGCAACCATTAACCCTGCCACTATCAACTACGGAAACTTTCTACAAACAACTTTTTGATTTCCTTATTATCGCTTTATGCGTGTTCTTTATTATAAAGGCTATGACAAGACTCTCTAAGAAGAACGACAATAAGCCTATAGAACCCGTATCGCCACCAGAACCTACTAATGAGGAAAAAACTCCTTGTTGAAATTCGCGACTTATTAAAGAACAAATAAACGTTTAATTCACATTGTCCGAAGATTTAAGTCTACAATCTTCGGACATTCTTTTACATTACATATCTATATAACAAAAACAAATTACACAAAAATCTCTGAAAAACTTTATAAGATTTCTACTTCTGCACGACACGACTTCCCTAAATAGATGACAATACTAAAAATTGAAGCATAACACATCAATAGAGATAGAACAAAAATCTGCATATCTTCTTACTTTCTGTAAGTAAATTATGCCAATATTATCAACACTTGTAAACAAAAATCATATACTATAAAAACTAACACATAAACTTTTTAGCTTCTTAACGACGCTCTTTTTGACTTGCAAAAGATGCCCTTCTCACATGTTACTAATGGTCTTTCAAAGTCTAATCAAGTACCTTTTAATCGAGGCATATTATAAAAATGCTGATTTACTTATAGTTATAAACACAGTCTTAAACCCAATCATTTACGCTATTTACAGATGAATTTTACAAAAATATTGTAAAGATTTTTTTCAAACCATATTTTTGCAGTTATCAAAGATTAATACCTTTTTCATATCAGTAATAAAAATAAAAAAAAGCCAAGACTATCCTCTAGGCTGTGTATAATGATAGATTGCGCCTTTCCATTAAAACTAAATGAAAAATAACCACGCATTTTACAAAAAACATTCACTATCTGTTTAATCTGCCTTAACTCGCATCTTCCTCTACCTTTTTATCTAATTTAATCAGCAGCAAACCTATTGCTGTCCAAATGAGTTCACGGATACGAACAAGCAAGGCAACAAAGATACCAACTTCAAGCGTAAGTCCTAAATCTTTTATAGACATAAGAAATCCACCTTCACGTCCTCCCAACTGCAAAGGCATAAAGAAAAGCATATTTGCAAAAAGAGAAGTAAATGCAAGAATTAATAAACAATCAAAAATAATTTGCTGACGGAAGTAATACTAAGAGAATAAAAAAATATCTCTAAGGCACTAAAAAATTCTGCAAGATAGTTCGAGTAAAACAACGATAAGAAAAAGTTCGTGGATTTTGATTATGTAATGATGCAATCTGTGAGTCTATCCTATCAAGTTCTGACTTGTGAGAATCAATAAAAGGCTCTGCCCATCTTTTTAATCACAGGAATATGCCGTACAATGTTTAACACCCTTGCTGCTAATCCTTTCTTGTATCCAGTTAGAAAGAACCAAATGGCTGATAAACAAAAAAACTGACACAACGGCTAACATCATACCCTTCGCAAGGTTGATTGGCTGTGTAAAGACATAGAGAAAAAAATCGATATGAGCCAAAACCAAAAATGGCTAAAAAAATATGCGTCATAGCATATAGAACAACAGAGGAAGTCGCACGCTCTGTGCCAATCTTTGGAGTAAGCTCCATTATACGATAGGGTTCGCCACCCATTAATCCCCCTGGTGTTGCATAGTTTAATGCAAAGCCTGACACCGTAACCTTATAGAGCCATAAAAAAAGAAATTTTCCTTCGTTCTTCTACACCATGTGTCTGACTGCGTATAATTGTAAAACCAAGCCGCTGTATTAAAGATGTAAAGAAATGCCCACAACACGACTACGGCAAAAACCAATAACCTGCATGTTGGATTTTCTGCCAAGCATCATTAAAAGTCAAGGTTGTACACCATGATAGAGAGTACAACCAGACCAAAAAGTAAAGAAGATGTTCTGAAACTTTTTACTCATATTTCTTCTTATGATTTAGGACATAAAATTTACATTCGCCTACAACGTTTCCCTTAATCACGTCCTTCGCTATTATAAGCTGTACGATCCTCACGCTTACGTGGAACAGAAAAACGCACCTTATCACTATCATCCCTTCTTTCCTTATACAACTTTGGAAGAGGGTTCCCCATTGGAGCATCATACTCCACCCGATTACGATAAATGTCTATCGCAAGATAGATTGCATGACGGAAAGGAAGTACATCAGCTACACCCTTTACCTGCTAAAAGAAAGACTATCTGGTATCTCGGCTGCAGTGCGCACAAGTGGTAAACCCGCAGTATACGTAACACCATGGCATGACGAAAGCGTACGGAAAGGAGCAACTCCTTGTTCGTAATACATTGCCAACACACCATCAAACTGCTCTGTATTATTACAACCGAAGAAGGTATCAGCAGCGTATGGGCCAAAGGCTTGAACACCCTTCTCGACAAGCTCGTCAATAGCAGGCAAGATAACCTCCTGTTCCTCTGAACCTAACAATCCATTGTCACCCGCCTTAGGGTTTAGTCCCAGTATTGCGATGCGAGGACAAGACATTCGAAAGTCACGGCGAAGACTCTTAAACAATGCACTCGCATTATTAACAATACATTCCTTTGATATAGATTCAGCAACTTGACGTAGTGGAAGATTACGAGTAGCAAGCGCAACTCTCAACCCGTCGTTAATCAAGATAGAAAGACCTTGCTCCTCCGAGCCCATGTGGTCTTCAATATACCGACTCTGACCACTAAAATGGAATCGCTCATTGTTATCTATAGGTGCAGTTACAAGAACATCAAATAAGCCCTGTCGGTAATCTTCTAACGCTTTATCAACAGCTTGTAAACCAGCAACACCAGACTCCTCAGAAGCGACACCAAGCTCAACCTTAATCTCATTGTCAAATACAGGAAGTAGATTAAGAGCGTCCGTCCTGCGCTTCTGACGCATCATTAATGATGGTAAAGTTTGCTTCTATGTCAAGAGCATTGCGATGATAAGTTGCTACCTTAGGCGACCCATATATAATAGGTGTACAAAAGCTCTAACATCTCTGACTCTGCAAAGGTCTTAAAAATAAGCTCATATCCTACACCATTTGTATCTCCGTGTGTGATTGCTACTGCAGATTCTTTTATTCTCGTTCATATCATTATACCTTATATTAATTTTCTGTATCTCTTCTTACTTTTTGTGCTTCTTCCTCTTTCATCCTCTATCTTCTTTGCCGTTGAGAGCAAACCACAAGCAGCAAAGATATCCTGCCCACGACTTGCACGAATAGTTGTGAAGACTCCATGCTGCGTTAAATAGTTTCTGAATTTTTTTCCATCCTATGATCATCAACACCCTGTAAAGGAATGTTCAGGATAGCGTGGAAACGTATAAGATTCATTCGACAATCTAATCCTTTGAGTAAGTCTACAATTGCCTTTGCATGCTCTTCGCTGTCATTAAAAATCCTTGAAAACAATATATTCAAACGAAAGACGACGCTGATGAGAAAAAGTCATAATTACGCAATAAATTAATAATACTATCTATTGACATTCCTCTCTCTGCTGGCATCAATTCCGAACGTTGATTATGTAAAGGGGTGTGCATACTTATCGCAACGTGACAGTCACTTTCTTCCAGAAATCGTTGGAGCTTACCTTTTATTCCGACACTACTTACTGTGATACGTTTTGGCGACCATCCGTAACCAAAATCTGCTGTCATCACCTCTGTTGTTCGCAACACATTGTCAAGATTATCCATTGGCTCACCTTGCCCCATGAAGACAATATTTGTCAATTTGTCACGTTCAGGAAGAGAATAAATTTGATTGAGAATATCTGTCACCGAAAGACTTCCTTCAAAGCCTTGCTTTCCTGTCTGACAAAAAGACAATTCATCTTACAACCTACTTGTGAAGAAACACAAAGCGTCGCACGATCAGCATCTGGTATATACACCGTTTCAACAAACTTACCACTTTCAGTAGGAAAAAGATATTTGATGGTTCCATCTTTTGAGTATTGTGCATCAATTGGCTCACTACAACCAACCTCATATTCTGCAGCAAGTTTTTCTCTGTTTGCTTTCGAAATGTTCGTCATCTCATCGATACTCTTCACGTGCTGTGTATAGAGCCATTTAGCCATCTGTCCGCCTGTAAAAAGCAGGCATTCCAAGCGACTTAGCAACCTCTTTCAGTTCGCCAAGTGTCATACCCAACAAATACTTCTTTTCACCTTCCATTCTCGTTCTCAATGTTTTGTTGCTGCAAAGATAACGAAAAATATGGATAATATTCGTGTTTTACACCCTTTTTATGATTGGAAAAATGTATAAAAAAACATGTTTTTGCAATCAAAGCAAACGATAAGTATTCACCTTTCTATGTCTAATTATTGTGATTGTAGTTTTTAATTACTATCTTTGCAGATGATAGTTTATAATAAAAATATTTCAATAGAATGATGACAATAGAAGAAAAACAAAAATAGAAGAAAAGAATCGTTGATGTCCTAAAAAAACAGTATACGACCCAGAAATACCCGTGAACATCTATGATCTTGGTATGATTTACAAGATTGATGTGAACGAAGAGGGCAACCTTGATATGGACATGACGTTTACGTCACCCTCTTGCCCCGCAGCAGACTTCATCCTTGAAGATGTACGCACAAAAGTAGAGAGTGTTGAAGGTGTGAAGACTGCAAATATCAACCTTGTCTTTGAACCAGTTTGGGATCAAAGTATGATGACTGAGGAAGCACGTGTAGAACTGGGCTTTGACTAAAACACTTGTCTTCACTGCTGAAAGAAAAGCTTGCTTAAACCCAAATCGGTCATTAGACCACAATGTTTCAAGATATGATATGAAGAATATCTATTTCCTCTCCGATGCACATCTGGGTTCGCTTGCAATAGCGCATCCACGCACACACGAACGACGTCTTGTTCGCTTCTTAGATAGTATCAAGCACAAAGCAGCAGCGGTTTATCTACTTGGTGATATGTTCGATTTCTGGAATGAATATAAATATGTTGTCCCAAAAGGATATACACGTTTCTTGGGCAAGATATCTGAATTAACGGACATGGGCGTTGAAGTGCACTTCTTCACAGGTAATCATGACCTTTGGACTTATGGATATTTAGAAAAAGAATGTGGTGTTATTCTTCATCGCAAACCAATCACAACAGAGATATACGATAAAGTTTTTATCTTGCACATGGTGATGGTTTAGGCGACCCTGACCCAAAAATTCCGCTTTCTACGAAAGGTTTTTCATAACCCCTTCTGTCAGCGTCTTCTCAACTTCTTTCATCCTTGGTGGGGAATGCAATTAGGTTTGAACTGGGCTAAAAAGTAGACTGGAAGCGTGCTGATGGGAAGGAAGTTCCTTATTTGGGTGAAGACAAAGAATTTCTTGTGCAATATACCAAAGAATACATGTCTACCCACAAAGACATAGATTATTACATTTACGGACATCGTCATATTGAACTCGACCTCACCTTGTCACGAAAAGTACGTTTATTCATTCTTGGTGATTGGATATGGCAATTCACCTATGTTGTCTTTGATGGTAAACATATATTCCTGGAAGAATATGTGGAAGGTGAGAGCAAACCCTAAAACAAAAACTTTGGGATAAATAAACAACCAGTAAGAGCGTTCTAATAAGAAGTTCTTACTGGTTGTTTTTTCTAATTCAGTTATTAGACAACACTATGAAAAGTAGGGATTTTGGAACATTGTTGTCTGACGATCAATTTAGTTTTTGAAGTTGCTGTCACTGCTGTCAGCCTAACATATAACATAAACACCTTATAATATGTGTGTTATGAGAAATGTTAAAAAATGACAGCAACTAAAAAAACAAAAACTATTTGAGTGAAAATGACTGAATTTGTTTAAACAATTCTCTCGTTTGACTAATAGTAACATTTATTTCACTACAAACAACCTGACCTAAAAGAATATTGAGATCAGAAAGAGCCTTTTGTGCAATAACATCAAATTCTTCTCCTAATTCACAGAAACTCAGGACGCAATTATATGCAGCATGTCTTAAAGGAAGACTCTCACCCGCCAATGTTGTATGTGCCTGATCAAGAAACTCATTGATTCCACGCTCATTAGGGCTCCATTTTACGAGCAAACAATCGAGCAAGTAGTTGATAACCACAAAGCTGATACATATCATTATCAGATGCTATCCACTTATAAGCTAAGGATGGCGAAAAAAATCGAGATGTTGTAATAGATTGAAGGCCAACAACTCAGCCATTTCCTGAGTACGAAGTCGCTCCATCCACACTTCAACAAGGTCTTCGTCCATTTTCTCTGCAGGCATAATTAAAGTAGCAAGCACCTGACACTTCTAATATCCTCCTTCCAAAGTTCAATTGCAAGCTCATAATTCTTACCATACTCGACAGCCATCTCCTGTAAATCAGGAATTGGAACACCCCAATTTATTTTATACGAAACACCTTTTTGACGCATAGAGTGCGAAAGCAACACCATTCATCAATAGGGTGAAAAGACTGCTTTTATCTCTTTTAATTTATCATGTATCTGTTCGTTCATTCTTCTTATAACTAAATCATCTAATAATCATATTAGAGTTTTACTTTAACACCATTGTTAAATTATAAACACCTAATAATATGATAGTCCTCATTATTTATGCAACCAGACTTAACATTAAGTATTCGTCTGTTTCTGAAATATTGTATTTTTGACAGCGTATCAGTATCTCTACGGAACTCCTTTAATAGCTGCTCAGTATCTCCTCCACTCCTTGCCATCCAATCACGAAAATACTCAACAGCACGTTCAATATTACCCATAGCCCACTGACAATAACCTGCATTGATATAATCTTCATGTACGGGACATTCTGACAGAAGTGTATCATATAATTGTGAAAGCCTTTTCAAGATTATCATCTGAAAGCATTGCCCATGCAAGAAGACGCTTCACATTCATATCATCAGGATATTGATAATCAAGACGGAACAATTCCTCACGTACCTCACTAAATTTCCCCATCTTCAGTAAAGCTACACAACGCTTCATCGTATAACCCTTATGTCCTGGTTCTAAGTTTAATAGTAATCCGTAAACATCCTCTGCAAAGATCGTAATCCTCATTTATGAGTGCCGCACGTGCTTTTCCTTTCAAGGCCCAACGATTGTCAGGGTCGGCTATGAGCGCATCGTCAAAATACTTATAAGCAGCATCTGCCTTTCCAAGATTAATATTGGTGTAGCCTATTAAAATAGAAAAACGTGGGTCAGAACTCTGAAAAGTAGTAAGAAGTTCGGCGAGTTCCATCGTCTTCTGATGCTTATACAAATGCATAGCTAATCGCAACTTAACATCATCAAGTCCCGATTCTTCAAAACACTTATACGTAAAGAAGAAAGAATCTGAAATAAAAATCTCCTTTACCATTATCCTCAAATGGATTAATAAAGTCACCAGCTTTTATCATAGAGACGGAAGAAACGATAAAGGTCTTGCAAATAGGTCCGTCGAATACTGAAAAGCATCTTCTTTATCATCACTTTGAACTAATGAGCCAAACGCAGCATCAGAGTTAATCACATTCTTAATATTATTTGGCAACTGGTCTGCAATCTGTTCTATCGCAAAGGCAAACGAATATTTATCCGACTCACAGAAGTTACTTCTCTCCATAAGTGCATTTAGAAACATTGTATCACCTAATTTGCTGGATACAGAGCATAAAGAAGGATGTTCAAGATAGAAAGGAGTAAACCAATTTATCATATCATTAAAGAACGGAAAACGCTTCATGTGACTGAAACCACCAAAATAGATATCAGAGCCCCGCTTATGCATGTCAGCCATCTTGCGCACTTTCTCCTCTAATTGCTCCATACGCTTCTCATCCGCATCTTGATTTAGAATATTCTCCACCGCATCCTCTTCTTTCTCAATAATACCAATACGATCAATCGTCAGATTAGAATTGCGCATGATATCAGGCATTATATCTCGTTGTATCTTATCGTTATCTTTCTCTGCATCCTTACTATAAAAGGATTGTATTTGCAGGGTTAATAATTCACGAGTAAAAGCCGGATTATCACAGATTTTACGTATAATGATTTCTTGTTCTGGGAAGATGTCCATCCCTCAAAGATTGAGAGTACCCAACCAACCAAAGCACGTTGTCTTACGTGTTCGTCTGTTGCCCTTTGATATATGTTGGTAAGTGTTTTGAATTTATTAATATCAAATTGGTTCATTGCGCTAAGACTAATAGCACTTACCAATACCTGTTGGTCGGAAGAAACAACTGTTTGGCGAAAAGAAGTAAATCTGTATAAAACAGACAATCATCATCTGTCCATTGACATGAAGTCAATAAAGCATTAAAAAGACGATTTATAAACAATTGATGGCGTTCGTATAACTCTGTACTTTTCTGTATTCTCACCTCTCTGGTTGAAAGTGAAAAGCATTGCCACGTCTGACACGAACGTTTCTAACACGGTTCGAATAAAATCATGATTGGTATTGAGACGATCAGCAACGTGAAACGCATTTATCCATGCGCTAATATTCTTACAACGCCAACTTATCTCAAGATTTGCTGTCACCCTATACAAACGTTGTAACAATAGTTAAATAGAGCGATTCTCGCTGGTTGTCAGCAAAAACCTCTTCTCATATAATCTACCATCAAAAGATAATCTGCCTTGATGGTTTCGAACTCACCATATCCAATAAGGGAAGGGCGCTCATAAAGTCGATCTAAATATTCAATGGCATTCGTCAACCTTTTTCTCTATCAAAGAGTTTATAACCTTATTAAGGATTTCCCTCTACATTCACGGCTTTACTTCTTTTTATTTATTTACTTCTTATTTCTTACCTCTAATCTTAACACCACTAAGATAGTTACGTGCCATCTGTAAATTTGCCTTACGTGGAGGTCCTATCTTTGTGTATTTTATATCTGGTAATGAACGTACAACAGCCTCATCGACCTTCATATATTTCTGAATCAATGCTGAATAATACTTCACCCCATTCTTATTAATAAGTTCCACAGCCTTATCGTACGCATCAGCAAAAGCTGCTTCTTCATCCTTACGACGCACCTTATCCATTACGGCTACAACACCGAGATGAACGTCTGCATCTTCAGAATTAAAAAGAGATATATTATTTAATAACAATGCCTTTGTCGCTTGTGGCTCAGCAAAACCAATATGATGTCTACCTCATGATTTTTGCAACATAACAAGTCGAACAAACACATCATTTATCTGCACACGAAAAAAATTTGATATTTGGGCTTAGCTTTCTTCACAACCATATCTGTGAGCGATCAGTCCCAGAGTAACGAGTCATTGCTACAATCTTATCACTAATATCTGAAAGTTGTTTTTACTTTTTGACTCCTTATCTGCAATCAGTTGCCATTTAAGATTTGTATCAGTAAGATAATGCATTAATAACTTATTTCTATGCTTCAATCTTTCTGTACGAATAAGATCAAAAAGCAACCTGCACACTCCCCTATCATTGCCGTATCACAATCCATCTGTGCATTATAGCGACAAAGTCTAATATCAACTTTTGTCGTATCATACAACACACTATCCTTCAACAGATAGGCTGGCAAACAATCTATTGTTGGCATCACTGCAATTTTATAAGCCTTTTGATAAGCTACGATTTCAGCCTCTTTCTTTGCTTTACGTTCAGCCTGCACCTCCTTGTTACTCTTCCCACAGCTAACAAGCGCAAACAAAACTAATATAAGTAGAGAATTAAAATGTTTCATATAGATGCAAATTTAAGAATAAATTTTGTAACTAAGAAAAATCTTATTACTTTTGTCTTACTTATGGCAAAGGATAAAAATCGCTTTCGTCTCAGTGTAATTGTGGACAGGAAAATGCAAAATGGATTGGTAAGTGTCCTAATTGTGGACAGTGGAACACCTTCAAAGAGTTCCGTATTGCTTCTGATACGGGTTCAATGGCAGCACGCAACGCTGCTACTACATTGCGAAATGTAAGCTCAAGTGGCTCTACATCTGCATTAGAAAACAAGCCACAACGCCTACGTGATGTTTCATCTCATAACGACCCACGTATTGACATGCGTGATGGTGAACTCAACCGTGTAAGTTAGGTGGCGGATTGGTACCTGGCAGTATCGTCCTTCTTGGAGGTGAGCCAGGCATTGGAAAGAGTACACTGACCTTACAAACAATCCTTCACATGACACAGCGTGTACTCTATGTAAGTGGTGAAGAAAGCCCTCGTCAAATCAAGATGCGTGCTGAGCGAATAGCAAAAAGATATTTCTGAGAATATCATTATCTTGTCCGAAAACATCCTTGGAACACATCTTTTGACCATATCCGTGATGTTCAACCCGAACTTGTTGTTGTAGATCCTATTCAGACAATCTCAACAGAAGACGCTCGATAGTAGTCCTGGTAGTATCAGCCAAGTACGCAGAATGTGCCTCTGCACTACTACGCTTTTTGCCAAGACAAGTGGCGTTCCTGTTATTCTCATTGACATATCAATAAAGAGGGGTCATTGCCGACCAAAAGATATTAGAACATATTGTTGACACCGTAATTCAGTTTGAAGGTGACCAACACTATATGTATCGTATCCTCCGAAGTATCAAGAATCGTTTTGGTTCCACATCAGAACTTGGGATATACGAGATGGAACAGCAGGGACTTCGTGAAGTAAGTAACCCTTCTGAACTCCTACTTACCGAAGACCACGAGGATTGTCGGGTATTGCTATCTCAAGTACAATTGAAGGTGTACGCCCTTTCCTCGTCGAGACACAAGCACTTGTTTCATCAGCTGCCTATGGCACTCCACAACGTTCTGCCACAGGCTTCGATCAACGTCGACTAAACATGCTTCTTGCTGTATTAGAAAAACGTGTTGGCTTTTAAGCTAATGCAAAAAGGATGTTTTCTTGAACATTGCTGGTGGATTACGTGTAACAGACATGGCAATGGACCTCAGCGTCATAGCTGCTGTACTCTCATCTAATGTTGATACTCCTATCGAACAAGGTTGGTGTATGTGTGGCGAAGTTGGACTGAGTGACGAGGTGCGACCTATTAGTCGTATTGAACAACGCATTGTTGAAAGCTGAAAAACTGGGATTTAGTCATATTATTATCCCTAAATATAATCTTTTCTGGTCTTTCCAATAAATATAATATACAACTACATCCGGTGAGAAAGGTTGAAGAAGCACTAAGGGCATTATTTGGATAGCACAATTAGCAGCCTTAATTCCAAATGCGTTATTAGAGCCTAAACCTATTTGGGTTTAAGACAACAAGTCATACCATTACACTGGTATCCTACAAAAATAATCCACAAAAAGTACAACACGAGTTAAATGTTTTTGTTATCTTTGCAGGAAGAACAAACGAATGCACAATGAACAGAACTAACAAAGTATTACTCATCTACACTGGCGGCACCATAGGTATGGGGGTATAACCAACGAACAGGCGCATTAGAACCATTAGACTTCAACCATCTTGTAGAAAATGTACCTGAGTTCAAACTTATCCCTACAAAGGTTGACACCTATCAGTTTGCCCCGCCTATTGACTCCTCTGACATGTCACCAGTGAGATGGAAACAGTTAGTTAAGATTATTTCTGACCGATACGAACAATACGATGGTTTTGTTGTGCTACATGGTACTGACACCATGTCTTATACAGCATCTGTTTTGTCATTTATGTTTGAAAAACCTTACCAACCTATTATCCTTACCGGCTCACAACTCCCTATCGGCCAGTTACGAACTGATGGTAAGGAAAAATCTCATGACAAGTCTTGAATTGGCTTCTGCTCACCATTTAGATGGAACTCCGATTGTACCTGAAGTTTGTATCTATTTTAGTGGGCATCTTTTTACGAGGAAATCGTTCAACAAAACAGAATGCTGACGAATTTAACGCTTTTGACTCTTTTAATTATCCACACCTGTGCGAGGCGAGGGGTCAACTTCAATTTTAATGAACACAACATCTTAAAAGCCCGACTTTACAAAGCCAATGATACCGCATTTTGAATTGGACAACAATGTTATTATTTTTCTCTCTTCCCTGGTATTGAGGAACACCTAATCCATCACATGTTTGATGCACCTGAACTGCGAAGTATCGTTATGCGTTCGTATGGAAGTGGAAAATGCACCGCAATATCCTTGGCTAATGGACTTACTTCGTAAAGTGTCTGAACGTGACATTATTGTTGTCAATATTAGTCAGTGTATTAGTGGACAAGTTGAAATGAATCGTTACGACACGGGCTATCAACTCAAAGACGCTGGTGTGATTAGCGGCTTTGATAGCACTGTTGAGGCAGCAGTGACAAAACCTCATGTATCTACAAGCCAAATACAAGGACTCTACAACCATTCGTAAATACATGAACCAATCAATTGCTGGTGAAATTACTGTCTTTTGTTGATTTAATAGAAGGAAACAAAGAATAGAAATGATAATCTGAGAATAAGCCTTTTGTGGATGGTTTATTCTCAGATTTTTCTTTCAATAGAGTTTACTTTAACTCAGTCATTAATTCACTCATCAATGATAGCAACCGATTTCTAAAACTTATTACAACGCTCAAAGAAACCTATTTCATCGAGTTCCGCCTTCATACGCAACCCTCTTCATCTGTCATATTCTGGAAAAGGTGTACGATTAGGACCAAGGTCAAAACCTATCAATTTCTATAATTCGCTTACCACCGACAATATTACCACGGAAATGGCAAACTAACATTGATTACCTCCTGAGAGAAGTTCTGTTTTTCGCGCGCTGTATCAATGTCACCCTTATTCCATGCCCTCAATAATTCCTGTCAATTCACGACCATTATAGTTGGTTGTACCACCAATACCGCCCTTGGCACCACCTTTTGAGCCAAACTTGGAAGAATTGTTTCGTCCTGACCATGCAACATATCAAACTTACCGTCTTTTGTAAAGACGGCACTGATTGTACTATAAAGGCTCTCAAAGGTATACTTGATACCCGCAAAGTTAGGAATACGACCATCAACCGCCTTTATAGAGTTCGAGCATTGACAAGAATGCACCATTGAAAGCAGGAATATGATAATAATAGAATGGGAGTGACGGAGTTGCAGCTGCTATTGTTTCGCCAATACTTAACCAACTCTTCAACACGACCTATCTTTTGGGAAAGGAGGTGCCATAGCACCGATACCCCATGCACCTATCTTCTCTGCATGTTCTGCCAAACGAACACTCTCTCGCAAGCAACAACTGCCCACATGTACAATGACCTTAAAGCCCTCTGGTGCAACCTCTACCCAACGTTCAGCCAACAGCATACGCTCCTCCGTTGTAAGCATATATCCTTCACCAGATGAGCCATTTATAAACACTCCTTCAAACCATTCTTCTGCAACATTGCTGCATACGCCTCTATTGGCTCAAAATTGACATCGCCATTAGCATAGAATGGCGTGAACGGTGCGTCAATTAATCCGATAATCTTTTCCATAAACTTTGTTGCCTTCTACCACTAATCCTCTAACTGAGAATATTTGCATAAGTAAGGCGATTATAAAATGATAATGATAAACTAATTTATTACAATTCTTTATTCCATATTGTCGGTTGTTGGTTTCAAACAAGTGAGCTGCAACACCAAGGCTAAGACTACAATTCCACCCAAAAACGGCAAAACCAAAACCAAGGTTACTCCATCTGTCCAAGCACCTAAGACCTGAGTCACAACTGCTCCTGCAAACACACCCGTCATATTCATGATGCCGTATGCTGTACTACGATACTTTTGATGAAATAAACTGACAAAGGATGGGCATATTATTGGCATCAAACATACCTACAACCTACTCCGAAACATAAACCTGCGCCGACTACCGACACAAGACTATGACCAAAACCTAAAAACATAAGAGCAGGAACTGTAAGTCCAAGTCCTATGGCACTTGTATATACTGTCCGCGAAATTATACTGCACCCAACGATCCGAAACAAAAACCACCCATGAGGACAATCACAATGAATGAGGATATAGCTATTGTAATCGTTGAAATTGGTCCTGCACTTGACATCGGTATTCCTAAACTATTTTCAAACAGTGTTGGCAACCACTCTTTTGTCGCCCAAACCCGGAAGACTTTGGTACAGCAAAATAGATGAGTATTACCCAAAAAGCCCATGTTGAGAAGACAATAGACAAAACCACTGAAATGGGTTCTTATTAGACTTTGTTCTACTCTGCAATGATACACCTTGTCCATGCCTTGGATTCTCCTTCAAGAATAATAATAAAACAAATGAGTAAACAATTCCAATAATCCCAAAACCAATGGAAAAGTCGTGCCATGAAAATAACGCTGCAAGAGTTGCGCTAAAACCACCAACAGCCTGACCAACATAAAGTCCAGTCATGTGAATACCCGTAGCCAACGAACGTGACTTTCCTTCATGCCAATCTGCTATTAGAGCATATGCTGCTGGTATATAAAGTGCCTCACTAATACCCATGAAAGCACGAAGCCAATATAGCTGTTGGAAACTTTCTCATAACCCATGAGATAAGTAACCGCAGACCACACGAAGATACTACCTACCACCAACCATTTACGATTTGAACGATCAGCAATAATACCTGCAAACGGACTAACAAGACCATATATCCATAAGAAGACTGCCATCAAAGCTCCAAAGGATTCTGCCTTACTTAATTCTACAATATCTACTTTCATTGCTTCTTGCATCGTCGATAGCATCTGCCTATCCATGTAATTCAACAAAGCAACAAACCAAAGAAGGGCTACAAGTAGCCAAGGATAATGTTTTTCATAAAAAGAGTATTGTCCACCTTAATATCTTTTATGCTCTACTCGAAAGAACAAACAACACAAAGGCCACACGGACGATTAATATATTATTGATTAGAATCTAAACAAGAGAACTTTTTACTATAACCTTTATGAATAGTCAACCAAAGAGTATAACTGTCGAGCATCATCGCTTAGGATACCCTCACTACCCTACTACTACGCACTCTTGGCTTCAACTCTCCACCTATCACATATAACCCTGTTTTTGTATGTGCTAACATTGCACCAGCACGAGCTGTTTCCTGACTCTTATAGAGTATTTGCCAACCATCATTATTATAATATAAGGTGTATGGGTTAAACTGATACCATTCAATTGATGACTTAGATAGTCTGGCTGAGGATGATTTATCGCCGAGAGAAAAACATCTTTGTTCACTCCTCCCACAACTAAAAACTCACTTTCTGATAAATTAATTCCTATTCCACCACCAACAAATAGCGGTTCACCTTTATCATCCCTTGGCCTTCCTGCTCCGTCCATTCGTCAGTCGCCTCATTATATACATAACCATTCATTGCCAACCTTGCCTCCTCACCATTACCTGCTGATGAAAATCCTCCAAAAAGACAGAGCTTATTGCTATCCATACTACAAGCTACTGGTTGTACACGAGCCATACCTGGAAAAAGGTTTTATATCCTTCCAACCTGCCGAAAGATTATCTAAGTCAAGACACAAAAACACGATTAGAAGCCTTACCGTCCATTAAACCACCTGCTATATAAAGACGTCTACTCAACTAAACATCCTGCCATATTATCAGCATAACATGGCAGAGAAGGAAGAACTGACACCTGTGCCTTTGCTCTTCAACAAGGGTCAGACGCAATACAGTCTTATAACTGCCTGTATTATTCATTCCCCGACTAATATCAAACCATTATCGCAAGTGATAGTAACACCGTATGCCAATGGTTCTGGCAATTTACCAATCAACTTCCAATTTAATTTATCTTGCTCATCCGCTTTACATGCATAAATCCCACTATAAAAACACTTTCTTACTATCAGGTGCTAAAGCGTTAACTGGAAAGTTACACCCTCCTGCCATCACAAGTAAGTCATCTATTCCACCAGCAAAAACAAGCCGAAACACCTTGTTCAATACCCACCTCATCTTTCGGGAAGCCCTCCATTATCATGAGGCTATCAGCATTAGATGCTTTTGCAGCTAATCCTGTCAATAAAGTTATCATTGTCATTATTAGGTTTTTAATTCTCATCGTTATAGATAAAATGTTGTTTAGGAACAAGCCTTCAAACAATAATACAACTATACAATCAGTTTTACGTATGGTAAAGAAAAAGAAAAACGACTTCTCAATAAAAGTATATTTTTCAAAAATAAAGTTAGTAGAAAGTTAGATGTAAACACTTTTATGCACTCACCTATACATCAAGGGATTATAACAAAGTAAATACACCTAAAAAGAATCTAAAAAGTATCAAGTCAATAGATAATTCATAATAAAAAAGTCCATAAAAATCTCCTTTGAGATTATATGGACTTATACTTTTAAGAGCGAGTCTTATGCCTCAGCAGGTGTTTCCTTCCAGGAGCCTCAGAAGAAGTATCCTCAGCAGCCTGAGCTACCTCTGCCTCTATAGCAGCAGCTTTCTTGTCTGCTACCTTCTTAGCAATAGCCTCATTTACTTTCTTCTCTGCTTCGAGGTTTTTGAGCAGCAGCAGCCTTCTTTTGCGTCAGTTACTTTCTCCTCAAGAGCCTCAGTAACAGCATCCTTTGCCTGCTTCCATGCGTCAAACTTCTGCTGGCATGCAGCCCTCATCGAACGCACCCTTCTTCACACCACCACGAAGGTGCTTCATCATGTAAACACCCTCGCCTTTGAGAATGTTACGAGCTGTGTCTGTTGGCTGAGCACCAGTCCCAACCCAGTAAAGCGCACGTTCAAAATTCAAATCTACTGTGGCAGGATTGGTATTTGAGTTATAAGTACCAATCTTCTCAGTAAACTTACCATCACGTGGCGAAACGAGCGTCAGCGATTACAATGCTATAAAAAGCATAGTTCTTACGACCACCGCGCTGCAATCTGATTTTTGTTGCCATAATTCTTTTTAATTTATAAAGGTTTGAATTTAATTTCTGCCATCTCGTGACAGTGTTTGCAAAATTACTTTTTTCTAATTACCAAACAATCTGATAATTAAATTGTAAACCCTATCAACTATTAGTATACTAACTTTATAACTCAACCTTTTGTCTTATCGTCATATAAAACAATTGGTCTTTAATTATAAAAATGGAAATAATATAAAAACACCTACTTTTACCATCAATTCTATCATACTTTTTCATCTTACAAAAGGGTACATGACACACACTATGATGAAAAGACAAAACCACCATAATTCTGTATCGTTACATCTCTTCTACAATCAAATTATTTCAATGCTATTGTTTTTATTATTTTCAGCAAATACAGTCAATACATGGCATCTTGACTTTGTAAAGATGTTTTTAAGCATTCAAAAAGACGCCTTTTGAAGTCCAACTAACCACCCTTTCTTCACACACATCACAATTATCTGATTTACTGAGATTTACGGACAAACACCTCACATATAGTATAAGACTACCTGAAACAGCTTTATTACACTCAAAACTAATAATTCGTCCATCTGTGTTTTCTGTAAAAACTTTCAAATCAATGAGTAAACGAATGACCTGACTTGCTCGTCCAATCAGAGTGAATTATTTCTGAGCAGCACTAATTTCTTGCCATTTCGCTATTGAGATGCGTAACAAAGACTTGCTGTCCACCTTTGCTAAACACAATCTTATAAAGCCCACCCGTCTTATCATTTCTCACGTAATTGTATGCATATTTATTTATCTTCCAGCAAGTATCACGTTGTGCAGCAAGTTCGACACTCTGATAAAAAGGTTTTATTTGAATGGTATCCAGAAATAATGTTGCAGAATAGTTACCGCTTGCAATGGTTTCTTCATCAATGGTTGAGCTAACAGAGTCTAAAAACAAAAGGAACAGCCTTTTGTCACCTTATAATTTGGGAAACGAATAGAGGTAATACTATATAAATCAACGCTCAACCTACCCTTTTCTACCTGAGGAGCAAATTCACGTGCAGCAACTGTATCCTGACTATAAAAATACTCTACAGATTTACTTTTGATGAGAAGATACAAAGGATAAAATAAAGAAAATGACAACGAAGATACTTGTTGTAAAAAGTTTCCAAAGACGCTTATTCTTTTCCATTATTTATTTCTTTAACAGTGTTGAGGATTTTAATTTCTTCAGTCGCTTTTCTGCTATTGGATTGTCAGAATAAAGTGCAATCGCTTTCTCATAATTAGCAATCGCCGCCTCTGTCATATCTTCGCGCTCACACTCTTTACCCATCATCACATATTCTACTGATAGTTCTTTGAGATACTGATTTTTATCCGCTTGCATTTTTTTCTGAGTTCTTCGTTTTCACTACGCAAGAGGTTAATCAAATTCAACTTTCTCCTAATAAAACGCTTAGCAACAGGACGTTCTATGTCGTATCTACTATGAATAGCAAGGAAAAAATTACGTAAAAAAGCGTCGAAATCACCAGCATCAAAAGCACGTATTGCATCAAAATATTCCTTATCCGCTTTACTTTGTTTGAGTGTTTAGTAATAAGATTATTATCGTTATAATGTTTAGCAAACTGAGTCACCCTCACTTCTAACAAAAATTTCTGTTTCGACGCAAAGGTTCTTTAAGAACAATCCCTTCAAGACTTGTACAGCGTGACAAGGCGACATAAGCCTGTCCACCTGCAAAAACGACCACCTGAAAAGTCAATATTCACATTCTTAAATGTTAGTCCTTGACTTTTATGCACAGTGATAGCCCATGCTAACTTAACGGGGAATTGTATATAAGTTCCTATTTGCTCCTCCTCTATTCTCTGCTCCTCCTCATTGAAAAACGATACCTTATGTTTTCCCACATCTCACGTTGTACTTGCAAGTCTTCGCCCTCTCGGTACGCACATAGAGGATACCTGACTCTTCATCAATACCGATAACAATGCCTAAGGTACCATTGACCCATTGTTTCTCAATATCGTTCTTAATAAACATGATATGTGCTCCTACCTTGAGATTTAACTCAATCGGAGTAGGAAGACTACCTCAGGAAACTCCCTTTATTTCTCCCAAGAACATCGTTGGTTCACCATTAAGTTTGTTAAGTTCCTCACTGTTTATCCAATCAACAATATCTCGTCGGGTTGAAAGCGTTATCGTGAAGTCATCCTCTTGCTTACTGGACACTCTCTATTTGAGCACCAACACGTTGATTAATCAAGCCAAAATCGCTATCCGACACCCGATTAACACGAATATGGTCAAGAATAGAAATAAAATGCATCCGTCTGACGATACACCTTATTAAGTTCAATGCTTACATAGTGGATAGTCTTGAAACACTTTTTGCATCAAAAGAAATAACTACTTGAATAAAAATGGTTGTAGGAGTTAGCGGTCTTCCTCTTTTAAGACAGGCTCTAATTGATAAATATCGCCTACTAAAAGAAGCTGCTTACCCCCGAAGGGTTCACGCATATTGCGATTATAAACACGTAAGATTTTATCAATAAAATCAATGATATCAGCTCTTACCATACTGATTTCATCAATGATAATTAATTCAACTTCTCGTAACAATTTACATTTGTCACCATTGTACTTCATCGTATTACGCACATTACGCACAGAGTAACGTTTTGTCGGTAGGAACAAGGGGATGAAAAAGGAAGTTTGAAAAACTGTGTAATGTGCTACCGCCAGCATTGATAGCAGCAATACCCGTTGGTGCCAGAACAACATACCTTTTCTTTGTTGTTGCAGCAATGTATCGAAGAAAAGTAGATTTACCTGTTCCTGCCTTTCCCGTAAGGAAAAGAGAATTATTCGTAAACTGAATAATCTGAATTGCCTTTTGCAACTCAGAATTATCCATATCTATCGAATTTACATCTATGTTTACTTTCTTCTTTGTCATTAAACCCTAAGAATATAACACCTCACAACAATTTACAGACTATTCTGCAGTCATCTTAATTACTTCTGATTTGACAAGTAAATCAGAAGTAATCCTTTATATATTTTGTGTGCCTGATTGAGGGTCTACTTTATCACTATGAGGTTTCTTAGCTTTAATTACCTGTTGTGGTTCATTAGGGGAGCTATTACTTTTGTCGTTCTGGTGTTGGTTGAGGCATTGGCTCTGGTGTCAAACCAGCGTCATTAGTTTTATCATCTCCTGAAACGGGATCACCATCCTCTTCTTGTTGGCTTTGGTCATCACCGTCAAGACTATGTATAGAATCAGGTAAAGCACGCTGAACGACAGTAGGCTGACATCCATACATCGAAAGTTCAATATCTTCATCTGGATCCAATTGCTACTTGGCATGATACTTCTGAAAAGCCTTATCACGCATCAAACTATAAATAAACTCACCGCAGATAGGTAAGGCCGTTTTTGAACCTTGTCCCAAAGCACCTGTTCGGAAGTGAATAGAACGATACTCACCACCAACCCAAGCACCCACAACCAGCTTCGGACTAACGGCTATAAACCATGCATCAGAGTGATTGTTACTTGTTCCGGCCTCTTACCACCCCAATCAGTATCACCAAAAGTATAATGACGTAGTGCCCTGACTAGTACCACCACCCTCATTAACACCAGCCTTCAACATTTCTTGCATTAGGAACGCTGTCTTATAAGGTAACACTTTATCACGGCTTTTTGGTGCGAGATAGACTTCATTACCATCCTTATCTAATATACGTGTAACAAGAACTGGTGCATGATGTTCTCCGTCATTTGCAACAGTACTATAAGCATTTACTAACTCTAAGAGGTTTACATCACTGGAAACCAAGAGCCAAAGAAGGTTCTTCATCAAGTGGACTGTTGATACCCATTTCTTGCGCAGTACGGATTACATTCTTAATTCCCATCTCTTGCCCTAAACGCACAGCGATAGAGTTAATACTTCGAGCAAAAGCACTCTTCAATGTAATAGAATCATTTGAAAATCTTCCGTTTGCATTATGAGGAGTCCACGACTTCATCTGTCCAGTCTCTCTTGTCGAGCACATCCATACGGATATATTCATCACGTCGCTTATCACAAGGAGTTAAACCTTGATTAAAGGCTTTTGAGTAAACAAAAAGTTTGAAAGTTGAACCCGGCTGACGTTGTGCAACAACCCTTATCGATACTTCACAGTGTCTTAAAAATCAATATCACCAACCCATGCACGTACTGCACCTGTTTCTGGGTTCCATAGCCACCATTGCACAGTGCATAAACTTCACCATATAACGAATGGAGTCCATAGAGACATTTCCTCTATATGCCCTTTTTGATAGTCAAAAAGAGTAACCTTATGAGGCTTATTCAGATAATATAGAACGCTATCAGGCTGGTTAGGATATTTCTGTAAAAGCTTTATAGAAAGGTTGACGTTCCGCTATTCCTCAATGAAACCAGGAATCTCATTTCCCTTTGCATCGCGCCATGGTTGCATACCACGCCAGTGATTATCAAAAGAATGCTGAACCTTTTCCATCTGCTTACTTGCAGCCTGCTCTGCATACTTCTGCATTCGGGTATCAATAGTGGTATAGATTTTCAAACCACTGCTATAAAGGTCATAACCATTATCCTTCATCCATTCCATAAAAGAATCAGAAATATACTCATGGAAATATTAGTGCCTGACCATCATAATTCTTCTACATGAACATCTAATCTTCATCGGACGTTCAGAATACTTTCTGAACTCATCGTGAGGCAACACATTGTGCGTAACCATGTTATATAACACAGTACTGACGACGAATAGAATTTTTGGGATGAAGAATAGGATTATAATAAGTCGTTGCCTTTAACATACTCGACCAATGTTGCAGCTTCTTCAACAGTTAGTTTTGAAGGAGATGTATTAAAATAAGTCTTAGCCGCAGTCTTTATACCAAAAGAGTTGTTACTAAAATCAACCGTATTGGCATACATTGTAAGAATCTCCTTCTAGAATAGATTAATTCCAGTTTAACTGCAATAATCCACTCTTACTCTTCATGATAAGCATTCGTAAGCCCGGAACATGACCTAACAAACCAGAAGAATATTGCGTACGAACACGAAACATGTTCTTTGCCAACTGCTGCGTAATCGTTGATGCACCACGACCTCTATTACCCGTCAGTGCATCCTTAACGGCACCTCCAATACCCATAAAGTCTATACCATTATGACTATGGAAACGTTCGTCTTCTGTACTGATGAGTGCATTCCAAAAAGCAGATGTTACTTCCTCATATTTTATAGGTGTGCGATTCTCCTTATAAAACCTACCAATAAGAACAGAGTCTGCGCTATATATTTCTGAAGTCAGCATAAGTTGGTGGAGTTTTTGATTTCATAAAACCCAAGGACTTACCAAAGAGCTAAAGGAAGTTGATATCAACCATTCCTAAATAAAGGAAGATTGCTACAAAAAAGAAAACAACACCTCACTGATACCTTCGTGTACCAGGCACGACCTTTATATAACTTAATGTACCAAGGAAAAATGAATTATTCCACTGAAGACACATCTTACAAATCGAAATATTTTATTTATCATTGATTCTGAAATCTACAATTAAAAACTTGATAACATTCATATCACAAATTACAAGCAATAATCAATATGACAAAGTTACTTTATTTACTTGTATTCTTTAGCATTGTATGGATATAATTTTAAGATTTCTTCAATTTTATCAGGATGAAACCATTGATAAGCTAAATCTTTTTATACCAAGTGAGTTGTTTTTCGAGCATATCTTCGAGTATTACTCTGTATCTTATAGATAGCCTCATCAAGGGTTGTTAATCCATCAAGATATTCAAATAATTCTTTATATCCAACTGTATAAGAGAATTAAGAGACCTTTTAGGATAAACACACAAAGCCTCTTCAATCATTCCTTCATTTATCATATTCAATACACGTTGATTGATACGACTATACAACTCGTCCCTATCACGAGTTAGTCCAATCTTAATAATAGTAAAAGGTCGTTCCTTAACAGTATTGGTACGAAAAGACGTATATGTTTTTCCCGTCTGCATACATATTTCAAGTGCATGAATAACTCGACGTGGATTATTCTTATCAACGAGTTGCCAATACTCTGGGTCCAATTCTTTCAACAAGCAACATATTTGCTCTAAGCCCTCAGCTTCGTAACGTTTCATCATCTCTTCGCGTATCTCTGGCAGAATTGTTGGGATGTCGTCAATACCTTTACAAACCGCATCTATATACATCATTGAGCCGCCTGACAATAAAGAGATTGGAGCCACCTGACTATTAATTATATTGAGAACCTCTTGTTCGTATAAACTTGCTGAGTAATAATCTTCTAATTGATGATTACCGACAAAGAAATGCTTTACACGTTCTTGCTGTGCAGCTGTGGGTGCAGCCGTACCTATTGGAATCTCTGAGAAAATCTGTCGAGAGTCAGCATTGATAACGGGTATATTGAAAAACTCAGCAATACGCAGAGTAAGCTCTGTCTTGCCAACACCCGTTGGACCCGTAACAACAATTAATGTTTTGTTTTTCAAGCTGATAAATGGTTATAAAAATAATCCTTCTTGCCTAATTCATAAGAAGGTTCAACTATCTGTTTTCATTTCTAAAATATCCTCTCCCTTTAAGGAGAGAGGAGTATCTCTTATCTTATAATACCACGCTCAGATGATTCAACAAAATCAATGATATACTGTATTTCAGGCGTAACCTGCAATTCACTCTTAATCTTCTGTATTTTCTCTACACGTGTACCAATTCCATAAAGAATACGATAAGCATTGTGAATAAGCTCAATGAGTTCATTTGAGAAAACCACGACGACGCAAAACCAATAAGATTAATCCCCGTGTAGCGTACAGGTTCTTTTGCCGATAATAATGTATGGTGGAATATCCATTGAGAAACGACTTCCACCTTGTATCATAACATATCCACCTATATGACAGAACTGATGACACAGAATATTTGCAGAGATAATGGCATTATCATCTACTGTAACCTCTCCCGCAAATTTTGTTGCATTGCCGATTATATCGCCAGAACCAATTACACAATCATGTGCAATATGTACACACTCCATCAGCAAATTATTGCTGCCAACCTTAGTTGTACCTTTTGAAGCTGTACCACGTGAGATTGTTACATTCTCACGAATAGAATTATTGTCACCAATCTCGCATAGTGTTTCCTCATTCCTAAACTTTAAATCCTGAGGTTTAGTAGAGATACTGGCACCCGGAAATATCTCGTTGTTATTACCCAAGCGAGCACCAACATGAATGGTCACACTATTCTGAAAAACATTATTATCACCGATAATGGTATTCTTATCAATATAACAGAACGGACCAATGATATTATTATCACCAAGTTTTGCCTCTGGATGTACAAAGGCCAATGGGCTTATCTGGTTCATAATCCTTTAGTATAACGTTACTTATTCTTTACAATTTGTGCAGTGAAGGTTGCCTCTGCTACAACACGCTCGCCAACAAACATATAGCCTTTCATCGAGCTAATACCATGACGTACAGGTCCAAGAAGTTCGACACGGAACATAAGGGTATCGCCCGGGATAACCTTTTGGCGGAACTTGACATCATCAATCCTCAAAAAGTAGGTAGACCAACGCTCTGGCTCTTCAACCTGAGAAAGAACCAAGAGTCCACCACACTGCGCCATAGCCTCAACCTGTAAAAACACCAGGCATAACAGGTTCCTGAGGAAAATGACCCTGAAAGAATGGCTCATCACTTGTTACATTCTTAATGCCAATTATGCTTGTTGAACCCATAGCAATGACCTTATCAACCAACTGCATTGGATAACGATGTGGTAAAAGCTCACGAATACGTATATTATCCATCAAGGGCTCATCATTTGGGTCATAGATAGGAGCTTGTACATCATGTTTACGTATTTCTTTACGCATCAAACGTGCAAACTTATTGTTCACAGTATGTCCTGGACGAGTCGCAATAATACGTCCCTTAATAGGTTTACCTATCAAAGCCATATCACCAATGATGTCAAGGAGTTTATGGCGTGTACATTCATTGTCCCACTGTAAGGGCTTATGCTGGATGTAACCAATATTATTAGCATCCATCTGTGGAACTTTCAAGAGATTCGCCAATCGATCAAGTTTCTCCTGAGATACTTGCTGCTCATAGATAACAATTGCATTATCTAAGTCACCACCCTTAATTAGATTTGCTTGCAAGAGTGGCAAAATATCACGTACAAAAACGAATGTACGTGCAGGAGCAATCTCTGTTGCATAAGTATTTATATCGTCCAATGTGGCAAACTGACTACTAATAAATTTTGAATCAAAATTGCACATTGCTGTTATAGAGAACTGTTCATCAGGAAGAATGGTTATAATAGAACCATTATCGTCCTTTATCTCTATCTTCTTACGAATAATATAATAGTCCTTTGGAGCATTCTGGTCTACAATACCGACTTCATTAATCTTGTCGACATACATAGTAGCAGAGCCATCAAGAATAGGGAACTCTGGACCATTAATTTGAATAAGACAGTTATCAACGCCCATTGCATAAAGGGCAGACATACCATGTTCTATTGTACTAACACGCGCCTCACCCTTCGCTAATACCGTTCCACGTTGTGTGTCAACGACATTCTCAGCAACAGCATCAATAATAGGCTGTCCTTCAAGGTCTATTCTTTGTATCTTATAGCCCGTATTTTCAGGAGCTGGATTAAAGGTCACAGTAAGACTTAATCCTGTGTGAAGTCCTTTTCCGAAGAGGGAAAAACTGCCCTTTAACGTTTTCTGCTTAACTGTTTCCATCTATATTATTTATTCTTTTTCAATTCTTCGATTTCTTTCTGCAAAAGCGTTCAACTGCTTATACATCTCTGGCAGACGCTGAAAGATAGCTTGTGACTTAAAATAAGGACGTTGTTCCATTGGAGGTGTACCTATGAGCTGCTGATTACTCTTTAAGCTACCAGGAACACCAGACTGTGCACCGAGGAATACCTTGTCACCGATTGTGATATGCCCAGCAATACCCACTTGTCCACCAAACATACACCATTGTCCTACCTTAGTTGAACCAGCTATACCCACCTGTGCAGACATCACAGTGTTTTCACCAATATCGTTATTATGTGCTATCTGAACAAGGTTGTCAAGCTTCACGCCCTTACGAACGTTTTAGTACTACCCATTGTTGAGCGGTCAATACATGTATTGGCACCAACCTCCACATCATCTTCTATTGTAACAATACCAATTTGAGGTATCTTGTCATAGCTATTTGTTTCTGGATTAGGTGCAAAACCAAAACCATCAGCACCAATCACACAACCTGAGTGTAGAATAACATTATTACCAATCTTACAACCATGATAAATGCTTGAATTAGGATAGACTATACAATTATTTCCTAACTTAGCACCATCCATTATAGTTGCATGAGGATAAATCTGACAACCATCACCCAAAAGTCACTCCATCACCGATATATGCAAACGCACCGATATACACATCCTTACCAATTGTTGCCTTTTAGAAGAAATAAAAGCAAGAGAGTCAATTTCCTGCTTCTTAGGCTTCATACTTTCATAAAAGCTGTAACAATTTAGCTGCACAATCACGAGCATTCTTAACACGAATCAGCGTTGGGCTTACCTCCTTTTCAATCTGAATATCCTCATCTATGAGTACGATACTGATCTCTGTTTCAAAGAGATAATGTATATATTTTTGGATTGGCAAGAAAAAGAGATAGCCCTTTCTTACCTTCTTCAATTTTAGCAAAGCTATTAATAGTAACGTTTCTCGTCACCCTCAACACGGCCTTGTATAAATTGCGATATTTGTTTCGCAGAGAATTCCATTTATAATGCCTTTTATTAGTTTTAATTTTGCAAAAGATAGGGATTTTTATTTAGATACGTTGATAAGAAAGATAATATTTGCATATCGACAGTAATTGATGTTTAAAAATCTCAGACGCTTCTGTTATATCTTTTAATGTTCCGTCCTTGTACAAAATACTGATATGGTCATCAAAAAGGATTATATATGTCTTTTCTGTACACGATTAACTCTTATAAGATAATCACACTCTGCACAACTTAAATTATATTTTTCTGAAAGCTGTTGCCTTAGCTGCATAAGTTCTTCATCCGTAGGCTCTACGTCACGCACTTCCACTTTGAATATATTTCGATTGATTATGTTTGACGAGAGTAATGAAAGCAGTCTATCATCATGTTGCTGCCACACTTTTATGGCACTCCATATATCATTATCATCCAAGGCAATATAGTTATCTAATGCCTGCTTATCCGTATGAAAAGTTTCTGCCGCAACATCATTGTAAAGAAAGTAACGAAGTGCGGGCGAAGCGAATAACTCTGATCCTTCTTTTGCCACTTTCCTTAGCTCGATGCAAAGCGTTGATTAACACATTCTCACATCCTACCGTTGTCTTATGCAGATACACCTGCCAATACATAAGGCGACGTGAGGTAAGGTAATTTTCAATAGAATAAATTCCATTCGACTCTACAACCAATGAGTCATCTACCACATTTAACATCTTTATTATACGAGCCGAACCAATATTTCCCTCTGTCACTCCCGTAAAGAAGCTATCACGACGAAGATAGTCAAGCCTATCCATATCAAGCTGACTGGAAATAAGTTGATGCAGATAAGACTTTGGATATTCATCCTTGAAGATACGAATAGCCAGATTGAGTGCACCATGCATATCTTGATTGATTTGATCCATCATCATTAATGAAATTTCCTCATGCGTAATATCACTAATAAGTGTATTTTCCAAAAACATGAGAAAAAAAGGAGCATGACCTATATCGTGCAAGAGAATAGCGGCTTCCACTGCTTCTGCCTCACTATCAAAAACAAAAACTCCTTTCTGCCGTAGTGATATAAGTGCTTCACTCATAAGATGAAAAGCACCCAAAGAGTGCTGAAAAACGTGTGTGTTGTGCTCCTGGGTAAACCTCGTGTGTCAATCCTAATTGCTTAATACGTGTCAATCGCTGTAAAAGTGGATGACGCATAATATCAAGTAAAAGGGCCTCGTGGCACTTTTTATAAATCCAAAAACGGGGTCATTAATTATCTTTGCATCTGTCATCTTATGTACATTATCTTGCTCTTATTCCATTAAAAATACAAAGATAACAATTTTCCCTTATACAACTACTCTTCAATACAAAAATTTTGCCTATTTTGACATAAAAACATAACCATCTTAGACTGCATGCCCCCTCAACTAAACAAGAGATAACAAGTATTTCAAGAAAGTAGAATAAAAAAACTTTAATATTTTAACGCTTTTATCAGTTTCTTTTCGCTAACTTTGTAGCATGAAACAATTAATAAACTGGAAAGAATTTATTGTGCTATTCATCGTTATTGAGGCATATATTATATTACAAAAATCATGGTTTATAACGAGTGGAATACTTGTTCTTCTCTTTATTGATAGATGGTTTGTTACGACAATATGATCATAAGAAACGAGGTGAAAAACAAGCAGAAGAAATAAAGAAAAAACTTGAAGAAAAAGACAAGTAAGTTATATAAATTTGACCTTACAACCTTCGTTACAACAGGGTTTTTATTGTATCATTATGTAGAATAAACCAGACAATAATACATGGTTTATACAATCTGCATAAGCTAAAATGATTATGGAGCAACTAACAGAACTTTATAGGAATTGGAAAGGAAACATTCCGTCAAGTATAGAAAAAGTTGGCAGGAGCGGGTAGTAATCGTGAGTATTATCGAATGATTGACCATGAGGGCAACAGCGTAATTGGAGTGATTGGAACAAGTCGCGATGAAAAATCATGCCTTTATCTACCTTAGCTAAACATTTTGAAAAAGGCGTTTACCCGTTCCGCATATACTGGCAGTATCTGCTGACGAGTTATACTATCTACAATCAGACCTTGGTAACACTTCGTTATTCGATGCTATACGTGGCGGACGTCAATCAGGCGGACGCTATAATCTTGCAGAACAACAATTGTTGCGCAACGTTATCAGAGAACTCCCAAACATTCAAATTCGTGGCGCAAGAGAACTTGACTTCTCCAATTGTTACCCACAACCTGAGTTCAACCAAGAGAGTGTACTCTTTGACTTAAACTATTTTAAGTATTGTTTTCTCAAAAGCAACTGAACTTGACTTCCACGAATTGAAACTTGAAGCAAACTTCCGCATGTTTTGCAAAAAGATCTAACTTCTGAAAAATATGGAATCCTTTCTTTATCGTGATTTTCAAGCACGAAACATCATGTTAGACAAGAACGACAAACCATATTTCATCGACTTCAAGGAGGGAGAAAAGGTCCGTTCTATTATGACCTTGCTTTCGTTCCTATGGCAAGCAAGCGCAAACTATTCGTTCCAACTACGTCGAGAACTTGTCTTTGAATACTATCAAAAGCCTTAAAAAACTACACCGAAGTTCCTTCTAAGCGACATTTTGTCAACCGCCTATCTCTCTTTGTCCTCTTCCGCACATTGCAAGTTTTAGGTGCCTACGGATTTCGTGGCTACTTTGAACGTAAGAAGCATTTTATCGATTCTATCCCACCGCTATACAAAAATCTGCGCGATCTCCTGGAATTAGGTGACGATGTCTTCCCTATCCATATATGATGGATATGTTGAAACGACTCACATTATTACCGCAGTTTGCACATATAGAAAAACCCGTTACTAACAGAACGGACGGACTTAAAGCAGTAGAAAAAGACATCTATAAAGTTAACCCGTTAGATGGTCCTGCCACATTCTCTAAGTACGATGGAAAGGGACCGTTAGTGGTACGTGTATTTAGCTTCTCATTTAAGAAAGGTATCCCAGAAGATACATCAGGAAATGGTGGCGGTTATGTTTTTTGATTGCAGAAGTACTCATAACCCAGGTCGATACGAACCCTATAAGAAAAATCACAGGATTAGACGAACCCGTTATTCGCTTCCTTGAAGCTGATGGTGAAATTCTCGACTTCTTAAAACCAGTCTATGACTTAGCCGAACATCATGTCGAACGATATATACAACGCGGTTTTACAGACTTAATGTTCTCATTTGGATGTACTGGCGGACAACATCGCTCCGTATACAGTGCTCAACATCTTGCTGAACATCTTAACAACAAATATGGTATCGAAGTCAGAATAAAGCATCGAGAACAGGGTATTGAACAAACCTTACAAGCTAAAAATAGCATGTAAATAACAATAGAATATAAAGTGACATAGAGATTTCTTTTCTATCTTTCTCATAGAAAGGAAGTCTCTATTTCTGTATATACCCAAAACTTATTTTTAACACGACTATGCTTTATAACTTATCCGACAAAGCAAAAAAGTCAACCAACATAAAACAACCCACTTTTACAATTACTTGATAATCCTTCTCAAAAAGCACGAGGATGACGACCTATTAACACCGTATTCAACAAGCAGTTAGCCACCATCTCTTCATTCGTAAGATCAACCTTAGGCTCCTTCTTCACTTCCTTACCAAGCAGAACTTCCCACGGACCATTAAAAATCACGATCATCAGCACCAAAGAACATCTCATTTGTATCTGGATCTTCCATCAGCTGATAACGAATTTGCTTCTTTGAGGCAACGGGATTTAGTGTTAATAATAATTTATATGTGTTGCTGAACTGCGCACGCAAATGTCGCCCCTTAGGAAACATAAGTCCTATCTGAGGATAAATCTCATCAAACTCGTAAGCCTGAAATAACTCTTTTAGCTTCATATATATTCTTACTAATGTATTATCAATTAACCTGCATTACTCACCACACGGCAAAGCAAAAACACAACAGGCAACTATTATAAATGCAAAGTTACATTATGATACGCTTGCAAGTTAAAACATTAATTCGTATATTTGCAAAGTATCACTAACCAGGGATAAGTTTATTCATAACAACTCCCTCTAAACATTTCTATACACATGAGAAGAGACTCAAGAGATTTTTGACCTTATCGAGCTGGAACATAAACGCCAACTCAAAGGTATGGAGCTAATTGCATCTGAGAATTTCGTCAGCGACGAAGTTATGCAAGCTATGGGTTCTTATTTAACCAATAAGTATGCTGAGGGTTACCCTGGCAAACGCTACTATGGTGGCTGCCAAGTGAGTTGACCAAGTTGAAACGCTTGCCATCGAACGTGTTAAGCAACTCTTTGGTGCTGAATATGCCAACGTACAACCACACTCTGGCGCACAAGCTAACCAAGCTGTGTTACTCGCCGTACTGAAACCGGGCGATACCTTCATGGGACTTGACCTTGACCAAGGCGGACACCTCTCTCATGGTAGCGAGGTAAACACTTCTGGTATACTTTTATAACCATGTCGGCATACACGCCAAATCCTGAAACAGGCAGAGTTGACTATGACGAGATGGAACGCCTTGCACGTGAACACAAACCAAAAACTTATCATCGGTGGAGGCTCTGCTTACAGTCGCGAATGGGACTATAAACGTATGCGCCAGATTGCTGATGAAGTTGGTGCATTACTATTGGTCGATATGGCCCACCCTGCTGGACTTATTGCTGCTGGACTACTCGACAACCCTGTAAAAATATGCTCATATTGTTACTACAACAACCCACAAGACACTTCGTGGACCTCGTGGTGGTATTATACTTATGGGTAAAGACTTTGATAATCCTTGGGGTTTGACAACCAAGAAAGGTGACTTAAAAACCTATGTCTATGCTCTTCAATTCAGCTGTATTCCCTGGTAAACCAAGGTGGACCTTTGGAGCATGTCATTGCTGCTAAGGCTGTTGGCTTTGGAGAAAACCTATTACCAAGCTGGAAAAGAATATGCAATGCAGGTGAAGAAGAATGCCTCTGTACTTGCACAAGCACTCGTCGAAAAAGGTTTTAGTATTGTTAGTGGCGGCACAGACAACCATTCTATGTTGCTTGACTTACGCCAGAAATATCCTGACCTTACTGGTAAGATTGCCGAGAATGCACTCGTTGCTGCTGACATCACGGCGAACAAGAATAAAAGTACCATACGATGAGCGTTCTGCATTCCAAACCAGTGGTTTACGTCTTGGCACTGCTGCAATGACAACACGTGGCTGTAAAGAAGACATGATGCTACTCTGTGCCGAACTTATTGACGAAGTTTTATCTGCCCCTGAGAATGAACAGGTTATCAAGCGTGTACGTGAGAAAGTAAATGAGCATAAATGAGGAATTATCCTCTATTTGCATACTAAACACAACTTTAAAAAAACAAAAGATTAGTAAGTTTCCTTACTATTCCTATGCGGGTAAAACTAACCCACATAATAGTACTATGCGGGATTGCCTTTTAAGGCAATCCCACATTACGTTTATTCGACATCCTCCATCAATAAATGCTATCTGCGTCGTACCGCTTCACTTTTCATAGGAAAAACAGATTCTAAATCCCGAAAAATCTTTACATAACCTCAAAGAAATTATCATGTATCAAGAACAAAAAGCAAGTAAAAAGGGAATTTATAACTATAAAGAAATCAATTAGTTACAAAAACCACAAAAGAAAAAGGTACTTAATAAGAATTGAAAAGAGCATTAGTTACGTTCTCAAAGAGCATCTTTTGAAAACCTAAAGAGCACATTTTGAAAGCCTAAAGAGTATATATTGATTTTGAATTACACGAAAAATTTTTACAATCATCATTCAAGTTGAAACAAGTTGACTATAAAAGATAGTTAGATATAGCTGTTAATCCAAATCAATCATTTGAAACGAATAAAAGGTGTGTCAAAATAAACTGACACACCCTTACCATATTATTAATCCTTTTGGCATCAACCCTTCGATATACTTACAAAGAATATTGATACCCTTTAACATTCTCCCTCCTTGTGGTATAATCACATTAGCATAACGCTTCGTCGGTCTCGATAAACTGTTCGTGCATTGGCTTCAACACCTCTAAATACCGATCAACAACCATCGAGAGACAGTACGACCACGATCAATTGTGTCACGTTGAATATTACGAATAAGACGCTCATCCGGGTCACAGTCTACAAAAAATCTTAAGATCCATCATCTCACGCAAACGACGATTGCTTAATGCCATAATACCCTCAACAATAATAACAGGTTTTGGTTCTACATGGATAGTTTCAGGCAAACGATTACTGAGAATATAACTATAAGTTGGCTGTTCGACCGCCTTCCCTTCACGCAACTCATTTACTTGCTTAATCAGCAGTTTCCAATCAAAGGCATCAGGACGATCAAAGTTTATTGCCTTACGCTCTTCGTCAGTAAGTGCTAGTGTCATTATAATAAGAATCTAATGGCACTACTGCAACATAATGAGGCGGAAGGTTTCTACAATTTTTCTTCACTACGGTGGTCTTTCCCGAACCCGTACCACCTGCTATTCCAATGATTGTTATTTTTATCCTTCATCTTGGTTGTTTTTTATATTATTAGGTTAATTGGACTAATTAAGCTAATAGGATTTATTAGCCTAAAATCCCTAAATCCCTAAACATACTTTCATAATACTCTGCCTTCTTCTCCACTTTCATAGGATAAGCACGACTACTACTTGAGCTCTCGATAAAGACGTAAGGAACGACCTTCAAAGTTAAACATTCTATATTCGCCCATCTTCATCTCTCGTGCATCTATCCCGTAATGCTCTGTAAACACCTTTGTAGCAAGCTGCCCCGCTGTTAATACGGCCTTACACTCCGGAAGTACGCAAAGCATTCCATCAAGGTCAGCAGCCTCTACGATTTCTAAATCTTTATCTGAGGCTGTACCTTTTTCGATGAATACGTAAGGCAGTATCAAAGATTGCAATACTCTTCTCCTTTAAGAACACTTTAAGCAAATCGAGCTTATAGGTTTTTATTTTCCTCATCTACAAAATAAGATTTATCACGAAAGAAAATATGACCGAAAATACGCCACATATCATTCGTGTAATTAGGATAATACTATTCCATACACCACCGCTTAGGTGCTGGTGGAAAAGTTCCTAACATCAACAGCTTAGCATTAAATGGAAGCCACGGCTCAAAAAGGATGGTTTTTCGATTTCCATTGTTCTATTATTATCAAATTAGCCCAATTGGACCAATTAACCCTAATTCGCCTAATAATTCTTTACTGTTCCTTAACAAAGTAAGTCACAACAGGTAAGTGGTCTGAATAACCATCAAGCCATACACCACCAGCTGTGGTACGCTTAGTATTCCCTTTATATTTTCCAGACTCTTGAAAAAAAGGTAATCACGGCGAAAGATTTGGTTTTTCCAAAACTTCAACTCTGAATAATCCTTCTTACCATCCTTGTTCAACAAGTTAGGAGTCATGATAATCTGGTCGAATAAGTTCCATTTTCCTTGATACTGTAAAGTTCCTGTCGCATCCTTTACAAGAACATTATACCATGGATTATACATATCATTTGCTCCAACCTCGTTGATTTCAGCCTTTGCAGATAAACACTCATGCATACTCTTGTTAGTTGGATCATCATTCATATCACCCATCACAAGTACTTTAACCTTAGGGTCTACACGAAGTAGCGAGTCTTTCAATGCCTTTAATTGCTTTCCACCAATTTCACGATAGTGAGAACCTGCACCACGACTTGGCAAATGGCATACTACAACTGTAACATGTTCGCCGCCAATGTTCCACTTACGGTGAGGAAACCACGCGTAGCTCGTGTACTGTCCTGCGGCAAATCATATATATAAGGTACCAGCTTTGTATCTCTTACAGAAAACATTTTAGGATTATATATTAAAGCGCAATCTATACCACGCTTATCGGGTCCTTCTATATGTACATACTTATATCCACGTGACTGCAACTCTGGCTGTGCCGTAAGATCACGCATAGCGTGGTCATTCTCAACCTCAGCTAAACCAATCACTGCACAACCAACATTTGGCAACACATCCGTACCCATCTCAGAGAACACTAGTAGCCATATTATGTAACTTATGGCTGTACTTCATTTCGTTCCACTGATAACTTCCATTAGGGTGTGAAGTCGTGGTCGTTTTTCCCTTCGTCATGCATTGTGTCAAACAAGTTTTCTACATTATAAAAACCAATTGCATAAACAGAAAATTTCTTCTGAGCAGACACAGAAGTGCCAAGTAACGTGACACTGATAAGAAATAAAAGTAACTTTCTCATTATATTCTTTATTATTATTTTCAACTAATTCTGTAAACAAAGACATGTATCTTACTACAAGTCAGCTTTAACAATATATATACGGAACCTTCGGTAAGCCAATATTATACGATTAGCATCTACCTCTAAGTCCTTTAACTAATCGTGTTACATTTTTCATTGTTCTACTGCAAATATCGGTAATTTATCCGACATTAAAAGCATGATTTTCGAAAAACTGCAAAATAACTTTCAATTAACAAAATAAATTCGTTACTTTGCAACATATAATATTACACTTATTTAATGTTTTCAATTATGCAGAAAAAGCGAAACTTGCCGTTTTTAGCCCTATGTAGCTCTTTCTATGAGAAGTTGCACAAAAACACGAATACCAAGACAAGTCAGCAGGAACAAACGGCAAACATTATGGATGAGTCGGCGTTTACCTTTACTGAGGCGCAGTTAGTGAGATACAATGACATGAACGAAAATGTAACAATTCTCAACTCAAACAGTAATGTGTATGCATCACAAGTAGGTTTCTTATACTCGCCCTTGCGTTTTTCGTTATCGTGCACTTAACCAGAAAATACAACGATGTATATATCAATGGTGCACCTATGAACGACATGGAAAGTGGACAGTTCCGCTACTCTATGATAGGTGGTATCAACCAACAGACACGCAACGTAGACTATGCTCTTCCTTTTTGAGAACAACAACTTCTCAATGACTGCCTTGGCAGGGAAAGCAACAACTATGACTTCTGTGCTGGCTCAATGGCTGGTGGTCATCGTCTCACACTTTCTACTGCAAATCGCAACTATACTCTACGTGGTATGTATAACTATGCCAGTGGATTCAACGCTAAGGGCTGGGCTATTGCTGCCAGCGTTGCTTATCGTTAGGGCTAACCGTGGTTACGTTGAAGGTACGTTCTATAACTCATTGTCTTACTACTTCGGTGTTCAGAAGAAGTGGAACAATGGTCATTCTTTTTAGCTTTGTCTACATGGGGTAACCCAACCGAACGTGCATCGCAGGGAGCAAGTACAGACGAGGCTTACTGGCTTGCTAATGACTACCAATATAACCCTTATTGGGGTTATCAGAATGGTCGCAAGCGTAATAGTCGTGTAATTAATGACTCGCACCATCTGCTATCCCTCTTGGGATTGGGATGTAAATAAGAAAATGAAACTGACAACCAGTCTTTTTGCTCAATACTCAATGTATAAGAGTACAAAGCTAAATTATAACAACAGCGAAAACCCACAACCTGACTATTGGAAGAACCTACCAAGTAGTTATTATGACGTGTGGAACCAGAATGACGCTCGCTATCGTACAACACAGGCCTTAGCTGACTGGCAAAAGTGCTGTTAACTGGTGGAATAAGAAAGAAAACCGACAGATCTCAATGGGATCTGTCCTACTATGCAAACCGCCAAGCTGCTGCAAATGGGCAGGACGCTCTTTACTACTTGCAGGCTAAGCACAGTGATGCACTGACAACAACATTGTCGTCTATACTTACAAACCGAATCAGCAAGAACAATCTTCTCAATATTGGACTTTCTCTCGGTCAGACCTCAGTACATCATTATCAAACAATGGAAGACCTCTTAGGAGCAAAGAGTTTCCATAACATCAACACCTATGCTATCGGTACATACACCCTTCTGACACACGTGTACAATATGACCTTAACACGATGAGTACCATGGGCTTAGGAAAACTCGTATATGAAGGTGATAAGTTTGGTTACGATTATAACATCAACGTAAGACGTGGACAACTCTGGGCTAATTACGCTGAAACATTTGGCAACCTTTACTATATTCTGGCTGCAAAACTTGGTTATGACAACATGTATCGTGTAGGTAACATGCGTAATGGAATGTTTGCAGACAACTCTGCTGGTCAAGAGTAAGCAAGCTAACTTCGTAACTGGTGGCTTCAAATCAAATGCTACCATAACCTTCGGTCGTGGAAACGCCATAGCTCTGGGAATGGGATATGAACATCGTGCACCAAATGCAAATCAGTATCTTTTGCATCACCAGAAATGAACAATGACTTTGCACTTAATATCCGTAACGAACGTATATCTCAGTGAACTTAGCTATCAATTCTCTGGCACATGGCTTCATGCTAACCTCAGTGGTTACTACAACAACATGAATCACGTGACAGAGTGGCAAAACTCTACTTTGATGATGCGAACTCTTTCACTTATGTTAGTATGACTACATGAAAAGGACTATTATGGTGTTGAATTAGGGACTTGACTTCAAACTCACAAGTTTCCTTAACTTCAAGACGCTTGGTACATGGAGTGAAGCTAAGAACATCAACAACGCTGATGTTGTCTACCTAAACTCTACAAAGAGTACCTACCATAAGGATATTGTCTACAACAAAGGCATGCACGAATCAAATACTCCTTTGAGCGTTTATAGTGCTATCCTCAGCTATCATAAAGGCGGATGGTTCATCGACCTAGTGGAAACTACTACGACCGCATCTACCTGAGTTACGCTCCTAACCTTCGTTATGGTAGCACCTCAACACAATGGGTACAGCTCTTGGTGGCATGGACGCAGAAGGTACTGATACTCTTATGTACAAACAGAAGGACATGGTGCCCTTATGTTTGATGCATCTATCGGAAAGAGTATCTACCTTCGTCATGGAAGTTTGTCTCATCAACTTGATGATTACAAACCTACTGAACAATCTGAAAAATTGTAAGCGGTGGTTACGAACAAGGTAGAAGCAATTACATTATCAACAAGACTACTGGTACAGCAACAACACGTGCATACGACTTCTATCGCAACCCTAAGAAGTATTACGTGAATGGTATCAATGGTATGCTGAATATAGCTTACAAATTCTAAGACAAAAAGTATAAGAAAAGATTATGATATTATATTTAATGATGGCAGCAGCCTGCACACTCATCACTTCTGCATGGGTGAAGGCTATGCGAGAACCTTCTGAAACGGGGTAGCACCATACGGAAACAACGAACTGACTGAAAACAAATACCATTTCAATCAGCCAATTGAAAAGTAAATATGCCACATTTATATCTACTGATTATCGTGATGGACTTAGCTATACAAAGATAACGGAGGATATTAAAATTAAAGCTATCGTTACAAGCTCGGACATTGCGGGTAACTTCTATCAGCAATTAGCGTTACAAGACAATACAGGGCGCAATTATTATAAGTGTATCCCAACAAAGGATTATATGGTCCATTACCTATTGGCACAGAAATTTTAGTTAATCTAAAAGATCTCTACATAGGCAACTATGGTAAGCAGGCACAGATTGATGTACCAACGACTAACACAGCTGGTGTAACAACCATTGGACGCATAAGCAGTGCAACTATGATCAACACTCACAAGATTCTTTTCTACTGGCAATAAGGTTACACCAACCGAGTTTGCTAATGGCACAAAAGCAACAACATGGAACATTGGAGACAGATGGTGGCAAACTTGGAATTATACGTAACGTAAGTTTTAAGAGTAGCAACAACAGCAAGGTTATAAACACCTTCGCTGATGGTAATGGTGAGGCAGAGTAGCGTTAGCTGGACATTAAACGAACAAGATGGCAAAAAGTCATCGTTTACAACAGCAACTTTTGCTAATTTTGCTAACAATAAAATTCCAACAGGCAAAGTAGATATCGTTGGTATCTTCAAGCGTTTTTAACAACCAATGGGAAATCATTATCCGTCTCTTGACGATATTAAGTCTGTTGAGAAAGTCGATCCTTTCAAAGGACTACCAGGTAAAGGTGATGGAACAGAGGCAAACCCATTGGATATCACACGCATTAGCATACGCAAAGTTGAACAAGAAAGACGCCACTCCATACTACATCAAGGGTATCATTTCACAAATTGATGAGTTTCTAAACAACATGGTAATGCAAACTACTCACCTCTCTGACGATGGTACGACTAACAAACAACTACAAGTCTATCGTAGCTACTACAAGAATGGTGATAAGTTTACAGACCCATCACAGCTTAAAAAGGTCAGAAAGTCGTAATTCTGGGCTTCTTAGACTTTTTATGAACCATCATCTAATCCACAAGTTGGAAAAGATAGTAAGATTATTTCTATTAATTAATTATACAAAATAAATAAGACAAAATATGAAAAAGTTTTTATTCAATCATAACCTTGGCCATGGCTACCACTGATCTTATAAGCTGCGAGGATGTTCCAGCACCATATAGTATTAATCTTGAAGAAACAAAAACTCTTCTACAACTGACGCTATGGAGAACTAAAACACTGCTGAAACACCTTGGACCGTTGCAGAAGCTGTAAAGAAGATCTCAGGCTAACCAGACAACAAATGGTGAGGGCTTACGTAAAGGGTATCATCTCTGGAAATAGTTTCATCAATGACAAGTTTACAGAGTATAACATACTCACATCTCTGACAATGGGACGAGACAAGACTCTTCAAATATATTCTGGTAAAGGATTAAATGGTGCTGCTTTTCTCTGCAAAGACTGACCTTCAAGTTGGTCAAACTGTTATTGTCAAAGGTAATCTCAAAGCCTCTAAATAAAGAAAGGAGAGGTTATCATGGAAGTTGATAAGGAAAAATAAGATTATCTCAATCAGTGAAACTACAAATGCACAGCCTCAGGTAACAGGTCTTACAGCCAAGTTCGAAAAGCAGGTATGGACCAGTTCACCATTACAGACCTCAAAACTCCTTCTGAACCTCACTTTTGTATGGAAACACGATGCAAAGAGTAAGTACATGAAAGCCTCTGCATTTAAGAAGCCAAACAACTATGCAGCAGAGAGTCGTCTTGTATCTCCTGCATTTAGTCTTGCAGGTAAAACAAAAAGCAACGCTTTCATCTGCAAGCATGCGGTTAATTTCTTAACAAACGCAGCTAACAATTTTTAAAGTACAAGTATCTACTGATGGTAAAACATGGACCGACCTTGCAGTTTCAGCCTATCCAACAGGTAATGATTGGAAGTTCATCGATGCCACATGCGACCTTTCAGCTTACGCAGGCAAATCAAATCTTCACATAGGATTCCTAGTATACCAGTACACAAGATAAGGCTGGTACATGGGAAATCAAGGACGTAGAAGTTAAGTAAAAACAACTAAAATATTTGGCAGGGTGCAGAATTATTCGTACTTTTGCACTCTGTAAGCATATACCACTACTTATAATAGTGGGAAAAGGTATCAACAAGTACATTATTAACAATTAGATAAAAAATAAAAATGAAACAAGGTATTCATCCAGAAAACTATCGTCCCGTCGTATTCAAAGATATGTCCAACGGCGATATGTTCCCTTTACAAAGTCTACATGCAAGAGTTCAGAGATCGTAGAATTTGAAGGCGAAACTTACCCAGTGGTAAAAGTCGAACTCAAGCACCTCTCACCCATTCTACACTGGTAAGAGTAAGCTTTGTCGATACAGCAGGTCGTGTTGACCGCTTCATGAGTCGTTACGGTAAGTTGAAGAAGTAATCGATAATACCCTTCGACATTAGTACAATATAAAGTGCGAACAAACGTAGTTGCATATACGTTTGCTCGCACTTTTTGTTTATAGACTAAACATAATAAGAAGGTAAAAGCTTTTAGGAAAACAACACAAAGCAAACTCAGGAATTTTTGAGATCGAACAACCAATTAGAAAAATAAAACTACAAATAATTACAAGCACAAAACAACAAAACAAAACTAACAGAAATGAAGAAAGCAATTATCATAGGTGCAAGTAGCGGGATAGGACATGAAGTAGCACGCTTACTCATCTCACAAGATTGGATAGTTGGCATAGCAGCACGACGTATAAACAAACTTTTAGATTTGAAAAACACAGCACCTGGAACGAGTCTACACATTGCCAGATTGACGTAACCAACGAAGAAGCAGAGAAGAGCCTAATGCAACTTATTGATTGCATAGGCGGACTTGACCTCTATTTCCACGCAGCAGGAATTGGATGGAAAAATCCCGAACTTAAAGAAGATATAGAACTGAAAACGATGGATACCAATGCCTCACGGTTTCACAAGAATGATTGGTGCAGCCTATCGTTATTTTTGTGAACAATGGAGGTGGACACATTGCATGCATTACTTCCATTGTCGGGACAAAAGGACTCGGTGTAGCCCCTGCATATAGTGCAACAAAAGCTATGCAAAACACCTATATCCAAGCATTGGAACAACTATCTACTGCTAAGCACCATAACATCCGCTTTACAGATATCCGTCCAGGATTTGTTGACACTCCCCTGACTGGTACACAACAAATCTCCCAATGCTACATGTCCCCTGAAAAGGTTGCTTATAGCACTCGTCAAAGCCATCAACCGCCATCGCCACGTTTGCGTTATTGACCATCGTTGGGCAATACTAACTTTCTTCTGGAAACTTATCCCTGACTGATTTTCGGCGAAGAATGAAACTCTCCTAAACAAGCTCTACGCACAAAACGCCTACATTGATATGTGAATAAATGCTAAATATCTAAGAAATAAATAAACTTTCATCTACTTCATTCGTTTTCAATAAAAATACTCCTACAAGTTATCAAAAACACAACAGTAGGTAAAAAGGATAATAAAATTACAAACAACAACAATTTAGGATATGAGAAAATTCTGCTTAAAAGATTCACAGATGGTTTGCTCTACCATTAGGCATAATAATGGCGATTTTATGTTTTAGTGGACTTGCATTACTTTTTATTCAAAGATCTCGCACCTCTGTTTTGACATGAATGCCAAGGAGATGCCTATTTACACTAATGATTGTATGATTGCATCGCTGGCTAGTTTATGAAACCAGAGAATGCACACGATGGTGGCCTATCACTTGGGCGAATCCTTACAGCCGTGTCGTCAATCTGTATGTCTCATCGTCTTATTATCAGGCGTTGTCATCTGGTCCAAAGAGTAAAAAGGCTCTTTTAAAAAATCGTCTCACAGTCAGTACAAATAAAAGGATCCTCGCCGATTTGTATATGACTCCTCATGTATCATTAGGAATCTCATGTCTTTGTCTTCCTCTTCCTTATGGCACTCAACCCAGCCCAGTCTTCTCATCTCGGTTGGTATAAAACAGGAATGTCAAAACTCTTCGGACAACCTCTACATCCAAAGGAAAAGAGTTTGCAACATCACTCAGATGCACCTAAGCAAGGCACAATAAACGAGAATGTCTTTACAAAAGATAAAGCAAACCACTTGCATGAATACAGTCTCATAAAGATAAAGCAGGAGACAAACAAATGAAAGGGCAACAAAACACAACAAGAAACATAAAGGTGGTATGCTCTTTAAAACAACTACACACCGGAACTTGGGGTGGATGGTTCTCACGTTCTACTCTACGCTATCGCTGCTTTCATCGGTGGTTTCCTCCCCATTAGTGGGTATTATCTATGGTGGAAGAAAAGAAGTGCCAAAAGAAAATAAACATAAAGCATAATCATCAACGTCACTGGTCCATTGATTATGTCTGATTGAATTAATCAAGCTGACATTATCGATGCATCTTTTATATATCGACACATTTCTATAACTCAATTCGCTCTTTTAGTCCATAATAATATTCTTTCATTCTTATTCTGTGTATTACTTTTACACTTTCAGAAACTTGTCTGACTACATTTACGCCATTGTATCTTACTGAATAAAACCAAGACATCATCTTTTTAGCGTTCAAAAGGCATATCTTCACTTACAAAAAGACGCTCTTCTCGCATGCTATTAACGCCCTTTAAAATTCCATTTAAGCACCCTTTTACATACAGCTTTATAACTGACTGATTTACGGATAGTTACAAACTCACCTTTAATATATCATCAATACACTATATTTGTGTAATATCTCAAGGATTATGTAAATATTTTTTTCGAACAAATATTTTTACTTACAAAACATTTAAATAGCCTAATAAGGAATAAAGCACAACTCAAATGACTTCAAAGTTCTATGACTGTTTTGACTTTACATAATACTCAATTTTAGGAATACGGAACCAAATAAATATGTAAAAAAAGCATAACAAAATCATCATTATTAAGTATTGCCGCTTTCATAATAAGAAAGTAACTTTTGCACACAAAAGATAAGCGTATAGTAATTAATGAATAAGAAACAATATATCACACAATGATAGATAAAAAGTTAGGGCTTTTAATTGAAGAGTTGTTTATGGTTAAAAATGAAGGGCAAATATAAGCAAATAGCCATCTAATTTTATTTAAAACATCTTTATTTTCTCAAACAACCCTTACATGTCGAATCATCTATTATGAGGTAAACAAATCAGAATTAGTCTTTATATATTCGTAAAGAATAAAGTGAACAAATCATTTTTTTGTAAATAATATAAATCAAAAATAATTTTTATCTTAGTAAACATTGAAGAGTATGGAATTTAAGAAAACACTCTACTCCCTAATGTTAGGCGGACTTCTTCTTTGCCTTTTTCTCATGCGCAAAAAGAAGACGAGTTTGAAATGCCAACATTGGTTCTTTTTCTGAAAACAACATTACATTTAACAAGAATGTAGACGAAAGAAACATTAGTGTGACGACCAACCAAAGTAATTGGACAGCAAACATCACCACAAGAAGGTGATTGGCTCTCATTAATCCAAGACAACAACATTCTGAAAGTAAAAAGTTAAGGAAAATCTTCTTGGTACCGAACGTGAAAGCTATATCCTTATTAACGCCAATGGTGCTTCTGGCAAAATTGCAATCAAGCAAAGTGCTGCTGACGTAACACTTGATGTTGCTCCTGAGGCAATCTATCTGCCACAGCGTGGCGGTGAAAAGACCGTAGACATCACAACAAACTCTTCTACTTATGATGTAACGACCAGTGAGGACGTTGATTGGTTGAAGATTGTTAAGTCTGAGGAAGAAATAAAACTGGTTGCTAAACGTAATGAAAGCTACGAGAAACGTGAAGTAAAATTATATGCAAAGAGTGGTAACGTTATCCGTGAGATTATTGTTTCTCAACCAGGCATCCAACGTTACATCCTCCCTATTCACCCTGGTGTACCACAAGACGAACACAAAATTATGGAGTATGAATTGGCACGTGGTAGCTACTTGCGCGAGTATCAAGCAGCTATGCCTGCTTATGGACTCGAAGAGACTTATACTTTTATCACTCCTTCACCCATATTTAGTATAATACAATATTGTAGTTCGGATGGTATTGCTCCGTCACAATTCATTACAATTGGTGATGGTCAAAAAGCAATAGATGCTGTAAAGGACAAGGCATTTACAAAGTTCTTGATTGACAACGGATATGTACGTAGCAACTCGCAGTCTGATAGAGAATACACTAACGACAAGGAATTGCTTTCACTGACGGTTCATATATCTGAGAAAAGAAAACAACGAGGGTGTGAACCTTACTTTCAAACCTATTATTAAAGCAGGTTGGTGATTACAAGACCTTTACAAAGATTCTCACTATCCTCTCAACCTTTTGCAAGAGGACAACGTAAAGCTACAACAGATTGAGGAGTTCGAGAAGAACGAAACGGTAGCACCGTAGAAGAACGTACGATGAATGAGCATAAGAACACGGAAGTTTCACAAATTCACTATAAGCTAAAAAGCAAATAGTCGACCCTACTGCACCATACGGACGTATACATATCTTCTACACAACAGACAAAAATGGTGATGCTTCTGACAAACTTGGTAGCGTACAGATTGGAACCTTATTATTCAAAGACACCAGTCTTGGACTATGGAAATATGGAACCAAGTGGATTGCAACCAAAGAGATTAAGAAACTACTTGGCGACGAGGGTTTCACCTTCCTCCGCTCATCAAACAACACCCATTTCTTTATGCGTGAAAGTGATAAATTAATTATTGCTATCACCTGTGTTTTAGACGATAACACCCCTGTTCTCGCATTACTTTATAGTCGCGACCCATCGGTATCAGTTACAGGTAGCAATTCTATAAAGGCACAAGAAAGAATGATTAAGAATTTCGCTGCTGCTAAAAAGGCATTGAAGTTCTAATCCAGTTATTATACCTTATTTAATGATTACTTGATATGCGTATAATCAATATAGAAAAACTATTGCAGATTTCACTACTATCCCTATTATTGGGGATAGTGGTTGGATAGTTCTGAAAGCAAAAATATTTTGAGAACCCTTTCCTTAATGTTTCTGAGAAAGAAATTTCCTTCTCTAATGAGGCTGGCAAAAGAAAACCATTATGGTAGAAACTAACAGCAAGGACTGGATTGCAACAGCTCAGAAGTCATGGGTACATCTTACAGAAAAAGGCAATGAGGTTATGGTGCAGGTGATCCAAACCCAACTGCTGTTGAAAGAAGTAGCTATATCATGGTTGATGGTGGACTGGCTGTACAGAAAATCATAGTTAAACAAAGCCCAGCTGCACTCTCTTTGGAACTGAGTAAGGGTGAAATTATCCTTCCACAGGCTGGTGGTGAAACCATGGTAGACCTAGAAGATGGCTGGTATGCCATACCAAGTCACACAAGAAGAGAAGCCTGAATGGTTAGAAGTTATAAAGAAGAAAAACGGCTTAAAGTTCATTTCTAAAAACTAACCATAGCGTAAAAAGAAAGAACTGCAAAACTGACAGTTACCTTTGCAGGCAAGAGTAACGACGTTGTTGTAAAGCAGCCTGGTACTTCTCTCTTCGTCTTAGCTTGCAACCCTGGCAATCCTTATAGCTTATATAAGATGATGGATTACGAGTATCGCCGTGGTAGTATACTTTCAGAATATGGAGCACCGCAAGAAATACAAGGTCTCTTCGAAGAAAGTTATTTCTTTAAGACGCCATCACCTTTATTCAAAGATGTTGTCTATGTACATGACACAAAGTATTCTGTTCCTACACGTATATATACTCGCTCACTGACCAGAGAAGGTATAGATGCCGTTAAGTCACAAGCCTTCCAAGACTTTATGAAAGCGAATGGCTATGTGAGAGATGAGAAAGATTCTAATCACTATATCAACATAAAGGAAGCCTTCACAATGGATGTTGATATCAAGGAAGATAATAATAGTGTTGTGTTATTCTTCTACCAGTTGAACAAACAAGATCACTGATTATCCAACCTTCAGTACACTCTGATCTCGGACCTATTGAGCTCTTAAATAAAAAACAACAAGAAGCTTACCGACATCGAAAACTACGAACGAGGCAAGAATAGTGAGGAGATGAAGCGTGAAACAAATAAGACTAATGAGGTTAAAAGCAATTCTTTATAAGACAAAAGATCCTATACAAATTGCACGCACCTACTTCTTCTATACACATGACGATGCAACATCTATACCACAAGACAAAATCGGAAGTCTTGAACAGTTCAGTTTGTTCTATAGTCAGCCTAACTTAGGAATATGGCAGGTTGGTAGAGAATGGTTTGTCACTCGTGAATTTGACAAACTACTCACCTCTAACAATTTTGAGTTTGTTAAATACAATGGTAAGCATCATGTATATGCTCGTCGTTCAGACCATCTGACATTAGCTATCTCTGGCGGAGAATATGGTGATGTAAACAATGGTAAACCTGTCATGCAGATTACTGTTCTATACAAGCCTACTGTCTTTGAAGAAAACAAAGAACAGAGTATGGCTAAGATAGAACGCATGCTGAAACAACTCAATCCGAGCAAATAACTTTGAAAAGAAATAGTAATGAAAAACTATAATATATTTATGTGCGTGCGCACTCTCTGGCATGATGGTCACAACCTCTTGCCAAGATAGTTTAGACGTGGATTCGTCTACAACTAACACACGCTCTGTTAAAATCGACAAAAACATTTTTGCCATAAAAGGTTGTATCAATGTGAAACTGGCAAAGGGAACAAACCAGTCTATACCTACAACCCGAAGTGGTGGTGTCGAAATGCAGAACGTCCCATCTCAGATGTCTTCTGCCATGCAATATGCAGGGGCCTACAAGATGGAAAGAGTCTTTAAGCCTGCTGGTATCTACGAAGCAAGAACTATTGCTGACGGACTCTGACCGCTGGTACACCATCTACTTCGACAAAAGTAAAGATATTTCTGCTGTCTTAGAACAATTTAAGAAAGCTGATGGTATCGAATGTGCTGAACGTGTATTACCTATGGCAAGACCAGAGGTTAAGATGACCCCATATCAACCTACTGCTTCAAGCGTACAACCTACAGCAGCCACATTTAACGACCCCCTCCTATCAAAACAATGGCATTACTACAACGATGGTTCATTGCACCCAACTGCCAAGAAAGGTGCAGACTGTAATGTAAAACCTGTTTGGGAGAAATATACTACTGGTAAGAGTAACGTCATTGTAGCTGTTGTTGATGGTGGTATTGACATCACCCACGAAGACTTGATAGACAACCTTCACATCAATGAAATAGAAAAAGAAATGGTCAGCCTAACGTTGATGATGATAAAAATGGCTTTCGTTGATGACATCTATGGCTATAACTTTGTTGAAGCAAAAGATGTTGTCGGTGGTACTATCGAACCAGATGATGTCGGACACGGTACCCACGTTGCGGGTACTGTTGCCGCACGAAACAACAACGGGAAAGGTGTCGCTGGTGTCGCTGGTGGCAATGGTACACCCTGACAGTGGTATACGCTTATTAAGTTGCCAGATATTCAGAAATAAGAACGAGCAAGGTGACGCTGCTGCTGCCATTAAATACGCTGCTGACAATGGAGCTGTTATTTGCCAAAACTCATGGGGCTATCCATCTGCATCTAACATAACGTCAATGCCTCAATTACTAAAAAGAAGCTATTGACTACTTCATCAAGAATGCAGGTTGTGATGCTAATGGTAATCAACGCCCAGACTCTCCTATGAAAGGTGGTGAAGTTATATTTGCTGCGGGTAACGAGAACAAGGAGTTTTCGGCTTATCCTGCTTGCTACGCTCCAAACCGTTTCTGTCGCATCTATGGCATGGGACTTTGGTAAGGCAAGCTGATAGTAACTATGCTAAATGGGTAACCATTACAGCACTGGGTGGAGATCAAGACCGTTTCGGAAATGCAGCTGGTGTATTGAGTACGGTGCCCATAAAGAAAGATAAGACGGTTATGCCTTTATCCAAGGTACTTCATAGGCTTGTCCTCACGTGTCTGGTATTGCTGCTCTCATTGCATCTTACTTTGGCAAACAGGGCTTCACTAACGAAGAATTAAAAACACGTCTGACTACTGCTTACAAGCCTTATAATATTGATGTAAATCAACCCGGCTACAAAGGTAAACTGGGAAAAGGCTATATTGACGCAGAGGAAGCATTTGAAACAGACACAAAGGTTGCACCTGAGAAAGTTTCTAAACTGACAGCCACACCTGACTTCATCGAGGCCAATACGGAGTGAGCATTGCAAAGCTCAAAGGATAAGACTGCTGCTTTACAGACTGTACATATAGTCAGGAAGAACTAACGGCTGACAAAATGAAGGGAATGGACTATATAGAAATAAATGGTATGGGACACAAAATTGGTGAAACCCTTAAACATACCTTTTATGACTTGAAGGATAACACAACCTATTATGTTGCCGTAGTAGCAGTAGACCGTTGGGGTAACGTTTCTGAACCAATGATACAGCAGTTTAAGACTAAAGCTCAACCATGCGTCAGAAATAACAAACTTCCCTACTGAAGCTATTGAAGTAATGGAAACGAACATAAGTCGTTCACCTTCAACGTTACCGACCCTGATGGTCACAATTGGGATATCAAGACAACTGGTAGTACAAAGGGAGTTTCCTTTACCAAGAAAGATAATACCATAACCGTTAATCTTGTCCCTGTACTTGCTGCTGGTAGCTACACCTGTAACTTTATCGTTTCAGATGACTTAGGAGCAAAGATTGAGAAGGACTTGACATTTAAGATTATCAAGTATATACCTCCACAGCTTACTAAAGCCTTTCGAAAACTATATAATTGGATTGGACGAAGGAGTTGTCACCATCCCCTTTAGCAGAGCATTACACATAGTAGCAACACAAAGCTCACCTATCAAGCTAATGCTAACAATGGCAAATGTCGTAGCTGCTATCGACAATAACAACATTCAGTTGAAGCCTGTGGACAAGGGTGTTACAGCATAAAACATCACAGCCTCTGATGGACGTAAAACATCTACTGATGGCTCGTTCCAAGTACGCATCGTTGAAAAAGAAATCGGCTCCCTGTCATGCAGTCTCATCCGATTCCTGTACATAAATATATCAATGCCCTACTCAACCCTGAAGTAAAACAAGCCGAAATGGTTATCACTTCTACCGTAGGCGAACGATTATGAAGGCCACCGTTACTCCTAATAACAACGTGGCGACACTTGACCTTTCTAATCTGAATCCTGGAACGTATAAAGCTATGGTATTTACCAATAAGGGCAAACATACACAGGTTTTTCATTAAACGATAAAACAAAAACAGATATGAAACAAAAAACATATTTCATTCTAACAGCTTGCGTAGCACTTTTCAGTGCTACACAAGCTATTGCACAGGAGAAGACCTCTCGATATTGACGGCACAACAACGATGCAAGAACTGCCGCTATGGGTAATGCATCAACAGCTGCTGGTAGCCTATATCTATATAACAACCCTGCCGCAATCTTCAAAACTAACAAAAGTTTCACAGCAGATGCCGCTACCTCTTTCTTTTGAAGGAACAGAAGGTACCGACGGCACGTTCGGACTTTACGCTGCTACTGCTGGATACAAGTTTGCAAAACATCACGCTATTTTTGGCGGATTACGCTATGCTGGTGGATTAAAAATAAAAAGGCATTGACGTATCGGGTAATCCAACCAAAGATTACGAGCCATACAACTGGACACTCTGACCTGGGATATGCCATTGCCTTAGGCAAAGGCTGCTGCTCTATGCAAGCACAAGTCTTATCTATAGCCATCTCACAAAGAATGCTACGAGTGCAAGGGTCAGTGTGGGCGGTTCCTATCAGAACAATGTGATGAACATCGCCAACAGACATGCTGAACTGATAGTGAATGCAAAAGTGGATGCCCTCGACCCTAAACTCAACTATGGTAATAATCGCAAAGGAACACTTCCTACCTTTCTTTCTAGGTGGCGAACTAACAGTTGATATGGCAGAGAAACATCAGGTGGCAGCTGCTCTCTCAACACATTACTTCCTACAATCTTCTGAGAACAAACTCTTCATGATTGGTGGTGGTCTCGAATACACCTACAACAAACTTGTATCGGTACGTACTGACATGAATATGGCAAATCACTACAACAGCCATATTACAATGGGTGCTGGTGTCATGTGCCACGGACTACGTCTTAACGGAGCCTACAATTTGAAGACGACTGATACGGGAAGTAACTATTGTAGCATAGGTATTAGTTAGGATTTCTAAAAATAAATAATTTAATTTCATCATCTAAAAATAATAAATCATGAAAAATTCTATTCTCAATTTGTGCATTAGCACTCAGCATTACAGCTTCTGCTCAAGGAATAATCACTGAGCAAACCACAAGGGAAGTCGATCGATAACATGTATCGTAGTAGTAAGGCATTTGTTAAAAGGCTTGATAGGAGTAGAGGCTGGTAAGTATGAAGGATTGACTTCTAAGATTGTAGAAGCAAACCGATGGAAGCCCCCATGTTTACAATCTCTTTCAGGTCCTCGATAGTAAATCTTGGATGAAATTAGAAAAGGTTAGCGAAGGCAATTATAAGGCTAAGTTCCCACAAGCTATCTACAAAGACAATTATGGTGGTGACGATGAAGATGAATCTGCAAAGCACTGAACGCATATTTACATTAAACCTATGACAAAAACAATAAGGATAATATGAAGTCGTTGCAAGCAACTTAAACTCAATAGATTTTACATGGATGGTAAAAACTCTCACAATGAAAAACATGGGTACAAGTGCAAAAATCCTTGGAATGGCATTCAAGGATAAATGGAAACGATCAGTATGGTGCTTGGACAATGACAATAACATCTACTGATGACAAACTTATTACCCCTCCAGCTAATGCTACAAACCAGCAGTATATCGTTTCATCTAAATCTAACAATTCTGTACGTATCATTGACGCTGCTACTGAGGGTAATGATATTCATCTCAAAGGTTTATTCTAAGAGTCAAAAATTAGCCGACAAATGGATAAAACTTACCAAACAAGATATATAAGGCTATCCTAAAAACAAATCAGTACTTAGGTAACAGGAAAGAAGGAAGATTTAAATTCAAAAAGGATATTCAAGTGATAAGTCAGAATACTATGTTCATGCAGCAGCATTTAACGATGCTACTAATGATGCAGAAGAACTGGTGTTCGATATTGACGCTACAACAGGTAAACTTAGCAATGATAAAAATTCTCAAAATTTCATTGGGTAAAGGTAGTAAGGATAACCTTTCTGACGAAGAGCTTGAAAGCATGGGAGGGACTTACTCTAACTCCTCACGTAGAGAAAGATGGTAAACCTGCAACACCAACATTCGACTACTGTTCAGCTATATAGAAGACTATTACGACGAGTATAAAAATAAAACACAATACTCTCCTTTTAATGTAAAAATGCTGATGTAGATGGTAATTATCTGAACCCCGAAAAGATGTACTACAATGTGTATATTTTAATGATAGTGCAGAGCCATTTAAATTGCTAAAGGAACTTACACTAAAAATAAATAAAGAAGAATTAATAACATTCCGTTTCTACATTCCAAGATCTGCCTTTATAGTCCTGACTTTTAGAGTTCTTGGCGACGTGCGTATTCTCCACTTCTATGAGAATAACATAACATCTATCAAAGTGGTTATGGTTTATACTGGAAAAGGATGGTAAAACATATTCAAGCGACCCAATGATAGCAAGGCTCTAATACTAATCTGGCATCGAAAGTGCAACATTCAATCAAGACAGCTACCGAGAAGTATTACACCATTGACGGACGTCAGATTCAGCAATTGCAGAAAGGTCTGAACATCATTAAGTCTTCTAATGGTACTACTCGCAAAAGTAATTGTTAAATAAATATTATCTTTTAGTTAGAAAGAACCCTATCCCACAAATTTCTTTCTCTTCTAAACTGAGTCAACAACCATACGGAAGTTACTAATACTTCTGTATGGTTGTTTCTTTTAACCCAAACCCAAAGTCGCATTTACGATAATCATCATTCCTGTTTACCAACAACTCGGTATGTACTGATAAATTACAAAATGCATGAGTATGAGGAAACAAAAAGGAATAAATCCAAGCATTATAGAGCGTAAACAAAGAAGAAAAAGCGAACAGACGTAAACTTATGAAAACCAAATTAATTTTCATTTAAAATTAGGTATTGTCAAGTCAAGAATAAGAAAGTACCTTTTGTAGACAAATTTAAGAGATAAGAAAAGATGATGTTACATAATATCATTGATAAAAATAATAATACTGACAAAAGATTTTAATTTATCAAAGTCAGCTTATAGATACACTTAAATAAGCGTATACGTGTATAGTGCTGTAAAAAGATAAATGATTTACTTTTATTCATATCGACATATATTTATTAGAAATATATCAACGTGGAATAATCTAATATGAAACGAATACTATAAATCCGCCATCATACATCTTTATCCATCAAAAGCACAAAATACATCTACCATTCTCATCAGAGAATTCATAAATATATTGTTTTTACATGACAAACATTTAAATTATTCATTCTAAAATAAAAAGTTATGAAAAGAATTTTTATCTCAATCTCAGTGCAATGGTTCTGAGCCTACAGCTTCCGCTCAGATTTTAAGCACACAACCAGAAGGACAGCTGATTAAAAAACATGTATCGTAGTAGTAAATCTGTAACTACTGCGGATGGCATAGTTGATGTAAAATACGAAGGTTTAGTTTCAAGCATGGTTATTGGAAATGATGGTAGCCTATACGTAAAGAACCCTCTTTCTTACCTCGCCAGCAATTCATGGCTAAAACTAACAAAGGTTAGCGATCAAAACCACAAAGCTACCCTACCACAAGAGATTTACAAAGACAACGGAGAAGACGAGTTCTCATGAAGAGCGTATTTACATTAATACAGACTTTCAAAAAGCGAAGATACATACAACGTTGTATCTACTGATAAAAACACCGTAAACTTCACATGGGATGGTAAGACTCTCAAAATGGCTGATATGAGCAACAACAGTGAAATCATTGGTATTGTATCAGACAATCAATGGTTTGACAAATATGGTGACTGGAATATTACCATAGAGACTTTAACGATCAAGGATTACCCTCCCTGCTTTCTGCAAAGGAACAACAATTTCTTATTTCATACAAGTCATTGGGATCCGTTCAAGACCGATGATGTGCAACGCCGTATCAGTGGTGCTATCGATGGAAACGACATCTACCTTAAAGGATTATTTGAAAATTCACAATTGGAAGAGGTATGGGTAAAAATAACAAAGAATAATAACAAGGCTATCTTTTGCAACAAACCAATACTTAGGTATAGGCCAAAAAGAAAGACTTCAACCAGAAAGACGAAATAAGTGATAGTACACAGTACCACATCTATGCAGGTGCATTTAAAAAATTGTTCACGACTCGCCAACGAAATAGAATTCAACGGTTGACGGGCAACAAATGTACTCTACTGAAGGTATAATCAAAATTTCATTAGGAAAAAGCAGTAATGAGAACAAAAATACTTTGAAAGAAGAATCAAGGAGGAAATCAGAAACCTTTGTGATTACCCCATCTCAGCGAAATGGCGCTACACCTATGAAGCCTGAATTAGAGTTTCCTGTCTCACGTCCAAATTACGAAAACACAAAAACCTTAACTACCGTTTCTTTCCGTATCTATAATAAAGACACAGAAGACAAATACCTCGATTCAGAAAAAATGCACTACAACATCTATTTAAATGACAACACAACTCCTTACACATTCAAAAAGGAGAAATATCCAAATATAAAATGATAATGCGATAACAGATATTCCTTTCAAATATCATGGCACGGATAATAAAGATATTGAGGTACATGGCGCATCAACGTTCTATCCAGTTTGACTGCAAGACAATATCACCTCTCTCAAAGTAGTATTGGTTTATACTCTTAATGGAAAACATCAAAGCGAGCCACTGATAGCTAAAGTCGTTGCAACCAAGAATGACACAAATGGTATTGAGGGTGCAACTCATTAAGAATGTTACAGAAAAAGTATTACACCTTTGATGGTCGACACAATTGCAGCACTTGCAGAAAGGACTTAATATTGTAAAAACGTCTAATGGCACAACACGAAAAGTGATAATAAATAAATACAAAACTGTAAAGTCGACAAGACACCTTCTATCTTAAACTCACAAATATTTTGAAGAATGGTGTCAAAATTAGCCCTGAAGGAAATACAGATCTTTCAGGGCTTTTTAACATATCACCACAAGGATATAACGTAATTAAAACAGACTATACATTAACCCTATTTGCGTTTAATTCCGTACATCTTATTATTAAACCTTAATTCCGCAGCATAATTTCTGGCTCTATAACGTTTTGGTGTGGGTAAATAGTTTTTCCTTGCCAGTGTTCCCTATGCTTAATGGCTTAACGACTGAACAGATGAAGACGAACTCGACTCAAAGTATAAAGGAGTTTTGAGCTAAACAAACTTCTACACACCTCTTTGTTTATTCTTAGTATTACAACATTTTGCTCACAATTCATCCTCTGTCATCCTTATATCATAGTGACTTTAACCCTCCGCACCACAGCAAATGATGATAGTATTCACGAACATTGTATGAAATAAGACCTTAAAAACATCCTTTTCCGTTAAAAAGATTAAAGTGTAAAACGCTAAAACTAAACTGAACAAATAACTTCTTTTCTATGATTACAACGGATGTTATTCTAATCGGGGCTCAAACAATCCAATCGATCTCGTTATAGAGTCAGAATTTATGCTATGGAATTAAGGGAAAGCAAAAACACAACAAAAACTTGCTTTATAACACAAAAACGTAAATTTGCTGCATAACTAACTTTAATAATATGCAAAAGCCGCAATGGGAATGGGTAAGTGACTTTTCGTCCAACGCAAAGAACTATCGTTTGCTATAGCCTTACACCTTAGTTCGATAATACCTGCGTACTGATTTACGTCCTACCGCCCGAAGACATCCACCTACGCTGTGATTGACCTCACGTGCTGATTTCGTCATCGTCTTTCCTGTCACCCATTGCGCTGATGATTGCAGCACGGAAAAGCAGCAAAAGGAAGTTGGTGATACGCCTTTATAGTGCGCTGATAGGCATTGTTCTGTGGCTATTTGCTATTTTCCTTCAAGTCATAGGGGGCGATATTTTACTCCCTTCCACCTACTTTTGTAAAGATGGTGATTACCTTGCAAGGCGATACAGATACGACTTCTTCGACAACAACATGACGGCTGTTTAGCAAGGTTATTGGGCTGACAGAAAGGAGAGTTGCATTCTATACTACAGCAATCCCGATCTCTATCAAGGTTCATGAGTCGCCGAACGTCATCGCACTCTACCGCCCTTCCGAAATCACGAGGAAGACCCATTGCCCAGCGACACCATCGCTCCGATTCGTGTCATCGAACAGCTCTACGACCGCCCGATAGAGCCCGAACAGAAGAAAGAAGTGGAACAATTTGCCCACCAACTTAACGCCCGACTCGGCTATACGCTGACTGGAAAACAAGAATACTAAAGTCACAATTATGATTACCAATATGAGAAAAAGTAAAAGCTATAAACCCAAATCATAAAGTTCAATGTTCAAATATCAAATCCCAAAGAACAATAAGAATTCGTGCTATTAGTGCCATCTGTCAGTTGTTCGAAGTTCAAATCATAAAAATTTCAATGTTCAAATATCAAAGTTCAAAGGACAAAAAGTTCAAAAAGTATAATAAATGATTCTGTGTTATTCGAAAAATTCGTAGTCGCGTAATCATAAAGTTCAAAGTTCAAACCTCAAAGTTCAAAGTTCTATGCTCAAAGTTCAAAGGATAATAAATGATTCTGTGTTATTCGAAAAATTCGTAGTCGCTAATCATAAGTTCAAAGTTCAAAGTTCAAACCTCAAAGTTCGAAAGTTCTATAGCTCAAAGTTCAAAGGATTAAAAACTTTCAACTTTAAACAACCTATTTTGCCTTGTCGCAACGCTTCTCTCTATAACACTTCTGGCAGTAGTTTCAGAAGTGGTAAGTTGATGATGCACGAGATGCCAGACAGCATTCAGATGGCTATCGACTCCATAAACAAGTATGATATCTTTGCTGATACCTACGTACTCGGTCCAGAACATCATCGCTCAGAACAATATAATTATGCTGATTGGCTGCGCCGTCACGCCACATCAGACCAGTTAGCCGAGATAGCTAAGACAAATCCTAATCCTACCCACACGTCCTTTGCTTTGCAGAATCTTGTTAGAGAAACCTAACAAGCAAGTCTATGATGTCCTGAAAGCAACTATCAACGACACAACGGAGGTTGAACAAAATGAGTTATTGTTTCTACCTAATCTTCCTTATAACCTCAAGGCATTCTGCCTCTACTACTTTGACCAAGAGAACAGTCAGACAGAAGAAATGCAAGAGGCGATAGACAGTTTAGCTTTCTTCGATTATATGAAGCGTTATGGATATTCCTATGGAATACTCAAACACTTCAAACCCCGACAAAAATACTATGCAACTGCTGTCGAAGTTGCCAACAACGGACAGGTAGAAATCCTGCCATTGCTCGTCAAATACAAGAACCCTAACGACCGACAGCGTATCAGTAAGTTGCTCCAAGCTGACTTTAAGGAGAACAAGCGACTGACATACGATACCCGTGAAATCCTCGAAGAATGGGGCAAACCAGACTTTGAAGAATACGCAAAAAGCGTTTGTCAAGCCATTATCGGTAAACAAGATTACTTTAGCGTAAGAGAGTATTTCCCTCTTCTTTGGCAATATCCTGCACCTTGGAGCTATAAACTTCTCGAGAATATCCTTTTCTGGTAAAGACAGATATAGTAACATTCACGAAATAAAGAAACACCTTATACAGTCATGCTAAGGAAGGTCCTATCCTCCTATCTTCCAACCGCTGTATGATAGATATCTGGGGTTTTACGAATTAGTAGACCCTAATTAATAATCAGGTGTAGCGTTTTCTAAATATGGGCAAAATCTGATTTGTAGGACACAAAGTCCATAGCCAAAACTGAAAAAGTACGATAACAGCATGATTCTACGATGATAGGGTGTTAAACTTGGAATAAGTACACTACCATACACTGCCAACATGAGCTGTATAGATTTACTTTCTGATATAATTCACAAAAGAATATGCAGGCATACCATCGATAGCAGAATGGTCCTCGTGTGACGCTATTGTCCAGCACCATCATTATATATAGGAAAGAAAAACATCAGCTTTTAGGAGGAATAGCATCTATTTCTGTAAGAAACAGATGGTGAGCTATTGCAAGTGCCTCTTTTATAAAGACTTGCTCCACCAATAACAAAACTTTCTCATCAACACCTATAACGGAGAGCCTCATCGAGTGAAGTATAGACGCCACAGCCAGGGGAAATTGGTTTCTGTTCTACTAAGAACTATGTTTCTACGATTAGGCAAAGCAACCTTTTGGCAAAGAATAGAAATGTCTTACGCCCCATGATGACGGTGTGTCCTGTTGTAGTTGTTTGGAAACGTTTTAGGTCTTCACTAATAAAATAGACCATATCATTCTTATAGCCAATAGCACGGTATTGCTACCGCTGCAATAATATTTATTTCCATAATGACGTTTTTAGGACCTTCCCCCAACCCTCCAAAAGGAGGGAGTACTGATTTTGCAATCAATTTGGTGAAGGATTTAAAGTTCTTGACCAATTTAATATACTATTTTAGAAGTTGATAGAATTGATTAATTTTCATACTCCAACTACTTCCTATTTGCACTCCCCTCCTTTCGGAGGGGTTGGGGAGCTGCTTTACACCGCAACAACCCCTGGTATATGTGGTAAAGGATTGTAATCAGTCAGTTCAAAGTCTTCATACTTAAAAATCAAAAGAGATCCTTTACATCAGGGTTAATCTTCATCTTTGGCAGTGGACGTGGCTCACGAGTAAGTTGCAGTTTAGCTTGCTCAAGGTGATTTAGATAAAGATGTGTGTCACCTGTTGTATGGATAAACTCGCCTACTTCAAGTCCTGTAACCTGTGCAATCATTTGGTAAAAAGAAGTGCGTATGACGCAATATTAAATGGTACACCAAGGAAGCTATCAGCCGAACGTTGATAGAGTTGAAGTGACAGTCTACCATCAGCAACATAGAACTGGAAAAGACAATGACAAGGAGGTAATGCCATATCGTCTACTTCCGCAGGGTTCCATGCTGCTGACCAACATACGACGTGAGTCGCGGTTATACTTTAATCATATCGACTACATTCTTAACTCGATCGATAGTTCCTCCCTTATAATCGAGGCCATGAGCGCCACTGATGACCATAGACAGGACCAAGTTCGCCATTCTCATCAGCCCACTCATTCCAAATCTCACACCATGCTCTTGTAGGTAACGTACATTCGTGTCGCCACGTAAGAACCAGAGTAATTCATAAATAATACTCTTCAAAATGAAGTTTCTTTGTGGTCAGCAATGGAAAAACCATCACGTAAGTCAAAGCGCATCTGATGGCCGAAAAACAGATAATGTTCCCGTCCCAGTTCTGTCACCTTTCTGTGTCCTCTGTAAGGATACGATTGAGAAGATTTAAATATTGTTGCATAATTGTCTTTTAATTTCGTATATATATTCAAGTTTCATTTTGTCCTCAGAAATTTATATAAGCACAAAAGGTTCGTCTGGTATATGAGTACTCTTTATGCGCCATTCCTGTGGATAAAGGTTATTAGCACGATTACCAAGGATCTCTTTGCAAAGCCTATTGGATGCCCTTTATAAGTAAGTGATAACAATACCACATGGAACATCGGAAGAAAGGACGACTGCCTCGTGACGTAAATATGCAATGGCAGTTTGGTAATCAACATCTACACTTAGGGTAAGCTGACTTATCAGCAGAGAAAGTAGTGCTAACGTACGATCAGGGATAATATTTTTACCTTTTGCACACTTTCTTTTACTCCATAAGAAAGGATGCGAAGATGCCATGAGCCTCTGAAATTGCTTTATCTACATTAATAGAACTTTTAATATTCTTACAGTTAGTCTCTCCTTTCTTACGAAGAATTACAAAGATACCTTCACCACATGTCCTACCAGGAATAAAGCGATAGACTGGAAAATCCCTGACCATCTTTAAGTGGGTTTTCAATAAGTGAACCTGTGATATTCCATGCATCATCTATGGGTACAGAGAGAAGTTCTGCATCATATTCATTGAGAATCCATGCTATATTCTCTTCATCCTCATGCGCATTGAAAAGTACAAGTGGAATAAATAAGAATACCACCTGGCTTTTAGGTTATCCCATATATCAGCAATGATACTACGCTGAAGCTGCCAGCAGTTTTCCACATTCTGAGGACTCCATTCCTCAATAGTCTGTGGGTCCTTACGGAACATCCTTCGCCAGAACAAAGGAACATCAGCAATGATAACATCAAAGAGGAGTTTTTGACATCTTATAATCACGAGGATAATTATTTGTTACAACGACATTCTCGTGACCAAACTTCTGAACATTCTCTACTAATATTTGAGCACGTTTTCCTATCGGCTCGTTAGAGAAGAGTAAAGAACCTGAAGGCAAGGGAAGTACATGCACTAAGTTGTTTTACCGCCCGGAGCAGCACAGAAAAGTCGAGTGCCATTACAGGCTCTTTTTCACACAATGTAGCAACACGTGAGATAAAAACATTGACGATGCTTCTTGCACATATATAGACCCAGCGTGAAGCAATGGATCGATGTAAAATTAGGTCCTCGTTCCCAACCAAAAACCTTCCTTACACCCAAGGTATAGGCAGAGGATTTAATTCTGGATTAACCCTATTCGTTCCTCCGACAACTTAAAAAGGATTAAGACGGATACTTACAGGTGCCGTTTCTGTAACCCTTTTCTAGAAAAATTTGATAAAGATTATCTCCAAAAAGCTCACGAATATAGGTCACAAAACTTAGAGGAAGTTTCTTTTCTATTTCTACTACGCTATCTTGACTATCTTCTGAAATAGAGCAAGAAAAATGCGTTGCCTGGCATGATGATCTCTTATCTTTTTGTCATATCACCTAAGGAATATCAATAGTTATCATTCCATCTTCATTGAGATTATCCTTCTTCTTAGATTTTGACTGTTGTTTGAGTTTTCCCTTCTCGTCAAACATGCCGTATGTGGTACGAAGAACAGTAAACTCTGTACGACGGTTTAATTGATTGGCTATCTCTTGCTTCTCCTTATCGAGCTGCTTGATGAAATCCTCTGTAAGAACATCGTTTTCTTTCAACCACGAATACTTCTCTGTGAGCTTCTTTGCGAATCTTCTTAGGACGTTCCTTACCATAACCAACAGGTGTAAGTCGATCTTTACAATACCATGAGCTGTAAGATAAGCCACTACCGCATCTGCACGTCGTTGTGAAAGACGTTTATTATAATCAGCAGAACCAAAATAATCAGTATGAGCTGAAAGTTCTATTGTTACGTTTGGATTCTCCTTAAGAAGATTGACAAGAGCATCCAAAAGCCTCTCTGACTCCGACCGAAGCGTTGCCTTATCAAAGTCATAAAAGATGTTGTCTATCAAGACTGGGATATTTATTCCTGCTAAAGCAAATTGTAAAGTATGAACCTTTGACTCTCCTACTGCTCCAACCTTTACTTCTTCCTTATGATTTAAGTATCCATTGCAGGTCGCGAGGAAAATATAACTTACCCCAGACTGTATCTCTTGCTCAAAAGAGCCATCTCCTTGACAGCTAATTTCTTGTTAGTTCCATCATCACCTACCATGAATATCTGTGCTGCTGGAAGTTCATATCCATCCATTTCATAAACCCATCCCTTTACAGTCTGAATGATTTCAGGAAGTTCAAAGCTGTAGATATGGTCCCACCCACGTCCATCACCGCGGTTTGAAGAGAAAAAGCCACGATTGTAAATACCCTCAAAAGTCATACCGAAGTCGTCACCCTGTGAGTTAAGAGGATAGCCCGGATGTTCTAAGTGATAGCGACGATCATTGCACAACCTTAGCTATAAAGATATCAAGACCACCTAAACCACCATGCCCATTACTTGAGAAATAAAGATTGCCATTTGGGCGGAAAGTAGGGAAAGCCTCATCACCTGGGGTATTAATAGGTTCTCCAAGGTTTTCAACTCCTCCTGTTGTACCACCCAATAAACGTACACGCCAAATATCAAGACCTCCTTTTCCACCAGGCATATCACTTGTGGAAATAAAGCCAATTACCATCAGGAGAAACTGCTGGATGGGCAAAGCTTGATAGCGTATCACGACTTATTTCCAATTTCGTTGCCTTTCCCCAAGTAGCATCCATTCGGTTACTAATTGCAATTTGAGCATAACGAGGATTCTTTGGATCAGTTAAACACTGTGTAATATACATTTCCTCACCATCTACTAGAAAAAGCTGGTGTTCCCTCATCAGCCTCTGTATTCAATGCTGTTTCAATGTTCCTTGGTTTGCTCCATTTACCTTTATCATCTTTTTCACAAAAGAATATATCACCAGCCTTTGCGCCGGTAATACCGCTTAGTTCGTCCCCTTTGGCTTCATTTCGTGTGAAGTAAAATAAAGCTGTTCGTATTTATCACCGAAAAGCATAGGCGAATAATCTTGACGACGCGAATTAAACCAATCCATACGCTTTACAATGTACTTGAGCCACGCTCTTTCACGCCGTAGCTCTTGATGCAGCCTGCAGCTCTTGAACTAACAGTTGATTGTTAGGGCATCGAGATCGAGTGCTATACGATATTCCTTTACAGCCTCCGCATAACTACCTTCCTTCATCAAATTTTCAGCCAAACGCTTATGCGTTTCTCCATTGTCCTGTTTATAACGTATCACATTTCTATAAGCTGCAATTGCTCGTTGAGATGACGAGATGCGCTCATAACATTCAGCCATCTTCAAAGACAATTCACCTCGTTGCTGTCTTTCTTAGTTGGTGTACGCTGATATGCTGTCTTAAATTGAGTCGCTGCGTCATAATATTCGCCTCAAGGAAAGGTGCTTTTTCGCCTTTCTTTATATTTCTATCTGCACACCGCTATGCCGTCAGTATCAAGATAACACCAACCATCAACATAAGACGCCTGTCTTTGTCTGTACAGCACATATAAAAACTTAGGTTATTCATATTAATCTTCTAACGCTTGCTATAACAATTTATTGCCTATATTCTGTAACAGTCTTATAATAAAACAATCAACTCTGCAAAATCTTTTTACTTTTATATTCGTCAACTAACCTGATAGCTCCACAACCGTGATACCTGCACCACCAAATTGTGCGTGTTCATCGCGATAGTTTGTAACATTAGGGAACACTACCAAGATATTGTCGTACGATCTGACGAAGCATCACCATTACCCTTACCATGAAGAACACGTACCTGACTTGCCCCAACAAGAATTGCATCATCAATAAAGCACTGAACCTGATTTAAGGCTTCATCAGCCCCTCATACCACGTACATATCCAACTCTTGTCGAAAACTGATTACGATGTTTATCTATCGTTTCACGTGTTTCGCGACTATAATTATATGCTTGGAAATGCTTCTGTTCAGACTGAAGAGTTGCTGCATCAACATGCTCCAAACGACTAAGAGCCATCTTTGTTCTCATACCACCAAAGATTACCGTTGCCTGCTTTCCTTCAATGATTCCACTTTTACCAACAGTAGTTAAACCCTTTATACGTACAGAGATCACCAACCATAACAAGTCCACTTCCTTGCTGTTTACGTACCGCATTCTTCAATGCTTCGGCAGCAGCCTGTTGCTTACTCGCCTTTTCCTTCAGATGCTGTTCGTGACGTTCCTTCCGACTCTTAATCTTGTCAACCTTCTTTTGGAAATCATCATCAGATAGCAGTCCGCTACTTTTTAGTTTCTTCTTATTTGCCGTATCGCTCCCTTTTCAGCCTTTCCTGCATCCGTCAATCCCGCCTCATAAGCAGCCAATTCTTGACGAATACGTTTAGTTTCCCTCCTTCTCTGCCTGTTTTTCTCTGATTTCACGAATAGTATTTTCTATTCGACGATTACTCTCCTTAATAATCTCTTCTGCTTGTGCCTTAGCACGATTGAGTATTTCTTTACGACTTTGTTCTAACGCCGCTATATCTTTTTCATATTGACTAATACGTTTCTCCAATTCCTTTTCATGACTATGAATTGTCTGACGTTTATTTTCCCAATAACGTTTATCTCTAACAATATCCTGTAAGTATTTATCACTTTGAATATAATCAGAACCTACAATCTCTGATGCATCACGGATTACTTCCTCAGGTATTCCTGTCTTTCGAGCAATCTCAATTGCAAACGAACTACCAGGTCTGCCGATAGCCAATTGAAACAACAGGGCGCATTTTCGTGGCGATCGTAGAGCATCGCCCCATTGATTGTCCCGGGATGTTCTTCTGCAAAATGCTTGAGGTTCTGATAGTGGGTTGTTATCACAGCCCATGCATGCTTCTGCCAAAACTGACGTAAGACAGACTCGGCTATAGCTCCACCTATCTGTGGTTCTGTTCCGTTCCAAACTCATCAATAAGAATAAGTGTACGCTCAGAAGCTCTACGCATCATTACCTTCATATTCATCAAGTGAGAAGAATAGGTACTGAGGTCATTCTCTATACTCTGTTCATCACCAATATCAATCATTATATCCGTAAAGACCCCAGTGGTTGAGCGATCACCAACAGGAATAGAAAGGCCACATTGAAGCATATATTGGAGTAAACCAACCGTCTTCAAACAAACTGATTTACTCACAGCATTTGGACCTGAAATAATCAACAAATGCTTGTCCTTAGTCAACTGAATATCAAGAGGAACAACACTTGAAGATACATTATCTGTTTCTACCTCTTCTTCTGATACTATATTTACAAAACCATCCTCATCAACATTATTAGAGATAATTTCATTTTCACAATTCTCTACTAATCTTGAACGCTCCAGTATCCGACTATTCTTTTTCTCTAACGACAATTGAAGCAATGGATGAATGGCTCTTATCCAATCTATATGAGGTCTATCTGCCACCCGTGGTTCAAAAACTTTTTAAAAATCGTGCAAGCTCTGCCTTTGCACGAATAAAAATCAATAGATCCCAACAGATGATAAGAGTCTATAATCTCACCAACATTTGGACGCAACTGCTTAGCAAAAATCTTTAAGTATACGTATTATCTCTCTTCGTTCATCGTTTTCAAGCTCACGTATCTTATTATTCGCTTCCACAACCTCTGTTGGCTCTATATACCGTCCTACCTGTAGCACTTTCATCGTGTACAATACCCGAAATCTTACGTTTCAAGCCTGGAGCTACCGGAATAACCAGTCTACCCTCACGAAGCGTTGGAGTTACATCCTTCTCAATAAGTCCCTCGTCTTGTGCTGAACGCAAAATACCATACAATGTGCGCGATACGCTTCCTTCCACTACGAACTAACTCACGACGAATTTGAAGTAGTTGTGGAGATGCATTATCACGCATCTTACCAAACTTATCAACAATCTGAGAAATACGTTGTACGTGCAAAGGAAAGGTTACAACACCCTCTGCAAAGGTTATATAAGGCAGGATAGTAATAGCGTATTTTGCCCTGTTCTGTTTCTTCTCCACGACTCAAAAAATTCACGATGGCAATAATCGTTTCTAACGAACGCTTCAAATCGAACAATTCCTCTACCTCCATATAAGTTCCTTCCAAACGAATGCGTGACACACTCGCGTACATCAAAGAAGTAATCTAAGGGAAAAGGCTTCTGAACTTTTCTTGTATTCTTCGAAATTCTCTTATCTCTTGCATCCAAACATTTATCTGTTCAGCATCTAGAAAAGCACATCTCCCCTACCTCTCCTTACCTAATGGAGGACAGACAATATGCCTTCAGAAGTAAGCGCACCTCTGAAAAAAACCTATCTTTTGTTCAAAAGTTCTTGGGATATATCATGATTCTATACGTCTCAGTCTATTATTTAAAGGCTTTTTAGTTTATATAGTTCTCATTTACAAGTCGAACTATCAGCAACCTTTTATTCATCTATAAGACTACATTACGAACTGCAAATTTACGAAATCTTTCTGTAATATTAATCGTATAAACGTAGAACATTTAAGAAATATGACTAAGCAACACTATAAGACAATGACGGATGAGATAAAGATAGAAGTTCTTCAACATGGCGGTAACCATCATGAAAAACCATATTCTCAGCCATAAAGGAAAATGGCAGATGCGACCATCCAAAGTCATTGTTCTGTATGTCGAAGTTCTTTCGCTCGCTCCACGCTCATTATAAAAATGTAATGATGTCTTTCTCGGTAGATGTCCAATGATTGGTAAGGATACAGCGATATGTGTATTTCACTCCGAACATATCCGTCTGTTCCTGCCGTGCTTGTCTTTCAAGGACTACGCTGTACGACAAGCCTGTATGACTTTCCTTCGATGAGGTTGTCCATGCTGACAGAGGCGACATCGCATTTCTCACTAACCGACTTCAATGCTCTTCCATTCTTTCAACTGGCGGAACTCCTCGTGTCGGCTGCCACAATGGCAGCACGTATATAGAACGTGTTGCAGCGTGGTTCTACGGTTTGGATGATTTCCTTTGAAAACGACCCGCAGTCGGCACGGAAACGCTCTATCACAACACCGAGTTCGGAGGTCACACGGTCCATAATGTGGCGAAGTGTGTCTTCTTGATGGGATCTTACATTGGTGTTTCCATCACGGTTCTCACCTCCAACTATGATGCTCAATGGAAGCCCAACCAGGAAGTAGCCAAAGTCCTGCTTATAGGAATACTTTGTCATCGAACTTGTGGGCTGGAACAAACTGGTGGTCAAAAGTCTAAGTCAACATGACTGCCTGCCTTTATAAGCCCCATTCTCCGTATCATCCGTAAAAAGTAAAGGTGTTCAATTCTTCAGCAGTGTTGAAACTATAAGACCTACCAGATGTCAGCTTATATATACAACATTCTCTTCGGCAAGCTCTTTTTAGTCCGCGCCCCACAGTGTCGGCACTGGTGAATTGCGTATTAGGTCCTGTTTGAACTGACCCTATAAGCGTATTGGTATCCTCAAGACAATCCCCACCGCAAAGGTAGCTAAAAAAGAGAGCTGAAAAATACTTCCATAGCTGCATGCTTTACCACTACCTCCACGTTTTTCCCAATACGGATTCGCTATGTTTTTCAAAGCCCAACTTTGAAAAACGTCCATAATGTGATAAATTCCACCGGAAAAGAAGTGATATTCTCGTTTTTAATTGCTACCTTTGCCATGTCAGATTTTTGCTTGCTTGTTATTTTCGTAGCACTAAGATAAGTTAAATTTCTGACATATCCAAGTGTTTGAGAACTTTGTTTTCAGACACTTGGAGTTCTTACAAGAAATTATGCTGCGGAATTAAGGTACTAAACTTTCTCCCTCGATTATTCACGAATAAATAGTAAAAGATGAAAGAAGAGATCTCGTAAGAGTTTAGAAGAGGTGTTACCAATCGTGGTTTCGATTCAGATTTCCTATTTCAGGAACTTGATTCGCTTGGGAATCACAACGATTCTGATGACACTTTCTGACATGTATGGTATTAGATTAGACCGTAAGACGTTAGCCAAAAGAACTTCAAGTCGCTTGATAATATTGTGGAACTTGTAAAAACAAAACTCAGCGAGGATGCAAATTGAGGATAAACTGCGGCAGAACGCTGAACAACAACCCGATAAGACGGCACTTATCTGTGGTGATGAGACCTACACCTATGGACAATTGTGGCAGGCTGTGATGGCAAAAGTGTATGCTGTGGGGGATGTGAAGGGACGATTGGTGCCCCTTGTGGCTGCGTCAACAGCTGACTTCCTCATTGCATATTTTGCCCGTTCACGTGGCTGGAGCAGTGGCTGTTCCGTTGCATGAGGACCTTCCGAAGAGTAAGCTGGACGAATATTCAGCACGTCTTTCACGGGGTTCTGCACCTGAAGAGGTGGCTGATATCCTTTTTACTACGGGTACTACGGGCAATGCGAAGGCGGTTATGATTAGTCATCAGACGATATGGGCGAACGCCGAGAACCTTTGTTTTTCACAGGAATTTAGCTCTGATGTGACGTTTATCATCAATGGTCCGCTGGATCATATCGGTAGTTTGTCGAAGGTTTACCCAACAATTTTATGTCGGAGGAACCATCCATATCATCGATGGAATGAAGGATGTCAAAAGCATTCTTCGATGTTATAGACCAGCGGAGGGAAAGATTGCAACGTTTCTTGTACCTGCTGCTATCCGAATGCTCATTACGCTGTGGGGCTAAGGAACTGAAGAAGGTTGCTCAGAAGGTGGACTTTCATTGGAGACGGGAGCGGCTCCAATGGCTGCCTCGGATATGCGGAAATTTCGTGAATCGCTGCCCTATGAGTGAACTATTTAACACCCATGCGTCAACGGAAACGGGTATTATCTCTACGTATAATTTCAACGATGGCGAGGTGTCTTACTGGTTGTGTGGGACGGGCTATGCGCCATTCTGAGTTCTTCATTACGCCTGATGGGCATAGCTGCCAGCAAAGGGACTGACTCTGATGATGGGCTATTGAAGGACGAAGGGCTACGCAGCGTGTGCTGCAAGACGGTGTTGTGACGACAGCCGACTTGGGTTTTCATTGATAATGAAGGGGCGTTTGTGCCTCCAGGGTAGGGGCGATGACACCATCAATGTGGGCGGATAGCAGGTCGCACCGTCTGAAGTAGAGGACGTTGCGTTAGCTTTTCATTGCGTGAAAGACTGTATCTGCATTCCAGCTGAGCACCCTGTGATGGGTACAGTGGTGAAGTTGATAGTCGTGCCACATACCGATTATGATAAGAAACAGTTGATTCTGTCTCATAAGGAGAAACTTGAAGCCTATAAAGTGCCACTTTCTATGAAGAGTCCACTGCTATCCGTCGTACATTCAATGGCAAAATCGATCGTAAGTCATACATTATTACGTCAAAAATACTTGATGCCTTCTGATATTTAACCCAAGTTTAACACCCTATCATCGTAGAATCTTACTGTTATCACACTTTTTCAGTTTTGGCTATGGGTTCTGTGTCCTACAAATTTTTATTTTTCTGAATGGTGCATATTTCAATTTATCGTATATAGCAGTTGTCTGCTTTGAGGGATTGCCGCAGACTCAACCAGCAAGTGCAAAATTACAAAAACGTGTTTAAAGAACTCGCACTTTTGGGGTAGAAAAAGTTTAATTTTTCTCTTGGTCTTTCGTTCAATTTCTTTTGTATGGACATAATTCTCTTGTCCGTATAGTTTCAAACGAGATCCTTTTTAGGTATGTCTTATACCAGATTTGCTTTACATCGTTTTAACATTTAGAAATTCAGAGTATAGTGACAAAAAGAGACCCATTTTGAGTCTCTTTTTGTCACTATCTAATCTTTTATTTTGCTCTTTATGCGTTCCACCACTTGTCGATTTGTCTAATCTTCTCTTCTTCGAACCTTTGCCGATAAATAATTTGTTCAGATTTGCATGAAATTTAGATTTTTACAAAATCCTTAAAAGCTTCGAATACTTTAGAGCCTTTTTCTGCCTCCTGTTCACGAGGGGCATTATCGTGGCTTAAGGTCGAGTACATATCCTCAAAGAGTCTTCAATAGATATAGGCCTTCATTCTCATCCCATTTTATCTATTTTATGTGACCAACTTCATGTGAAATTCTCTAAACCACCAGTCGAAATATAGCTCTTTACTATCAAAACACTTCAGAATCAAAATATTAGTTCCACTCTAAGGGTTCAATAGAGCCATATACTTTTACTATGACTTACACTAAATGTATATCTTCCTTGATCACAACCTCCACTAAAATTCCAATATTTATCATTAATATATGAGCACAAGGGTCATCATCTTCAAAAGTTGATTTTATTGATTGCATTTTATATTTCTTTAACCTTATTATATATAATAGGAAAATAAGGACTTAAATATATAATATTAGAATCAACAGATAAGAAAAATCTATACCTAAATATCCACCATTATATGGTGCTTGGTAAAAGATGGAATCACCACCATCTCCCAAACCAATACATCACATGTATCTTTCTCTAAGACTTGAAAAAGTAAAAATCTATCTCTTTACAGTGATAAGTATATACACCAGAATGACTTTAGACATCTGCATCTATGACATACAAAATTACCCATCATATCACAACTACAATATATCTTTTCTTTACTATAAGTTCTTAAATTTAGCTCCACCCTTTTTACCAGAACTAATATGGAATTTCTTAAATTAACATCTCTGTTATACCATTTATGTGAGTATAAGTTTGACTCCAACCATAATATTCAGCATTCTGAGTGAAAATGCCTTCTCTCTTCCACCATATGATATCAAAAATGCAATTCTTGCGTCCCCCATGGAAATACCATTTTTGCAGCAACAATACCAGCAGCAATATTTCCGATATCCGATGCAGAAGTATATATTTTCTAGCCAAATGCAGTTTTCCAATACTCATGCCACGATAAACATATTTTTAAATCAGTTGATACTACACTTTCTGAGCCATTCTGTAACCTTTTAAAAATCATATGGCTCGATTATTACGTGCTTTATCTATACAATCATCTAATGTAGCCATCCTTGGATATCATTTTATTAAGAAAAATCTTTTCTGACCGGGTCTTTTGGATTTATATGTTGCTCTATAGCCTCAAGTGCCTTTTTCCTTTGTTATAATCAGAATTATAAAAAGAAGTCGTTGAGCTTGTTACACGATCGATTTACCTTTAATGGTATATTTACCATATTTGTCTTTATCAAAAATATAAATATTTCTATCTTTTATTTAATATTCCGCCAACAACACGATATGTACCATCTTTATTTAATGCGACATGAGTTTCTTTTCCATTAGAATCAATTAATTTCGTTGGATTTTCCATGCAATATACATACCCACAAACACTTGGATACTTCTCTGCCAACGGATCCACCCCGTACCAAATACTTGCCATAGGATTCATGTACCTTGCACCATAATAATACAAGCCGGTCTCTTCATCAAACTGTTTACCATTGAACTTGTATAGTAGGTCTTCACGTGATGAGTATTCCTCCTTTTGGCTCCCTATCTGGCTCATGAGCTTAATATATATCAATATGAATAACTATCATTATGTCCATTCACTGATGCAATTTCTTGACAGAATTTTTCTTATATAAAAAACACAAGAAAATCATTTCGGTTATGAATATTAAGAATCCAAATACTATATAGAACGGAGCCTCATATGGCATGTAACTTATGCAATCTATCCATATACATAGATACCAAACAATGAATACAACACCTATGAATGAAGATATCCATTTTCGTATCATCGGAGTTCCGTATATAAGAAAGGTAATTATGAAACCTAACGTGTATAATGTGTTGCTGTAAAAATAAAGGATACCTTCCCCTATATCAAAACTATTTTTGTATCTATATTGAACAAAAGGTGGTCACTAAAAATATACACCAAAGATAACATAACAATAGATAATATTTTCTTAACTTCGATCCTTCATTTTTTACTTTAAAAATATAAACACCCATATTACTTGCTGGATAATCATTCTTTTTCATTATCCAATTCGGAAAAATCTATGCCAAGAAAAATACGTATGTTCTACGCTCTTATAATATCTATGCTTAGCCCAATCAATAGCTCTTTTTATCATAGCATTATCATACGTATTACTATAGGTCATAAGACGGAAATATTAAATTCCACAAACTGCCATTAGCGAACTGTGCACCATCCGCAATAGTGTTTCTCTCTGCATACTCCGAATCAAAACTGTTCTTATAATAATTCCTATAATCATTAAATGCAAACGGATTTGTCCGATGGCATCTGCCCAATAAAGGAATGCCTTCCATTTCCACAAGAAGATAGCCATTGGCTGGTTTTCCTTCTGCTTTCCAATCCCCTGAGCCGCGGGAGTTATAAGACAACATATTTCTATCTATTTCTGCAAAGTCTATTATATCCTGCCAAGTAAAATGTTTAAAAACTTTCAGATTTTCTGATGTTTGCATTCACTGATAATAATGCATATAATTATCTGCAGTAGATTCAAACCATTGCGTTCCTCTTTTATATAAATCGGAAGCCTTTATCTCACTTTTCAAAAATGTACCATCATCCGATGAAAACAAGAATCCACCTGTTTTGTTCACGACACTTAGTGTATCTCCATTCAAATCTATCCTACCTATTGGGTTTGCACCGCAATACTATATGGAGTAAAAGAAGTGTATTTTTTCCAAAAATCTATCAACATTCAAAAATAGGCTCGTTGCAGGATCTCATGTACCTTGCACCATAATAGTACGAGCCAGTTTCTTCATCCATCTCTCTTACCATTGAACTTGTACGGCAGCTCTTCGGATGATGAGTGCTCGTCGACCAACAGCTCACCATACGGCAGGTAGGCATCATATTGCGTGATGTTAGCGTGGTCATGTGTTATGTAAGATGTTGAACCCAAGTGGTCACTATGATAGAAGAAGGTTTCTTCTTTTGTAGTATCATTAGGGATGTATCCATAACCAGCCTGCGGGTCATCAGGGTTGCTCGGGTCGTTCCAGCTTACAGATGGACCGGGGTTAGTATTCGATGTGGTGTTGGGGCGTGGAGTCAGAATCCACCCCTGTGGCACATCGTGGTTGCCCAGCTCCCTGATGATGGAGTTGTAGCCGATGTGCGTGTTCTCCAGGTCACCGTACGCTCCCTTCATCATCGGCACACCTGGAGCCACACCCACCTTCTTATAGTACGCTTCCTTCTGTGTCCGGATCTGATTCATACGCTCCGCATAATCCTGCTGACCAGCAGTAACGTATGAGCCGTTTCTTCCATAGACGTTATTGAAGAGACCTGTCCCTATCCTTGAAGCAACTCGTTTGTCACCAATGAAGTAATGCTTTGTGAAGCGATTCTTGTTAATGCTGATTATCGAAGCAGGGTAGAGCGTGAAGTTATCCGTCTCGTATATTTTCACATTTAAGATAACAAGAGTACCGCCCAAGGTAGCATAATAGTAAAATCCTTCAAGTATACTCAGCCACCACTTATCCTTAAACAATATGGCAAAGGAAGAGGCTGAGATTGATATAAATGGTAGATATATACAGCTAGATACAGATAGAAAGGGGTGATTTGATGCTAGTAGCTGTGATAAAGAAAACTAAAAATGAAAATGAAAAAGGATATAATAAACCCATATAAAGTAAAAATAATCTACGTTCCATTTGTTATTTATCTATATTATAATTAACGGGTTCTCTAACACTCTATAGATCTTTAAGACAGAATCCATAACATGTCCATTTATTCTGGATTTCCTGTCATATGGAGTAAAAGTATTCGAATACCATTTACATGTGGTAATCTTGATCTGTTTTGATAGAATTCAGCATCCGTCGCTACAATATATGCATCAATATTCCTTTTCGCCTTTATTCAGAACACTCAAATACCGCTTTTGTATGATTATGTAAACCTGCAGCATTAAAAAGTTATAGCTTTTCTATCTGTTACTAATGCACTAAGAGCTGCTTCTCCTCCACCGAGAAATGTCCGATAAATGTTAATTCTTATTTTCTTTTTGAGAATTGTTGATAATTTAGATGCATTCAAAAACAGCATTCATATATTGAGGTGATTTACCCCCCTGTGATTGCAGTACATCTTCTTTTTATATCTTGTTTGTCAGCGGTCCTGCAAAAACATAAGCATATTCTGTTTTTCCATTTTTTGTCTCTCGTAGATATTTGAATTGAGTCCGGTCTTATCATTGCTCAGTTTTTATTCCAAAATCTCTCCTTGAAAACGGTCCGCCCACCAATTAATATATTGTCTTTCTTATCATCATAAAGATGTGCTGCTATGCGTGCTGCTTCATTTAAAGAGGGCTTTTTCCCTTTTCGGTCTATAAAAATAATAGGGTTTGATAAACAATACACATATCCACCAACTGTAGGATACTTCTCCGCCAACCCGATCCACCCCATACCAGGACTTTGCAATAGATTCAAGTACCTTGCACCATAATAGTACAAGCTCAGTTTCCTCATCGAACTGTTTGCCGTTGAACTTATATGGCAGTTCTTCGCTGCTGCTATGCTCGTCAATCAACAGTTCGCCGTACGGCAGGTAAGCATCATACTGGGTGATATTGGCTTTATCGTCTGTGATGTAAGACGTACTGCCGAGGTGGTCACCATGATAGAAGAAGTTTCTTCTTTGTAGTGTCATTAGGGATGTAGCGTAACCAGCCTGTGGGTCATCAGGGTTACTCGGTCGTCCCAGCTTACAGGTGGACCGGGGTTAGTATTCGGTGTGGTGTTGGGGCGTGGAGTCTGAATCCAACCCTGTGGCACATCGTGGTTACCGAGTGTGTCAATGATAGAGTTATATCCTTGTTTTGTATTCTCCCGGATCACCGTACGCACCCTTCTCTGTCGGTACTCCAGGAGCAATGCCCCTGCTGCTTATAGTATGACTCTTTCTGCTTCTGTATCTGATTCATGCGTTCAGCATAATCCCGCTGACCAGCTGTTACGTATGAGCCGTTTCTTCCATAGACGTTATTGAAGAGACTCTGTCCCTATCTTTGATGCTATACGCTTGTCACCAATGAAGTAATGCTTTGTAAAGCGATTCTTATTGACAGAGAGGATACTTGCAGGATAAAGTGTGAAATTATCCGTCCTCGTGGAAAAGTAATACCTTGCGGTGCACCATTGATATACACACCCTCCATCGTACCGTAACTCTTCATAATGCGTTCGCCAGCAGCATTGTAAGTATAACGACTCGTCTTGCCGTTATCGCTTAAAACCATGAGACGATTATCCTCATCCCAATACATTTCCCTTGTGACGTTTGTACTGTCGTTGGTAACAAGAACAGGGTTGCCGTTAGCATCGTAGGTGTAATGGTCATGACCCTATCTGTGTTGGAGCCGTCGGATGGTTGCTATCCTCATACTTATAAGCGAGTTATAAGACTTAGCAGTTGTTGTTGAGTCCACCTTCTGTACTTTGGTCAGCGGTTCACTCATCCGTCCGAACGACATCAACATATCATACGATGCACGCTTCGCCTTACCGCTGGCGTGAATAAGGCGGTTTAGTTCATCATACTCATACGTATGCATACTCCTTCCTCCCAGCTTCGCCTTGTTAATTTTCGTCAGCGACGTTGGGTTGGCAGCATTCGTAATACCGAGGATAGTTTATCTACAGCATCATAGCGATATTTGTTTTCCATCACAGTCTGACCATCCGCTGTAAGGTTCATCACCTGCAGACGTTCACGCTGCTTATCGTAGGTATAGGTAGTTTCCATGCCATTACCGAGCTTCGTATAGACTGTATGACCCTCCTTATCGTAACCTATCCTATCAACAATAACGCTCTGACGTCCCTGTTTATTGCTCGTAAGACTCTCTATTTGTTCTGCGGCATTGTAATGATAGGTAACGACCTCGCCGTCAGGATAGGTCATTGTCCTGACACGGTTCCAGCTGTCGTACGATGCGCCATAGACATAGGTACGTATATCCGCTACGCTCGCCATCACCGTCGCACGGTCTTTACGACTTCGCCCTGCCTGCCGTAGTAATACACCTGTATGGTATGACTATCCGAAATCAGATGGTCTCACAAAACGGGATAAAGCACAAGATAATAAATGCAGAAAACAAATATCATGTCTTTCCATCTTCAACAAACAACTTATTCTCATATCAACCAACGTTTGTAAACTATTTTTATGCAATTCAAAACCAACACATGGTCGTTTTGGCTTCCAAAAAGACGCTCAATTGACTGCAATGACGCCTTTGAGGCCTTACTGACGCCCTTTTGAAGTCCATTAGGGCACCTTTTTCTTGTCACGACTTTTATAACTAACTGATTTACTGTTGGTTTTGCAAACCCTGCTTTTACACGTGTTTTTGCCTTTATCTGCAGGTATTTTACCCGAAATTATGTCATGATTTTTCAATCCCTTGTCTACCTTTTCAAAGTGTTAAAATGAAAATGTTTTCTGCACTGGAGGATGATAATAAAGTAGGTAGCCAAGACAGTCTTGACTATCTATTTGTTTAACGCATAACTCCGGTTCTCCCGCTAAAGCTGTCCGAAAAGTGTCCACGCATTTAACGGATGAAGCGATAAAATCCCCACCTGTTTTCCACTGAACCAGCAATCACCCACCTTTTTCTACTAAGCCAGTAATACGCTTCGTCGCCCGAGGCATCCTCCACGAGTGCAAACCGCCCTGCACGGTTATGCTTGTCACCTGCCTTGCCATAGGGTATAAGTGACACGGTTGAAGAGGTTTTCAGGATAGAGTACCTCATGCAATCGCTCGAAGTCGTAGGTGTAAGAGATATATCCCTCGGCAGAGATTGACTTCCTCTGCTCCGCCGTGAGCTTCGTTAAAAGATTACCTGCTGCATCGTAGGTCATTTCCGCCTCCCTGCATCAGGGGTGATTCACTCATGAGTTTTCTCCCTAACAGGTCATAGGCATACTTCGTTTCCCTGCCGTTGGGATGCTGCACAGTCAAGACCTGCCCATCAGGGTCGTGGTTGTACAATTTCGTATTTATTGAAACGAAGATGTTTCTATATACTTTGTCCCTTTCTACTATTTCAGGAGGTACTTGAGGTTTTGAAAATCATTAATACCAATGACTTTTTCCTTAATAATATCATCTAATATATATCATCACCTATTATACATGATAAGTTTGACAAGAATTCACAAATTTTATTATGAACATTCAAACTATCTACAAATCTAGCATCAATATCCATTTCTAAATATTCTACGCTATTTAAGTACCATCTTAGTATAGGTTTTTATATAAGAAAAGAGTTATTGTTTCATTACAAATATTGGACTCTATTCCTCCTGTAATATTTTTTTAAATCTCTTTTCTAGTAGAAAATAAGGAGGTTTGACTGATATAGTTATAAATAGTTTTGCAATGTATCCTTTTTTTAGATGTAGAGCGATTATATCTCTAATATAATCGTCATTTGTATAATATATATTTCTTTTTATTTGAGATCAATTCATAACTACTATTTTGTTCGTTCTTTGAAATCCCTAAACCCATTAAATTTCTCGCGGCTTATATTAAATCCACGTCCAGAAACTTTTATCATATACTATCTTTGTTCCATTTGCTTCTATGTCAACCACTTTGATTCTTAGACCTCATAATATCTCTTAACATTTTCATTCCATCCTCTAGGTAGCTGTTCTCCCTGAGAAACGAATGTCACTAAAGGAACTATTAGCACGTCCCGCATGTTTTTGTAATGCTCTTCCAATTTGAGAAAGACCGTTTCTGTCGTTGCGTAAAAGCAGATTTAATAAAAGTAGACTTACCTGATAATCCTCTTAACCATCGAATTTGTGATATCACTTTCCCGAGTCCAGATAGTTTTGCTAATCCTCCTGAGGCAACTGCAACTGTAGTGTTTTCAATTTCTGGACTTGCAGACTCCCAGGCGGCATCATATAGTTTCTTTTCTACAAGGTTTGTTCCAAATAATTTATTTATAACCTTTCGAGGAATGTTGGTCGTATATTTATGGTATAATACTCCATCAATGTTTTTCAAGTATGTAATAATGAGAGATATCATTTGGAAGAGTTTTACCATAATAAGTAAATCCGAGGGACATGAAGATTTGTTAGACCAAAAATAAAAACCTTGATAATTTACAAACCAATCTTTTCCATCAGCATCAATTAATTTTATAGGATTTCAATGCAATATATATCCTGACACATAGGGATATTTGCCAGTTAACAGGGTCCACCCCATACCACAGACTCGTCACAGGGTTCAAATACCTTGCACCGTAATAGTATAGACCAGTTTCATCATCGAACTGTTTGCCATTGAACTTATATGGCAGTTCTTCGCTGCTGCTATGCTCGTCAATCAACAGTTCGCCGTACGGCAGGTAAGCATCATACTGGGTGATATTGGCTTTATCGTCTGTGATGTAAGACGTTGAGCCGAGGTGGTCACTGTGATAGAAGAAGGTCTCCTCCTTTGTGGTGTCGTTTGGAATATATCCATAACCAGCCTGTGGGTCATCAGGATTACTCGGGTCATTCCAACTTACAGGTGGACCAGGATTGGTATTCGGTGTGGTGTTAGGGCGTGGAGTCTGAATCCAACCCCTGTGGGCACATCATGGTTACCGAGTTCAGTGAGGACGGCATTATAACCAACGCCCGTGTTCTCCGGATCACCGTACGCACCCTTCTCTGTAGGGACACCAGGAGCTACACCCACCTTCTTATAGTACGCCTCCTTCTGTGTCTGAATCTGATTCATACGCTCTGCATAGTCCTGCTGACCAGCCGTTACGTATGAGCCGTTGCGTCCATAAACGTTGTTAAACAGGCCTGTTCCTATCCTTGAAGCAACTCGTTTGTCACCAATGAAGTAATGCTTTGTAAAAACGATTCTGTTAATGCTGATTATTGAGGCTGGATAAAGCGTGAAGTTGTCCGTCTCGTGGAACGTGATACCTTGTGGTGCACCATTGATATACACACCCTCCATCGTACCATAACTCTTCATGATGCGTTCGCCGGTAGCATTGTAAGTGTAACGGCTTGTCTTGCCGTTATCGCTTAAGATCATCAACCGGTTATCCTCATCCCAGTACATTTCGCGGGTAGTGTTCGTTGAATCATTTGTTACCAACGTTGGATTACCATTGGCATCATACGTGTAATGGTCGTGACCAATCTGCGTTGGAGCCGTCGGGTGGTTACTGTCCTCATACTTATAAAGCAAAGTTATAAGACTTAGCTGTTGTCGTTGAGTCCACCTTCTGTACCTTGGTCAGCGGCTCACTCATCCGTCCGAACGACATCACCATATCATACGATGCACGCTTAGCCTTACCACTTGCATGAATAAGACGGTTCAGCTCGTCATACTCATACGTATGCGAACTCTTTCCTCCTAACTTCGCCTTGTTGAGTTTCGTCAGCGACGTTGGGCTGGCAGCATTCGTAATACCGAGGATATTATCCACAGCATCATACTGGTACTTGTTTTCCATCACAGTCTGACCGTCCGCTGTAAGGTTCATCACCTGCAGACGTTCACGCTGCTTGTCGTAGGTATAGGTAGTCTCCGTGCCATTACCGAGCTTCGTATAGACTGTATGACCCTCCTTATCGTAACCTATCCTATCAACAATAACGCTCTGACGTCCCTGTTTATTGCTCGTCAGAATATCCAGTACTAAATTAGGTTCTATTCTAATATGCGTAAATTTTCGAGAATACGAATTATACCTGCAAGAATAGCAAAAACAGCAGCTATCCAGCCTTTAAAATTCATTGATGACGAAACACCAGTATGATTAGAATGATCCTTTTTCATAATATAAAAACATTGTAAGTCCAAACAATAATATATTTATACCATCAAGGTCTTTCTTATAGAACCCTGCCCATCCTAATGCCACCATACATACTCCTAAGGGAATTGTGAAAAATATATACCATCTTTTTATATATATAGATTATTGATTGATAGAATATTATAATGCTTGCAATTAAATCTAAAAAAACCTGATAGATAATTCTGAACCATACGATAGTGCTATTTTTATCTTTTTACATTTTTTTATTATCCCTTTTATCTATAACAGTGTCTATCGTATGCTCAGCAACTTTAGCTTTTAACGAAGCACCTTGAATAACAATTGATTTACCTATGTCAAATTCTTTATTAAGAATTCTTTTTGTTTTTCCACTTCCAAAAAGCTTTTCCTTTAAGATACTTAAAGACTTCTTTTGTTGTCGGTCCAGCATCTCCTGGCATTAACTTATTAATACCAACTACGTAAGCTTTCTCTGATAATCCATATGCAATTCCTTTGAATGAATCACCATAATCCCCATTTAGAAGATTCAGTGCGATTTCTATTCCCGAACCCAAGGTAGAAATGGTATTTCCGATAGTAGCCAGTGGAGCACCAACCTCTGCTCCTATTCCTGTAAGGGTGGCAACATACCCCACAATAGCCATACCATCACCAACATTTTGTGCATCTTTTTGTCCACTTAGTATCAAATTTATAATTACTAGTAATAACAAATTCTTTATCATTTGGTGAGCTAAACGTGTTATAAGTATAACGGAATTTGGGGTTCTGTGCTTCTTTATTTTCGTATATCTCACTCGCCTTTGTCTTGTGAAAGAGATTATAAAACCATCTTGAAAGTTGTGCTTGCCATTTACGCGGAAATCTACCATCATTTTCAACAAGTTTTATGGGATTAGCTATGCAATAAGAATATACACTTGTTAATGGTAACTTCTCCACAACGGATCTACCCCAAAACCAAAAGGCTTGTGATTGGGTTCAAGTACCTTGCACCATAATAATACAAGCCAGTTTCTTCATCGAACTGCTTGCCATTGAACTTATACGGTAAGTCTTCACTTGATGAGTGCTCGTCTACAAGGAGTTCGCCGTACGGTAGGTAAGCATCATACTGCGTGATGTTGGCTTTGTCGTCTGTGATATAAGATGTTGAACCCAAGTGGTCACTATGATAGAAGAAGTCTCTTCCTTTGTGGTGTCGTTTGGAATATATCCATAACCAGCCTGTGGGTCATCAGGGTTGGTTGGGTCATTCCAGCTTACAGGTGGACCAGGGTTGGTATTCGGGGTCGTTAGGATGTGGAGTCTGAATCCAACCCTAGTGGTACATCGTGGTTACCGAGTTCTGTGAGGACGGCATTATAACCAACACCAGTATTCTCTGGATCGCCCATACGCGCCCTTCTCTGTAGGTACACCAGGAGCTACACCTACCTTCTTATAATATGCCTCCTTCTGAGTCTGAATCTGATTCATACGTTCAGCATAGTCCTGCTGGCCAGCGGTTACGTAGTGAGCCGTTGCGTCCATAAACGTTGTTAAACAGACCTGTTCCTATCCTTGAAGCAACTCGTTTGTCACCAATGAAGTAATGCTTTGTAAAACGATTCTTATTGACAGAGAGGATACTTGCAGGGATAAAGCGTGAAGTTATCCGTCTCGTGGAAGGTAATACTCTGCGGTGCACCATTGATATACTACACCTTCCATTGTTCCATAGCTCTTCATAATACGTTCACCAGCAGCGTTGTAAGTATAACGACTCGTCTTGCCGTTATCGCTTACGACCATGAGTCGGTTGTCTTCATCCCAATACATCTCACGGGTAGTATTCGCCGAATCGTTCGTTACTAATGTTGGATTACCGTTGGCATCATACGTGTAATGGTCGTGACCAATCTGCGTTGGAGCCGTCGGGTGGTTGCTGTCTTCATACTTATAAGCAAAGTTATAAGACTTAGCGGTTGTTGTTGAGTCCACTTTCTGTACCTTCGTCAGCGGTTCACTCATCCGTCCGAACGACATCACCATATCATACGATAAAGTATAAAAAGAATCATCTCTATGAGTATTTCTATTCTTTTATATCTTAGAATCCTTCCTATAAGTAAAATGAAAAAGCTTAAAAATCCATATGTAGTATCCAATCTGCAATGAAACAATATCACTATGTTTTCCTGCTTCATTAATCAACAATATAGGGGCATCCGTGGAATAAGCATCCTAAATGAGACTGCCTGTTAATAATATTATACCGAGACTTTTTACTCTTTATAAATAAAAGGTATCAAGAAAAGAATATTCGCATACCATGATATATAATAAACAGTTAGTTCGCTATTTATAAATACACCAGCCCATCCAAAAATAAAGCCGTATATCCCATGTAATCAAAGGAACTATCTCTTACAGAAAAAGCATGGTAGAAAGCAGCTAATTATAAAGGTAATTAGACCTATAAAAGTAATAACTCTCATGTTCATTTATACCCTCTCTATTTAAAAATTTTTATAACAACTTTCATTGTATGCTTATCAAAGGCATTACCATCTTCATCCCTTGAAGGTAAATATATATTTTTATCTATTTTCTCGGCGTATCTATTTATAGTTTCATCAAGAAATTCTCCTCTAACAACCATGGCTGTTACTCCCAACCTCTTATAACCAGTGTAATTTTCTATTGATAACCCATACTTTTTAAATTTACAGCTGCAGGATTAAATAATATGGCATTACGATTTGTTGCCACTGCATTAGCAGCAGCTTCTGCTCCACCTTTCGAATGCCCAACAAAGGTTATTTTCGCTGTTCTTAAACTTCCTCACCACCTCTTTTTGCAACTTTAAGAGAAAGATGCATATCTACAGAATATCCAAATGGCTGCTTTTAAATCTTCGATTATACTCTGACGTCCCTTTAGAACTATTCTCAAAAATATGTACCTGCGTTTGCAAGGGACATATTCAATCTTTCCATTAGTTTTTGTATATAATCCAGCCTTAAAACTATCAGAATATTTACTTGTATAAACATACTTCAAAAGTCCACCCATCAACAATATCTCCGGCTTTTCCATCATATATATGGTTCGTAGCTTTGCTGCTTCCTTCTTTGTGGGATATTTTCCTTTATAATCAATAAAAACAGTCGGATTCCCGTAGCAATAAGAATATCCAAAGTATACAGGGAACTTCTCCGCCAACGGATCCACCCCATACCATAAACTCGTGATTGGGTTCATGTACCTTGCACCATAATAGTACAAGCCAGTTTCTTCATCGAACTGTTTGCCATTGAACTTGTATGGTAAGTCTTCGGAGCTACTGTGCTCATCCACTAACAGCTCACCGTATGGTAAGTAAGCATCATACTGCGTGATGTTGGCTTTATCATCTGTGATGTAAGACGTTGAACCGAGGTGGTCACTGTGATAGAAGAAGGTTTCTTCTTCAGTAGTATCGTTTGGGATGTAACCATAACCAGCCTGTGGGTCATCAGGGTTGCTCGGGTCATTCCATGAGACAGGAGCACTGGGGTTGGTGCCTGGTGTCGTGTTAGGATGTGGAGTCTGAATCCAACCCTGTGGCACATCATGGTTACCAAGTTCCGTGAGAACGTTATTATAACCAACACCCGTATTCTCCGGATCACCATACTCACCCTTCATTGTAGGTACACCAGGGGCAATGCTCTGCTGCTTATAGTATGACTCTTTCTGCTTCTGTATCTGATCCATGCGTTCAGCATAATCCTGCTGACCAGCAGTAATGTATGAGCCGTTTCTTCCGTAGACGTTATTGAACAAGCCTGTTCCAATCCTTGAAGCGATCTCGTTTGTCACCAAGGGAAGTAATGCTTTTGTAAAGCGATTCTTGTTTACAGAGAGGATACTTGCAGGATAAAGCGTGAAATTATCCGTCTCGTGGAACGTGATTCCCTGAGGGTGCACCATTGATATACACACCCTCCATTGTGCCATAACTCTTCATGATACGTTCACCAGCAGCGTTGTAAGTGTAACGACTCGTCTTGCCGTTATCACTTAAGACCATCAGGCGGTTGTCTTTTGTCCCAGTACATCTCACGGGTAGTGTTCGTAGAGTCGTTCGTTACCAGCGTTGGATTACCGTTGGCATCATACGTGTAATGGTCGTGACCTATCTGCGTCGGAGCCGTCGGATGGTTGCTGTCCTCATACTTATAAGCAAAGTTATAAGACTTAGCAATTGTCGTTGAGTCCACCTTCTGTACCTTGGTCAGCGGCTCACTCATCCGTCCGAACGACATCACCATATCATACGATGCACGCTTAGCCTTACCGCTGGCATGAATAAGGCGGCTTAGTTCATCATACTCATACGTATGCATACTCCTTCCTCCCAGCTTCGCCTTATTGATTTTCGTCAGCGACGTTGGGTTGGCAGCATTCGTAATACCGAGGATATTATCCACAGCATCATAGCGATATTTGTTTTTCCATCACAGCCTGACCATCCGCTGTAAGGTTCATCACCTGCAGACGTTCACGCTGCTTGTCGTAGGTATAGGTAGTTTCCGTGCCATTACCGAGCTTCGTATAGACCGTATGACCTTCCTTATCGTAACCTATCCTGTCAACTATAACGCTCTGACGTCCCTGTTTATTGCTCGTAAGACGCTCCACCTGTCCAGCAGCATTGTAATGATAGGTCACTACTTCACCGTCAGGATAAGTCATCGTCTGCACACGGTTCCAACTATCATACGTAGCACCATAGACATAAGTCCTGATGTCCGCCACGCTCGCCATGACTGTACGGACGGTCTTTGTCACCTCACCCTGTCGACCATAGTAATAGGCCTCACCGCCACTCGCATCCTCAACGAGGGCAAGACGACCGGCACGGTTATACTTTATCGCCAGCCTTACCGTATGTATAGGTAACACGGTTGAAGAGGTTTTCAGGATAAAGTACCTCATGAAGTCGCTCGAAGTCGTAGGTGTAAGAGATGTAACCCTTGTCAGATATCGACTTCTTAGCTCTACCGTGAGCTTCGTCAGGAGGTTGCCCGCCGCATCATAAGTCATATTCGTTTCACCCGCATCAGGATGGTTCACCATCAGTTTGCGACCAAGCAAAGTCGTATGCATACCAACTGCAAATATACAACTTTATTTTTGTAAATGGGTCTTATGAGTATGGAAATGAGAGAGAAAGATGAAGGGCGTTGTGCGCATAAATGTAATCAAGAGAAAAACCATAAAAACGAGTTCTTCCGTTAAATGTATAGATTGGAAATAGAATAAAAGGCTTCTACACTTGCATGGTATGACTATTTCAAATTAGATGGTCTAACAAAGAGGGATAAACTACAAGATATAATGCAGAAAAAGTCAAATAAATAATATATTTACTTCACTACCATAATCTTTCTGTCTTCTACAAGCAACTTATTCCCCTTATTAATTGATATTTTGTAAACTATTTTCATGTAACTCAAAACCAATACATATTCTTTTGGCTTCTAAAAGATGCCTAATTAACTTGCAAAGAGATGCCCTTTTGAATTATGCTAACGCCCTTTTTGAAGTCCAATTAGCACCTTTTCTTGCACGAGTTTATAACTAATTGATTTTCTGTTGGTGGCAAAACTTACTTTTTACACGTGTTTTTGCCATTATTTATAAATATTTTACCCGATATTATGTAATGATTTTTCAGGACCTTATCTGCATTTTTGAAGTATTAAAATGAAAGGGTTTTTTCGGGTGTTGGAGGGTGATAATAAAAATAAACAGTTGACAGTCTTGACTATGTTTTTATTTAATGAATTACTTCGGTTTTTCTGTTAAAGCTATATGAAAAGTATCTACGCATTTAACGGAAGAATATGGCGCTTCCGAATTTGGAGTGATGCGATGATGTCCTTTATGCCACTTGTTAGTAAAAGAAAATTTGTAAATAGTTCATTATAAGCGTTTTTGTAGCGTGTATAACCCATGTGACACAACAACAACTTTCGTAACCTTTTAATTAGTACTTTGTATTCTTTAATATCAGTAAACAAAGGGGATATAAAAAGTATATAAATTATAAATGTTATTGATAATCAGATATTAAACACTATCACTCCAAAAATCCTGAAGACCCATAAATATGTATCTTCCTCATGATTCTAGGCGTTCTTTACATTGAAACAAAGAGAATAAAAAGACTGAACCCTATTAAGGAGTTCAGCCTTAAATAATATCTAATAAAAAGATTTAGCGGACAACGATTTTATTCCATCCCTATTGCGGGTTATACGTCCACTCCAGCTGTGTCAAGGTCCTAGCGGGTTTGCTTTATCCTCACTAATATTATATCTGGGGTATGTGTCTAATTATCTTTCTTATTAACTTCAGTATCAGCATTATCTGTCATAGCAGAATATTCTTGCTCTGTAGATAATCCATAATCTGATGCAGTAGCTTAGCACCTATTTTGTTTTTACAAATTTATATTGTACATTCTGAATATTGTGTATAATATATTGTTTATTCTTTGCACTTAACCCAATAAAAATTACTTTGTGAATTTTAATCTACCGACTTTATTATTTCTCTCAAGTAACATTTCTTTATTTGTAATACGTTTTATTATAAACTTATGACCACCTATAAAGATAACACTATCTCCCTATTAACTTCCATTTCTCGTATAATATATTATCACCAGTGTCTAATTTCCTAAAAGTTCCCATCTATATCCTTATAAAGTATAAACCAACTTCCATTTGACCAAAAACTATACATAATAGCCTTCTGGGAGACATATTCTCACAACACTCCCATACTTTATATTTGGTACCAGAAATCTTTTTATTCAAGTCTTGCTTCAAGCTGACAATAACAAGAGGCAACTAATTAAAATAGCATTTAAATACTTCATTATTTAATTATCTTTTTCTACTTTCTACATATCTTCCAACCACTAATTCATAAGGAGTATTTCGTATAGCTGTATTAATATTGCCTCTGGAACTTGCCCCTTGTCTTACTATCGCGTAAGGCTGCTGTCAGATATTCTGCTGCCTTATCAATAATTGCTTTGTTGGAAATCTTGTGTTGCTGATTTAAAAATGTTCATTCTCAAACTGCTTAATATGAACTTTTCAGCACATGCCCCAAAGAATATTATCACTATAGTCACCTCTCAAGGTGAAAAACTTATGAATACTTTTCATGATATAATGAGCTTTGAAAGATTTTCATAATCATTCATGAATCTTGAAACATGTCCCTTATATACACTTTATAGTAATATTTTGCACCGCGTGTTGCTGCTAATTCAGCTTCATCTTTTGTATCAGCAATTCCTACCATACCTTATGGATTCTGTCCGACAGCCATTTTTCCCTTTCCCCAATATGAGATACCAACAGCTGTGGCATAATGTCCAACAACGTTTGCCATTACTTGCCCTATTACGCTTTATATTTAAATCTAGTTGGAGATGGTAGAATATTCTTACCATTAATTGATATATAAATATTGTTTGTTTTTTGTCTCAGTCCTCCGAATAAACTTTCCTTTACTATTAAAATAATCATCTCTCCCGTCCGGGTCTATCCTCATAATAGGATTATTTGAACAAACTACATAAGAAGAAATATGAAATTCTTCTCTGCCAACGGATGCCCATATACCAAATACTTGCCATAGGATTCATGTACCTTGCACCATAATAGTACAAGCCAGTTTCCTCATCCATCTCCTTGCCATTGAACTTGTACGGCAGCTCTTCGAATGATGAGTGTTCGTCGACCAACAATTCACCGTACGGCAGGTAAGCATCATACTGGGTGATGTTGGCGTGGTCATCAGTGATGTAAGATGTGCTGACTAAGTGGGTCACTATGATAGAAGAAAGTTGTCTCTTCTTTTGTAGTGTCATTGGAATATAACCATAACCAGCCTGTGGGTCATCAGGGTTACTCGGGTCGTCCCAGCTTACAGGTGGACCGGGGTTAGTATTCGGTGTGGTGTTGGGGCGTGAGTCTGAATCAGCCCTGTGGCACATCATGGTTGCCGAGTTCCGTGAGAACGTTATTATAACCAACACCCGTATTCTCCGGATCACTCATACGCACCCTTCATTGTAGGTACACCAGGGGCAATGCCCTGCTGCTTATAGTATGATTCTTTCTGCTTCTGGATCTGATTCATACGTTCAGCATAGTCCTGCTGACCAGCGGTTACGTAGCTTCCATTTCTTCCGTAAACGTTATTGAACAGACCTGTTCCTATCCTTGATGCTATTCGTTTGTCACCAATGAAGTAATGTTTCGTAAATCTGTTCTTGTTGACAGAGAGGATACTTGCTGGATAAAGTGTGAAGTTGTCTCATCTCGTGGAACGTGATACCCTGCGGTGCACCATTGATATACACACCCTCCATCGTACCGTAACTCTTCATGACACGTTCACCAGCAGCATTATACGTATAGCGTGAGGTTTTGCCATTGTCAGAGAGTACCATCAGGCGGTTGTCTTCATCCAGTACATCTCGCGAGTAGTGTTCGTAGAGTCGTTCGTTACCAACGTAGGATTACCGTTGGCATCATACGTATAATAATCGTGACCAATCTGTGTCGGAGCCGTCGGATGATTGCTGTCCTCGTACTTATAAGCAAAGTTATAAGACTTAGCAGTTGTTGTTGAGTCCACCTTCTGTACCTTGGTCAGCGGCTCGCTCATCCTACCAAAAGTCATCTGCATGGAGTAAGAGGCATTCTTGACTTTTTACCTGTTGCAGAGATTAAGCGGTTGAGGTCATCGTACTGATAAGTATGGCTGAACGCACCGCCAAGTTTAGTCGGGTTGTGCTTGCTGATATTTTGTGGATTTACGACATTGGAAATACCGAGGATATTGTCCACCGCATCGTACCGGTACTTGTTGTCCATCACGGTTTGTCCTTCTATGGTCAGCGTAGCATTCTGCAGACGTTCACGCTGCTTATCGTAGGTATAGGTAGTCTCCGTGCCATTACCGAGCTTCGTATAGACTGTATGACCCTCTTTGTCGTAACCTATCCTGTCAACAATAACGCTCTGACGTCCCTGTTTATTGCTCGTAAGACTCTCAACCTGTCCGGCAGCATTGTAATGATAGGTCACTACTTCACCATCAGGATAAGTCATCGTCTGCACACGGTTCCAGCTATCATAGGTAGCACCATAGACATAAGTCCTGATGTCTGCCACGCTTGCCATGACTGTACGGACAGTCTTCGTCACCTCACCCTGCTTGCCATAGTAATACGCTTCACCGCCACTCGCATCCTCAACGAGGGCAAGACGACCGGCACGGTTATACTTATCGCCAGCCTTACCATAGGTATAAGTAACACGATTAAAGAGGTTTTCTGGATAAAGCACCTCAGTGGAGTCGCTCGAAGTCGTAGGTAAGAGATGCAGCCCTTGTCAGATATCGACTTCCTAAGCTCTGCCGTGAGTTTCGTCAGGAGATTGCCCGCCGCATCGTAAGTCATATTCGTTTCACCCGCATCAGGATGATTCACCATCAGTTTGCGACCAAGCAAGTCGTATGCATACTTCGTCCCCTGCCGTTAGGATGCTGAACCGTCAGCACCTGTCCGACAGGGTCATAGCTGTACTTCACCGTGATATCCTCACCACGGGCATGCTGCACCGTTTCATGGTTACGCCCCTTGGCATCCGTATAGCTCTCTGCATGTCGTCCCAGTGCATCCGTGACCGTTGTCTGGAGCATCGGTTCACCGTCATGACTGCCGATAGAATAAGCTGTACGTGTCACACTACCGTCAGCAAGCGTAACACTCGTGGTACGGTCGTGTGCATCATACTCCGTCTTTACCTGCAAATCACCCGTAGCATGATTGTAAGTGCCGATGTTACCAAGGCTCTCCATCATTGGGTAATAAGCTGTAATGTTACGTCCGAAAGCATCGATAACAGCCCTTCCACTGACAATAGAAACCTTTTGATTGCTACCACCAGACCACACCACACCCGTCTGCTTCGTCTGGACGGCACGCATCAGTGAGTCGGCAAAGGTATAGGTATCTATGTTGCCTTCCTTAGAATAATGGATGGTATGTGCCTTACGTTCTGCAGGAAGTACTCAAAGCGGATAGTAAACGGCTGACCGCTCTCTATCTCATACGGAGCACGGATAGTCATCTGTCTGCCCAGTGCATCGTAGGTGTATTCCATATTCTGTCCGTTAAGGTCGGTCGTTACAGACGGAGCATTCAAGAGTGTTCGTCAATACCCTTGTATGGGTGTTTACTGATACCCTTATATGACTAATATCACGAGGCTTTTTATATTACCTTTTTAACTGGGGTGGTATAAAGGTCTTCATCTATTTTTCTTCCCCTCTCATCAAACAGTGAGTATATCCTCTTTAACTCTGATATAAGCATTTGCTCGAACGTTTCCCATTGGAATAGAGAGGTTGCATCGTCTCTATCACAATAGTGCACGGTGCTTGTTCTTTTATCTATATAAAGATAAGAACCGTCCCAGTCATAACCGCCTATAAAAGAAATAGTCGTCTGCGGCATTTCGAGGTCTTTCCCTGAATGTTTTGCCGTAATAATCGAAAAACGGTTGGCGGCTTTTCATCAGTGCTTCTTTTATAGTCTCTTCTAACCCGTCTAAACAAAAAGGTTCCAACCAATATGTCTAACCCATTGCTTACATCTAACAAGAATTTTTATAATCGATGGGAATTTCCATGCCCAATTCTTTCTCCAATGCTTGGACATCGTTCTTACTTAGCGGAGGATACAGGGTGTTTAGCCAAGCCTCGGGGGCTATATGGGGTGCTTTTTCCTATAAGGATTGCACCGGTGGATTGAGATTCTTCAATACCCTGGTTCTGAAATCTATAAATTAAATCCCTATATGTTTTATTCATATTCTATTTTTCTATATACGCTATACTATTTATGGTAAAGGCTCATCATTAAAAAAATGAAGAATTTGACAATAGTTGATTTAATCTCTATTGATTTTCTTCCCACTTGATGGATTCCTGTAATTACCATTATGCCTACTAAGATAGTTCTTCCACCTTTCTTCACAAATTCAATATTTGACTGGATCACCAGCATCTTCTGGATGTCCTTTTACACTATTAATGTGATGTCCTTCGTAACCCTTTTTACTTTTCCTGTTTCTTTTAATTCCTTTAATTCTTTCTTTTGTCCATCTTCTGGAACCGCGCCCTGTCCTTTTCCACCAGTTTTTTTCTCTGCTTTCCATGCATCTTTTAACAGCTTTTTGTCTTAAATATTTAAGATTCTAGCTCCTTTTAACAGCTTCGATTCCGTCTTCAATTATTTTCACATCCTTTTTTTATTTTTTTCCTGCCTTAGTCAAATCACCTGCATAAGGTAAAAAGGCCGAGTACACTAATTCCTACATCTAACCATTCTCCATTCTTTTGCAGCTAAAGTTGCATTTAAGCCATCTGCAACACCTGTTGGGTCAAAAATACCAACAATATCAAGTGCCGCACTTAAGATTTTTCTCCTTCTAAAGTATAAGTTCCTCCAAAGTCTATACCTAAAGAAGTAGCATTTACCCTAATATCTATTAAGTTTGTTTTTTTAGAGTTATATTTGAATTATTTTTTTCCTGCAATAACAATGTCATTACCATCCGTATCTATAAGTTTTTATAGGATCTCCTGCACAATAAACATATCCTCCTAAAGTTGGATATTTCTCTGCTAATTTATCTACTCCCAGCCACATGGAGATTTTGGGGTCCATGTACCTTGCACCATAATAGTACAAGCCTGTTTCCTCATCAAACTGTTTTCCGTTGAACTTGTATGGCAGGTCTTCGCTGCTGCTATGCTCGTCAACCAACAGTTCGCCGTACGGAAGGTAAGCATCATACTGTGTAATGTTGGCATGGCCGTCTGTGATGTAAGACGTACTGCCGAGGTGGTCACTATGATAGAAGAAAGTTTCCTCTTTTGTTGTATCGTTTGGAATATAACCATAACCAGCCTGCGGGTCATCAGGGTTGCTCGGGTCATTCCAGCTTACAGGTGGATCGGGGTTAGTATTCGGTGTGGTGTTGGGGTGTGGAGTCTGAATCCAACCCTGTGGCACATCATGGTTGCCGAGTTCAGTGAGGACAGCATTATAGCCAACACCCGTGTTCTCCGGATCACCATACGCACCCTTCATTGTAGGTACACCAGGAGCAATGCCCTGCTGCTTATAGTACGCCTCTTTCTGCTTCTGTATCTGATCCATACGTTCAGCATAGTCCTGCTGACCAGCAGTAACGTATGAGCCGTTTCTTCCGTAGACGTTATTGAACAAGCCTGTTCCTATCCTTGAAGCAACTCGTTTATCACCAATAAAGTAATGCTTCGTAAAAGCGATTCTTGTTGATGCTGATTATCGAAGCAGGATAGAGCGTGAAGTTGTCCGTCTCATGGAAAGTAATACCTTGTGGCGCACCATTGATATACACACCCTCCATCGTACCGTAACTCTTCATGATACGTTCACCAGCAGCATTATACGTATAGCGTGAGGTTTTGCCATTGTCAGAGAGTACCATCAGGCGGTTGTCTTCATCCCAGTACATCTCACGAGTAGTGTTCGTGGGAATCATTCGTTACCAGTGTCGGGTTGCCGTTAGCATCGTAGGTGTAATGGTCGTGACCAATCTGCGTTGGAGCCGTCGGATGATTGCTGTCCTCGTACTTATAAGCAAAAGTTATAAGACTTAGCAGTTGTTGTTGAGTCCACCTTCTGTACCTTGGTCAGCGGCTCGCTCATCCGTCCGAACGACATCAACATATCGTAACTTGCATCTTTTGCCTTACCGTTTGCATGAACAAGGCGATTCAGTTCGTCATATTCATACGTATGCATATTTCTTCCTCCCAACTTCGCCTTGTTAATTTTCGTCAGCGACGTTGGGTTGGCAGCATTCGTAATACCGAGGATATTATCTATAAGCATCATAGCGATACTTATTTTTCCATCACAGCCTGACCATCCGCTGTAAGGTTCATCACCTGCAGACGTTCACGCTGCTTGTCGTAGGTATAGGTAGTCCCCGTGCCATTACCGAGCTTCGTATAGACTGTATGACCCTCCTTATCGTAACCTATCCTGTCAACAATAACGCTCTGATGTCCCTGTTTATTGCTCGTCATGCTCTCCACCCTGTCCTGCAGCATTGTAATGATAGGTCACTACTTCACCATCAGGATAAGTCATCGTGCACACGGTTCCAGCTGTCACAGGTAGGCACCATAGACATAAGTCCTGATATCCGCCACGCTCGCCATGACTGTACGGACAGTCTTCGTCACCCTCACCTTGTCGACCATAGTAATAGGCTTCACCGCCACTCGCATCCTCAACGAGGGCAAGACGACCAGCGCGGTTATACTTATCGCCAGCCTTACCGTATGTATAGGTAACACGGTTAAAAGAGGTTTTCTGGATAAAGCACCCTCATGGAGTCGCTCGAAGTCGTAGGTGTAAGAGATGCAACCCTTTATCAGATATAGACTTCCTAAGCTCTGCCGTGAGCTTCGTCAAGAGGTTACCCGCCGCATCGTAAGTCACATCCGTCCCACCTGCATCAGGATGATTCACCATCAGTTTCCGACCAAGCAAGTCGTATGCATACTTCGTCTCCCTTGCTGTTAGGATGCTGAACCGTCATCACCCGTCCGACAGGGTCATAGCTGTACTTCACCGTGATATCCTCACCACGGGCATGCTGCACCATCTCACGGTTGCGTCCTCTGGCATCCGTATAGCTCTCGCATGTCGTCCCAGTGCATCCGTGACTCGTTGTCTGGAGCATCGGTTCACCGTCATGGCTACCGATACGTAGGCTGTGCGTGTCACACCGCCGTCAGCAAGCGTAACACCTGGGCGGTACGGTCGTGCGCATCATACTCCGTCTTTGCCTGCGCATCACCCAGGCATGGTTGTAGGTGCCGATGTTACCAAGGCTCTCCGTCATTGGGTAATAAGCCGCAATATTACGTCCGAAAGCATCGATAACAGCCCTTCCACTGACGATAGAGACTTTCTGATTACTGCCACCAGACCACACCACACCCGTCTGCTTCGTCTGAACGGCACGCATCAGTGAGTCGGCAAAGGTATAGGTGTCAATATTTCCGTCCTTAGAATAATGGATGGTATGTGCCTTGCGTTCTGCAGGGAAGTACTCAAAGCGGATAGTAAACGGCTGACCGCTTTCTATCTCATACGGAGCTACGAATCATCTGCTGGACGCCCTAAGGCATCGTAGGTGTATTCCATCTTCTGCCCATTAAGGTCAGTCGTTATAGAGGGAGTATTCCAAAGACCGTCATAAGCCGTGCTGGAGCTGCAGGCCGTATGCATCCTTGACACTTGTCACAAGACTATGATAGCGGTCGTCATACGTATAAGCACAGAACATACGCTGATGATTGTAGTTCTCCGGCTTCGTCATACGTGTGATATTACCATAGCCATCGTATGTCATGTTATAGACAGATGGCTTGTCACCGTTATGGAGCACGATCTCTGTTATTTCACCGTTGCCGTCCACCTTCGTTGAGCGTTCACGGTAAGTCTTACCACCACTACTGACAGCGATATGGCTCGGAACACTGACGATATACTTGTCGGCTATCTTATGATAGTTGATGTTTGCCTCTAAGCTGAGAGTCAGTTGTTGTTTCTTTATATCCCTGTAGGTTACCATAGTCATCGTAAGTATTGTCTGACAGCAACTGACAGACTGTCCCCACTGGCTTCATCAAAGTTACTTTGAACGAGTGTCTTTAAGGCTGGGAAGACAACAGCGTCAGCCGTGTTAGCTACCAACGGCGAGTGCTCCCAGGTCGTAGTCATAGAGATCCCTGCAGTTTCTTTCCATCAGCCGTATAGAGATACTCACCTGTAACAAGTCCATGAGCATAGTAATCCCTGTTCTTACCATAGGTCTGTGACGGAGTAACGATAGAGTCTATCACCATTCTCTGTGTCTATCTGATTGGTAGCACCTGCTTGAAGCCATAGAAGTCACGCTCACGGCGGTCACGGTAGCCACCACTATATTCAAAGGTATTCCTGCTTCGTACTGTCTGTCCTCCTTGTATCCACCTGTTGTCCCCAACAGATGACATCACCCAGCGACGTCCCGTAAGTCGTAACTTGGAGTTGTCTGCTCATAACCGATATTGATATGTCCGCCGAAAGGAAGCGTCACAGAGCGCAGCATGTCGTTCTGCCCGTAAGGTTACGACGTACATAGAGATGATTTTCGCTGTCACTGAGTAGACAAAGATCTGGGAAGCCCGTCACCATCCATATCCATGACTGCAGCCGTAGTACGGGCTTATACTTTCGCTATGAGATCCCCTGCACACTTGGTGTAATACTGATTGTGAAACCGTAAGGAAGAGGAATCGTATAGCTATAGGCTGTGCTGGCATAGATGGCAACAGAGGAACCAAGGTTGTCAGAAATATTACTCTGTCCGAGAGAAGTACTGCCAGACATAAATCCGCTTCCAGTGTTCAAAGTAACCTTCAAATCGCCCTTTTCATCCAGTTGAAGGAGATCAGGGAGACTCGTCACCATTGACATCACTAAGCTGAGAACGCGTAGAGGTCAAGCTCTCCGTATCATTCTGACCGATATTGACACTAAAAAGTCCCAATACGGGAACCGTGATACCAAGTCCATCACCAAAGTTGCTGTTTTTAGTTGACTCAAGTTGTGTAAGAGAAGAGGCTGTCGCTGGTGTAAAGTCATAGCCAAGTCCATAACGAACACTGCCATTGGTAACCATATCAGGAAGTCCATCTCCATCAAGATCCTCCCAGCCTCTACTGTTTCTGAAGTTCCACTGGAGAAGTTTCCACTTGCTCCACAAGAAAACTCTGCTACTTTACCAGAGTAACTGGCAGAATTCTCTGCAGCCCGTTGCCTCATAATCTGCTTTGTAGTTGTATGCTGAGCGAAGGCAGCTTTTGCAACAGCCATCTTCTTCGAAGTCTTTAAAGGAATAGGCACTCTTATCTAAAGATAAGCCAATATCTCCACCTATATTGCTGGCATCACCATCTGTAGCGGCATTTTCAACATCATATTGCAGGCTTCCCTTGCCCAGTATACCCGTAGGCTGTGTCAGTTGTGCAACGACTTTCCCATCATTATCATTCAACCAGTCAGGGTAACCATCACCATTGAGGTCCATGGCGGAGATAATATTATAGGACTGCTGCGAGGTATTACTCTTGAGTTTGACTCCGAGGCTGGCTCCCTAAATGAGAGTCCCATATTATATGTCTTACCCTTTGATTTCGACTCTGTCAGTAACACTGGTGCTGCCAGTCCTCCACCTTGTATATTATAATCGACAGTATCCACAATGATATCATCCTCTCCCAATCGTGATGGACGCATGACAACAGAACCGACATAGGCACTATCTGTTGCACTCACAAAGTATTTCTTCTCTGGTAAGTAAGACAGTGTAAAGAACAATTGACGGTTAATATCCATCTCATTGGCTTCTACGGCACTCTCATTGACTTTTTCCATCATGATAGTACTCATTTGTTTCAGGAATCTTCATCTTGTCCTTTGGTATTGCAACATCCTTTTCCGTACCATTCCATGCAAAGATCCCCAACCGTTGTACAGCTGTCCATAGTCAAAACGGTTAAAGCCTGAATAGACAGACGCATTGACTGTGGAAACATTGACAGCTCTTGACACTGCAGGACTTCCTGCTGTAGCAGGGCTGACAACAGAATCCCTAAATATCGTTAGCTTTGCAATCGCATTTTCAAGTTCGTTCAAGATAGAATATGTCACCTGTATTTTTCCTGCAGACATCTTCTGTGCAAGTACAGAACCATCTGCAACTCTGATACCTGATCTCTGTCAGCTGATTACTGCTGCCAAGAGTTAATTCTTTGCGGTAGAGTAAAGATCCACGATCGTCCTTGATAGTCATATAGACTAGTGCCGTGACGTATCCTTGTTTGACATCCTTTGGACAGAAAGCTCAGGGACAAGAGTAAGTGCTTTCCCCCATACCGGACTTTGTATAGAGACATTTCTGCCTATAACGGTGTCTGGACATAGAGAAATATTCTTGCTGAACATCAGGCATTGCGGGAAAGAACATATTTCATGGTGTCCGCATAAAAGACAGGTCCCAGTCTATATGTTTCCAGTTGATGGGACTCGCAGTACGTATAGTGAAATTAACAGTAGCCTCTTCTCCTGCTGTAGCTGTTAGATTACCGGAGAAGCTACCATGGTCGATCACAGTATCTGCTTTAAGGAGGAGCACTATCCATGACCAACTGATTACCATCCTTATCAGTCTTTATGATTGCCAGTATAATGTCATCAGAAGTCTTCTGTTTATTGAATGTACCTTCAAATCTGTTTACCTGTAGTTTCCGAAAGGGCAGCTGTTGAATATGCACCGCTTATATAATCTTCACTGCTGCGATATCTCCTCGAAGTCCTCACCAGCATATTTATCAGTCTTGATAGAAGTATAAGTTATTTCCGATCCCACATAACATCATCACTATACCGGAGTAGCGTGCTCTGACACGAAATACAAAAAACATCTCCAGGTTTTACGCTACGGGTTATTACAGGTAAGGTCACAGAGCCCGATTGTAACAGGGTGTCCTTCCATAACATGTCACTGTTGAATTGCATACTGAGGGCTGACACCATCTCCCTCAGAAGAGTGCTTCTCTACATGGCTCATAACAGACACTGTACCTGAATAAGGCGCTCGCCAAACACGTACGACATCATGTAGAGGGAACTCTCTCTCCAAAGAGTCGCGAACAGTCTTGTAGTCAACTTTGAAAGCAGGCGCAACGTTAACTCCGGGCTATTGATGGTATTAGGGTTTGCCAGTGGCCGTACTGGCAGGTGCAAAAGGTTACATCTTTTCCGTCGCTATGGTTGAAATAAACGATTCCTGTTAACCGCAATATCAACAAGGCCATCACTATTAAAATCCTGGAAATAAACCTTAGTCTTATTCTGATCCTTAGTTTTGCTGATGGCAAAGCCCATATTCGCCGGTCCAAAACCTGCTAGCAACGTTAGCACTGAGAGTATAACTGGTAGCCTTGCCGAAAGAGAAACTGTTTACACCCACCAAAGCCTGTTCTTTACCAAAGACAGGATGAGAGGGTCTTGTTCATATTGAGGCGATAATGGAGTTTACCATCGCTACCTTTCCATACCTTATCAGGGCATCCCATCACCATTGATATTCACAAGTGTCATCACGGCCTTCATTAGAAGAATTGGTATGGCTATAAGAAGCACCTAGCACTCGCTGTTGCCGGGTCCCCAGCCAGCGCCAACCATTATACCACCTCCAATGGTATTTCCCATGGAGGAAGCTCCGCCAAGAAGGACAAGTGTTCGTCGAAATGTCCAATTTTGGTTTTTACAAAGCTTGCCATAATTGTCTATATCAGCTGTATAGGTTGTAATACTATCTGCATAGAGTCCCTTTTTCACATCGTTATAGTAGTTGAAACTCTGTACAGCTACTACTATACCTTTACTGTCGTTCTGGTCAGTGCTCATGAAGTGTTTTCCCAAAGGGTCCTTTTTCATAATGGATTGTATATGAACGAAGCTGCTGCCCATTGTTTTTGACCTCGACGTTTCCCAACAGAAGAGAGTCTGTCTGAAGAACCCCAAGTCTACCACTACGAACATAGTCAACTCTGTGTACGTTACCAGTATTCCAGTTGAATTCAATGCTATACAGTCCTTCCCATCTCCCCCAAATCCCTGTCCATGTATAGCGTTCAGGATAAAGGTTATTGCCAGTCTTCATGTAATGGAAAGCTGCAAAGTTCCGTGAACATCGGTAACACGGTCAAGTGCCCATTTGATACGGTTACCTTTGGTATCGGTAAAGAAGTAGCATCACTGACATGTCCACCATGACCACCATAACTATAAACTGTACCATCCTTTTCCCGTCACTTCCCAGTAATAGTTCTTCGGGCTGTTACCCTTTCGGATAATCCTACTGAAACCACCTTCGGTCATTGGATAGAACTGCTTGTCAGCTTGTCTTGCCAGAAGAATCAGTTCTACGATAGAGTCGGTCACTGAGCTGCTGTCCCATGAAAAGATAGCTCTCACTTTCTGACTTATCATCGAAACGTGGTACACCCCATCGAGTCTCTATGTCAATGCTCTGTACAGGAAGGCTCCATCCATAGCCAACAAAGCTACTGCCTCCCTCACTGCTGTACTGTAAGCCGGCACTTACACCAATATCATTACGCCCTGCAGGAACTTCAAAGAGATAGGGACAGTGACGCTGTGCCATTCTGATTAGCTGATGGAGCTTCTATCTGCTGGATACCCGCTGCTGGGTCAGCAGCCTTCAGTTCACTGATACCTGTAGGGACATAGTTCTGTGTTTCGGGACTCTCTGGAACTTTGATAATACCGTTGATGACATCCGTAAAGTGTGAAGTCTCTGCCATTGCCACCTCACGCTTGGTATCAATACCTTTCGACTGGAGCATTGTCCAGCGTTGGTGCAGTTCATCATAATAATAGGTGTGGATATCATCTACGGTATAGCCTTTCGGTATCAACGTGCTATCGTAAGGAACTGAGATACTTGCCAGATGATGGACAAAGTGATTACCATGAGGTAAGAAACGATAACCTGACACCGTATCTGTTCTTGCCATTAAGGTGTCACAGCCACCTGTAACATTCACCATACCCGTAGGTAAGGTTGGCAGTTCACCCTTTCTAAGTGGTGTAATACTTAGGACTTTACTCTTTTCCATAGCCTCACGTGGTACGGCAAGCTGGGCTCGTCCAACATTGAGCGTGTCGCTGTCGGAGTTGGTAAAGAACTTACTGACGGTACGTTTGCCTAAGTCTGCAAAAAGTCTTGCAGATTTCCTGTTCGGCTTGTGAGTATCTACACGATTCTTCCTTTTGATTTCTTATAACTTCTTTGGAGATTCTCTTTCACAGGTGAGATATGTACACTGTCCTTAACTTGTGTTCGTAAGGAAGTAGCCTTTTGCAAGTGCTATCTCTTTTTGTACAAAAAGAAATTGTGTCAGTAGATGTAGATCACTGATTACCGTTTCTTCTAGCAGAACGACGACTTCCATCATTACAGGAGTTTAGTATAATTCCTGAAAGCAACAGGAACGGAAGGAGGAGTGAATGTGTAGAATACTTCATGATTCTTGCTATTTTTGTTTCAGACCTAAAGGTCTTCAGTATATATACTTGCGTTGAAAAATTTTATAAAGGATAAAAAGAGAATTACTTTTCTTACCAGCTTAAATGTCTTTCTCTGCTACCACTTTGCAGTGTCAATAAGTAGACACCTGTCTGTGGCAGATAGACTTTGGTTGAGAAATATGTATCAGGCATATTGGTCTGACGACTGACAATAGCTCCACCCGTCGTATAGAGTGCCATGTCCAATGGAGCTGTTTCGTTCAGTTCCACCTGCACACTGACATATCCATTCACCGTTGGATTAGGACTTACACTTACATTTGCAAAGAAGTCACTACTTCCGTCAGAAGGATTCATAGAAAGGAATCTCTGTGATACCTGTCTTCGAAATCTGAAACTCATTCTCAGCCTTGTTGCCCACATGGTCAGTCGTCGTAAGAAAGTATTTCCCTTCTATGAGTCCCTCAGCAGACTGTATACTATCACTTGTGGTACGATTGAAAACAGACATGTGTTCTCTCTGTAGAGTCATCTTGTAAGGGGCAATACCACCTGTTACTCTGACAGAAAGTGTTCCGGTGCTGCCGCTCTTCTCCGTTGGCTGCACTACTTCTATCGTTGTAAACATATCTTTGGCAGCTCGTAGCGTGAAGACATCACGTTTACCTAACGGTATATTCTTAAAGACAATACTATCACCAACTGTCGTATTTGCCTTATGATAGCTTAGAGTTTTGACAGGAAAAACTTCCCGTTCCTATGGGATCGATGGCAAGATAGTAGCTCTCACCTTCTGCAAGAGGCTGTATCTGGCGTAGTTGCTTGCCATCAGCTACAACATCAACATTAGGCTTGTCAATCCGTGTTGCTGTATCCATCCATCTTCTACCGAGCCACTTGCCGTAAGCCTTACTCTGGCGGAAAGAAAGTTTGCCATTGTTGTCACCCCAAAGAAGACTCTCACCATCTTCAAGAGGCCTGCTCATACTGACTGTAAGGAAACCATCTTCCTCACAGCTCTTGGCTCTTGTCTTATGCAGGGCAGAGGCTTTGTCTGAGATGAGACCAGTTATACGGCGACTATAGGCCTTATTGGTATAACCATTCCAAATAACCTCGCTTCTTGAATTAAGGTAACTACTGCGAAGACTCACACCATATTTCAAAGCAAGATAGCTTTCACACGACAACGTTCTGTATCGGAAAGGCAGCGATCGAAGACGGTATACTCAACAGTTCTACCATCAAGGTCCTTTACAGGTAGTTTGCTGTTCCTATTCCGACCGATATGCAGAGTCTGACCGTTGCCCATATTGGAAGAGGTCGTATAGCTGTAAAGTCGCATTTCAGGCAACGAGTCCTTGACATAATTCATAAATGTACCATTGCCAAGGTTAGCAGCACGCTCAGTTGTCTGCATACGAATAATAGCTTTTTCCGCTTCCAAGAGCACCATATTGCCTGTTCTTTTTCGCCGTATACCTTACTTACGCCTATATAGGTAAGTCCAGCACCAGCAGAGATCACGGAAAGAGGCAGAATCGTGTGACCAAACCATTGGCTTATCTACACCACCTGGGGTCTGAGCTGTAACAGAAAGAGTGGACAGAAAGAAGAAAAAACTGCTATGAGGTATTTATGTTTCATATAGAGACTGTTTTAATATGATCTCGAGGATGCTGTTTATTTAGCTTTGCCAAGTGGAAGACCATAGCCAATAGTAAGGCTGACAGTCTGAAGATTATTCATACGCTCCTGATATCCATAGTCATTGGCACTGGTGCGGAGCATATCATTAAATCCGAAACCGTATTCCACTCCTACCTCCAGACCATTCTTTACATCAACATAGCCAATCTTAATGGTAGGAATGAATGCTACTCGTGCCTTGACTGATTCTCTCAGACGATCCTGTGTACGTTCAGCCTGCTGTCGGTATACCTCTCCAATGCGGTCATTAGTAAAAATCGATATTACGGCTGCCAAACGGAATAGCAGTACTAATTCCTGCTCCCATATAGAACTTTGGGAAAGCATAGAAACGAAGCAGGACTTGCGGAGTAATGAAATTATAATGAAATCGTGTAGTCTCGAGTTTACATTTTTCAGGTATCTTGTGCTCTGTCAGCTTGCCGAGAATACGGGTGTAATCAATACCAAGCACAGCACCTAATCTGCGATATTGCCATGTGCCAAAGATTCCAATACGAGGACTGATACCACCTCGTTCACTCATTGTGAAAGTAGGACGTATGTCATAGTTCTCAATAATACTGCTTAATCCTGAAATGCTGGAATAACCAACTCCAGCCCTAAGTCCAATCCGAAAAAGATGATGAGAAGGAAAAAGAATAAGTTATCAAAGATGGTGTATCTTTCGGATTTTCCTCTACTATGGTAGGCTGGCTATTCATAGAGTTGTCAAGAATATGTTCACCTGTTTTCAGATTAGATGGTTCATTGTTTGGTTCTTTCGTCTCATGTTTTTATACTGGCTGTTTTATCGTTTAAAGATGAAACGCCAGTTGATAATGGAGAAAGGATAGGCTGCTCTGAAGAGGAATGTTTACCATTAGCGGTTTTCCTTGTCATGCTTGACTTTTTAATTCTCCTTGTATTGATACTTACAACGTTTCGGGCACATTCCCAGCTTATTATATACACAATCTGAACGTCCCGAATCCTTCTGCACATTTTGTCTTGTCTAAAGAAGAAAAAGACATGCGGTGTAGTAGATTGTGATAGTGCTGTGTCTGCTGTCTTTTGTTCTATACGCTGCTCAGACTCTGGTTCGTCATTAACACAGCGTTCTATACCCAAAAGAGTAGCTATGCCAAGAAAGATTCCTGCCAGAATATAACGTTTCCTGCTGTTGCTCTTGTCCTTCATAGATAAACTCATAAGGGTTAAAGTTTAAAAGATAGCTGATACTAAGCTCTATGTTCTGTCCATGAGTTGAGTGTTCTGCCCAGTTATAGTCATTACGCTCTGTCTTAATGGTAGAGTTCAATCCGTGAAAGTAACGTAAATCTAAAAGCCCAGTGGTTTGCCAATCTCATAACCAAAGCCACCGCCAACGGCAATATCTGGCTGTCCCGTCAGTTTCTCCTTCATCAGACGCTCCGTTTCTGTGACAGTAGCAAAAATGATAGTTTGTAAACTTACTTTCTTCTTGATTACTCTCGTAAGATATGCCCTTGCCATTAAGGTTAGCTCGCACGTCCACCAATTGAGATATTGAAGCCTTTGCGCCAAGGATAAATCTTCAACAAAGCAGATACGCCAATGTAGTTATAACGAGGTGTAACCTTATAGTTTAACTCCTTATTATCATTATAGACAAGCTGTGATGCCTTCTGCCAATAGCTAAATCCACCTTCAACACCTATGATGGAACCATCGACATGATACTGAGCAAACACACCAACTGTTGGAGTAAACTGCCACTTGTCTTTGAAATTGTAATTGGAATAATAGTCTTCTGGAACAAGAATCTTATCCAGATCAGTAGTGACAGACATGCTGCCACCCAAACGAACACCTAACCGGATAGGGTGAAACCTGCGCTGACAAGTTTCCCCAGAAAGGAATAATACTGAAAATATAGCTACATTCAAGACAGTTTTCATCATACTCATACACCGTAGTTACATATTGTTAAGATGGAGCAAAGATATTAAAAAGAAAGAAAAACAAACCCGAAAATGAACGAATTTAACACTTCCTACACGGCTCTTTCATTTAAAAATGAAATGAAGACATAGCTTCCTTTACCCGACTCATGTACGAGATCAGGAGAAATATTGTGTCTGTATATCAATAAGTTATACCATTCTCAAAAATTTGATTATTTTCATTTTTGATACAGAAAATGCAATAGTTTTGTGAAACCCAATGAAACATAGTCTCATCAGTTCTGCCATACCCTTTTCTTTTGTCGGAATTCTTCTTTCTCCGTCCTCGCCATATTGAGAACACGGAGTAGACAATTCTTTTGTATGGTATCTAAATTGCGAGCTGCCCTTGCCGACTTTCGTTTTATCTTGTCTTGTAACAGGTTACGATCTAGCTTCCAGTGCATACTTTCTATCGACCAGTGATTACGCACCAATGTCCCTAATCTTGGTGTGTTCGCTGGCAGGCTGCTTACATACAGCCTTTTTCTCAATAGTGCAGGCTCCCTGTTGACTTTTTGATAGTTTCGCACTCATATTCTATGATGGTCAGGTTACCGTTCCACTTCTCCTTATTTGCAATGAGGTCAGTCCCCTTAAACACACGATAGCTTCTCGTCCCACTCTCCCATGCCCGAGTTCCGGCTTGCCACAATAGGAGTTAACAGGAGACAGTTCTTTGATTTTTATCCTCTACACCATAACGCAGTGAACGCTGGTTTGATTTCAGTTCTATGATGAAGTCTCCATTTTTCTCTCTGATTTTTGTTAATGATATCTTTCTGCATAGACATGGCGCCTGCCGTGACTATTTTCTCTGATATATCAATTTTATCAATAAGCCGTGGAACTGCCTTTATTTCATTGCTCTTCTCTTCGCAGGCCTCAGTTTGCTAACGTGATATCGGTGTTGAATGAATGAGCAGATACGATATCTGGGTTTCGTCCATTATTCAAAACAGTGCCGCACTCTGCCTTTCCATCTATGCAGATGATTTCTTGGGCGCAGCACATCCCCAACAATTCCTTGTGAAACGTCTCGGCAAAGACCTGTAGCTGGTTAGCCATTGCCTTATCATCAATCCCCTCTTCCATGCGACAAAGAGTTGGCTCGGATGGAATGCCGTTGGCTAATATGTCCAATTTACGGAACCTCTTGAGGTTGTGTTTACCGAATTCTATGATTTCTGCTCTGCTGACACAATTTGATACTCGACCCAATATTAGTAACATAATGACGCTCGCTCAACTTGTGACGTATGTTTCCCTTCTCTGATCTACGGAAATCGGGTATTGAGGAGGAAAACTCGTAAAGTTTTTCTAAGATACTACCTTCTAATTTTTGTTTTTATTACCTTAGCGGTGTGGTTGATTGTGTTAGCGACAATCCCATTAGTTTGGTCGAGTGACTGTTTCCCTTTCATGATTATCTATTTTTACTATAAATTTACATAAAAATCTCGATTTATAAGCCAGTGTAGATAAAAACTGAAAAGAAATCTCCCACACAGTTCCGTTTTTGTAACTTGCATTCGAGATTGAAAAATGTCAAGGGCACTACCTTCTTTCGCCTATTATCGTGCTCTTACGTCACATTTTTGTATCTTTGGGGTGATAAATTCATGTTTAACCCAAAAATATTGAGGCTTATGAGAACGGTATGTGGCCTTGACGTGCACAAAGATAGTGTTTATCTTTTGTATTTTGAGTAGCACAGGTGAAATTTACGAGAAGAAATTTGGTGTTTTAACAACAGAACTAATTGAAATGCGTGATTTGATGCTCTCACATCACGTTTTTAGAAGTCGGTATGGAAAGCACAAGTGTGTATTGGATCTCTATTTTGGAGAGTTCTTGAGCCACATTTCAAGTTGAAACTCATCAACCCTTATTTCATTAAACAATTGCCTGGTCACAAGAGTGATGTAAAGGATGCACAATGGATTGCAGAGTGCATGCTAAAGGAATTGGTAAACGGTAGTTTTGTTCCTCCAGAACGCATCCAACAGTTGCGTCAGTACGACCGGGCGTATCTATGATCTTGATGATGAGATTATCCGCAAACTTGCCAAGTTGGACGCAGCCGTTCAACGGTGTAACATCCGTCTGAGCAACTATGTATCTAACACCGACAGTGTGAGCTACAAGGCAGTGATAGATAAAATCTGCGAAGGAGTTACTGACCCCAATGTGCTCGTGGAGGAAATCCACGGACGTATTATCAATCACCATGGAAAGAAAACTATAATCGCTTCACTTACTGCAGCATTACAGAATGTGACATAGATATCATGCGGCAGCTCAAGGCAGAAATAGACTTAGCAGAGCAACACAAACAGCAATGTATGGACAAGATGCTGGCTATTTGCGAAAATGAGTATTCGACACAGTTGCACAATTTACAGACAATTCCAGGAGTGAAGATGAGGGCTGCTACATCATTGATTGCAGAAATCGGTACCGACATGAGTCACTTTGAAACAGCCAACCATCTCGCTTCCTGGAGTGGACTCGAAAGCCACGCAACGATCAGTCTAACAAGACTATTAAATCACGCCGCATCACTTATGGAAACCGATACCTTCTGACGAACCATCATACAATGCTCATGGGTGCAAGTCGCACCAAGAATTGTTTTTTTAGCCGATTCTCCTACCACCAGACACAAGTCAGAAAGAAAAACAGAATGAAAGTTCAAGTAGCAATAGCAAGGAAATGCTTATTTGTGCATGGAACATCTTGAAGGACGGTGTATCCTATAAGGATTTCAACAACATAATCGAAGCATCCGTAATAAATGGATGACGCAATATACCAGTCATGGAAAGGCTACTACCTTTGTGATGGTATATGACCTCGTCATGACAAATTAACCAACGACATGATCTGGAGATGGAACTCAGTGTGAGCGTTAAGCTCGAAAGAGGAAAAGTATCATTTTTCATGCAGGTCAGCAAATGACTTGCATAGTCTCGTTATGTACTATAATAAGCATAGACTTTGGTTTTTAAGCTACTTCTGTAACGATTTCTTTTCGGTTTTATAGAGGAAAGGTACAAAAACAGCTCACTTGACCAACTTTTATTGTCACTTATTTTGTTGATTTTTCAAATAATTAGACAAAAGTATTAAACCTGTCATACCACACGAATATCAATAGCTAAACACCATACGATTATGGTTGTATTTTTAGAAAAAGAACAGCTTTCACTATGTTACTGGCGTGCTATAAAAATAATGATATTTAGAATAAGAACCAAAACTTCTTAAATGAAAGAGCCGTGCACTTCCTATGGTAAAATATTACCGAGGATATTGTAATATTCGGTTTTTATCTTAACTTTGCAATGGGATTAAGTGTTCTTTGAGGCAATGCAGAATTAAAGAATTGGAAAAGAAACTCGCTCGTTTCTTATTCGTTCACCCTTTGACACATATCCTTCTCAGACTTCTAATAATCAGGATTTTACTATTTGTGAGATGATTTTATGCGGAGATTTGCGACTTTTCCGTACAGCCAAGGACATCGGTATCGACCGACCCCGAGAAGAACGAGATACTGCACAACATACCACCGACACCCGAGCAGGAAGTTTTTTTATCGGCAAACTGATGGAGTTTGCCAAAGAGTGGAGATGCCACGCTTTTGGGACGTGCGCCGCTGAGTGAGAGCGAGGAAAGAGCAAAGATGCTGATTGCAACAGACTACGCCCGCAAGATGAGCCTTGATTTACGCATGATTGATGAAAATGCGTACTCAGACCATATAGACAACAAGGCAAGTCACTGTGCTAAGATGCTCAATGACTATTACCAAAAGTACGATGCACAGAAAGGGACGCAGTTTGTTTTTCTCTGATTTGGGTACTTATAAGCCCGTGGAGACTTTTAATGTCTATTCTGAGATAAAGCGTAAGTTGGTAGAGGACTACCATATCCCGTCCTATGAGATACGCTTCATTCAGGAGTGCAAGAACGAGAAAGCCAAGAAGGCAATGGTAGATGCGATGAACCGTGGAGATATCCGCATTATCTTCGGTTCTACTTCGATGCTTGGGTACTGGTGTGAATGCACAGCAGCGTGCCGTAGCCATCCATCATTTGGACACGCCCTGGCGACCTTCAGACTTTGGAGCAACGCAACGGACGAGCCGTGCGCAAGGGGAAATCTTATCGCCAAGGAATTTGCGGACAACAAGGTTGATGTGATTATCTATGCCGTGGAACGTTCGCTTGGATAGCTACAAGTTTAACCTGCTGCACAATAAGCAGCTCTTCATCAATCAGCTAAAGACGAACACGCTTGGTAGTCGTACCATTGATGAGGGTTCGATGGACGAGGACAGCGGTATGAACTTCTCCGAATACGTAGCGGTGCTTTCTGGCAATACCGACCTTTTGGAGAAAGCAAGACTTGACAAGAAAATTACCACCTTAGAATCAGAACGCAAGAACTTCCTCCGTGAACGTGACGCCGCAACGGGCAAGTTGGCTGAGATTGAGAGTTCTGTATCCTTCCATACGGACAAAAATCAAAGAGGCACAGTCTGATTTAGCTCTCTTTGAGCAGCGTGTAGAACATGATGCCGATGGACAGCCCATCAACAAGTTGATTATCAAAGGTGTGGAAGACAGTGCAGACATCAAGGTCATAGCTGCACGCTTACAAGAGATAGACGAGAAGGCACGTACTAAAGGTGAGTACAACAAAATTGGCGAAATCTATGGTTTCTCCATTATGGTCAAGACAGAGAGTACTTCCAAGGATTTGTTTGACTGTTCGGTGAACCGCTTTTTTGTGAAAGGGCAGGAGAGTATCTACTATACCTATAATAACGGTAAGTTGGCAACTGACCCGAAACTTGCGTGTCAGAACTTCATTAACGCCTTGGAGCGTATTCCAAAGGTGATAGAATCGCATGAGAAGGAAATGGCAAAGGTCGTGGCCAACAAAGACGTTTACACCAACATTGCCAACAGTTCTTGGAAGAAAGAGGATGAGCTCCGCTCACTTAAAAGTGAAGCTGCCGAGTTGGATAGAAAGATTGCGCTTACGCTTGCACCGCCAGAAGAACAAGAAGAAGCGGAAAAGGAAAAATGAACAAAGCGTTTTATCACAAGAAATTAAGCAAGATTCAATAGAAGAGTCTCCCACACAAAGGTAAAGACTCAATCTCTCACACATGCTTCAAAGGAAAGGATTGAAAGTCATGATGATGTGATGAGTCGGGTGATTATCTCTAAAACCGAAATGGCGATAAAAAGCGTCGAGCAAGAAGACCTGCTCGACGCTTTTTTTCTAACTACCAAATAATTAGACATACGCAGTTTTTTTAATCCTATCCTGCAGTTCTGCTATACGCTTTAACAACTTGTCAAAAGGAAGTGTGGAGCCATAAAAGAAGTGCTTGCACATATTGTCATAGTCTTTCTCCCACTCTACAATAGTTTCAGTTGAGGACAAACGAAATGGTACTGGGAGAATGTTTGTCGTAGTCCACATATCTTTAACGCATAAAATGTACGGCGATGTTTAACGATGGCATCATATAGCTGACGCATCGGCAATAGCATCTTGTCCATATATGGTATCCATAATTCGCTCAAGGTCGTATAAATGTCGACTCATACGTACATGTCTCTGGATGCTCTTTTGGAATTCTTCTGCTAGTAGAAAGATTTTTCAAGAAATGTGCGAGTAGGCAGTACGGTTCTTATGACAGATGACATCTTATCTTCATCGGGAAAGCTTTCGCTTATCAATGATTGTATGTTACATTTCTCTGTAGGCTCATCCATGGAGAGACAACTTATTTCAATCTTCACACGGGCAGGGATGTAATCTATCATATCCTTGATAATGCTGTCATAATGCAAAAATATCACCGTAGGATCTTTTATCACTATCGATAGGAATCAACTTTCCTTCTTGACTTCTGCGGTAAGTTACATTCTCAATTCGATAACCGTAACTCCCATATTCTGAAAGCTGCTTGTCTAATTGCTTCGACAAATCTTCATGTATAAAAGACCTTGATAATTTACGGAGTTTCTACGCTGGCTCTTGTTTGTCTTGTCAATTCCAAAGAATGAACGGTGAATAGCCAAGTCTATGTCTTCTGAGAACCGTTCAATGAGGTTGAACCCTTTTTGATAGTGAAGTGCCTCCCTTAAAAAATAAGTGCGGGAGCACAAGAGCATTGGAACAGTGCATGCAGTGGGCTACTGTTACCCACCAATCTTTTTCTATTGCTGATTGATTGACCCCAGAGTGAGTTTCCTCTGTCTGTTGGAGCATTGCCAATCGATCCTCCAAAGTATTGTTTTTTATCCAAAGTTTCATATTTTATTTAATCATTGGCTTGATAATCCTTTTCATCCATCCCGGCATTATCTGCACATCACAGATTAGAGCCTGTCTCATCGGATTCTTTGATTACCAATCTTTGTATTTGCTCCAGTTCTTTTGGACTGACATTAGGCTCTCCCAGACATCTAAGGGCTTGAACAATTAAGGCTATAAGCTGTGTCTTATACGCAAAATTGCGAGGAACTCCACGCTTTAATGTAACTTGTCGCTTCCCGATAGCCAGTTTCCGTGCACTTCCTATAGTCAGGAACGAATAAGACATTGGCACCTGAGTAGAAAGTCCCAAAGCATTCAATGCTGTCTCGCCAGATGGGAGTATCTGGGCTTTTATCTCGTATGGAAATAGCCTTGACAATATGTTCTATTGATGGCATAATGGGGCCGAACCTGCTCATTCTAGGCTTCACATAAATGCCCGAGGAAATTCGTACGAGTTCTCCTTTTTCAGTTAAGTCCGTCAAAATACGACCAACTGACTCGGGATGATACTGCGGAAAATCATTTCTGAAGAAGATGGTGCCGTTCTCAGAAGATAGAATTTGCTGTCTAAGGGTCTGCTCATTCATACGCATGTTGGAAATTCTTCAAAAAATTCCAACGGCAAAGATAATGCATTTTCTGCATAAACCAAAAAATCCGGGAAGAAAATCTATATTTAATCTTCCAGTTGATGGGAATATACTACCATTCTTCACGCTTTTGTACCATTTCATCTATCTCTTTCCGAAGAAACAGCAACCGACCATTAGCCTTGAGATAGGGGATTTTCCCTGCCCAAACCCAGTTGTAGATGGTCTTTTGCTCCACTTTCAGAATCTTGGATACATCAATGATGTCCAAGTATTCCAGTTTCAAGGGCGGATGGACAGTCGTGTCAACGGATTGCTCTTGTAGGACAAGCAGACGGTCGAGTTTGTCCTCGACACTCATCAACTTTTCAAACAATCGTTTCTGCCATGTATTTTCTGTATGATGTTCTAAGTACGACATAGTTCTCCTTTTTGATAGTTGCCATTGGTATCTTGTGCTAAGATACGTTGTTCTTTCATGTAGGCGATGTACTTCTTTGCCGTTCTGTCCTTGATTTCCATTTCGCACATCAAGACCTCGCAAAGTTCTTGGTAAGTGAGTTTGAGTTTTTCTGAAAGCTTCTCTGACAACACCGATAAGTTCATCGGTCTTGCGTCTTTCCTTGTCTTCCTTGGATTTTTCCCCACGATAGACGTGTATGTCCTCAGCCTTATCCCAGCCGAAAAAGCATCATCGGTACGTCCAACGGACTTCCGTCACGGACTTTCAATGCTTTTACGACCGAGTATTCGGGATTATCATCTTTCTCTATGGAAAGAATTCCCGCTGCTTTGCGCTGCAATTCTGAGCCGATATGCCCACGGAGTTTAATACCATTCGGTACGAAGTGTAGCACGCATATGATACAGGTATTATAAATCCCCGCCAAGCGATAAAGCTCGTCCACAATGGCAAGACTTTCCGTTTCATCGTTGGCAGAACGTATTAAGTCAGCTATTCCGTCAATCACCACAAGGTGGATGCCTCCATGCCTGTGATGGAACAAGTCCATACTCTCACGGATAAGGTTCAGTCTGTCCTTACGAGACAGAGAGGCAAGGTACAAAGAATGGCAAAACTCTGGTACTGCCGTCAAAGAAGCCCCTACGCAGTGTCTTACCCAAGTTCTTGTGCAACTGTGCCTCGGACTGTTCCGTGTCATAGTGTAGGACCGCCAAGCCTTTGGGATTGGGGGTAATCTCTAATCCCAAGGTCTTCTCTATCGGCAATCGTTTTTCTCCCAACGCTCCGGCAAGGATGGCACCCACATAGTTGCTCTTGCCTGTCCCCTCACCTCCAGTAATGCAGAACAGATTATCCTGTGTGCCGAGTGGTACACCGTTTACTGCTACTACTGATTTGGAAATGTCCGTGGATTCTCATAATCAATCTCACAGGAACGTAACATCATCATGGTTTGGCTATATAGATCTGAGAACATCTTGGCAAGCAGCTCTTTCAGTTCCTTTTGCCCTGTTGCCTAAGGCAAAGAAATCAGAAATGTCTTTTTCAGACTTCGTACCACTTAGCGGAAGTGAAAGGTTCAAGACCTTGTATTCCACCAGATGTTCAGACTGTTTATGTGCCTCTCGTACACCTGTTTCATCCGCATCATATAAGAGTATTATATGCCTAAAACGAAGCTGAAGGCTCTCAATGATACTTGTCGGTATCTGTGCGGTTTCACTGTTGAAACAAATTGCATTGAAACCGTGTGCATACAATGAGAGTACATCCTTTTCACCACCTGTAATGAAAAGCATATCTCCTTTGGCAGGAATCTGCTCCATTCCGAAGCAATACGTGGCAGGCATCCGTCCACCATAAAGAAAGCGGATTTTTGGACTGTGAGGTCGGTATATCTTTACATAGCCGTTTCCGATATAGGCAAACATAGGTTCCGTAGGTGAGCTATAAAGTTCAAACTTCTTGCCTTCAGCAGATACACTTTCATAGCGTTTAAGACTCCGTACACGAAAGCGACGGAGTGTATCCTCATGGATGCCATAATGTGCCCAATAGTTCAGTAGACCATCGTCAAATGGCTGTATCTCAAAACTATATGGACGTTCTTCCGTACACTTGTTCATATCAGCCTTAGGAGTGGGAACAATAGTTTTTTTATATGCTGACGTGATATGGCTGCTATGCTTTTCACCATCACATAAAGAATACAATCCAAGTTCTTGTACTATCGTTTCCAATACTTCGGGAAAACTTGTTTTCAGGTTCAAATTACGGAGGGTTGCCACAAACCAGAAGCAATCCCCTGAATAGGTGGTATCTCCATGATCATAGAATTTGTAAGAAGAAGTTTTCCTGTCGTAGTAGATATGGCAGGAAGCTCGCCTGTCGTCATAGAAAGGACTTCGGAAGTTGCGATGAAGGTTTACCTCAAAGCCAAGAAAATGTGAAAAACACATTCAAACCTCCTTGTGTAAGCAAAAAGAATCTCGTTCCTTTTTCTATCATAATTGTCGGTTTTTAGGATTAAGACATGAACTCATGATGAGATTGTCCTTGAAACGGTTGAGCCGCCCAAGAACCTCATCATTTCTCATACCTGATATGCGGAGTCGGTTACATTTCGTGGCTATCACGATAGACTTGAAGAAGTAGCGCACATCGCCACCCTCCGTGTAGCGGTAACGCACTAGCTGCTTCTTGCGCCAGCAGAAGGGTGGACTCTGAAACATTCAGAGTCCCGATTAGGTCTTTCGTGGTCATCTCCAGCTCGTCGTCAATGTCTTGGATAAGACGGGAGGTGCGCTCAACATACTGCTCAATCCGTTAAGCTTGTCTATCAGTTCTTGATAGGCTTGGCTTTCTACTACGATTATTTCCATCTTTTCAACTTGGTGCTTTTTAATTGTTATATCCATCCCAGAATTCGCAAGGTATTGCATAAGAGAATTGTAGGCACCTTGTGTATACACTTCAAGGTGTACTTCAGTGATAGGTTTGGGGAAATCTTCTCCGTTACTTGCAAGGAATGCAAACATCTCATAGACATCTATCTCCAACGCAGACGCATAGTTTTCTATTTGGAGGAATGTCATTACAGTCTGTCCAGATTCCCATCGGGATATTGTACTTTCGTCAACTCCCAACTTTTCAGCTAGATACGCTTGTTTCAGACATTTGTTCAATCTCTCATTTCTAAGAAATTCCAATAATTTTTTTCATAACTATAAAGTTATTAAAAACACTACCGCAAGAGCAACCCGCCACATGCAACTTTTTGCAATCTATGCAATATGTCTTGCAAATAGCGCAAAATCAATAATCAGTAGCGAAAAGCATAGAAACAAAGGATAAAACAACAGAAATACTTCTGAAAAAAACGAAGGTAAATATATTTTTATATAATGTATATTGTACTTATAAATTAGATGTTACAATAAACCTATATCGGTTATAAAAACTGTCAGATTTCATTTGGGTTGAGATTGTAAAAAGTACAACAAGGAGCAAATTTATTATGTCTAGTGCAAGGTGCAAGACCTCTTATATATAAGGGCTTGCACCTTGCACTGAAAATGTAGCAGTAAAAATCTCTAAATATTTATGGTACAAAGATTTGGAGGTTAGTACAATTTTATATACCTTTGTACCGAAGAAAAGAGAGCAGTTGTGCTTTCAAAAGGTAGTCAGAATGGTAGTCATTAAGCGGTCAGAATACTGCTACAAAAATGCTACACTACCGATTTGTCAAAAATTGATAGGATATTTAATTACAACGAGTTAGCAGAGTTTGGTCTCATAAACCTCTCTCTCCGCTTTTAGGTACTCTGAAATGAACATCAGAGAAAACCCTAAGAAAAATCGTAAGTATCATAGCTACAAGTAGTTATGATACTTTTCTTTATACCCATCCCAATTTTTAGAGTATGCACGGAGGAGCAGAAACTCCCAAAATGCTCTAAAAAGGCTACAATCAGGCTACACATTTTCAAGGCAAAATAAAAATGTAGCCAAGAGTACATGCAGAGCACATAAGGAGTATGCGTAAATTACTGCTATTCAAATAAATATGTTGAACTTTGCAGCGTGATTACAGAGGTATTTTTGTTACCATACACCACTTTGGGCTACAATGTGTCCGACAAGCTACGGCTATAGATGGCAGGTGTTAGGACAAGACTTCTGTTCAGGCTACAACTAAAAAGCAGTAAAAATGTATGAAAGCAATTTTTAGAGCAGTCTTCTATCTCAGAAGCAATTATGTGAACAAGGAGGGCAAGACCCCCGTTATGCTGAGAATCTATCTCAACAACGAACGCCTTTCCATCGGCTCGACGGGCATTGCTGTCCAACAATCTCAATGGGACAGGGAGAAGGAACGGTTGAAGGGAAGGACAACTGAAGCACTTTCCACCAACCTCGAACTTGACAACATTCAGAGCGGACTCCAGACCATCTTCAAGAAAATCGAGATGACGGACGAGGTGTCCTTGGAGCGTATTAAGTCGGAGTATCTTGGTAAGAAGGAGGATGTGGACACCCTAATGAGCCTCTTCAACAAGCACAACAGTGACGTTGCACGGCAGGTAGGCGTGTCAGTCGAAGCTGCAACCCTTACAGAAATACAACGTCTGCAAGAAACACTTCTCAAATTTCCTTCGTGATAAATACGGTCGGTCTGACATCCGCCTGTCCGAACTCGGCTATATCGTGATACACGACTTCGACATTTATCTCCGAACGGTTGTCGGGCAGAATCCCAACACCGCTACGAGGATGATGAAAACCTTCAAGACGATTACCATTCTGGGCAGGAAACTTGGTGTCCTGCACCATGATCCGTTCCTCAACATCCGTTTTCACATGGAACCGGTCAATCGTGGATTCCTCACAGACGAGGAAATCCTTAAAATTGCCAACAAGGATTTCGGCATCGGTCGTTTGGAACTTGTAGGGACGTGTTCGTATTCTCGTGCTTCACGGGACTTGCGTACATAGACGTGTACAACCTCGCTCCAGAAAAACATCGTCACGCTCAACGGCAAGCAGTGGATAATGACCAAACGGCAAAAGACGAGCGTGGAAACCAACGTTCTTTTACTCGATATACCCAAGAGCATCATTGCAAAAATATAGTGGCAAGACCTATCGTGACGGCAAACTTTTCCCCATGCTGACTAATCAAAAAGCTGAACAGTTATCTGAAAGGAAATTGCCGATATTTGCGGTATCAAGAAGAACCTGACCTTCCACCTCGCCCGCACACATTTGCCACGATGTCCCTATCTCAAGGGAGTTCTCATCGAATCCGTAAGTAAGATGTTAGGGCATACCAACATCAAGACAACGCAAATCTATGCCCGCATTACTAATAAGAAGATAGAACACGATATGGATGAGCTGGCTGACAAGTTGGGCTCTTTTCAATACGGCATTAGGCATTTCCCAAAAATAATGTATATAACCCTAAGACTTTGAAATTATGACAACGACAAAGAAAGAACTTTCCTACTTCCGTCTGAAGTTGGAAGCGTATCTCGGAGAGCATTTTCCAGAGAGTGAATGACAATGCGTTTATATCCGCTCGCACAGACGAGGCGTTGACGGCTTACTGCGATGCCGTGGCGCAAGGTTTCTCCTACCCCGAAGCAGAGACGATGGCAAGCGAGGTGCTGTACCACAACCTGCATTTCTCAAAGTATGATACCCTTGTTTCCGTACTGGAGCAGGAATTTGAGAAGGAGCTGCCAAGTCCGCTTCCCGAAAAGGTTAGCACTAATTCTACTGAACAACAAGGCAATTCAAGCGGTATTTGCCAAGTACGAACTCACGGACGACTTTGCGGCAGGTACAGAATACGACAAACTGTACACCGAGCTGACCGGTACCATCGTGCTGCTCATCGAGGTCAATGGTCTGCCAACGATAGGCGGTGAGAACATGACTTGAGACATCACCATCGGGGTCTTTTGTAGTGTCAAGAGCCAAGATAAACGCTTCACTCCACACGTCAAGAGTTTTGCAAACACTTGTCTTTTTTTCGAGCAAAGCTCTCAACAACTCGTGTGTCGTGTGCGCATCTTGTTATCGCTCTTGAATTGAAAAATCGACGGACGAAGTGAAAGCCAAACTATTAAAAGCCCCGATTATGAATAATACAATCATCATGAATCAAGACGTTCTTAAAAGTTCGATTTCTCGCCGAGGACAAAAGAAGTGAGCTTCCTTTGTCCTCACGGCTTGACGAAATCGTTCACACACCTGCCTTCATCAAGGCAGACGCATCGTATAAAAACAGAGAGGAATAGGCAGCCGCCGACTTCTCCCAAGCAAGTCCGTCGCTTCTCTTGGACACGCTTCATCGAACTCACTATCCTGCTTTCTATCGTTATCGGTGCTATTTGGCTTATCTCGAAGATTGTAACGACGCAAGTCGTAACTGCCGTCTCTGTTATTGCAGGCTTTCTGATACTACGCTTTATAATCAGGGTAATTCTAAAAGTAACATTTACGCTGCTGAGCATACTCTTTTTGGTTGGCAATTCTCTGTACCATCCTGCTTTGCGTGCTTTGAGAAGCACAGCTCTGTAAAACCTTTCATGTTATTTCATCAGGTGGTTATCTCGCATTTTGAGATAGCCACCTTTTCTATTTCCCACTACGAGCGTTGCACTTTTGCTTCTTTTCCTATGCTCCACAATATGCGAAATGAAGAAGACGGATGCTGTTCCCTTTTTATCCGCAAAGGTAGTACGGGGCTTGTGGCTTTCAAAAGGTCTGTGCCGCTTGGTTTGTCTGGAAAATCTCCACACCTACGGGTTGTATTTTCCGCCAAAACCTTGTGTAAGCCCGCCCCGCTACCTCTATTTTGCTACAAAAAGGAATCAGCATACTCCGATCTTTGGACGCATAAAAAAAATGTCGCTATGGATAAGCAAAAAATAAATACAACATCTTCGATGAACAGAATTGAAAATCGGCGAAAGCCAAAAGGATATAGCTCCTCCTCTCATTACCGCATTAACCCTGTGGCTGAAAAAAGTGAGCAAGTGTTGGCAATTAAGTTTGTACAATGGGACGTTCCCCATTTGGAGAGCCTTTGTAATAGCAAAGTATATCTCCTACGTATGAAACTCAATCGTGGCGAAATGATGAGCCGTGAGGAAAAAGAATTGGCTATGTGAAGCGGTGAACTCAAACAGCTATTTCCGAACAGCCGTTCCACTGCAAGGCTATCGCTTTTGACTTCTTTGATGTACTGAAGAAATACCTTGTCAATCAGTACGGACAATGGACAGAGTATTACGCACCCGACAGAACAAGCCTAAGAGCCTACCTATATGGACGCATCAATCAAATAGTAGAAATCCCAAAATACTAAGCAATATGAAAGGAACAGAACATTTCACACGGACAATAGCCGAGTATCTCAATCAGCGTGCTATGACAGACCCCTTGTTTGCCCCTAACTTGATGAAACTGAACAAGAATATCGAGGAGTGCATCACCTACATTCTTAATGAAGTGCAGAAAAGCGGTTGCAACGGCTTTGATGATGATGAAATCTTCTCTATGGCTGTTCACTACTACGATGAAGACGATATAGAAGTGGGTAAGGCTGTTTCTTGCCAAGTAGCCGTTAATCACGTTGTGGAACTCACGGAGGAAGAAAAAGCCGAAGCAAGGCAGGAAGCCATTAAGCAATATCAGCGTGAGGAACTTACCAAGTTACAGAGCCGTAACGCACGAGTGAAGAAGACCGAGAACATAGCAACCCAAGTACAACCATCACTATTTGATTTTTAAGCCTATGAAACCGAGAAACAAATTTGAAAAGGCAGTTTTGGAACAAAGTAAGTATCTTCGCCCAATAACCAAGACACAAAGTAAGTGGGCATTTCGTGAGTGCATAGACCACTTCGCCTACCGCTTGCCAAAAAGGTCGCACTACTTGTATGGATTGTGGGCATAGTTGGGTAATGAACAAACATAAAGAAACTTGCACTTGCCCTCATTGCAGGGCAAAGTTGCAGGTCAAGGAAACATACGAGCGCAAGTTGCAGCAGAAGCAGTATTTCACCCTACTTACCACTTGTGGAGAGTTTCAAGTATTACGTATGTTCCTACTTATTGTGGGTATGGAGAAAGGTTACAAAGCACAAACTTCAATCATTGAGATTGGGCAATATTGGTGGAATATGCAGGGACGAAAAAGCTATGGTTGCCATACAGAGGGTATTGGGACACTATGTTGATACCTTTTTCCTATTATAGTCCCTATGGCGATACGCAACGATAATGAAGCCTATCAGCATATTGCCTACTCACCGATATATCCGAAGTTCAAGGTTACAGCCACTCTTCGTAGAAATGGTTTTAAGGATAATTTCTATGGCATCGTGCCTACTAAGTTTATTCCTGCATTGCTTACAGACAGCCGTGTGGAAACATTGCTAAAGGCAGGTAGCACAGACCACTTACGTTACTTTCTTGGCAACAAGAAGGCTTTTGAAGAATTATGGCAGTCCTACAAGATTGCAGTCCGTAACGGCTATGAGATTACAGATATTTCCCTTTGGAGTGATTATGTAGATACACTTAGAAGATTAGGTAAGGATATTCATAATCCAAAATATTTATGCCCAACAGACCTTAAAGGCGAACACGACCGCAGGCACGATGAACTTCTCAGAGTACGTGAAAGGGAGGAGATAGAACAGAAGCAGCAGAAGGCAATAGAAGATGAAAAGCGTTTCAAGGAACTTAAATCCAAGTTTTTTGGTATCTGTTTCACGGACGGCACAATTCAAGTCCACGTATTAGAGAGCGTGCAGGAACATTTGGAAGAAGGTGTATCAATGCACCATTGCGTATTTTCTAATGCATACTACCTCAAGGAGGACTCCCTTATCCTTTCGGCTACCATTGAAGGCAAGCGAATAGAAACCATTGAAGTATCATTACGAACTCTGGAGGTAGTACAAAGTCGTGGGGTGTGCAACAAGAATACGGAATACCACGAGCAGATAGTAAACCTTGTCAACGCTAATCGAGGACTTATAAGCCGAAGAATGAAAGCAACAGCATAAAGTATGAACCATTAAATTATCAGAGATATGAAAACGGAGATTGAAAACATCATCTACAACTATGCGGATGAGATACCGCATATTCTCATTAAGGTTATCAACGCAATAACCCTATCCGACAACAAAGAGGAGTTAAGGTTGGCTATTAACAAAATAGCCAAGGAAACAGAACTTGACAAGTTTTTGCCTACGGCTATGGTGTACATCACTTTTTGGCTCACACTACGCAAGTTGTCCAATGGAGAGCCAAAGGAATACAGATTATTAAAAGTTGAATTTTAAGATTATGAAGAAGAAAGTTTACAGAGTACGGACGCAATACATCTTTGAAGGAGTGTTCGATGTGGTTGCGGAGAGTAAGGAATACGCACGGCAAAAAGTCCTGCAAAATTGTGGGTTGGTTATGGGTGGAAGCATTCACAGCACCCTGCCCGATAATGAGATAAATTGGGCATTTGACATACACCCCAATAAACGAATAGACAGAATAACGAAAGTGTAGAAATAGTACCTTTTAATAAAACTGAGAGCCACGCAAACCGAAAATTTGCGTGGCTTCTTTTCTTTTTCTTTGAACTAGCAGGCGACCAAAGAAAAGAAGCAAAAGAAAGTCGCAGGAATAAATTTCAATGCCCTATAGAAATACCATAATAACAGGTTTTTTTATTGTGCAAAATTATGCGCAATATACTAAATAACTAAATGCCGTAATTAGATATGTTTTATCCAATCACGGCTTTTAGTAGAGTGTAGGTAAGCCCGACTTTGGTTATAGTATAGAAGGAGACACGAATACTTTCAAGTCCCTTTCAACGCCACTATCATCAACAACTTTCGATGTGTTTGAATCAGACAAGTAAACAACAGGATAGAGTTTTAGGTACTCCTGCTTATCATAAACTCTTTTCATAACCTTGTGCAACAGGAAGAAGCATACACTTAGAGGTGTTGCCATCTACTATTCCCAACTCCCACGTCATCCATTTGCTTAAAGAAGCCCCTTGGGACGCAGCAAAAATAAGAGAACTGCTATTTCTCAACCTTTTGCAATCTTCTCCGCTGTCTGTTTTCGTAACAAAGTTTCGATTCAGGTCAGGGTCTATAATAGAATCTAAATACACTTTTATACCCTAACTTTGACAAGTAGTAATATATACCTTCTACAACAGTTTTGTCTGCAATATTGTAAGAGAGGAATATATCAAACTTTTTGACTATCACTCCAAGCTGCTGTTTGCGAAAAACGAACGTAAATCGATTTGCTGAGATCTCGTTTAGCAAAGTACGGCTATAATTTCGAAAGAAATCTTCTGTAAATAATCTACTCATATTTTATTTTCAAACTAAACACCAATAATATAGTCTTGACATTTTCAGTCTACAACCTATTTGTGTATTTTTTTAGAACAAACTATAACGCATAAATTCTAACAGCATTAGCAATAGAAGATGCTCTCCAGCCAACAATGACTGTTGCAGCATCTCTTACGACTTTTGACGTTTTTTCTGAGGCAAAAGGCTCAACAGCAATAATAGGCTTGTTGTATTTTTGCAATTTCGATTTCTTTGTTAATCCATTTGCTGTAAGTGGCATATACACCTGCAAGAATGATAACACAGCTGCAACCTCTTACTTTGGCTTCAATCTTGTCATACAGTTCTTTGTCTGTCCCATTTGTGTGTACGGGATCATCTTTAGGGACAGAGTGATTGTAAAACGAAACACCTTCATTTCGCAAAAACTCTTCAACTTTGTCGTATGCTTCAGAATAAGCCCACGAATGAGAGATAAATATTCGATACATAATACATAAAACCAGTCCTTAGCTGGGGTCTAAAACGATAATACACAAAAATAATATGCAAAATGTATACCTATATGACTCATTCTTTTCAAAGCTGTCATTTTGGCGTGACAATAAGATTTACGCGTCATATTTATTACATTGTTACTTACAATGGTTACTTACGCAGAAAAGAATAATTTACCATATAGCTATTATATTCTTCCTTTTTCAACCAACCTTCTGTAATGTTCCTCCCAGTGCAGTCAACTTACATGGCTTACTTTCCATTGCAGCATTCCACATGTGCGGAGCATCAATGGGAACTGGAGAGCTAATCGGTTATATTTCTGTAATATTGCAAATATTTCGGTATTCTCTTTTATAGGGTCAGGCATCCCTTCATCTCGTCCTTTTTATTTCTGGTTCATATGTTGGATCTAGCATATACTCATAACCTGGACTAGGAAAGAATATAGTTATTTTTCTCAAATCTTCTAAAAGATATTATGATTTATCTTTCTTAATGACACAAAAATTCCTAACGTTTGACTTGAAAATAGGCCTTTGTTCCCAAGCTCCTAAAGATTGGTCTATGTGGCGTATACACTCCAGGGGTTATATCGCCAACAATATTAGCCGCACTTCCACTTAGAGCATCCACTAGCAGCGTTGTAAAAACTCCACTTCCATCTTCTTCACTTGCATATTGTTCTTGTGAAGACGCTGTCAAAATTGTGGTACCTTCGGATAATAAAGCACTATCTGCAATATATGGAGGATTTCCTGCAATTCCAGAATGGCAGCTATCTAATATGATAATTTTATTTGTAGAGGGTGATTTGTTGGCCAGGACTAGTATTTCGTTTAAGGCCAAACCATCATCTCCTCTTGTTGCATCCGAAGCCAATAAATATCCCCCTGTTGCTTCTATATGCCCATGACCTGCAAAATAAAATAATGCAGTTTCTGCTTTGGTCGTGAATAATTGCTCAACGGCATCTTTTAATTTTCCTCGATTAATACTATCCCTATCAGAATTTGAAACAAGTAGTTTACAATCAAAATTTACAGAACCATCAGAGTGCCTAGAAAGTACAGAACTAACATTATATGCATCATTCACGCATCCATACAAATCTCCACCATTTGGATAATAGTTGATTCCAACGACTAGAAACAATTTTTCATATCTACAAAGAATTAATAAAGTTCTTAATATTATCCCATGTCCAAGGTCTTGTAGTAACCCCTGTAATTTGAGTTCTATCATCCCCATACGCCCAAATCCCCAAGATTTTTACCCTCATCTTTGCACATTGAATTTCCCATTTCTGTCCCGAAGAAATAAAGAGAACTCTTGCTCACCAGTACTATCACACCATCTGAGCGTCTAATTCTTGTCCTAACCTTACTTTTCCAATCCGTATCATAAGGTTGTTTTACGGACATATCTATGTATTCAAAGGGAGAAATCGTTAGAAGAGATTGACCTTTAAGAAAGTCCCTTTGCCTTTCATCTTCAATAGCAAAAAGCAATAAAAATTGTTTTTCATATCTTATAGTTTTTCTATTTCTGCAAAGTTATTCATTTATAACGAGAAAGTCAAATAAAACTGCAAAAAGCACCTTGTGGAGCATAAAAATATCGCAAGGGTTATATTTGATAGTCATCGAAGATAAAAAGAACAAACTCCACCTTTCGTCGTTTGACTAACCCATTCAAAACTTTTCCCTTTATATCGGCAGAAAGAAACATACTCACGATAAAAGTTTCTATCTCCTGCTTCTATCTTTCGTAGCAGCCTACTCTTGGGGTGCTTTCCATAACCGAGCAACCTCCCTACACCCACGTTATAGGCAAGCAAGGTCAGCAGCGGGGCATCCTTGCCATAGCCTTTGAAGTGTTCAAAGCATTTCAAAGGTCGACACGGAGCAGGGAGTCAGCCTGCCGTTCTGTCATATCCGCTGTGAAACGCTCTCCAGGTTGCAGCTGATGCCCATAGCCAACATACGGATAATTCTTCCAGCCGTGCAATCCCTCGAAATATTTCACAACGACCACAGCACGCTCAAAAGGTGGCAAGTCTGCCAACCGCATCCTGCGCTGGGCAAGGGTCGGCTGACAGAACAGGCAGAATACACAAAGTAAAATGAAAGAATTTATCGTTCGCATCAATTATGGTCTTAGCGACGAGAAGATGTAGGCTTGTCCTTGCCCTCTTCTCGCTCGTTGTTGAAACTAAAGGTCAGCTGCTGAACCTTACCGAAACTATCCTCCACATATACATCAATTGTCTGGCGGTCAGATGACAGCGAGGTGTAGTATAAGCGGAACACATGCTTCGTCAGCGGATAGCGGTCGTTCGGCTTGAAGACAGTACCATTATCATTTCTTAGCAAGCCTTTTGCCGTCAGACTGGAAATAACGTATCGTATAGCGAGTGTCGGCGAACTCACCACCTCGCTTCAATGTGCAGCGTATCTCAGCCGTCTGTCCCTTTATGATATCCTTCTGAACCGGCATTGTCTCCACCGTAAACGGATAAGACTGCTGAACATCCAAATCCCTATCACAAGCAGATAGGCAAAACACGGCAAGGGTCAGCACGCCCATTACCCAAATTGTATTCAATATTTTTTTCATCTTTTCTTCTACTTAAAAGTTAAACCTTAGTCCTGCTGAAACAGCCGGACGAAAAACGATGCACGTCCGTTCCAAATAGGAAACGTCCCTGCGCCTTTATAAGAAAGAGAACCCTGTCCGTAAGGAACACTTCCACCGAGCTATACACGGTACCACCATAGACAAAGCGAGAACGGTCGAGCAGTGTTGCCCCATCAGGCAGCAGTTTGTTGTCCTCGTTCAGTTGCTCGTAGCCACCCAAAGCGGATATACCACTATAGAGAAACACGTTCTTACCTCTGTCGGAGAGACAGGGTGCATATAGCCCACCTGCAAGAGTGCATCCTTGAGCTTTACGTTATAACTTCTGTACGGCATATTCTGCTGTTCATACTCTGCCATAACAAAGGTGTAGTTCTCCTTTTTGAGATAACGGGTAAGCGATATGCCTACACCGAAATTATCACCTGTAAAAAGTTTCTCACCCTTGATAAGCGGAACACTCCCTCACGACCTCTATTCCCCTTTGCTTGGGTATCAGTCGTTGTGCCTGCGATGGCAGACTGAAAGTCATTGCCACCGCTGCACAAACCGATAAAATGATTTTCTTCTTCATAATGTCTACCATTTCAGTTTGAGGTTATCAATCTTCTTTGCTATCTGCAGATCTTCTGCCGTTACATAAAAGGTCAGTGTACGACCGCCATTTCTTTCATAGAGTGTCACTTCAAGCTGCTTGTCTTCTGCAAGAGAAAACTGCTCGAGCGCAAACACAGTGTGTTCACTACCCATGCCACGTACCTGCATCACCTGATGATAGGCACGAAGTGGCTGTAACAGTTGCTCCTGTATAGCGGTACGCTTTGCCATCTTCTTATCTACAACCTTAAAGATGATAAAATCCACCGAGTAAGGCATATTCGTGCCGTTTTCCATACGAGTGTGGAAATACAGCAAGCCGTTATGGGCATACAAACCACGGAGCAGGAACTTCATACCGAACTGCTGTACACCGATGTGCTTGATGGTACGTTTGTCGTTCTGATAGATGGTCTGCATCATCAGTTTTACTAATACGGGCGACTCGTTGCCAAGTTCCTTGAAGTAAATATCAGAGCGATTACTCGGCAGTCTACCTTCTGTTGTAGAGAGAAAGTCCTTCATCTCTATGCTAAGCTTCTCCGGCTCATCAGCATACTTTACGTTGAAAGCATAGAAAGAGCCGTCGTCGCAGATGACACTCATATTGGTTTCCGTCTCAAAGTCCTTCACCGAAGCCTTTACACGTAGCACGTTCTCTGCATCCTCCGCCTTACCTGCAATGATGTTCTGCGAACCTAAGTCTACATAGCGGATGGCGGAAGGGAAGATAAGATGCACGGTCTTGTCAAAGGTTACGTCCAAGCTGTATGGCAGTACGACACGCCCCGTAGGAATGGCACGGCTCATACCTTGAAAGAGCTCTCCCGAAGTAAGCGGACGGCTTGGTGTCAAACCATCATTGTTTTTCTGTGCTGTGGCTGTTGCTCCCACCATGGCAAGCATAGTCATTGATAAAATAATTTTCTTCATTGTTCTTTTGATTTGATGTTATTTTTACTTATCATTTTCGATTGTTTTTATTTGGACTGAACCAAGAAAAAGGCGGTAGCCACCCTTGAGCGTTACCTTGATAGTACGCAGTTTCTTCTGGAAAGCAGCTGACTTGCGCCCTGCATCACCCCACGTGCAGCCTCTGAGATAATTTGGTCTTTGGCAGAGGAAGCGAAGGTAAAGGATGTGCCCATTGAACCACCGATGTTCGCCCCGACTTCCTTAAAGCGCATTGACGTCCTCCGAGCCTGGTATATACACGCCCTCCTGTCCCTCCGTATCGTATGCCGAGAGCTTGACGGCTATGATATGGCCGTCCACTTCAATACTTTTGATAAGCAGGTGCATACGGTTGCCCTCTATCTTAGCGACGGCTATGAGTCGGCTCTGTCGTGGAATGTGCAGTCCCTGTACCTTAGCACTTTCAAGAAGACGAAGCACGACATTGTCACCCTCCTTAAGAATTGTAGTCCCTATCCACAACTACTTTCAGCGTATTGCGCATTGTAGGTACAGCCGTGCTTGCAAGCGAATGGAAACCCATATTACGAGCCTTTTGCCGTATTCCTCCATAAAGTACACATCGCTCATAGGTTGGTCAAGTGAAGATACTAACTGCCTACGCTCCGGCAGCACCTCCATTACAGGCTTTTCCTTCTGCATGGTCTTGCCCTTAGCGGCGTCAGAGTCACTTACAGTGTCTTCATCTCCTCCTTTCCTGCCGTCAGACCATTATTGACGGTAGGTGGAGTTGATGCTTTTAGGAAGATACTTCGCTGCCATTTGATAGCTCTTTTCCATCAAGGCAAGCTGCCGTTTCTCTTCATTGTCCTCCCTACTGTCTTTGGCAGAGAGTTCTTTTTAAGGTTATCTATCTCCGAGCGCAAGGCTTCACGTTCCTCTTCGTGTGGGTCGGGAGCGTAAAAAGAGTTTAAGAGCCGATTATTCTCCTCATAACGATGCATGGAGTTTTCTATCTTTGCCGTAGATGCTGCTGTCTCTGCACGCTGCTCCTCTGATGGAGCAGTGTTCTGTGCGAAATAGTCCGATAGTCTGCCCATCTCCTCGTGGGTCTGTTCTTCCTCGTGTGCCTTGTCGCCCTAATTCATAGGCTTTTGAGCTTGTTTTTCGGTGAGCTTTTCCGTCGTTGCCTGCGGGATGCTGTCATTGAGTCCCTGCTCCGCAGCAGTCTTATCCTTGCCCGATGGTGCGAAGATAAACCACATCGAAAGGGCAAACAGTAGTCCTAATCCTCCGAAGACCAAGCCTTTTCTTCATTTGTTCTTTCTGTTTATTATCCATTTTCTTTGATTGTTTGATGATGTTGTAGGTAAAAATTGCCGTGTAACTCTTGTAAAGTGCTGTCCGTCCGTATCGGACTATCCGTCAGCTTTTCCCGTGGGGATGGGTAGTTTCTCCTTCTTTGAGGAAGGAAGAACTGCGCTATCATCCAAAGCGAGCAGAGCAGATAGATGAAGCTCAGCCCATAGACGATTTCCTTTCTCTGCCTTATCGTGAGTCTTTCACAACGATGGCGGAGCCATAGGGTGAAAGCGCAGATAGTGACGTGAGAATAAAAAGTTTCTTTTTCCTTGCCATAGCCTTTTATCGTTTATAAAGTCTGTATGTCTTGTTCCTCCTTGACGAGGAAGTTCTCCATCAGGAAGCCTTGTGGGTTGTTGTCCGAACGGACAGAGTTCTGTAGCGTGCAGGTCGTAACAAGACTGCGCTCTGTGACATTACTCTGGCGGACGATAAACCCCGTGCATAAGTCGTTACCGCATAAGGGTAAGTATTAAAGTTACAGTGGATAGAGTCCACCTCTATGCGCTGATTGACACTGCCCGATATGGCACGGTTATAATAGCCTTTCTCTGCCAAGTCCTTATAATAGTTGAAAGCCGACTTGTCACACAGCACAAAGGCACGTTCCATATTCTTCTCAATGGCGTCCCTTGTCAGGTGCAATGGTAAAGAACAGCTCATGAAAACGACGCACATGTTCCCTTGCCTCTACGGGACGATTACGACTTGCATCCTGACTGAGGGCAAGCATGAGCGACTTACCCTGATCGACACATAGATTTTTCTCCCGCTGCTCCTTGGCGAAGCTGTACGAGGAATAGACGGCATAACCACTTACTGCCACGCAGACGATAGCAAAGACAAAGGCATAGAGCCTTATCTGCCTGAATGAGGTTTTCGATATTACCAAGTGATTTGAATTCCATTTTTCTTTTTATATCTGTTGATTAATTAAGCATTATTGTTCGAGTTCTATTTTCCTTTAAGCAGTGCACCCTTGATACGTCCACCGACATTTCCCACAGCAGCACCTGCGCCAGCCATAGCAGCCTTGCCACCAGTATATGCGCCTTGCGCACCATGCTGTGCTGTTTGGTTGACATTACGACCGTATGAGCCGATACCGCCTCCAGCTTCGATAATCCAGCCTGCCACGGTAGGTACACAGAAGTAGCCTACAATACCGATAAGGAAGAAGACGATGTAGTACCACGTCCCCGAATCAGGCAGGTAGTTAGGATCACTGAGTGCTTCAATATCCTTCTCTATCATCAGCACCTGTATTTTCGTTAGCAGTGCCGTAAGAATAGAGCTAACAGGCAGCCACAGATAGACAGAGATATAGCGTGAGAACCATGCCGTAAGTGAGCCTGCAAGACCATCCCATACGGCAATGCCGAAGACTATCGGACCGAGAATGGCAAGGACGATGAGTATGAAGGTGCGCAGTGTGTCGATGATAAGTCCTGCAGCATGGAACAGAAGTTCTAAAAGGTCGTGTACCATCTTCATGATCCACTGCTTGGTCTGATAGGCAGCACGCTCGGCATACATACCCGCTATCGTCACGGCATCTTCAGGTCCGATGATACCCATTTCTTCAATCTTCTCATCGAACTTCTCGTTGGGACATAAGGTAGGCTGTCCCAGGATTTCTAAGGTAGGCTTCCTCTTGCAACTTGTCTCGCTTGGCAGTAAGCTCGGCAAGGTTCCCCTCCTGCTGGTGTACCATCATCTCCGTTCCCTGCACTACAGGAGAGAGAACGGCATTCATCGTACCCAGTACGACTGTCGGGAAGAACATGATGCAAAAAGCCCAGCACGAAGGGGCGCAGCAAGGAAAGACGTCTATCGCCTCGGCACGCGCAATGGAAGCCCATACCCGAAGAGCAATATAAAAGAGTGCTCCCAAGCCCGCAATGCCCTTGGCAATGCCGTCATCTGGGCACAGAGCGGCATCATCTCATCATAGGTTGAGCGTAGCAGCTCATGTAAACTGGCAAAATCCATAAGCAAAAGTGTGTTTTATGAAAGTTCTTTCAAGTTCTTTTTTTAGTCTGTGGATTTACCAATACCTACTTGCCGTATTACCATAGAGCGCCTTAACAGAGGCAAGATCGTTCTTCTCCCTTGCACGCACGTAGCTCACGGATATGTTTTTCCTTGTGTAGTAGGATACAAGCGAGCGATATTCTCTTAGCGTGGTATAGATGCGGTCTATGGACTGCATGCGCTCATGGTCGTTCATCGAGAAAACATTACTCTTGACAATAGACTTTTAGTTCCCTTGAGACTCTCACCGCTCTGCTCCAGAAGCTTGGCATAGCCCGAAGCCATCGCCGCGAGGTTCCGAAGGGCGGAAATTCTTGTCCGAAAAGCATCTTCTTATACGAGGTGACGTAAACTCTGAGATGTCGCCCACCATCAGGATGCACTCCTTGACCTTGTAGGCATCGCCGATGAGGTTGTTCACCTTCTTCAGGGCATCGTAATACTTCTTGGTGTCGTTGTAGAGTTTCTCCACTTCCTTAAAAACCGTCAAGGGTATTCTTCACCGTCTTCGAGGCGGTGGCTATCTCCTTGACCGAATTGACGATGTTGCCGCAAAATTGCCAGGGTCGGTTACTACCCACTGTGCGTGGGCTTTGGGGAACAGAAAGGCTCAATCCTAAGAGAGCCATGAAAATGTACTTTTTCATTGTTACTATAGTTTTGATGGTTTGTACTTATTTCTTTTTATTGTTTCTTTTCTCTATGGCAAGCTGACGGATAGCCGTTTCGATATCTCCACCGAGCTGTGCTGCCCTGTTCATCACCTCCACCTTCTCGGTTTCCTCCGTGGTGTAGGTCAGGTATTCCTCCATGCTCACTTCCGTAGCATAGACGGCACTCTGCATACCACCCAACCCTATCCACACTTCCTTGTAGAGTCGGTTCGGGTCGTTGTTCTGGTTGATGGAGAGAATCTGGCTCTTTTCCTTTTCCGAAAGACCGAGCATCGCCTGTATGCCGTCAAACTTGGTCATGTACTTGCGCTGGTCGAGCAGTATCTTGCAGTCAGAGTTATTAATAATACTTTCCTTGACTCTAGGAGACTGAATGATATCGTCCACTTCCTGCGTCACGACAATGGCCTCCCCGAAATATTTTCTGACCGTCTTATAAAGATACTTGATGTAATCTGCCATGTTTGCCGAAGCTATGGCTTTCCACGCTTCCTCAATGAGTATCATCTTGCGGATACCCTTTAATCGGCGCATCTTGTTGATGAAGGCTTCCATGATGATAATCGTTACCACAGGAAAAAGGTCTTTGTTGTCCTTCACTTGGTCAATTTCAAAGACGATGAAGCGTTTAGAGAGCAGGTCGATGTTCTTGTCCGAGTTCAACAGGAAATCATATCGACCACCACGATAGTATTGCTTGAGTGTCGTTAAGAGGTTATTGATATTGAAGTCCGAGAGCGTTACCTTGATGTCTCGCTTTTCCATATCCTTGCGGTACACGTCCCGCAGGTACTCATAGAAGGTGTTAAAACAGGGCGTAACGCTATGGTCAGCACATATAAGCTCGATATAGGGAGTTTACGGCTGAACCAAGTTCACCAGCCTCGGTCTTGGTGATATGTTCATCAGCACTTTTCCAGAGCGTGAGCAGCAGCGTACAGATACTCTCCCTTTTTCTCTACATCGAAGAAGTAATCATCCGTATAGAAAGGATTGAAGGATATCGGGCTTTCATTGGTATAGGTGAAATACACACCGTCCTCACCCTTGGTCTTGCGGTGGATAAGTTCACACAAGCCTTGATATGAGTTTCCGGTATCAACCAAGAGGACGTGCGCCCCCTGTTCGTAATACTGGCGTACCATGTGGTTGGTGAAGAAAGACTTGCCACTACCCGAAGGACCCAAGATAAATTTGTTACGGTTGGTGATGACTCCCTTTTTCATCGGTAAGTCCGATATATCTAAGTGGACGGGCTTTCCTGAAAGGCGGTCTGCCATCTTGATGCCGAAGGGAGAGAGCGAGTTCTTATAGTTCGTTTCTGCCGTAAAGAAACAGAGGGCAGGCTCTATGAAAGTATAAAACGACTCTTCTGCAGGAAAGTCTGCCGCATTGCCGGGAATACCCGCCCAGTAGAGCGTCGCCGCATCAATGGTATTGTGACGTGGGTGGCATTCCATAAGAGCAAGTGCAGAGCCTACGTCATTCTTGATTTGGCGAAGTTCTTCCTTGTCGCTGCTCCATGCCAGCACGTTGAAGTGGGCACGGATGGAGGTCAGTCCCTGTGAGTGGGCGATATTGAGATACTCCTGTATCCACTCCTCGTTGATTTGGTTGCTACGACTATAGCGTGCCAGCGAGTGCATGTTTCTTGCCTGCTTTTCGAAGCGTTCCAAGTTGGCATCGCTATCCTCCATAAAGAGATACTGGTTATAGATATGGTTACAGGGTAGCATCAACCCTACGGGAGAGGCAAAGGAAAGACGGCAGTCGCTTCGGTCGGTGGATAGCCGTTCATACCGGCTGTCCGTGCTGACCGTTGTCGGCAGGTCATCCGTGTCGGAGAGTGTATGCAGACAAAGCATATTGTCGCCCACATGCACAAGGTCTGCGCCCAGACGGATATCCTCCAAAGACGCATGCCCTTCTTCAGATAGAGAGAAATACCTGTCGAGTAGTCCTCCTTTTTCATTTGTGCCAACTAACTCATCTTCTGTCATGCGGATAATCCTTATCTGCTCGGTATCGTTGATGATACGCTCTGAACTGGTCTACGGCTTCCATGAACTTCATCACCTCGTCCTTGTTGGTAATCTCTTTTGGCAATAGGTGTCCACGGCAGAGTGAAGAGAAATTACTCTGCTGCGCCATACGCTGCTTGTTGCTCTTGGTAAGGAAGAGATAGATTGAGTGGTGGAGATAGGGACGTTCGTTGAAATGCCGTTCAGAGGAACGGGCAAGGAAACTCAATCCACCATCGGAGAGCTTTCCTTGATAGTCCTCCTTGATGAACCAGTCCTGCTTGTGTACGATGCTGTAATTGGGTAGCACTTTGATTGCCTTATGCCAGGCAGAGTGCATTGCTTCGTATTCTGCAGAAGTGACGGTAAAGAGTTCGGGCAATTCCACACGGAATGCGACCGTGATGTCGGCATCTTTGCTCACCATGCAGCCCTGCTCGATGGAGAGCAGCGGGAACTTAGATTCCAAGGTGGTTATCTTGCTTTTATTTCTCATTTCTTTGCTTTCTTTGGTTGAAGATTACGGATAAGGTGGAAGACCGTACGGCGGTTCACAAGGTAGCGTGGGTGCATACGCACTGCTCCTTTCTTCATCAGTCCGTATTGCCCGTACTTTCTATTCATGGTGAACGTTTGCCATACCACAAGGCTGGCACCCACTACACCTATGACAAGACAAGTAACTTGGCTGACTCCACAGAGATAGAGAATAACCACGAGAATGAAGACAGCCAGCAAGCCTCCTGCAAAGAGGAAGAGGTACTGTGCCTTCAAGCCCTTGAACTCTACCGTCCGGCCTACACCTTTGTTGATTTCAAATGCTGCCATCGCCTTACAGGAAGAAACTTCCAAGATTGTAGCAGCCACAATGAGGAAGATACACGCACCGAACCAAGAAGCTGCGGTCTTGCTCGTGTCGGGGTCACCACTTGAGAACTTGTTATACACTTTTATTCCTCCTATCAATCCCACTACTGCCCCCACGGCATAAATGAGTTTCGTGCCGGGATCGAAGTAGGAGGTTACCATTTTTGTAGCTTCATTGATACCGGCAATGCCGTTGCCCTGTGCGTATGCTCCTATGGCGGTAGCTGTCAGGAGTAGCATTGTGATTTTCTTTTTGTTGTTCATTGTTCTTTTTATTTTAAGTTGTTAAATGAATTGTTTTCTTTTTGGATAGAGATGGTAAGGGGTGGCTCGGTTTTATTGTATGATAGATATAGTTTGATTGTTTTACTTTTGAGCCACCCCTCGAACACCGTACAATATGAACAAAAACACTAAGTTTTACAAATAGTATGAAAGTGGACGCTCGTCATCTTCCGATGTATCGCTATTGCTGCTCTCTACGTTTAAGTTCGTTTCAAAGTTTGAAGAAGAGTTTATATTACTTTTCCTCTAATTCCGCTTCTTCCGCCTTACGAATGGCAGCAAGTAGCTTTTGATGGTCTTTCTCCTGTTTGAGCGTTGCCTCCTTAATGTAGTCCATTAGCTGTGTGCCCCTGTATCGCTTGCAGCGTGTCCTGCACCTCCGTTTCGTTTTCCTCATCAAGTGCATCGTCATTTCTGTGCCAGCTGTTGACACGGGACAAGTCCCTTGTAAGAATGGCGGATGGTGAGACTTCAGGTAAAGAATCGTCTGCAATCTATAGTTCCTCACGGATAATAGCGTCTTCGTCAAATTCGTCCATCGTGTAGTCAACCTGTATTTTTCATTGTCCTCATCTGTACCTTCCACTTCTTTTGTTTCTTCGGATACAGATGAGTTTTTCTCTGCAAAAGTATCAGGTTTTTCATCAGGATTTTCAGAGGAGGAAACAGCGGGAACTTCGGAGATAGACGGGGAAATGAAAGGTTTACTGCTGCCCACCAAAACGTGACGTGCATTGTCAATCTGCTCTTGGGGAAACGGATGTATTGAGACTTTGTGCCGTGCCCGTTTTCTTTCTGTTTCGGTGTATTCTTTCCTGATTGGGCTGCCAAATCTTGAAATAACCTCCAAAAGTATGCGATGCCGAGAGCTATCCACGCTACACCCAGCAAAAAGCAATGCGCCCTAACAATAAATTGATTATCATAAGTCTATGGTTTTTATCGCGCCTGCGCTGTGAGGCGGTATGGTTCAACAAATCCTGATATGTTTTCAAACGATCGAGAAGGATATTCTCAATATACCCCGTGATGGAAGCCTCCGACCTGATGTCGTTCAGCACATCACGCAGTATCTGGAGTATCTCAGTATGGATACTGAAGCCCGACTTGTTGCGCCCGTTGCGGACACCCGTCAGAAATCGCTGTTCGTATTCAGGAAAGTCCATTGCTGGGGAAGAATCCTTCGTTCTGGCATTTTCTTTTTTTCAAGGGCTGCGCTGTTTTTGGCATTGTTGCCATTAAACGAAGTTTCTTCCGTATTTCCTCCTGTTCGCCCCTTAGAAAGAGAGGCAGCTTGCATCTTCTTCCACTGAGTCTGAATCATCATCCAAAATCAATGGGGTCGTCAAAGTCTGGTGTGTCTTTCCTCTGTGCGCTTCTTGACACCAATATCTCGCCATCTCCTCCAATTTCGCTTGAAGCAGCTTTTCACGTTGCTCTTTCAGTGATTTCATACGCCGTTATCAGTTTTCAGGTTGAGTTTCTCCATGACCTCCATTACCCACTCATCCACTCCAGTCTGAGGACGGAGAGCAGGGGCAGGGGCAGGTAGGAACAGCGGAATACACTCTTTGACACCCCTAGTGCTAATTCCCTGCTGGATCGGACGGAGTTGTAGATACGGGTATCGAAAATTGGCAGTCCCTGTTCCTCAGCATTCTGACTGAACAGGTCGATGACCGTGGTACTGGCACTGCGGTTGATTTTGTTCCAAAAGTAGGAAGAAGTCCTGAATACGTGAGCCTTCGAAACCGATGCCCAAGTCCCTGATTGTCTTGGCGTATGCAAAACTCGATGCCAGCGACTGTGGGTCGGCTTCTATCGGTGAGATGATGTAGTCCATCGTAATGGACAAATCCATCATGGCACTGGTAAGGGCATGACCAGGAAAGTCAAAGATAATCAGCTGCGGTGCCGTCTTCATTTTGTGCAGGGTATTTCATGACATCGGAAACGGCTCTTTCTGGTTTGCTTCTGATGATATGATACGATTTCTTGCCGTAGCGGGACAGGCGCTCGTGAAGTTCCTTGCCCAGTTCGGGTGAGGACTCGATGAGGTCTCTGTCGCGTTCGCGGAGTTTGTGAAAGATTCTCTGCGTACCGTCGCAATCCCACGACGGCAAGGGAGATGTTCTTCTCGTAGTACAGAATAGATGCCAGCACTTCGGCAAGACTGCTTTTGCCCACTCCTCCTTTCTGTGAGGCGAAACCCAGATAGATGGGATTGTCTTTCCATATTCATAGTCGGTTGTTACTTATGTTATAAGTTGATGTATATCTTGACTGACAAGTCATGTCATATTTGTTGTTGAAACCATATTTTGACTCGACCTAAAAGTCTGGTTTTTGACTCAGCTCAATTTGACTCAGCTCAAAAAGATAAAACCCTCCCGCAGTTCAAACCTTTCTTGATTGAGATTTTTGAAGTTGAAATCATTATTTTGGACTCTTCATCCATATAGGTTTCAAGCTGTCTTTCAACTGGATCTGCTTGCAAAAATAACAAGGTTTTATCCTAAGTTTCAACTACCTGTGAAGTACAGGGAAATGCAAGGAAAAGAGTGAATATCATTGATAATGAGATATTTGAAAAACTCGCCGTAACTTTGCAGGCGAGAATAATACATGGAGGTAATATCCCGAAGCAGACACCCCAAAAAGGGGTGGATACTTCACTCGTATCAACTCTTGATATTGGCAAGGTGTGTCTTTGTAACACAAACTTACAGTTGTACCACAAAGACCCTTGCCCCAAAAGGGGATTAAATCACTCCAAAGTCGTGATTAAAAAGAAAAGTAAAGCTATGGATAAGGAAGAGAAATCTCGTTCAGAGAGAGAGCGGAAAAAGCCACGCTGGGACAATTGGCACGTGCGGTTGCCCAACCCCAAAGACCAGCAAAAAGTCATTGAACTTTTCCATAAATCCGTGCAAAATCGAAGTCTGATTTTGTGCGTGGATGTATTCTTGGAGGGAAGTTCAAGGTGATAACAGTGGATAAATCCGCTGTGGACTATTATCGTAAACTCTCGGAATTGATTGCCGAAAATCATCGGATAGGCGTACTCTACAACCAAACAGTACGCGCAATAAACTCTTATCACAGCGTGAAAACTGCACAGATTTTACTTGAAAAATTGGAAAAATCTCTGGTCAAATCATCACGCTACAACAGAAAGCCATCCAACTGACGGAACAATTTGATAGTCGATAAAGGAATATGATTGCAAAGATTTCTTCTACCGAGAACCAGGGGGAGCATTGGGATATAACTTCAAAAAGGTGCAGCACAACGAAGCGGCAGTCCTCTGCGTGAACGAACTTCGGAAAGGCTTCGATGGCACTTTTTCAAATGGATAAGGTACTTGCCGATATGCAAAAGGCGATACCAGAGCAATGCAGGACAAAGAAAAACGGTTTTTCATTGCTCACTCAATCCGCACCCGGATGAGAAACTATCTGATGAAAGGCTCACGCAGATTGCGAAGGAGTATATGGAGGCACTCGGCTATGGCAATCAACCCTACATCGTCTTTAAGCATAATGACATTGCCCGTGAGCATATTCACATCGTTTCGCTTCGAGTGGATTTCGATGGTAATAAAATCAATGACAAGTTTGAGGGCAGGCGAAGCAAGAAGATTACTAATGCTTTGGAAAAGAAATATAACCTCATTCCAAGTTCAAAGGTCAGTGAGAGAACAACAACAGAAACACCAAAGGTCAATGTTGTGCAAGGGAATATCAAGGAACAAGTGGCAAATACTGTTCGTTCTGCGATGAAGCATTATACCTTCTGCTCCTTAGGTGAACTAAATGCCGTTCTGCGTAAATACAACCTTGCAGTAGAGGAGGTAAAGACCGAGTATAGGGGCAAGCAATATGACGGGCTGGTCTATGTACCTCACCGATGACAAGGGCAATAAGGTGAGCACGCCCATTCACGCCTCGGACATAGGCAGAGGTGTGGGCTATACTGCCGTTCAGAACAAGATGCTGAAGTCAAAACAGATGGTTAAGCCATTGATACCAACTGTCAGAAGAAAGGTATTAGAAGTAATGCGTACTTCTCCCCACACAGAGGAAAGACTTCGACAAAGATTGGAGAAACAAGGCTTGCAAGTGGTAATCCGAAAAGAATGATAATGGACGCATCTATGGAATTACATTCATTGATGATGAAAAAGGTATTGCGCTCAATGGCTCTCGATTGGGTAAAGGATATGCTGCCAATAAGTTTAACGAGTACTTCTCTAACCCGGAGAATAATCCATTCTTGGATGAATCGCTTTATGGAAAGATTGATACCACCTTTCAACAACAGATGCAGACAATACAGTCTGATGAGCAGGAAAGCGACAATCTTGTCGATGAATTTATCGACAATATGGTAGGAGAATCCTTCTCTTCATCGGGCAATGATGATTGGAAAGAAGCGGCATGGCAACGCAAACTTCGTAAGCAAAGTAAGGTAAAACTTAAACGCAGGAAGCGTTAATGGCACCATTCAAATGGTAATCAAAGATTTTTCAAATAGTATTCAAACGATATTCTAACAACAATAAAAATAGCATTATGGCACAAGAAGACGATTTAAGGGCATTGGGTAAGGTTATGGACTTTATGCGGGGAATTTCAGTGATTTTTCCTCCTGATTAACTGTTATTGGTTCTGCTACGAGGCATTTTCAGTCGTGGCACTTCACACTCGGCATCATCAACAAGATACTGATGAACTTTCAACGCTCCACGGGATTGTTTTCATCAATCCTTTGGACGAAGCTGTTTTGTGTGATATTTCTCGCCTTATCCTGCTTGGGGACAAAAGGCGTGAAGGAGGAGAAAATCACATGGCCAAAGATTTGGACGGTGCTTTTCGCTGGTTTTGTGCTCTTCTTTTCTGAATTGGTGGCTGTTGGCATTGCCCATAGGTAAGGTGGGTGCTGCTTCGCTCTATATCTTCACGCTTTCTTTGGGCTATATCTGTCTGCTAATGGGCGGTGTGTGGATGAGCCGACTGCTCAAAAACAACTTGATGGACGATGTGTTCAATACCGAGAATGAGAGCTTTATGCAGGAAACTCGGTTGATGGAGAACGAATACTCGGTAAACCTTCCTACACGATTCTACTATAAGAAGAAGTGGAACAAGGGCTGGATCAATGTAGTTAATCCCTTCCGTGCATCAATGGTACTCGGCACCCCCGGCTCTGGTAAGTCGTATGCTATCGTGAACAACTACATCAAGCAGCAGATAGAGAAAGGCTTTGCCATGTATATCTATGATTATAAAGTTTCCCGATTTGTCGGAGATAGCCTACAATCACCTGCTCCATCATTTAGATGCTTATAAAGTCAAACCGCAATTCTATGTGATTAACTTCGACGACCCTCGCAAATCACATCGCTGTAATCCCATCAATCCTGCCTTTATGACAGATATATCCGATGCCTATGAGAGTGCCTACACCATTATGCTCAATCTCAACCGCTCGTGGATTCAGAAGCAGGGAGATTTTTTCGTCGAATCACCGATTATCTTGCTTGCCGCCATTATCTGGTTTCTGAAGATATATGAGAACGGCAAATATTGTACCTTTCCCCATGCCATCGAATTCCTGAACCGTCCCTACGCACAGATATTTTCCGATACTTACTTCCTACGATGAGCTTGCCAACTACCTTTCTCCCTTTATGGATGCTTGGGAGGGAGGAGCGCAGGAACAGCTATAGGGACAGATTGCGAGTGCCAAGATACCGCTTTCACGCATGATTTCTCCCTGCCCTCTATTCGGTGATGACAGGGTGATGATTTCTCGCTTGACATCAACAATCCCAACGAGCCGAAAGTACTTGTTGTGGGCAATAATCCCGACCGCCAGAATATCTACTCGGCAGCACTCGGACTTTACAATAGCCGTATCGTAAAGCTCATCAACAAGAAGAAGCAACTTAAAAGCTCGGTAATTATCGACGAGTTGCCAACGATTTACTTCCGTGGATTGGATAATCTCATAGCCACAGCACGAAGCAATAAAGTGGCAGTTTGTTTGCTTTTCAAGACTTTTCGCAACTCACCCGTGATTATGGCGACAAGGAGAGCAAGGTAATCCAGAATACGGTGGGTAATGTGTTCTCAGGGCAGGTGGTTGGAGAAACTGCCAAAACACTCTCGGAACGCTTTGGCAAGGTGCTTCAACAGCGACAGTCTATGACCATTAACCGTAATGACAAATCCACCTCTATCTCCACACAAATGGATAGCCTTATCCCTGCAAGCAAAATCAGTAATCTCACACAGGGAATGTTTGTCGGTGCTGTGTCCGACAACTTTGACGAGCGTATCGACCAGAAAATTTTCCATGCGGAGATAGTGGTAGATAGTGCCAAGGTATCTGCGGATATGAAAACCTATAAACCCATCCCCAATATAACTGATTTTACTGACAAAGAAAGCTGCGACACGCTCAAAGAAACCATTGAAGCCAACTATCGTAAAAGTGAAGCAAGAAATTCGATCGCTTGTCGATTCAGAAATTCAACGGATAAAGCACACGCCAAGCCTTGCCCATTTAGTAAAAGATTAGCAGCCTTATTCTAATACTGCCGTATAAATATGAGCAAACGTTTGCATTCTGTATTTTTCATTATTTTTTTCCGAAATTGCTTGTAATTTTGGGGAAAAAATACTTAAATTTGCATCATATTTTTCAAAAATAGGAAACATATTTTTTTCCGTAAAGTTATGTACCTTTGTCGGCAAATAAAAGATATTCTCGTCAAACAAATATAAATAATATAAACATGGAAAAACAGAAAAACAAATCGTAGTTTTGAGTATAGCTTTTAGTTTGCATTTTCATCTTGGTATTTTCATTGTTCCATAAATCAGCGACAAAAAGATAGCGCAAATCCTCCTTTAACAAATGTTTTTGACTGATAGCATTTCTCAAATTGTCTCAGCTTGTCCTGGCGAAATTGGTGTGGCGGTTATTGTTAATAACAGAGATACGGTTAAGGTCAATAATAAGAGTGTTTATCCTATGATGAGTGTGTTTAAGGTTCATCAGGCATTAGCTCTTTGTAATGACTTTTGACAATAAAGGAATTTCACTTGATACCTTAGTAAATATAAATAGGGATAAACTTGACCCAAAGACTTGGAGTCCTATGCTGAAAGATTATTCAGGGCCAGTCATATCATTGACAGTGAGAGATTTGCTGCGTTATACTCTTACTCAGAGTGACAACAATGCAAGCAACCTTATGTTTAAGGATATGGTTAATGTCGCTCAAACAGATAGTTTTATAGCCACACTCATTCCTCGTTCAAGTTTTCAGATAGCTTATACGGAAGAGGAAATGTCGGCTGACCATAACAAGGCTTACTCTAACTATACATCTCCTCTTGGTGCTGCAATGTTGATGAATCGTTTGTTTACTGAAGGTCTTATCGATGATGAGAAACAAAGTTTCATTAAGAATACGTTAAAAAGAATGCAAAAACAGGTGTAGATAGGATAGCAGCTCCACTTCTTGATAAAGAAGGGGTTGTTATAGCGCATAAGACAGGTTCAGGTGATGTTAATGAAAATGGTGTTCTTGCAGCTCACAATGATGTTGCCTATATATGTCTGCCTAATAATATCAGTTATACCTTAGCGGTATTTGTTAAGGATTTCAAGGGAAATGAATCACAAGCGTCACAATATGTTGCGCATATATCAGCTGTAGTATATTCTTTATTAATGCAAACTTCAGTAAAATCTTAAACTGCACTTGCTTTGATAATTAATGATAAACAATCTAAAAGCACTCTAATCGTTATCGGAGTGCTTTTAGATTACTAATCAAATTGCTTCTATTATAATTTGAATCCTCTACTTTTTCTTTCTTCCTGTTGCGGCACTCTTGCTCCATATCTAAGCCTGTGCCATTGCTCCCTGAACCAGTCGGCAATCGGCTTCCTGTTTATTGTCAGGTTCAGCCTGCTTTCATCGTCAGGGTCATTTTCCACCCTTAAAATATCATCCTTTATATCAAAGTTCCGCCTGTGTTGCTCGGAATAGATTTTACCGCTACATTTCAGGGCTTCTTTTTTGACTATAAGACTTTCAGTCATTTCTTTTAGAGATGGAAAAGCCACACTAATTTGACCCACCCTGTCAAAGTATTTTAGACCCAGTAAAACGATTTATTATTGACCCACTAAATGCCCTGGTCGGGTGGGTCATTTTATTTCGCTATTACTTGGTAATATTCTTTGCTTTTATCTTTCTAAGACTCTCTCCAGTTAGTTCTATTTGATATGAGGTATGCACAATTCTATCTAGTACAGCATCTGCCACGGTAGGGTCGCCTATTGCATCATACCAGTTGTCTACAGGAAGTTGAGAAGATATGATAATCGACTTCCTTTCATGCCTATCTTCTATAATATCAAGTAATATAGGACGCTCTTTTGCATCTACAGGTACAAGGAAGGCATCATCGAGGATTAACAAGCGACATCGCTCTATCTTCTTTAGCTCTGTTTCTAACGTTCCTTTGTTCTTGGCAACCTTAAGTGTCCCCAGCAGCTTTGACATGTTAGCATACATCGTTCTAATACCATTTTTACAAGCATGATAGCCTATAAAGCTATAGCGATAAAACTTTTACCAGTTCCTGATGAACCAGTAATAAATATATTGCGTCCTTGCTTGATAAAATCAAGTGAGAGTATTCTCTCCATTTTGTTTTGGCTAAGGTTGCGATTGATATTATAATCTATTTGCTCAGGATAGGTTTTATATCTAAACCCTGCTGATTTTATGAGTCTTTCAATGGCTGCTGCAGAACGATAGTCCCATTCTCGAGATAAGAGCCAAGATAAAAAGGCATCTGGTGTCATCGTATCTGCAATTGTAGTTGTTAGACTTTCTTCAAAAGGCAGTTGCCATACCCGTAAGCCTCATTCTATGCATTAAATCAAGAGATAACTGATTCTTATCCATTTCTTGCACAATAGGTGCTGTCTTATTATTATTTAGTTCCATAGTTGTTTACTTTAATTGTTTGCTATTATTGGATAATTGCTTTGAGAAATAATCCTTGCCTCGTATGTTCTTATGAGTTTTTGGTTTATATTCAGGAGATAGCTCCATATTATCTTCATCCATAGATATATAGAGAGCATCATCACTCCTCTATAGTATATCCTTTTATCTCATTATAGCCATAGCGTCGTCCTTCCGAGGCACAGTTACAAGCTGCTACTAGACGAGCCATGCCATACTTCTTCTCCAGCGACATGATACCACGGCAAGAGCGGAAGGCTTTTGGTGGATATTTCATCTGCGTAGCGACTTCCTTGAGATAAAAGCAGAAGGATGTTGTCTATTTGCCCTGCCCGTTGATATATTTCCTCCAAATCCTTTTCAAAGCTACCATGATGACCAGGAAGATTATGTGCATCTTTCTGTGAGTAGGTATAGGGAGTATCATCTCGCTGATGGATGGTAACTAACTTTAACCCATAGTAGATTTGAACATTGTCATTATCGTAAATAAGCTCCATACGTTTGCCGATATACTCTGTTGGAACACTATAACTATGCTTTCTTAGCATAACGAAGCTATTAGCCATGACAGTAGCAGACTTTCTAGACTTCATCTGATAGCGAGCGGTAGGAAGAAGGACAGAAAATCTTTTTCCATTTCCTCAAATAGTTCTTGACGGGATTCCTTACGCCCACTCAATCTACGGCTGTTAAATGCTTCTAAAGATGTGCGTATAGCAACATTAAGTGATTCTAGATTATGGAAAATTTGCCCTTCAATATCTACATATACCGACCGATACATTAGCTTTACAGCATTCTCAACCAGTGCCTTGTCCTTGGGACGGCGCACCCTAGCTGGATAAACAGCCATGTCATAAAATTCAGCCATAGCAGCGAAGTCGTCATTGATAACAGGCTCATTACGATCGCTGCGGATAACGGCTGATTTTTAAGTTGTCAGGCACAACAGCCTTGGGTACACCACCAAAGAAATGAAGAGCATTCTCGCAAGCAACGATAAGGTCTTCCTTCTTCTGCGACCACACTGCCTCGCAATAGGTGTAATGACTGCATGGAAGGGTAGCCACAAAAACCTCTACCTTCCGCACCTCACCCGTCTGTTCTTCGACTATCTCTAGCTTATCACCTGCATAATCAATATACATCTGATCGCCAGCAAGGTGCTCTACATGTCCTACGGCTCGTGTTTGACATCTGTAGGCATGGATTGCGTGTTTGAAAGTAGAATACTGGTAACCATTAGGATGAGTTTTGAGATACTCCGTGTGAAGAGATAAGATAGAAACACCCTTCTTGCTAAGCCGTTTCACATAATCAGGAACAAGTGCCTCTAACTCCAACTTGCGAGCAGAAGGCGGACGGTTACGAGAATGCCCATCTGAAAACAAGTCCGCCAGCTTATCATCTGAAAGCGACAGAATTTGCTCCATGGACAAGCCACTTTCTTGGAATTTACGGACATACTTGCGGAGGGTGTTACGAGATATATGGAAAGTACTAGAAATACTTCTTATTCCCATACCAGATGCGTAACAGCGCAATAAATTCTTTAATTTTGTCATATAAATAATAGTTTTATGTTTTTAATGCCGGCCAGGGCAGTAACACAAAACTACAAAATGACCCTAAAAAAACTAGCGTTTCAAAGGGTCATTCTTATTTTTCAGTGAGGTGGGTGCTCATTATTTTAACCTTACTGGGTCTAAAATACTTGCCAGGGTGGGTCAAATTAGTGTGGCTTTTTCCACGCATGCAGAACTTGCAGCAAAAAAACGGAATGTACTGCAAATTGCTGTCTATGCAATAACCTAATCAATGAAAAAAATATGGAGGTATGGAGTTTGATCCATACCTCTTTTTGCCACTTTCCATCCATATCAACGCCACAAGTACGCAGTTATCTACAATTGCTAACATACACTATTTCTTTGATTTACCTTTGTCCATGCACCGCTGTTGGTGTCATTAAATACATTGTAATATGGACGAAAAAATCAAAGACCAAGAAGTCCTTTTGGTGAAAGACCCCAAGGACGAGAATCTCAAAAGCCCGTCTCAGGGACGAGATGAGAAAGGCGGACTGAAGACAGTACCGCCCTACCGCCGAACATGAACAGAGTTTCCTGAAGTTCGACAAGCACAGCAATGCCTTGGAGAATTTCCTCTCCAACTTCATGCGGCAGTTCAAGAACCCCACACAATTCCACTTCTTCAAAGTCCTCTTCGAGGGTGTTGTTGCCAGTGCACGAGTGCTCACCGAGATGCTCAAAGCACCGGATGCTCCCTTCAATAATGCCAGTTCGGGAAAAGAAAATTCCTAAAAAGTTGGTAATCTCGCCATTGTTTTTTTGCATCTTTATAGATTGAAAACAACAACTTACAGAACATGTATAGCGATGATTGCCACTGACAAACGTTACATAAATATTCTGTGTATTGGATGACTTCTGCAAGAATTTAGATACCGAATTAACTAAAAATCTCCATATCGCCCCATGGACGAGGGATATAAGCGCATGCAAAACCGCAAAGGGCAGATGTCCAAAGAGCGAAATAATGACCATCCTGCTGTGCTACCATTTTGGCGCATTCTGCAACTTCAAGCACTATTACCTCTTTTTCATCGAGGAACATTTGACAAGCTACTTCCTCTATGCCGTGTCCTACACGTGTTTCGTGGAACTCATGCCCTGCGTATTTTTCGACCTGATGGCCTTCATGCGCATCCAAGGTTTTGGAAAGTGCACGGGCATTAGTTTCGTCGACAGTACGATGATTTCGGTATGCCACAACATGAGAAGGAAAATTCAACAAGGTGTTTGATGGACTTGCCAGGAACAGAAAGGGAACGATGGGTTGGTGTCATGGCTTCAAGCAGCATCTGCTGTGCAATGAGATGGGCGACGTACTCACGTTCTGCCTAACTCCCGCAAACGTGGACGACAGAAACCCTAGGATATGGAAGGTCTTCACCAAAGTACTCTATGGTAAAGTTTTTGCCGACAGGGGGTACATCAAGCAAGAATTCTTTGAGAACCTCCTCAACCAAGGCATCCATCTCGTTCACGGGCTCAAGTCAAACATAAAAAACAAGCTTATGCCCTTGTGGGACAAGATGATGCTGCGCAAGCGATATATAATAGAATGCATCAACGAACTGCTCAAGAACAAGGCCAACCTTGTCCCTCACACCATCGCTCCGTACATAACTTCATTATGAATCTCTGTGCGGCATTGGCTGCATACTGTTTCTTCGAGAATAAGCCCGAGGCACTGCCAGTGCGCATTGAAAAAGAGTAGGCAATTGGAACTATTCTAAGCAAAACCTTATCCCGAACTGGCGTAGAAACTATATTCTAATAAAGTGATATTTTAGGCTTTACCATAAACTAAACATAATAGATTGTTTCCCATAAATTCCTTTTATTTCCTACTTTACCCGAAAACTTTTTCCATCTCTTCATATACCTATAATTTAGCTGCTTGATAAGAGTATTCACCATTAAAAATTATCAAAGCAATGGAATCAAACATCAATGACAATTACGTGCTGGTCTTGGAAGACCGCACGGAGGTAAAGAACGAAAAGGAAGCAGGAAAAACTCTCCGTAGTTTCTGGTATTGACGACAAGGGAAACCTCAAGACCACAGAGGCTGCCGCTGCCAATCAGGCTGCGTTCTTGAAGTTCAACAACAAGGACGGACTTCTGAAGAACTTCATGACCAACTTCCTCAAACAGTTCAATAACCCGACTCATTTCGGGTTGTACAAGGTATTGGCAGACAATGTGGAGCAGGGCGTGGACAACCTGCGTACCATGCTGCAAAGCCGCGAAAAGTCCGAAAAGCAAAGCAGCAGCTGGCTGAGATGGGCATTCCCTTTGAGGGACTATCTGCCCCAGCAGAAGAATGCTACTGCCATCGATGAGTCGAAGATTGATTGGAAGCAACTCGACGATCTCGGTCTTTCCCGTGAGCGATTGGAACAGAGCGGAGAATTGGAAAAGATGCTTAACTGGCAGAAGAGTAACCTCTTGACGATTGCCGTACCTATTGGCGACACTACCATCTACACCGAAGCCCGCCTTGCTTTTCGCACGGACGATAACGGCAATATCGGTTTGGCAATTCATCCTTTGAGAAAAAGAACCACAGCTTGACTTTCCCTATATGGGTTACAAGTTCTCTCCCGAAGAAAAGGAGCAACTCCTCACTACGGGTAATCTTGGCAAGACCATTGAGGTAACACCCTAAGAACGGAGAGCCTTTCTCTGCCTACGTCTCCATCGACCCGCAGACCAATGAAATCATCGCCCTGCGTGCCGACCGTGTGAACATCCCCTAAGGAAATCAAGGGCATACTCTCTCTGATGTCCAGTATAAAGACCTTGTGGAAGGCAAAGCCGTGAAAGTGGAAGGTATGACTGCCAAGAGTGGCAAATCCTTCAATGCGACCCTTGCAGGTCAATGCAGAGAAGAAAGGCATTGAATTTATCTTCGACAACAACCGTGGATTTAAGGAACGGCAGCAGCAGACACAGCAGCAAGGCGTGCCCCATAAGCTCTGCGGACTGGAACTATCAGATAAAACAGCGTGAAGCCTTGGATAGCGGTCGCACACTATATCTAAAGAATATGGTGGACAAACAGGGACAACCTTTCAACGCATACGTTCGCATGGACAAGGAACAGAACCGCCCACGCTTTTATAAATGGAATCCTGACAAGAAGCAGGAAACTGGCAAAGGAAAAGGTGGTAGCTGTGGCAGAAGAACACAAAACACAGGTAGCCGTCAATAACCACGGCAAGACCAACGAAGCCACCAAAAATGTGAAAAGAGCCACTCAAAACAGGGACAGACACAGCCTACTGCCGAGCAGAAGCAAAAAGAAGGACGAAAACAAGCAGAAGAAGTCCCGTGGACGTAAGATGTAACCCTTAATTCTATTATCGACTATGACAACTTGTATTATCGCCGAGAAACCCTCGGTAGCCAGAGATATTGCCCGCATCGTAGGGAGCAACGAGCAAGCAAGACGGATATTTGGAAGGCTGCGGCTATGTCGTTACTTGGGCAATGGGACACCTCATCGCCCTTGCCATGCCCAGAAGCCTACGGTTTTTCTGCCTATAAAGCTGAAGACCTGCCCTATCCGTCCCAATCCATTTCAGTTAGTGGTACGACAAATGCGTAAGGACAAGGAGTATGTATCAGATCCAGCAGCACTAAAACAGCTCAAGGTAATACGCTCCTGCTTTGACAAGGCAGACCGCATCATCGTTGCCACCGATGCAGGGCGGGAGGGTGAGCTCATCTTTCGCTACATCTATCAATATCTTGATTGTCAAAAAGCCTTTCGACAGACTTTTGGATAAGTTCACTCACAGACAAAGCCATCCGTGAGGGACTTTCCAATCTCAAACCTGGAAGCCATTACGACAATCTCTATCATTCTGCCAAGGCAAGAAGTGAAGCCGACTGGCTCGTGGGTATCAATGCAAGCCGCGCGCTGTCCATTGCCCGCAGGGGAGGCTATTCCTTGGGACGGGTACAGACCCCGACACTTGCTATGGTCTGCCGTCGGTACATAGAGAATCGTGATTTTTCTTCCGTGCCTTATTGGAAACTCTCCGCTCTCATGGAGAAAGAGGGCTTGTCGCTGAAAAGCCGTTGGCTGTACAGACTATGAGAGTGAAAGCATCGGCACAGACAGCCCTCACTACGCTCCGCAGTCAGAGCCGGCTTAAAGTTGAATCGGTCGCAAGAAAGGTAACGCATACAGCGCCACCACTCTTGTACGACCTTACTGCCTTGCAGAAAGATGCCAACAGACGCCACGGCTTTTTCAGCGGACAAAACCCTCTCAATAGCCCAAAGCCTCTATGAGAAGAAAAATCACGACCTATCCCCGAACTGGCAGCCGATACATCAGCGAGGATGTCTTCGAGGAAAGTACCCCGCCCTGCTGCGCAAGATAGGCAGAAACACTATCGAATCCGCTTAACCGCCATTCTGTGGACAATACCAAAGATTACCGACCACCACGCCATCATCCCGACTGGTGAAACACCATCAGGATTGTCGACAGATGAAACAACTATCTATCAAATGGTGGTTAATCGCTTCATAGAAGCCTTTTCCCTCCGATTCAGAGGAAGAGCGTATGCAGGTGCGGTTTACTGACTGGTACCAACATCTTTACTTGGAAAGCGTGTAGAGCAGATTTCCTTGGGCTGGAAAGCTGTACAGAAAGATAAAGAAGTAGAAGCTGAAAAGAAAGAAGATGGTGATGAACAGATTTTTGTCTTCATTGCCGAACTTAACAGAAGGTGAAGTCCTATCACTTGTCAATGCGGACATCACCGAGCATAAGACCAAACCTAAACCTCTCTACACAGAAGCAACACTGCTTTCTGCTATGGAGAACGCTGGCAAGGAAGTGAAGGAAGACGATAAGCGCAAGGCAATGGCAGAGTGTGGTATTGGAACACCTGCCACCCGTGCCAACATCATCGAGACACTTATTCTCCGTGATTATATCCGAAGGGACAAGAAAGCCATCATACCTACCGAGAAAAGGCCTGGCAGTCTATGAGATTGTCAAAGGACAAGAAAGATTGCCAATGCGGAGATGACAGGCAGTTGGGAACTTGCCCTTGCCGCTATTGAAGCAGGAAAGATGCCTTCTGATAAGTTCGCACAGGGCATCAACTCATACGTGGAAACAATCTGCGAGGAACTCCTCTCGCTTTCTTCAGAGCAGAAGTCCTATCCTGTCTACCGCTGCCCAAAATGCGGACAGCAGAGTGTCGGCATCTATGCCAAGGTAGCCAAGTGCAGGCATGAAACCTGTGGTTTTCCACGTGTTTCGTGACGTCTGCGGCATACATCTCTCTGAAGATAATATCCGTGACTTGATAAGCTCCGGTCGTACGCCTATCCTTAAAGGGCTGACCAGCAAGGCAGGCAAGAAAGTTCAATGCCCGACTTGTTCTGGGTGAAGACTACACTACCTCCTTTGAGTTTGAGAACAAGAAAGGAAAAACACGAGGGAGATAATCCTGACAGATACAGACGAGGAATAGATATAGGTTGGGAGATACAAGTATTACCTCCCGACCTTTTTACCTCCACTTTATTAAAAACAGAACACACTATGGCATACAATAAGAAAGAAGTCCTGCAAGCCAACACGGAAGCTATCCGTGTGGTCTTGCGATGGAGAAAGAACGCCGTGAAGCCACCGAAGCTGAGAAAAGTATCTTACGGAAACTATCAGGGCTTCGGTGGCTTGAAAATGTGTACTCAACCGCACAGATACTCCCCGATGACATACGCTATTGGAGCAAGTCTGAGCAGAATCTCTTTGAACCGACCCAGCAGCTCAAACAGATGATTTATCGTGAAGCCGTAGATGCCAACACCGCCAAGCGGTATTGGGAGAGCATCAAGGCAAGCGTACTGACCTCCTTCTATACCGATACTCGTATTGTCACCGCCATTACCGATGCTCTCACTTCTGTAAATGTACCCATACGCCGATGTTTGGACCCTTCGGCTGGCATGGGAGCATTTGCTGAGATCTTTGCAAGGCAAGCGGGAGTTGTAGATGCAATGGAAAAAGACCTGCTCACTGCCCGCATCAGCCAAGCCCTACACCCTTATGGCAAAGGCAACATTTTCGTTAGAAACGAGCCTTTTGAAGCTATTGGAGAACTGGAAGGCAAGGACAAATACGACCTTGTTACAAGCAACATTCCTTTCGGGGACTTCATGGTCTATGACCGAGAGTACAGTAGAGGTAAGGATACACTAAAGCGTGAGTCCACACGTGCCATTCACAATTACTTCTTCGTGAAAGGTCTAGACTGCATCAAGGAAGGTGGCTTACTGGCATTCATCACCTCACAGGGTGTTTTGGACAGTCCCCGCAATGAAGCCATACGCCGTTACCTCATGCAGAACAGCCGCCTTATCTCCGCTCTCCGACTACCATCAAGTCTGTTTTCAGACAATGCAGGTACGGACGTAGGCAGTGACCTCATCGTCCTGCAGAAGCAGACTGGTAAAGAAATCAGCAAGGGCATTGAACAGCAGTTCGTAGAAACTGTTTCCGTTCCCAAGGAAGAAGGCTCTACTGTCGTCTTCAAGCATAACTCACTTTTTGTAGGAGATTGGAAAGACATATCTCATCGCACCATTGCCACAGAGCGCATAATGGGTACAGACCCTTATGGAAGACCTGCATGGGAGTATCGGTTCACGGGAGGGATTGAGGAAATGGCAGAAAGTCTCCGAACACAACTCTCTCTTGAAATGGGACAACGTATCGACCGTAAACTATATGAAACAGGTATACCGATGACAGAGGCAGAGCGAGAGGCAGAAGCAGAGAAACAGCTTCGCAAGTTGGGTATTACCATAAGTCGGGAAGAAGAAACAGAGAAGACAAAGACTGAAGACAAGGGTATAAACGATGCCTATAACCTCATGCCCGACAGTATCAGGAAACAGTTACCTAAACTCTATTCGACAGAAAAGGAACTCATAGGCGATAAGGTTGCCTATGCACGCTATTTCTTCCCGATGGGAGCATACACAGCCTACCTCTTGGAGTATGACCCTAAGAGCCGCATTGGTTTCGGTGCTGTCACGATGGGTTATGGCTGGGAGCTTGGCAATATGTCCCTCGATGAGATGGAAGGCGTGAAGGTAAGAGGACTGGGCATTGAACGTGACCTGTACTTCTCTCCTAAGAAATTGCACGAGATAGCCGAACTGGAAGAAATCGTCAGGGGACAATATACAAAAGAAAAAGTGGTGGCAGAGGAAATCAAGGAAGAAGTGGTAACAAAAGCAGAAGACACGTTAAAACGATGAAGGTTAAATGGAAACTATAGCCAAAGTTGCTTCTGAAACGAACGATTTAGCGCAGATGAAATCGGAAGATTTTACCGTTCCTGGCAGGGCAGAGACAATTCCATTACAGACCCAGTCATCACCAGAGTCTGCCCCACAACAATTCTGTATCAGAACAGCCTTCCATAGACTGTTGAACCTGCTCCCGAAGGCGTACCCGCCTTTGACACTTCACCGACAATACGAACAGGAAAGGTCGGAAATCCGTACGGATATTGAAGCCCCAAGAGAGATGAACGGGACAGACAATATTCTTTGACGACGATCATCATCCGGTGGTGGACAATAACATGGAAGACATCGGACAACCGGAGCAGCTGTCACTGTTTGCCCCAGAGGAATACAGCCTTTGGACAAGAGAAGTTACCCGTGTGAACCATGAAATCAAGGATAATTCAGGAACTTCACAGGTGCGCCGTCCTATAAACTCAAACTGCTCCCCAGAAATCATCGGAGTCCAAGATGCAAAAAAAGGCAGCGACTATTCCTCAACGCCGTACCCGTAGTAGTAGGAAAAAGGCTTCTTCCTCTTCACGTGAGCCGTCCTTTTCGACTTTCATGAACGAAGCCGAGGAGCGCAAGCCGAAAACCGATAGCGGAAGTCAGAAAGGAGTTTGACGCTTCTCCACGCCCTTTTCTCTCTTCGCCGGACTCTCACCTGAGAGACGGCTCCATTGTCGTGCAGAAAGGGACAGATGGGGCTTTCTTTCTGACTTAAAGCGACATCCAACCTTCAACCCGATGGACTTGCCGTATGCGCAGCTTTCCCGTCTCAAAGCCTATATCGAGATACGGGAGTGCTATCATCGTCTCTATGACTACGAGGCGGAGAACCATGCAGAAGACAAGGAAGACCGCAGCAGGCTCAACCACCTGTATGATGATTATATTATCACGTTGGGGCTACTTTCAATCAGAAGGCGAACACCGACATCATCAAGATGGATGCTACAGGCGTGGAAATGCTGTTCTTGGAACGCTCCGAAAACGGCAGGTACGTCAAGGCGGACATCTTTGACCATCCCTACGGCATTTTTCCACCACCGAACTGTCCATTGCCGCAGACCCGATGGAGGCATCTGGGCGCATCGCTCAACAAAGTACGGCACGGTGGAACTTGACTACATGAGTTCCCTGCTTTACCTGATATGGAGGAGAGCGACATGCATTTCTGCCTTGGAAGGACGCATCTTTTACAATCCCGAAGAGAATGCTTACGAGGTGGCGGACAAGTTCATTTCGGGCAATGTAATAGAGAAGGCGGAACGTATCGAGTCGTGGCTCTTGGACCATCCCGACCACGAAGAGGCAAAAGCAGAGCCTTGCTGCCTTGCGTGCAGCCACGCCAACACCCATTCCTTTTGCAGACCTTGACTTTCAATCTCGGTGAACGCTGGATACCAGCCAAAGTCTATGGCAGGTTCGCCTCGGAGTTCTTCGGGACGGACATCAGCGTGTCCTACCATTCCAACATGGACGAGTATTCCATTGTCTGCGACCGAAAGAATGCCAATATCTGGCACAAGTATGCCGTACAGGGTGAGTTCCGCCGTTATGATGGCATCAATCTCCTCAAAGCACGCCCTGCACAATACCATTCCCGACATCAACAAGAGCAAGGAGGTGACGGATAAGGTTACGGGAGAGACCAAGACTATCAAAGTAAGGGACGGACATGCCATCCAGATGGCAAATGCCAAGATTGAGGAAATCAGACAGGGCTTTGTTGATTGGCTCGGACGTACACCTGACACGTTCAAACAACAGTTATCCGACCGTTACAACCGCCTTTTTCAACTGTTTTGTTCGCCCTAATTTCGACGGCACGCACCAGACGTTTTCCCGACCTTGACCTCAAACGATTGGGTATTGATGACCTTTACAAAAGTCAGAAGGATGCCGTGTGGATGCTCAAAACTAACGGTGGCGGCATCTGCGACCACGAGGTGGGAGCGGGAAAGACACTCATCATGTGTACAGCTGCTTACGAGATGAAACGATTGGGACTGGCAAACAAGCCGATGATTATCGGACTGAAGGCAAATGTATTCGATATTGCTGATACTTTTCGCAAGAGCTTATCCCAATGCTAAGGTACTCTATCCAGGCAAAGAACGATTTTCAGTAAGCAGAAATCGCCAGCGTATCTTCAATGACATCAAGAACAACAATTGGGATTGCATTATCCTTACGCATGAGCAGTTTGGCATGATACCGCAGGCATTGGAGATACAGGAGGCTATCTTTGCAGAAAGAGAACTGGACTCCGTGGAGGAAAACCTCGAAGTGCTGCGTCATGCAAGGGAGAGACATTTCCCGTGGGCATGCTCAAAGGCTTGGAGAAAAGCGTAAGCAGACCTTGGAAGCCAAGTTGCAGAGCATTCAGGACAGCATCGCTGAGCGCAAGGACGATGCCGTGGATTTCAAAGATGATGGGTATTGACCACCTCTTTTGTAGATGAAAGCCATCAATTCAAGAACCTGATGTTCAATACTCGCCACGACCGAGTGTCGGGCTTGGGCAATCCTGATGGCTCACAGCGTGCGCTCAATATGCTCTTTGCCATTCGCACCATACAGGAACGGTCGGGCAAGGACTCTGGGAGCGACATTTCCTTTCGGGAACGACTATCAGCAATTCAGCTAACAGAATTGTATTTGCTCTTCAAATACTCTGCGCCCGCAAGCCTTTGGAGAAGCAAGGTATCAACAGTTTTGACGCATGGGCAGCGGTCTTTGCCAAGAAAGTCCACTGACTATGAGTTTCTCCATCACGAATGAGATCATTCAGAAGGAACGTTTCAGAACCTTCATCAAGGTGCCGGAGCTGGCCTCGTTCTATGCGGAAGTATGGGAGTTGGAAGCAAGAAAAGGCGAAGAATGCGTATCTGATTGAAATAGAGGATATATTGCCTGCTTACTCATTGAGTTGCATCAATAGAAATAGGCTAAGAAAGGAGTGAAAAAGCAAGAGTTCAGTTACCAAATCGTTCGAGAAACGATGAAAGGAAAAGAACGGCTAAAAGTGGTAACTAAAACGGTGATTTTCTCTTTCATTATCAATGTTTTGCATCACTCAAAGTTCCTCTAAGAAGTGTAATTTTGCAAGCAAAAAAACAATGGAAAAAAAGAAAAAAATGAAGCTGCTTTTCTACCTCAAGAGAGGTACGCAGGACAAAAACGGGAAAAGTCCCATCATGGGACGCATCAGCGTCGGTCGCTCAATGGTTCAGTTCAGTTGCAAATGTGCCTGTACACCCAATCTATGGGACAGTCGCAAACAAAGACTGGTAGGCAAGAGTGCAGAAGCCGTATCAGTAAACAACGAACTTGACCGACTGCAAGTAAGCGTCCATCAAGTTTACGAATCGCTTTTGGGCAAGTTGAACAACACTGTTACGGCAGAGCAGATAAGGGAACTTGTATTCGGGTTAAACAGCGAGTCGCAGGGACTGCTTCATCATACGGACGAGTATATCAACCGCTTCCGTGAGCGGGTGGGCATAGACCGCAGTGAAAGAAGACTGAAATGTCTGCTGCTCTTCCGTAAGCATCTGGCAAAATTTCTCAGACATCGCTACCATGTGGACGATATTCCCGTGCAAAAAGCCGATACTGCCCTTATCAAAGACTTGGAGGAGTATTTTGCCAAAGAAAAGGGTTTTAAACTCAACACTTCGGCTGGTTATCTTACTATGCTGGCATCCCTGCTCAAAGACCTACACAAACGGCACATCATAGACATCTATCCTTTCATCGCTCACTCTATCCGTTGGGACGTGGGTACACCCCGATACATCACAAGGGAGGAAGTAAACAGAATAGCAGCATTGAGCGATAACGAACTGCAAGGCTACGAGCAGGTATCAAGAGATATGTTTCTCTTTTCGTGCTATACCGGTCTTTCCTATACGGATGTGTACCACCTCACGTCAGAGCATATCATCCACGAATCTGGTATGAATTGGATACGAAAGCCGAGAATAAAGACAGGCAATATATGCCACATTCCGTTATTGCCCGAAGCGTCCGCCATCATCGAGCGGTACAGGGGTATCCATACAAGGGCGTTCCGTCACGAACCGCCCAAAGGGTATCTGCTGCCCATACCGGGCTGCGATACGGTGAACATACACCTCAAAAAGATAGCACGGCTCTGCGGTATTCAGAAAACGCTGACTTTTCACATGGCTCGCCACACCTTTGCTTCTCAGATGACACTCTCTGAAGGCGTGTCTATCGAGAGTGTGTCAAAAATGCTCGGACACAGCCAAATAAAGACCACACAGGTGTATGCAGAGACTTCTCCAGAGCGTGTCTTTCGGGATGTGGAGAAGATTCTCCCTCTCATCGCACAATATCGTTTAATAAACTAAAAGTCCAAGAACAATGAAAAGTACATTTTCAATTCTATTCTATATAGACAGAAGCAAGACAAATGAGAATAACGAGTGCATTATCCGCTGCCGTATCACCTGCAATGGTGCGTCTGCTTCATTCTCAACAGGATTTGTACACCTCTCCCGATGATTGGCAATCAAAGATAGGGACGCATAAAAGTGGCGGCTAAACAGAGCGAATGCTGTCAATCATCAACTGGACTCAATAGATAAACGACTTCACGCACTCTATGAACTCACGTTGAGGGAAGAGAACTATATCACGGCAGAATATCTTAAGGAGCAGTTCCTGCATCAAGGTAAACCCACCCCATCACTCATAGAGATTTACCAAGCTGTCTGCGAAAGTAAGGAGGAATTGCAGGGCAAGACTATAGGAAAGGCTACCGTCAGGGCTTTTTAGGGACAGCAAGAAGAGCTTTGTTCAATTTCTGAAAACAAGGAGGAATGAGGATTGTCTTCCCAAAAGAAGCCGACAAGGATCTAATAGAAAAGCTACCGTCTGTTCATGCTTAGGGACTTAGGAAACAAGGAAAGCACCGTCTCCAACCGTCTGCGCCACCTGCATCAGGTTATTAGAAAGGCACAGCAGGAGCGGTATATCCATGAAGACCCTTTTTGAACTGATAGACATTGAAACGCCCACCTACGAGCGCAATGCCCTCACTTCTGACGATTTACACAAACTTCTCTCATATCGTCCTCACCGCTCGGTGGACAACCATTGCAGGCTCATCTTCCTCTTTGGGCTGTTTTACGGGGCTAGCTTTTTCTGATTTAAAGAAACTACGGTTGGACGATGTTTACACACTTGACGATGGGCGCAGGTACATATCGCTCTGTCGCACAAAAAAACTCAGAACAGAAGCATTGTTCCTTTATTGCCCATTGCCGAAGAGATACTCACCATTGTCAGCGACGGACAAAAGGAGGGTTTGCTCTTTCGTGAGTTCCCCACGAATAGCCATTTCAACCGCAAGATAAGGGACATCATCATCAAGGCTGGACTCCCATCTCATACCGAAGCCACCTCGCACACGGCACGACATACCTTTGCCACGACCATCTGTTTGGAGAACGGCTTGCCGATAGAAACCGTCAGTAAGATGCTCGGGACACCGCTTCATTTCCACCACTGAACTCTATGCAAAGATCAGCAAGAGCAAGATTGCACGGGAAATGCAGCCACTCATGGGTAGCAACACCACAAGGGAACTGCGAAAGGCCCTGCGTGTCTGTCCGCCAAGAAAGCCAAGAGTAGGATAAACAAATGATTTTCCTTTAGACAGTTAGCAACCATCATTGAAATATCAACTACATGAAGATGAAGATAAAGATGAAAACAGAACAACAAACAGGAACTTTCCTATTTTCGGTTGAAATTAAGAAGTTATATGAGTGAGCATCACCCCGAAAGATTGCAAGATACGGAGTTTATCAATGCACGAGCAGACATGGCTCTCACTGCTTACTGCGATGCAGTAGTGCAGGGTTTTACGCACCTCGAAGCAGAGAGCATAGCAAGTGAGGTATTGTATCAAGGCTTTGCACTTTTTCCAAAGTACGACACGCTTGTTTCTGTCTTGGAGAAACGAGTTTGAGAGGGAACTGCCTGCACCACTCCCAGAGAAGCTTGTACCCATATTGTTGTCGAACAAGGCTGTTCAAGCCACATTCGACAAGTTCGGTTTGACGGACACATTTGCTTCGTGACGAGACAATACGACCGTCTTTACACCGAACTCACAGGCACGATAGTGCTGCTTACCAAGAGCAATCATTTGCCAATAGTCGGTCAGACGGAGGGGTAAGTCCCAAAGGCGTTTGTACAGCAAAAGGCACACGCAAAGTCCCCTGATGCCGTTTCTTATCGTGCAAAGGTACAACGGCAGCCATCTTCCCTGACAAGGTCAAGTCCTGCGGATGGAGCGAAGAATCTCCACCGCAGGGATTTTTCTCTGTTTCAAGGCGGTATTGCCATTTTCTGTATTCGTGCGGTCGTATTCATCTCTCCCAACCTTGCAGGGCTGGGCTGCCGTAGAGAGTATAGGCACGACAAGAATACGGCATACTCAGGCTCTTTGGACGCAAGGCGTAACAACCAACAACAGATAGGACTGACGATAATACGGACAATCTGTTGTTTGTACAATTTGTTGTCATGACTATCTGTTGTCAAAAACTATATATCGTCGAAAATAATCTATCGATAAAACTATCTATCGACACTTCGACATCTCGATTTGTCGAACTATCGAACTGTCGATAGAATAATTGCAAAATAATAAAAGGAACGAGCCGGCACCTCTTCTCATTACCGCAATAACACAGATGGATCTCCTTTGGTCTTTTCTCTTGTTTTCTCTCTATTTCCCTGCTTTTCCTCATTTCTTGCAGCGGTGCTTCCGAGGGTTTACTTTTGCACTCGATAAGTACGGCAATGGACTGCATAACAGTTTGTTTGCCGAGTAACAATAAAGTAATCAAAACAAAAAGAATGCAATGAAACTCATTATCATCGACCGCAAAGCGTGGGAGCGACACTGCTCCGAATTTGCAGACTTTATCCACAGTATCGAACAACTTATCGGCAATCCCCCCGAAACGGACGAATGGCTTGACAACGAAGCCGTGTGCAAGCGTTTGGGCATCAGCAAACGTACCCTGCAATCATACAGAGATACGGGAAAAATCCCTTTCTCAATGATTGGGCACAAGTGCTATTACAAGGAGAGTGACATCACGGAGTTACTGAACGCAAACAATGAATGAATTATGTCGGAGAATGAAATCATTACGCAGGAAGACCCTCAGATGCAGTTGTTTTCACAACTGATGGAAGGAATATTGAAGAAATTGGAGCGGTATTGCGCTACCGCCCGTCCGATGCTGGGCGGAGAGGTTTACCTCACTGGCGAGGAGGTTTGTAGCCAATTACGGCTCAGCACACGCACGCTCCAAGAGTACAGAAAATTAGGAACGCTTCCTTTCTGCAAAATCGGTAGCAAGATACTCTACAAACAGAGCGACATACAAGCCATGCTTGAAAGACACTATAACCCAATACCCAAGAAGCCATGGCGTCCATAGAGGAGTTAAGAAAAGCCCGTTTGGAACAAAGCCCTTAAAGATATGGGGAATTATGGAGTTAAGCTCCGCAAACCCGAAGAGTTGCCCGATTTTGATCAGCCCATAGATTATGAAGAGGAAAAGAAAAGATTTGAGCCTGTTAAAGTTGAGGAACAAAATGACAAGGAGAGTCACAAGGACTATTCTCAATCGTCCTATCAAGAAACAGAGTTGTCACCAACAGAGAGGGTTACTTCTACGGAAGAGAATCATCAACAAATGGGAAAAAAACAAAGGACAGGAAGCAATTATCCGAGTTTCAGGGAAATATCTCAGCCCTTTCGCAACAGCCACCGCAAAGCCGTGTATGTATCAGAGGAAACTCAACGAAAGTTGGACTTCGTGGTGAGAAAAAAATCGGTGAGCAGGGAGCAAGCGTTTCAGGATATGTGGAGCAGGTACTTCGAGAACATCTTGACCAATACAAAGATGATGTGGAAAGATGGCGGAAACTCTGAAGTACTGCATTCCTCGAATGTAAGCCTACGCTGAGTTACTGTATTCAGTGAATGCAGTAACACGGCATGGGCTTATAATCCCATTTTCTACATCAGCAAGGTGTGTCTTTGTACCACAAACTGCCGTTTGTACCACAAAGACCCTTGCCCCTGAAAGGGGTAAATCACTCCAAAGTCGTGATTAGAAAAACAATGAAAAAGCAGAAACAAAAAGAAGCCAGACGGCAGATGTGCCACCTGCCCAAAATGGAACAGATGGCACATCAGGATACCCTAATTCTGAAGACCAGCAGAAACTTATCAGACTCTACCGAAAGTCGGGAGCAAAAAACGAAAAGTGATTTTGTCCGAGTAAGGCTTTTGGGTGAAAGCCTTTAAGGTCATCACGGAAGACCCTTCAAAAGAAGCCTTACTTGGAGAAACTCTCAGAAATCGTCGTCATGACGAATAAGATAGGTGTGCTGTACAACGAAGCCGTGAAAGCCCTCAATACTTATCATTCTGTCGCCACTGCGCAACAACTGCTCAGCAAACTCGAAACCTATTCCCAACTTCTTATTAGACTGCAACAACAAGCAGTACAACTAACAAAAATCGCTGAGAGTAAATAAGAATGAATGCTGATAAATCATAATGTCCAACGTTAGTATCGTGCTGTGATTGCCCAATCCTTCTTTGGTCAGTTATCAATGTTAGGAAGATAGGCTTTGTATGTGTAGTCACTAATAAAATGCTTCTGGCAATTCTTACATCGGTAGCGTTGTTTTACCTGTACTACTTTTACCACTTTTGATAATACTATTAGAGTTGTAATGTGCTCATCTACTAACAGTTCACCATACGGTAGGTAAGCATCATACTGGGTGATGTTAGCGTGGTCATCTGTTATGTAAGATGTTGAACCCAAGTGGTCACTGTGATAGAAGAAAGGTCTCTTCTTTCGTAGTGTCATTAGTCTATGTAACCATATATATACTGTGCGTACTGTCTTTGTCACCTCAAATTTACGTCCAGAATAATACACTTTACTATCATCAAGAGAATCTCTAAGGAAGTTTTTTTCACCATTAACAATAATCGAATATTAATAACTTCATGAAGAGTACCATGAGAACCATTAATAATAAATATAAAATATGTTTTATAAAAACTTTTTAGTGACGACACCTTTATATATTTCTTTTCTTAGATAATGACATGAAAATCAAATTTATACATAAGAAATTTCGACAATTAATATAGGGGGCAGAAGCAAATATTAACCTCTGCATGAAAAATTGACCATGGATGCTCTTTTATATGCTAGCAAACTAGAATGGCCATCCAATGTAAATAATGCTAAAAAAAGCAAACAATGGGTAACTCTATTAAAAAGCAAAACTATATTCTTCCATTTATCTTTTTGTTCCATCTAGATTGTTCAATATAATTCCATTTACACTATAGAAATTTGTTTTCTTTGCGTTTTCTTGATTATACCATGAGGATAATTTTCCATCAATTTCTCCTATATTAAGCTATAGTGTCACTTTTTTTAAGATCTTTTGCAGCATTAAATATATTTTTTTATTTTTTTGTTGTTCCATGCACAGTGTCCCAAGATAAGTTTCCTTTTTTTATCTCACCAACTTTATCTACGTTTTTATAGTTTTATTTTCCTGTCACCCAATCACCTTCATAAGATAATTGAAGAGTGTAAGGAGTCTTAGGTGTAGAGAATTCATCACCTTCGTCCGAGGAAAAGATGTAAAATTGTAGTAACTTTATAACCTGCATCTAATAAATATTGAGCTACACCAGCACCATAAGCGGAACCTTCGGAATGAGTTACCATTTTTAAAAACTCTCTCTTTTTTCATTCCTGAAGTAAGTCTATTAAGATTATCTTTTGCAAATTTATATCCTGCAGCATAGCGATCATCCCACTCATATCTCCTCCCCATAAGGACGATCCATCAATAAAAATTTGTAGAATTAATAGGAGAATAATCTTTAAAAAGGATTTAGCAGCTACTGTAAATCCGTCTCCCAATAATTTGCTCCAGCAGAGCTACTACCAATAAGCCCACCTATAAAGCTATTCCAATAACCATTTACAAATAAAAATCTTTTTTTCCCATCTGAATCAATCAATCTAATAGGATTAGCACTACAATAGACATAAGCCCCTATAGATTTATACTTCTCTGCCAACGGATCACCCCATACCAAATACTTGCCATAGGATTCAAGTACCTTGCACCGTAATAGTACAAGCCAGTTTCCTCGTCAAACTGCTTACCATTGAACTTATACGGTAAGTCTTCACTCGATGAGTGCTCGTCTACAAGGAGTTCACCGTATGGTAGAGTAAGCATCATATTGGGTGATGTTGGCTTTATCATCTGTGATATAAGACGTTGAGCCGAGGTGATCGCTGTGATAGAAGAAGGTTTCTTCCTTTGTGGTATCATTAGGAATATAACCATAACCAGCCTGCGGATCATCAGGGTTGCTCGGGTCATTCCAGCTTACAGGTGGATCGGGGTTGGTATTCGGTGTGGTGTTCGGCTTTGGTGTCTGAATCCAGCCCTGTGGCACATCATGGTTGCCGAGTTCCGTGAGAACAGTATTATAGCCAACACCCGTGTTCTCCGGGTCACCATACGCACCCTTCTCTGTCGGTACACCAGGGGCAATGCCCTGCTGCTTATAGTATGCCTCTTTCTGTGTCTGGATCTGATTCATACGCTCTGCATAGTCCTGCTGACCAGCGGTTACGTAGCTTCCATTTCTTCCGTAAACGTTATTGAACAGACCTGTTCCTATCCTTGAAGCAACTCGTTTGTCACCAATGAAGTAATGCTTTGTAAAACGATTCTTGTTGATGCTGATTATCGAAGCAGGATAGAGCGTGAAGTTGTCCGTCTCATGGAAGGTTATTCCTTGAGGTGCTCCATTGATATACACACCCTCCATCGTACCATAACTCTTCATAATACGTTCACCAGCAGAATTATAAGTATAACGACTCGTCTTTCCGTTATCGCTTAAGACCATCAGGCGGTTGTCCTCATCCCAATACATTTCACGGGTAGTGTTGGTTGAGTCATTTGTTACCAGCGTTGGATTACCGTTGGCATCATACGTGTAATGGTCGTGACCAATCTGCGTTGGATCCGTCGGATGACTGCTGTCCTCATACTTATAAGCAAAGTCATAAGACTTCGCAGTTGTCGTTGAGTCCACCTTCTGTACCTTCGTCAGCGGTTCACTCATCCTGCCGAAGGTCATTGCCATGTCGTAACTGGCGTTCTTCGCCTTGCCTGTCGCATGGATCAGTCGGTTTAACGCCTCATAGATATAAATGCGTATTGGTCTTTCTCCAAGAGTAGTTTCTTTACCTTGTACTTGACTTTGGTTCTTCTTCATTTTTTAGTTTCCCTGTGGAATCTGTCTGATAATATTTGACACCATACACTCTTCCCATTCCCATGTGCAAGACTCTATATCGAGTGTCGGGTGTCAATACGGCACGCTTTGGATTATTTACAACCGTATCAATGTTAGGAAAGCATGCCTCCACTTGATATTTCGAAGAAATATTATTTTAGATCAGTGTGTCAATTCCTTTTTCTTTTCTTTTTCTTTTTAACTCTATATCATAGGAATAAAAATAATTCTTTTTCGCCATCAGGCTCAATATAAAAAACTTAACATATCATACACGTAGAAAGTCTGTTTCTCTTCGTCAAACGTGAAATCATGATTGTCGCATGCACAAAGTGTAAAACACTATTGTTACCAATATTATTCTATTTTTTATTGCTTGTCTGTTTTTTTGAATTCATTCCACCATTTATTGATTTGTTCGATTTTGTCTTTCTCCTTCAGTTTGTCATTCTTAAACAAATTCTCGACAGATGCTTTGAAGTGTGTCTTAACGAAGCGGCGGAAAGCGTTATATGTTTTAGTCCCTTGCTCAGCCTCTATTTCGCGAAGAGCATCGTCGTGGTTACCAGCCTTAATATAACCTGCTATTGTTTTAAGCAAATATTTTGTCAGATCCTTATCGCGCGCAATCTGCTTAGTGTGTCCCACCTCGTGCGAGAAATTGGCAGAACCAGAGATCGTAATCCTGCCCACCTTTGCTATTATCAAGATAATATGGTGACACAAGGATTCGTGCATTATTGGGAGAGCCGCCAATTGTAATGCAATTGCCTTCAGGTTGAGAAATGAATTCTTCAAGCCTTGCATTCTTCACATACGTAATGGGAACGTTCGCTACCAAAGACAATAAGTGAGCGGCTGATTCCGTAAAGGTATAGTATGTTACTTCATGGGGTATCCCCATTAACGTATTGGCGGAGCCTACTGCTTGGTACAGAACAACGGTTTCGATATGTTTTACAACAATGTCCTTAGGGAACATTCCCATAACATCGATATTCGCAATTGGACTCCCGTTACAATATGTATACGAACTTACCGACACATACTTTTCTGTTAAATTATCCACCCCATACCACAAACTTATGATTGGGTCCATGTATCTTGCACCGTAATAGTACAGACCTGTTTCTTCATCCATCTCCTTGCCGTTGAACTTATACGGTAGTTCTTCACTGCTACTATGCTCGTCAATTAATAACTCTCCGTATGGCAGGTAAGCATCGTACTGAGTGATATTGGCTTTATCGTCTGTGATGTAAGACGTTGAGCCGAGGTGGTCACTGTGATAGAAGAAGGTTTCTTCTTTTGTAGTGTCGTTGGCAATGTAGCCATATCCAGCCTGTGGGTCATCAGGGTTACTCGGGTCATTCCAACTTACAGGTAGACCGGGATTGGTATTTGGTATGGTGTTAGGGCGTGGCGTCTGAATCCAACCCTGTGGCACATCGTGGTTGCCGAGTTCTGTGAGAACAGCATTATAACCAACACCCGTATTCTCTGGATCACCATACGCACCCTTCTCTGTAGGTACACCAGGAGCAATGCCCTGCTGCTTATAGTAAGCCTCCTTCTGCTTCTGAATCTGATTCATACGCTCAGCGTAGTCCTGCTGACCGGCAGTTACGTATGAGCCGTTGCGTCCCGTAAACGTTATTGAATAGTATGTCCTCCTTCTTTCTATTTATATGAGGTTTTTTTGTGTCCCTCCTTTTTATATCATATCCAGTATCTTTTAAAAATTCCATATATTAATGATGTAATTGCTCCTATCCAACCTCTTATATACATATATTCACCTCCTCCTCCAGAGTGACGAGATGTAGAACAAACCCATATCATAATAATGCCTACTACTATATAGTTTACTCCTTCTAATATCTTATAAAAACAACCCAATGATACCTAATACAAGTAGGAACAATAAGGCTACATTAACAATTGTAGATGTCTGTGATGCTTTGCCTTAAACGATAGAATAGATAGCAGACCAAACATATAGTTAAAAACCAGATATACTATATAAACCCATTGCTTCAATTTATTTACTGTTAGAACTATCGTCCTTATGAGAATTATTCTCATGAGATTTCTCCTCGTGTTCTAGGACTTTATCTGTAACCATCTCTAAAACTTGCATTTTGAGAGAAGCACCTTGCTTTAATATCTCCTTACCTAAATCGAAGTCACTTCTAAAATTCAGTTTTCCTTTTTCAAAAGTCCATTATAAAGAGTCTTCGAGATTTCCTTCATGCTCGGAGCCTCTATCCCTGGTATCACTTTATTTATCATTTTATCAATAAAAAAATCACCTATGCTAAATGCAATACTAATTCCATCAGACATATCAAAGTCTCCGTTAATAAAATCAAGCCCTAATTGACCAGCTGTTCCAATTCCATTAAGTGCATTTCCGACAGTTGCTACAGGCGCACCAACTTCCGCTCCAACACCAGTTAATGTTAAAGCATACCCACCAATAGCCATAGCAGTCCCTGCTTTTTGAGCTGTGCTAAACAAGCCGATTTTTGCTCTGCTTACATTAGTGACAACAATTTCTCCATATTCATCTGTGGACACAGTGTTATAAGTGTAACGAAGGTGTGGATTCTTTGTCTTAAGATTCTCTTGAATAGGACTTGCATCATTATGATGAAACAAATTATAAGATTTTCGAGCAATCCACGCTTGCCAATAATGAGGGAATTTACCATCTTGATCAACCATCCTTATTGGATTTGCAAGTGTATACACATATCCACTCATAATAGCAAGTTTCTCTGTAAGTGCATCCACTCCATACCAAATACTTGCCATAGGATTCATATACCTTGCACCATAATAGTACAAGCGGTTTCCTCATCAAACTGCTTGCCGTTAAACTTGTATGGCAGGTCTTCACTGCTGCTGTGCTCATCAACTAACAATTCACCATACGGTAGGTAAGCATCATACTGCGTGATGTTGGCATGGCCGTCTGTGATGTAAGACGTACTGCCGAGGTGGTCACTATGATAGAAGAAAGTTTCCTCTTTTGTTGTATCGTTTGGAATATAACCATAACCAGCCTGCGGGTCATCAGGGTTGCTCGGGTCATTCCAGCTTACAGGTGGATCGGGGTTAGTATTCGGTGTGGTGTTGGGGTGTGGAGTCTGAATCCAACCCTGTGGCACATCATGGTTGCCGAGTTCGGTGAGGACAGCATTATAGCCAACACCCGTGTTCTCCGGATCACCATACGCACCCTTCATTGTAGGTACACCAGGAGCAATGCCCTGCTGCTTATAGTACGCCTCTTTCTGCTTCTGTATCTGATTCATACGTTCAGCATAGTCCTGCTGACCAGCAGTAACGTATGAGCCGTTTCTTCCGTAGACGTTATTGAACAAGCCTGTTCCTATCCTTGAAGCAACTCGTTTATCACCAATAAAGTAATGCTTCGTAAAGCGATTCTTGTTGATGCTGATTATCGAAGCAGGATAGAGCGTGAAGTTGTCCGTCTCATGGAAAGTAATACCTTGTGGCGCACCATTGATATACACACCCTCCATCGTACCGTAACTCTTCATGATACGTTCACCAGCAGCATTATACGTATAGCGTGAGGTTTTGCCATTGTCAGAGAGTACCATCAGGCGGTTGTCTTCATCCCAGTACATCTCACGAGTAGTGTTCGTGGAATCATTCGTTACCAGTGTCGGGTTGCCGTTAGCATCGTAGGTGTAATGGTCGTGACCAATCTGCGTTGGAGCCGTCGGATGATTGCTGTCCTCGTACTTATAAGCAAAGTTATAAGACTTAGCAGTTGTTGTTGAGTCCACCTTCTGTACCTTGGTCAGCGGCTCGCTCATCCGTCCGAACGACATCAACATATCGTAACTTGCACTTTTTGCCTTACCGTTTGCATGAACAAGGCGATTCAGTTCGTCATATTCATACGTATGCATACTTCTTCCTCCCAACTTCGCCTTGTTAATTTTTCGTCAGCGACGTTGGGTTGGCAGCATTCGTAATACCGAGGATATTATCTACAGCATCATAGCGATACTTATTTTTCCATCACAGCCTGACCATCCGCTGTAAGGTTCATCACCTGCAGACGTTCACGCTGCTTGTCGTAGGTATAGGTAGTCTCCGTGCCATTACCGAGCTTCGTATAGACTGTATGACCCTCCTTATCGTAACCTATCCTGTCAACAATAACGCTCTGATGTCCCTGTTTATTGCTCGTCATGCTCTCCACCTGTCCTGCAGCATTGTAATGATAGGTCACTACTTCACCATCAGGATAAGTCATCGTGTGCACACGGTTCCAGCTGTCATAGGTAGCACCATAGACATAAGTCCTGATATCCGCCACGCTCGCCATGACTGTACGGACAGTCTTCGTCACCTCACCTTGTCGACCATAGTAATAGGCTTCACCGCCACTCGCATCCTCAACGAGGGCAAGACGACCAGCGCGGTTATACTTATCGCCAGCCTTACCGTATGTATAGGTAACACGGTTAAAGAGGTTTTCTGGATAAAGCACCTCATGGAGTCGCTCGAAGTCGTAGGTGTAAGAGATGTAACCCTTATCAGATATAGACTTCCTAAGCTCTGCCGTGAGCTTCGTCAAGAGGTTACCCGCCGCATCATAAGTCATATCCGTCTCACCTGCATCAGGATGATTCACCATCAGTTTCCGACCAAGCAAGTCGTATGCATACTTCGTCTCCTTGCCGTTAGGATGCTGAACCGTCATCACCTGTCCGACAGGGTCATAGCTGTACTTCACCGTGATATCCTCACCACGGGCATGCTGCACCATCTCACGGTTGCGTCCCTTGGCATCCGTATAGCTCTCTGCATGTCGTCCCAGTGCATCCGTGACCGTTGTCTGGAGCATCGGTTCACCGTCATGGCTACCGATACTATGGGCTGTGCGTGTCACACTGCCGTCAGCAAGCGTAACACTCATGGTACGGTCGTGCGCATCATACTCCGTCTTTGCCTGCAGATCACCTGTAGCATGGTTGTAAGTGCCGATGTTACCAAGGCTCTCCGTCATTGGGTAATAAGCCGCAATATTACGTCCGAAAGCATCGATAACAGCCCTTCCACTGACGATAGAGACTTTCTGATTACTGCCACCAGACCACACCACACCCGTCTGCTTCGTCTGAACGGCACGCATCAGTGAGTCGGCAAAGGTATAGGTGTCAATATTTCCGTCCTTAGAATAATGGATGGTATGTGCCTTGCGTTCTGCAGGGAAGTACTCAAAGCGGATAGTAAACGGCTGACCGCTTTCTATCTCATACGGAGCACGAATCATCTGCTGACGTCCTAAGGCATCGTAGGTGTATTCCATCTTCTGCCCATTAAGGTCAGTCGTTATAGAGGGAGCATTCCAAAGACCGTCATAAGCCGTGCTGGAGCTATAGCCGTATGCATCCTTGACACTTGTCACAAGACTATGATAGCGGTCGTCATACGTATAAGCATAGAACATACGCTGATGATTGTAGTTCTCCGGCTTCGTCATACGTGTGATATTACCATAGCCATCGTATGTCATGTTATAGACAGATGGCTTGTCACCGTTATGGAGCATGATCTCTGTTATTTCACCGTTGCCGTCCACCTTCGTTGAGCGTTCACGGTAAGTCTTACCACCACTACTGACAGCGATATGGCTCGGAACACCGACGATATACTTGTCGGCTATCTTATGATAGTTGATGTTTGCCTCTAAGCTATAGTCAGTTGTTGTTTCCTTATATCCCTGTAGGTTACCATAGTCATCGTAAGTATTGCTGACAGCAACTGACAGACTGTCCCCACTGGCTTCATCAAAGTTACTTTGAACGAGTGTCTTTAAGGCTGGGAAGACAACAGCGTCAGCCGTGTTATTACCAACGGCGAGTGTCTTCAGGTCGTAGTCATATAGAGATCCCTGCAGTTTCTTTCCATCAGCCGTATAGAGATACTCACTCGTAACAAGTCCATGAGCATAGTAATCCCTGTTCTTACCATAGGTCTGTACGGAGTAACGATAGAGTCTATCACCATTCTCTGTGTCTATCTGATTGGTACGTACCTGCTTGAAGCCATAGAAGTCACGCTCACGGCGGTCACGGTAGCCACCACTATATTCAAAGGTATTCCTGCTTCGTACTGCTCCGTTCTCCTTGTATCCACCTGTTGTCTCAACAGATGACATCACCCAGCGACGTCCCGGTAAGTCGTAACTTGGAGTTGTCTGCTCATAACCGATATTGATATGTCCGCCGAAAGGAAGCGTCACAGAGCGCAGCATGTTCGTTCTGCCCGTAAGGTTACGACGTACATAGAGATGATTTTCGCTGTCACTATAGACAAGATCAGGAAGCCCGTCACCATCCATATCCATGACTGCAGCCGTAGTACGGCTTATACTTTCGCTATGAGATCCCTGCACACTTGGTGTAATACTGATTGTGAAACCGTAAGGAAGAGGAATCGTATAGCTACTCGACTGTGCTGGCATAGATGGCAACAGAGGAACCAAAGGTTGTCAGAAATATTACTCTGTCCGAGAGAAGTACTGCCAGACATAAATCCGCTTCCAGTGTTCAAAGTAACCTTCAAATCGCCCTTTTCATCCAGTTGAAGGAGATCAGGGAGACCGTCACCATTGACATCACTAAGCTGAGAACGCGTAGAGGTCAAGCTCTCCGTATCATTCTGACCGATATTGACACTAAAAAGTCCCAATACGGGAACCGTGATACCAAGTCCATCACCAAAGTTGCTGTTTTTAGTTGACTCAAGTTGTGTAAGAGAAGAGGCTGTCGCTGGTGTAAAGTCATAGCCAAGTCCATAACGAACACTGCCATTGGTAACCATATCAGGAAGTCCATCTCCATTAAGATCCTCCCAGCCTCTTACTGTTTCCGAAGTTCCACTGGAGAAGTTTCCACTTGCTCCACAAGAAAACTCTGCTACTTTACCAGAGTAACTGGCAGAATTCCCCTCTGCAGCCCGTTGCCTCATAATCTGCTTTGTAGTTGTATGCTGAGCGAAGGCAGCTTTTGCAACAGCCATCTTCTTCTTGAAGTCTTTAAAGGAATAGGCACTCTTATCTGAAGATAAGCCAATATCTCCACCTATATTGCTGGCATCACCATCTGTAGCGGCATTTTCAACATCATATTGCAGGCTTCCCTTGCCCAGTATACCCGTAGGCTGTGTCAGTTGTGCAACGACTTTCCCATCATTATCATTCAACCAGTCAGGGTAACCATCACCATTGAGGGTCCATGGCGGAGATAATATTATAGGACTGCTGCGAGGTATTACTCTTGTTGACTCCGAGGCTGGCTCCCAATGAGAGTCCCATATTATATGTCTTACCCTTTGATTTCGACTCTGTCAATGTAACACTGGTGCTGCCAGTCCTCCACCTTGTATATTATAATCGACAGTATCCACAATGATATCATCCTCTCCCAATCGTGATGGACGCATGACAACAGAACCGACATAGGCACTATCTGTTGCACTCACAAAGTATTTCTTCTCTGGTAAGTAAGACAGTGTAAAGAACAATTGACGGTTAATATCCATCTCATTGGCTTCTACGGCACTCTCATTGACTTTTTCCATCATGATAGTACTCATTTGTTTCAGGAATCTTCATCTTGTCCTTTTGGTATTGCAACATCCTTTTCCGTACCATTCCATGCAAAAGATCGCAACCGTTGTACAGCTGTCCATAGTCAAAAACGGTTTAAAGCCTGAATAGACAGACGCATTGACTGTGGAAACATTGACAGCTCTTGACACTGCAGGACTTCCTGCTGTAGCAGGGCTGACAACAGAATCCCTAAATATCGTTAGCTTTGCAATCGCATTTTCAAGTTCGTTCAAGATAGAATATGTCACCTGTATTTTTCCTGCAGACATCTTCTGTGCAAGTACAGAACCATCTGCAACTCTGATACCTGATTCTGTCAGCTGATTACTGCTGCCAAGAGTTAATTCTTTGCGGTAGAGTAAAGATGTAGATCGTCCTTGATAGTCATATAGACTATTGCCGGTGACGTATCCTTGTTTGACATCCTTTGGACAGAAAGCTCAGGGACAAGAGTAAGTGCTTTCCCCCATACCGGACTTTGTATAGAGTACATTTCTGCCTATAACGGTGTCTGGACATGAGAAATATTCTTGCTGAACATCAGGCATTGCGGGAAAGAACATATTTCATGGTGTCCGCATAAAAGACAGGTCTCCAGTCTATATGTTTCCAGTTGATGGGACTCGCAGTACGTATAGTGAAATTAACAGTAGCCTCTTCTCCTGCTATAGCTGTTAGATTACGGAGAAGCTACCATGGCTGATCGCAGTATCTGCTTTAAGGAGGAGACTATCCATGACCAACTGATTACCATCCTTATCAGTCTTTATGATTTGCCAGTATAATGTCATCAGAAGTCTTCTGTTTATTGAATGTACCTTCAAAATCTGTTTACTGCAGTTTCCGAAAGGGCAGCTGTTGAATATGCACCGCTTATATAATCTTCACTGCTGCGATATCTCCTCAAGTCCTCACCAGCATATTTATCAGTCTTGATAGAAGTATAAGTTATTTCCGGATCCCACATAACATCATCACCTATACCGGAGTAGCGTGCTCCGACACGAAATACAAAAACATCTCCAGGTTTTACGCTACGGGTTATTACAGGTAAGGTCACAGAGCCCGATTGTAACAGGGTGTCCTTCCATAACATGTCACTGTTGAATTGCATACTGAGGCTGACACCATCTCCCTCAGAAGAGTGCTTCTCTACATGGCTCATAACAGACACTGTACCTGAATAAGGCGCTCGCCAAACACGTACGACATCATGTAGAGGGAACTCTCTCTCCAAAGAGTCGCGAACAGTCTTGTAGTCAACTTTGAAAGCAGGCGCAACGTTAACTCCGGCTATTGATGGTATTGGGTTGCCAGTGGCCGTACTGGCAGGTGCAAAGGTTACATCTTTTCCGTCGCTATGGTTGAAATAAACGATTCCGTTAACCGCAATATCAACAAGGCCATCACTATTAAAATCCTGGAAATAAACCTTAGTCTTATTCTGATCCTAGTTTTGCTGATGGCAAAGCCCATATTCGCCGGTCCAAAACCTGTAGCAACGTTAGCACTGAGAGTATAACTGGTAGCCTTGCCGAAAGAGAAACTGTTTACACCCACCAAAGCCTGTTCTTTACCAAAGACAGGATGAGAGAGGTCTTGTTCATATTGAGGCGATAATGGAGTTTACCATCGCTACCTTTCCATACCTTATCGGGCATCCCATCACCATTGATATCTACAAGTGTCACACGGCCTTCATTAGAAGAATTGGTATGGCTATAAGAAGCACCTGCACTCGCTGTTGCGGTCCCCAGCCAGCGCCAACCATTATACCACCTCCAATGGTATTTCCCATGGAGGAAGCTCCGCCAAGAAGAGACAAGTGTTCGTCGAAATGTCCAATTTTGGTTTTTACAAGCTTGCCATAATTGTCTATATCAGCTGTATAGGTTGTAATACTATCTGCATAGAGTCCCTTTTTTTCACATCGTTATAGTAGTTGAAACTCTGTACAGCTACTACTATACCTTTACTGTCGTTCTGGTCAATGCTCGTAAGAAGTGTTTTCCCAAAGGGTCCTTTTTCATAATGGATTGTATATGAACGAAGCTGCTGCCCATTGTTTTTGACCTCGACGTTTCCCAACAGAAGAGAGTCTGTCTGAAGAACCCCAAGTCTACCACTACGAACATAGTCAACTCTGTGTACGTTACCAGTATTCCAGTTGAATTCAATGCTATACAGTCCTTCCGTCTCCCCAAATCCTGTCCATGTATAGCGTTCAGGATAAAAGGTTATTGCCAGTCTTCATGTAATGGAAAGCTGCAAAGTTCCCGTGAACATCGGTAACACGGTCAAGTGCCCATTTGATACGGTTACCTTTGGTATCGGTAGAGAAGTAGCATCACTGACATGTCCACCATGACCACCATAACTATAAACTGTACCATCCTTTCCCGTCACTTCCCAGTAATAGTTCTTCGGGCTGTTACCCTTTCGGATAATCCTACTGAAACCACCTTCGGTCATTGGATAGAACTGCTTGTCAGCTTGTCTTGCCAGAAGAATCAGTTCTACGATAGAGTCGGTCACTGAGCTGCTGTCCCATGAAAAGATAGCTCTCACTTTCTGACTTATCATCGAAACGTGGTACACCCCATCGAGTCTCTATGTCAATGCTCTGTACAGGAAGGCTCCATCCATAGCCAACAAAGCTACTGCCTCCCTCACTGCTGTACTGTAGTCGGCACTTACACCAATATCATTACGCCCTGCAGGAACTTCAAAAAGGATAGGACAGTGACGCTGTGCCATTCTGATTAGCTGATGGAGCTTCTATCTGCTGGATACCCGCTGCTGGGTCAGCAGCCTTCAGTTCACTGATACCTGTAGGGACATAGTTCTGTGTTTCGGGACTCTCTGGAACTTTGATAATACCGTTGATGACATCCGTAAAGTGTGAAAGTCTCTGCCATTGCCACCTCACGCTTGGTATCAATACCTTTCGACTGGAGCATTGTCCAGCGTTGGTGCAGTTCATCATAATAATAGGTGTGGATATCATCTACGGTATAGCCTTTCGGTATCAACGTGCTATCGTAAGGAACTGAGATACTTGCCAGATGATGGACAAAGTGATTACCATGAGGTAAGAAACGATAACCTGACACCGTATCTGTTCTTGCCATTAAGGTGTCACAGCCACCTGTAACATTCACCATACCCGTAGGTAAGGTTGGCAGTTCACCCTTTCTAAGTGGTGTAATACTTAGGACTTTACTCTTTTCCATAGCCTCACGTGGTACGGCAAGCTGGGCTCGTCCAACATTGAGCGTGTCGCTGTCGGAGTTGGTAAAGAACTTACTGACGGTACGTTTGCCTAAGTCTGCAAAAAGTCTTGCAGATTTCCTGTTCGGCTTGTGAGTATCTACACGATTCTCCTTTTGATTTCTTATAACTTCTTTGGAGATTCTCTTCACAGGTGAGATATGTACACTGTCCTTAACTTGTGTTCGTAAGGAAGTAGCCTTTTGCGAAGTGCTATCTTTTTGTACAAAAGAAATTGTGTCAGTAGATGTAGAATCACTGATTACCGTTTCTTTAGCAGAACGACGACTTCCATCATTACAGGAGTTTAGTATAATTCCTGAAAGCAACAGGAACGGAAGGAGGAGTGAATGTGTAGAATACTTCATGATTCTTGCTATTTTTGTTTCAGACCTAAAGGTCTTCAGTATATATACTTGCGTTGAAAAATTTTATAAAGGATAAAAAGAGAATTACTTTCTTACCAGCTTAAATGTCTTTTCTTTGCTACCACTTTTGCAGTGTCAATAAGTAGACACCTGTCTGTGGCAGATAGACTTTGGTTGAGAAATATGTATCAGGCATATTGGTCTGACGACTGACAATAGCTCCACCCGTCGTATAGAGTGCCATGTCCAATGGAGCTGTTTCGTTCAGTTCCACCTGCACACTGACATATCCATTCACCGTTGGATTAGGACTTACACTTACATTTGCAAAGAAGTCACTACTTCCGTCAGAAGGATTCATAGAAGGAATCTCTGTGATACCTGTCTTCGAAATCTGAAACTCATTCTCAGCCTTGTTGCCCACATGGTCAGTCGTCGTAAGAAAGTATTTCCCTTCTATGAGTCCCTCAGCAGACTGTATACTATCACTTGTGGTACGATTGAAAAACAGACATGTGTTCTCTCTATAGAGTCATCTTGTAAGGGCAATACCACCTGTTACTCTGACAGAAAGTGTTCCGGTGCTGCCGCTCTTCTCCGTTGGCTGCACTACTTCTATCGTTGTAAACATATCTTTGGCAGCTCGTAGCGTGAAGACATCACGTTTACCTAACGGTATATTCTTAAAGACAATACTATCACCAACTGTCGTATTTGCCTTATGATAGCTTAGAGTTTTGACAGGAAAACTTCCCGTTCCTGTAGGATCAATGGCAAGATAGTAGCTCTCACCTTCTGCAAGAGGCTGTATCTGGCGTAGTTGCTTGCCATCAGCTACAACATCAACATTAGGCTTGTCAATCCGTGTTGCTGTATCCATCCATCTTCTACCGAGCCACTTGCCGTAAGCCTTACTCTGGCGGAAAGAAAGTTTGCCATTGTTGTCACCCCAAAGAAGACTCTCACCATCTTCAAGAGGCCTGCTCATACTGACTGTAAGGAAACCATCTTCCTCACAGCTCTTGGCTCTTGTCTTATGCAGGGCAGAGGCTTTGTCTGAGATGAGGACCAGTTATACGGCGACTACTCAGGCCTTATTGGTATAACCATTCCAAATAACCTCGCTTCTTGAATTAAGGTAACTACTGCGAAGACTCACACCATATTTCAAAGCAAGATAGCTTTCCACACGACAACGTTCTGTATCGGAAAGGCAGCGATCGAAGACGGTATACTCAACAGTTCTACCATCAAGGTCCTTTACAGGTAGTTTGCTGTTCCTATTCCGACCGATATGCAGAGTCTGACCGTTGCCCATATTGGAAGAGGTCGTATAGCTGTAAAGTCGCATTTCAGGCAACGAGTCCTTGACATAATTCATAAATGTACCATTGCCAAGGTTAGCAGCACGCTCAGTTGTCTGCATACGAATAATAGCTTTTCCGCTTCCAAGAGACCATATTGCCTGTTCTTTTTCGCCGTATACCTTACTTACGCCTATATAGGTAAGTCCAGCACCAGCAGAGACACGGAAAGAGGCAGAATCGTGTGACCAAACCATTGGCTTATCTACACCACCTGGGGTCTGAGCTGTAACAGAAAGAGTGGACAGAAAGAAGAAAAACTGCTATGAGGTATTTATGTTTCATATAGAGACTGTTTTAATATGATTCGAGGATGCTGTTTATTTAGCTTTGCCAAGTGGAAGACTATAGCCAATAGTAAGGCTGACAGTCTGAAGATTATTCATACGCTCCTGATATCCATAGTCATTGGCACTGGTGCGGAGCATATCATTAAATCCGAAACCGTATTCCACTCCTACCTCCAGACCATTCTTTACATCAACATAGCCAATCTTAATGGTAGGAATGAATGCTACTCGTGCCTTGACTGATTCTCTCAGATGATCCCTAGTGTACGTTCAGCCTGCTGTCGGTATACCTCTCCAATGCGGTCATTAGTAAAATCGATATTACGGCTGCCAAACGGAATAGCAGTACTAATTCCTGCTCCCATATAGAACTTTGGGAAAGCATAGAAACGAAGCAGGACTTGCGGAGTAATGAAATTATAATGAAATCGTGTAGTCTCGGTTACATTTTCAGGTATCTTGTGCTCTGTCAGCTTGCCGAGAATACGGGTGTAATCAATACCAAGCACAGCACCTAATCTGCGATATTGCCATGTGCCAAAGATTCCAATACGAGGACTGATACCACCTCGTTCACTCATTGTGAAAGTAGGACGTATGTCATAGTTCTCAATAATACTGCTTAATCCTGAAATGCTGGAATAACCAACTCCAGCCCTAAGTCCAATCCGAAAAAGATGATGAGAAGGAAAAGAATAAGTTATCAAAGATGGTGTATCTTTCGGATTTTCCTCTACTATGGTAGGCTGGCTATTCATAGAGTTGTCAAGAATATGTTCACCTGTTTTCAGATTAGATGGTTCATTGTTTGGTTCTTTCGTCTCGTGTTTTATACTGGCTGTTTTATCGTTTAAAGATGAAACGCCAGTTGATAATGATGGAGAAAGGATAGGCTGCTCTGAAGAGGAATGTTTACCATTAGCGGTTTTCCTTGTCATGCTTGACTTTTTAATTCTCCTTGTATTGATACTTACAACGTTTCGGGGCACATTCCCCAGCTTATTATATACACAATCTGAACGTCCCGAATCCTTCTGCACATTTGTCTTGTCTAAAGAAGAAAAAGACATGCGGTGTAGTAGATTGTGATAGTGCCGTGTCTGCTGTCTTTTGTTCTATACGCTGCTCAGACTCTGGTTCGTCATTAACACAGCGTTCTATACCCAAAAGAGTAGCTATGCCAAGAAAGATTCCTGCCAGAATATAACGTTTCCTGCTGTTGCTCTTGTCCTTCATAGATAAACTCATAAGGGTTAAAGTTTAAAAAGATAGCTGATACTAAGCTCTATGTTCTGTCCATGAGTTGAGTGTTCTGCCCAGTTATAGTCATTACGCTCTGTCTTAATGGTAGAGTTCAATCCGTGAAAGTAACGTAAATCTAAAAGCCCAGTGGTTGCCAATCTCATAACCAAAGCCACCGCCAACGGCAATATCTGGCTGTCCCGTCAGTTTCTCCTTCATCAGACGCTCCGTTTCTGTGACAGTAGCAAAATGATAGTTTGTAAACTTACTTTCTTCTTGATTACTCTCGTAAGATATGCCCTTGCCATTAAGGTTAGCTCCCGCACGTCCACCAATTGAGATATTGAAGCCTTTGCGCCAAGGATAAATCTTCAACAAAGCAGATACGCCAATGTAGTTATAACGAGGTGTAACCTTATAGTTTAACTCCTTATTATCATTATAGACAAGCTGTGATGCCTTCTGCCAATAGCTAAATCCACCTTCAACACCTATGATGGAACCATCGACATGATACTGAGCAAACACACCAACTGTTGGAGTAAACTGCCACTTGTCTTTGAAATTGTAATTGGAATAATAGTCTTCTGGAACAAGAATCTTATCCAGATCGGTAGTGACAGACATGCCGCCACCCAAACGAACACCTAACCGGATAGGTGAAACCTGCGCTGACAAGTTTCCCCCAGAAAGGAATAATACTGAAAATATAGCTACATTCAAGACAGTTTTCATCATACTCATACACCGTAGTTACATATTGTTAAGATGGAGCAAAGATATTAAAAAGAAAGAAAACAAATCCGAAAAATACACGGATTTAACACTTTCTGTGGTAAAAATATTAGGTTCTTCCGAATTTGGAGTGATATCATTTAATATCTGATTATCAATAACTTTTGTGAGTTCTATTCTTCCAAATCCCTTTGTTTACTGAATATTAAAGAATATAAAGTGCTAAAAATAAAGGCTACAAAAATCTATACTTATCTTACTAAAAGTTTCCCACCCCTTAAAAACACTGGCTTTTCTCATTTCCCTTTGCCTATCGTTCCCCATATTCATTGACTTTTAACATATGACTAACTGAAGTTATGCAGTGTGCCCATATACTTCATCCCATTTTTTTCTAATGCTTCTGCCATTACAAGAATTTTTCTCATCTCTTTGTCGTTTCCGCTGATTGTAGCCATAAGCTGTTGGGAGCGCCATCCCAAGTGTTTCTCCTAAAATGTGAACTATACGTTCGATACAGGCAAGAACTTGCTTCCATAACGTGAGTGCTATGAGGTTGGACTCCATATTCGAAAAAAAGTTCGCCCATGGTTTGGTACTCTGTGAACCTCTTTCCCAAAGCCATGACGGTATATGTAAGGTAACACAGCGTTGCGTCGGCTATCTGACCATTAAAGTCACAACCTTGATAACCTCCTAATCCGAGATACTGCTTAGTCTCCTTGTTCATCACCTCTATGTTCCATCTAATCTGATAGACTTCAAAGGCTTTTACGAAGGACATCGTTGTATCCGTGGTGAGCAGAACGTTCCATGTGGAGTTCCTACCATACTTGATAAGGAAGATTCTACAGATATATCTCCTAAGTTGCCGTTGAACTGAATATACCGACATCTATACTTACGACAGCTCCTTCCTCGTTCGCGTTCATAGGCGGCAATGAGTTCTGCAGCATTTTTCTTCCTGCCCGATACAGCGTATTTCGTCTTTCCCATTTTTGCAAGTCCGACAAAGTGCATTGCCCCTTTACCTATGCTTCTAACACATTTCATAAGTTGCTCGCAAGTGAACCAACTATCGGTAATCACATACTTCGCATGCAAACCCATCTTCCATCCACGGCGAAGCATATTCATGGCAGCTTCCATCTTAGACATCTTACACTCTTGAAAAACGCTTATAATCGGGGTTGCCAGTATTCCTTTTGGTATGATACGTTTTTCTACGTTGCAGTTTTGTCAGTCCGCAGTCGCCTTGTTTCCCTTTTTCCTGATGCAGTGAAAAATCAAAGGGTATGGTTGTCTTGCCGTCAAAGAAAGCACAAAGTAGCAGTTTGTAGCCCAATACACACCTGCCTTTAACATGGTCAAAAACACGACTGATACCCTCCATCCTCACACCGCTCTTCTCAAGCACAGTGTCATCTATGATGAAACATGTCGTGGTGTCGGATTGAGGAGCTTCGCCATACTTACGCAACAGGCACATATAACGCAGGGCAAAGTGGTTCATCAGGCGTCTCCAATCCATCTGCGGGCGAATCATCATGCGATAAAAAAAGTTCTTTCCATGATTTGAAAGCTCATATATCTTATGCTTGCATATACTGTGGATGCTCTTACCAACAATGCGGAAGAGGCAAAGAGAAAGGATCAACTCCGAAGCGGAAACTCCGTCCTGTTTCTCCAATGACAGACGAGATAACAGGTGACCGATGCCAAACTTGCCAAAAAGATGAAACAAATCATCACTCATTCGAGTTTTAACACTCAAAAGTTTGGATAACTCACTTATTTTCTCTATTTTTGCTTCCATAACAGTTTTGTTGTTTTGTCTTTGACAATCAGTTTTTTGCGATTACTAATTTACAAAGAAAATTCGACAAACTGTTATTTTTCTATCTATTTGTTAGGGTGGGAAACTTTAGAAAAATAAAGAAGAAAATGTTTGCTGCGTCGCTAAAAATCGACTACTTTTGCAAACGAAAGTTAATAACCTTGTAGAGTTATAAAATCAGATTATGGCGGTAATAAATAGAATTAAAGCTGTCTTGGCTGAAAAAGCAGCTGACCGGCAAGTGGCTTGCTGAAGAAATAGGAAAGTCTGAAAATACCATATCAAAATGGTGTTCCAACAAGGTACAGCCCCCATTGGAAGTGCTTTTAGAGATTGCTACACTACTTAATATAGACATCCGAGAACTCCTTATCTCAACGAAACCTCTGTAAATACGAATGATTCATATCTTTTGAATTTGTCACATGGGAAAAATAACTCTCGCCATTATGGGGCTTCTAAAACTCAATATTAGCAAATATAAGCAATCACTTTTTCTGCTTTTGTATCCTGTTATTGAGCATACATGTATCCTATGCTCAGACTAAAAGTAATTCAGTACAGCAGATAAACGAACTCAATGACATGTTTGCCCGCATTGCTGCGAGTAATTCTTATGTGGAGGATTTGAATTATAATGATGCAGAAGCTATAAACCTTCCTCTTGGCTTGAAGCGAACGATTGGTGGTATGGAGATAACGATTGCCATCAGTCGTTTTGCCTTTGCAGACTTCTTCTATAGAGCTTGGCGTTTTACGCAAAGGCGGTCATTCCACAAGGAACAAAAGGCGGGCGTACAGTGCTTTTCTTTGGGCAGAAGGAATAAAAAGGAACACATACTGGTGGTCTGGCAGGAGAATTGAAGCTTTCGCTCCTGCACGATGTCGAGATACCTTGCAATGGCGGAAATACAAAGATTGTCCTTAAGGGTAATGGACTAAGCAAGGACAGGGGTATTTCTCAAAGTGACACCTACATGACCATCGGCTGTGATGGTTTCCATAATTTAGCCATTGACGCGGAAGTCCACTTTCCTACCTCCCTCATAGTCAGGGCCGGGGGACAAAGCACTGCAAATGGCAGTACTTATAAACCAGCTACAAATAATATAAATAAGGATAGGAATTTATCAAATCAAGTCATAGGTCATTTTAATACTATTATAGAAAGCTGGAACGACCTTCTTGTGTCTTTAGACCTACCAAGTTTTGAAATCAAAGGACTGAAAGACTACGTATTCTCATTGAATAACGTCATTTTAGATTTCAGTAGTAAGCGGAACGCCAAAACGATACGTTTTCCACAAGAATACCAGCAAAAATTATCTTCCCGATGAACAGGTGCTATGGAGAGGGATATATGCAGAAAAATGTCCTGTAACATTACCTGAGGCTTTTTTTCACGAGCCAGCTTTCTCGGCTAAGGGATTGTTAATCGATGATTATGGTATAACGGGGCTTTTCTCTGCCGACAGTATTCTCTCGCTTGATAAGGGCAGTGCTGACGGATGGCGGTTTTCTGTTGACCATTTTGGACTGAACCTTATGGCCGGTGAACTTGTCGCCGCAGAATTCACGGGGCGACTAGGCTTGCCGTTCAAGGGTAAAAAAATACTACCTTGGGATATGAAGGATACCTGCAACCTAATAATGAATATACGATGCGGGTTAAAAAAATGAGGATGCACTTGATTTCTCCATTTTTTTAAGGCAAAAGGCTCATCTCGAAAAAGAATTCCAGTGTCACTTTACGCTTAGTAGAAAATCGTTTTATCCCTGAAGCAATACTTCATGGATATATGACTCTTGGAAAAGAGGGAAACAGCGACTCCACATCACAAACAAAATTTGATAAGATTAGTTTCCGCGGTCTTAGACTCACAACGGTTGCTCCTTACATTTCCGCAGAATACTCGGTTATGAAGGAGAGGCAAAATTGGGACACTTTCCTTTATCTATAAACAAACTTTCACTTAATCATTCTGATACACAGCATGTAAGATTAACAATAGGAGCAGGAATTAATCTTGGAAAGAACCTATTCTCCGAGCAACGGAATTAAACCTCCTTGCAAAAATATGAAAATCAAACTTGGGTGTTTGATAAATTAGAGGTAGGTTCCATTGCTGTAAATTCTGTTATCGCAGGTGTTATAACGCTGAACGGGCATCTCAATTGGCATAGAGGTGATGCGATTTACGGTAATGGGTTCGCCGGTGATGTAACTCTTGGGTTTTCTTTTGATGGCAAGGTAGAAAAAGATACGAGTATAAAGTCAAAGCATGATATTTCCATTACTGCTCGAGCTGCTTTTCGGACGAAAAGATGATTTCCGCTATTGGTATGCTGATGGAATGGCAACTTTCCATCCGGGCATACCAATTATCGGAGCTCTGACTCTTAACGGAATAGGCGGTGCTTTAACATCAGGGGTGCGTGCTGACGGTAGAAGTCCGGAAGGTGGGCGCTTTACCAGTTCAAACTATATCCCTGATGCCTCTATGGGCTTTGGATCCAAGGCTTCTACTGTTATTGAAATCGGTAAGATCGCCTATGGCGAAGCTGCTTTTTGAAATGATATTTTTCAAAGGCAGGTGGATTAGCATCTCAGGATCTCTATGGTTATGGGGAATTCCCCTAACAGGGGAGGAGGCGGAGGTAATACCTCTGTCAGTGACAAGCTCGAAAAACAACAGCAAACGTTCCCAGCTAAGTTATCGGAACAGTTTAAGCAAAATGACTGGGTACAGTTAGCCAAGGCCATCAAATCTATTCCAGGAGCAATTATGATATGGGACTATCAGGGACATTATGTATCCAGATGGATTTCCAAAAACCATGTACTGCATGCCAGTTCTGAAGTTTATCTCAATACTCCCGCAGAATTCATTCGTGGTGTGGGTGAACGCGGCCAGGCCGGATGGGGCGTTCTGCATATAGACCCTAAAAGAATGGTATTTACATTTGGGTACCCCGTCCAACAGGCTTGGCGTACAGTTGGCATTAGGAAATATTCTTGCCATAAAGACAGGCTCTTACTTTATGGCAGGAAGCCGGTATCTCGGATATGCCGGCTCCCCCACAGGCTAGTAGCCGACATATTGGGACAAGACCTAAACAGGTTGAGTCTTGGACGGGAATCTAAATGCACTAAGTACAGGAAAGGGATTTGCATTCTGGATCAGAACTATCCGTCAAGACCGGTGATATTCAGTTCTTGATAATGTATGCTAATTTCAATGCAGGTTTGGGCTTTGATGTAATGCTCAAGGACTATGCGCAGACACAATGTCGAGGCCGTTCCGGTACTATCGGTATGGATGGTTGGTATGCCATGGGGCAAACCTATGCCCTATTTACAAGGAGAATTGGGCGTAAAGGTAAAGTTATGGCTTATCCGTACCCGCGTACCAGTAATCAAGGGCGGTGCAGCGGCTCTTTTGCAGGTAGGACTTCTGATCCAACCTTCTTTATGGGCTATTTAGGAGTGAATCTCAATGTACTCGGATTGATTAAGGGTAAGGCGCGTTTCAAACTTTCCATCGGTGAGGAATGCGATGTTGTAATACTGGGGAGTTCTCCGATAGAAGAACCAATGATAAATGATTTGGCTCCTGCTGATAAAGAGAATGAAGTCAGCGTATTCTCCGTTCCTCAGGCAACTTTCAACATTGCAATAGGAAAGAGTTTCGAAGCGACCACTGATGCTGGAGAAACGACCTATTACCGCATCAATCTCAAGGAATTCATAGTCAAAGATAAAAAGGAACATGTCATACCGGGTAAGCTCCTTTGGGGAAAAGATAAGACGGATGTTCGTTTCCAGTCTAAAGAAATTCTTCCTCCTAATACAGATTTGACGGCAGAAGTCCGTATTGTTTTCGAAGAATTGAAGAATGGTGTTTGGAAGCCGTACTGACCTCAGGGAAACCAGCCTTTGAAGAAAAAGATAAATCATTTTACGACAGGTGGCGCCGAGTGACATTCCTATGCGAAATATTGTCTATGCCTATCCTGTGATAGGGCAGAGATACTTCCTTCCCAAAGAAAACTCCAAAGGCTATGTGCAACTATAGTTTGGACAAAAATACCTGTTTGAAAAAGGTTTTGACTACAAGCTTAGTTTTGTAACAAAACAGAATGAACGTATAGCTATAGATTTCAAATATAACGAAGCGAGAGAATCGCTTAGAGTTTACTCTGCCGGAATTAAGAAGACAGACAGAATACACATTAGATTTGTCGTATGCTTGCAGTACAGAAGGATATGGCAAACGATAATAAAAAATCTTCTGAAATTAAGGAAATAAAAAGACAATGATGATTTCTCAGGACAAATTGGTGGCGAAAAAAGCTTCTAGTAAAGATTTCCAATGAGATGGAACAATCGATTCTGGAATATGACTTTACAACCAGTCAGTATGCTACTTTCAGAGATAAGATGCGGAGTGTCAAGGTCCGTGATAACCTTGCCATAGATGCTGGCGTTGCACTGTTGCTTGGAGCTAATGTACAAGGTAAGGAAGCCTTCGACGAAGCTAGTCATCGGTGTGGAGAAGACTCAATACAAACCTTTGCTCACTCTTCGCTCCGACCTCAAGGAAGAATATTTCAGAGGTACAGTCTTGCCACTTGTTTATGAAGGATACCCTTATGGAAATATTCATCTTCCGCGAGGAAGAACAGCCAATCGGCGTCCCCTCCCTAGTAGAGCTTTCTCACCAAGTCAGGACTACCTTTCAGTTTTACATTTCAGAATCGGTGAACTTATCTTTATATCACTTCCCTTTACATTTGATGCTTCTTTGGTATCATTCAATGATTATCGAGACCTTCAGAATACAATCATAAATAGTAGGGATGCTGTTACCCCACAGGTTTACAATCGTTTTGTCATGGGCTCTTTGCCTGTTTTGAAAAAGGCAAGTATCAAACAACTATCAGTTACGTATTGCCAGATGGAACAGTAACAGGCAGTGTGGACTTCATCTATACTAATCAACTTAATTTGAACAAATAAATATGCGTTATATTAAGAAGACTCTTTTTCTGTTCGCTCTTTTGTGCTTATGCCCTTATTGGAATGGCACAACAGAAATCAACATCCAATATCAGAGCTCGTGCAGAAATACATTCTGACCGTATTCTCTTGCGTTGGATCCCAAGTGATGCGAAAAAGTTGGGATTTGCTTAATCAATATGGTGTTCGTTTGGAGCGTTTGACAGTATCACGTTCTGGTGTCGTATTGATAAACCTGAGTTGAAAGTTCTTTTCGGAAAGGTTGAAACCAGAAGCGACAGATACATTAAAACAGATTGCAGCACAATATCCGATGGGAGCAGTCATTGCACAGGCTGTCTTTGGGGAAGACTTTGAAGTCAGTTTGGGTAATAATCCTATATCTAAGGCCATTTCCTTGATGAAATGCGGCAGCAACGCTATTTATTTTCCCTTTTATGCCGCGGATCATGTTTCCCAATGGCTAAGGAAATCGGCTGGGGATGGGAGGATAAGGATATAAAAAAATGGTGAACGCTACTTGTACCGTATTACTCCTCTTGTGCCCAAGAAAGAGCATCAAATAGGGCAAGGGGCAGTTTTTGCCATTGTCGGTGATACAGCTAAACTAATTCGTCCCATAGGATTGTCTCGCCCGTTTTAGCGAAGCGGAGCTTTTTATCGTGGGATTATAATGCGCTATCCTATCTTTTATTCTTCTTATTTTATTGAGAAGAGCGAGGATGGTAAGATTTTTAAGCCAATTTCAGACTTGCCTGTTACACGCATTGCAGATGTGGATAAGAATCCTTTATGCTCCGATTACCTATTTGGACAGTATCCCTGGAAGGGAAGACCATATATTATAGGGTTGTTGGCGTAACGCCTTTCGGCAGTAAGGGAGCGTATAGCGATATTGTTTCCGGGATTGCTTATCCTGCTTTGAAGGCTATACCGATGATAACAAGTTCCTCATTTGACAGGAACGGTGGAGCAAACATATCTTGGCAGTTTGATGGTGCATCACAGGAGTTAATCAAAGGCTTTTAATGTTCTTCATTCTACTGACGACAAGGATTATACCATTCTTATCGGCAACCTCAATCCACAGCAGCGGAATTATCATATAACCAATATTGGAAGGCATATCTATTATAAAAATTGAGGCAGAAGCAAGCAAGGTACTTCTACCCGTTCATTGCCAGTACTTATCCAACCCGTGGACAGTGTGCCACCGGGAATACCACAAGGTTTATCTGCACGAATAGACAGTCTCGGAGCCGTGCATTTGTCATGGAAGCCCAATTCTGATGCTGATATCTATGGCTATAGGCTGTATCGCGGACAAAACAAAGGGAGAGGAACTGATCCCCATTACGGATTTAGCCATCCGTGAAAACAACCTATACGGACAGTATAAGCCTTGACAACCTAAATAATAAAGTTTATTATGCGTTAACAGCCCTTGATGAACGATATAACCAGTCTGACCTGAGCGAGACGATAGAGGTTATTAAGCCAAATGTTATTCCTCCAACGACACCTGTAATTGTCGGATGGAAAGCAGAGGACGGGAGGAATATTATTGAATGGACCCAAGATGAAAATCCCTATCTTGCCGGATTTATTGTGGCACGTACTGACGTGGAGGACAGAACTCGTCTTGTTGCTCGGCGTGTTGAGAGTCCCATAAGTATGAGGTATGAAGATTATGATATTGAATCAGGGAAAAGTTATCTCTACCAAGTAATTGCTTATACCTCTAATCGGTTACTGTTCTCACTTATCCAATCCTATAATATTGAAATCTAAGATGCAAGGGATGGACAATGATTCGATTAAATTCGACTTGGAAGCCTTGCCAGAAGGTATTGCTATCAAATGGAATATACACTATAATGATTTGATGTCCGTAGCATTATATAAGTTAGACGATGCTAAGACAAAAATTCCTTTATAGAGAGAATCTACCAGCTTTCAGGAGAATTTGTAGATAAAGAAATCTTACAAGGAAAAGAGAATGAATATATCTTAGTCGTTAAAGCGAAAAGAATCATAGCTCAATAAGTCAAAAGAAGAGGCTCAGATTATGAAACAAAAAAAACATCTCTTGTCAATATTGCTCTATTTAATATGTGTGTGTTCTATGAATGCACAAGTAGAGGGGAGTATCAATTAACAATTTCATTTAGCGGAATGAGAAATTCAGGAAATTCAATGAATTCTATAGAATATAGCATCTCCAGCGTATCCAATGTTGGAACTAGATTCTTAAGATATTGGGAAACGAGTTCTCTTGATGGTGAGAGTATTTTAATGCCCCTCTCCTATTATAAGTAGATTTACGAAAGAAGAAAGACCCAATAAGTTGTTATTTTGGGGGAAACGTACATGGGGTTGGGTAATTCATCATTCATCAGAAGGGAATAATGAGTTGTTGATAGATAGTAATACACCCTATCTGCATAGGGTAGTTTCTCATGGAGATGATGGGGGAGACTTCTTTCCTTCTGTACAAACAACATTGACAATAGAAGTCCTTCCTGTTTTTATCCATCTCCATTACTATACCGATAAAGGTCAAGGAACAGTATCCTCTTTGAACTTGCTACCGGACAATGATGTTATCACGTTGAAGGCAACTAAAGGATTTGTGGAGCCTACCTATAAGTGGCAATATCAAATAATAGGAGAGAGTACATGGCATGATATGCCTAATAACGTATCTTACAGTGAAGGTAAATCTGTTGTAACATTTAAAGGGACAGACCTGTATGCACGAAGTGTATTTAACGAACTGGTAAGGCAAGGAAAGAAAATTCTTTTCCGTATCAATGCCATAACTGACGAAACTATAAATGAGGCAGACTATAAAAAGATTATATTGACACCGACCTATTCTGCCCCTCATATTCTATCCCATGATATAACATTGGAACAATGTCATCAATCCGGTGATGCATCTTTACGTGTATTCCTTGACAGAGCACTTTGGCCGGGAGAAGCTTTAGCTGTTTTTAAAACAGGTGGCACAGGTTCTAATATAGATGCCCTTGATTCAGAAAATAGTTTTCGAATTAACAACCTTGCAGCAGGTACATATACGTTCCAATTAAGAGGTACGCATAGTAATGGTCAAAATACTTTATCGTGAAACATCGAAGCATATTTTAAAATGTAACGATAAATGAGCGTCCTGCCATCACCCACCCTTTACCCAAAAGAATATCAGTTGTTTTTCGGTCATGATGGAGAGATTGCATTGGCGGCATCTGGTGGAACAGGGTAGTTTCACCGCTACACTTACAGATGCCGGCGGTTCTGTTAGTGCAGACACAAACATTCAATACGGGCAATGTAAGTTTCAAACGGTTATCAGCTGGTAATTATACTTTGCGTGTGCAAGACAACAATGGTTGTGTAGCCAAGACATCATCAGGAGAAGAACTTATCCACCAAGTGGTACTTACAGAACCAAATGAGGCTGTTCGTATTACAGAAAAGAGCAAAACCAGTCCTTTGGCCTATCAATCTTCCGATGGGGCTGTTCAAATAGCTGTTTCGAGGTACACCTTCCGCTTCCGGATATACAGTACATTTTGTGCGGAAAAAGCGATGGTCAAGTCTTTACACCAACAGATTCGCATTCGGATGGTAGCCAATACATCTATACACTTCGCAATATTCCTCGTGGCGAATATACAGCTATAGCTGAAGACACGAGATTTGCTCTGTTAGGGAACGAAGATAAACAGGAACCCTGTGGCTGCCATGCACAATTAGCGATAACACTTTCTGCACCGCCTCTTTTAACTGTAGATGTTGAAGAGACACATTTTATCAGCTGTCATGGTGATAGTGATGGAGAATTGACTGCTCATGGAAAAAGGTGGTAAGCCTATTATTTCCGCACAGTTCCCCTATACGTATACTTGGTATAAAATATCGGGAAGTACAAAAGAACAACTTCCGCTGCAGATAGACAGTGTTGCCCATAATCTTTCAACGGGACAATATCAAGTTAAAATTACAGACAACAATGGAATATCCGTAGAATCGGCTGTGTTTGAACTTAAACAGCCGGACTTGCTGTCACTGTCATTTACAACACGCCCACCTTCATGTAGCGGAGGAGCAGGACTTATTTCAACAACCGTAACCGTGGTACAGCTCCATATACTTATGAATGGAACAAGGAAGGAGCAACGGAAGCAAATCTCACCATCAATGAAGCAGGCAGCTTTTTTGTCAGAGTTGTAGACAGTCGCGGCTGTTCCATTACCGGGAATGTCGATGTAACAACTCCTGAAGCCATTTCTATCAAACCCTACGATTACCAATCCGACTTGTTACGGTGCAGACAATGGTGCCATATCTCTTTAAAGCTGTCAGGTGGTACGGCTCCTTATACCATACATTGGGAAGATGACAATACCCTATCTACATCTAATCGAGAACATCTCAAAGCAGGAGAGTACGTAGCTGTCATCAGCGACCAAGCTGGATGTTCCCTTCATTATCGTGTAGTCTTAGAACAACCGGAAAAGATGACAGTAAAACTTAGTAGCGGGTTTACACTTTGCCAGCGAGCAATCACGTAAAAATAACTGCCATACCAAGCGAAGAAAATGTCCCCTATCAATGGCTGCATGACGGACAAAGTCCTAACAGAAACCGGCAAGGAACTTATAGTAAGCAAAGCCGGTCATTATCGAGTTGTTATTACGAATGAGAAAGGTTGTACGGCAACAGCTGAGGTTGAAATCAAAGCCAGCAACACAGAACTGCCTTTGGATATAACCATACCGTCATCAGTCACAGCCGGTTCCCCTATCCATGCTGTCAATATCAGTCGTATAAGGGCTGATAAATTAGAATGGTCCTTGCCCGACAATGCTGTTATTACAAGCAAGTCCAACGAAGGCGTTGTCTTTACCATTCCAACACCCGGTATCTATGAAGTGACACTCACAGGATATTTGGGTGACTGTTCTACGGTTGTCAGCCAAAGATTAGAAGTTCTTGGCGAAGGAGGAGTAGTTCTGCCCGATGGAAAAGGAGATGCAATCAAACAGTTTTTGATTAGTCCTAATCCGACTACAGGGGATTTTAAAGTATATGTAGAACTCAAAGAACCAAGAGATTTTACACTTAGACTCCTTTCTCCGACATCTGTTGAAATGGATAAAAAAGAGATTAAAAATATCCAAAAGCAGACATTTGAGTATGAATTGCGTGGCGATACGGAAGGAGTATTCAAAGTGGAGCTGTCTGTTGGAAACGAGAAATCCACGCTTAGAATCACGAAAAAAGAAAATAACAATTGATAGGACTCATGATAAAAGCAGGTCATATGAACAGACAATATATCCATTTCTATTGGCGTTTTAAAGTTTTATTGATTTTCCTCGTCCTTTGTTGGGGAGGAAAGCAGCAGGGAGTATGCCCAACACTACCCTATTCATGCCACTGTTCAATGGCCGTCTCCTCAAAGTCCTTACTTGTCAGATTATTATAGCGGAAGCCGTGACAGACTAATTGTCAATCTGCTCAACCGCGACCTACAGCAACCCCTGCTCTTTTGCCAGACTGCGCATTAAAATTAAGAGTACAGGTTTTCTTGCCACCAGCCGTGAGGAAATCAGCTACCCGATGCTGGAGTTCAGTGCAAATGTCCCGACCCGCCTGACCAATATAGACCTGTCCCCTATCTTCAACCACAGAACCTGCAAATTAATGGCAGTCTGCGTAACGGACAGTTACCCACCAGATATACGGAGTTCTCCGTGCAAGTGGTAGACTATTATACTGGACGAACGCTTTCTGATTGGCATACGGGACGGTCTTATTTGGATGTGAAGAAACCTCCTATTCTCAACTTTCCTGAAAAGGATGCCCAGATTGGAGTCACGGAGCCGCTCTATCTTCGTTTTCAATGGATGCCCCGTCATCAGGGACTTGCAGGCACGGAGTATGAGTTTGTGCTCAAAGAGCTTCCTAATAATGGAGCTGCTCCGCAGTCCGCCTTGCCTACGGCAATGAGATCTCATCGTGTTCGTACGCGTAATACGACGTTGAACTATACCCATCTTGAACCTGTTCTCTTCCCTAACCGTTGCTATGCATGGCAGGTGCAGGCCATAGCCCGTGACGGTGTTGATGAAGTGGGTATATTTGAGAACGGCGGTTATAGTGAAATCAACTGGTTCTATCTTAATGACAACTGTCAGGCACCGACGGGTTTGAGAGCCATTCCTCGTTTTGCCAAGGTGGATCTTTCATGGAATAAAGTCATAGGAAGCACAGGCTATATTGTGGAATGTCGCCCCAAGACCAAGCTCAACACCTATGAATGGAGCAGAACCCAGATAGTAGGTGAACACATTACACTATCCCAGTTGAAACCGGGATGGACATACGAATGGCGTGTAGGTACGCTCTGCACGGACGATCGTCCTGTCTTTTTCGGACGTACATGAGTTTACGCTCAGTAGCCAGAATGACGAGCTACTGGCTGACTGTGGGAAAGAACCAGTGAGGAAAGACCTATCACAAGAGCCGAACTTACGGATAAACGCCGGAAACATAGTTACTATTGGTGGTGACTACCCTATGACCATAATAGAGGCTGTCTCATTGGGTGACGGCTGGTACTCTGGACGTGGCAAGACCCGACTGAAAACCATTATTGACGCTCCTGTTGCGCTTCGTTTTGACCGTCTACGCATCAATGTGGATAACTTCCAGATAGATGGTACGGTGGAAGCTTCCTATGATGAGAAGAAAGCAAAGATTGCCAACCTTGATTATGTTGATGATGGTGGTAAGGATATAAAACCTGCTACTATCCGTATGCGTGAACATAAGTTGGATTTCACGCTTTCCGGCATACCGCAATTTACATACAATCCTAAGACAGGAGAATTAGAAACAACCGATGCTGATGGTAATCCACAGACCATAAAAGTAGATGTGCCGGAGAATGCCTCGTATGAGCGTATTTCCCCTATTCTCGTTACTGATAACAAGGGAAATACCTATCAGATTAGTCCGTCAGAACAAGGTACCGAAGGGACAACCAATGGTGTCGAAAACGAGAATAAGGACGAAAAGATAGAACTTAATTGTGAACGTGTGGATCGTGTTGGTGATTTCAACACGGAATCTCTATCAAGCAAGTATGGCTATATACACTTTAAACCCGGAGAGGGAAATATGCCTTTGATGATGGTCAGGAGAAGTGGTACAAGAAAAGTGTCAAGGTAGACCGTTTTTACAAGCCGTTTGCAAAGGGTTATATTGCTCCTTGGAAACTTGTTCCAACAGGAGAGAACGATGTTGTTACAGCAAAGTATGATGGGCTAAAAGAATATAGACCTAAAAGAAAGTCCGTTTTGTCTCTGAGCCTAATTCTGCAGCACTACCGGCACTACTTAACGAAACGGAGCAGACGTGGACGATTAGCCTGCGTTCCGTATTGCCTGGTGCAAGTTATGATGTCTTTGTGGTTTACGAAGGAGTAGCCATCGGCAAGCTCCGTGTGGTGAGCTATGCTAAGCAGCAGCACAAGGTAACCCTTGTTCCGATCAACGAGGAAAAGTTGGATAAAGCTGCTATCGAACAGGAACTCAATGCCATCTATAATCCCGTTGGCGTGCAGTTCACAGTAGATGTGGATGAGCGCATGCGTGGCAACTACGACTGGGAGGTGGAAAGTGAAAAGGACGGATTGCTGAACACCGTCGGTAAGTCGTTCTGGGGCTATGATAAGGAACTCAAGGAGAGTACCGAGATGCTTAATCTGCAAAAAGACTTACCAGCAAGCAGCAGGAACATTGGATGGTGTCTATTTATTCGTGCTGAATGGTGCTACGGGGCTTGAGGGGGCAAATAGGTGATTTACTGGGTGAAATGCCTCGCAAGAGCAGGTTTGGGTATATCTTCGCAGGTAACAGCCCTAATACAGAAGAAATAGTTCATACCATTGCCCATGAATTAGGGACATGGTATCTTTTACCTTGCAGCATACTTTTGATAGCGAATATGGAAAAAGGGACACAGGGAAAGACTAATAATCTCCTTGATTATCCTAGCAATCATCTTGATTACAAGGAGAAAACAGAACTCGCCGCCTTCCAATGGAATATTATGGCAAGTCCTGCCATATTCACAGCTATGGATAAGGCTAAAGATGGAGAAATTAATTTAAAAGAAGGAGAATATCTTGGATTTACGCCTGATGGGCGAGTTATACAAAAACGTCCAAAGGAATATGTAGGAATATTTGACAATGATACATCTTATTTCATTTATAAGTTTAAAGATAAGAATGGCAGTTTCTACACATGGACAGGGAAAAAAACTATACTAATGACAAAGGGGAAACTTTTGAGGTTCCAGACATACCTGTGACAGGGAAGGTCGCAGTTTGGGCTAATTCTAAAAATCCTGACTGTTATGTTTGGTATAAATTCATAGATGTAAAGAATTATACTTCAAAGGATTTTGGAGAAATCAAAAGGCGTATAAAGAATGATAAGCAGGAATGGACTGCTGACTATGTGTATCAAGCCTCAAAGGATTGTATTACTAAATCCAAGAAAGAAAAAGGAGGCGGGCATTAAACTCCCTTTAATACATACAGAGCTTTCAATAAAAAGAACAATTTGAAAAAGTTGGACACTCGTTTGACAATAATGTAGAATTCACACAGAATGGTAAGGTTTATCGTAGAAATGCACAAAACCAGATAGAGGCAGTAGAAAAGCCGTTTAGTGACGAACAGATAAACAAAGGGATATGGGATGACGACAGACAAGAGTATAAACTACGCTTTACCACAGATTCAAGTGGTGTAAAGATACAAGCATTTGGTATCAGTTCAAAATATATCAAAAATGCTCAAAAATATCCTTTCCGGAAAGTATAACCATAATGTTAAAAATAGATGGTGTTGCAATTTCTGATAATATCAGGAACAAAACAAATATCCTCCTAAAAGAGAATAATATAACAGATTTAAATAGTATACTGACTGATGAAACTGAACCTTTTGCAGATGGAAGAAAGATAAAGATAGACGGAGCAATCGGAAAAAGTCATATCGGAGGGATGTGATAAAGTAGTAAGTCTACTAAAGACCGTGAAATCGTTCCGTCGACATATAAAGACAAATCCAACGACGCCATTCAGTTACCAGGCCTGCTTACCGCTCAATTGAAACGGTTTCACAGCAGGTGACTGACCTCACAAGTCTTGCATCTACCATCTATGGCGTTGCCGTAGATAAGAAGAAGAGGGACGAAATCGTCAGTCAGTTCCGCCAGATAAAGGAAGCCGTAGCCGACGATCCGAAGCAGTTCGTATCCATTCTTGGTGATGTCCTCGTCAGCTGTGCTACAGGAAACACTCCTGAGGAATGGAATAAGGCAAAGAACAGTTCCGATGAAGGGGAGCGGTCGCATTTCGCCACAAAAGGCACGGAATGTACCATTCTGGCTCTTGTCGCAACCGGCAAAGCAATAAACAATCTTCCGGAGGCGGCTGAACAACTGGCGAAGAAAATAAAGTCAGTAAGAGAAGTAAAAGAAGCAGCTGACGACATTATAGAAAAATATCTATAATGGCATTAGCCATATCAGAAATCTTTCGAAGACATATAGTCCGAGTGATATAAAGGGACGCCATAAAGTCGATTTACAAATATCACACCGATTTGGCTAAGGAGCCAGCGGCTATCAGAGGCGTTCATTAAGGCGAAGAAGAACAAATACAAAGAAAAAAATATGGTATAAGAGACGACCAGCTGGCGAGCATAACTTCAGCGAAAGGTACGGGCTCGTATGCGAGATATCGTGAATAATCTCAATACGTTTGTAGACTATATTGGCAAGAATGGGAATCGATGCGGAAAATCTTAGCGGATTGCTTTCTCGCCTATCATCAGGCAGCGATGCCACTCGAATGGGAGAGGCATGGGTATTGAAATATTTGTCAGGAAATACAGACAATCTAAAAATCTGCTACGAAACTAACATTCGAGAAGAGAGAAAACATCGCGGGACTTGGTATGCGCGAAACGGATTTGGTCGTGGAAAAGGGAAAGCAAACGATTTATTATGAGTTTAAATCTATAGAGGGTATTCCTCCAACGGATTTCATTGAACAGTTTACGAAAGATTTGACAAGACCTGGTTTCACGCAAGATAATCTGAGTGGGTCTTCGATAGAACTAAGGTTAGCGAGGATGCTGTTAAGAGAGGAATCAGACCATACGTGGAAAAAATGTTTAGGTAACGATTTCTTAAACGATCTTGGCGATAACGCTGATGAATATGTAGAAGAATTTATTAATAAAAATATTTATTGTAAAATAAAAAGATGATGAAGATAAAAAGAAGTCAAGAATATAATAAAAGGGGGCTTTTTAATACAAACGGCCAAAGATAACAGTTTGATGTATCAAATCAGTAATAATACTTTTATAAATAATAAAGCTATCATTATGTAGCTCGTTTCGAGCAACATACTTTGAACGATACTTTGTATGTGAATAATTTAAAACATACCGTATATAAATTTGACTCTCAAACAAAGGAATTACTTCCCTATATCACTCATGGGAAAGGATGGGTGGAAGGTGTTACACCTAATGGATATATATTAGCTAATTACAACAAGGAAAAAGAAATTGAGAGAGTATACATGTATTCGTAATGATAATAATATATGGGAATTGGATTCTCCTTTTGAATCTTTTTCCTTATTCAAGCAATATGCACTTGCATGGAAAGGGAAAAAGAGAATATGCAAATACATGCCAGCTAATCGACTTGGAAACAGGAAAAAGTAATGTGGGAGAAAGAATATACAGAAGCTCATATAGACTTAGTTATTCCTTTTGAAGATAAGATAGTCATAGAATGGTGCACAGAATTATCATCTGACAAAAAAAGATAAGATTATTTGTGTAGAGATTCCGTCAGGTAAAGTCTTATGGGAAAAAAATCTACAAGTGGAAATTATAAAAAAATATGGAAAAAATAGACTTGTGAGTTTTTTTGGTCACATTATTCAACGGTTGGACCATCCAAAAACCATAATCAATACGCAGAGATTGATACTGGGACGAGGTGAGGTATATATTCATAAATTTGAAAACTATAATAAAGAAGTCTTCACAACTATGGTTTATAAAGACTATCTTTTTATGCTTATCATTCCGACAACTCAGAATATTCAGACAGAATGGGAGTTGGCATTATTGATTTGCGGACACATGAAATGATCCAAGAATACGACATCGACTTCACTCGTGGAGATTGCAACTATATAAAAAGCATGGGCGTTTACAAAGGCGACCTTTACGTGGAAGTGAGGACAGAAGTGAATCATAGCGACATTCATATATTCGAATTGGAAGAGGAATAAACTCATGCAGAAAAAGTATTTATATAATTTCATTGCCTTCCTGTTGACGGCATCGTCCTTCTGCTCCTGTCTGAGGGAAACGGAAGTGCCCATAGCATCGAAATTCACGATAGAAACGGCAGAAGACAAAAACCTCACCCGTAACGGTAAAGATAAACAACAGTAGTTACGGAGCCGATGAGTATGAATGGACATTTGAAGGAGGACTGCCAAGTAGTTCTACCGAAAAGAACTCCGGGTCTGGTTGTGTTCACGCAGGCAGGTGAGCACAAAAATAACCCTGCAGAGTCAGGAATGCTGTAGAGGAAAAAAACAAGCCAGCAAACCATAAGGGTTGATTCCGCTATGACTATAGACTTTGATTTTTCAATCGCTCTCAATGACATTGCCCGGGCATGGTATCTATTACCAACAAGAGTAAAGGTGGAAGTCTATACGAGTGGACTTTTTGAAGATGGTATTCCTCTACAGCCAACCTACAGCATCCAGGCACGATAACCTTTGCGGATGGTGGGGAGCATAAAATCCATCTGAAAGTATTCAATGGCAGTAAATATGAGGAACTAACTAAAAGTCTGACCCTGCAACCTCCCTATACAAGCTGATTTTTTTCGTATGAACCTCTACCTATAGATCGAGATTGGGAAGCACCACTTACGCTGAAACGACCAATCTCACCACTGGTGGGTTATCTTATCGCTGGGTATGCGCAGGAGCCAATGTAATGTCCTCCTAGAGACGAGACGACAACAATTCGATTTGAACATGCTGGTACTTATAAAAATACAGATGATTGCCGGCAATGGTAAAGAAGAAAAAAATAGTAGAGAAAAAGCATCATTATCCAACCAAACAGTGGCATTATCAAGCAGAATAATCTAAAATTCGGTATCAATGAGGCAAAGAACAGTGTAGGATGTTTTTACTCTGCCAAAGAAGGTGATGTGGTAACATCAAGTAAGATTGTGGAGAAAAAGTGTGGAGCATGGATTGACTTCGGTTTCTTTGCCCTTAACTCCTCTTTTCAACTACTGCTACTTCTTTTGCACCCAATAAGGCAAAAGCCAATTCCTTCCCGGAAATAGACCATGCGCAAGGAGCTACGTTTGTCAATACTCCCGGTGCAATGGGTATCAATATCAAAGATGTAGTTTTTGAAAACATCAAGCGGGCTTTGGATTTGAATCAATTTTGCAAAATGGTCAGAAATGTCACAAAACGAGTTTCAGCAAATCAAACATATCCCACTTCGTTCTCGTGCGTACAGCAGATGGCAGGAAGGGTGTCATCAGAGTAAAGAAGTTCGTTAAGGATGGTGTCCGGTCCTATATTGTTGCTGATGTTATACTTGAAAAAAGAACGGGAGAATAAAGATACAGGATTATGAGACATTTCAACAGGTGTTATATAATGCGTTTTGCCTTGTCAGTCTTCATGCTTACGGTATGGAGCCATACTGTGCATGCTCAAAACGTGGAAGAGGTTTTGGAATTCCGTAAGAAGAAACCGTTCAAGATTAGCGGCAGTATTTCTGCGAATACCACCCAATTCAACAGTACGCCCAAACAATCCCGTCAATCCTTTACTTATCAACTGTCCGGTTCAGTAAACCTGTCGCTATATGAGTTGTTGAACATTCCCTTATCGTTCAACCTGAACAATTATGGTTCAAACTTTTCTAACCCCTCGTTGCCTAACAGACTGAGTCTTCATCCTTCTTATAAGTGGATACGGGCACATATCGGTGATGTGTCGATGAGTTTCAGCCCCTATACGCTTAATGGTCATCAATTTACAGGTGTGGGGATAGAACTTTCTCCTGCCAGATGGAGACTTTTCTGCAATGGGTGGTCGGCTTTTAAGGAAGGTGGATATTGATACTTCTAATCCAGCAATCCGTCCTAATTATGAGCGTTGGGGATATGGTGTTAAAGCCGGATATGATGGAGAGAAGTTCTCCGTCAGCGGAACAATCTTCACTGCAAGGGATAAACAGAGAGACATCTCTTTCGATGCAGATGCTTTGGGGATATATCCCAAAGGCAACATTGCCATAGGAGTGGAAGGAAGTCTGAATGTAATCAAAGACCTGAAGCTATCCTTGGAATATGGTCTGAGTATTATGCAACGCGATTTAAGAACGAAGGAGAGAAACCACTACCATGCCTTCAAGGCCGACCTGACATATAGCCTTTTGGGAAATACCATCGGTGTTGGCTACGAACGAATTAGTCCTGACTACGAAACACTGGGTGCATATTACTTCAACAACGATTATGAGAACACAACACTCAACTATAGTCGTAATTTCTTTAAGGACAGACTGAGCCTTGCACTTAGTGGAGGTGTACAGAGAGATGACCTTTCCAACCAAAAAGCAGGAAAGGAACAAGCGCTTTGTGGGTTCTGCCAATATCAATTTCACACCCAATGACAGGTTCACTGCTTCGATTTCCATATCCAGCTATCAAGCGCACCGTAATATTAAATCCTCATTTGACTACATTAATGAGCGAACACCATACGAAAACCTTGATACCCTGCGGTTTACTCAGTTGAACAACAGTATAGACATGAATTTGAACTGGCGCCTGTTGAACAACGATACACAGACACACAATCTCTCAGCCAATGTAAGCTATCAGGAAGCAGCAGATCAACAGGGACAATATATCATGCCCGGTAATCTGACACGCTTTTGAATCTTGGTGCCAATTATGGCATTGATTTCACCCATTGGACTTCTCAATGACGGCAGGAGTAAATGTCAGCAACAATTATGCATCACGCAAGAATGTTCTGACATTAGGGTCCGACACTCACTTGTACAAAACGATTACTAAAAGCAAGCCTTAACAACAGGATTGACTCTTTCCATGAATCAAACCCAGGAAGAGGGTCGGAAATTGGCAACGATCTATAATGTTCGATGGCATGCCAATTATCGTTTTCTCAAACGTCATGGATTAAATGCCAGTGTAGCCTATCAGCACCGCTCCCTGTCAGAAGTGACATTAACAAATTCTTCTTCCCTGACCAGTCAAATAAGCTATAGTTATTCATTTTTAAAACAAATGATTTATGCGAAATAATATAAAGTCAAAAGTTTTACTTCTTATAATGGGAGTTGTTTTTCGTTTCTTCCTGTCAAAACAGATCCGTAGAACCGGTTGGAAATATAACGAAAACGTATGGGGACTCAATAGCAGCCCGCGCAGCTGTGAATGAACTTTATACCAAAGGTCTATCACAACTTTATCTTTCTACGGATCGAGATAACGGCATACCCTTGGCGTGGGGAAGTTACCTGTCAGGACTATTTGAAAGTGAGGGCGACTCAGGGCTATTATCCTGCGCTTACAATACAAAAATATGACAGCCCCTTCTGTCAAGGATTTGGCTAAAGCAAATATATTCCACCTGTTTTGATGGAATAGAGGCTGCAGATACCATCATCCAACAAATACCAAATACGTTAGGATTAAATCCGGCAGAACAGGTAAAACTTATAGGTGAGGCTAAATTTTTCCGCGCTTTCAACCGCTTTTATCTTATCCGTGTTTTCAGGGGCGTTCCCTGATAAACGGACAGACTCCTCATACCTCAGCATGGAAACATCTTATGCCAAGGTAGAGAAAAGATTTGCTTGAAGCCATCGCGACTTTACCGGATAAAAAGTTTTGTTGAAAACAAATCGCATGTGACGTCTTTGATCACTCGTGCCTTGTTGGGTGATGTCTATCTGCACATGAGTGGCAGACCGTTGCAAAAGGACAAATATGTTCAGGGCTGCAGAAATACTGCGCCCTATTATCAAAGTCAGGCAAGCACCAACTTGCCTCCAATGGTGTCCGCGAAGACCAATCCGCTTTCAATATGCTCCGCACAACTCCTACTAATGATGAATATCTATATGTCGTTTATGGAGAAAAATACGCTCTCACGGGCTTCTTTTTGCATTTCGAAAAATAGCCAAGAACTGGGATAATGTCAAAGGACATGTGGCTTTTTAACGCTTTTCGACCGACACGTACTCTTTTAGCTTGTTATGGTGATGAAGACTTGAGGAGGAAAAGATCGCTCAGTTTTTCCATACTTTTTCAAGGTAAAGGATGATGGTAAAACCATTTTTGAAATCTTTTCCCCAGCTCCATACTATTGGCTTTCCTCCGGTACGGAGATAACTGCACAGCCAAAGCAATATGTCGGTGTCTATCGTTATGCAGAGATTCTGCTCATGGCTGCCGAAGCGATAGCTCATAGTGAGGGCGTTACCCCAGAAGCAGTAAGCTATCTGTCCCAAGTCCGCACACGTTCTATCCCTACCAAGTTAGTAGAATTAGAGAAAACACTTTCGATATTGCCCACAGATAAGTTTTTTTGGAGGAAGTCTGGTTGGAGCGTTTAAGGGAATTACCGTATGAGATGAAACAACTTTCAGACATTGTACGTACAAACTACTATCCGGTCTACAAGGACAGTATATTACGATTTGTCCCGCTTCAAGAAGCAGTCACTCCTCAAGGCAAATTATTAGAGAAACCATCTTTCTTTCTACCAAGACCTACTCCTTAATTAAGTGGGTAAGTTCCGGAGTGGCTTTTATTCGTTCTATCTCAGAATCCACAAGGGAGAGGATTTCTTGTTTTATTTTACGGTAGTTGGCTTCGATAGTCTCTTTGAGATTATCAAAGCCAACTTCATTTGTAAAGTCTACTATTACAGGTATGGGCTGATAGGCTTTCATTTCTGCCGATACCTTAGCACTATTCACGACTATTTCTGCGTGGAATATCTTTTTGGTCGATACGTTCGTCGAAATTATCAGAAACAGCACCCACAAACATTCCTTGCGTGAGATTGCTAATTTTAGAAGCAGGGATAAGGCTGTCCATCTGTGTGGAGATAGACGTAGACTTGTCGTTACGGTTGATAGTCATTGATTGTCGTTGCTGCAAGACCTTTCCAAATCGCTCAGAAAGTGTCTTAGCGGTTTCTCCCACGACTTGACCACTGAACACGTTGCCCACGGTATTTTGTATCACTTTACTTTCTTTGTCTCCATAATCGCGAGTAAGTTGCGAGAAATCCTGAAAGGCCAAACACACCGCTACCTTGTTGCTTCGGGCAGTGGCAATCAGATTGTCCAAGCCACGGGAGTAACGTAAAACTCAAGGATGTACTCTTGCAGGTGGGCTATATGCACCCTGTTCTTTCCGATAGAGGTAAGAACGTGTTTCTCTATGGTGGCATATCCGCTTTGGGTGGCTATGAGCAACTGAATGAGGACAAAAAGCTGCTGCCCGATGGAGCAACACTGCTCGACCGTTCTCGCTTTGTCTATGGTGGTACCGTGTATAGCTCGGTGGAAGTGTTCCTTACGGACAGGGGTTCTCTTTCTTATAAAGGCGCAGGGACGTTTCCTATTTGGAACGGACGTGCATCGTTTTCGTCCGGCTGTTTCAGCAGGGACTAAGGTTTAACTTTTTAAGTACCTTAATTTCGCAGCATAAATTCTTGTAAGAACTCCAAGTGTCTGAAAAAAACAAAGTTCTCAAAACACTTGGATATGTCAGAAATTTCACCTATCTTAGTGCTACCAACAAAAACAAATAAAAATATCTGACATGACAAAGGTAGCAATTAAAAAAATGAGAATATCACTTCTTTCGGTGGAATTTATCATATTATGGACGTTTTTCAAAGTTGGGCTTTGAAAAAAACTTACCGAATCTGTATTGGGAAAAACGTGGAGGTAGTGGTAAAGCATACAGCTATGGAAGTATTTTCAGCTCTCTTTTTAGCTACCTTTGCGGTGGGGATTGTCTTGAGGATACCAATACGCTTATAGGTCAGTTCAAACAGAGACCTAATACGCAATTACCCAGTGCCGACACTGTGGGGCGCGGACTAAAAGAGCTTGCCGAAGAGAATGTTGTATATATAAGCGGGACATCTGGTAGGTCTTATAGTTTCAACACTGCTGAAGAATTGAACACCTTACTTTTTACGGATGATACGGAGAATGGGGCTTATAAAGGCAGGCAGTCATGTTGACTTAGACTTTGACCACCAGTTTGTTCCAGCCCACAAGTTCGATACAAAGTATTCCTATAAGCAGGACTTTGGCTACTTCCCTGGTTGGGCTTCCATTGGGGGCATCATAGTTGGAGGTGAGAACCGTGATGGAAACACCAATGTAAGATTCCATCAAGAAGACACACTTCGCCACATTATGGACCGTGTGACCTCCGAACTCGGTGTTGTGATAGAGCGTTTCCGTGCCGACTGCGGGTCGTTTTCAAAGGAAATCATCCAAACCGTAGAACCACGCTGCAACACGTTCTATATACGTGCTGCCAATTGTGGCAGCCGACACGAGGAGTTCCGCCAGTTGAAAGAATGGAAGAGCATTGAAGTCGGTTATGAGAAATGCGATGTCGCCTCTGTCAGCATGGACAACCTCATCGAAGGAAAGTCATACAGGCTTGTCGTACAGCGTAGTCCCTTGAAAGACAAGCACGGCAGGGAACAGACGGATATGTTCGGAGTGATATACACATATCGCTGTATCCTTACCAATAATTGGACATCTACCGAGAAAGACATCATTACATTTTTATAATGAGCGTGGAGCAAGCGAAAAGAACTTCGACATACAGAACAATGACTTTGGATGGTCGCATCTGCCATTTTTCTTTTATGGCTGAGAATATGGTTTTCATGATGGTTACCGCCATGCTGAAGAACTTCTATCTTTATCTCATCCGTCATATCAGCGAGAAAGTCAAGCCGTTGAAAAAAGACAAGCAGGGCTGAAAGCCTTTTATTCTGCATTTTGTTAGCGTGCCAGCAAAATGGGTGCGAACAGGAAGGCGGAACATTCTGAACCCTATACACAAATAAAAACCTACTACTCAGAAGTCTTCCTTGAATAAACAGCATATCTTTACGATTCTCATATTCCCCATTAGTTTGGGTGGGGGATTTCATGCTAAACAAGTCCAAAAAACATCGAAAAGTCTCAGATCAACGTATAGAGTCCCAAAATGTCACATCAATATATGAAAATTTTCTCACAAGAAATTATATTGCGGAATTAAGGAAGTAGAAGAAAAAGATGATATTGAATACAATTTGGGTAATGGGCGTGCTGACCCTTGCCGTGTTTTTGCCTATCTGCTTGTGATAGGGATTTGGATGTTCAGCAGTCTTATCCGTTTACGGTGGAGACAATGCGGTTCAGAAGGATATCATAAAAGGGACAGACGGCTGAGATACGCTGCACATTGAAGCGAGGTGGTGAGTTCGCCGACACTCGCTATACGATACGTTATTTCCAGTCTGACGGCAAAGGCTTGCTAAGAAATGATAATGGTACTGTCTTCAAGCCGAACGACCGCTATCCGCTGACGAAGCATGTGTTCCGCTTATACTACACCTCGCTGTCATCTGACCGCCAGACAATTGATGTATATGTGGAGGATAGTTTCGGTAAGGTTCAGCAGCTGACCTTTAGTTTCAACAACGAGCGAGAAGAGGGCAAGGACAAGCCTACATCTTCTCGTCGCTAAGACCATAATTGATGCGAACGATAAATTCTTTCATTTTACTTTGTGTATTCTGCCTGTTCTGTCAGCCGACCCTTGCCCAGCGCAGGATGCGACTGGCAGACTTGCCACCTTTTGAGCGTGCAGTAGTTGTTGTGAAATACTTTGAGGGACTGCACGGCAGGAAGAATTATCCGTATGTTGGGTATGGGCATCAGCTGCAACGGGGAGAGTACTTTACGGCAGATATGACGAAACGGCAGGCAGACTCTCTGCTTCGTGCCGACCTTTGGAAATGCTTTGAACACTTCAAAGGCTATGGTAAGGATGCCCTACTACTGACCTTACTTGCCTATAATGTGGGTGTGGGGCGACTGCTCGGATATGGCAAACACCCTAAGAGTAGGCTGCTGCGAAAAATAGAAGCAGGAGACAGGAACTTCTATCGAGAGTATGTTTCCTTCTGCCGATATAAGGGTAAAGTCTTGAATGGATTAGTTAAACGTAGACAGTTGGAGTTTGCTCTGTTTTATAAATCATGATTGTCAAAGGCGCCTCTTGCGACATTTTATGCTTCGCAAGAGGCGTTTTCTAATCGTTTTCTTTACATTTCTCACTATGAATGAGTAACTTTGCAATCTTAATAAGAAAAAGATAATGGTTATATCGCAGAAAACTATTGAAAAATTGAGAGAGTTAATAAATGAAGAAACAGAATATCGTTCTGGTTCTAAGCTTGTTGCTTTTTTCAATCAATATGGATTTAGAGATGTGTATGGAAATGGCTTTCCCTCAAGATGGATATACACAGAGGAGAAAATACGTGCATTGAATGGAAAGCCCGAATTAGATAGATGTATTAAGGATGTTTTTGCGCCAGTAAATTTTATCGGAAGATTCTCTGAATTAGATTCTTTTATAGCAGACTTCAATCAATACCTCTGTTTTGATGGGTGGAATGTTATACGTAAAGGTCGAGAAATAACTTTTTCAAAAGCTACAGGGGTAGATATTGAAAAGGAAAAAGAACGCATCGTAAATAATACGGAAGCAGAATTCCTAAATGCAGAATTTGCAGATATTTCAATTGAAAGTCTCCCTATAGACAATTATGTGCTACCCTATATAGCTGCACGTATCAGCGAAATCAAAACTTGTTTATCTGCAAAAGCTGCTTTATCTGTAATATTCCTTTCTGGAAGTACATTAGAGGGAGTTTTGTTGGGATTAGCTCAAAATAATCCAGCAATGTATAATAAAGCTAAATCTGCTCCAAAAGATAACAAAACGGGAAAAGATCTCGACCGTTTCATGAATGGACACTTAGTAATCTTATTGACGTATCTTGTGAGGTAGGTTTCCTAAGAGAGGATGTCAAGAAATTCAGTCACTCATTGCGAGATTTTAGAAATTATATTCATCCATTTCAGCAGATGTCAGAGCATTTCTCCCCAGATGAAAAATACCGCAAAAATTTTGCTTTCAAGTACTAGAAGGCCGCATTATTTCAAATAACTCAAAAACAAGAAAAGATGAAAACAATTGCTTTTTGTTATTGGGAACAATGATTATTTTGAAGGTGCTCAGCTAAAGTGTGCTGTAAATGATGCCTCGGAGATAGCAAATATCTTTCGTCGTCTTGGGTATGATGTTCGTAAGAAACTAAATATCAAGTCAGAAGATTGCTCAGGTATACTAAGAGAATTTGAAGATCAGATAAAGGATTATGATGCTTCTATCTTTTACTTTGCAGGACATGGCTTTGAACTTGGAGGTGAAAACTATTTAGTGCCAACAAACTGCCAGATGCCTCTTAACGACACATATGAAGCAGATAGAACTTGCCTTAGATTATCAGAGATATTAAGTATACTCAAAAAGGTTTCAGGGAAGGTCAATATAGTGATAATAGATGCCTGTAGAAAATCTTTTGATAGAGGAACTTCAAGCTCTTCTGCGCAGGTAAAGGCTCCTAAAGGAACTCTCATTGCTTTTTCTACCTCTCCAAACGAAGGCGCGAAAGATGGGAATGGGCAAAATGGTCATAGTGTATATACAAGTGCCTTATTGCAATATCTAGGAAGGGAAACATTATCTGTTGAGAGTCTTTTTAAGAAAGTCAGAAGAACGGTCTATAACCTAACTAATGGAGCTCAAACGCCATGGGAACATACGTCTTTAATTGGGGATTTCTTTTTCAATACTGGGCAATTGGTTTATTCGGTAGAAATCCCTTATGATGAAGTTGTCGTTAAAGACTCCATGTTTGATGGAGGCGATGTTTTTGGCAATTTAATTTTTGGAACTCCGTTCTTGTAATTGGGATAGACAAAAACCCTGCAATGGAAAAGATTCGCAGAATACCTGCTTCTGACCTCAACAAAAATCAACAGTTTATTTTGGGACGCAATTTGTACCAAGCTAATGGTTATGCGTGGGAAGTGCAAAGATTTTTTGAAAACCTTGGAAATAACTTATCAAAAATACAATAAAGACGAAGAAAAATCATGTTCTCAATGGTATTCTGTTCGAGATATACTTTGATAGTAAAGGAAATTTTTCGGAATGAACTAAAAAGATATGATTTTTGATAGAGTGTTTTCTCTTCGGAAAAATCCAAGATTTGTAAAATCTTTTGGCTTTATAGAGGAGGTTCTCCAACCATATAAAGAACAACTCTATTATATTCCCACTATTCATGATGAGCCAATTGATATTGACATCAGTGCAGAAGAAAAAACAACTCAACAGTATTTGAAGAAGAAACTATTCAAATTATACACAAAGTTAATGTGGAGAATAAAAGATATAACAAAAGCATTCTCTCGCAGTTGTACTTATGGCATAAATGAGTTAGGAGTAAAATCTTGTTTGTCTAATTTTCTTACAGCTCCGCAAGATTTGATTCAAATACATAGCAATGTTTTGTTACAGAAGATAGCTTTTTTGCAAAAGAACTGTTTGACGAAGATTTGCCTTGGTAATGGCTTTTTTTGTTACTTTTGAGCCGTATCAACTCACTGTCAAAAAAGTAACGAGGTGTTTTTTTCATCGGGGTTTCTTTGCTCCTTTCTTTGTCCGCTTAGGCTCACGAAAGAAAGTAATGTGGTCGGCAAATCTGCCGACCGCATTACTAGTCTCTTCTTCTTGAATAGTTATCTGTCCCGTCCTTACTTCGGGGTGAGTGGAGAAAAGCTCAATTGATTTCTTCATCGGGAAGGGTGCTGTGAACGTTCCCTCCCATCACCATTCCGCAATTCTGAATGACCTTTTTGCTGGGCTTCCTCCTTGCTCTCTGCGACCACATCGAATACGCCATCGAAGATGTATTGCGTCCGTACT